>OBWH01000011.1_pt1 | contig 279860 bp, 290 predicted proteins | sample 1476391 | NCBI WGS metagenome assembly OBWH01 (sample SAMEA2580086, study PRJEB22360) | human gut metagenome | biome: human gut; feature: human-associated habitat; material: faeces | place: Denmark | collected 2008/2010
ATTCTAAATTATATATTTATTCCTTACAGACTATTGCTTACATACTTTATTGCAACAAAAAATGCAATAATTATATTTATCTGCTACTAACGATAAAAAGAACCATTCAAAATCTATAGTTGAATGGTTCTTTAACTACTTTATAAATCTGAGTTTAATGCTTTAATCATAGGTACAATTTCATCATTTTTTAATTGTTCCTTAAATACAACATTAACACCTGTATTTTTCAAAGTCTCAAAAAATTTTTTAGCAGATTCAATCTTTAAGCTCTCAATACCTCGCAACGTAGTGCTCCTATCCACATCTTTAGTCTCCACTATAAGATTTACTTCATGCCCAGTGCCTTTTTTTACAACATACATAAAATCTGGACTTGTAGTTCCTCCAAAATAAAGCGGAACTTGAATGCTTTTTCTAGGTATTTTACCAAAAACAACCACTTCGTTAATTTCACTATTTTGAATATTTTCTTTCTCTTTAGGGCTATCAAATACAACTTGATCATATAAAAAATTATCTGGTACTTTCATTTTAGTGTCTTTATTTATCCCGATAACACCTTGTACAATTTCACCCTTGACTTCCCCGTTTATATCTGTCAAAGAAGTTTCCCTTTTTTTTACGCCTAGAGACTTATATGAAAACCTTTTAACAAATGTATTTTCAAACCAGATATGAAAGCATCTAATAAACCTCTCAAGAGTTTTCTTATTAAAGAAGGCGTCATCTAACAATACAGTCATGTTATATGAGCATAATGCCTTATGCATTATTGTAGTAGATAACCCTGTGCTCTGCTGAACTCTTTTTAGAAATTCACCATAAGGTAATTTTTCCTCAATCTTTTGAGATTTAGGATTTTCATCACAAACATAAGCTTTGCTTCCGTCAACAATCATACTCTTTCTAATTGTATAAGCATACATATCTTCTTTTATATCACTTTTAAGAATAGACAATACAGCCTTATACAATTCATCATCCGAAATATCATCTAAAACCAAATAATATTTTTCATTCAGACATTTCCAAAGCTCTTTGATTTCAGCAAACTTATTTGTACGAACATTGACCATATCCTTAGTTTTTTTATTTTTATTTCTAACTTTACCTTGCTGTAAACCGCTATTAAACCCTGGATATTCCTCTAATAATGCCTCTCTTTTGTCCTCAATTATATCACCTTTATAATTAATATAACCCTTAGTTAGCAATTGTCCCATCAATAAATCTGGTGTTACCCCATTGTCAGTAGCAACTTTAAGCAATAACTCCATAATAGAAGTAGATTTTTGAAGTAAGTCCTGATTAATCTCATTAACTAATGATTCAGCAAAGCCTTTTTCAGAATAATCACAAAGATATGTCAAATAAAACTGCTCATCAGATAAACGATTCCCATATTCATCAACAGGTAAACGTAACCCACGTCCCACCTCTTGCAATTTACTAATTTCCGAACCACTAGATCGTAATTTACATATTTGAAATACATTTGGATTATCCCAGCCTTCTCTAAGTGTCCATTTAGAGAAAATAAATCTTCGTATATTCCATTGTCCACTAGAGTCTTTAAAGTTTAATAAAGATTGTTTATCCCTTAAAATTTGATCAATTTCTTTTTGTATATCAACATCACTAGTAGAATTATCTTCCGCAAAATATCCTCCATTAGTCTGTTCAATATTACTCAAAGAAGCTAACAAAAAGCTACTATAGTCTAATTCTATTATATTCTTAGAGTTCTTAAATTTATTATATTCCTCTTCTAATGCAACTTTTAATAACTCCTGAAATTTACAACGTAATGAGCCAAAACCATCCTCCCCACGATATGACTCAATAGAATCAATAAAAAATAATGACAACGTCTTAATTTTAGTCTCTCGTAAAAAATTACAACGCTCTTGTTCAATATGATTTTGTATAGCTTGTTTTAACATTAATTCCTGGTATGTATTACTGTATACACCAGCATATATTTGATCCCCTTTAGCTAGAATTTGACCATTTGATAATGTAATTCCTTTTTTTATAGTTTCTTCTTCTGTTTTACCAATTGATTGGATTATTACACCATGAAAGTCATCACTAACAGTCGACAAAGAATCATTTAAAGCTAATGTATAACTTTTACCACTTTTTTCATTTCGGATCACACAAGACTTAGGATTAGTATGTTTAATATCTAAAACCTTAACTCTAGTTTCATTTAAAGATTCCTGCTCAATTAATTGAGTTTCAACGCCTTTAACAAGATTACTATTAAATGCTTCACAAGCACCAAGATTAAAAATCAAATTATTATAATCTCTTTCTTGTTGTCCTTTTTTTTGGGGAAAAGTCGCACCAAAGCGGATTATACATAATGGGTCGATTCGCTCTATCAGTCTCTTATAGGCTGTATTTTCACGCTTGAATTTATGGGGTTCATCTATAATCACAATAGGTCTAGTAGCTTTTAATGTATCATAAGGTTTTGAATAATGCCCTAATAAAGTTTGATCATAATCTGTATCCATTGTTGTTTTAGATATAAGCATCCCACTAGTCATTAGTAACGCACTGATTTTATTTTTCTCAAGAACAGTAGATCTAGCAAAATTTGCAACTGCTTGAGGAAACATTTTACGGCCTTTGTTTGACTTCTGTGCATTTAATACTGATAACTCTATCCTTCTACCTGGATATAAATCTGAAAAATGCTGCATAGCATAATTAGACTGAATAAAATTGAGTGTTCCTTCTTTAATAGGAGTCGTTGGAACTAAAATAATAAACTTAAAAAAACCATATAGCTTATTAAGTTCATACATAAGTCTTGTATAACAATAAGTCTTACCTGTTCCTGTCTCCATTTTAACATCAACACCAAATTCATTTTCAATACTAGTTCTAGACTCAACCGGTATAACAGACTCATATAAGCCTGATTGAATCTTCTCTATATTATTTTTAAGTGTTATATCATCCTTACTAAAAATAGGATTTGCAGAAGACTCATCCGACTCTACCATATTCACTGAATCAAAAACACTAGCAATACTTTCAATACACTTTGTTTGATGAGGTAAAATAGTTAATTTAATTTCCATTTTAATACCTCTCTATCAATTCAACATGCTTATTATTTTGTAAATTAGAAATATTTCTTCTTAATTCGTGAAGAACACTAAATTCAATTGAATAACTATATAAGACTAATCTATTTATATTTAATGTTCCATTTTCTAGTTGTTTAATTAACTCGAACACATCTTCTGATGTTAATCCTTCCTCTATAATATATAGACTATCTTCAATCTTATCTGCAACATAGTTTTTTAATTGATATGGTGCTATCGAACTAGTAAAACCATAACCATCCATAATTTTATACGTCATCAATATAGCATTTTTTCCTCGTGAACAGTCTGTATCAAATAATTTCACCATATTCTCAAGAATTAAACTATCTGCATCAAACCTATCAAGCTTATCTAGAATGTTATTACTTAAAGGTTTAATTTCATAAATCTTAAATCCTTTATCAATATCTACCCCATATTCTTGATCTATTTTTTTTGCTGCACGAGATATTCGCTCCCTACCAATTTCATCAATAGTTCTATAACCCGCACTATAGGCAAGCTCTTTTTCATTTATTGGTTCAGGCAACTGTACCAAAATATATTTACGATTTCCTAAATCTGATGCATTCAACTGCATTATAGCTTCTGCTGTTGTAGCCGAACCACTAAAGAAATCTAAAACAATATCATCTTCTGACATACCTATAATTAAGCATTGTTTAATTAATTCTGGAGATTTTGGATGATCAAAATAACTTTCTTCAAACAACTCATTAAATGAACGAGTGCCATCTTCTGTTCTATACCCTACACCATTCCATAAAGACTTTGCTTTTGTTGTTGCTTTTCTAGATTTTTCATAAATATTATATCCACCATTCTTTTTTTTACGAGCGACTAAATTAGACAGATCAAAGCTACTAGAATTAATGTTTTCTAAACTTTTATCCTTTCCCCAGCGCCAACAACTATCCCCACCTTTTGAATTTTTTGGATATACCTCAATAGAAAATTCATCATTCGCCTCAAGGCTAATTAAACATGTATTATCCTTCTGTATACTATTAGGATTAATAAAAAATGGATAATATAAATTAGGCCGATTACGTTTAGTAAACTTAGGATTACGGTTTCTTAATTCTCTTAGTTCATAACCGCCCTTAGAATCAAACTTTTTAAACTCTCCCTTTTTCTCTAATTCATTTAATTCAGTTTCTATAGTTTTTGTATAAATCAGAAGATGCTCATTTGTTATAGCAATATTCTTATAATCTCGTCCTCCAGGGTTTGCTACAACAGCAACATCGGCCTGGAAGTTTTCTTCACCAAATATTTCATCACAAATTTGCTTTAAATTAGCATACTCATTATCATCAATAGAAATAAATATAACACCATCTTCTCTCAAAAGTAGTCTTGCTAAAACTAAACGAGGGTACATAAATGTTAGCCATGCAGAATGTGAGGACTTACCATTTAAATCAAGAATTCGTTCGGCCTCCTGTCTATCGATTCCGATACGTTCCACTAAATCATCTGCAGTAAAAGCAAAAGAATCATTATAGATAAAATCTTCTCCTGTATTATATGGTGGATCAATATAAATACATTTAATTTTCCCAATATACGAACCAAGCAAATGTCTTAATGCTTCAAGGTTATCGCCGATTATATAAACATTCTCACTATTTTTATTTTCATCTAATCTATTATGTTCAACATGAGGTGCAAGAAAGGTTTCTGTTTTTGCTCCACTTAAATATCTAGCATAAGCCTTTCCTAAAAAATTTAATTCATATCCTTCTTTATTGAAAGTAATATCTTGTTCCTTTAATTGCTGCTTAAATTGCTCTAACAGGAATTCTCCAGAATCATTAAAGAAATAAGGAAAATTTATTTTTAAAAGCTCGATGTCTAAACTATTCGGTGTTATAAATTTATTTGCCTCAATATTATCTCTAATCATAATATTCTCCTTTATTACCATTACTACTTGAAATTTCTTTTAATACGTCTCAATCGTCTCATCAACAAATCTCTTCGCTCATCCTCACTCATAGCTAGCCACGTAGTCATATGAGGCATGGCTCCACTTGTTGACATATAATCTAAACGTACTTTCTCATTAGACATTGGTTTCGATAAAGTAGCTAAATACTGTGGCTCTTTAATTGGCATACTACCTAAAGGTGGTTTAATACTATCCTCATTCCAAATCAATAGATTTGCAAGATATTGAGATTCTATTGACATTGGCCCAGCATAATCATTCATAAAGGGAAATCCAAGTACTTTTTCCATCTCAAATAAAAATTCTCTAACATTCAACTCATCTGTTAGAAAAAGAGCTTCATATAAGCGTTGATTACTATCTGCTTTTGAAAATTTAAAGCACAAAAATTGATTTAAAGCCACTTCATCTTTAGGTAACTCCATATTCCATACAGTTAACCCAAAGATATATTCTAAAGTTCCTTCAAGTTTCTCTTTCTCTTGTTCCTTATTATATATATAAAAACTATAATTAATTTTTCCTATGGGACAGAAATATACAAAATCTTTTTCTAAAAAAGGAATTGCCGTTCTCCCCAAAAGAAAATCTACAGTTACATTAAAATAATCAGCAATGGCAGATATAATTTCAAATGAAGGCATAGAAAGCCCTTTTGCATATTTCGTAATTGCAACAGCCGATACTCCAAGTTCTTTAGCAAGTTGTTTTTTTTGTAAGCCAAACTCTCGAATTAATATTTCTAATCTATTAGAAAATTCACTCTTAATAGACATATCTGTAATATGAACATTCATCAAAGAGTCAAAAAATCCCATAAAATCCTCCTTCATTTATTTCCTATTGTTTTTTTATTTCATATATAATATAATTAACCTATAAGAAATTTCTTTTTAGTTAATTTATTAATTAAAAAGAAATATATTTACCATTTCAAAAAAACTTTGAGTGGTTAAATTTCCTATTATTTAATTATATCGAATTATCTATCTTTACACAATGAGAGGTGATTAGAATGAAACTCTACACTGTACGCGAAGCTGCTGAGGAATACTTTGCAAAAAATGTAAGTATGAGTCATATTTACAATCTAATTAAAACTAAAAACTTAAATTGTATTCATATTGGTCATAAAATACTAATCCCAGAAAATGCTTTAGACGAGTATTGTAAAGCTAATTTTAATATTCAATAAGGATACCCAATTGTATGCAAACAAATCCAGATTATTCTCAACAAAAACGTAAATATTTTCCTATTGAACTTCCTAATGGAAAAATTAAATATGTTCGAGATCGAACAAGCTTTAGAGAAAAACACAAATTAAATACCACTTTAAATCTATGCAGCGAGAGGCGCTAGAGGCTAAAATACAAGTCTTTAGTGTCTCTTTTTTATTACAAAATATAACAAATTTATTTCTACATTAATGTAAAAAACTAGGTATATAGGAATAGACCTATAGATAAGCTAATTACTACCCGCTTATCTATAGGGACTATTCATTTAAAATAGTCTCCAATATCCCTAGCTGGTATGTATCAACATACCTATTAATAGCACAGAAAAAATCTACCACTATTAACAATATATGCCTTCGCATGCAGTGCGTATGGTGTATGAAGTAGATTAGGCACTATCTACTCTACTATTCCCCTCTAAAACACAAAGGAGACCTTTATGGCAAATACAGATCTAAATGAATCTATTAAAATCTATTGTACATCACAATTAAAACGACAAATTAAAAATATTGCAGCTTTAGAGAATAAAAGTATATCAAGTTATATCACAAGTCTAATTGACCAACATTTTCAACAAAATGCTTGTATAGATTCAGACTTCTATAACTCTTTAAATGAAAATCTAGATCGACTTGAGGTCTTAACATTAAGCCTATTTAAAGGATTGTATGAATTATACCGTGCCGAAGACAAATTCGAAGAAATCTGCTCTACAATTTATAGAAAGGACTAATAAAATGATGAATATTAACAATAATATTGCTTTTAAAGAACTCAAAAGAGGAAAAATTACGTTTACCATCTGGAAAAAATATCTAAGAAATATATTAATAGGCCTATTCCTTCTTCAAGCAATTGCATCTACAGGACTATTTTATGGTTTTCTATATCAATCAGAAAATATCATATCCACTCAAAATATTTATGTTACAAAAGAAGTAGCCTTAAATTATATTAACCCTATAAAGCCAGATACTTATAAAACTCAAATCGGTCAATTTATTGCAAGCCATAAATTCGATTTTGAAGTAAATCCAAACAATAAAATTCCATTCAAAAATTATAAAGAAGTAATCGACCATTTAACTAATAATCAGCTTTATATTTTAAAAGAGAATTACCAAAAATACTGGCTAATAACACTTTTATTAAGCTTAGGGATATCACTATATTGGAATTATAGTCAATATCTAAAAGATACAGCTGTATCAAAAAAAGCACTCCATAAGCGTGGTATGCAATTATTATCTCAAAAGCAAATTAGTTTATATACCAAAAATAAACCTCATGTTTTATCTATTGGAAATATAAATATCCCAACGGATACCGAATGTAAACATATTCTTGTCTTTGGTGCTAGTGGCTCTGGTAAATCTGTATTGCTCAGTCAGTTTCTTAATCAAATTAATACATATAGCCAAAAATATAATGATAAGCGCCATTATATTATTACAGATGTAAAACCTGAGTTCGTAGGCAAATTTGCAAAACCCGATGACTACATTTTTTGCCCTTTTGATAAACGTAGTATTAGTTGGTCAATATTTAATGATATTGATGATATTTCAGATTATGATACATTCGCCTCTATCCTATTTGAACAGGAAGGTGCAAAAGATCCATTCTGGGGATTAGCTGCGGGTGCTATATTTGCAGACGGCTTAAAGTATCTTGATTTACAGGGGCGTAAAACAAACCATGATATTCTAGATTTTTTTAAACAGTCTACAGAATATCTAACAGAAGCTATTAACTCCCTACCACCAACACTAATAACATCTAAGCAGTACTTAAACGCTCCAGATAATACCTTTGCCTCTATACTTGCAACTCTTGCAAGCGGTCTAAAGCCTTTCATGCACTTAAAAGATTCAACCGATAATAATGCTGCATTTTCCTTTAAACAATACATTAGAGAGGAATATCAACGAACAAATGGAACCATACCAAACTTATATTTATTAGTTCCTGCTAACCGTCAACGAATCATGGCCCCATTATTATCACTAATCATGGATATTATGATTAACGAAGCACTCACTTTACCTGAAAGCCAAAATTGTAGACTGTATTTTATTATTGATGAAATTGGTAGCGTCAACAAAATTCAATTACTACCTGATTTAATTACAAAAGGTAGAAGTTATGGCATTAGTATTCTTGCTTTAACGCAAGATCCTGGTTTATTAAGAGAAAAATATGGTCCACAAGTAATGCAATCCTTCTTAAATAACTTTGGTACGCAAATAGTATTACGGATTAACGATGCAGCTACTGCAAAAGAACTGGCAGATAACTTTGGTGTAGAGGAGATTATTGAATACAAAGAATCAATTCAACTACCTCAAAAAGGTAGTCCTATCCCCTCTATTACCCAAGATACAACAACTAAATCACTTATTCTCCCGAGCCAACTTCAGTCGCTACCACCATTTAAAGGCTATGGAAAGATATTAGGTTTTAATCCTTTTAATTTAGTAATTCCTCAATTGTTCTTTAGTGAAAATCCCGATATAAAACACTTTGACCCTATTGATAGAAAAACAATAAATTCATTTAAGCCAAATATGCACCCCCATAGAATAAAGTTTAATGAATATAAAGAACATCGTTATGGGGAAGATTTAATTAACAAGTATAAAAAAGGAGAATAATCTGCTATGGTTACAACTTCCAATGTGTCCACCATTCAAGCAGGACAATACTATAATAAAGATGATTATTATAGTCGCACAATTACGCAGGAGGACTTTTGGTTTGGTAAAGGATTGTTATCCCCTATAGGAGATGATATTCCGAATCCATATAAAAGTACTATAACACCTTTATCGCAAGATAATTACGAACAAAAAGTAAATACATTAAAAGAAGAATTGACAGCTGATGCAAAAAAATTAGCAATAGATTTAACCTTCTCTCCACCTAAATCTATCTCAATTGCAATGTTAAATCCTGCATTAAAATATGATCTTCTAGATGCACATAATCAAGCGGTTAAAAATGTATTAACCTTCGTCGAATCTAATTATGTGGTATGGCGCAAACATACCAATAAAGATAATCGAACAGAAAATATAAAAACTAAAAATGCTTTATTTGCGTGTTTACAACATAGGGTATCTAGAGAACAAGATCCGCAATTACACACCCATTGCTTACTTTTTAGAAAAACAATGATAAATGGCAAAATTATGACAATTGAGGACCGATTTATTCACTCAAACCAATACCTTTTTTCTTTAATGTATGACAATGAATTATCTAAAGCCTTACAAGAAAAAAGGATTCCCCTTCGAGAATCCATGAGCAAAGATCAGAAAAACATACATTTTGAAATTGAAGGTATAAACGATACTCTAATTGAATATTTTTCAAAAAGAAAATATCAAATCCAAGATTATCAAGCTAATAACGGATTTTCTGATACATGGGATGGCGCACACGCTGCAGGTCTGGCCTCACGTAGGCCAAAACCACCAGAAGATCTCATAACTTTAGAAAAAGAATGGCGTACATCTATTAATAGTTTAGGCGGTTTTGTAATAAATAAATCTACACAAAACAAGGATGTATCAAGACCTTTAAAAATCAATGATATATTAAAAAAATCCATTGATCATCTACAAGAAAAGTCCTATGCATTTTCTAAGTCAGACCTAATGATTGAAGTATATAAACAAGGTATAATGCTTGGCATAACTGTATCAGAATTTGAAAATATATTTGAACACCACTTACAAAGTGCTTTAATACAAGTTGGTTTTCGTCAACTAAATAATGAGATATATTATACAACTCCCAAAAACTTGGCTCGTGCCAAGTATATTGATTCACTCCTTTTAGGCCCCAAAATTGAAAATTATAGCACCTTAGACCAGAATGATGCGAATACAAAAATTGATATACTTTCCAATAATCTCAAACTATCTCAAGGTTGGGAGCTTTCAAAAGGGCAAAAAGAGGCTATCAATTTAATGTTATCATCTTCTAACAAATATATTGCCGTAGAAGGTATAGCAGGTTCCGGTAAAACAACTATGCTTGAACAAGCTAAACTACTATACGAATCTCAAGGAGTTAATGTAATAGGTATGGCATTTACTGGAAAAGCAGCAGAGGCCATGGAATCAGAAGCAGCAATTTCATCCCAAACTATTCATAAATATCTAAATCACCTTTCACCCACTACGCCTCACAACTCCTGGGATTTTTCATCTGTAAAAAAATCTGAAATACCAGAAGTCTGGATAGTGGATGAAAGCTCTATGTTAACAGATCATCTACTAAGCAATATTCTAGAAGCCTCTGAAAAAAGAAATGCTAAAGTAGTCTTTCTCGGTGACCCAAACCAATTACTTCCAATTGGTACAGGTAATGCATTTGCTAGAATGACTAGAAAAGATAATGAACAAGTACCTACAGTTCGTATGAGGGAAATCAATCGTCAAGAAGAAGGTTCTACTCTTAGAAAAACAGTAGAAGCTTTATCTGGCAAATTTAAAAATATAGAAAAAAAATCTCCCCTATCTTATATTGATGACAGTATTAAAGAAATTCCACAACGACAATATCGCTTGAATTCTGTAATTCATGAATACTGTAATTATACAGCTGAGCAACAAGATAAAAGTGCTATTTTAGTAGCTCGCAATAATGATCGTAACGAACTTAATTCTGAAATTCATAAAAGACTTGTAGAAAAAGGTACCCTAAAAAATGAAAATTTACTAACTAGCATCAATCAGTATGGTATAGAAAGTTCTAAGCCTTATGCCATTGGCGAGAAAGTAATTTTCACTAAAAACGACTATAAACTCAAAGATACTAATGGGGAAACAATAGGAATAAAAAATGGTCAACTTGGTAAAATCATAAATATCAATGGACCTAAAGTTACCGTACAAACCAATACAAATCAAAATGTAATATTTGATACAAGAGAATACAAACATTTTGATTATGGATATGCAATGACTACATTCAAGGCACAAGGTATTACTGTTGATAATGCACTAATTGTACATGATAGTACGCAAAAAAACTCCAATACTCGCAATAAAATTTACGTAGATGTAAGCCGTGCTAAAAAAAGCGTAAAAATTTTTACTGATGATAAGGAAGCTCTAGGCAAACAAGCTAAACGCTTCCAACAAAAGATTACTTCATCAACTTTCACGCCATACATTGCTAAAGGCAAAGAAAGGAAAACTATACATGTCTCAAAAGAAAAATCTAAGGAGATCTAATGGAGAAGGCACATTCTTTCAAAGCCAGGGAAAATGGCGAGGCCAATTTAGTATTACTAAAGATAATAAGCTAATTCGCCGTGCTTTCTCTGGAAACTCAAAATTAGAAGTATATAAATTAGGAAAACAATGGATAGAGGCTACACAACAAAATACTTCTATTTTCTCATCTAAAAATACAAAGCTAAAAGACCTCTGTAACTACTGGCTACAGGATGTAAAAAAAGTTAGTGTAAAACCTAAAACATTTCAGAAATATGACTCTACACTGAGGCTATATATACTTCCCCTTTTAGGTGAAATAAAAATAACTTCAATTACACCACAACAAGTACAAACAGTCCTAAATAATTGGAGTAATGGAACATTGAAAGGTAAAAAAGGCCATATTATATCTTCTAGTACTATACGCTGTACTAGGCGTTATCTTTCAGAACTATTTGAATATGCAGTAAATATCGGTTTATTGCTAAAAAATCCTATTAAATTAACTAAACCACCTAGATTAATAACTACGGAAATTCATACTTTATCACTCGATGAGATTCATCAACTTACAAGCATAATGAAACAACAAGTCAGTAATAATATATCCTCACCTTATAGGATTAATTATTACGCATCCTATATCGCAATGAAAATTGCCTTAGGCACAGGAATGCGGCTAGGTGAAGTATTTGGACTATGCTGGGACTGTGTAGATTTAATACATGGACATATATCAGTACGACGAACAATACAAACAGGTACTAAAGGGCAAATATTTCAAGATACAAAGACAAAAACTTCTCGTCGTTGTATCCCTATCAGCCAAGAATTACAAAGTGAATTGACTACTTATAAAGAATTCCAATCCAATTATGCCAAAGAATTAGGAGATAAATGGACTGATTCCTATGGAGTTGTTATCTCAGGTACCTTTGGAAAAATTCTATCAACAAGCAATTTCAAATCTAGATATTTTATACCAATATTAAAACAACTAAACTTAGAACATATAACATTTCATGATCTCCGCCATACCCATGCTACACTTCTACTATCTCAGAAAATAAATCCTAAAATAGTGCAAGAAAGACTAGGCCATTCTACAATTACATTAACCTTAGATACATATTCACACTTAGTACCTGATATCCAGAAAGAAGCAGTTAAAGCATTAGATAATTTAGGCATATAACCCTTCCCTTTCAAAAATTAATTAGCCTCTTCATTAATTTTTGAATATAAAGTTGCTAAATTATTATCCACTACTTTTTTTATATCTTTCAAGTCCATCATCTCAATCAAATCAAGATTTATGTCTAGCGTACTTATAATATCTAAGTATTGTTTTAAAGAGATCTTTTCTACAATCGATCTATCAAATGCCAGATAGATTAAATGACAATAAATTGCATGTTTAAAAAGCATTTTATCTGCACTGATTTCATTTTCCAAATGTTGATAGCAAAGCGAACTGTAGTAATAAAATGCGGACTTTGATCTTATGTAAGGTATAATTTTATATTCTTCTGATAGTAAAAAAATATCAATTGCCTGTATCAAATAACCTATTATTGAAAATAAAAATACAGATTTATAATCTTTGACTTCACAAAAATGTCTTAGGAAGGGTACTTTGGAGCTATAGCTAATAAGTCCTTCCATTCGCGCTTCAAACGTATCCTCCTTTACATCCTCATTAAATAAAAGAATTCCATCTAGCGATTCAGGTCTTAGATGGTTCTTTATGTCTACAATTGTAATACATGTTTTCTCATATACTTCAATTGATTCTATATCCGTAAATAAACTCAAGAATAATTGTTCTGCTAATGAATTAATTTCACTAGAGCCCTCTGTCCTATTATTTTCCCTAACAGGTAATAACCAAATGGGCCGTTCTTCCAATTCTAATAATTTGATGTTATCACTGATAAGAAATGAAACATGCTCAATCATAGTTTGAGTATTAATTTTCTCATGACTAGACAATCTTAGAGTCGTATCGCACATTTTAGCTAAAGGGTCATCCATTATATGAATTTTTCCTTGAGCTAAAAAAGGATAGTGTTCAAGACCATCAACATCTAAATAATCTGCTGCAGTATAAAGATAGGCACTATAACTTTCAAGTTGATAGTTTAAAAAAATATCTACTAGAGTTTCATGTTTCTTCCAAAATATGAGAATAGAATCTAAAATATTTTCTACATAATCCGGATTCCTAGTAAGAGAATCCTCAATTTTAAGTAATAATATCTTATATTCATCCTGAATTTGATTAAGCCTATCCATTAACTGATTTGGGATCAAATTTATTCACCTCAACTAATAATTTATCAGGAATTCCATATTCTTCATTAAGAACATTCACAATATGATGCATTAGCAATACACAATCATTCCACACAGATGTTAAGTTATCATGTTGCTCTATAGAAGGTATACAGTGATATTGATGTGCAGGATTATCACATTTTACAAAAGAGCTCTCTCTAACACTCCCCCAAAAGCCATGCTCATAAGATGTAAGATATTCATAATAAGTGGCATAAAGATCTGCTAAGCCTGTGATTTCTGCCTTCTTCCTAATATTAGTATCGTCAAAATAGTTTGTGTTTATATCTAAAAACTCAGGCCTAAAAAACTCTTCAACTAGAATATTTAAATATTTTAAAGGAATATGAGTACCTTCACCTTCTGGCATATTGATTTTATCTTTATTCACTTCACATACTAGTTTATACTTTCCTAAACCATATAACTGGTAATCCCTCCAGATATTATCGTGATTATTCGCCTCATGAATTAAATACTTCATTATGATAAGTATTTCAAATAGTCCCCGAACTGAACTTCTTCCAGATATGCTATTATCTAAATCATGTTTATATACCTCATAAAATCGATTATATGCAAATACAGCTAACCCCAAAAGCACTGTCATTTTTTCATCTAAAATTAGAACATCTTGTTTGATTGAAATAAAGTAATCAAAGATATTTTGAAAAGCCTCAACACACTGGTCTTTATTCAAATTCTGCTCATCTACTTCGCTAAGATTAACTGAAAACAACTTGCATGTTGACATACAACTTAAATCCTCCCAAAATTTATTCAAATATACTAAATTACTTTTATCCATAGATTGAAAAATACCAAACATCGAACGAACAAGAGGTCGAATTGTGTGCATTTTTTCATTCTCATGAGATAACCTCGCATAATCGTTCAAATCATCAATTATATGTTCCTGCCACTTCATGACATTATTCTTATTACATATTGAGCGGAAAAATAAAACAATATATTTTATATCAGTAGTCATATTTGTTTGACTCCCCATACATTCTTGCATTATTTGTTCTATTTTTGATAAGCGTTTTTCAATACTCATCTTATTATAAAAATTACCATTAAACGTTGGATAGTCATGTATATCAAAAATGAGCGTTAATGGCTCAAGCGTATTATCACCAACAAATAATTGAATCTGATTGAATAATTTCTGCTGATTTTCTACTGATTCAGCAAGAAGTGTAGAAAACCTACAATCTTCAATTTTAGGATTTATAGCTTTCCAGTATTTCAAAATTCTAACAGACTGATTAATTCCCTCTATTCGCCCTAATTTATCAAGAATTAAAGCTAACCAAATATATTCAGGGAGTTGTCCATATGTCCAACTTTTTTCAGTTTCTAGCGGATTTGCAATTTCATTCCATACAGATTGAAAAATTCCCTTTTTCCATGTATATCCAGATAATTTAGGTTTCATGATTCTTCACCTCCAAAACTACTAATGTAACTACTAATCGGATACAAAAAAACGAGCCTTCATTTCTGAAAACTCGCTTATTTACTTGGTGATCCAGGAGGGATTCGAACCCCCGACCCACGGCTTAGAAGGCCGTTGCTCTATCCAACTGAGCTACTGAACCATGTGGATTCCCTATATAATTATCTATTATAGTATAAATTATGTACTATGTATCGTCAACTACACCCTATCTTAGTATACCCTAAAAAAGGCAAAAAAAAATGGAGCGGGTGAAGGGAATCGAACCCTCGCGACCAGCTTGGAAGGCTGGGGCTCTACCATTGAGCTACACCCGCAAATAAAAAATGGTCGGAGCAGCAGGATTCGAACCTGCGACCCCCTGGTCCCAAGCCAGGTGCGCTACCAAACTGCGCTATGCCCCGTCATTAATTACTTTGCTATTATAGCAAACCCGGTAGTTGATGTCAACCACTACTCTTGCTGAGTTCTTACTCTCTTGAGTATCGCTCTGCAACGAAAATTATTATATCATTGATAGAAACTAGTGACAAGTACTTTTTTACAACTTCATTAATTTTTTTACTGATACATTAATACATTCTTTAATATATATCTATCCTTACTTCTATTATCCTATACGCCTACGCCTCTATATCATTTTAATCTATAGATTATTCGCCCTAATAGTATAAAGCCAATCATATACTTAATCGATCATATAAAAACATGCACCCCTTTCGAGGTGCATGTTGTATTGTTCTATGGTTATATAAAATTATAAAATGCTAGTAAAGCAAATAAATTAACCTTCGTAGCTACCATCTTCTATTGCTTGAGGATTTTTAGCAATACCTTGTTTTACAGCAACTTCAGCAACTGCTTTAGCAACAGCTGGAGCTACGCGAGGATCAAATACGGATGGCATTACGTTTTCTTCATTCAATTCACTATCAGGAATCAAGTGAGCCAAAGCGTCAGCAGCAGCTAATTTCATTTCATCAGTGATTTGAGACGCACGAACGTCGATAGCACCGCGGAATACGCCTGGGAATACTGCTACGTTGTTGATTTGGTTAGGAGCGTCGGAACGACCTGTACCAGCAACACGGATACCAGCAGCTTTCATATCAGCATATGTTGCTTCTGGGTTAGGGTTAGCCATTGCAAATACAATTGCATCGTCAGCTAAGCTTTCCAAAATTTCTTTTGTAAAAGCACCTGCTGCAGATACACCAAGAAGAATATCAGCACCTTTAGCATTTTCAGCCAAATCGCCATGTTTTTCTTCAAGTTTAAGTAAATCGATTAATTCAGCTTGTAAAGAGTCAAGACGTTTGTAGTCTTTATGCAATACGCCAGAGGATACCAACAATGTGATATCACGAGCACCTGCAAGGTATAATAAGCGAGCAATATTAGCACCCGCCGCACCAGCACCGTTTACAACGATTTTAGCAGTAGCTAAATCCTTTTTAACCAAACGAAGAGCGCCTTTTACACCAGCTAAACATGCGATAGCAGTACCATGTTGGTCATCGTGGAATACAGGAATTTCTAATTCTGCTTTCAAACGATTTTCAACTTCATAGCATTTAGGAGAGGAAATATCTTCTAAATTAATACCAGCAAAGTTTTTTTGCAACAATTTTACTGTGTTGATCAATGTATCAGCATCTTTTGTATCTACAACCAATGGAATGCAGTCTACATCACCGAATTTTTTGAACAATAAGGATTTACCTTCCATTACTGGCAATGCTGCTGCAGCGCCAATATCACCAAGACCAAGTACACGAGTACCGTCAGATACAACGGCAACCATGTTGGAACGGCAAGTTAATTCGAAGGATTCTGCTTCATTATCTTTAATACGCAAACATGGTTCTGCTACACCCGGTGTGTAAGCTACAGATAAATCATGAGCGTCTTTTAATTCATATTTAGTTCCTACAGTAAGGAAACCTTTTAATTCACGTTTTTTTTGTACAGCTAATTCACGTACGTCCATAACAATTCTCCTTTGTGGATACACTCGGACTCTTTAGAGTCGGTAATTTATACCTTTAACTAATTGTATTATACAAAATGCTAAATCATAATTCAAGTTTTTTCGATATAGTTTCTCGAAAATTTTAAAAACAACTATCATTAAGCTCCAGTAGTAATAAAGATTAAGCTCCAGTATTAATAAAGTAAATTATAAAAAAGTAGATAAACCATATAAGGCTTATCTACTTCAAGTCTATCTTCGTATTATACGATAAAAGCTATCACAACAATGTTATAAAAGCGGTCTTTAAGCTTTTACAGATGGCAAATTGCGTCCATAGAAGATTTCCATCATTTCTTGTTTTAATTGATGTTTAATTTGCTTGATTTCACGATCGCTCAACTCTGACTCAGTGATGCCAAAAAGATAATTATCTAAATCAAATTCTTTTAACATCATCTTTGTATGGAAAATATTTTCTTGATATACATTTACATCAATCATGTTGTACATGTTGCGGGTTTTTGCACTGATGTAATTTTGAATAGAATTGATACGATGATCAATATAAATTTTCTTACCAGACACGTCCCGAGTAAAGCCACGTACATGATAATCCAAGGTAAGAATATCAGAGTCAAAACTTTGAATTAAGTAATTCAGTGCATTTAGCGGAGAGATTTGTCCACATGTAGACACTTCAATGTCGGCACGGAATGTACTAATCCCTTTGTGCGGATGGCTTTCAGGATACGTATGTACAGTAAGATGCGATTTATCTAAATGCATAACTACATCTTCTTTTTCAATTTCCTCTTCAGAAATTAAAATCGTAACAGAAGCACCTTGTGGATCATAATCTTGTTTCGCTACATTAAGGATATTGGCGCCGATGATATGGCTAACTTCCGTCAAAATAGCCGTTAAACGATCCGCATTGTATACTTCATCAATGTACTGAATGTATTGTTTTTTCTCTTCTTCCGTACGAGTATAACAAATATCATAAATATTAAAACTCAATGTTTTCGTGAGATTGTTAAAACCATATAACTTCATTTTAGGCTTTGCTTTAACTGGTGTATCCATGATATGTCATAACCCTTTCCATGCATAGACTTACTATTCCTTTTGAAAGTTTCAAAACCGAAGCTTTCACCATATAACTAAACAATATCTTGTTTATACACAAACTCTACATCAAACTGTCCATTATCGTAGGTAACGATGGCAAAGGTACCACCGGAGCGATCACGAGCCAAAGAAATACTACCAGGATTTACAAATACCGCATCACGGGCACGAACCTCCCCATGATGATGGCTATGACCGGACACGATGAGTCGCGCACCCATGTCAGTTCCTAACTCAATCAGTTTTTGTATTCGATTATAATATGATACCTCATGACCATGTGTCATGTAAATATAGGTATCTTCAAGAGGAATTAATTGCTCTCGTGGTTCAAGCGGTTGCACACGGTCGTTGTTCCCACGCACAGCATATACAGGAATATCCGTATGTTCCTGCATATAGCGTGCGTCATCTCCAAAATCGCCAGCATGAAGCCACATATCAATGTCTTGATCAGCGGTAGCAGCCAAGACAAGGTCGATATCCTCTAGATACCCATGAGTGTCACTTAAAATGCCAATTCGTTTCATTGTATTTAATCTCTAATGCCACTATATTATATATTTATATGAACTATACCATATAGTTCGAAAATATCAAAGTTTGTTAATTAATTCACGTAGTGCACGGCCACGATGACTAATCGTTTCCTTCTCTTCTATACTTAACTCTGCCATAGTCTTTTTAAACTCAGGCACATAGAAGTACGGATCATAGCCAAAGCCATTCTCCCCTTTTGGCTCAGCTTGAACGAGTCCATCACAATACCCTTCCGCAGTAACTTCTCGGCCATCAGGATAAACAAGCGCTAAAGCGCATACATAATGACCTGTACGGTTACTTTTCCCTTGTAGTTCACGAATTAACTTCTCGTTGTTTGCATTGTCATCACCATGACGACCTGCATAACGCGCAGAATATACACCTGGTGCACCATTGAGAACATCAACCGTAATGCCAGAGTCATCAGCAAGACATGGGCGATTCGTAGCCTTCGCATAGTAGCGAGCCTTCAACAGAGCATTTTCCATAAAGGTTGTACCAGTTTCCTCAGGCTCCTCAATGGAAATCACAGCTTTTACAGGTACACAATCAATAGATAAATGGGAGAAGGCCTCGGAAAACTCACGAATTTTTCCTTTATTGCCTGTAGCAAGCACAATTTGTTCCATTTTATACCTCCGGAGCTGTAGGATACTCTTTACCTACTTTATCTGCTGTCGCACCAAGGACTTCACGTTGTTTAGCCATGAGCTCATCTGTAGCAGCCTCTGCTAAATTAAGTAAAGCGTTGAGCTCATCACGATTAAATGTACCGTGTTCACCTGTACCTTGTACTTCAACCATATTACCAGAACCGGTACGGACTACATTCATATCTACAATGGCAGCACTATCCTCTTCGTAACAAAGGTCCGTAATAGGACCATCTGGGCCAATACCTACGGAGATGGCTGCACAGAAGTCAGTAATTGGAAATTTTCCAGTTCCGCCAAAAGTGAAGTCCACCGCATCAACGAGAGCTACAAAGGCACCTGTAATCGAGGCTGTTCGTGTACCGCCATCCGCTTGAATCACATCGCAGTCGATAGTGATAGAACGCTCTCCTAGTGCTTCAAGGTCTACTACAGCACGCAATGCACGACCGATAAGGCGTTGAATTTCTACAGTCCGTCCTGTTTGTTTTCCTTTTGCAGCCTCACGGCTCACTCGAGTTTGCGTAGAACGTGGCAATAATGAGTATTCCGCAGTTACCCAGCCTTGCCCAGAACCTTTTAGCCAGCGTGGCACAGAATCCTCAACAGTAGCCGTACAGATAACCTTGGTCTTACCACACTCAATAAGTACAGAACCTTCTGCATACTCTGTAAAATTCCGTGTTATTTTTATAGGTCGCAATTGACCCGCTGTTCTATTATCGCTGCGCATAGGAACCTCACCATTCTAAAACTAAATATTAGAACGCCCCTTACACAAAGGGGCGTTATTTCTTATATTATATCATAATTTTTCTATTTTTCAGCATTACGAATCATATTATAATTTACGATTCTAACACGATAACTCACCTTGTCATTTACGAAGATTAACATTATAGTTCATATTGTCCGTCATTGAGTGGATCTACCACAACGTAACGGCTAGCTCCCCCTTCTGCTTTAGCTCGTTTTGCTTCTGCGATAGCATCTTGACGCGTCTCTTCATCTGCTTGCCAAGGGATAAACATCGCATATACACTTTGCGGCCCATACGGGCCGTATTGTCCTCGTGAAAGCACGCTATGCCAGCCTACCTTGTCTTCGTACATGCGCACCCTTTCAAGGCGCTCCTCTTGGACGCCTGTTTCATCGTAATACACATTGTAACGATTTGACCAAATATCACCTACACTAGCACGTTCTTCTTCTGCTATACGATATCGATTAGCCCATTGTACCTTCCACTTAGCGATAAGCTCATCTATATAATTTGTTACACTTTGACTTTGCTTATATTTAACAGGGTCAAAGGCAGGTTCTACGACCTTACTGTAATCAAGGCCTGCCATGGATAAAATAATACCTGTATTCACATATGGCAATGCTTCCTGTACGGAATATCCCCCTTCTAAGACTGCTATATCTGCTTGTAATAAATCGACTAGCTCTGCATAGCCCTTTGCAGTTACCTGCATATTGGCTAATGGATCGCTAAAGTGATTATCTTGTCCAGCCGAGTTAATGACGATATCTGGATTAAACTCTTCAAGGATAGGCAATACAAGCTCACGCATGACCTTCATCAAGCCTTCGTCACCGGTACCTGGCGGTAGTGGAATATCTATATTACCACCAATGGCCTGAGGTCCACCAAATTCATCCATAAAGCCTGTGCCAGGATATAAAGTACGTCCATCTTGATGGAAGCTAATATACAACGTATCAGGATCATGGTAAAACACATCTTGAGAACCATCACCGTGATGTACATCGGTATCTACTACGGCAACGCGTTTGATTCCATAGGTTTGACGTATGTGTTGAATCATAACGGCTTCAATATTAATCGTACAGAAGCCACGAATACCATGAACCATAGCCATCGCATGGTGACCTGGTGGTCTTACTAACGCAAAGGCGCGATCTACTTCACCGCATATGACCGCATCAGCTGCCGCAATAGCACCTCCAGCAGATACTCGATGAGCTTCAGTCACCCAAGACTCTAAATTTGGAGCACCAACATGAACTCGCTCTATTGTATCCCAATCAGCTACTATTGGATTATATTCTCTAATATTCGGTATATCTAACAAACCTTCCTCTACAATTTGATCACGCGTATAGAGTAAACGCTCTTGTCGTTCAGGATGTGTTTCAGAAATTTTCCAGTCAAACGCAGGGAAAAAGACAAGACCTAAACTGTGCTGATATTTAGCCTTATCAATAGTAGAATTCACGTCGTCATCCAGTTTCGTGTTCGTATACTTTTCTATAAGGCCATGACGCTCTCGATAGGATAGTCCTTTATTCCACATAGTGTTTCACCCCCGCCGCTAGTTGTACTTTCACCGTAATTAAACGCTCCATAGATTGCCAGCCCTCTACCACAGGAAAATCCTCAATGCTAATGATCTCGATTACTTGCGACGTATCTAAACCTAAACGAAAAGCCTCTTCACTAAGAGCCTCCTTAGCTCGTTCTACAACTTGCTCCGCTCGTTTTAAAGTACAATTTTGCTGTTTAATACCTAATTCCGGAATGACAAGTAAACGACGTTTTGTATCTACATGGACAGTGAGTTCGATGGTAGATAGAGCTAGCGCAGCACCAATAGCATTCGCTACGGCTGCATTTTCTGGAATCGTAATAGGTAAATCCATATATTCTCCAATGCTCGCTCCGAGACTTGGCGCCGTGCCTCCTACTACAACAATATGTTCAGGCACAAATATATCAGGATTTACAATATCTGCCACCACATAAATAGGTCGTTTATTTTCTACTTTTACGACCTCGTTAATACCATGTTGAATCGTTTCCAACGCATTTTGTACGATTAGGCTTGCTACATCAGAGGCGGTCTTAATAAGAGTTAGTTGATTATTTAAGGTATTTACATTATTAGATTGCACCGTAGCCTGGATAGCATCTGCTAAATCTTGTAAAGCTCGTGATGCTAGATTAAAGTCGCCATAGTTCGCGTGACCGAGCACGATAAGTGCATCCCCCAAGGTAGGTTCTATACCACCTAGAGCCACTGATGGTCCCACTCGTTCAGGACCTACGGTAAGATTACCATTTTTAAGGCGAATTACAGATTCCCCACCAATACCGACGGAAGTAACGGCAAAGGATCGCACTGCACTTGGATACTCACGGATAGATACACCATTTTTTGTCATCAATGGTTTACCATGCTTCCAAAGGGATATATCCGTTGTAGTACCCCCAATATCTAGAGCCACTGTATGCTTATTTCCTATAACACCGAGAGCCGATAGTCCAAGAACTGTTGCAGCAGGTCCCGTAAAGGCCGTTTCTACAGGTCGGCTCACCATATGCTCCATAGGTAGAGAACCACCATCGGCCTTTAAAATGTGAAGCGGTGCAATGATATTACGTACTTTAAGAGCCTCTTCGACATTTTTCTTAAACACTGTAAATACGGGTGTCACAGCGCTATTAAAATAAGCGCTAATAGTACGTCGAGGAAAATTTAAAGAACCACTTAATAAACTGCCATTAGAAATTGTATGATACGTATTTTTCAATTCCTCTGTAATAGATAGTTCTTCTTGAGGATTCCGCACCCCAAATTTAGCGGACACAGCAGCCAAATCGGTACCACTACGTACTTGAACCATGTTGGCTATACCACGTACAGCATCAGCAGGGGTACGCTCTACAACGATACCTCTATGATCTGTATAACCTTGAAGATATATAGGTTCCACGGAGAATATATCATCTACATTACGGCCTGGACCTGTAATCACATAGAGATCTACTACTTGCTCCTTCGCTTCTACGATGGTATTTGTCACCACGGTAGTAGATAAGGTTACTTGTTCAATATTTGATGTATCATAGCCCTCCAAAACCGCATCTAAGGCCTCACCTATACCATTCATTAGATTATCCTTTGTAGTCCGCCTCTTCGCAGTTGCCACTACACGATGGGCATCAATGATAACCGCATCGGTAAAAGTTCCACCTACGTCTAACCCTAGTAACATATAACCTCCTTTTAGTATTAATAAAGAATCCATACAAACTCAAAACGTAGTAAAGAAAACTCCATTTAAGCTACCATATACTCTCTATTTGATCTAATATGCAATCCCTATTCAAATCTGCGTATAGTCCATATTCAGGCTCATTATATAAAAAAGCTGTACCCATCTCTATGTGATGAGTACAGCCTTCTGTTATTTACCAGATACAGATGCGTAATTTTTGATGATAACAATCGGAGTCATTTGACTATCGTTACCAAATGGATTATCAATCAACAATTGTGCAATTTTTTTAGCATCAATGCCACGGCTTGTGCCTAAAATAGCGGACCGCTTCAAGTCATTAACGTCAGCTACAACGGCACCATAACAACCAGTGCGAGATACAATTTTCTCAGCCACTTTATCAGGATCCTTTGGACCAAATACAATGTGCTTATCAAATGGAGGCATAGTCCCCGTTACATCATCTGTTAAGGATGCAGCCCGAGCAATTGCATAGAATACCCCTGGTTTACGGAAAATTTTAGCAATAGCACCTAAAATAAAAGCACCTAATACCTTCCATTTACCATCCAAATTCATAGCCGATTGCATACCATAAATAGATGCCATGGAACCATCTGGATGGATAAAACGATTAATTAAACGAGCTTGCCAGCACACATTTAGCTCTTCAGGACGTGTAAAACGACCTTGCGTAATAGCTACTACAGATTCAGCAACGCATACGATATCTTCAGGTCCAATATTATGGCCCCCAAATTCAACGATAGCATCAACGATGTCATCATTATCTGTAAGGATACGTGTTGGCACACATACTAACTCTAATTCTGCCATTGTTATGCCTCCTTATTGAACCATTGCTGCTTGAACTTCTTCAGCAGTCAAACGAATACGCTGTTTATCGATATGATAGTCTGTCCGGCCTACGATTTGGTAGTAAATATCGATGTCCATATAAGGGAATCCCTTAATATCTTCTCGAATATTGCCAGTTTTACCTGTTAATGTAACATATACACGAATTGTGCCACCTTTGCGTGGTTTGATAATTATAGCTTCAAAGTATCCATCTTGACGCGGACGATTAATATCCATAGCCCAAGCATTTACTTTAACTGCATCAAAATGTTCTTCTGGTAATAATGGACGTGGAAATAAGTCCATTATTGTGCCCAATTGGCGCCCTTTATTTACAAATGGTATATCACAGAACAAAGTAATGGACTCAAAACTACGATCAGATACTTGGAAGTTCGTTGCCCGTTTCGCTAATAAGACAATATTTTCATTACCTTGTTTCAACACAAACAAACGGAATAATAAGTACAGAGCTGCAACAGCCACAATAATAGCTATTACTGCACTGAGGATGTTATAAAACCACATAGGGTATCTCCTTTATAATGTAATATGTTCAATGGTACGACGGCTTGTATCAAGGAAGGATGCACTCAACGTATCACCAAGTTCGACATCCTTTGTAAAATACAATGTCACGGTGCCTACAGTATCTTGATGATTGAAAAGATTTTTACTCTCTAGTCTGTGACGAACCAATTCACTTGTTTCAAAAGCAGGATCAATGAACTGAATGCGACACGATGTTAGTTCCTCTAGTAAAGGTTGTACAAATGGAAAATGAGTACACCCCAAAACAACAACCTCAATTTCTCGAGATAATAAAGGTTCTAAATAATCCTTGCATACTTCACGAACAAAGTAATCATCTAAATGACCTTGTTCAATAAGCCCCGCCAACTCTGGACAAGGTTGTTCCCAAACAAAAACCTCATGATCAACTTCTAAAGCCACATGCTTATGAATATGACTATTTACAGTGGCCACGGTCGCCATAATACCGATAGTCTTGCTTTTACTTTTATTAATAGCTGTTTTTACACCTTGTGATACACCAATAACTGGCACAGATACAAGTTCACGTACCGCATCAAGAGCCACAACGGTGAAGGTGTTACAAGCAATCACCATCAACTTAACAGGCTGCTTTTCTAGCGTCTCCGCAATACGGCACGCTAAATAAGTGATTTCATCATCACTACGATTACCTACAGGATTATTCGCATTATCACCGATATAGATAAAATCTTCGTTAGGAAATTGTTCTTGTAATACCTTTAACACAGATAGTCCGCCTACACCAGAGTCAAATACACCGATAGGCAATTGTTGTACATTACTCATGCGGCATCTCCTCAACAGCTGCTAACATAGGCAGGTAAAAAGTATCGTCTAATCGCACAATTTTTCCTGTTAATTTTGACATAAAGGCATTCTTAGTTTCCCCCGTAGCAAGTATTGCACCATCACTAGCACGGCGCATGCGATAGCGAAACACCATTTGAGCCCTCGTCATCTTAACCAAATACGTTTCTATGTGAAGTTCATCATCGAAATTCGCAGGTTCTTTATAATTACAAGATACATTCATGATGGGAAATACAATATCCTCATTCATCATATCCCACAAAGTGACACCGATCTTACGAAGGAATTCAATGCGCGCCATTTCAAACCATCTAAAATGATTACTATGGTGAGCAATCCCCATCATATCAGTTTCATAAAATCGTACATTTACTGAAGCAATATGCATAAATTCTGTCCTTTTTAAATAGTATACAATTTTTATTCTATATCTATTACTTTAGGGTGTCAAATAAATAAAGGCAGTTCAATCACTGTGGATCAAACTGCCTAAAATGGTAAAAGTTAGCGACTGCTACCAAATGGAAAGAATTTTTTTGCCTCTTCTTGATGACTCGTTTTGATATAACGATTCGCAATCTTAAAGGCTAATCCGAGTACTGCCACATCATCTACCCAACCTAATACAGCAATCGTATCCGGTACAATATCAATAGGTAATACCAAATATCCTAAGGCACCTGCAATGACCGCTTTTACATATTTGGGAGTATCCTTGTCGCGAAAACAAAGGAACAAGGTTACTGCTTGTTGTACAAAGGCAAGTTTCTTACCATATCGACCAAGAAACCCTAAAAATCTTGATTCGCTAAAATACTTACCATATTTAATAATCTTAAATGGATTCATAGTAATAATAATCCTTCAGCGTTTATTTACGCAAACCGCCAATTTTATCTTTCGCTGTGTTAACAGTGTTTGTAGCAACATCTTTTGCTGTCTCTACAGCATCAGAAGCTTTAATTTTTGCAGTTTCTACTGCTACCTGTGCAGAAGCTTTTGCCACTTCTACACCACCTTTTGCGAATTCTTTAGCTACTTCAATACCTTCTTTAGCAGAATCAAGTTTTTCTTTCGCTGCATCAGAAACCTTTGCTACAACTTCTGCTGCGTTATCATGAATTTGGTATTTTGTTTCATTATTCCATTTATTGATGGCAGGTGTTACTTTTTCTTCGTAAACTTGCTTTAAAGATTCTTTAGCAAGACCTGTTTCATTAGCAATCCCAGCCCATACGTCACGTTGACCTTGAGTGAAAGGAATACTAGCACTTGCATCACGAACAATTTCAGAAGCAATAGCTTTACCATTTTCAAGGAATTCAGCAACCATCGGTTTGTAACGTTCGATATCAGAAGGCATACCATCTTGAATCCAAATATTTGCAATTTTACCTATAGCATAAGTTAAACCGATAGCTACAGGAACGCGAACAGCTTTAATTGGAATTAGAAGGGATACTGCAGCTGTACCTACAGCTGTGCTAAGGCCACCTACTAAACCAACTACAGCACCAGCTTGCAATTCTACGTCATAAAGATGAGCAATACGAGTTACCATGTACGTAGCATTGGCGCACAAAGCGACACTACTGAATTTAGAGGATAATGCCAATGCTGCCGCACGACCTGCCCCCCAGAAAATAAATTGTTCAACTTGATAGTCACGATCTTGAGATCCATCCATAAGTGGCTCAAGTGTTACGCCATTATATTCTGCCATAAGTATTCTCCTTTGTTGTGAACCAACTATAGGTCTTATTATTAGTATTATTATACCATTCTATTGATAGAAGTGAAATGAATTTTTCTAATTATCCATATATAACAGCTTCTAATATTTTCTATATTACCAACTTGTGAGTCCACCATCGATTGTCCATGCTGCACCTGTCACAAAAGAAGCCTTATTACTCAACAAAAATACAATTACTTCGCCAATTTCATGGGGCTTAGCAATGCGACCTAATGGGTAATGTTGGCCCATTTCAGCCTTTGCAGCTGCCGCATCTTGATTGGCATTAGCAATCTGTTTGTCCACTAATGATGTATCTACATCACCAGGACACACACAGTTTACACGAACGCTGTGAGGTGCCATTTCAAGGGATAGAGATTTTGTAAAGCTCACTACAGCCCCCTTTGATGCACCATATACAGAACACGCTACATTACCTTGTAAACCTGCATCACTAGCGATTGTTACAATACTGCCCTTTGATGATCGTAAATAGGGAAGCGCCGCTTGACATAAGAATACAGTACCTTTTACATTAGTCCCAAACATTTCATCAAAAGCTGCCTCTGTAACATCAGCTAGCAACTCTTCTTCATAATAGCCTGCAGCTGTTACAAGAGCAGACACCCCACCAAACAAATCTACTGTTTCTTTTACAATTCGCTGACAATCCTCAATTTTAGATACATCACCTTGGATATATTGTACCTTAGATGAATAACGACGTAGCTTAGTTTTAGCCTTTTGACCAACTTTTTCATTTCGACCATTGATGACTACGCACCAACCTTCTTTGAGTAAAAGCTTTGCCGTAGCAAATCCAATACCCGATGTACCACCACTAATCAAGGCCACTTGAACATCACTTTTATGAGGCATACCTTGCCCTCCTATAATGTTGAAATATAGTCATAGACTAATTTCAACAACATAACTGTCGTTACCGACAAGAATACAACTCGCACCAAAGATGAGCCCTTCGCAATTGCCAAATGCGAGCCTAAATAAGCACCTATAATTTGACCTGCCCCGGTGGCAAGACCATACTTAACATTGACGTGTCCTAAATATAAAAATACCAATAAAGACGCCAAATTACTAGTAAAATTCAATATTTTTGCATTAGCAGATGCATGTAAAAAATCAAAGCCTGTAAAGATAAAGCCCATAATCAGAAATGTACCTGTACCAGGACCAATAAAGCCGTCATATATACCAATGCCAAGAGCAAAAGCCATACAAATATATAGCGCTTTTCCTGCTACCTGAGATGTACGATTGATTTCACCCCAGTCTTTTTTGAACACCACAAAGAGTGTTACACAAACAAGTAATATGATAATAATAGGCTTTACATATAGCGGTGGTAAAGAAACAACCGCCAAGGTACCAAGCATAGAACCCACAAAGGTAAAAGGCAGTAATTTACGAACTAGGGAAAAATCAACCATGTGATTTCTCAAAAATGTAATCGATGCACTGCCAGCACCAAAGATACTGGATAATTTATTACTGCCTAGAGCCACACTAGGTGGAAGATTTGTTAATAACATGGCAGGTACAGAAATGAGGCCTCCCCCGCCTACAATGGAGTCTACAAAGCCAGCAAACGCACCAGCTACGGCGAGTAAAACGAGTATAAGGATATCAAATGGTAAACCTGTTACCGTAATGAGCCACTCCATAATAAACCTCCTACAGATAGCACATCAACGGTCGCCAAAGGCCACCGTTGTCATGCTAGTTTATTTTATTTTGCACCTAGACGATCGAGAGCCAATGTATAACCATCTGCACCATATACTAAACAGCGCTTTACACGACTAATCGTTGCAGTACTCGCACCTGTTTCTTCTACGATTTTCTCATAGCTATCCCCTGCGCGAAGCATTTTTGCTACTTGTAAGCGTTGAGATAATGCTTTTAATTCGTTAATCGTACAGATATCTTCAAAAAATGCATAGCATTCCTCTGTATTTTCAAGCGTTAAAATGGCGGTGAACAATTCGTCATTTTGTTGACTTCTCAATTTTTCATTGATACTCATAGGATCCTCCTACTTCTTATTCATCGCTTTAGACCAAGCATCACCAATCATTTGTACAACTTGTACCAATACAATCAAGATGATGATTGTAGCGATCATAATATCGGCTTGGAAACGTTGGTAACCATATCGGATAGCAATATCCCCAAGGCCACCACCACCAATAGCACCAGCCATCGCAGAGTAACCGATGAGGTTAACGATAAGAACCGTTACATTGTCAATAATTGTTGGCAATGCTTCTGGTAATAATACTTTCCAAATGATTTGTAATGGGCTTGCCCCCATGGATTGAGCCGCCTCGATAACGCCAAAATTGATGTCCTTAATAGACGTTTCTACAAGGCGTGCCAAAAATGGAATTGCCGCAATGGTCAACGGCACGCATGCTGCAGTTGTACCAATGGATGTACCTACCACCATACGAGTAAACGGAATGATAGCAACCATCAAGATGATGAAAGGTACAGAACGCGTTGCATTGACAATGGCACCCAATACTTTATTGAGTGTTACATTTTCCAAGATATGACCTTTAGAAGTAACAACCAGAACAACACCAAGAGGAATACCTAATAACATTGCCATTACAGTAGAAATTATCGTCATTTGCAATGTATCAAGGGTACCAGTTATGAGTAGATTAATGATTTGCTCTGACATAACCGATCACCTCGCTTTCAATTGGTAACGTTTTGATGTAGTCCAAACCTTCTTGCGCATTTTCTGGGTCACCATTCAAGATAACGATGAGGCGACCAACGCTCGTATTTTGGATGTAATCAATGCCGCCAAAAAGGATGCTTACATCTAAATTAAAGCGTCTCACAAGGCCTGCTACTACAGGCTCATCTGTTGCTTGTCCTGTAAATTTGAGGCGCACTAAAGGTGCTGTCCCTGCAATCCATTGATCATGTAATTCCAAGTGTTCCAATGCTTCTGGAGGTAAGTTATCACTCACTACAGAGCTAATAAACTCTTTTGTCGTATTTTCGCGAGGATGTGTGAATACTTCAACCGTGCTACCTTCTTCAAGTATTATGCCGCCTTCAATAACCGCCACGCGATCACAGATTTCACGGATAACGTGCATCTCATGTGTAATGAGCACAATAGTGAGCCCCATCTTCTCGTTAATATTTTTCAACAATTTCAAAATAGAATCTGTTGTTTGAGGATCAAGGGCAGAGGTAGCTTCGTCACAAAGGAGGACCTTTGGATTAGACGCTAAAGCACGAGCAATACCAACACGTTGCTTTTGACCACCAGACAATTGAGATGGATAGTTGTTCATCCGGTCTGTAAGGCCTACGATATCAAGAATTGGCGTAATGCGTTCCTTGATTTCAGATTTGCTCATTCCTTGTAGTTCCAACGGAAATGCCACATTGTCATACACTGTACGAGAGGACAAGAGATTAAAATGTTGGAAAATCATACCAATATCTTTGCGCGCTTTACGCAAAGCTGATTTGCTAAGTGTTGTTAAATCTGTACCATTTACGATAACAGAGCCTGATGTAGGTGCTTCGAGCATGTTGATGCAACGAATCAATGTGGATTTACCGGCACCGGATTGACCGATAATGCCAAAGATTTCGCCTTCTTTCACATTTAGGCTAATATCTTTCAACGCTTCCACACGAGTAGCGCCTTCATAGACTTTACTAATGTGTTCTAATTGTATCAAAATAATTTCCTTTCTTAAGGTAAATATGTATTATTTGATGAAAGCAGCTTATCTATCAAGGTAATCCTTCTTCCATCAATTTTTCTAGAGCTTCGCGTAGACGAAGTGTAATAGCACCTGGTTTACCACCAGATACTGGATTTCTGTCTAGCTTAGTAATTGGAATGACACCACCAATTGTATCGGTAAAGAATAGTTCATCCGCTTCATCTACAAAGGTGCGGTCAAATTCTTTCTCAATAATGGTAATACCTAAAGATGGTGCTACACGGGTTAAGATCATTTGGCGCGTAATACCTTTTAAGATATGATTATCAGCTGGATGCGTGTACAAGATACCATCTTTAACAGCAAACACATTAGATGTGGCACCTTCTGTACAAATACCATCACGGAACAAAATTGCTGTATAGGCAAATTTCTTTTCTGCTTTTGTTTGCGCCAAGATATTCGGGATTAAGTTAGTGGTCTTAATATCTACATGATCCCAACGTTCATCAGGTAAAGCTATCGCTTTTACACCTTCACCCAATTTATTGACTTCATCTAAATCCAAGGTACGGATAGACATAAGCATTTGTGGTTCTAATTTAGAGCGATCATAAGCATGATGACGCGGTGCTACACCACGAGAGATTTGTAAATAAATATAGCCCTCTTTGATTTCACTTTGCTCGATCAAAATTTCGTGCAATTCTGTCAAATCATCAGGGGTCATTTTTACAGGGATATCCATTTCACGCATAGAGCGATACAAGCGATCTTGGTGGTAAGACAAAGCGAAACAACGGCCTTTTACGACACGAACAACTTCATATACAGAATCACCAAACAAATAGCCACGGTCATCAATGCTAATAACTTTGGCACCTGGTTCGACGAATTCACCGTTAAAATATGTTAATTCTTGCATAGGAGCACCTCTTTTTCTATTTCGTTACTCTATCAAGTGGTAATCATCATGGACTTATTATAACACAATTACTTTTAAATTTTCACACTTTACTTTGTGAAAGATATTAATTCGATATACAAAAATCCGCTAGGATACCATAGTTAAAAACTATATCCTAGCGGATGTATTGCATATATTATTTTAATACTAAATCAGCACCACAGAGCTAGTTAGTACTATGGCCGATACGAAAGTACTAATACCAATTAGGACTCTCTATACAACAAAAGCTTTCTGATTATACTAGTGCCCCAGTACAAATTTACGAATAGACTTAGGTAAATAATTGAAACCTACCGCAGTCAAATAGGATAATGCCAACGCCATGGCATACATAACGAGAACATTGACCACCGTGTACAAGAGATTGTATTTAGCCATCACAGCAGATATGATTAACAGCCAGAACGGATGTGTTAAATAAATGCCATAGGACTTGTCCCCTATCTCAGACCAAATGGATTCCATAGTCACATTCATAGGTAGTGTTTGAAATAGGAATAAACTAAACATCGTTCCCAAACCAGTGTAAAGAACACCCATCGGACTCATTTGATGTACCGTATAAATTGCTTCTAGCACCGTGTAATGCCATACATCCATGACATAGTAATAGGATCCAAGCATCAATAATACAGAACCTACTGCACTAGCACCTAAAAGATAACGATAGCGCCACATGTATTCACAGACCGTTTCATAACGTTCAGCACATACAGCACCTAAAAGGAAAATCCACACATAATGAATTACCCAATAGTTGAGTCGCATATCGAAAAGATATTTAAGAATCGGCTGATTACTTAGATTTTCCGTTACCCAACGGCCAAGCATGTAAGACGAAACATAATCGATACCAACTTGGATGACAAATAGTAACACCAACCAAAATACAGGCCGTTTTAAGATGACTTTCACCATGGCCCGCCATAATGGCATCATCACGTAGAACCATAGCAAAATAACCATAAAATATAGATGATACATAGAGGTACCAAAGAGTAGATTTATCGCCAACGGCCCTGGATGTAAATTGCCAAGGTTATGAGCTGTCATCCCTGTATATAGCAAGTAAAAGATGGACCACGTAATATATGGAAATAGCACCACCTGAATGCGGCGGTGCATAAACTCCTTATATGAGAATAGTCCCTCTACCGAGGTATGATAAAACAAGCCAAATGCAGAGAGGAAGAAAAACGCAGGCACTCCAAACCGAGAGAGAATTTCTAACACGCTGATGAGTTCTAAATTTACAAAAGGATTTTGCAATGCGTAAGATCCTACATGAATGCCGATAACACCGAGCATACAGAGGCCTCGCATATAAGTAATTTCCGGTAAAAACGCTTTTTTCATAGCCATTACCTATTCACTATTGACCAGGTGCCACTGCAGGTGTCGGTACCACACGTGGACCTTGAGACTCTGTAGCTGGTTGTTTAACTACAGGAGGGGTAGATGTAGGTGTTTGAGGCGTTGCAGCTTTTTCAGGTTGTGCGGCTTGTGCTGGTACAGCCTGACCATTTGCTTTAGCAGCCGCTTCTGCCTTAGCCTTAGCTTCTGCTTCAGCCTTAGCTTTTGCTTCAGCTTCTCGTTTCAAGCGTAATTCTTTTTCAAGTGGTACCACTGGTTTGTCATAAACAGTGATATCCGTTTCAAATAGACGTCCCCATGGGAATGTAGCTTTTACTGTACGAGGATTGATTTTAAGGTATTTTTCAGCGAAATCTTGAATGCGTTCACCTAAATAACTTTCAAGACGTTCATTTAATTCACCAGAGTAACGAACATTGTCTGTTCTGATAGAATCTTGCATACGATAAATATCTTTACGAATATTTGCTTGATATGCCCAGTTATCCAAATATTGTTGCGTCAACATATCACGATGACCTTCTGGACTCATAGATTTAAGCAATAATCCTTGAGCAATAGCGTAACCTACTGTGTTACTTGCTGTATTCCAACCATTATACGCACCGATTTTGTACAACAAATCTCGTTTATACATAGCGGATACCAATGTATTATCTGCGCCATTATTGAAAGCAATATCTGCAACGCTTACGTTCACACCAGAGTCAACAGCTTGCTGAATGCGATCTACGAAAGCATTTGTAGAGTTAGAGATCATTGGGAAGTTTTCGAAGTTTTCAGACTCGCCTGTACTCGTAGTAAGAGGTGTATTAACAGCCAATAATACAGTTGGTTTACCTTGTGTCACCATCGTGCCACCTACAGCCTCAACGTGTTGAGCAATTGTTTTATCAATCGTTTGATCTTCGTAACCTGGTAATGTTTTACCTCCGCCACCGAGTGGATAAATTACGGAGAATGTAGGTTTTTCTGTGCTCACATCGGTACGGGAACGCGCCATCAATAAGAGACCAAGTTGGTCAGCACCAGGGAAGCTACCGTATTTTTCAACAGAAATATCCTTGGAATATTTGTTAAGGTAACGACCTTCTAGAGCGGATTGAGATAATTGAGATGTATCATCATGACCTAATGCAAAGTAGTCGAATACACCACTGCGAGTTTCATCAATCAACTCTTTGTTGATTTTCATATTTTTTTGACGGCGGTCAAACCAGTCTTGCAAGTATTCCACAGGAACAGAGGCTTGTAGGCTCATCAATTTTTGAGTTTCTTCTTGCGTTAAAGAGCCAGAATCTAATTTATCTTGTAATGCAGCGATTTGGAAGATAGTTGGGCCATATTCCGCATAGTAGGCCGGTTCAGTACCACCACCACTCGCGCGTGGGGAACGCATTACGGTACCAAATCCATAGATGCGTACATTTTTATTACGCGCTTTTAAACCTTCAATACGTTTCAAGCGATTTTGCAATGTGCTAAGAGGAATATTATGTTTACGAGAATCTACAAGACCTCCATAAATAAGAGTATCTGTACTTAATACCATAACATCAGCACGACCTGCATTTTGCTCTACCCAAGCCATAATTTGATCAGCTTGACCTTGGTACGTCTTACCAGAAATCAAGTGTTGAGGTGGTGTCAACACAGTCATACCCGCCTCACGAGCTGTATCAACTGTATATTGCAAACTTACAGGACGATCATCTTGAGGTACATATAATACGGTTTCTGCATCAATTTTGATGGATGTACCTGTAGCAATGGCTGTAACCATTAATGCTACTTTCAACCATTTATTTGTCATAAAGCAAATCTCCTTCTGTGTACACGAGTACTCTCGACTCGAAAATTAACTCTTATATAATACTCTTTTTTTCTGACACTTTTATGAAATACTTAATAGTATAATTATATCATTTACCTGTTATTTCTCAAATGCAGTGCCTTTAGCTTTAGCGCACTTTGGGTAAGCTCCAATTATATTTAATAGCTAGTAAACGGATAACTAGTACAACGGTAAAAGCACCATATACAGCCTCTCCAACCCAGTTAGAAATAACCATTAAGTAATAAACGATGCCCCCAATAACACTAGGTAGAGCGTACACATCTTCTTTCAAAACAGACGGAATCCGTTGAGCCAGCATATCTCGGATAATACCACCTCCAACGGCAGTAATAGTTCCTAATAAAACAATGAAAATCGGCAGCTCAGGATATAGTTTAAACCCTGCAGATGCTCCGGTTACTGTAAACGATGCTAGCCCCACAGCGTCGGCTAATAAATAGCTTGCTCGGCTACGAGGCCCCATAGCATGCTTGCGATAACGGCTGTTATAGATAATAAATACGATAATTGTTACGGAAATAACCATAGTTACATATACAATATTGCGTAATGAATTCGGCGGAAAATACCCCAAGAGAACATCACGTACAATTCCACCACCGATTGCCGTGGCCAGTGCCAATACAGCCATACCAAATATATCCATTCTCCGCGCCACCCCAACAAGTGCTCCGGAGATAGCAAAGGCAATAGTGCCAATCATATCAAATATGTACCAAATAATATCCATAATACCCTCACACAATCTATTCGCATAACTTCGCACACTATGATAGACTTTATGTAAGATATTATACATTAAGAGGTATGAGAATGACAAAGAACATTACACCTATAGAGATTAAAAATATGGATGAGCGTAGCCGTGATGAATATTTTATGGGTTTTGCCCTAGAGGAGGCCCACAAAGCTTATGCTCTAGGAGAAATTCCTATCGGCGCCATTTTAGTTCAAAACAATACAATCATTTCACGCCACCATAATCGCCGCGAATTAGATCACGATGCAACGGCTCATGCAGAGGTGCTCGTCATCCGCGAAGCATGCGATGTACTCAAGCGTTGGCGGTTGACTGGTTGTACCCTGTATGTTACGATAGAGCCGTGTCCGATGTGCGCTGGAGCCATCATCAACAGTCGTATTGACCGTGTTGTATATGGTGCAAGTGATTACAAAGGAGGCGCTGTAGAGTCTCTTTTCAATGTACTCTCTCACCCTGGTTTAAATCATGAACCCGAATTAGCATCGGGGGTCCTTGGTGATGAATGTAGTCAAATCATGAAAGACTTTTTTAAAGAGCGCCGTAAAACACGGAGGAGTACCCAAGAGGCTGAAGGGTCCGCACTCGAAATGCGGTAGGTCGGGCAACCGGCGCGGGGGTTCAAATCCCTCCTCCTCTGCCATATAAAATATATAAAGCGCTAACCGTGGTTAGCGCTTTTTTGCGAAGGGACCACTACTATGAAAAAATATTACCCTTATCTCATTACGGTGAGTCATATGATTAACGACTCCTGTCAAAGTGTATTACCTGCCCTCTTGCCATTATTTATCTACACTTATGGACTTAGTTTAGAGCAAGCAGGCTTTCTCATATTAGCCAATACAGCATTATCTTCATTGTTACAGCCATTATTAGGTTATGTCTCTGACAAGATCAATCAGCCACGGCTCATCGCCTTAGGTGTTCTGCTCTCTGCTTGTAGCACAGGTGCCATGGGTTTTGTAACCTCCTATGAAAGCTTACTTGTTTGTGCTACCTTAGCTGGTGTAGGCTCCTCTATCTTCCACCCTGAAGGAGCAAAAATCATGAATCGCCTGGGAGGTGGTAAAAAAGGTAAAGCCATGGGTACCTTCGCCATCGGTGGTAGCTCTGGTTTTGCCATCGGCCCACTCTTTGCGGGCTCTATTGCCTATACAGTAGGTCCTCATGGACTGGCAGCTTTCACCATAGTGGGTCTTATCATCTCAACAGTTTTATTCGTCCTCATGCCGCGCATAGTCACTTGTGCACGCACTATCGACCAAGCGGTAGCTATGGAAAACCCTACACTAGTGGCAAAGCCGCTAAAAAATTACTGGAAATACTTTGGTATCTTGTTTATTATCATCCTAAGCCAATCAGTAAACTTCCGCGTTATCAATGCATTTATTCCTATCTTCTGGACTCGTGAACTCGGCACTAGCCCAGAGCAAGGTAGCTTTGCATTAACCATATTCTTTAGTATCGGTATCTTCATGACATATATTGGCGGTCTATTAGGTGACAAATATGGTCCCATCAAAATCATTAGACTATCCCTATTGATTTGGTTGCCAGCTATGTTCCTATTAACAGAAGTGCCTACCTTCTCCCCTGTTATCATGATGCCTGTAGCCTATATGTTACTACTCATGATTGGCGCTGCTAAAGCTCTTAGCTACAGCCCAGTTATCGTACTAGGTCAAACCTACCTTGCTAAAAGCATCGGCTTTGCCTCTGGTATCACCCTCGGTGTGAGCCAAACTATCGGCGGTATCATCGCACCTGTAGTAGGTAACCTTGCGGATACCTATACTTTACCTGCCGCTATGATGACACTCGTACCATTCCTAGTAGTAGGTCTTGGGGCTTCATTGATACTTAAAGATCCTAAAAAATTACAATAAACAAAAAAGAACCCTTCACGTGAACTGTACCCCAAAAATTGGACACAATTTTTGAAGGTACAGACCAACGAAGGGTTCTTTTTATATTCAGCTAACCACGTCACTTGCAGTTTAGTGTTTTAGCATTTCATTCAATATAACTACGTCCGTTTCTTTCATACCTTGTGCCACAGCACCAATACTGCGGATAGTTTCATCAACGGAGTATGCTACAAGGCCATCGCCTTTTTGGTAGTTTTTGTTAAGGCGAGCTTGTTTATATCCCATAAAGGCGCCATCAAGGGAAATTGCAATTTTACCTGCACAGGATGGTTTCGCACCATCACATACGATACCAGATAAACTTGCAAGACCATTTACAAGAGTGTTCTCGATTATATCTTTACTATCACCTTTCAAAAAGGCTATGCCTGCTACGCTTACCACACCGGCAGATACAACCCCGCAGTATGCGGATAGTTTACCAATACCAGATTTAACATAAAGCGTTAGCAAGTTAGCAAAGACGAGCGCTCGATACAATTCATCATCACTTTTACCAAGTTCCTCGGCAGTCGTAATGATTGGTACAGACACGGTTAAACCTTGATTACCAGAGCCAGAGCAAATAACAACAGGCAATGGGCAGCCACTCATACGCGCATCAGAGCCAGCTGCGGCACGAGCCTTACATTTCGTTTCGAGAGATGGATTTTCTTCATCTAACAATAACAATTGTCCAATATTAGATCCATAATCATTGGACAGACCTTCCTTAGAAATTGCAGTATTATACTCAACTTGCTGTTTAATTTGAGGTAGGATACCAGAAATATCACCGGTTAAGGCAAATTCGTAAATGCTATCGAAGGTCATGGCATATTCTGTTTTAGCCGCTTTCTTAATTTCATTGACTGTTTCAGAGACAATCTCACCATCTACTGATACATAGGTTACATTCGTATGGTCATTTTCAATGCGAACAACCGCTGTATGTTCATCTGTTTCTGCAGTGATTTCTATATATAAATTATCTACGCCTTCAGCAAGTGAAACGGTACAGAAGTTGGCATCAAGCAATGTGCCAAGCCATTTGCGATCTTCGTCTGTAGCAGATTCCAATACTTCTAGTTCACGCTCTGGATGACCTACAATAGCACCTAGTGTAGCGGCCGCCGTTAGGCCTTTTCGACCCCCAGAATTTGGAATGACTACAGATTTTACATTTTTGATAATATTCGCGCTGCATCTTGCGTGAATATGGTTAGGAAACTCATCTAAAACAGAGACTGCCTTCGCAGCCGCATAAGCCAATGCAATTGGCTCAGTACAACCGAAGGCAGGACGCATCTCTGACTGTAACAAAGAAATATAATCCATCTTATACTTCCGCAATAATTTCCACTTCTACAATAACGCCTAATGGAAGGTCTTTTACTGCTACACATGAACGAGCTGGTTTAGAAGTGAAATATTTAGCATACACTTCATTAAATGCTTTGAAATCACCAATATCAGCTAAGAAGCAAGTTGTTTTAACAACCTTGGAAAAGTCTGTACCAGCTTCAGTCAATACGGCTTCAATATTTTTGCATACTTGTTCAGTTTGCTCTACAATGCCCCCTTCAACAACTGTACCAGTTGCAGGATTGAGTGGAATTTGACCAGAAGCAAACAATAAACCGCCAACCACTTTAGCTTGAGAGTAAGGGCCTACTGCTGCTGGTGCTTTGTCTGTAGAAATTGTTTTCATGATAAATCTCCTTTTATAAATAAATATAAATTAATATGACTATATTTAAGGCGCGAAACTCATGTTGATGCCTCAATATATATGACTTACCTCAATATATCACATATAAAATAAAAGTACGTATATAACCAATTATTTAATTGATTTGAATGCATTGTCAAATATTGGTTTGAAATAATCACGTTGTACATCAGTTGTTATACCTACATACAACACTGGTTTTCCTGGCTTCAACACAAATGCAGCATTTGCATAGAGTGGAGTTTGTACATTTCCATCTGCATATAACAAGCGAGAGCTTGCTGCATATGTTTGATATTTTGTACCAGCCACCGGATGTACTTGTTCTGCATTTTCTACGGTTAGAGTTTTAAGTGTTTTAGGCATAATCGTTGCTTTTTGGGGATCACGACTAGATACATTAATAGGTCCATTTAAAGGAACTACCGTTGTGCTAGTGGGAATCTGTTTATTTATTGTTCCTAATAAAAGTTGCTCTGTTACAGGATCAATTTGACCTTTATCAAGAGCGGTCATAGCAGCTATAAACATAGGGTCATTAGCCTCTTTCTTCCCTAAATGTTGAGCCGCCTCTTTCACATCTACCGCAACAAGCAGAGCATCTTTTTGTCCACTTTTATCCTCACCTTGTAGCTGATATATGTCGTAGCTAATTCCCATCTGATCCAATACAGCTAAAGCTTGTTGATTACTTTGTCTTGTCATTTGATGCGTGTTTGGCTTTGCATTTTCTTTAGCAATTATATCTTTTACAATACCTAATGTATTAGTATTAGACGCCGTAGCTAGTGTAACATTATTAGGGATCGACATTGTTCCTGCCAAAGTGTTTACATCCTTAGCACTAGCAAAACTTGTAACAGCACCAACTAAACAAGTTGCTAACACGAGAGTTTTTAATGGTTTCATTATTTATGTCCTCCCTTTAGAGTTTTTAAGCTATACATTGATTCCAATTGTTTAGTCCAATAATCGTGACTTGTATCTTCTGTTACTAGTAATTGTATAGTGAGCCCTTCCTCTTGTGGTAACATATACAATTCTAGAGAACCAGGTAGCATAAATCCATCATAATTTAAACTGCCACGCATAGACATCGCCTGCATTACACCAAATTTTGAAGTATATGGTCTAGCAGAAAAGTCCGTAGCTTGTACAGAGAAATTAGGAATAATCTTTTTTAGAACATCGACTACTTCTTGTGTAGCTAGCTGTTCCTTAGGAGATAACTTTTTACCTTCTATGGCCATTAGATTTAACTGTGTATTCATATCATGATTCAATCTAGTATTGAATTTTTCCATAACAGGTTTTAAGGACTTTTGATCTAAACTTATCGGCTTCAAACTAGTAATAAAATTTTCTGCATTAGATCTTGAATATGGTTTAGCATCAGGAAGTTTCTCCGCTTTTTTATCTGCCATAACGGAATTAACTATTTGTGTTGCTACATCACCAGAATAGTTAATAATATCTTTATTCACATTATAATTTACCAACCATGCTGTATGATGACCTAAAGCACTATCACCAGATAGTTGATACAAGTTGTATCCATCTATAACCTTCCCTTGGAATGGTGGCACCTCTGCATGGTACACTTCTTTTATATGCTCACCAAGCCTTTTTGCTGTTAGCGCATTAACTTCATTTACCATTACATTTTGTTCTTTTGTTCTCAAATTAGGATTTGTGGAAACTGAATCTATAACAGATGCTTTAACACCATTACGAGTCTCTACGTTCATTCCATAACCTAAATCTACCGTATCAGCACATGCCACTGCCCCCATACCCACAGTTAAACAGGTGGCACAAGCCAATGTCATCAACTTTTTATTGAGAGTTCTCATAAGACACCTCACCTTTTTAACAATACACTATGTATAGATTGTTAGATAATCCGTGCAGTATATATTAAGAGTTTAAAAGATAATCTATACTGCATATATTAATTATTATACTATATCGACATATATAACTGTATAGTATAATTTACAAGCTTACCTTTCTGCTATACAATACATAAATAGACATGTAAAGATGATATATGTATGAGAAATGGAAAGGAGTGCACACTCGGTGTGCTTTTAACATGATACAAGAATTAATTCCCCTCACTAGGCCTCGCACATTAGCTGCTGCATTGGGGCCTACCATTTTAGGTGCCGCCTTTAGTTATTATGCATTTGGTGCTGCTCAGGGTACAGGTCTTGCCATTTTCCATACAGTGCTCATATTTTTAGCTGTTGTAACAGCCCAAATTGTAGCTAATTTATGGAATGAATATAAAGACTTTAAATCTGGACTAGATGCTGGTCAAAAGGTAGGTAATGCTGGTTCTATCACACGTGGCGTTATAACACCAGAGCTCATTATAACGATGATTAAAGTACTCATGTTTGTACCCATTATTATTGGTCTTTATTTATCTGCTACTATAACTTGGTACTACATTCCTGTAGGCTTCTTATGTATTCTAATTAGTTTCCTTTACTCTGGCGGTCCAAAACCAATTTCTCGAACACCATTTGGAGAAATTTCCTCTGGTATCGCCATGGGTTTTACTATCGTACTCATTACAGGCTATGCCTGGATACGAGAATTATCCTTAGCCCTGTTAATTCCTGCAATTCCATCTACATTGCTAGTTGGTTCTATCATGTTGACGAATAATATCCGAGATATTCGTAATGATGAAAGCCATGGACGTCACACGTTGCCAATCGTGCTTGGTCGTGAAAGAGCACTCAGCTTAATGAGTATCTCATATATTTTCAATTTTATTTGGATCATTGCTTGGATTATAGTAGGCCATATGACATGGTTCGCCTTATTAGCATTCCTTGCAGCACCACTAGCTTTCAAAACAATTCGTACATTATCTACCAATACAGATGAGTTCCAACTAGATAAGGCTATGGGCACTACCGCTGGGGCCGCTATGATTTATCAACTAATGTGGGCGATTGGACTTATCATGGGCAAACTATTTTAAAAATGAACATACTTATATTATAGGTTCTCCATAGTTTTTAGTTATGGAGAACCTATAATAATTCCTTCTTGATAGATAGGAAATTATTTAGTACTATAGATTTAATATTTTATATGTAATTATTGTATAAGGAGTGTGTCTAATGAGAAAATTTTTAGCATTGGCAGCTACTGTCATCCTTGGCGGCGCTTTATTAATCGCAGGCTGTGGTAACGACAACAAACAAGCTGCTAGCGATGGCAAGCAAGTATTAAAAATTGGGGCAACAGCAGTACCTCACGCAGAAATTTTGGAACAAGTTAAACCAATCTTAGCAAAAGATGGTATCGAATTAAAAATCACAGAATTTACTGATTACAACACACCTAACTTGGCTTTAGGGGACAAAGAGATTGATGCCAACTTCTTCCAACACGTACCTTACATGGAGGAATTCGCAAAAGCTCACAAACTTGACTTAGTATCTGCCGGTGGTGTTCATCTTGAGCCAATGGGTCTATACTCCCGTAAAATCAAAGATTTAAAAGATCTTCCAAAAGGCGCTAAAATCGCTATTCCTAATGACCCTACAAACGGTGGTCGTGCATTATTGTTGTTACAAAAACAAGGTCTAATTACATTAAAAGACTCTACAAACATCTTATCTACCGTACAAGATATTACTGCGAACCCTAACGAATATCAATTCGTAGAATTAGAAGCAGCACAAGTACCTCGTTCCCTTGACGATGTAGCCTTAGCCGCTATCAACACTAACTTTGCATTAAACGCAGGTCTTAACCCTGGCAAAGATGCATTGGCAATTGAAAATAACGATTCCCCTTACGTAAATATCGTAACTGTACTTAAAGGCAATGAAAATGACCCTCGCATCAAAAAATTGATGGCTGCACTTCATAGTCCTGAAATTATCAAATTCATCCAAGAAAAATACCAAGGTGCTATTGTTCCTGCATTCTAAGGTATACCAAAAAGAGACCACATCAACGTGGTCTCTTTTTTATATGTTATCGGCCCCAAATCTAAAAGGTAATAAACCTTCTAATTCAACAACTGTATAGTCCCCTCTTAAATTCGCCATTATAATACGAGGTATTTCAAATTCAGAAATCACCTGACGACAAGCACCACATGGTGCACAAGGCCCTTCCGTATCAGCAACTACGGCAAGGGCTTTAAATTTTGTTTGCCCTTCCGACACAGCCTTAAATATAGCAGTTCTCTCCGCACAATTAGTTAATCCATAAGAAGCGTTTTCTATATTACACCCTTCATAGATGGTTCCATCTTCGCAAAGAAGGGCTGCGCCCACACCAAAATGTGAATAAGGACTATAGGTTTTGTCGCGAGCCACAATAGCACGATTGATGAGCTTTTGAATATCCTTTTCTTTCATATTGCACTCCTCACTCTACAACATCTAGTATAGTATCCACTACTTTAGGTGCAGTATTACCAATAGTAATCGCCGCTAAATAGGTCTGGGCCGCATTAGTGAATAAGCTTTCATCAGAAGCATATAGTGTAGCTATCCTTTCACCCATTCTGACAGCGTCCCCAGTTTTTTTGTGCATTACAATACCTGCACTATAATCGATGGGGCCATCTTTAACGGTCCGACCAGCTCCAAGCATAACGGATGCAATCCCGCATTGTTCTGTATTCATATGGGTAATATAACCGTCTTGAGGCGCTGTAACATCATAAGTGAATTTGCCAATGGCTAATAGGCTTTCATCATCAATAACTCGGCTGTCGCCATCTTGAGCATCAATCATCATACGCAATCGTTCTAATGCGGCACTAGAGTCGAGTGCCTCTTGCACACGACTGAGAGCCGTTTCATAGTCGCATATATGACTCAATACGAGCATGTGGGCAGCCATGATAATACATTCATACGTTAAATCCTCTGGACCATGACCTTTCAACGTATCAATAACCTCGCGAATCTCCAAGGCATTTCCAATAGCAAGTCCTAGCGGTCGGTCCATATCCGTCAAAATAGCCTTAACTGAACGGCCATTTCCCTTTCCAATATCTACCATTGCTTTAGCCAATTCACGAGCATCCTCTATGCTTTTCATAAAGGCACCACTGCCAACCTTTACATCTAACAAAATTGCTTGAGCACCAGAAGCCAATTTTTTGCTCATAACAGAGGATGCAATAAGAGGGATACTATCAACAGTTCCCGTCACATCGCGCAAAGCATATAGCTTTTTATCAGCAGGTGCAAGCCCTTCCGACTGACCAATAACAGCAAGACCAATTTTATTAACTTGATTGATAAAAGCATCTTGCTCTAAAAATACCTTTAAATTTGGAATGGACTCCATCTTGTCGATAGTACCGCCTGTATGACCAAGTCCACGACCGGACATCTTAGCCACCTTGCCGCCAGAAGCGGCTACAAGAGGTGCAATAATAAGCGTTGTCTTATCTCCCACGCCGCCTGTACTATGTTTATCTACGGTAATCCCATCAATATTTGACAGGTCTACCATATTACCTGATTGAGCCATAGCCAAGGTCAAAGTTCCTAGTTCGCGAGCATTCATACCATTAAAAACTATGGTCATCAAGAGCGCACTCACTTGGTAATCAGGGATTTCCCCCTTTACATAACCATCTATGACAAAGCGGATTTCCTCATCTGTTAACGGCAAGTTCGCCCTTTTCTTCAGAATAATATCATACATACGCATAGTTACACCGCCATTCTAAGAAACCACCTAAGCATACCTAGGTGGTTTTCTATTATACTTCTTCGTTCAAGTGATTCTTTAGTAACTCTACAGCTGCACTGGCTCCAATTCGGCTACAACCTTCTGCAATATAGGCTTTCATATCCGTAATAGAGCGAATACCACCTGCGGCCTTAATCTGTACATTAGGACCAATATGCTTTTTAAAGAGTCTAATATCTTCAAGGCTTGCACCGCCGCTACCAAATCCAGTAGATGTTTTAATATAGTCTGCGCCACCATTTGTAATACATTTGCAAAGCGCTACCTTTTCAGAATCTGTAAGATAACAAGTTTCAATGATAACTTTTAAAATCTTATCACCACAAGCCTTCTTAAGCGCCTCAATTTCGCTGGTTACCGCTTCAAAATCACCTTGCTTTACATCTCCAAGATTAATAACCATATCAATTTCAGAAGCGCCCTCTTCAATAGCCTGTTTCGTTTCGGCCACCTTTACCTCTGTTGTTTCATATCCTAAAGGGAAACCGATAACGGTACATATGTTAAGTTCTGGATATGCTTCATGGGCGGATGCTACAAAATCTGGAGGAATACAAACAGATGCGGTTTTATACCTTATACCATCCTCACAAACTTCTTTGATATCATCCCATGTAGCTGTAGGACGCAATAATGTATGATCTACATAAGCTAATAATTCTTTCCCCAACATAGTACCTCTCCTTACTAAAAGAACGACATTTGTTCTGGTTCTGGCTCTTTATGTAATGCATCTTGAGCAGAGCGATTTTTATCATCAATGAATGGTTCTAACGGTACGCCTGTAGTCTTTAATAAATCTGGTAAACTATTAACGCCTTTCAACTTAGCAGCTTCTAATACAACCTTTGCACAAGTCTCTGCATCATCCAGTGCATAGTGATGTTTAAACTCAACTCCAATATATGCGGCCATTGTATTCAACTTATGATTAACCAAATCAGGCCATACCGCACGTGAAAGTTTAACTGTACATGCATAATCTAGTTCTGGCCAAGGGATTTTATAATAATCTAAAGTAGCACGCAATACGTTCATATCGAATTTCGCATTGTGAGCCACCATAATATTCCCTTTTAAATGGTTTTCATAAATAGCATTCCACAACTGATCAAAGGTCTTTTCATGAAGAACATCCTTCGGTTGGATACCATGAATTTCAATACATTCATCATCAAAACTCATAAACGGAGGCTTGATGAGGCTATATGCCTTTTTGGTAATTTGTCCGTCCTTTACGGTAATAACCGCCAAGGAGCACGCACTATTTTTAAATTTATTTGCTGTTTCAAAGTCTAATGCAACAAAATCTAACATAGGACTCCTTTCAAAATCTATATATAAGAATTATATTCATTTACTCTACTTATTATAGCATGAAATAGACTATAATCTACTGTTCAAAGGTGACCAATAATCACCTCATTTACACCAATTTTAATTGACAGATAGGCCCTCAGTATGTGAAAATTATTTAGATATGTATGTAGTATGGAGGTTGCAACATGGCAGATGACAGATTAATCGTTGCCCTTGACGTATCCACGATGGATGCAGTGAAAGAAATCGTATTATCCCTAGGTGATTCGGTTAGCTTTTACAAGGTCGGAATGGAGCTATTCTATGCCGAAGGAGCAAAAACAATTCGTTTTTTACAGGAGCAAAACAAACAAGTATTTCTTGATTTGAAATTGCACGACATTCCAAATACCGTAGCCCATGGCGTAGCTTCCTTAACACGTCTCGGCGCTAGTTTAATTACTTTACATGGTCAAGGTGGTCCTGTCATGATGAAAGCTGCTGTTGAGGCAGCTTGTGAGAGTGGCAAAGAACTAGGCGTGGAACGCCCAAAATTATTAGCCATCACCGCATTAACTAGCTTTGACGATGAATCTTGGACTGCTATTGGTGGTCAGCTACCAATTTCCGACCAAGTCATTCGCCTTGCAAAACTCGCTAAAGACTGTGGTATGGATGGTGTTGTATGTTCCGCATTAGAAGCCAAAATGATTCGTGAAGCATGTGGCGATGACTTCCTCATCGTTACCCCTGGTATTCGCCCTTCCTTTGCAACAACAGACGACCAAAAACGGGTTGCTACACCAGCTAGTGCACTACAAGATGGAGCATCTCGCCTTGTTATCGGTCGACCTATTACACAAGCCGAAAGCCCTCATGAAGCGGTTCGTTTAATTATTGAAGAAATGGAGAAAGTATCCAAATGATGACAGAACAAGAAGTAAAACAATTACTGATCAACACTCAAGCTATTTTAGAAGGTCACTTCCTTTTGACATCTGGTCTCCACAGTCCAATGTACGTTGAAAAATTTAATGTATTACAACATCCAAAATATACAGAAAAACTTTGTAAAGAATTAGCTGAACGCTTCCGCGATCAAAATGTGGAACTTGTTATTGGACCTATGACCGGTGGCATCTTACTTGCTCACGAAGTAGGTAAAGCGCTTGGCACCCGTGCTATCTTCACAGAACGCGAAAAAGGCATTATGACATTACGTCGTGGCTTTAAAATCGAGCCAGGCACAAGAGTACTTATCGTTGAAGATATCGTAACTACTGGTGGTTCTGTACAAGAAGTAGTAAATGTTGTAAACCAATCCGGCGGTGAAATCGTAGGTGTAGGCCTTCTTGTTAACCGTTCTGGGGGTAAAGCAGAATTCGGTGTACCTCACGAAAAGGTACAAGCATTACTTAATCTTGAAGTTCCAACTTATAAACCTGAAGAATGCCCTCTTTGCAAAGACGGCGTAGCTATGACAGAACGTGGTTCTAAACATATTAAATAAAATACACACAAAAAGAGCTCCTTCACTGAGGAGCTCTTTTTGCTTGTGTGTAGTTATTGTGTGTAAGAGAGAGATTCTGATACGAATGTATCACGTAGAGTGTATGGCTCTACGGTGGCCATGAATGCACTTTCATGACCACGGTCTCTATTATTTTATGAAAGAAAAGGACTCATAAAATATGGTTAGTTTTGTGTAGTTTGTGGTGCACCTTGACTAGTTTGTTGTTGTGGTGCATTACCATTATGTCGATCACCATGAGGAGGCTGACCTTGTGGTGGCACTTGATGATTATTACATTGTTGTCTCATTCGATGGTTTTGACCTTCTGGTCTCATAGATTGATCGTTATCTTTTCGATGCATATTATCAACTTGATGATTCATTGTCATATGCTCCATTCGATCTTGTCTATGCATTTGGTTATTTTGATTTTCTAGTAGCATATCACATTTTTTATCTTGGAAATTGTTTGCATCATCATGATTTCGTTCTACTAAGAAGTTCATCTTGATTGGCTCATTATTATTTTGTACGTCATTAGTAGAAGCAAATGTTACACCGCCAATCCCATATACTGCGGTTAATACTGTAGCAATTAAAAGTTTTTTCATATTTTCACCTTTACCTAATATTCAAATACGATTAAAACAACTATATCCTCAGATAGATCTAACTCTATATCTATTAATATCTTAAAACATACGGCCCAATCTATATTACCAATCTATATTAATAGTTTTATATATTTATTAAGCTTGTGTATCACCATTAGGTGCCTGTTCTGAAGCATTACCATTAGGTTGCTAACCTTGAGATGGTTGGCCTTGTGGAGGCATTTGACCATTTTGATGCATATACTGACCATTATTTCGTCCCATACCATCTTGAGGCATCATTTGGTTTTGACAATTTTGGTACATATGTTGACCATTATTTGGCCCCATACCATTTTGAGGCATCATTTGATTATTTCCATCCATCATATGTTGGTCCATATGCATATTAGAACCATCATGTCTATGTGGTTTTCTAAACTGTTGTTCATTGGTTTTCATCCATTCACCAAAATTTGGTAGATCATTTACAGCAAAGGATGTACCTACCCCTACAGCACTGATTACAGTTAGAATGGCAGCAATTATAATTCGTCTCATAGGTCCTCCTTAATCTACATTGCTGAAATAACGTTCGCGTACACCACGAAGTTCAATACCAATAAAGATACATGTAAGGCCCCCAAAGAGACCTACACCACCAAGTGCAACTAAAGTTACCAATGATAATGCAGGAAATGCCGTTACATTCTCGAATGGTTGCCAAGAGCTACCTAATAAATACAGGATTGCCGGCGTAATAATAAATATAAGAACCCCCACAATATATGATAAACCACTACCTATGGATAATAAGGTTTTAGATGCTTTTTTAGCCATTCCTGGTAACTGCGGCAATAAACGCTCTTTGTAGTCATCAAATCTAGCATAAATTTCTTGCATATTAACAGATTTACTTTCACCACCATCTTGACTCAATGTATCTGTAATAATACCTGCATCTACATAGGATGCATAGATTTCCTCTGGAGTACCTAACGATTTAATGATTTCACTATCGGTAAGGCCTTTTTCATAACCTACGGCAAAGTGTTCCTCATAAACCTCTATAATACTCTCTACATCGGCAACGCGCGCTTTTTTGAAAATATTGCGCAATGCCTCTAAAAAGCTATTTTTGTCCATTATAGTCGACTCCTTTCAACAGGATATTGATGACACCAGAAAATTCATCCCATTCTTGGCGCATCTGATTGTATGCTGCACGGCCATCTGCCGTGATGTGATAATATTTTCGAGATGGTCCTGTGGAGGACTCCTTCAAATAGGTCTCAACATACTTTTCTTTCTTTAATCTATTAAATAATGGATATATCGTTCCTTCGGAAATCTCAATATACTCCGAAATAGTGCTAACAATTTCATATCCATAGCGATCGTCTTGTGTTAATAATGCTAGTACTAGCATATCCATAACACCTTTTTTTAATTGAACTTGCATAGTTCCTCCCTTTAGGCTGTGCCTACTGGCCAATGTGAAAGCTCTCTTACGGTCACTATCATGTACTGACAAATACATAATAACACAAGGTACCTCGGAATACAAGGTACCTTGTTAAAAATATATTTCACAAAATATAAATTCACGCTCTTAACAGCCTAAAAATTCAGATATTATCTGCTTTTATAAGGCAAAAAAATTTTCTTAATTTTTTCTAATTTTACCTATGTTAGCCTATATGTATCGCACATACCTCGGCTACAACATAAAAATCCCCATCCAAGGGATGAGGATTTTCATTGATTTTAAAATAATCTATTTATTCTAACATCAGTAATTTATTTTGAAGTTGCTTGGCCTAATTTAATCTGTGTGCTCTTCATTTTGCCATTATGAGTATAGGATACCAAAATTGTATCTCCAGGGCTCTTAGCATCGATTTGCTCTTTTAATTCGAGTAATGTAGTAATATCCTTACCATCAATTTGCGCAATCGTATCCCCTTCTACGAGACCAGCCTGTGCAGCAGGACCATTTGAATCAAGTTGCACAATAAGGAGTCCATCACCTTCATAGGTTACATTATTACGAGCTGCAGTTTGACGGTCTACAGCCCATACCCCAATATAAGGACGAATGACCTTACCATTTTTAATAATAGAATCAACAATTGTCATCGCAGAATTAATTGGAATGGCAAAGCCCATACCTTCAATTCCCTCTTTAGAGATTTTGGCGCTATTGATACCAATTAACTCTCCATCTGCATTAATGAGAGCACCGCCTGAGTTACCTGGATTAATGGCTGCATCAGTTTGAATCAATGGGAATCGTTGACCTTGATCATCAATTGTACGTGCTAAGGCACTAATAACACCAGAGGTAACTGAACCTTTAAACTCAAGACCTAAAGGATTGCCAATAGCAATAGCTGGCTCCCCTACTTGTAAGGAGTCAGAGTCACCAATTTTTATAGGTTTAATATCTTTTGGAGGTTTAATTTTTACAACTGCTAAGTCCGTCTGTGAATCTGAACCTATAACAGTTCCCGTCACCGTACTGCCATCAGACAATGATACTGTAACCTCCCCATTTCTAGCCCCCGCCACAACATGTTTATTGGTTACAATATGTCCATCATTATCGATAAGCACACCAGATCCGACACCTTCTCCAGCATAGATAGTACGGTTAAAAATATCCTTTTGAAATACTTGTGTTGTAATCCCTACTACAGCTGGCCCAGATTCTTTAGCCGCTTGTACTACATAGGTATTACGCGCTTCAGTAATAGGCTTAGTCTGTTTAGTTTGTTCTCTCGCGTTTGTTGGTTGCGTATTAACAGGGCTGCCAAAGAAATAGTATCCTCCGCCTACCCCAATACCCAAAGCAAGAATACATGCAATTACTGTTTTCTTATATTTTGAAAATGTCATGTAGATCTCCTTATATTCTTCTACATCACCCATAACGTCTTAATGATGATTATAAAAGTTAAAATAAGAACCAAATCATAAATCATATAATTATGATACTTTATAAATACGCCACGTCTCACACTAATTCAAATCATCCCAAAATCAATTTTATAAAATTGATTTTGATGAACCTATTATAGTACGCCTGCTTTTACAATGCAAGATATCAATTTATAACTTTTCTTATAAAAGTATAATTATTATAACCGTATATTTTCCACTAGATAAATACCTAGAATTCTAAAAGAAGCTATATAGAATGTATTCAACTATCTAAAGTCTAAAAAACATAAAGGGCATTCACTAGCCGTCGCTAGCAAATGCCCTTTATGCATATAGTTTGAGAGTGTAAGGACTGTTGAGAGAGAGAGTATATGTGATCTAGATAAGCTTTAGAGAGAACTTATTAAGAGAGAGAAGTTAAAATATTACTTATCTAGAGTCATAGTCAGCCTTACTTAAATAAGTATACATGGAATATCTAAACTATCAAAGTAACTATATAAACAATTCTTAAACCTTTGATTATATCTCTATAATAAAATCTCTATGAAGTCATATCTAATCAACAGCCACGAATAACGTGAGTATAATGTGAATGCATATTTTCGATACTAAACGAATTTATACCCTACGCCCCATACTGTAATAATATGCTTACTATCAGATGGATTATCCTCAATTTCTTCACGTAAACGATTAATATGAACCGCTACAGTTGCATAATCACCATAGGAGTCAAGTCCCCATACACGAGAATATAATTCTTCTTTGCTAAATACAATATCACGGTTACGCATCAAGAATTCTAACAACTGGAATTCTTTCTTTTTGAGATGAACCTCTTTTTCATTCACCCATACTTTCATCATCTTAGGATCGAGACGAATTTCACCGGATTGAATAGCGTTAGTTTCCATTGCATCGCGCTCTGTTAAACGTTTATATTGCGCCAACATAGCTTTAATCTTCGCAATCAATACAGATGGAGAGAATGGCTTTTCAATATAATCATCAGCGCCTACGCCTAAACCACGGATTTTATCGATATCATCAAGGCGCGCAGTTACCATAACGATTGGTACACGAACTTTGTCACGAATTTGGCGACAAACTTCAAAACCATCCATTTCTGGCAACATAACATCAAGGATAATAAGGTCTACAGGAGTATTCAATGCTGCTTCAATGCCATCTGTACCATTAGTCATAATAGTTACATCATAGCCCGCCACCATTAAATAATCACGCTCAATATTGGCAATATCCAAATCGTCTTCAATAATTAAGATATGTTCACTCATGATTCTTCTCCTTGCTTAGGAAACTCTAATATAATACGTAGACCATGTGGCCTTACATTTTCAATCATAACTCGGCCTTCAAAGATTTCCATAATTCGACGGATAATCGACAATCCTAGGCCACTACCTTCTTGAGGATTCGTACGAGACGAATCTACACGATAGAATGGGCGCATCAGACGCTCTAGAGATTCTGGCGGTACACCTGGACCATCATCACTGATGACACAATATACAAAATCATCATCACTCGTTACATCTATGACGCAATGACCAATATCGGTCATTTTATACTTAGCACTATTGTTCAACACATTCTGCAAAACTCGTTGTAACAATTGTGGGTTAGCATTGATAAAAGGTGTTTCCGTAGCTATACGAGCCTTAATCTCAAGCCCCTTCGATTGATACGGAGCTAAATGATCTTCTACAAAGTCACGTACAAACTGACCTAATTCAATTCGCTCAGATGGACGAGATTCTTTTTTATAGTTCAATGTTGTTATGAGGAATAGTTCCTCTAACATAGAATCTAAATCATTGGCCCGCTTCAAAATAATCCCCATATATCTTTTTTGTTGCTCTTCCGTTGGTGCAATACCATCACGAACACCTTCAGCATACGCTTTAATAGCCGTCAACGGAGTTCGTATATCGTGGGATATACCAGCGAGTAGCTCTTTTTGTTGCTCCTGTTCCATTTCAATCTGACGATTTGCCATTTCTAACGACTTTGTCATGTTCTTAACGTGAATCATGATAAATCGTGTAACAAATCGGTTAATAGCAAAAAATGTAACAATAAAGAGCAATATGGAAACTACGATAATATAGAAAGATACGGATTCCATTAAGCTATCACTACCATGAGTAGCACGCCTAATCGCAATATGGTATACATAGGAATGACGTCCATCGTACTTTCTCATTTCGTAAACGAAAGTATTATTGGATTGATATACGATGCCCTGTAATTCAGGGTTAACATCAATAAGACCAACAATGGCAGAAGCACTATAGATTTGTGGATTACCGTAGTTATACACCATACTTCCTTGATCAAGTACTTCAACATATACTTCCTTTGGATCAAGTAAGCTATAGCTAGGCTTAACCAAGCTATTAATTAGATCATTTTCTAACCCATAAAAGGTAATGGTTTCAGTTATTCGACTGACACTTTTAAACTGTTGTTCCTGCTCAATACGCAAATAGTAACCGGCATTGGCCAATATGCGCAAACCTGTAAAATATAGCAAAAATAAGATGATTGCTATTAAAATAGGTACAACAAACAGCACAACATTGGATATCCAAATTCGTATTTGTAAATTCACAGGATTACCTCAATATCATAAATAGTAGATACTCTCTATAGTTTACGCTATTTTTAATACTTAACGCAAGTAAAACACGCAAATATCCAACATATTTTTCACTATTCTTTCATACGTAGTTTATAATTGACCGATTATTCAAAGGTATCTCGACCCTTTTAATATCTAATACTTTTCGTAAAAATTATATTTTCACACGCACCCATGTATCTTATGGCGATATGAAAATTGGTAATATCTGATATTTCATAGTTCCTTAGTCTCCCCTTTTAATAGGAACTTGTCTATACTGTTTATAAAAAAGCTAAAATATAAAAAATGAAACAACTATTGAATCTCTTCATTTAATAAAACAAAATATATACTGAATTATACTATTTCTCTATGAGGATAGTTTAAATATGGTCAAAAAAAAGAGGATTCCTAAGAATCCTCTTTTAAAATTTGGATTAACGACGATTTGCATCGAAGAAGTTAATAGCAACTTCTGGGAACATAGCGTAAGTCAATACATCTTCGTCAGTGATGCCATTGTAGCCTTTAGAAGCTAAATCTTGACGGTAACCTTCCAATTCAGGTTCGATAAGATCTGCTGGACGGCAAGTAATAGGTTGTTCATCACCAATGATAGTTTGACGAATTTCATCAGAAATTGTACCAGGTAATTGACCATATTTACCACGAACAAGATCTTTAACTTCGTTAGGAACCATTTTGTAACGGTCGCCCATCATAACGTTCATCATAGCCATTGTACCAACGATTTGGGATGTTGGAGTTACCAATGGAGGGTAACCCAAGTCTTCACGAACGCGTGGCATTTCATCCATAACGTCAAAGAAGCGATCGCCCATACCCATTTCGTTCAATTGGTTTTGAGTATTGGACAACATACCGCCAGGAATTTGGTAACGACGAACAGCAGGGATTACATCACTAGCTGGTTTCAAGTTGAATTCTTCAGCGATTTGTTGTTTTACTTTACGGAAGTGGTCAACTAATGGAATGTATTTATCAAGGTCAAGACCAAGATCCCATTCAGTACCTTTGAACATTTCAATCATAGTTTCAGTAGCTGGTTGGCTAGTTGCATGAGCAAATGGAGAGATAGCAGTATCGATGATATCTACGCCAGCTTTAGCAGCTTCCCAGTATGTAGTACTAGCAAGACCGCAAGTGAAATGGCTATGCAAGTCGATTGGCAATTCGCCAAAACGTTTTTTGAAAGTAGAAACCAAATCATATGCATCAGCAGGTCCTAACAAACCGGACATATCTTTGATACAAAGGGAATCAGTACCCATTTCTACCAAAGTTTCAGCTACTTTCAAGAAGCTTTCAGTTGTGTGAACTGGAGAAATTGTGTATACCATAGCGGATTGAACGTGTGCACCAGCTTTTTTGGAGTACTTAATAGCAGCTTCCATATTGCGTGGGTCATTCAATGCGTCGAAAATACGGATACGGTCGATACCATTTTTTACAGCCGCATTACAGAATGCTTCTACTACGTCGTCGGAGTAGTGTTTATAGCCCAACAAATTTTGACCGCGAAGCAACATTTGCAATGGGGTATTTTTCAAATTAGCTTTCAATTTGCGAAGGCGTTCCCATGGATCTTCATTCAAGAAACGAAGACAGCTGTCATAAGTAGCGCCGCCCCAACATTCAAGAGCTTCATAACCAATATCATCTAAAAGGCCGAGCACTGGTTCCATTTGTTCGTAGCGCATACGTGTTGCCAAAATAGATTGATGACCGTCACGAAGAACGGTTTCGCAAATTCTTAATTTTTTAGCCATGTTAATCCTCCAAATCGAAATAGTCTGTGTATGTAACTTTATACACTCATTAAACAACTATCTCATACCTATTTTTTTTACGATTTTTTCGATGTCTGCTCACACTAGCCAAACGCGCTAAAATCGTAATACATACTTATATTAGACTACTTATAAAATTCTTTGTCAACAACCACATTATGCTATTTACTCATAATCTCATGTATTCAAAGATGATTTTTTCGTGATGAATATCACAAAAAACTGCAGAGGAACTAGAGTTTAGCATGTATGTTTAATCAAATTAATTTTTTTGTAATTGCTCATTTTAATGAGAAACTAAAAATTATATCGTAATAATTTTTGGTTATTATTAAATACTTTTCAAAATATATCGGTATTTATAAATGTAGTAATTCGATAAACGTCGGTATGTTTATAAGCTCATCAATTTTATTAATAACTAAGCCGATATTTTTAAATGCATAAACATGCAAAAGAACCTGCCCATTTACGGACAGGTTCTGACCTAATCTTTAAAATTTGAGAGTCCCCATTATACGGCTTACTTCTCAGGCTTAACCTTTTTAGGCGCAGTTTCTAGGACAATATTTTTACCTTCCCGTTTCACCTGAATAGAGAAAGCCCCTTCCCCTTCTTTAAAATACTCCATCTTAATATCAAGGAGCATTTTACCAATCATAGTCTCTACTTTTTCAGTTAAGAACTCACGGTAAAAAGCATCTTCTTTTTGCTTTGGACTTTGATGAACTACTGGTTTCTTAGCATCTCGCTCCATATTGAGCATAGTATCTTCGAAATTTTCTGTATCCTTAAAATTTTTCATCATATCCGCATCGGATAAACCTTTTTGAATTTTAAACTTTGCCATGTGTATCTCCTATCAGTTCAAAAATTGCTTTCTTTACACGTACTGGATCAATACCAGACATACAATATTGATTAGGCTTAGGACAACGTCGTTTTCGGCAGCCTAAGCAATCTAATTCATCATTTACGAGCACCTTAAATGTCCCCGTCAGAGGGCCCCATAATTTAGGGTCAGTAGGGCCAAAGAGTGCTACTACAGGCTTATTTAAAGCTAACGCAATATGCAGAGCTCCCGTATCTGCAGTAACTACTACATCACAACTTTCAATTAAAGCCCCTAATTCTTGAAGTGTCGTTTTCCCTAACATATTCAGAACAATTTTATCAATACCCTCATCTGTCAAAGAGTCCAGCAAGGGTTTGTATTGAGCAGCCTCTTTAGGGCCACCTAAACAAACAAATTTCGCTCTATATTGAAGGGATTTAATGAGAGAATACCATTTTTCCTGAGACCACTCTTTCGTTACCCAAGAGGTACCTAATACCAGCCCAATGCGTAACGGAGTTTCTACCACGCCTCGATGTAAAGAAACGTCATTATCAATCGACTTCCATTGATTTTCTGCCCAACTATGTAAATTTGTTGGCACCTGAAAATCCATGTGGTATAGCGTATTAGCATTAGATTCATTTAGTAAACAACTGCTCTCAATACCGTATTTATCAATGTTAAGCGATGTATCTAAATTTGCATGTTCAGTAATAGCCTTTGTTAACAACTGAGCTACCTCTACATAGCGTTTAATCACGTGTTCTGTACTAGGCTTCGTTTTATAGTTAGTAAACAGCCAATTCAACTCTTTTGTACCACCAAGGCCAAGTCTAATGGGGGCTCCTGAAGCTAATAGTACTAGCCCTGTTATGAGTCGCCCTTGCACATCAACGGCTACATCAAATTTATAAGGCTCTAATTTGGCCTTAAGATCCCACCACATGCGCCACATTGTAGGAATATGTAGTTTTTTAGAATGTGCCTCGTATTCATCCCGTTCCCAGGGAATTATTTTATCTACATAGGGATTGCCCTGCAGGAGCTCTACCATACTAGGCGTTACAATCCAATGCAACTTAGCATCAGGATACTGTTCCTTAATCCACCGCGCAGCAGGTGTAGCATGCAAAACATCACCTATGTAACTAAGGCGTACAAATAATATATTCATAGATATCCTTAGGGTACATACTATTATAGGAATAAAGCCTTTATAATGAAAGAACATTATAAAGGCTTTTTCTTAAGATTTCTTTTTACTACCACTACTATTGGATGATTTAGAAGATGTAGTATCTTCTGTTACCTTAGTAGTTTCTTCACTACCATTCTTAATAATGTTTTTTACATCTGATAATGTCAACTCATTAAATGTAGTAGGGTGGTTGTATTTGTAAACTGGATTGAAGCCTACACCTAGTTTACCAGTGTAAACAGTCAATGCATTATTATCCTCATCAACACGAGCGATATAGATAGTTTTGTCCATATCAACACCGATAAAGCGGAAGCGCCCTTCAGGGTTGATAACACGCCAACCACCTTCAATTCCATTAAACATGAAAACATCCCCAGTTCTCACATTATCGTAGAAGAAGTTATCTTCATCGTAGAATACGCCGATATGACCAATATCAGTAGCTTGCATGTAAACACGACGTGTATCGTAGTTAGCATCGGTACGATAAATACGATATGTATGTTCTTGAACTTTTACCTTCATATAAACCACATTCGTCGCTTCAGAGTACGCAGCATCTACGATTTTACTGCCCCGAGGCAAGTCTTCAAGTTTCGTATCAACTTCATGTTCTGGATCATCCGCATTAAGACGAGCCATGACAACATCTCTGGAGTCATATAAACCCATGATAGCATAGTTACGGTCTGGCATCCAGTTGAAGTAACTAATCGAACGCCCCTTCAAATCAATATTCGTAGGGGTACTTTCATTAGCCTTGTAAATTTTCAAAGAGTTTTCTGTAACAACGGCCATGAATTGACGGTCATAGGATACATATTTAGTGCCTTCCTTCACATCAGGGAAGTTTTTAGTATCATCTTTTGATGCGCCTGCTACGTTAAACTCTGTAGTCGGCGCAAACATATATTGATCAAGGTATAGGTATACCCCACCTTGCAGAAGAATACCTACCGCAAAGGCGCTCAGTACACGCGTAAAAGGTTTCATCTGTCCTCCTATTTCACGATAAACGCCGTTGGGATCATGCGTTCCCCTAACAAATCGGCTGGTTTATTTACTACTTTACCGTTGAGGTACAAGGTAGAACTAGAGCCGCCATCTAAGTTTGCTGCAATGTAGCAACCTTTTTCAAAAAGAATATCTTGTACGTCACGTAAGGTAGCACCAATGGAATACCCTGGTTGACGACCATCGATTACGAGGAATAGCACTGTACCATCTTTCTTTTGACCAATAGCAGTACGAGGACCTACACCCCAGCCACCATCACCTTCGGTAATCATCTTCTTACCATCGACGATAAGAGGCGGACCAAAGGTAATACCTTCCATGGCTTTCATATCACTAAGCTGAGTTTTATCATAGTTACCAGCGATAAGGTTACCCGATTTAGAGAAACCTACAAAGTCTACGTCTTCATCAGGGCCTACATCCTTACCGATAACATACTCGCCGTCATGCAAGATGAAACCATATGGCAAGCGGCCTGTACCAGTGCCATTAGGGTCGTGGAAACCACCGCCATTAATTGCTGCTACAGCATTATTCATTTTCGCAATATTACTTGTAGTATCGCCTTTTTCTTGAATATTAGCTGCTGTACCTACTTGGATACGACGAGGATCAGGAATTTCTAAAATATAACCTACATAACGAGCAGACTGGATTTTTTCAAGATTTAAGGTCTTATCTTCACGAGCATTAAATTTGAACAAATCTTGGCTTTTTACGACCCCTACAGTCCCCAAAATAGCTTGTAGTTCTTCATCATTAAACAACCACGTAATGTAATGAGGATGACGAGATTGTAAAATAGCACCAATAACGGCACGCTTTACATTATTAAATGGTCCAAAGAGCACCACGAAGGGTGATGTGACAACGGTAAACAAGAACACCATAATGATGAACTTTACCCAATTCTTTTTGAACAATGTATTTCTCCTTATAAATCAGTGAAATGTTCAGTGCTAATGCGTTCTTCAAAATGCTTGATATCTACCGCATTACCTACCCAAACACGCAAAATATTATATGGATTATCACCCGTATGAGCCCAGCCAGACTTCATAGCCATGCCCATCTTGATACCAGCTTTCTTAGATGCCGAATCGGTGAATTCATTTTTATCTCCATATGGATAGCAGAACCAAGGATTATCCTTAATGCCTACTTCTTTAGCAAGTGCCTCTTGGGCCTTTGTGATATTTTCAATTTGTTTCGCTTCGGACAATTGACCCATTTCTATATGTTGGAAACCATGATTGGAAATAGTGATACCATTTTTATGCATTTCACGCACTTGATCCCAAGTTAAACGCGTACCAATATCGCCAGGATTAATAAAAACAGTCGCAGGGAAACCATATTCTTTCATGATTGGATATACGATAGAATATGTATCTGCATAACCATCGTCAAAGGTCAAAACAACTGGTTTTTCAGGCACTGCAGCACCATTTACAACATATTCATACAATTGTTCCATCGTCAATGGATTGTAACCGTTATCCTTGAGGAACTTCATTTGTTCTCTGAATAAATCCTCCCGAATAACCGCATCATTATCTTTGTCGTCGCCAACTTTATGATACATAAGGACAGGAATGCCCGATGGATGTACCATCTTAACTTCTTTTACAGGCGGTACTGAACTAGTAGGTTCTGTTTTTTGTGAAAGCACGCCACAACCTGCCACAACTATTGCCAATACCAAAACTAACAGTGTTACCAACGGAATCCGTTTCATAGGTCCTCCTCTATCAGAACACAATTATATACAGAATATTATAACATTTCCATGAAGAATAGTAAAAAGTAACGCTTTATTAGTACTTCATCAATCGATTTCCGAGGTCTAGGATACATAGTTTCATCTGGATGCCTATAACACCTGAAAGCCTAAAGTCATATAAATCTTCAGTATCAAAAATCATTTAAAACTTCTACGATTATTTAGAGCTATATTGTAATCCGTTCAATAATGCTTTAATATTCTAATTATAATACACATTACTAAAATTATGCTCATCCAATAGACAAAGGATTTCTTATGAAAAAACGCTTAAGCCTTATACAAATGGACGTCCATGTAAACGAAGTGGAATACAATTATGCACGCGTCCAAGAATTACTTTCACAAGCCCTATCAGAAAGTCCTGACATTATCGTCTTGCCCGAAACATGGAATACAGGATTTCATCCATCTAAGGATTTAATCAATATTTCTGACAGAAATGGAGAAAGAACAAAAGCTTTATTAAGTACATTCGCAAAAGAACACAATGTAAACATTGTGGGCGGTTCTGTAGCCGTAGCAAAAGAGGATTTAGTATTTAATACATCCTATGCTTACAACCGTAAAGGCACGCTCGTAGGAGAGTATTCCAAAATGCACGGATTTAGTCCTGCTAAAGAGGACCAATACTTTGCTAGCGGTACACATACCACTCATTTCGAATTGGATGGTATTCCTTGTAGTACGGTTATCTGTTACGATATTCGCTTTCCTGAGCTCGTGAGAATGGCTGCATTATCAAATACAGAGTTATTATTTGTACCTGCTCAATGGCCTACTATGCGTTTACGCCACTGGCAAGTATTAAACGAAGTGCGCGCCATTGAAAACCAACTCTTCTTATGTGCTGTCAACGGCTGTGGTACAGTAGGTCGAGTTCAAAGCACTGGTCACTCCGCCGTATACGACCCATGGGGCACCAATCTACTCGAAATGGACACTAGGGAGGGCATCTCATCTATAGATATCGACCTCACCGTAGTAGAGGATATTCGCAATAAAATCAATATTTTCAGAGATCGCAAACCTGAACTCTACAAGCTATAAAATAAAGGCACATTGTTTTTAACTACCATCTTAAACAATTCATTTATAGATGGTCTGCGCATAAAACAATGTGCCTTTTTATTAGATGGAATTCATATACGTTAAAATTCAATAAGCTTCCACATATCCTCTGGAACCTGTTCTAAAGGTTTATTTTTCGCAATTGCTTCTTTTAGAATATCAATAGTATCTTGCACATCTTGTTTATCCTTTGTATCAGGATCATGAAGGATGACACGATTTAAAGAACCTTCACCAAATTGCTTTAAATATTCTTTTTCCACTTGATTAAGTTCACGGCGTAAGTATTTCATAACTATCACACCTCCTATAAAAAAACTAAAACATGCTACTACCTTTTATATCATTAACCTTGTTGGCAAAAATAAATTATATAATCTTTATTAGGGCTGACTGCAGTTCCCAGCGCATATGGATGATTCCAACTTCCACCAAAATCAAATAAATAAATCACATAATCATCAGGTATATTTACAGAGTCTTCGTTAAAGGATAATCTATGTAAATATTGTTTCTGAAGTTTTCGATTCTCAGCTTCCGTATAAGTTGGATATGATTCATCCTTAGATAAACTGGTTTGGTTTATTTGTTTAGGTTTTAATTTATCTCGCTCAGTTTCTACGCGCTTACGAGTCTCTACATACCGCTTAAACTTTGCATTCCTATCTTCACCATCAATCTTAACCTTATTAAATTCAGTCAAAATTTTGTTTTCTAACTCATATAATTCATCAACAGTTTTATCAATAGGATTATCTAATCTATTTTTAATAAATTTCCCCATAGGAACCGTTGTACTTTCAACAAGCACCATTGATTTAGGCAATAATTGTGCTAAAGTATCCGCATGTGTCATATCCGAATCAACATATTGTTTTACATATACATTTTCTAAATCAGATTTGGAAATAACTAATTTGGAGTTTATACGTGCTTCATCAATATATGACTTTAATTGCTCAGGCGTACCGCCAAATGCAAGCTGTATATGTGAACCGCCTTGCAAAAATCCTGGATTACTATGCATATGAATATTCTTAGCAAAACTTGGTATTCTTTTAGGAAAACCAGGAATTGTAGAAATCACCTTATAATCCTTAGGATCATTGATAGGATACTCAATTAACTCTATGGGTTTAAGGAAACTTTCTAAGAACTCTTTAATCTCAGCTTTAGACCTAGCCGTATATAAATCGTGACCTTTACCTTTATTTTTATCTAAATATTCTCGAAGTTTCTTTTCACCTGCTGCATTCTTATCCGCACGCGTCCGATAATTGGAAGTATCAACTAAATTTGTTAATTTAACTTCCCCTCGACCATTCTTTTTCATATATGGACTTACGACACGTAATGGTTTGTCTCGACCTCCGATGAAATAGCCTTGACTACGTGTTTTTTCATTATTATAGTTTTTGATTTGTTTGAGCGACTTATCATCCTTATCATTGTAAAGAATATCAAACGTCTTATACTGATTTCCAAAATCAGCTTTTCCTGATCCTTTTAGTCGCTGAGTAGAATGCTCTTGTTCTTTTCTATTTAACAACACAAGTTCTTCAATTGAAAGTTTCCTTGGATTTCCTGCACTATCTTTCACTATATTTTTGAAAGCACCAGGAATCACCTCAATCCGCTCTAACTTTAAATTTTCTGTTGAATTTATATCACTTACAATACCTACATTTATATTTTTAACTGGTTCTTGTAGATTTGCAGCAGAACCAAGCTGCCCTGAAATCGCTAGTGAAAATATTGTTAATAATATTTTTTTCTTTTTCATATATTCCTTCTATAAAAAACGGCGTATTAACGCCATTTTTTTGTTGCTTCTATATAGTAGTCAATAATAATGGAGTATTACCCAGACCGTATCTCCCGAAATATAGAAATTAATAGCACCTATGATGAGCTCATAGCACAGTGAACAGCACTATATAAAAAAGGCCGTCAACAATAATAGCCGATGTGTTTTCATCAACGCATAGTTCTCGAAATAATGAAAGCACAAGCCGCAATGATACCAAGGACTATACTCCCAGCTACTATATAAGGCCATGTAAGTACATCACGTACATCATTCAATATTTTTATATCAAAGATTGGCATATAAAGTAGTAAGTTCCCCAAAATCCAACCGACTGGTCCTATGAACTTTAGCTTCTTAATCGTATCCATTTTATCTAGAATAGACTCGGTTACCTCTGAATCCTTTTCGACAGATACGTATTCTTTATTAATGTAAAAGCCTTTTGAATATTCCGTTTCAAAAGCCCACTCTTGAACAGAAAACGTAGCAGTACCATCAGCATTTTCATACTCTTTATATTTAGCAGTATCAGTAGTACCTACGTCTACCTCACCCCAAGCACCCGTTACCATCTCATAACCACTAGCTACGAATTTCATATCGGCTGGTAATGCTTTTCCACACAACTTGGAAAACTGGTACGCATCTCGCTTCTTATCCCAACTAAGCCAAAACTCTGCATTATTCTTATGTTTAACTAACTTATACTCATACCCAATTTTTCCATGAGTATCAATGTAGCGTATCTTGCCTAAAATCGTATATAGATCCCTTCGGATACGTAATGTCTCACCATAATTAAAAACCATAATCTTCTCTCATACTGAAAACTACACACATAAATGTATATTACTAATTACTATGATTGTACACATAATATGAAAGTATGCCAATACAGGTATAATTAAAACCACCCGTAATACAGATGATTTTCTCACAGGCTATAAGCACTTAGCACTAGTCCAGCGTCTAAAAGTACTAGCTTTCACTACCTTCAAGCCCCATAGCCATTGACTCGTAAGCTTCTCCTCAATAATCATATATTTTTAATCTCATAAGTTAATTTATAAGCTTTTATCGATATTCATGAATTATTCATGAATATTTTGTATATTTTTAAAATTATATTTGTATAATCACCTTAGAAGGGAGGTGATTATTGTGGAGTTAATTAAAGTTACATCATCAAATGTTGCTGCTATTGGTTATGAAAATGGCGTCATTGAAGTGCATTTTCATAATGGTTGGGCCTATCAATATCCAAATTGTACTCAGAAAATATTTAATGATTTTTTAAATGCATCCTCAAAAGGTCAATTTGTCCATCAAGTTTTAAAAGGGCATAATGAAGTAAGAATTTTATAAGATTACACTTCTCCTCAAACAGTATTTTTATAGATGTTTAAGGATCCAAACTAACTGATACATTCAACTTCATAGTCATAAAGGTACAATAAAATAGGGACATCTATTTATTAGAAGTCCCTATTTACAAGTTAAGTTATTATTATACTAACACAATATCTAAAAGGAAAATATATTATGGGCAAAGATAAACGTCAATCGATATTTAGTATTAGCTGGGAAAAACGTAGTAATGGTCAGATTACAAAACCTAATAAGCCCAATAATCCACCCCCACCACCAAAAAAAAATTCTAAGAATTAGAACAGTTATTTATATCGAAATCTTGATTAAAAAAAGCAGCTGGGAAATAGTATTCAACGATTTCTATATTGTGAGTAGCATCAATATAGATACATTTATGTTCAAAATATTCTTTCCAGTCTTCACTATCTAGCCACTCTGCATAAACAGGGTGGCTATTTACTTTCACAATAAAATTATCATCATCACCAAATGACATTCCTTCAAATTGTCCAATCGCAATTCTTTTTCCATTTCTAATAACTTCTACAAAATGCTCATTCCCATCCATTAAATTGCTATCAGAAATAGTTTTATCTTGATAGTAGACATATCCAGTTAACTTAATTGTGATAATATCTGCAATATACTTTATAATTCTTTTTATTAATAACTGCCATAGTACGCCTATTATAATTCCACTGCCAATAGCAATACTGATATATAATAAAATTTGTTTTGGTTCTTTACCTAGATTCTTCAAATCCCAATCATTAAATATAAATAATGCAAGAATAGGAATTAATGAAAAAATAGAATACATAAAATAGTTTAATATTTGATCTAAATTTGAATATTTTTTTCTAACATCCCCTAATATTCGAGCCGTTTCTTTAGCTATAAACCCAGGTGCTAGTAATAAAATTATTTCAATATAATGTTCCATTATCTCACCTCTTTCTTTATTAAAGATATCATGATTCTCATTGCACCGCATCATATCAGTAGATTAATTTAAATAAAAACCTTAAATTGCAACATAAAATTAAACAGTATCCAAATCTATTATTTTTACATTTTACAATATATAAATATCTGAATATTTTTATCTAACTTATTTTATCTATATTACTTTAATGATTTATTTATTATTAGTATAATAAATAGAAACGGAGGTACATATGAAACGAGATTTTGACTTAATAAGAAATATACTATTACGAATCGAGGCCTCAGACTCTACCAATTTAACTATCAGTAATTTTATTGAATTAGCACCTGAAAATATTCTAGCGTATCATATCCATTTGATTTATGAGGCAAATTTTATTGAGGCCTATAACATTACTTGTCTTGGTAATAACTATCCAATGTATCAAATTCAATGGCTTACCAACTCTGGTCATGATTATCTAGATGCTGTTCGTAGCGATGATGTATGGAAGGATACTAAATCTACCCTGTTAAAAATTGGAGGCACGGCATCCTTAGATGTTATCAAAACAGTTGCATCTAATATAGCATTAAAAATTATAGGTTTTTAATATAACTTATAATTTTTACACAAAAAACCTACTGCACTTTTTATATCATATTATTCTAAAAATTAAAGAAAATGACTTAGATGATTAAGCAATTACAGAAGAACTGAATATATCAACATAAGCAATAAGGAACTGGTTATTTAAACATAAGAATATACTTCATCTAAAAAATCCAATAGTTTATATTAAAAATAGGGAAAACTTAGAAGAGATTGTAGAAAATGTAAAGGCTATTGACTTCTTAAAATCGAAACATAAATACTTTACACAAAGAAGCGTATTATAATTAATATGTTTTACTAAAAAACATGTTATACTAACCAAACAAATGCTATATGAATCATACATGACGATTATGAGCTAAAAACAACAATTTTTATTATCATATTATTTAACTCTCTTTTATTTCGCATTTATTTAGCACTTTTAATACTCATTATATGGCAACATACCTAAAGCCTGTGTTATCATGCCATTTTACTGTTAATTTTATTTCGCATTTATTTAGCACTTTAGGAAACTATATTATGAAACTAACTACCTTAGAGGAAATCTTATCATTAAAAGAATCTTCACAAGTCGAATATAAAAAAGCCAAAAATGCTTTTCCAAAAGATGCATGGAAAACATATTCTGCATTTGCTAATACTTCAGGAGGCTATTTAATTTTAGGCCTTTCTGAAGACGAATATAAAAATCCCGTTTTAACTGGGGTTAAAGATGCTGAAAAAATAATAAGCGATTTTTGCTCTATTCTAGCTAATAGAGATAAAGTTAGTCTAAACATCATAAATAATGATGATATACGCACTAGTATTATTGAAGGAAAAACTATAATTATTATACACATTAAAGAGGCTGCAATAACAGATAAGCCAATTTATCTTAATAATAGCATAACACAAACTTACATAAGGTTACACTCTCAAGACCATATAGCAGATAAACAGCAATTAAGTGCAATATTAAGAAATCAATCCAGCCAATTAGATTACGAACTACTTTCTAGTTATGATTTATCTGATTTAGATATTGATAGTATCAACAGCTATAAGTCTATGCTTTCCAAAAGATATCCGACTTTAAATTATTCAGAAATGGATAATCAAAACTTTTTGGAAAGTATTGGTGTATATCGTAAAAATCGTGATACAAATACAATGAACTTAACTATCGCTGGTTTATTATTTTTTGGCAAATACAATGCAATTCTTGATCGCTTTCCACATTATCATGTAGACTTTTTTGATAAACGAGGCAATTCACAAAGATGGAGTTTTAGAATTGAGTCTGGCAACCTAGATTTTCCAGATTTAAATTTATTTAATTATTATCGTTTAGTAAGTGAAAAACTTTTATTATCTATAGATAGAGATTTTGAACTTGATGAATATACAATTAGAAAGAATCCTACAGATTTAACAATTGCTTTACGTGAGGCATTTGTCAATATGATAATCCATGCAGATTACTTTCTAAACACAACAGCTCTAATTGCAGAAATCCATGAACCATACTATATCTTCATCAACCCAGGAATTATGAAAATACCTGTAGAAGAGTTTTTTACTGGTGGCGCTAGATCCTTAGTCAGGAATCCACTTCTTGTAAATTTGTTCACTAGAATGGGGGCATCAGAACATGCTGGAAGCGGTAGCAAGAAAATAATCGATGTCGTTGTAAAAAATAGATTCAAAGCCCCCGAATTAGAAAGCACCTTAGAAAAAACATACTTAAAATTATGGATAGCCGAACCTATGATAGATACCTCTAACTTGAAAGAGGATGAAAAAAAAGTCTATGCATTCATCTGTAATCCACAAAATTCAAATAAATCATCTATAAAATTCACAAAAAAAGAAATTGCTTCTGCACATCCAGATATAAGTTCAGCTCGTTTAACTAGAATACTAAACAAACTATCTGAACAAAATTTAATATTGAAAATGGGAGCAAAGAAAAACAGAACTTATGTTAAGCCAATCTCCTCAATAGAAATGATTCATCATTTAGGAGAAACTTATGACATTATAAAGCATATCTTTTATAAAGATAAGACTGATTTATAAAAAAATTTAAACAACCAGTAACACAGGTGGTTTGCTCAAGCGATATAAGAGCTCATTTAAAAGTGCTAATTAAGTACTCGTTCAAATTATATATCCGTTGCCTTGTAACACTCCTCCCCTATAATATTGACGACCTTAGATTTACATAAATGCCTCAATATTTCACGTAAACTATTTCTATATTGATTATATATAACTTTACGTCTATACTTAGGTATAAATACTATGTGGTATTTGCATAACCATTTTGTGTGCGCAAGACTCTGTGTCTTTGATGCCATATAAAATCACCTTTCTTTTGCATATAATTCGGCTTGAACACCTACATTATACTTAAGCAAGGTGATTTTTTTGTATAACTTTCGTTGCCGCACCCGCATAGCGAATGGTTTTATGATTCGCGACTACGTCACGAACCAGTCTAAAGACAATAATAAAAAAAGGACCTACAGAAAACTGTAAGTCCTTTTGCGCTGGTGCGGTTGGCGGGACTTGAACCCGCACGAGCGTTAGCTCACCACCCCCTCAAGATGGCGTGGCATTTAAAGTTCACACACAAAACTTATAAATACAGCAATTATCTAGCTCGATTACTAGCGTATCTATTTATATTTCACTATATTTTTATATAATATGATGTCAAAATGATGTCATATATACATTTATATTTCTCGGATAGAATAGTGGAGTCCAAAGAATTTGATAAGCTTCAAAACATTAGATCTACAATATCTCCTTGGGGCAGGAATCAGTAACGATTTATCGCTATTAATGTATACCGCCTTTACATTTTCTTTCCAAACAAATTCAGGGAAATGCTCAGCTAATCCCAAAACTTCCCAAGCCTCTCTGTCAACAGCAAGTATCCCTTGACCTAATTCCCTTTGCATGGAACATATTACGTCCCACGCTTCAGCATAGTTCGACACGGGCACTGGGTCCCTCATAAAATGTGGATTACAATTAAGAATTTTCAGCATTACTCCCACCTCCTATTATTACCCTAATTACACCATATTTTTAGATTGTATGCAATAAATTAAATATAAAAAAAGACCTTACCAAGTTATATCCTGGTAAGGTCTTTTATATAGTCAATTCATGAGTCCACCTGCTCATGCTCAGGAGATGTATGGATCACCTCTCAGTCATCGACGAATTGCACCTGCCAATCCAAATACACCGCTTACCACGGCCCATGTGTCACGTTGCCGTTTAAGGCGCTGTTCGGTTCGTTTGTTGCGTTTGATTTGTTCTGTCAATTCTTCTAATGAGGTCGAGGCTTCGTTCAATTTCGCTTCTTGCGTTGTCAAGAGATTGGAGGCTTTCGTTAATTCTTGCCCCTGTTTCTCGTTGATTGCTTTGAGCGCGTTCAATTCCTTCGTCCGTTCTTCGTTGATAATCTTCAATTCTGTTAATGCTGTTCCCTGCGTCGCGGTTAAGCTGTTGGCTTGCTGCAATGCTTTCTCGGAGTTGTTGATTGAGCTTTCTGCTTTCATCAAGCGCCCTTTGAGTTCGTTCCAACTGCTCACGGGTACGCTGATAGTCGGCTCTTGTGTCGAGGTACCCTCCGATGAGGCTGCATGCGAAATAGATGGAAATAATGCTAAGCACACCACAAATAACACGCTTAAGAGTAAACGCAGATATAACTTTGTTCTTGATAGTTTCATACATGGTAACTCCTTCCTAAATTGTACTACCCCACTGAGCACCCCACCATCGAGCGGTGCCACGTAACCAGTCACCACCACTCCATCGTTCGTCGCCCTCATGGCACACCAAGAGGTCCCATCGGTCAACGTTGGAGTCTGGGCCGTACGTATTATTTGGATAGCCCGTCGGATCTAAATAATAGAGGTCCAATCCGTCCCGATTATCTGCTGCTTCGGCGTGCGTCATCTGATGTTGTAGGTCAAGTGGCACACCTGCATTAATAGTAAGCACCGCCATAATTTGTGTCATAGTGGCCAACTGTTCTTTTGTTGGTGGTTCACTACCTAGGTTATTTTCACTGACTGCATCCCAACACGCTTCAATGGCAATGCCTACAGCGTTACTATTGCGCATATAGGTGTGTTCCTTATAATCGGTTAAGGCCTCTATATCGGTCCACATTGTACCTGCTCGGTCGATGTTGATATGGTAATCTGTGAAGTGCTTACCACCTTTTACCCCTGTCCAATGATAGTACGCCTTTTCAATTTGGCCATAGGCATCTAGCGCTAGGTCTTTTAACTCGTCCATTGTAATTTGTCTAAACATTTATTTCCCCCTCTCATCATGGTTAACGTCATCTGCTAATTGTTGTATGCCAGGTCTGTTCATAGGCAACGTATTAGGCTCCTCTAACTTATCCGGTATACCATTATGGTTCTTATCGATAAACATGCCGCACAAACCTACGATAGCCATAAGTACCGACGGAACGTTAATATGGTCAATGATAAGAATACCCTTATCAATAAGTTGATTAGCTTCAGGCGATACATAGCCTTTAATCGTCGATAATACATACTGGGTAACAACTAATATCATCGGTACTAGCATGACGAGGACTAATGCCCTCGTCGCTAATACACCAGTTGGCCGTATGCCGGCTATTCGGATAGACTGATAGGACCGCTTGATGCGGTTAATGATAGCTAGCTTATCCATTACCCCTCCATGCTTTTATAATTTCAATTGTATATTGAAACATCTTTCCAATGTCGATTAGATCATCTTCAACCATTTCTCGTAAATTTTCGATGATAGACCAACATTCTGCCAAAAATGGTATCAACATAAACGCGTAAGAAAAAAGATGGTCTAAGAATAAGTCTGTATTTGGAATAGGGATATCTGGCAACGAAATAAAAACGATGGATAATATCATCCATGCCGGATATTGAACGCATAGTTTCTTTAACAAATCACCTCTAAGGCGTTCACTCATTAAATATCTACGCCGTTCACCAGTGGTTTCATCAATATACCTACCTTTTCCCCATCCGTACCAGGCTAACGTTGTTAGTAGCGTAATAGGATTATTAGGTCTGTGATTATCCTTGTTATACCGCAACACTTCTGCAGCAATTCGTTGAATTGTGTCCACAAATAACAATGTAGTGGTTAAAATAATCACTACCCCCATACTGACTATATGTTCATGCGATATACCACTGATGAGCATGATTAAAATATCATTAAGAATATCCATTCACTCCCCCATGCCCTTATGATTCTTCATCTAAAGCCATTAAATCATTGTGCACGCATCCTTCTGTTGGACATGTACCGTCATCGTTGAGTACCTCCCAGCAGTACTCACAGAATTCCATAACAGGAACTTTGCTATCACCGATATATTTAGGCATATTATTGCACCTCCTTAATTCGTGCGACCATTTCGTTATTCAACTTGATATATTGAGTGCTAATTGCATTAGTAGGTTTTCCCATAAGTAGCAATCTACGTTGCGCTTCTTCTAGCGTTTTGAAGCGGGGTTCATATTCAGCTTTTATAGCGTTAATCTTATCTTCCTTTGTAGGAACATACGGATCAGGCTCAATAAATTTTCCGTTTACATACAATTTACCGCTCATAAATTCATCTAGCATACTGTCACCATCTGCAGAATACACATATTGTGCATTTGGATAATCGTGTTCAGCTTGCGCCATAATATCATCACGGCTCAACGTGTTATCACACAGGGATGTAATACGCTCCCCTTTGTCATTTAAAATAAATACATATTGATTCATAGTAGCATCCTTTCGGAGGTGAAATTATGCGCCGTTACGCCGTTATACTAAAACGTAGACAACGCAATACCATTACATTAAGGCAACTATTTAACGAGTGGTTGCCTATTCACTCACAAGCTATTACTAAGAGTGTCGTTAAGTCTTACCATATTGCTTTTAAACACATATCCAACATAGCGGATATGCCTATCACGGATATTCATTTTCAGCACCTTCAAAATGTGATTAATTCCATGCACGTAAAAGGACTTTCTTACTCATCATGTAAGAAAGTCCGCACGTTACTTAATCAATTATTTAATTACGCAATCATCCAAGATTACCCTGTCACTAATTACGCCTCACACTTAAATCTAGGGCCCAATATACCAATGATTAAAAGAAGAGTATTCACTCGCCAACAAATCAACAAATTATGGGCGATAGATAATTCTTATTCCCAAATGATTTTAATGTTGCTCTACACCGGGCTCCGTATCGGCGAGCTACTTAACTTACGTAGGCAAGATATCAATAGACGATCATTATACCTTATTGTGAGACACGCTAAAACAAAAGCTGGTGAAGGGCGTATCATTCCCATCCATCACCGCATCATGCCATTAATTGAGCAATTATACAACGATACAGACAATTATCTATTCACTATCAGCTACACATCATTTCGCAAGCATTTCCATGATATTATGAAACAACTTAACTGCAAGCATACTATCCACGATACCCGGCACACATTTGCAAGTCTACTTGATACGATTGCGCCGCCTAACACGTTACGCGCATTGTTAGGTCATAAACAAGGCGATATCACTACCAGGGTATACACGCACAAAACCATTCGGGAACTACGTAAAACAATAGAATTATTAAAGTAACTCCCCAGTGGGTATTATTTAATGCTAATAATCAACCAAAGCCATGGACTGTGCGATATCCGATAGAGTTCAGTAATAAAACTATCGCCGTTTCTGCAACAAGATATAACGGTGATTATTCATTTTCTGAAATCATTTTATCGACATCTAGAAATCAGTTGACGTACAAGGATAGTGATTATAGAGGGCAGCAAGGTGTTGGTGACCAGATTATGTTTCTGATTATAGGTAATTAAATTTTTCCTAGAGCGAACCAGTAATAAGAAGCAGCATATCTATCACTTGCCGAAAATACGGCCTTAGTGGTGTCGCTCTCAGTCACGGAGTTGGCAAAATACCTAGGGGTATCTGAGCCCGACCAGTACGCATCAATAGCGTTCGCCATGAATAAAGTTGTAAATTTGATAGGGAATCGCACTTCTGTCTTAGTTACATTATCTTGGCCGCCTATTCCCCACTGGGTATTAAGATAATCCGACGGCTATCCACACAAAACTTCCAGTATCTGCTCTGTTAGTTAAGAATCTGATTGCGGTTCTATTAGATTGAGAAAATCCACTGTTCCACGAAATAAAGCATTCCGATCCAGAAGTCGCAACACTGACAGAGTCGTCGGTGGCTAAGGATACCAGAACAGTACTGTTAATCGGTAGCGAAATATCTTTGTAGTACCTATTGGAATCAAACCAGGATATTCCCCACTGGATAGTGAAACCATTTGCAAATTTAACAAAGCCTGCGCTAGCATCAAGTTTAGATGCTACTATAGCACCTTGGCCCAACAAATTTTTAATTGTAACAAGTGTACTAGCAGGAGTGTCTTTCCAATTTGCACTTCCAAGGATTGCTTTGATTTGGTCTGTTATAGGAGAGTGAGATGAAGTAGATGAGTTATGCTCTTTAAGTTGTTCCTGATTAACTAGCGCCCCCATATTAACTGTGAGTGATACATTGCCAGTGTTACTAAACATCATTCCGATAGTTAGCTCTTGAGATACAACAACCGCACCCCCTTCTGCCGGCATTCTATCAGGTTCAGGATCTGTTAGGTATGCATACAATATTTCTCCTTTATCTGGATCATTGGCAAATAACCCAATTTCTGACATTCTAAATGCCTCTTTTATGCCGTTATTTGTAATAAACGTATCAACGCTTACGATTTTACCTTCTTGTTTAACTACAAAATTAGTAGTCTCCCATTTAGAGGAGATTACATCAGTTAGTGCCAATGGATTCGTTGCATTAACGCCACTACCGACTTTGATTTTAGTGAATGTCAATTTAGTTTTGCCTGCATTTACCTTCGCTTGAAGATCAGCACCGATATCAGTCATGGTTGCATTTGACCATTCTGCCATATATTCCTCCTATCTAACGCTATTATCTAGCGCTACATTAATCTTCGTTTTCTTAGATTCAACGGTGTAAGACGTTACATGGGTATTCAAATTAATGCGCCATGCATTCGTGAAATCACACTTGATATTCACTTTCCTAGATACACCGCACCATCCAGCAAAATACTTATTGAAGTTAATTCGTCGAATGAATTCAATACCATCTAGCCAGGACCGTACATTTTTAGCCGCATTAATAGCACGTACAAGCTTAGCTATATCTGTTTCGCCTCTTAATGGGGCTGTGATTAGCGTAACCTTGAAATAGTACGGTTTCCCGCCATATTCAAACCATTCTTCGGTTTTTGAATCAGAATATATAGTCTGTACGGCCTTTTCAACAGCATACGGCGTGCCCTTATGGCGGTGAATATCAATTGAGTTCTTCACCATTTCACGTTTAGTCTCTATCGGTAACCCACTATCATAGTCATCCACGTGTAATTGATACGCTAAATGATCAATTACACTCTCTGGTTCAGTATCAATAGACGACCATAATAGCAGAGTATTCGTATTCATAAATTCGGCCAGCATATCATCCCACGTTTTAGCAAGGGACTTAACTGGTTCCCTATCGATTGAGGACGGAAGATGCTCCGCACTAGTATACTTGCTATCAAGTATCATTCTTCCTCACTTCCTGCGAGCGCTACAGCGATTGTATTGGCTACTGCCACGCCGCTTTGTTCTGCAATCGGGGTAAATATAGGTGCCGTTACTTCAACGCGTTTAATTCCGGATACATCCATGAGCATTTGAACCAATCGACTGGGTACTATATCACGGCCCAATTTTGACTTTTGCCATATAACATAGTCATTAACTGCTTTATCTGCCTTAGCTTTTACCACCGTTGCATCGGCGCCTTTTTCAATGTAATACTTAGCGTCGATGTTATATTGCGTAGTAGTAGGTGCTAATACAGTTAGCTTATCAGTCAGAGGCCTACGTTTCTTATCAGATAAATAATCCGTAATAGTCGTGAGCAATTCTTGCCCAGGAAGTCCTCCTCCTGCTAATAAGGGATAAATATTAACCTCACCTGGACGTGGAGAAGATACGCCTACATCTGCCACAAGGTGCGACGCGGACTTTGTAAAATACTCATACGCCCCTTCAGGGCCTGCCACAGAGAACGATTCTGGAGCCTCATGAATACGTTCGCGATACGATTCGTCGTCCTCTGTATCAGAACCACCTTCAGATAGAGTTATATTACGCATCGTATCCACATAAGCTATAGGATCAATAATTGTACTTATCTCGCCCGGCTTAAACCCATTGCCTCGCGCCCCGGCAATTTGTGCTTCTGCTTTTACGGATCCATTAAGTTGACCTGGTAGAATAACCAAATCCTCAACAGTAGTAAAATATTCGCCACTTCCAGTTGATATTCTAGTCCACTTTGGAATAATGACAGAGTTCGTGCGCACTGCTGACAATGTTGCTTGAATTGTTGTAGTCGCTTTCGTTGCCTTTAATCGCTCAACAGCAGCAGGAACAGCTCCAACATGGTCCAAGTTATCGCCTTCTGCATAGGCTAATAGATTTTGTTTAGCTGCATAATTTGCATCGTTCAATAATCGGATAATAATTTCCGAAATTACATTTAAAAATAAAGTAACAGGATCGCCCTCTCCCAAGGTTCGCCCTGTTATTGTTGTGTAAATATCAAATACCTTCTGTTGAACGTGTTCTTTATCTGTGTTAAAAAACTCAACATTAGGTAAATCAGATAATCTCATACAGTCACCATCACTTTCGGAATCAACGCCCCATTTTGTGTGGCGGTAAATGATATATCACTAATTTTGGCACGTGGTTCATACCGTTTAATTTGTTGGAATATGTCGTTAGATAGATGAGCTTGCGCCTGATGGATAGGCATATCAATAATGCGACCATCAATACCAAACTCCCTATCTAGTGGCACGCTACCACGAACAGTAGAAATAATCGTTTGCACATTCTGCAAAATCTCAGCGACTTCACTTTCAGGTGCTAGCGATATCCTATTGTCAGTTACTGGTTTAATTTCATACGTTGCTGACATGGCTAGAACCTCCTCAATATCGTATTAACTTTATTGAACTTCTGACCATATTGATTTAGCATGGACTTTTCTTCTACTGTATTATTATCCGAATATTCCTCAAGAGTTAGAGAAACCTCAATAGATTGAGTCTTACCGTATGCATCCGTGAATAAGCTATCCTCGCTCATAGACATGATGACAAAGTAGTTTTGACTAACAGGTTTACCACCGATAATAAACGGTAATACAGCCCCCATATCGCGATAATTTCGCAATTTCTTAACAGTACTATCTGGAGATTGTCCAAGTGATGCAGAAATAAGAATCTTACATGTAATTTGTTCCACATCAGGTCCGCTAAATTGTTTGACAGGCTTTTCTAACATCAAATTGTGCTTTTCCCATCGAGCACTACCTGAACGCGTTACATCTGATACAGTAAGAACATTATCTAATGCGGTATAAAATACTATATCCGCCAAATAACCGATATACATCTATACCTCCTATTCTGGTCCTGATGTTGTAGAACCACCAGACACTACACCGCCATGCACATGATGAACTAAGGAAATACCATTGACCACTACATCCCCACCGCTTGAATTAATTGATAAAGTACCTCCAACATTAAGAGTCATATCTCCAGGAACAGTAAGCACACGTTTACCATTATCCGCACCGCCTGGAGTCGGATCCGCACTACTAAAGAATGTGCCAATAATGAATCCATCGGAAAACCCACGTCCGGACCGATTAGGCAACATAATGCACAATACCTGGTCATCAATAGACGGCATCCAATAGTCCTTATCATGTGCTGCACCTCGATTAATGACAGATAATGGCGCCGTTACAACACCTTCTCTGTCTAGGCGTGTAACAACGGCTTTACCTTCTTCAGGAATTGTACTTGAAACATTTCCAATAAATATCATATCCACTAATGTGGATAATATGTCAGTAGCCATTTAAACACCTCCTTACATCAATCGACGTTGAATAATTGGCCCCTAATGTATGCGTTGCTTTAGTAATTAAATAATTACCATCGAACACCCCAAATCCTTCGAGATTAACCGTAACCGATGCCATAATAAGAGGATTGCCAGGAAAACTAAAAGACATTGTATCGGCTTCTTTATTGGCTTCTCTTAGCTTCTTTTTAGCCAATCTCTTTGCCTCAGCCTTATCTTTAACCTGTTCATTAACCTCTAATACAGCAAGGTACGTGTGACCCTTACGGTCAGGATCTTCGAATGTATCCTCGATAACGGATTTCTTATCCTTATCTGTATATTTCACATGGCATGCTCGATATACTTCACGAGTTTTACTTTTGTACGAATAAGATAAGGCTCTAGTAATAATCAAAGGCGGTTGCTCGCCTTCCTTCGTCTGTACAGGTTGATATTGGCCACCTGGTCTACGAATTATAACTTTAGGCTTCACGTTTTCGTATTTGTAATCATCGAATATAATCAACTGTTCAGTGGATACCTTAAGAGAAAACCCCGCATCATTGCATAGTTTCTGCAAGAATGCGAGGTCTGATTCAGCACTTTGTGATGCATCTTTTAACGGTGGGTCAAAATCCGCATCCCATACTAGCTTTAATTTATTATCTTTTGCTTTCTCGGTAGCAATCGCTTTAAGCGTTGTAGTTTTCCACGATTTGTCTTTCTTTTTCTCCCGCAAGTCAGTACTACCGATAATAGCGACACCTTTGATTTTAACTACATCAGGAAGGCTACTGCCCTCGAATTCATCAATTTCAAATTTGCCGATTGGCAACGTAAATTGTTCATCCCCTAATTTCTCCCATGCTACGGTATTAATTGCCACTTCTAGTAATGACCCTTTCACAGGGTACCAATCGCCGACCCATAGACGGCCCCTATCTTCTAGTGAGATAGCCACGTCATCTACAGTTCCTGAAAGGTTATCTGTGAAAGTTACATCAAGAAGGTATTTACTAATATCGTCGGTGATGTCCTTTGACTCCTTACTCCCCCAATGTTGGTAACCAATCGTACACCATGCCCGCCGTGCTAACTTCGTTTGTGGCGTTAAATCTTTCTTCCATTTCTGGACCTTAGCTAGGCTCTTTTGTAAGCTCATATACTATCGCCTCCATGGTGGTAAGAATTCAGGCAAGGAATCAGCAGGAACATCTGGGCATGTTAACACAACACCAGCGGAAAATATCGCCGTATTACGATGTTTTTGGTTTGCTTCTAACAATAGATTAATGTATCGTTCGTTGCCATACACCTTATAAGCGATTAAATCCCACATATCCCCTTGTATTGTTGTATAACTAGTCATAACTCAACCTCCGTTGTCCGGCGGTATAGCTACGCATCATTTGTTCAAATTCTCGCATTTTAGCATCCAATGCCGACATAATATCATCAGTTGAACCATTACCAGCATTTATAACTGGTGCAAATGTAATCTGTACAGGTGCCCCACTATTACTAGATGAGGATACAACAGGCACGCTAGGTGCTAATGATACAGTAGGCGCTACAGCTGACTGCGCACCACTCACACCTAACATTCGTCCGGCCGTTTGCCATAGGTTCATAGCATTAGCACTACCATCAATAGGTACAATTACTTCAGGATATCCAGCTTCACCAATCAATGCGACTTCCGGAGATGTAATCACACCACCATTAGCATACGCATTACCGCCTGCAGCTTGAACACCTACAGTAAAGCCACCACTAAATTGAGCCTTAATGCTATCCCATGCGCCTGAAATTGCATTAGATACAGCACTAGGAATTTGTTTAATCCAGTCTAATACCGCATTATAGGCATCACTTGCCCATTGGCCTGCGGCAGCTACGAAACCGGCTCCCGCATCAGCACATGCACTTGGTAAATTCATGATGAAATTAATAACATCGTTAACCAAACTACTAATCCATGATGTGGCCGTAGCATATGCCTCAGAGGCAAACGAAATAACCGCCGCTACAAACTCAGCGCCCAAAGTGATCATGTACATAGGTAAGTTAATTAAGAAGTTGTAGATATCATCGACCATAGCACTAAATGTAGTAACTGCGAAGTTATAACATTCAGTAGCGAATGATACAACGGCAGATATAACAGCAGTACCAACTTGTACCGCTATCTCTGGTAATCGCAAAATAATGCCTATTATGAATCCTACGGCCATACCAATATATGTTGGTAGGTTTAACCATAGATTTACATAAGCAATTATTGCCGCTTTCAATGCATTAAATGCGCTAAGGCCTAATGATAAGAACCCATTAATTACAGCCATAATACCGGATATAATGGCGCTCCATGCGGAACTTAAAGCAGAACATACGCTATCCCATATTGAACTCAATCCAGAACATACACTATCCCAAACAGATGTTAACGTGGCACAGATAGTATCCCAATTAGTTACTAATAGGTATATCACCGCAATAATCGCCATGATAGCGATTACCCATGGACCACCTATTAATGCACCCGCTGCTTTAAATGCACCCGTTGCCGTTTCTACACCTTTAAATGCCGTGGTAATTGTAGTAATACCTGATGCTAGTTTTGTAGCCGTACCATACAGTAAGGCTAATTTCAATCCATTAGTGACTACGGCGGCAATAGCTTCCTTATTATCCTTCATGAAGGTTACAACAGCTTGCAATACCGGTATTAGTGCCGGTAATATTTGCTGAGCAATCGGTATAAAGGCTTGTGCCAACCCTAATGCAACTTGCGTAGCTTCCGCTTTCAAGATGTTCATTTGTAGCCATATTTCATGGAGTGATTTAGGATCTATTCCGACGCCTTTGATTTGTGATGCGGCCGCTTGTGCATCTGCATAGTTCTCAAATACTTTAGTAAGTTCCATGCCTTTTGCACCTAGCGTTTCAAGCATGAATTCTTGTCCCCGGCCTTGTGCTACCGCATTTTGGTAACCTTTAGCCATTGCATCCAACTGTTGATTCATAGGCAATAACTTGCCATTGGCATCGGTTAAGGATACACCAAATTGACTGAGATATCCTTGCAAAGCTTCAGCACTTTTACCGCCACCAGCCAAAGTCTTATCCATTTTAGCGAAAGACTTTGCGGCCGCTTCTACATCAACACCACTTAATGTCATAATCTTCTTAAATTGTGCCGTTTCAACGGTTGTCATATGTAATTTATTAGACAATTGATAAAGTGCTTCGCCAGCATTTACTACATTATCTATAATGGCACCAATACCAAACCCACCGGCGGCAACCATAGCGAAACTTGCAAGCTTTCCTGTAATACCACTTACCGCAGCACTAGCACCTTGCGCAGCTGATGCAGCACCTGCTAAAGGACTTGCACCACCCATTTTACTGATTGCATTTTGATGCGCCGTCTGACTTGCGATATTAGACCGTAACCGGGCTTGCCGTTGTAACATAGAATTCAGTTTTTGCTCAGCTGCAATTGCTGCGTTCCTATCGCTAACATTACCAGTCTTTTGCGATATAGCTTGTAGTTTTCTATATTGCGCCTGTTGATCTTTGATTACATTAGATAATTTATTGAGTTCCTGAGATGCTTTTGATACGGAGGAAGATAACCCACCATCGAGTTTACCTTTAATGGCAATCGCCATTTCTAAGACTTTATTGGCCATTATTTTCTCCCTTTCATTGTTTTATTCTCGCGCTCGATACTATCACTAATGAGCCGAACGTGGACTATGAACTCATCCACGTCTAGCTCTCTAATGAAGTAGTCCATCGGTGTGCTAGTGTATTTACTACACGTAATTGCACACTCAGTAAAATACCGTTCTAGGTCTGTTATTTTTCGGAATTGAGCAAAAAATTCTGTACCTCTAAGCACACTCTAGTGAAATCGGCAGCCGGGAGACTATAAATATCATCCACTTTACATCCGCATACAGCAGCTGCTACATGTGCTTGATACGTCATGGATAATGCCGGAACTGTAATAGTTTTATCTTCACCCTTAGCGGACTTTTCGCATTTAATTAATGTGTACCCGCTGATGCCTTCAAATTGTAAGGAATGACCAGCTTTTACTAATTCAATACCTGTTTGTTCATGTGTTTCGTTCATAGTGTTATGTTTACTCATTAGTGATCGTCCTTTCTACAGACTAAATACCGAGTGCAGCACGAACATCGCCAAGGAAGTCGGTGCCATCAGAAATAGAATCTTTATAGGCGTATTTATCGATTTCACGAACTACCTTGCCATCTTGTTCGAGTTTCAAGTATGTAGTTTCGATTGTGTTCGTTGCATCGATAGTATTGCCAGATTCATATGTGCCATTTTCTTTAGATTTAGCACGGCCACGAATAACGGCACGTGTAGGCACGATTACATATTTATCTTTACCGCTATCCCAACATTGGATAGCACCACGTACTTCTAAACGTACGCCACGTCCGCCTGTAAGACGGTGTGTAGTTTCTGTTGGAGTGTTCCATGTAAGTTTAGTTTCCATAGAGGAGTAGTGACCAATAACTGGCGCTTCTACTTCACCTGCAATACCCACACCTTTTATAGTTTGAGTCATTACAGATTCACTAGGTAATTCCACTTTGGCAACACCTAAACAGTTGTCAGAACCTTCTTCATATACACGGAAGTCATTAAGCACTTCCGGCACTTGATTGATAGATGCCATAATTAATTACCCCTTTCTATACTGTTTGAAATAGCGTTTTGAAATAGGAAACATCGTATTCAGAAATACTTTCAATTTCTTGCGCAGGAATTGGAGGCGTACGATATTTATGGAAGCGAATAATGCCATTCAACAAATCTGTTGTAGGATTTTCTGCTTCTTTAAACTCAATACGACCACCCAAGATAAAGCCACGCGAAGTAAGACCGTTAAGACGGATTGTTTCACTATCAAGAATTGTCTTGATGTTACGTGGCAAGATAGGCATATCTACTTTTTGCCAATAAGTAAGGATAAATGTTTGGTCATCCCAATCATTGAACCGTCGTACACAAATAAATGTATCCTTAACATCAGTTGTGCCAGGATATGCACCTGTGTAGTTACCCCAAGATACCCAACCATTGATATTAACAGCTGTCATAATCCCTTGAGAGTTCAATAAGTTAGCTTGGGAATGTGTAAGCATTACTTCCTTGCCATTAGCTAGGCACAAGCCTGTGATGTTCATGGATTTATTGGAAGGGGATAGCGTAGGTATATCACTATTAGATGCATCGCATTTACCAATAATGCCCATAATATGCGTAGACATATGGAACATGTAGTCACCATTGCGAACCATTGGCCAACATACAACTTCAGATTCACCTGTATAACTGTTACCTTTCTTCCATTCGTAGGCATCTGTATATTTAACAACTTGTGTAGTATCGATATCAACTAAAGTAGTCGCACCAAACAAATTATTGATAACACGAGATTTTGCTTTCATTACGGAAGCCACTGTAGGATTTTGAGAGAATCCAGGCGCAGCAATAAGACCGGGTACAATACCAAAATGATGATAAATTGTATCAATCAATTCAAATCCTGTTGCCTTTTCGTTACTATCCACACCACCGATTACATTTTTATAATCGAAGTTTTCTACATCAAGTTCATCATAAGTAAGGTTTAAGGTAGTAGCTGTATCAAACTTTCCACCTTTGATAACAGAGATAACCAATTGATTTTTGTCATCAAATGCTGCCGTGTAATCTGTGTTGGCCACACCTGTTTGACCACCACTAGATACTTGCAAGGTATTGAGCAATACTGCTGCTTTTACTACACATTTCTTTTCTGCCAATGTAGCAGTTGTTGTAGTGGATTTCTTATGCTTAGCAGGATCCAATACATTAACAAATACGATTGGAGCTACACCATATAATTTGAATTGTGCGTACATCGCTTCACATAATGTGAAATGTGCCCAATCTTCAGAGTAGCCAAGTTGTTGAACAGCTTCTTCCCAGCTGTAGCAAATAATTGGCTTGTTGACTACCGCATTAGGGTCTTCTGTAAGGTGTACAGGTGCTGTACCGAACACAATTGGAAGGCCGGCAGTAGTTTGGACAGGAGCAATTACAGAGGTAGCTTGCTCACTTGTTTTGACGCCATGATAAAAGGCCATTTACTTCACTCCTTTATAATTCTTCAATGCGTTTACATAGAATACATTTAACTGTGTACCTTGTGTTCTTACATCAAGCATTGCTTGGTTAAGTTCATCTAAAGGCACAAATAAATGCATAAAAATAGGGTCTTCCGCTTCCGGCAGTGGTGCACCGTCGCTAAATATCATGAATTGATTTAGCCGGCTACTGCGGAACGAAGGCCCGACATATACAACAGGGTTCATCGTTGTCTCCTATTCAATTGCTTTGTTATACGCGAATATCTCATTTAAGTTTCTACGAATAACTGGAATATATACTTCAAATTCAAGATACCCAACCCATTGAGGGTATGGTTGATCATCAGGAATTGTTGTATTAACAATATTATCCTTAATCTCATATTTAAGTGCTACAGGATTGTCAGACAGTAACCGTTCCCGGACTACCTCTAATAAGTGATACAGTCCAATATGTCCTTCAGTTAAGGCTTCATCATAAGTAGTGACTAATACAGTAATACCTACAGTTGAACTATCCGCATCACTAACAGAGTACGGATGCACTACTACAGCAGGGCATAACTTACGCTTGTCTTCATTCTTATCCACTCTTGGTAAGAACCCGCTCCATACTCGAATAGAGCTCGCGGTAACATCACTGGTTTCATTTAGATTGCGTAACTCATCCATGAGATATGCAGCAATACCGTCTGATACGTCTAATGGTGTCATTAGTTACCTCCTAACGCACGCTCTAATTCGTGATATAAGCGCTTCTCATACATATCCATGCCTTCCTTTTGCATGGCGTTCATTACAGTTTCATTACCAAACATTTGCGGTAAAGCTGGTCCATATATCCCCTTTAATGGGTATCGGTCCTTGCCTTGGCGTTTCATAAAGATACCGGATGTACTAACAAAGCCATTTGGTACCTTCGTTTCTGTACCTTTTTTGATTGATACAAACACACCTTTACGTTTAAGTGATTTAATTTTGAAGTACTTTTGAGCGCTAGTATAACCACCTTTGATACGCATTTCTGTGCCATCATTCAATTTATTGATAGATACACCGGACTTTACAACCGATACACCTTTGATGGCATAGATATTACGTAGTGCTTGCGTACCTGCTTTTCTTGCAGTTGTCGCTGCACGCTTTGAGGCAGCTTGACAGACACGTCGAACTCTATCTTCATTCAATGTTTCCAGTGCTTTTTCAATTGTTGCTACTGCACTTTTATCAAGTTCTAGCTCAACCATCCATCAACACCGCCTCTAGCTTCTGCTCTAAGTTCGATAGACACTAATCCATCTTCTTCCGTTGCACTTTGAACGATGTACACATCACCATCTAATCGGAATACGTTCCCCTGTGATGGAATTTCAGGGATGTCCTTTAATTTGCAATACACAAATACAGACACCCCATGTAATCCGTCATTTGATACGTGAGAGCCATTAGATAGGAACGACTCCCTCGCCGTTGGCGATTGAATAACTGCTTTAGCTACTGTGCCATTTAGATTATGCCCTTCGGCGAATTCGTCTTCATTAAGGAATACATCATCAATATCGCTCTCTAGGTAATCTCTAAATCGCATTATTTTTTCACCGTAACTTCCGCATCAACTTCAGGTAATTCCATTTCTTCTTCTGGTTCATCTGGAATAACTTCCAATGGTTCTGGTACTTCGACAGGATCATCTTCAGCAGATTCAAACTTTTCAGATTCCAGTAAGGACATAGCAATCGCTTTCTTTTTGATGTCGACTACTTCGCCCTTTCCATACATCTCGCCTTCATGTGCTAAATAACCCTTTAATACTCTGATTTTCATAAGTAGGTTACCCCCTATTTAGTTTTAATAATTGCCCAATCGTCGATAGTTTCAGGAATCAATACGCAACGAGAATATACAGACAATGTTAATTCTTGTGTAGCCTTATTAGCATAGTAGTAAGGTACATAAATACCTGCATACGTTGTAAATTGATTGTCATCATTAAGCAATGTTACCGCAGCGTGTTGTTGACGGCCACGACCAGGAACACCTAATACTGCAGCATCGTCACCAATAAAGGATTTTACTTTACCTTCATCGTCTTGATATGTTTCAAGATATGCATACACATCGATATTCAAGGACATAATACGGCCAACATATCGAACTTGTGGAGAAAGGTATTCTGGTGCGAAACTAAACATTGTCATGTTTTCACGATTAGGAATCGCTAACATTTTATTGATAGATGCGTTATCAAGAATGTATTTTTCAACATTTTTACCAACGACTAATACAGTTGGCACAATACCAGCGTTTTCTTGAATTTTTTCGGATGCCATTTTTAAATCGCCATAAATATCAGCGCCGGCTTGGTCCCATGTAGTAGTAGGTGTGATGTCTTGTTCAAATTCAAAGTCGATTTCATCAACTTGAACTGTTTCGCCATCATCTGCATAGCCTTCGATTTTACATTTACCAGTTGTAAGCAAATCTGCTGCCATTTTGTTTTTACGATTGATGATTGTGCCTTGCAAATAAGACAAGTCTTCAGCTTGCATTTGTGCCGAACGTTGTGCAGGTGTCATTGTAGATACAATATTTTCGGCAAATGCACGTTGGTCAAGTTGTTCTGGATCAATAACTGTACGAGGGCCCATCATAGGTGCTTCATATAAAGCAATTTTAGAGCCAGCACGTTTAACATTCACACCAGATGCACCACGAGATACAAAAGGTGCCAATGTACGACCACGTTTACGAGTTTCTACTGCGATTTTTTTAGAAGTTGCTACTGCTGGAATTTGTGGGAAGAAAGTATCAAGCAAAAAACTTGCCGGTGCTTTCATTCGTTCCACAGCTTGCATTAAGGAAAATGTATCTTTAAAATCAATTGCCATTATATAGTTCCCCCTATTTAATGCTAGTTAAGAATAAGTGAGCGTCTTTAAAATCCGCTTCATGATCATTAATTTTGTAAGATTGGTCAACTACCAATACTTCACGATTAAAGCGACCGGAGATGTATACAGTTAATACATTATGGTCAGTAGTTGCAGTAGTATCAGATACTACGATACCTGCAGGTTTACCAGTTGTTGTAATTTTTTGGAATGTACCAGCATTGTTTTCAAGAACTTGGCCACGTTTATAATCGCCGACTGCTACTTTTACATTTTGAGTTAATACCGGTACACCGCCACCGCCTAATAGGTAATCAGCTGCGACACCATTTACTTGTTCGAAATATGCCATTATTTACCGCCTTTCTTAGCATTCGCAAATGCTACGACTTCATCAATTGCACTAGCTTTTGCTACTGCATCGTTGGTTTCTGGTGTGAATGCACCTTGAGGGGCCACTTTATCCGCACCAGATTCCATTTGATCAATAACTAATTGTCGAATTTGGTCAACTACTTTGTTATCACTTGCAGGAATATCAGATACGGCAGAGATGAAAGGTGTTACTTCATTTACTGTTTTACCTTCTTTAACAGCTACATCAACTAAACGATTGACGACTTCATTATCACCTTTTAACGTATTTAATGCTTCAACGCGTTCGCGTTCTGCTGTTACTGCTGCGCTTTCTGCAGGTTCATTTGTAGAAATACCGAGCAAACCTTTTAAGCTTGCCATGAATTGGTTTTCAGTCATAGGTTTCTCCTTACTTGTTAAAAATTGTTTGATTTTGGCTTCATTTTTGGCCGAGTATTTGCAAGATACTTTGTTTACGATAACCATTCCGTTATTCATAACAGCTTTGTCCGTAATCGCCGTATCTACTTCATCAATCAGGCCGTAGGACTTCGCCTCGTCCGCCGTGAGCCACGTTTCATCATCCATAAGTGTATTTACCTGTTCAGATGTCAAAACGTCGCTACGGCTCAAATAAACGTTTGCGATTGTCTGTTTAACACTCGCTAAATAGTTAGCCATTTTAGTTAATTCGTCCGCATCAAAGCTATCACCTAGAAATACAGATGGATTGTGAATCATGTACAGAGCATTACTTGGCATGATTACCTTATCCGCCGCACAGGCAATAATTGTAGCAGCACTTGCGCATAAGCCATCAATATGTGCTGTTACTTTGCCAGTATAGGCTTTGATCATATTGTGGATAGCTTGTGCTGCGAACACGTCACCACCACCAGAGTTGATGCGCATTGTTAAGTCATTACCATTACAACTAGCCAAGTCACTTGCAAATTCACGTGGTGTAATTTCATCACCCCACCAAGAGGTATCAGAAATATCACCATACAAAATCAATTCAGATTGACCGGTACCATCTTGATTTACAAAATTCTTAACAGACCAAAATTTATTCATCCTCTTCACCTCCTTTCGCTTCAGATTTAGAGCCAACGGAAGGATTTACCGCATCAGCTAGCCCCATGCCATATTTCTCCATAAGTTGTTTCTCAAATGCAAGTTGAGCAATGTTTTCTTCAAGGTCTGTTCCTGTCATTTCAGCAGCTTCACGTTCACGAGTGGAAACTCCATTTTCAACGCGAAGTGTACTACCATTCATATCCTTAACTGGGTCAAGGATGGACATAGTAGGCCCAAACCAATCAGCATTGCACCATGCTTTTCGAATCAATGGGTCATCAAAGAAACCCGGCGCTTCAATTCGTCCATTAGCTACTGCTTCCATTAACCATACCTCATAAATAGGTTGGCAAAAGTCACGAGCGAACCACTTGCGTCGTAGTTTATATTCTTCCCAAGCCTGCAACATTGCTGCACGGCTTGCAGAATACGAGGAGTTGAAGTTCTTCATCAATACTTCGTAAGGCTGGTTAAGTGCAGCACCTACTTGTTTGATGAGTTGAGTACTAAATACTTCAAAAGTAGACTGGGCATTGGAAGCATCCACGCTCTTTACATCCACACCTTTCGGTAAGGCATTTAATGTGCCAGGCCCTAAGTTGTACTCTGATACATCAACTACTGGTTCTGTTGGATCATCAACGCCATTATCGGCCAATATATCGTTTAATGATCCTGAGTTAGTAACAGCTTCAGTAAAGAATAATGCAAAATACGATTTAATAATTGCAGATGTAAGCTCTGCGTTTGTGTATCGATACACTTGCTTTAGCGTTTCAATAACTGGCGCTAAATAAGGTACCCCTCTATATTGCTCAGGTCTAGTATCGTTACTAATTTGTAGTACATTCGGAATACTAGTACGCTTTCCGTACGCTTCGACTCTTGCCCATGCAGTCAACAAGCTTGTAATTGGCTCACCAGGGACTTGATTGGATACCCAGTAGGCTACAATTGCGCCGTCAGTATCAATTTCCACACCATTCAATATGCGATTTCCGTTATCCGGATTAAGCGCTTCAACGCCAGTTGGGTCCCCTGTAACATATGTGGAACTGGTAAGTGGATTACTTACTCGATTCCCTTCAATTAACTGAAGTCGTAATGTATATGGCATATCTGGTGTACTTGGTTTACGTCTAAATACCGCAAAACTATCGCCATCTGTGAGATATCCTTGATATGATATGCTTTGCATATCATACAAATTGTTTTTTCTGTAAATATCACAGTCTTTTGATTCTGCCCATAAGTCGAACTCAGCTCGAACCTTGCGAGCCCATGCTCTAGCATCCTCTGCACTGATTCCTAAGATTTGAAATTTAGGTTTAGGGAATACATTAAGGCCTGCACCAACTGTATGAGTAGTGCTTGTATTAATTGCAGCTGTACCGACTGGCGTATTAATGGCTAAATCTGCGGATCTATCACGTAAAGTTGATAAATTCGCACCGATATCGGCCTTATAACCTAGTTTTTTAGGGTTATATCCCTTCAAAGATTTGTTATTATGAGAGGCCCCGCCCTCACTGTATCCGCTATTTTTAGCCCTTGGAGTGCTTATTTTAGCGCTAAATTTCTTGTTTTTTCTCGCCATTTTGCTCTCCTAATCTCTAAAAACTACCCGTTTTGACCTGTTTCCACGCCCATTATCAGTATCCATACCTGGTAATTTAGCGCCTCTTGCTACCAAATCATCAATCATTTTTCTTACTTCTGCTAAATTTGCCCTTGTAAGAGTCCGATTTCCGATAGTATAGCTTTGGCCAGTCAATATTGCTTCCTCAGCTTTGACGTACCACTCTAACCGTACGTCAATTAGCCTTGGCTTTCTTGAATAACTAGTTGCCATACATCCTCCTAAATATCTGCCGCTTTACTAGCTCTACGAACACGATTCCGCATTGGTTTCTTCCGTGGAGCAGTTACTGTTGTAGCGGAATAGCCTCCACCTTTAACTACTTCCGCCAATCTATCCCAATCGGGGTGGATTGAGTTCATACATGCTAGGTTATAGACTCGTAAGTCCAATGGTTCATTACGAACCCCTGCAGTAGGTTCCCATATTTCATGGATAACGCCCTTACGTTTTACTTTCTTCTTGTGTTCCGAAATGATCCCTTTGAAATACAACTCGTCATACCCTCTAGTTCCTAGGAATTCTTCATCCAAAGGGAAATGAAAGTACTTAGCGCCAGGTTCATCGATGGCCAATCGGCTCATTACCTGTTGTTTCCCATCGTCTACACCTAGCATGACAAGTGGAATCTTGCTTCCAGATGCTTTACCAATCTTATAATTTAACGGTATGCCAGGTGTTCCGGCCGTACCTTTGATGGCAAATCGTTGCTTGCTGAAGTTCTTTTCACAGTATTCATATACTTTTGACGTGTAGTGACCGCCGGAGTCAATGAAAGCACGTGCTACTTTAAGCCCTGTTCCGTTCTTAAATCGGTACACCTTATCAAGCACCGCATCAAGTGCATCCCATGTCGCTTTATTATCAGGTTCTCCTAAGATAACACCCTTACAGATTCCCCAACATTCTTCACCGTACCCCCAACCGGTGATTTCATACTCTAACCGGTTGTCTTGTGTATCGACGGCACCAGTTAGCAGTAACACACCGTCCGGAAGGTCTGCGCCGTACTTCTCACGGCGCCTAATGAATTGTTGGTAGTCTTCGAATGCACCTTGTTGCGCATATGATTCACCAAAACGAGTATTCATAACTACTTTTTCACGTGTAGGGTCGCCTTTTGCCTCTAGCCATTCCCTCATTATGTCATTCCATGTGAGCCACGGAGACGTGAATCCATTCACAAAAAAACTGCGTATGCCATTATGCAACGCAGCTGGGTTTTTCGATATGTACTTTTGAGGGACTTTCCGCATTTCGTCTTCAGAGAATGTAGATCCGCAATCTGGACACCGCCATTTCACATCACTAACTACTATAATCTTCCGGCCTTTAGCGTCCTTATGTTCCTTTGTCTCACATTCCATCTCAGTATGTCGTATCAAATGATACTCACCACAATTAGGACACTCATGTTGCCACTCTTCTTGCGTACCTGTTTGATACTCTACATCGATGCGGGAGCTCCCTTCATTAGTTGGCGTGGAGAATAACCCCATTACCCTATTCCAGAACGTTGTCATACGTTTGGCAGCAAGGTCTACAGGGTCACCTTCTGTGCCGGCGCTATCTGGGAAACGGTCTACTTCATCCGCAAGTAGTACGCGCACAGGACGTGATGCCAATCCGGCCGGACTGTTCGCACCACACATGATGAGACGACCACCAGGGAAGAGTTTAGATAAGATTGTGTTCTTGCCGTCTCGTGTCTTAGCTCCGTCTTCCGATTTTGTTTCGTAAAACACTTGTGATAATACTTTCGTATCACGAATCATCGGAGAAATACGAGACTTCGAATAATCTTGAGCCAATTCGATAGTAGGTTGAATCATCATGACTGCACATGGGTCAAGATGAGCGTATCGCCCTAGTACATTATTCATGATATCTGATTTTCCCACTTGACTGGCACTTTTAACCACTACCCGATTGATACCAGGTTGCGTAAATGCATCCATAATATCCTTTTGATATGGAGCTCTACTTGTTTTCCATCGCCCTGGTTCCGCAGAAATACCTTGTGATAGCATGCGATAATCATCAGCCCATTGGCTAACACTGGTTTTTGGTAGTGGTTTTAAGCCCATTTTAGAGGCATATTGCCACAATTCTTTTGCCGTTTTCATGCTATCACCTCCTTTTTTTGCATTAAAAAGCACCTAATTTGGCGCTTTATCATCGTCTAATTCATCGCTATCCATGAATAATGACGGCGTATATTCACTTAATTCAGATAATTTATCCTCAATTTCTTGAGTTAACAAGTTATATGCTTCCTCTTTTGTTACGTTCTGTAATTGTGGCGCCAATTTAGTTGGCAATCCTAACAATTGTGTACGCAAATTCACGAGCATTTCTGTCATTACCTGTTCTACAGTATCTGCTGAGTACACTTCGCCGTTCATTTTGGCTAGCTTCAACTCAGCAATCTTGCGTTTCGCACGTTCATTCTTGGCCTTTTCAACCTCGAATATCGCATCATCGGAACTGCTTTCCTCTTTAGCAGAAGATTGGCCCTTATATTTGACATAATTGATAACGGATTTGATAACTAGAATTTGGTTCTTTTCATCCGTTGCTAAAACTCCTTCTTGGAGCAGTTGCGAAACACGTTGACGCGAGAGCCCAAGTGCTTTTGCCAAGTTCGACTGAGAGGCCGTTGCTGTTTTCAAATCATCTGTAATTTTCACTTATCAATCAGCCTCCTTTCATTACCTGTATCACTAGCAAGGCCATAAAAAAATTAAAATCTAGGCAAATTTTGGGGTCTCGGCCACCGCATGCTTTTAATTTTTGCTAGAAGGACCCACAAAAAAATTGCTCAAAAATTTAACAAAACACGGTATAATTTAAATTTATTTTTACGACGAGACATACGGAGCTCATCTTCGTGACGGTGCCGTGCTACTTTAATACACTCTTATTCTGCTTATATTTACCGCATTCCTTATGTACCTTTGCAGTTTTTATTTTTACTAAAGAGTGTGATGGTGCATACGATTTACACATATGATCAATGTGAATTCCATTCGCTTTACACCAACCCTTAACATTGTTTAAGCATCTTCTCTTTTCACAATACACATCAGTCAATCGTATTCACCTCGCCTCCTTAAATTTGCATATAAAAAGACCACCTAACTGTATAGATTAAGTGGTCTTTTTATTTTAGTGTTCTAGGTTTCACTGTGTCGTTGAGAGATAGAGTATTTGTTGTCCCATTAACTCACACTATCATTATAAATTGTCAAGAATGACATGTCCATGACAGTTTTATGACAATTTTGTATTGAGCCCTATCACTCCCCAGAGAAGTACAGATAGTTCTTCTATTCCCCTTGCAACGTACCTATGAATAGTACGCACATCGGGTTTTTCAGGGAATGATTCAGCAATTTCTTCTAATGTTTCGCCATCGATATAATAACGTCGCACACATTCACAGTATTTAAACTGTTTCTCGCTGCACTTTTCCGCATAGATATCTAGCATGTTATTAACGTGTCTCATCATAAGCGCCGTTTTCTCTTTGCTCTTAACAATGGCATTCACTTTCACAATGCTTTTATCATCAAACATATCAATCAACAGTTCATTGAGCCATATATCCTCGGCTTGTGTCGAATCCGTGATAGCATTGTCTACGTATGACTGTAACTGACTATAATGCTTAAGCAGCTTGATCGTGTTGTGTCGAAGTTTACGACCCAGCTGTGCATTTTCTTGCTTGGCTAATTCATAGTAAGTTTTGGTTGCCACCTCTGTGGCCAACCTTGTGATTTTCTCAATATCATATTCATTCAAATATGTTTCCCCCTTTACAAGTTATTTTATGTTTCAGTCCGAATTTGTTTACCAGCGTCATAAGAAATAATTAAATTTAAATGCGGTTTATAGATTTCCATAGGTCTAATGTATAGATTTTCATATTATGCTTATCAGCAAATTCATATTCGCCTTTACAGCCACGGCTTGTGTACCAATCTTCACAGAGTACCAATATGTCACAATGGCTAAGTAATCCTAAGCAGATATCTAATCCTTTTTGGTACTCATCACCAGTTAGATATACATACCCATAATTATGGATAGGTGATACGTAGTCATGGTTTAAATCATTCAGTACTAACTCACCCATGATTGCGTCAATCTTTTTGCGATTGCTTTCTTTTCCACCAAACGGATGGGCGATATAGACTAACTTTTTCTTCATAGAATCCCTCTTAGTGATTTTTCTACCGAATCACATTCACTTTGACTTGTATAATATTCCCTAACTTCCAAGGCTTTATTACTATCGAGCTTATCTTCCATTTCATCGTAATCTTTCATGGTTATCCCCGCTCCCAACAACATTGCAACACTCCACCAACTTACCGTTAAGCCATGGCGTGCAGGCATCTTTACTAAAAGCGCTCCACGAAGTTGTCCCTTCATTCCACGTGAAAATTTGCCCATGCTTAAATTTTGCAAAATATCGCCTTTGAGAAATTTCCGGACATTTATCCCAAACAATAACAGGCGTATCAACAGGCACTTTCGTCCAATCCACAACACCCAAATATTCAGCAACATCTATCAATTGGTTGCGTTCCTCAAAGCATGTGCATTTTACAGGCACACACGGAGAATACGCACGCAGATATTTTGTTTCATCTACGAAGAAAAATAGTGTTTCACCTTCAATTTCCGCTTTCCTATAACCGTAATCATACATTCTCTGGAATAGTTCATCTGTGAATTCTTTATTATTCATACGATCACCCCTTCAATCTTCACACCAAATCACAACATCACCGCCAGCCACATTCTCGGCGACCTCCTCGATATCAACCAAAGCTTCTACAGTGATATCAAATACTCTTACGGTCTGTTTCATATCATATCGTTCTAACTGCTTAATTAATTCCGCTACCGTCATAATTCCCTCCAATCTAAATAAACGCCCTGTATCGCATTTAAAAATTATCGCATAAGGGGTTTTTATTATAAAAGCAATAAAATTTCATCCTATGTATAAAATTTTGAAAATTATAGCTATTCACGCCTACAGGAATATACCCATATTTTCCGTGATGTGTAAAATTACATAGTCTTCATCGTCTTGAATAATCTCATCAGCCATAGTTCCGACGAACTTTCTGTTATCGTTTTCTAGTACACCTGCCAGCTGCAATCCATCAAGAATAAACTTTTTGGCGAATGCCACGTTATCAGGATCGTGCCTGGTTGATGAGTGCCATTCAAATAACAGGTCTACTTTTCCATTAACAGGTCCTATTTGCTGTGAAAGGCATTGTTCTTTAACCTGCTCAGTACATTTTTTCTTCATCGCTGCTGCTGCTATAGTCGAGCCACGTTCACAATCAATGTACTCATTCAATGTTGGGAACCGGTCATGAGTTTTCTTCCTAAATCTAAACTGACATCGTAATAGGATTTTCATCGATGTGACGCTCCATTGAATATAGCCACCGCATATTCACCGCGCAGGCGATCATAAACCCTTTGACTATAGTTCTTCTCAGTCCACGCATCGCTGTAATTCGTCGTAAGAATTATGGGTTTCATCCGGTTGTAGCGATCAATAATGATGCTTTCAACTTTGGATGGTACCCAATCAGACTTGGAATACTCCGCACCAAAGTCATCGAGCAATAGCAATGGGATATTCCGCAGTTTTTGCTCAAATCTTAGATAAGCCACATTGTCGCCTTTAGATAAAGTAAGCATAGTATCTAATAGATTAGGCATCGAAATCATGAGACACCCTTTATCTAACGCCATAGCCTGTTTTAGAATACTTACCGCAATCGATGTCTTACCGGTGCCAGCTGGGCCCCTTAATATGAGGCCCTTGCCAGAGTCAAGATTAGCTTTCAGATTATCAGAATACTTTTTAACCACGTCATAAGCTTCAGCGTTCTCTTTTGGAAAGCTACCGTGTTTGCGTAACCAGTCGAAATCCATATCATAATACCGCTTCGGGATTCCGACTGCGGTATAGGTGGTATTAACGTTTGTTTGAATGACTACCGGCTTATCATAGATCGGATAAAAGAATTCATTTTTTACCGTGGACTCTTTGATATTCTTTTTCCCAGTCGACGTCTTCGTCCTTTCTCGGATTTTTTCGAGACACGCCTCTAGCATTGCTGTTACATTTGCTTGCTCCAAAATCCTTTTGCACCTCCTGCTTTAGATTCCCTGCCGTGACAGTTTCAACATACTTGATACTATTACCGCCATTATCCGCTGTGGTATTAATAGCAACAATGACTCGTTCTTTGCCATATGATTCAACTAGATCATCTAACCGCTCTTTAATAGTAGGTGATACAACTCCAATTGATTTCATATACAATTCGTAAATGGGTTTATTTTTTACTTCTTCATCTTCAAACATAGATAGAGGATTTTCATCTTTACACGCGCGCGTATCTCTCTCTATATTATTTTCTTTTCTTTTCTTTTCTTTTATTAGTTGATTTTGTTGAACATGTGTTAAATTTTGTTGAACATGTGTTAAATTTTGTTTTTTTGCCTTTCGAGATTCCGCACTTTTAAGGCCCGCCAACCTACGTTTTTCGCGGATAGTTTCCTCTTTCACTTTTTTAAACTCAAATCTTCGAATTAAGCTTGGCGACCAAAAATATTCGTCATCACAGTCCAATAATTCGTAGTCATGAATCAACAAATAAATTAACAAAAATGAACAAAATGAACACATTGAATTTTGTTCCAACACGTGTTGATTTTTGTTGAACACTTGTTGAACACTTGTTAAAATTTGTTCATTATTCATCCTTAACTCATTATCCAAAGCGACGAATGTATATTTTTTTAGTGGCAATTTATAGTCATCTGCTGCGGCTAATTTTTCAATCAATATCCACCACCAGGCATATGAAATCATTCCTAATTCTGAAATCATAGCAGCGATTTTAGGATCATTACTCGCATTGATGTCATGACTAAAGTAGTATGATTGATTTTTCGCCATATCTATCACTCTTCACTGTCATTAAATAAATTATCCTGGGCTCGACGTCCCATAATAAACTTTATGCACTCATCGATCAAGTCTTGAACGGAGATAGCAAATGTAGAGTCTGCATATTCAACATTTAACCAGTCTGTTTTGAACTTGAATTCGTTAGGAGTGTTCATATCAGATACGATGCCTTCAACACTAACCTGGTTAATAAGACCTTCAATGTCGCCATACTTAAATTTAAATGTATTTACCAAAAATGGAATTTTAAATTCTCCCAAGAATTCAAAGTTCTTTTTCACAATAGACTGCAGTTTACTGAATGCTTGCAGAAGTTCAGGACGTGGATCGTCCTTAGATTTTAGCGTGAATACATCCGTTAACCCTGTAGCAGATGGTTTTTGATACGCAATGCTGATATCGTTATCTTTAATTTGGATTGATTTAATAATCATAAGGAGCTCCTTTCTTGTTCTACGATTACTAATTTACCAGTAGCAGCTTGAACAGCTTGTTTAAATATTTCTGCATCTGAGTTGCTGTCAGATAAATGTAGTAGCCGTATGTCTTGACACTTAGTTAGGTCCATCGATTTGAGGAATTTAATAACGTTTTCTAGTGAAAAGTGAGATTGAATTAATCGTTCCATTCGTTTTTCGTCTAAATAACCAGCATCTACTTGTTGGTTTAAGATTTCATAGGAATGGTTACATTCAACCATGATATGATCAACATCTTTAAACGTATATCGGCAGTAATAGGTGTCGGTAATATATAAGAGTTTCTCTTCACCGTCAGAAATCAAAAAACCAACATTAGGCACATCGTGTTCTAATTCAAAAGGTAGGATACTGAAATTGCCTACCGTAAATTGGACTTTTGGGGTTATGAGAATCGCTGTGTGCTTGTCAGACACATACAAAGCATTGGCCGTATCTTTCAGCATATAGACACGATGGCCTAGCTTTAATAAATCATTTACAGCCTTGCTATGGTCGCCATGTTGGTGTGTGAGCAAAGTACCACATAGGTGTAGAAAGTTAAAGCGACAATAGCGTTGAATTTCCTTAAAAGGCAACCCTGCATCTAATAGCAGTTCATCACCATTGGTTGAAGTTTTGATTCGGTAGCAGTTCCCTTTTGAGCTACTACCGAATGCTTGAATACTAATCACAATTAATCACCAAACATATTGACTGCTTTGCCAGTTTCCGGATTAACGAATTCACTGGTAGAGCTAGCATCGATGTCAATGGCTTCAGAATTTGCATTATTAGCGATAGTTTCTGCTACATCAGATTGAACATCGATAGTTTCACCTTCAAAATCAGGGGTAAGTTCACCATTGTTATCACGAATGACAGCCCCATCGACAGAAATTGCATTAGCCATGCTCTGCATTTCAACAGATAGAATGCCATATTTACTTAACAAACGTTTGAGTACGGTTTTGATGGCCATGGCATCAAAATCTGTTTTCCAAAGACCAAAGCCCCTTTTGTATGTTTGGGAATACTTTATAGCGTGTGCTTCAGCGTCTTCTTTAGACATATATAAATACTTTTCAAAGCCATTAATGAGTTTGAAATAAGCGATGTAGCCAACTACATTATCACCAGTTCGCTCGCCTAATTCGAACTCGCCAGTAAGTTTGTTATGGTGTTTAATTTCGCCCTCATATATTTCACTAGCATTAATGGTCTTATATTGACCTGTTCGCATGGCCAACTGGATATACCCCTTATAACCCATTTGAAATTGAGCTTCATTAATTTTCTTTTTACTGTTGTAAAAAGGAACGATATAGGCAAACCCCAAGTTTTGATTAATTGGAAGATCTAAAGTCGCTGCCATCACACCTGCAGTAATAACTGTAGTAGGGTCAGCTTTAGATAAAAGTTCATTATTGTTAGATACAGAAATCAAGCTAGACACAAAGGCCGCTGATTTTTTACCCAAGATTTCATTAAAACGTTTCTTTACCGACTCACTAGACACCATAGTTTTAAGTGATGGTGTTTGAGTTTGTGCTTTTGTTACTTCACCCATTATGTACCTCCTATGCCACGTTTTCGCATACAGCGTGGATATCTAATTTAGATAAAATATTATGAATTTCTAAACGGCCCTTTTGAGTCCATTTAGTTGTGATTTTAGAGTCTAAGCGACCATCACTTCTACAGAATGTAAAGGTTTCGGATTTAGTAAAGCCTTTTAACATATGCTGCTTGTAGAGAATCCATTGATCACCGACCTTACGTTGCAGACCAGCTTCATGTAAGATTTTATTTAATTCTTGAGCACTCATGCCGTAGTCAGCGGCAATTTGCGTGATTGTTAAGCAAGATTTGCTTGAGAGAATTTTATCGACGTAATCCTTAACCGGCTTAAATTCAGCAATCTGCTGCTCTTGCTGAGCGACAATAGCTTTTGTTGCATTATGTGATTCTACCTCGTTCGCGTAAGCTCTTAGAGCTTCAGGTAATGTTTTAGGAATTGCTATAGAGTAGGAACCGGTTTTTCTAATAGCAGGAATTACATCATGTGTAATCCAACGTTTAAATTCTTTAGCTTCGGGTTTTCGACTAGAAAGAACCAAGCTATACAGCCCGTATTCATTTACAGTTAATAAATTTTGATGCCCACCAGGGGTAGGAATTGAATTCGTACCCTTTTCATCTGCATCTAAACGACCTACTGCTTTTGATGTATCGCCAAGGCCTAAACATTCGCATACATCTTTTGCTACAAACCACAATTCATTATCTAACTCTTGGACTCTAACCTGCCCAAAAGAAATATTATTAAAAACTTGTAAGCCCTCCATAACTACACCTCCTTAACCACCAGTTGTGGTGCTGATTCATCAACGATCAATTTAATTGTTTGGCTATTAACAGGGATAAAGTCAGTAACAGCTTCCGCATTATCGATAAACACTGGCGCATTAACTTTGAAATAGCTAGTCAATGCGTTTATGATATCTAGGCCTACATTAATGCGCGCTGCGTTGTTCATGCTGCGATATGGAACGCCTTTATAAGTGGTTTCGCAACATTCTTCAACGTTGCCATTTAGCATAACGTTGAACATTTTGAATCGTGCTAATTTAAACCTTGCATTAATGCTTTCTTCCAACATGTTAACTTTGGCTTTTACGAACTCATCCATAAGATATGATGCCTCATCGAGCTTCATTTTTTCTTCGGATAATTCAGCCTGTTTTGCCTCGAGTTCTGACACACGGAGTTCAATACGCTTAATTTCAGCAAACTTATTAAGCTCTTGTTCTAACTTCATACGTTCGGTTTTGTTGTCTGATATTTTAATCTCGAGTTCAGTAATTTCTTCCGAGTAATCCGAGTTATCTTCATCAATCGCCATTTGCAGCATGAGCTCTTCTGCTTTTAAATCGGAATACACTTCATCATCTTCCAACGCAGGAGGTTTTAACAGTTCAATTTCGTTAATTAGATCCGCCTTTCGTCGTTCCTTGACATCAATACCATCCGTATTTTTGGCTTCGGCATCAAGCTCCTGTAATTTTTCTTTAATATTCGCTATCGCATTATTTTTGAGCCCAATCATATTATTAATTTCTTCAAGACGTTTAGATTTTTGCTTATTGAAATTTAATTCAGCTTTATCTCGAGACGACTTAATTTGATCATCAGGCAATGGTTGTCCGCATGTAGGACAATTCGTATCAATATCAATTGCAAAAGCCTCTTTATTTATGGCCTCGAATTCTAATGACAATTCATTTACAGTATTTTGAAGATAATCAATTTCTTTATTAGCGTCTATACGTCGTCTACGCACATCTTTTAATTTGGAAGTCATATTATGGATTTCGGCAACAACAGAATCGTACTCATTAGACTTCAATGAGTACTGCTTTTTATATTCCATTTGAAGCTCTGTTTCACGAGCCATAATCTTGCGCTGCACATCTTTTAATTCGGCTCGTTTATCAACAATAGAATGTCCATTCTGCAATAATGCCTTATCGTTTTCTAACTTTTCGATATCTGCATTCAAGGTATCGATATTAAGTCGCAACACTTCTGGATTCGCTGTTACTTCAGGTTTGCCTCGTAGAGCCTCATCAATTCGAACTGGCAGCATATCCAATTCTTTGTTGATAGTCGCTTTTTTAGATACAACTACCTTTCGATGATCATCTACACTATGACCGGATAAGATATCTGTTAATGCTTTTAAATTGCTGTGGCTTGCGATGACATCTTCATCTGAGATATCTCCGCACATTTCCAATAGCAACTTACGGCGATTTTGCCAGGAGTATGTCTCATTAAAATACAAAGGATTTGTAATCAGTTTGAAGATGCTTTCATCGACAAGCGAACTAACTATTTCCTTGTATTCTTTTTCTTTCTTAGGTACACCATCGACAAAATAATCTGTCGTATGGCCTGTTAAAGTAACTTCACCACCGCGAGGGGATGAGTACTTTTCACGATAGACGCGTTTAAGCTCAACAGTACCACCTTCATCTAATGTAAAGGTTCCTGCTACTTCGTGATTGACTTTATGGATAGGTTCACCACCATCCAATGTTTTGATTTCAAAATCAGCCCTATCTAGGCTATCTTTGCCGAATAGTAACCAACACACAGAGTCAAATACAGTCGTTTTACCAGTAGCATTATCGCCACGGATTACGACATCGCCATTAAGATCTATGGTAAAGGACTTTAGCCCTTTAAAATTTAGTAATTCTAATTTTGTGAGTTTCATATCATTCTCCTATACAACAGTGGCATCCACATCGATGGTGTGCGGCTCAATCTGCAATTGATTAGCCCATTGCATAACTGTCGAGTGAATTTTATTATTTTGTTTTAGCTGCGTATTCGCAAATAACTTCGCTTGCACTAAATGGTTGAATTTGGGTTGTCCTTTTCTTATCTTTTCCCCTGTGGCCAGTTCTAAGCAGGCCACAGGATTCATGTCATCATCAGTGACAACTACAATCGCCGTCTGTCCTTGCATGACACGACCACGATAAGAGCCCACACAATTTTTTAATTGTTTTCCAACCGTCATCAAATCAGCTGCAGTCTTAGGAACCATGAAGTGCATTCCGTTCACGTCAGCCTGTAATTGAGGTTGAGCAGGCAATATTACATCTCCGTACTCTTGCTTGTTAAACAAATTGATAAGTTCATCGTGGAACTGTTTTAGCTTGAATCGCTTTTCCCATAAAACATCCTGGTATTTTGGTCCTAGTTTTACGTACATATCAACGCAATCTGCTATATCACGGATATCCTCACCAAGTAACCACCGCAATATAGCAGGTTCATCGAAGCGTTCGATTAGTTTTTGCCACATATCTCTAGAATGAGGTGTATTTAGCTTCATAGCCTTACGAAAATCGTTAGCGTTATGAAGCTTGCCAGTATATGGGCAAGCACTTTCATAGCTGCGTTGGAGTGTAAGAATAGTACGTCTGCAGTTTTCGTCACCGAATAGATTGAGGACATCAGACATAATCACACTTAATGGATCATCAACCATACACTTTCGTAATGCTCTGCTATTGGGTGATTTATACGACTGTCTAAGCGCTGCTTGAAAGTTCATACCCTTTCTTGTAGCTGTTAACACATCCTCTTCAAATGGAATATTGGTGTATCGATACATGCTATAAGCATTAGTCCAATACCCGTACTGCCTCATTAGACTCACAATACTAGGCATATCCGGTGCAGATAATTTCAAAATCATGTTGAGTAACATTGTGAAGTGATAGCCGTTTTCTTCAGTGGCGCTAGGTGACACATATATATCCTTAGCCCCATAGCTATATGTTTCTTTCAATCGTTTTTCAAACATAACTCTTAAAGCTTTAAATGTTTTATTTAAAAACTTTCGATTAAAGTCTGTCATGGCATATGAATCACCAAAGAATTTAAGCACAGGCATAATCTCGTTCTCACGAATATAATCAACAGTGAGTTCGTGGCGAACTCTAAATCTATCAATGTATGTAGCTTTACGTTTTTTAAAGTCGAATCGCAATGTTTCCGTGCACATTCCGTGGTCATTTTTTCTACCATCAAAGAAAAGCTGTATACCTTGGTATCTAATCTTTAAATCTAAAAAATATTTATAGTTGATAACTTCTACATAGGCTGTCACAGGATATACTTTCTCATCATTAATGGAATAGCAAATCTTATGATCGTAGGGATTGGATGATAGATGGCAGTTTGGACAAGTATAATATTTAGCACCAGTTACATATCCATTGTGATAGGAATACTTACGCTGCCAGCTACCGCCAAATGTAAATCCACAATCGAGATGGCAAATAGTTGTATACTCCGCACCGTAAGGAGCCTCTAGGATTACGCTATCGAACATTTTGTGAATATAGGTGCTGGATACAATCTCCACAGTGAATTCCCCCTTTAATCACCAAACATAGCAAAGAGGTCAGCGTTTTCTTCTGCACTAGTCTCAACCATTGGCGGTGTTTCATCTGTAGCTGGCTCATTAACTGGTGCAGAATCTTTACTTGTTTTGGTTTTACGAGTGCGCTTTGGCTTTTCTTCCTTTGCCACATCTTCCGCTTTTTCTTTAGAAGCAGCTGCCTTAGGAGGCTCTACCACATCAAAGGCTTTTACAATTGCATTAGATGCTTTCATGACACCTTCTGTATACGCTATACCTGCTTGGTATTCTTCAGCATTACCAGGGTCCACTTCAATGGCCTTAAGTAATACGTCTAATGACTTTTTACATATATCAGCTTGCGCTTTGAATTGTTGCTTAGCCATATTTAAGCCTCCTTCTCTGCCATGATGGATTTTAAATCGGTGATAAGGTCATCCGTTAAAGAGTCGCTAGACGGACGAGTAACACCGTGCTTGCTAAAAACAGCAATCGCCTTTTTAGCCTTTACACCATCCTCACCCATCCATGCACGGAATTCTTTATAAAAGGCTTTTTTATCTACAGGTTCAGTGACAACGTCTAATTCTGTATCTTGTTGAGGAGTTTCTACCGGAGCAGCCTCTTCAGTTTTTGTTGCTTTAGCAGGTTCAGTGTCTGCTACTGGTTTAACCTTATCTTCTTTTTTTAGTTTTATTGGATTGCCTTCGAAGTCTGTCACATGAAAGTCTTGTGTTTGTTCTGATTTAGCGACTTTATTTGGTGCTTTTTCTTCTTTCACTTCAGCTTTTTCAACCTTCACCACTTTAGGCTCGACCTTAGATGTTACAGCCTCTACATCAATAGTTTCACAAACTGTTCCCGCAGGAGCTTTACCATCATGGCAATTACCGCAGCATTGATGATTAAGTCGTTCATTCCAATCTGCAACTTGTACTGCTAGATCGTCTAATGTATTGAATTTAATAGTTAAGATATTTTGATTTTCCATGATAGTTTCTCCTTTAGAATTTAAACAGTAATTCATCATCAACTAATTTCCCTTCCACAATTTTGGGAATTCCAATCTCCTGGAGTTTACGAATTACACTGTGACTTTTAGATATATAAATAGTATTTCTTTCAATTTGTACTGCTGTTGGTTTAATTACATATGGCTCTGTTGCAAGCGCAGGCGCCACAAATGACTTTATTGTTAATATCTATACCAACTTTGAAATATTCCGGGCCTTTTAATTTCCTGTAAGCCGGCATTGAAAGTTTGATATAGCTATTTGTAGACACTATCGCTACCTTTTGTAATGATTCGTGTTTGCCCCTGTTATCTGCAAAGAAATTAAAATCAAATGCATTTGCAGCAGGTTTAGATTTTATTGCTTTTATTTCAGGCATTTTATCTCCTCTCAAAATTTAAATAGCAACTCTAATGTCCCGTTTTCATCATTCACGGCCCCTTCAATGTTTTTAGTAATTCCCAATTCTCTGAGCTCGGCCAGAACGATACGGGATGTTGAAATTAATACTTTTGAATGTTTAAGTTCATGTGTTTTTGGATAAATAGCACCCTTAATGTTTTCTTTAGTAACTGGTAAAACATGAATTTCACGATCCGCCTTATCGATTCCAACTCTAAGGCCGATAGGTTGCCCTAGTGCTTTATAAGCGTCAATGCTTAATCCGCATGCGGAACCCCACATGTTAAATCGTATCTTCGGAGGGTACCGGCCCGTTCTATTAAAGAAATCAAAATCTATATTTTTATTAACAGTTGGCATAGTAGCCTCCTTATGTGTTACAATTTAACTAGGTTAATTTAATTTGTGCTCGTATCTCATTGCCGTGAGTGCGAGCATTTTTACTTTTACGGCGAACATGTTCATCGTGGCAATGTTTGCATACTCTAATTGCCTTACGATTAGTCTCGTCATAAATGTAGTTATGAGTGTGTGGAATTAACCTAACTCCACATTTCGTACATGTTCGAACCGGACGTCTCATCGTATTAGTACCCAAACCAGACCGCCATAAAACATAATGCAAACGGCCATCACAACAAGAATAAATAACACACCAATCACATCAATATCGTCCATAATGCTCATCCTCCTTAAATGATTTATAAAGAATAGCTACTGCTGATACAACGCATAAAAGCAACAGTAGCATAGTCGATGAGTGCAACTCGTACCCTTGCACATCTGAGCCTTCTAAAATTCCAAAACATGTGGCCAACATGATGCCTGCTAATTTTTTCATTTTTTCACTCTCCTATTCTTGCTTGGCATCGTTTCCCTAGCCATGCATTAAACGAATCTAAATGGATCAATCGTTTACCTCCTCGGGCCCCTATCTTCATCGACGGAAAATCAAAGTCAGCCGCCCATTGACGAATCACATCTTGAGGAACGCTTGCTAGTTCAGCAGCCTCAGCGACTGTTATGCATAATTTATTCCTGTCCACAATAATCCTCCTTTATATCTTCTTTATAGATGTTCATAAAATTTTCATGAATATTTTGCGTATTCTTAAATAATTGTTTGTATAATCACCTTGAAAGGAGGTGATTATAATGAAATTCAAAATGCCGGTTGCCCCATTTAAAAATATGTCTGAATTATTTACTGTAATACGAAATAATAAAGTAATCGCTGACAAAGTGTATGGATTTTTCTGTTCTAGTAAATATCCAAACTCCATTCAAACATTAGAATTTTCAGATATAATAGAAGGCGATATCTTGGTTCATAACAAAAAGAACTACCATGTTATAGATGTAAAACCTTTGGGAATGACTGATGGCGCCATTTTAAAATATGAAACAGACTATCAGCGTGCTCATAAACGCTCTAATGCAACCAATATATTTAACATTGGCACTATAAATGGAAATTCTATAATTGGTTCACAAGAAAATATTTCAATTTCTATAGATCAATCCATAAATTCAATTTCAAATCTAATTGACAATGACAAAAATATATCTATGGAAGAAAAAGAAGCGTTTAGAAAAATGCTCCATTTGCTAGAAACAAACTTAAGTAATGATATCCCCGTGCAAAAAGGTCTATTATCAAAATTTTCTAATGTACTCCACAAGCATCAACATATTGCTATCGCAGTTATGCAGATGCTATTTACTTTTGTCACTGCCCAGAGCAAATAATTCATCTATATCTTTTGCACATTTATTTTGAATTGATAAGGCTAATTGATAAATTAATGATGCGTCTTTCCAAACAGATAATTTATTATTTTGTGATTCTTCTAGATTAGTTAGTGCATCAGATAACACAATTATTTTGTCAGATAACTCCATGATTATTTGTGGATCATCCACTTGTTTTTGCAACTCCGTCAATAGTTCCAGCTGTTGGCGGAGTATTTTAATATGTTTTTCCTCTTTCATTTAATGCCCCTCGCTACTGCCACTAACTTTGTTTGTGACTTTTATTTTTTTAATGTTGCAATATCGGTTTTCCGTTATTTCTTTTTAAAAAAAAGAGAATCAATAGTTTCCATATCTAATTTTCCACTTGGCATACCATTAGCTACCTTATCAATTTCCTTTTGAGTAAAAGGAACTTTATTTGATAAGCGTTGCCCGAGCTGCGTCGTTCCAATACCAAGGAACAAGGCAAATCCTTTAAGAGTATGGAAGTTATTTTTAATAAATTCTCGTAGATTAGTATAATCAAATTCCATAATTTTCACCTCCTTTCACTATCGGCTTTCCGTACTTAAATGGTACATCACTTTCTACTCTTTGTCTATCGGTTTTCCGTTTAAGTTTAGTTTAATATTTACATTTGACGGATTTCCGTTTATAATAACTGTAAAGTTAGTCCTAGAGGAGAATGAATTATGAGTACCCAATTTATAAATCGTTTAAAAAGTGTCATGGCAGAGCACAAAATAACTCAGACCGAATTAGCCAAACGCACTGGTATTCGCCAATCGTCTATATCAGATTGGCTAAATAATCGATACGAGCCTAAACAAGATAAGGTCTATCTATTAGCTAATGCTTTAAATGTAAGCCCCGCATGGTTACTCGGGTACGATGAACCTGATATATCAAAGCCTAAGGACGGCTACTACACCGACCCTGAAGCAGCTGAATTTGCTGAATACCTACGAACACGTCCCGGGGCTCGTATGCTGTTCTCTGCCGCTAAAGATATATCCAAGGAGCAAATGGAAGAAACAGTCAGATATATTGAATTTTTAAAATCCAAGAATAAGTAATATCTACAAGGGAGAGTGATATTATTGATTATTAATTTAATTTATTGTGACTTACCGAATGCTAAAGCGGTTTCTGAAGAGTCAGATGATGTAGATACCCATAATATCTACATAAATAAAAATCTCCCCCATGATCGCATGAGGGAGGAAATTAAGCATGAATTAATTCATATTATTAATGATGACTTTTACTTGGATAAGCACGTGGACCTTGTCGAACAGATGGTCCGCAGGAGTCACGTTGAAGACTCTGAGCTGGAAAATATAGATTTCTACCATCATTATTTATCAGCGTTATAAGGGGATATATAAAGGGGGATTAAAAATGAAAAAAGTGTTAGTAACAGGGTGCTTATTAGCTACTTTATGTATTACAGGCTGCGGAGGGCCTATTGATAACATTAAGGATGCTACGGGTCTTACACAAGAACAGTCGCAACAAGTGCTTACTGAATTACAAAGTGTAGGGGTTACTAATTTCGGTAATGTAAATAAGGCAGACGGGCAAAAAGATGTATATTATATAGTTGATGAAAAGTACGGACAAACTTTCTTCCGCATTAAAAATGATAAAGTTAGTGAAATCGAAAACAGCTTTTCGACAGTCTACAAAAATGGCGAAAAACTAGATACTATTGACGATGTGTATATAAGCAATCAGCAACAAGGAGAATATCGAGTTGCCGCTAAAGAGGCCGTGTTATCCAAATTAAAAGCTCCTTCTACTGCTAAATTTGATATAAAGCAAGTTATCCGTTATAAGAACAGTGTTACTGTCCGTGGCACTGTTGACGCACAGAACGAATTTGGTGCAATGATCAAAGGCGCGTTCTTTGTCAAGATACTCGCAGATACAGGCGCAGTAGATTCGGTCAGTGTTAATAACTTCTAATGAGTACTAAAAAGCACCATTCTATATAGAGTTAAACTAGATATCATTGCTTTTTATCATTAAGGTATGTACGTATTGTAGGGGATTATAAAACAGGGGATATTTAAAATGCGAATCGTATCGTTAAAAATCAACAAATTCAGAGCTTTTACAGACGCAGAGTTTACTATCGGAAAGAATATCACAGTTCTTTCCGGGACTAACGCGGTAGGCAAATCTACTATTCTAGGCTTACTCGGAAATTCATGTGAGCTAAAAGTAGATAAAGGAAAGCCGATTCTTCAACCCGCATTCCGCTGCGAATGGGGAGAGTTATTCAAAATGTCCCCCGATTTTGACACCACGGCATCTAATGTTGCCTCAATTTCCTATGAAGGTGACTCTGAACTAAAATATCGAATCACCTGGCAGCAAAGCAACACACGGGGTCGATTAATTCCAGTCACTACTACTGCTTCAGGTAGCCCGTCTAATGCCAAAAAGGATCACCCGTCTTTATATTTAGGTCTATCAAGGCTATACCCATTAGGCGAGTCTACTATAACTAGCAATACAACCCCAACTACTGTAGATGTGGACTCTACATCTTTTCTAGAAACCTATTGCAAAATACTGTCTATTTACGATAACATTCAATCTGTCAATCAAGTTACAGTAGATGTAACAAAAAGGACTCCTATCGGTGTGAATACCGAAAAATATGACTACCTTACTAACTCAGCAGGGCAGGATAACTTAGCCCAAATACTTCTCGCGGTAGAGTCTTTCAAAAAGTTAAAATTGGAACGTGGTGAGGACTATCAAGGTGGCTTGTTATTAATAGATGAAATCGATGCTGCATTACACCCATCAGCACAGAACAAATTATTCAACTACTTATACGAATGGTCGAAGAAACTAGATTTGCAAATTGTATTTACAACCCACAGCTTGTCTTTACTGGATCACGCCCGATTAATAGCAGAGCCCATGCGTTCTTCTGGTGATGCACCCAAACCTATAGAGATATATTTCTTAAGTCGTGCAAATAATGAGCCTACACCAACTATAATAAAGTCTCCTGAGCCACTGTTGTATAGAAATTTGCTACAAGAAACAGTGGCATTCCGTTCTGCGCAAAGAATTAAACTAATCTCAGAAGATAAAGAGGCGCGATGGCTATTAAAACATTTACTTCCAAATGATATACTTAACAAACTTAATCTATTGAGTACAACCGTCGGATATAATGAAGTATTATCCCTAAGTAAATGTGACCCTACTTATTTCAATACTAGGATTATAGTACTTGATGGGGACATAAAATCCGAGCGCTCTACAATGTCAACAATCAATGCACAAAACCTAATCGGTCACTATATTTACACACTCCCGTCCAATAAATCCATAGAAGAAAGTATACTCTCTTTTCTCCACTCCAATTCACAAGCATGCAGAGACTACTTTGCACAACATATTTGTCTAACGTACGGATTAACTTATAGTCAGTTTATAGATGTGGACTTAAATGCTTATCAAAGAAGAGGAAAGAAAAGAGAAAAAATGAAGGCTTGGTTCAATGCGCACAAAGACCAGTTTGATGACACCAATCTTTTCGAATTCTGGAGAAGCGAGCACGAGGACGAGTGCAATAAACTTATTGAAGACATTGATAATGCAATAGATGAAATCTCTAAAAAACTCTATATCCCTGAATAATTTCTACTGGCCATTCTTGTAATTTCCTATTATACTTATAAGAAAGGAGGTGTATTCTATGCCTGTAACAAAGTCGATTCTACGTTATCCTGGTGGCAAAACCCAACTTGCTAAATTTGTGAGTAACCTTATCTCTATTAACAAAATAAAAGATCCTATATATTGTGAACCATTCTCCGGTGGCTCCGGGGTTTCAATGGAGTTACTTTTAACTAATAAAGTAAACTCTGTCATACTAAATGATCTTGACCCATCTATTTACTCTATTTGGTTTGCAATGTTACACGATACAGATAAGTTCGTTGACGCGGTACAATCAATGCACATTACAATGGATGAGTGGTATCACCATAAAGATATATATTCTGAACTAAAAGACATCCCAGTCTACGACTTCAGATTAGCAGTATCGGCTTTATTTCTTAACCGAACGAATCGAGGTGGAATCATCACCGGTGGACCAATCGGTGGGCACGAGCAAAAATCAAAGTACTCCTTAGATTGCAGATTTAATAAAGCTGGCATTGTTAAGAAAATATATGCAATAGCTGAACAGCGCCATAGAATACGCCTATATATGCTAGATGCTAAAGACTTGATTAACGACGTATTATTGCAAGAAAGTCCGGAACAACTATTTACATTCTTTGACCCGCCTTATTATCAACAAGGCCAGGCTTTATATAAGAACGCTTTTAAACACAAAGATCATGTGGCATTAGCTGCATCCATTAAAACAATGGATGAATATAAATGGATTACAACATATGATGAATGCCCCGAAATCCAATCAATCTATTCTGAGTATCATTTATTCACATATAAACTAAGATATTCAGTTAACCAATTCCGCAAGGCAAACGAGTATCTATTTGCTAGCCCCACAACAAAGCTAAAATCCTTCGATAAAGTCAAATTAACTTAGATAATAAAATAAGCCCTCACCGCAGTGAGGGCTATTAAAAACGTCATACCTTAGAGGTACTTCATTTTTACTCCAATAACATTATACCATAAAACCTCTAAGGCTTATTAACTATGCCAAGGAGGTTATTTTTATGGCTAAAAAGCGAACCGATGGTCGCTACCAAGTATCTAAAATGATAAATGGTAAGCGTAAATACTTTTATGGTACTACCAAAAAAGCTGCCATAGAAGCTATGGAGAAATACATAAATACAAATCAAGCATGTGCTAATTTCGACGATACTATTTCATTAAACACCTGGATTAATATATGGTTGAATCTAAAGAAAAAGACTATAACCCCTGCCACATATCAAAGTTATACAGGAATTATCAATCGCTATATCAGAGATAAAATCGGCGGCGTAAAGTTAGCCGAAATTAAACCAAATACATTACGGTATGTATTTGAATCAATGGATGGATTGTCATCAAGGACTATATCCTACACCATGACAATTCTAGGATCCATATTAGAGCAGGCGGTAAAAGACGATATTATTCCTAAAAACTATATGAAAAACATAGACCGACCAAAACGGGTTAAAGTCCGTCATATGGTAACGTTATCTGCAGATGAAGTAAAAGATTTCTTATCCAATATATCAAATACAGAACATCATACTCTATTTAAATTAGCATTTGCAACAGGTATGCGTCGGTCTGAATTATTAGGCTTACGATGGTCTGATATTGATTTTAAGAAATCAACTATATCTATTTCACAAACAGCACTCAAAATCGGATCTACTGCAGTTATATCCAATACAACTAAAACAACATCATCAAAACGGATAATAGCCATTGATACGGAAACACTCCAGGAGCTTATGAAGCATAAAACAGTCATAGACAAACGCAGAATCAAGACTATGAATTGGATTAATAACAATCTAGTATTTCCTGGCATTAAAGGTGCCCCTCGCTGTCCTGATGAAGTTAGCAAGCTATGCAAGAAATACGCTAATTTAATCGGCAAGCCATCTTTTACAATGCATGGCACAAGACATACCCACGCCACTCTTCTCATCGAAAATGGGGCAAATATGAAAGCCATACAGGAACGTCTAGGGCATGCTTCATTTCAAGAAACAATGGACACCTATTCACATGTCACGCCTAAGATGGAGGATGACATCGTGGAACGAATTTCTAAAATATTCTGATGTCAAAATGATGTCAAACCACACAAGACTTTATGATGTCAAACAAAAATAAGGGCTTACAGAATTACCTGTAAACCCTTATTTAATCAACTTGGTGCGGTTGGCGGGACTTGAACCCGCACGAGCGTTAGCTCACCACCCCCTCAAGATGGCGTGTCTGCCATTCCACCACAACCGCATGGAATACAAATGGTGCCTCAGGACAGAATCGAACTGTCGACACACGGATTTTCAGTCCGTTGCTCTACCAACTGAGCTACCGAGGCATGATTTTTTGTAAAAAAAAATGGCGACCCCGATCAGATTTGAACTGACGATCTTCGCCGTGACAGGGCGACATGTTAACCGCTACACCACGGGGCCGCGTATCAACTCGCGTTGACTACTTGTACATAATATCATGGATTTTAGAGCAATGCAACTATTTTTTTAAAAAATATTATTACAAATCTATGAAAATAATTGATTATATTTGATAATCGTTATTTTATAGCTTTTATAAAAGTATCTCTATAATATATTACAAGAATCCACCCTTTATCGTCATAATTCGTCAGTTTTCGCAATAATACAATTTTCCCTATAAGCTTCACTAGGTATAACCTTTACTAGAAATCATCCTATTCTTTACTCAATATGCTACAATATGTATATATTCAGTATGAAAATGACTCTATAGAAACATGAAAGGATTCGCTGTGAATAAGTTCAATTCAAAAGGTGTTATTGTCGCTCTTATCATAGCTATTGTAGGAGCGATGGCCGCAGCATGGTACTTTTTATGGTATGTACCACATACACCAGCCTACACATTAAAAATCATTCACCAAGCAGTACAAGATAAAGATGCAGACGAAGCATTGCGCCACGTAGATATAAAATCCATTGTAAAAAACATTGTAGAACGAGAAGGCAATAAATATGTCGATACATCTACCCCACTTGGCAAAGCTACAATAGCAGCTACGAAAACATTTGGACCAGCTCTTATCGAAGACGTAATACGAACATATATCGAAGATCCTGACAGCTTTAAATCTGAATCACCTACCAATAATACCACTACAGCAAATGATGATAATAAGTCTATGGTAGATCGTCTTGTAGAAGGTCGCCTATTTAAGGAACATGATGTAGAGGTTAAAAACCTAAAGTCAGAAGATAATGGTGATACGGCTACTGTGACTGTAACGATACAAAATAATAAAAAGAATATGACAAAAGATATAAAAGTTTTGATGCGTCATTTAGGAGATGGAACATGGGTAATTTACGATATTCCTAATATTGAAGACCTATATACTATCACTAGAAAATAAATATCTTTGTCTTTTTTAACATTTTAAATTACAGATCTTAGAAAACGTAAAAAAGAGCTATGTCGTTTTTCTAGATGAGCCATTTACATTGTAAAACCAACAAAGGACAGTATCTACTGAAAAGTATATACTGTCCTTTTATTATCCTATGATCTTAACAATCGTAAGTTCTCATGTAGGACGAAATTATACATAACTTAATTAGCAAATATAACTAAATCCATTAAAAATGAGATTTTATCTATCAAAATCTACAATAGCCATGGTTACAGTCACTTGTGAGATAAGGCGTTGTGCATCATCTATCATATCAAAGCGCCACACATGGGATGTCTTACCTTTTACTAGTAAAGTTCCTAACGCTGTTAAGGATCCTTCACACTTTACAGGGCGTAGATGGTTAGCAGTTACAGATTGTCCTACACCAAATTTATGAGAACCTACCAGTTCATTACTCATCATACCTGCAATAATTTCTGCAAAAGCTAATGTAGCACCACCGTTTAAATAGCCTTGTGGTTGTTTGTGAAACTCAGTTAAATTCATTTTTGCAATACATGTGTTATCACTCGTCATACGAGGAGCATCAATTTGTAAGGATTCAATTAAATTCATAGTGTTCGTTTCTCCACACAATACGCCTCTAGTCTATCATCAAAGACTGTTACACCTAGTCCATCTCCATCGGGAACATGCATAACACCATCTTTAAATGTTAAATCTGGGAAAATAAGATCTTGTCCAAAATATCTATTTGAGTCAGATAAATCCCCAGCCATATAGGAATCTCCTAATGCGGATAGCTGGACATGAAGCATTTTAGAAACCCCTGACTCTACCATGCTACCAATCCAATATGGAATATGACGTTCTCTACATAGATTAATAGCCGCTTTTGTTGGAATAAGACCACCCATTCGCCCTACTTTTACATTCAACACATCGATTAAGTCATATTCAATAGCATAGGACAGATCATTATATCCTAAAATGGACTCATCTAAACAAATTGGCGTATAGATTTTCCAATCGTCATCATTAAGACATTCCCACTTCCAATCTCTATAAGATTGAAGGTTTGCCATCGCAAAGGGCTCTTCAATACAAGCTAGACCTAAATCATCATACTGACGCACCTTATCGATTTCTTGATACGAATAGCTTCGATTTGCATCAGCCGCTAAAACTAAATCCGGATAATGTTTGCGAACTAAAGCTACTCGTTCATAACCATCTACAGGATTTACCTTTAATTTAATCCGCTTACAACCACTTGTAACATGGCACTCTACAATATCAAGTAATTTGTCTATTGGTACATCACCGACAACGACACCACTTTCAATAGTATCTTGTAAAGCTTGTCCCATAATATAAGAAACAGAGTTTACACCTATTCGTTCGCAATGAAGATGAATGAGTGCATTTTCTAGAGCCGCAATGGCCATAGGCATATTATCTCGATTGAGCCAAAACTGTAATTGTCGTACATAGGTCATGAGCGGTTTAGGCCGCATCAAACGCAGATTAAAGATATAATCATCTACTAAGGTTTTCCAACAGGTTTCTACTGTCTCAAATGTATAGAATGGCTCTGTGAAAGCTACGCATTCCCCATATCCTACATATCCTTGTTGATCTTCAATACGAACGACGATAGTCTCTCTTTCTTTCACCTCGCCCTTGGCAGTCTTAAAATTGAACTTCAATGGCAATTTAAGGCGATATGTAGTTATACTTTTAAAGTTTAAAATATCATTCATAGGCGCCTCAATTTTATAATTTCAATTCATTACGCACGATTTTTCCTGTTCCATTTCGAGGCAATGCGGTTAATACTTTGACATATTTTGGAATCTTATATTTTGCTAAAGAGTCTGTCATAAAGACTATAATATCCTCTGGTGGCAAACTTTTACCATCATGAAAGGTCACAAAGAGGGCTGGCACTTGTCCCCATTTAGTATCAGGTACAGGCACAACGGCGCATTCCTTTACCGATGGCAACGTATAGACCAAATCCTCTAGTTCCTTAGGGTAAATATTTTCACCCCCAGAAATGATGAGATCCTTACGACGATTCAAAATATAAACGAAACCGTCCTCATCGATGTAACCAATATCATCTGTATTAAAGTCTCTACCAATAGGTTCCTTATTGATGTAACCAGTCATAACCATAGGGCCCGTCAAATGAATTTCGCCTACCCCATCCGCATCAGGGTTATCGATGCGAACCTGCATACTAGGCAATGGCTTACCTACAGATTCTCGTTTATCAGGATAATCCAATACCGAGAAGGTCACGCTTTGACTAAAGGTTTCCGTCATACCGTAAGTCTTATAGATAGGCAGAGATTTCTTTTCACAAGCATCGATGAGAGCCATCGGAATGAATTCTCCACCGAGCAAGATAACTCGTAAATTATGGTGAGTAATACGCGACTCTAATTGAGTCAGAATGGTGGGCACTAAGGACATCATATTGATTTGCTCAGATTCTATGAGTTTTAGAACTTGAACCTCATCATATTTAGGCAAAATAGTGATAGCCGTTCCGTTATAAAGAGACCTCATCAAGATAGATAATCCACTCACATGGAACAGAGGCAGTACCATTAGCCAATTATCCTGCTCTGTTTTCCCTAGTACCTCTTGGGATGCTTGTACATGAGATTTAATTTGCCCCCATCGAAGCGGTACAGACTTAAATTGCCCCGTAGTAGCGCTCGTATTCATGATAGCAGCTATGTCTGCGTCCGCAAAGGTCCAATCAAAGGAATCCTCGCCCGCTAAATCCGATAGAATACTTTCTAAAGTTTCAAACTCAATTGTAACAATTGAATTAGCAGCCTCCAAACCAACGGAATGAGATAACTGATTTTCAACAGAATCTGATACTATAGGAGCAACTAAATTTGATACTTGAGTTTCAACGGCATCAGGCAATTGATTACGTCGTTCTTTACTATGTAATACGGTGGTAACACCTAATTGATCCAATTGGTTCGCTATTTCGTTTGGTTTAAGATGTACATTGAGTAAAAGGACCTCTTTGTGAACTAGCATAGCAGCCAACACATACATTGCCATGGTCAGAGAATTATCGGATAAGATAGCCACACGAGATGCATCTAAAGGCACTAAATTACGAGCTACATGGAGTACGCCACGGTATATATCGTTATAGGTGTATTCATTTATGCATATACGATTAGGGTAGTGCTGTGCACCATAACGTAACCACTCCATCGTTTCACCTCGTATCTAAACCTAATCACTAATAAGTAATCACTAATTACCAATAAGTAATAAGCAATAAATAAATAAATAGTAAGTAACAACTAAAAAGTAAGTAATTACTAAAATGTAATAATTGAAATATGATAAGTAAAGAGATATTACAAGAAAGGCGCCTCATGTAGAGGCGCACTTGTCGTTTTAACAGTTAATATAATCCGTAATATAGGACTGTATCGACTCCCTATTAAGGGAATTTAGGGAATTGTTTGAAGTTAGGTTTGCGTTTTTCCTTGAACGCGTCGCGACCTTCTTTAGCTTCATCGATTGTGTAGTACATCAATGTAGCGTCCCCTGCGAATTGTTGTAACCCTGCAAGGCCATCTGTGTCGGCATTGAAAGCGCCTTTCAACATGCGCAAAGCCATTGGAGATAATTCAAGGATTTCGCTACACCATTGAACTGTTTCTTCTTCCAATTTATCGAATGGTACCACAGTATTAACCATGCCCATTTCATACGCTTGAGCTGCTGTGTATTGGCGGCACAAGAACCATACTTCACGAGCGCGTTTGTGACCAATCATGCGAGCCAAGTATCCTGCACCATAACCAGCATCGAAGGAACCTACACGAGGACCAGTTTGACCGAATTTAGCATTTTCAGAAGCGATGGTAAGGTCACATACGATGTGCAACACATGACCGCCACCGATAGCATAACCATTAACCATAGCGATAACAGGTTTTGGAATAACACGAATCAAGCGTTGTAAATCGAGAACGTTCAAGCGAGGTACATTATCGTCACCTACATAACCACCGTGACCACGTACGCTTTGGTCACCGCCGGAGCAGAACGCTTCTTTATCTTCGCCTTTGCCGTGATTAGCACCAGTCAATACGATTACGCCTACTTCGTTATCTTCACGAGCTACTGTGAAAGCATCAATTAACTCCATTACCGTTTTAGGACGAAACGCGTTGCGTACCTCTGGACGGTTAATAGTAATCTTTGCAATGCCATTATATGTTTCGTAAATTACATCTTCATAATTACGATCCAATACTTTCCAATCAATTTTGCTCATGGACTTAACCTTTCTTCTGTAAAAAATCTAATACCGCTTGTTCAAAAATCTGCGGTTTCTCTATATGTACATTATGCCCCGCCCCTTCGACGATGACATGATTAAAACTTGGCAACTTGCCAAATACATCTCTTCCTATTGTAGTATATTTTGTATCTAATGCGCCACTCACATATAAACCATTAACAGAGAATTTTTCTAATTTATCGCCTACATAAGGCATTACGCCCTGCCCTGAGCCACGCAATGTACAGGCTAAGGCGTACGTACTATTATTGGATCGACGTAGATAGATTAATTCCTCTACCCCTTCTGAAAGTTGTTTTTGACTTTCAAAAATAGGAACCTCTGCCCATCGTGTAGCAAACCAAGCGCCATCATGCTCTTCGATGTGACTCGCTAAGTCTTCATCAGCCTTACGGCGTTCAGCTCGCTCAACATCAGAAGCGATACCTACCGAGCCACTTTCAAGAACGAGGCCTTTGATTTCACGTTCGTAGTGCAAAGCATAAGAAAGCGCAATACGCGCACCCATAGAGTAACCCATGAGGTAATAGCTTTCACCAACCATATGATAGATAACTGTATGCAAATCCTCAAGCATTTGAGGAATGGTATAGGCCTTATCCTCATCAGGAATATCTGAATCACCATGGCCGATCAAATCGATACGGACCACACGATATCCCGGTAGATTAATAGAATCCCAAGTGTAGCTCGATTCAGAAAAACCATGGAAACATACAATGGGTTCACCTTCTCCAACCACAGTCAAACCGTAGCGGTACTCGCCCAAGTCAAAATACATACGCTGAGCTGGATTACATAAAGCATTATCTACAATACTGCAAAAATACTGACTCATAGTAATGCCTCCATATCAACTGAAACTTTTGTATATTTCTTATGTAACTGTCGACTATATTCCCGATTTGTAGGAATTTCAATAATATGAACACCAGATTCCTTGCCAACTTTAGCTAATACACTGCTCAATTCATCAGGACTAGAGATTTTAGTGTGTTTACAGCCATAGAGTTTAGCCGCCCCACTATAGTCTAACCCTTGTGACGTAGAGAACAAGTAATCAAAATGCTTCGTTCCCTTTTGCGGTAAATATTCAAAAATACCGCCTCCATCGTTATTATGCAAAATAATCGTCAAATTTAGATTGTGCGTTTTAGCAACTGCTAAGCCGTTTAGATCATGGAATAAAGACAAATCACCCGTTACGAGATATGTAGACTGACCATTTGTAGCAAGACCTAGTGCAGTTGAAACGGTACCATCGATACCATTAACACCACGATTACCGTAAAGAACAGCATCGGATTCACCAGAGAACCAGAAGTAATCAAAGTCGCGAATGGTCATACTATTCGCCACTAGCACTTGGCTATTGTCAGGGATATGTTGTTGTAACTCGCGTATCGTGCGACCTTCAAAACAACTTGGTTCTTCTATGGCTGTACTTAGTTGAGCTTTGCCAGCTGCTTCTAAACTTTGCCATCTATTAAGATATGCATTAGATTCGTTCGTTACAGCGTACAAATGCGTAAACATATCGATGCTTGCTTGCATGTGTATGGTAGTTTTCCCCGTTGGATTCATAGAGTCCATTGTGGGATTTACCTCAATATACTCTACACTATTCCAACTTGCCACCATTTGCTGTACCCGTTTCGACACAACGATTTGGCCAAACTGAATCACACAATCCGGCTTTAGTACAGGCCATAGGTCTTTATTGGCTAAAAATGCATCATACGTTGAAATCACAACATCAGGAGATGGTTTTTTCTGAGTCATATCTGTATCATTGCTACGATTGATAGCAGCTTCATGATTGGCATCAATAGCATCAGTCTTATACCAGCGTCTTACATTGGACAATGGATCCGCCAAAATAGGAGCTTGTAAATTCTCCGCAAAGGAGTGAATAAATTCAACTTCGTTTACATCGATTTGTGGACCAGCTAAAATAAGGACTTTCTTATATTGTGCAAGCAATGGATTAGAGTTATTAGTACTATTATCAGTAGTATTTTTAGTATAGCTTACGTTACTAGCTTTACTTACGTTACTTGGATTACTTGTATTATTACTTCTATTCTGATAACTAAATACATCACCGTAATTAGGTTTAAATACTTTGTAAGAGCTACGTTCCGATTCAAAGTGCTTACGATCTAGTTCAGGCACTAATGGCTCAAAGAGCGGTACATTGATATGCACTGGGCCCTTTTTGATGTCCATAGCTTTCATATACGCCTTGCGAGCTACTTGGCGTGGATATGTGTAGTAATGATCCTCTTGAGGCACCGCTAGTTCTTCATAATAGTTTACGGCTGTACCAAAAATCTTTTGTTGATCTACTGTTTGTGGAGCCCCTACATGTAACAAGGTATGAGGTCGATCAGCAGATAATACGATAATAGGTACCCCGCTATATTGAGCCTCTAACATAGCGGGCAAATAATGAGCCACTGCCGAACCAGAGGTACAAACTAGTACAGTTGGTTCTTTATGAGCCTTTGCAATGCCAAGCGCCATAAAACTAGCAGAGCGCTCATCTATATTCATATATGTTTCAAAGCCTTCATACTCTGTGAAAAGCATAGCCATCGTCGTAGAACGCGATCCAGGGCTAAACACTGCATGTCGGACGCCGAGTTGGTAAAACTCATCTACCAAGGCAGCAATATATTCGTTCATTATATTCCCTTTCAACAACTCCTAAGGGTTTGGAAATTTATTATAACGCATCCAAAATGGTGCGCATTTTATTATTAGTTTCTGCGTACTCTTCATCCGCATCAGAATCGGCTACGACGCCACATCCTGCATAGGCATAAAGAACATTATCCATAATGAGGGCAGATCGAATAGCAACGATGACAATGCCGTCCCCCATGTCCTTCATAAAGCCAAAAGGTGCTGCATACATGCCGCGCTCATGAGCTTCGTACTTTTGTAGCAATGCCAACGCCTTTTCTCGCGGTTCACCACCGAGAGCCGGTGTAGGATGGAGCAACTTTGCCCATTCCACGAGGGATTTTGTGCTATCCTTTGCAGTAATAATGGTGCGCAAATGATAGAGATGCGCCAGCTCCATGATACCTGTTTCACCTATTATAACCTCCGGAGTAATAGATTTCATAATATCCACAATACGGTCACGGACGATATTATGTTCAAAGAGATTTTTCTTATCTGTTAACAGTTGTTCCTTAGTCCACGCATTTGGTCCATGTTTAGGAGCTGTACCCGCTAAAGCGTAGCTAAGAATTTCACTACCCCGATGGCGAACTAGAATCTCTGGTGATGCGCCCACAAAGGTGCGTCCATCCTTTTCGTAGCCAAAGATAAAACAATTCGGATTATTATCTACCAAATTAGCCAAAATACTCGCCACATTGTATGGTGTTTCGCTAGTGAACTGTACCTCTCGAGAAGAAACGACCTTTGTCATTTCACCACTGCTAATGCCGTCATCGATAGCATTCATCAAACTATCCCAAGCAGCCTTATCATCACTGGTTTCCTTGTAGTTATGGCGAACTCGAGGCACCTCGAAATCTGTAATAAGGACGCTTTCACCAGCGTGCAAGTAGAAAGATTCCCCATTTTCTACGATGTAGTAATGAGTAAAAGCAATCATTTCATGGCCCATGCCAGCCCATTTCTGGTCCTTGGAGTTCTCAAAAAAAGTATCCCCATAAAACACGTAAGCGTAATTATGGCGGTCTTCATCATCTTTGACCGTTGCCAGACGTTTAGCGCCTACAACGATGCGGTCACTTTGACGATCCACCCAAAACACGCGTTCTTCGTTGGGGAAGTTCAGCCAAAAGGCTACCGGACTATTCAATTCTAACGGTTCTTTATTATATATCATAGTTGTATATCGCTATTAAGAAATAAAATAGACTATAGTAAAAACACCTAACGTGTAGAAGATTTGCTTCTACACGTCAGGCGTCATCAATAAGTTTCCAAATTTTTGAGATGAGCCTAACGCCATCACACGTCGATGGGCCCTCTTTATATCTAATTTAGTATACCATAATATGACTGCTTTTTAACATATATAATTAAATTTCAGTAATAATCATTGTGTCCAAGTTTTTCGCACAGTATGATTATATACAAAAATCATTAGGAATAACATATAAATTTTGACGTTTATTTGACGTCAAAAAAAATAAGGGGTACCGCTTGGGTACCCCTTTTGTTGTAATTTACCATTCAATATTATGTTTAGTGGTAAAATTTACGATTTTTACTTCTAATCTAATTCAGTTAGTCTAAATAATTTACCGTTTCTAAAGATCATTTCACATCGATGGTTATTTTCATCAACTAATGTTGCCTCGAACAACCCCTCTTGCGGAACTTGAATATCTTCTGCGAAATTGTAAGTCTTTCCGTTAAATTCAAATGTCTTTGCCATATTTTTACTCCATTTTTAATACCGCACCGCCAATATCAATTTTATAAGCATCAATTATTTTCTTTCGTATTTGCTTAAATTCTTTTCCGTGTCCTTTAAAATGACACTCGATAGTGGCATGTGCTAACTCGTGATAAATTGTATCTATAGTAATACCATCTTTATGATTATCTGTACTTAATTCAATTAAACAAAAATCATCATTTGGATAACAATATGTCGTACCTAATCGTTTTTTACTTCTACCAGTATATTTGTGAATCAACAAATCAGGTTTAAAAGAGTATCCTAAGGCTTCAATATTTGTAATCGCTTTTAGAAATATATCAGCATACGGCATCATATCGTCATCAAGATATAGTGTACTCATAATGTTTTCTTCCAATAATAAACTATTAGTTGACTGTTGCAAACCGTGCAACTCGGAGATATTTGGATCACCTACCATCTCACAACTTTAACCAATGCGGATGCGCCTTTAAACTCTGAACCTTTAAAGTGCGCTAAACCCTCAAAGCGTTTATCTTCATAACCTACTGTTTCATATACTTCACCATTAGTCATTACAATTACACCAGCTAATATACTATGTGGTTTATCTAACTTGATTTTGTATACATCGACTTTTTGTTCCTCTGTGTTAGCAACTACCGCCGTTCTATCAGATTTTTCTGTTGCTGCTTTAGGTAAATTAGGGTTGCTATGTGCAATATCCTTTTTCACATTTTCTGCAGCTTGTTCGACTGTAGATGCTTGTGTATAGTAAGTCGCTACTGGTTGAGTTCTTTCCTTAATGGAAATAACTTGTTGTGCTTCAGCTTTGGTAATATGTATAGCATTAGCCAATTTTACAGAATCTTTTACTTGTTCCTGTTTTAATAACACAGGCTTTTCAACCTGATATGAATTATATATAGACACCCCTACAATAGCTAAAATAATTAAAATTAGCCCCCCTATGAGAATTTTATGTCGTTTTAGGTAACATAATACCTTGAAAACCCAAAGGCTCATCATAGACCCCTTTCTTGCATTTCTTGCGAGAACATTTCTAATGCTTGTGCTTTTTCTGCATCAAACCGTTCAACAAGATTTTCACGCAACCAACTAGGATTACCTTCATAGTTCCATGGATGCAACTTTCGCTGTTCATATGCACCATTAATTAAATCCCAATCGAATTTAATGTCGTTTACATAAGATAAGTTCCAATCAGGCTCCCAACCCGGAACATATTGCATTGCCTCTTTAAAAAGATTAACAACTTCACCGGGACCATATTGAACGGCCGCAGAAAATACAACATCACGCAATGCTCGGCTATGGATATTAACATCAAATAATTGATTGGCTAATTCACTACATGCCACATCATAATAAGCATATTTGATGTAGTCATGCTGCATTGCCATAAATCCATTAGGGTCTATGGTTCCCAATTCTTGCCATTTGTTAATGAATTCATCGGAATTGATAGGACCTGCACTTTGAAGGGCTCTTGCATAATCTTTGTAAAACCCATCTTCTTGACGCAAGCCCCAACCAAGAAACGCATCTACACTTCCGCAATTACTTGCTAACTGATAAGCACCATACGAAATTCCCCCAAAGTCCCCCTCACCTGTAGATACAATAGCTGGGTCTCCATTGCTTTCATACGCAGCACTTAATTTTCCTAGTTCCATTTGTTTTGCTCCTTCCTATTTGATTCACGTCCTCCTAAATAACCAACGAGTCCGGAGGAAATGCTCATGGCCAATTCGTTATAACCATAAAGGACGGCCATTATATTGACCGCCCCTAAGACGAGGATTGTTAACACCTCACGAATACTAATTTTTTCAATCATTTAATCGCATCCTTTATTGATTTTACGAACGCTATCAACTCTTTAACCAAACTCATCGCACGTTTAAACCATGCACTTTCTACAAATTCAAGTTCTATCATGTTTTCTACGATAGATGCTAATTCAACCATAATAGGCACTAGATACATCAATGTAGATAGAAACACATCAATGCGACCTAACATAGGAATATCCACATCAGGCAATGTTAATAGAATGAATGATAATAGGAATATCCAAGGATAAGACTTAACTAATTTTTTAGTCATATCTGCTCGTAACTTTCCACTTACCAAAAATCTGCGTTGGTGTCCATTGACTTCAACACTCGCCCATCCTCGCCATATAATTGCAAGGAACATATTCTTAATGGTTAGTTCTCTATTGGTCGCTAAATTAAAATTGCGTGCCTCAACTAAGACACGCAAGAATGTATCAACAAATACCAATACAACACTCGTAAATATGGCTAGTGATATTCGCACCGCCTCTGCTACGTTAAACCCTTCTACCATGAAAGGCGATAATACAACTTCTATCATTCTTACTCCCCAATTCGTTCAATAGTTATAGTAAATTGATGCCGTGTTAAACTTACAGTATCTCTCCATCCATTTATATTGAAAACAGTATCTGTTAAATAATTATCTCTACCTGTTGTAGAAACATTAACCTCAATATCTTGCGATGCAGCTATAGTAAATTCATTAGTTTTGTCATACCCACCATGCACAGTCGCTCTATACTTTCCTTTTGGTAAGTACACAAACATTTTTTCTGTACCCCTAATGTCATAAGGTACCTTTCCCCATCGCCATGTATTAAACAATACAGGGTTGGTTTGTACATAACTTTTAGCACTATTTGATGTACGTTGCACCACAAGAGCGGTTTTATCAGCCCCCAATCGTGCATAGTATGTTTTGCCCTCAACAATTACAGGCAATCGATTATCGCCTACATCTCGCAAGTTATCAGTCAGTCCAAATGTTAATGTGTCATTTCCTTTCTTAACTTTTAGATTAGGCATTATTCAACATACACCTCGTTTCCACCATTAGCACTCCACAATTTCAATCGGCTATTTAAGGATGTTTGAACCCTGCCCCAAGATTTCCATTTATCAGCCATAAACATTCTGTGGTATGTTTCACCATTGAACGCATGGAATGTTTGGTCTATCATCTTACCTTTCCCAAAGTTCATTACAATCAACATCCCTTGTTTGTGGCTACGTGGTGGATTATTAGCACCGCCATCAAAGTTGATTTCGATTGCCCCTTGCTCTGTGAATGTATTCCAATCTGTCGCTTCCTCAACTTTAGAGTACGGAAAACCCAACTGGTCTACTTCTGTTTTCTTAACAAAGTTATCGTCTACATCCTTTTTCTTATAAATTGCCGTTCCGTAATGTTTGGTGGTAAGTACTGTGAAACTATCTGTACCATCATAGTGTTTAAATTCCTTACCTTTAATAAATGCATTGGCAGATGCATCGCCAAATTCTGCATTACCACTAGTTGATACTTTAACCAACCCCATGCCATGACCATCAGGCTTGTAGCCCTCAATCAAAACATTGTTAGCCATTTTAAGTGCGCCACTTAATGTGCCACCTGTTAATTTGAGGTAATCAAGCGTTGCTAATCGTGCAGTATTGATTGAGTTTTCAAAGTCGTAATTTGGGTCACCTACATAAATATCTACTTGGTGACGTCTGTTTGGCTTTTGAGTTAGTACTGCAAAATAGAACTTGCCATTGTAGTAAGCGATGTCTTCGATTTCCGTCTCACGATTGATTTCAATGATCTGTTTAACTGTACCGAATGGTGTACACTCTACAAGACTTCCTAACGTTGCGGACATGATTGCGCCGTTTAGCATAAAGGCCCCGTTATTATTCATGTCCGGATAGATATAATCGACTTGGTACGTTTTGAGTTTTTTGAACTCATCATTATACAAATTGATAGTTCGTACTCTTTGGTTACCTGCAATAGGTACAATGGATACATAAGTCCTTGTAATCGGATCATAGTCAATGTTGAATACCTTTTCTTGCAATGTAATAGTATTTTCGATTGTCATAGTATCGGCATTCATAACCGTCAAATTATTGCCATTTTTTAGCCCATTTGTGATGTAAATCTTATTCGTATACCGATTATATGTCATCGTATTACAATGCCCTAGGCGTTCAGAATCCGTAAATTTATAGGTACCTACTTTTTCAAAAGTGTCTGAGTTAAGCTCGTAAAAAATTTGATTAGTACCTTCACCATTAATACAGGCAAGTACAAATACATTCTTTTTAGAGTTATAGGTAAACCCTTGGCATTGATTTACTTCCGCATCATACGTAATGTTTTTCATAAATGCGATATTGGATGCGCTTTTTAGCATTGGTGTTTCTATTGGATAATACGGCTTGATATTGGTATATACACCCATATCCATAACAGAACTTACTGTATTAAAGGTTAAATGTTCAGTTAGTTTGTATTGACCATTTGGCACTAATAGAATTTTGTTAGCAAGATTATCATTAGCACGTTTAAATGCAGCCGTATCATCGGTGACGCCATCGCCAACTGCTCCGAAGTCTTTAACTGACACAATACCATTTAGCGATTCTTTTCCAATGTATTTAGCATCAGCTTCACTTTTGGTTACAATTCCTTGGCCACCGGGTATTGCTATTTCTTCAGCTTTAGCAGCTGCTACCTCTGCACGTTTGGCTGCGTCTTCTGCTTTCTTGGCATTACCTACACTAGCTATTTGTTTATTGTTAATATCAGTCTTAATAGCATTTGCTTTTATAACCAAATCATTAATATTTTTCTTATCAGTTTCCGCCTGCGCAGCATATGCTTTCGTATTATCTGCAAGTACTTGGGTTTTCTCAAATGTATCAGCACTTTGGATAAGAGCTGTATTTGCAGTCGCTAATTTATCGTCTACCGTTTGAGATAATGCATTGATATTGTCGTTAATGGCTGTTAGCTTTGTTGCATTGTCTTGTACTTCATTGGCTTTTGCCTCTGCCGTAGATGCAGCTGCAATTGCTTTTTTAGCAGCTTCAATGGAGTTATCTACAATATCACGTGTAACTTGATTTGGGTCTTCATCAGCGCCTACATTAATTTGTAGTGTGCGATCCAACTGTTCTTTCATTTCCTGAAGAATTAGAATAACTTTATCACCCATATCTTCAATGTGATTGTATGGCCATTTGTTAGCTAATTCTGTAGTTTGTGAAATTGGAGTTCGTCTAACTAAAACAACTTTATAAGTTGCCGGCAATGGTTCACCAATACTTGGATACGTTAAAGTTTTATTTTGTGCATCATATAAGATGTTCCCTGTTTGCTCCGTTTGTCGTCCATCTTCATCAACTAGAATAAGGTTAATGTCTTTAATATTATTAAAGTCATATGGCCAAATATAAGTCTTGTTAACCCCATCACATTGATATTGAACAACTGGATTGTTGACTTGTGGAATCACAATATCCCGCCTTTCTTTGCATATAAAGAGGACTACCTAAAACTAGGTAGTCCTTACTTTTATTTTTTCTTCTTCTTTTCTTTTTTAGTCTTTAAACGCTTGTCTAACAAAATTGACATGAATACATCTTCAATCTTGGCATCCGTATCGGTTAGCCCTACACGCAACAATGTCCAGAAAGCATCGGTTACGGTATCACTAAAACCAGTTACACGGTTAGAAACCTGACTGAGCGAACGGCCTACATCAACGATATCTTTATTATCACTTGAGATAGCTTGACCGGTATCCCATAATTTCTCAAAGATACTTAATCCCATTACTGTATTACCTTTATTGTATGGACGTTCTCCTAAAATAAATTTCATACCCATAGTGGCTATATCTCTCACTAATGGAATACCCATGGTTCCTTGTTGTACAAATTCTTCGGCAAAAGACTTGGCGATAGATTCTGGATCATCATCGTCACCATTTGTCATGGCTTTGTAAATTGTCATACCAATTGCCTGTGATATGATCCCCCACCATAACACTCTTGCAAAAGGCATCCAATCCCCTTTGTCTTTACCTATATACCATGATTCAGCGATGATATTATACAAAGTATTAGCATACGAATAAAACGGAACAAATAATTGAACCCATTGATTCCGTGAACGTTGAATGGATGCTGCATCTTTAACATCACCACTTCCGAATATATCTCGTACTGCTCTGTCTCCTGCCTCAATTGCTTGTTGATTAATCCATTCAGTACTTACCCCTTCCTTAGATTGAAGTTCAGCAACCTTTTGATCATATGCAAATTTCCATACTGGTACGGATAATGCGAAGTCTGTTTCCGTGAGCAGTCGGAATCCCATGTTATTAATTTCATCACGGATTTCAGCACCTTTTTCAAACTTGTACCCACCGATATTCTTATCATTAATGCGGAGCCCCTTTCCTTGGATGGTTAATCCCTTTTTAAGGTCTTTATCTAAAGTTTGAATACGTTCCCTCATGAATATGGATTGCTCCATAACAAAATCACGAGTATTATTGTAGGTTTCTGTACCATGACCATAGAATCCTACTCCTGCATGATTAACAGCACGAATTACATTGCCCGCACCAATACGATATACAGCAACAGGAATGTTTAAGGCATTTTGTATAGCAACTGATGCACGTCCAGCCATAATAGCCATTGTTGCATTATGTTTAAGGAACATTAAAATTTTACCAACATCATCCATCTTAGCCGCTTCATCCTTCCAATTATCACGAACCCAAGTTCGCAAGAATTGATAGGAATTCATTCCAAATTTCTCAACAATATAGTTTTGGAACTCTCTATTGGCTACTAATCGATTTACATCCGTCACAGCTTTTCGCATAGTTATATGATTGATTGACTCAGTAATCGCATTAGAAATGACATCAAAGTCTAGTAATAATGATTTATCCTTGACTACATCTAACCGGCTTTTAGTAGCGCTCATGCCAGTTCCTAATATCGCATTACTACTAACCATAGTTTTTGCAATATCTTCGACTTCCTTATCAGATATACTTGCATTGACTTCTGGATTATACACAATTGGGTAATACTGTCCAACGATAGTTCTACCACCAATAGTGAATGTGATGCCTTCTTCTTTCTTCAATGGATTCCCATAAAGTTCTTCTTGAACTTTGCTACGTTCAGTAAAGAAGGAGTTAATGTGGTCCCATGTCCGAATAATAAATTCCCAATCTTTATCGGTGAGGATTTCTTGAAAGGCTTTTTCCATTTCAACTTCAGTTACCTTGGCCGTTTCCATTGCCCGTTGTCTGTTACGTTCTGTACCCCAATTCAAAGCTAATACAATAACCTGTTCCTTGGTTAGATTACGCAATTCCCCAACATCGTACATATGCTTATTTCGGATGTTAAATAATTCACGCTTACCATACACAGAGGATACATCTTTTGCTAATCTACGCATGGACACTTCCTTGCGTTCATTAAAAGCTTGTGTTGCACGGCTAATCGGATTATAGATATATTTCACAGCATCTGGCCCTAATCGGCGTAAGAATGTTTCAACCTTGAGCAATGATAAATTGCCTTTATTAATAAGACCTGCAACGGCTTCCAAACCAGTTTGATTGTTTTGTGCGTTAAATACATTCCCATTAATTTTGCCAAATGTATCGATTGCTTCCGTTAATATGCCATCTACTGCATCATCAAATGTAATCGATTCACCTTTATCATTAAGAATGGTAGAGCCTTTATAAGCGTTGCGGCCATTCTTATACATGCCTGTCATTAATTCTTCCAGTGTGTTCAACTGACTCATTGTTAGATTTTTAAATGACATAGGTGTTTTACCATAAAATAGTTGTACAATCCATGGGTCAAGGAATGTAATACTTTTGTCACCTAGGATATCCGCATCAGGATCTAATGCATTAATAACAGCATTCATATCAAACCCATCTACTGGTTCCAGTCCGTCGTATTTAGTAAGTCCCATTTGGTATGCCATGTGCGCATAGAAATATCTCATATTAGGTTCAATAGTAATCGGATTTTTAGGGCGTGTCATTCTGTTGAGGTTATCAATCAACTTGGTCCTTAACTTCTTAATGCGGAGTGCATTGTCAAACGCAACACGAGCCCTCGCTTGATTTAGAAGTTGCAATTGTTTAGCTTGTAAAGCCTCTTCCAGTTTATTAACTGCCAACGCCCTGTCAGTACGTTTACCTTCTCGAATGGCTTGATTTTGATACTTCTTATACTGGCTAGCTTGGGATAAGGTCAAATCGCCTAATTCCTGTCTAGCACGGTTCATATAATCACTTATCACACCTACACCACTATCTCGGATAGCACGTACATTATTAATACGTTCTTGTAATTGTGCTTTTAGCTTTTCAATACGGTCTTGAGCGGAATCAAGTTCTTTTGATACAACACCTAATTCTTTAGCAACCTTTTCATTGTCACCAATTATTCGTTTTGCAATTGGCTCTAAATCAGATTCAATTGTTTCTGAATTAGGGTCAAGTCGATTTAACCTGTCGAGTAGTTCCCAGTTTTTAGCAAGGTCACGATTGGTTTGTGACTTAATGATTTTAGCTTCCTCTTCAGTTAATTTCATTTGACCATCTGAAGATAATAACCATTCCTCAGCAATTTCTATATTAGATTTGCCAATATGGTTATCTTCAATGAATGCCTGCTCGGCAGATTCCATAGCCTGATTAACAGCTTCGTCAAACGTAAATCCGGTTTGCTCACGTTCAGCAGTTTCTAATTCTTTTAGCGTGCCGTATCGAGTATTGGCTAATGCATTTTTACCGAATGCATTATAGCGTTGATGGTCTTTGTATATTGGGTACTGCTCCATTAAACGCTTTTCGATATCAGCTTGAATAGAATCTTTTTCATCGTTCCATTCTTTGATTGGACGACTTTCCAATTCCTTCATATACCGCTTCATGACACGTTCTTTCGCCATTTCCCCGACGTCGGCAATATATCCTTGAACCTTTGCTTGTTCAGCTTCATCGAGCTGTGTAAATAACTTGCTAGATTCAAATTGTTCAAGTGCCTGTTCTTTTGTGTAGGCATCTATATCTTCTTGGGTAGCGATCATACGCGCCATGATATCTTGTATTTCCTTAGGTGGCAATCCGCCTAGTCGTGTCACCGCACGATAGATACGAGTTAACCACTTTGAGAACATCCGGAATACACGTTGTAATCCTTTTGTAGGAGCATTCCCTTCACGAAGGTATGCTTCCCATCCACGAGCAAACTTTTCATGTGCCTTTGTATTGTCAGCACCTTGCGCATCATCCCATTCAGACCACTCTTTCAACTTGTTCCAATCTAGAACAAGTTGCTCTGGGGCATTTTCCATAGATGCTAGCTTTTGAATATCATCAAAGAATACATGACCCATTTCGTGTAAGAATGTACTTCTATCTGCAGTTTTGAAAATGCTGATAATGCGTTCACCATCTTTCATGATTTCGGTCATGCCGTTTATAGATTGGTTATACTTTTCAATGACTTTAATTGCTTTATCATCGAACACTACATAGCATCGTCCGTCTTGTTCTCCAACATAAGTAATGCCTTTAACGCCATACTCATTAAGATGTTCTGATGCTTTTTTTGCACCCCCTAAGGCTTTAGATAATGCCAGATAAAAATCTCTACCATTTATACCACTATCATTTAATAGTGCAGAAAAATCTTCTTTATACTTACCCCAATAAATTTCCCTATACTTTTTACTAGCCATACCATATTCTGTAAAAGCATTAAACCACATAGTATCTAGTTGATTTTTTACATCTTTTATACTATCTGGGTTTTCTTTCAGTGCCTTTAAATCAATGTTATATTTTTCAGCTAATCTATTTATAGTTCTCTGAGTAATTGTGTTAAGTTCTCCCTCGATATATTTATCAAGGTACTTATCTTTTAGTAAATTGTACTCAGTATCTAGTTGATTAAACTTACTACCTAACTCATCGATTCCTTTTTTAGCATAATGGTTAAACAAAGGACTATTTGTATATTCATTGATAAATACTTCTTTTTCTTGTTCTGGCAATGCATTAATTGCTGCGTTTAAACTTTGCTTTGTTTCTTTACTTAAAATATTTAATGACTGTTGTTCATCAATCATTGTTTTAGTATCTGGAACATCAACTTTAAATAATGTACCTTTATCAACATCATGAATTAAAGATAATTCACGTCTATATAAATCAGATACTTTCTTATCTTTAGCAAAATACAAACCCCAGCCATGTGCTTGATTACCCTCACCAGTACCAATAGCACCTAAATCAAATGTGTCAAAATCATGTGGTGAACCATGCCATGCTGATTGATAAAAAATATTACTATTTGCGTTTCTGTAGTTGCTTAAATCATTTTCATTTGGTATACTTTTATTAAAGTAACCACTAGATTGGTTTACTTGGTAAGGCAATTGGAGCCCGTTCCTTGTAAACCATCTAGTGGTTTTTTGTTCGTTTATATAGAGTGGTGGATTGTTTTTATCTGAAAAATTATTATAAAACCACGTGTTTGCACTAGCATTATCTTTAGGGTAAAAAGATTTTATTCTATTAATTGTAATATTATTTGCAACACTAGCTGATAATTCCAAAGCAACAATACTTTGCTTTTTGTTACTATCTGTAATTTCTGTCATAACCACAATCGAACCATTAACTGTTTTAGATGGGAAAATTGCAATCGGGTCTACCAATGCACTAGGCAATTGTTTCCACATTTTGTTAGTAACTGTCTTATGTTGATTGTTTTTGCCAGCACCTGTTTTCATATCAAAATATTTAGAAACATACATTTTGATTGGTAAATCCTTAACGCCTACGAGTTGCAGTACAGCTGGAGTGTCCATAACGCTAATTAAATCAGATCTTTTATAAGATGAAATATTATCTATAATTCTACTCCACTTTTTCTTATCAATACTTAATTTAAGTCTTGCATCTTGATCTAATTGATTATACCCTTTTTGGTTTTCTAATTTAGCATTCATGTTGATACGCACGCTATCACGGAAATAATCCATAGCAGTAGAACCACCACGGCCCATTTGTCGCATGTATTGTGCCATAATATCAGCATGTTGTGCCATGAGCAATGCATTGGCTTCTGCCGTATCACGTTGTTTACGGTCAACAGTTGCATCGCTCATTATGGATTTTAAAGACTGATACACTTCATATCCGGATTTGGATAATTGCATACGTAAAGCGATGTCATTATCTGCAAGTTCAAATAATGTATCTCGCATAGATTCTAGCGATTCAATTTGTTGGAGTGTATGCTCCATATCAGCATAATGAGAACCTGCTTGGTTAAGTGCTTCTGGATTATCAGCTAATGTACTTTGGGTACGAGCAAGGCTAGATTGATATGCCATTCGTCTGCGTTCCGCATTAGAACGTGGTGCTTTGCTATCGCCTAACCATGTAGGATTTACCCCAGTAGTACGTGCCGTTTCTAAATCGATATCCATAGCATCGAAATCACTTGTATATTGTTCCCGGTACTGTTCAGTAAGTTCCTTATACACATTATTAAACGTTTGTTTAATATGTGTCGGATCCGCAAGAACCACATCGAGCATTTCTTTATCTACATCAGATACTTCATCAAAGTAGCTACGGATAATATCTTCCTTAACATGCTTTGCACGTTTTTCAGTATCATCTTTAACAAGGTCTTTCATAGCATGGACTTCTTCTTTTGCACGTTCAAGTGTTTTCATAGAAAGACCACCACGTGTAAAGTAAGAGGATTCTTCTAATGCCTTAACAGTTTCTTCAGATAAGCCACCACTTAATTGCGCATAAGACCCGATAGGAATTTCAATCGGAGCATCAGCCGTAATCGCCTTAGATACATTCTCTTGTGTTACCAATCCAGCATCTACCATATTACGAATAGCCGCTTGACCTTCTTCGGTTTCAGCCATTTCATTGACATTAATATAAGCGGTAGATACGCCTATATTATCCCCCTGAGCTTGTACGATTTTTTCATACAACTCAGGGTTTTCTTTTGCCAAATTGTTAGCGGCAGCATCGTTTTTAAGGTTCTGCATAATAACATGTCCATTACGATTTTGTTCTTCCATAACAGCCATGTACTGTTCTTCTGGAGATAACTTTTGAAAGTCTTTAAAAGCTTTCATTGTGCGGGCACCACTAATGCCACCACCAATTACGCCAAATCCAACAACAGCAGGTAGTGCTTGCCACATAGCTTCACCGGCACCTACGAACATATCACCTGCAGAATATGGGCCCTCTTGATCATTCGATTTACGCCACAAATTATGCTGCAACTTTTCATTGACATCTTGTAGGCCTTCCTCAAATAGTTCTGGAGCGCCAGCTTTAATGGAAGACTTAGCCACTTGTGCAGCAGTTACGCCAATACCACGATTAAATGTCTCAGCTGCATTAGTAGTTCCTCTTGAAATGGCACTAGCAAGTGCGGACTTAGGAGCGATTTTAGTTGCTGCTTTACCGATTGTACGAGTTGCCACAAATTCAATGCTGGCATCGATAGCCGCAAATGACATGGCATACTCTTTTGCTTCTTCATTGGAATATACTCGATTACCTTTTTGGTCACGTTTACCAATCAATTCAAGATATTTATTGCCAAATGACATCTTATACATCTCGTATGCCATATCAGCAGAACCTAACCATTTAGCGCCAGTCATTGCAGTAGGTAAAGCAGCAGAGCCACCACTAACTACACCGCCACCAATACCGCCAATTATACCGCCTACAATAGCACCTGTACCGCCTTGTTTACCCATCATATAGATTTGACTAGCAGTTGAACCCAATACCTCTTGTAAAGGACTGCCACCATCTGGACGTCTATAATTTTGCAAGTTATTTTGTAATCGATTAACTTCAGCCGTTAATTCGCTAATCTTTTGTGGGTCAGATTCATAAGCTAAGGCAAAACCAACATCACCTAATTTCATTTGGTCATTCATTGCCCAAATACTTTGTTGCAAAGCATCAAACACACCTTTGGTATTTTTGATTGATTCGATATTATTTAATGCTTGAATGCCTTCTGCTTGCGAACCATATTTTACTTTATAAAGTTCTGGAAACTCATCATAAATATCTTGTAAAACTTGGCCACGTTCTGCACGCCTAGATAAATAATCAGCACGTTCAAAGGCTCTATCATCGCCAAACATGACTGTATCTGCACCAATATTTAAAGTCTTAGCAATTCGCAAAGCTTCATTAGCACGTAATTGATCATTGTTATATAAAAATAATCGGTCTGTGTTACTAACAAAACTAGCAGGCAAAGCATTAGGTAAAGATTGTCCTAGTTGACCTATCGCTTGAAATGCATTACCTTGCTGCCCGAATGGAGAAATCGTTTCCGTCCCATCTGCATTTTTAATGCTAGTAGGAGTATTGGCAATTGTAGATAATGCATCCGCTGTGCTTTTAGCAATATTTGATACAGTTTCTATTCCTGAACCGATAGCTTGCCCAACTGGTGTTAAACCACCTACTGGACTAGACTGTATGCCGGCATTAGCCGTAAAGGAACGTGGGCCTTGTCCGTATCCATGTATTAACGCTTGAAATTCCTCACGTTCTTTTTGATTAATATCAGCCATTTGTATATCTCCGTTGTAATGCATTATATTCTGATTCATAAATGTCTTGAGTGGAGCCATCACGATATGTTACTCGGATATAATGATTTCCTACAGGTTCAACATGAACGATACCAATAGCTTGGTTACTTGCACCGCTTATTGTAGAGGAATAATCGTCTCCGTCACCAAAGAATGGTTTACTTGTACTACGTAATGTACTTGTTGCGACTGCAGCATCGAAGATTTCATCTTTTTCCGCATCTGTAGGTGGTCTATGATGTTTAACCTTAAATTCCTCAATACGTCCAGCCATTTCTTGTTTAACACCATATTTAAAACTGCCTGCCAATGTTTTGTCTTCAGGCATAACTGTAGAAAGTTTATATTCATATGGTGTCAAGTCAATATTACTAGCCTTTTTGTTGTTATCATCAATTTCAAGTAATGATGCATCAAGTTCATCATCCATTACTTTATTAGGCAACACACGTTCAGCATATGCCCGAGTTTGTTCATATGTATGAGATTTTGCATATTGCTTGATACCCCATTTTTCTTGAGGTGTCATTTTCAAGCTCTTCTCATAGATTTTATCTAGCTTAGGACGTTCACTCGCCATTTTTCCACTCCAGTATTCTTGCTCTTCAGGAGTTGTGGCACCTGCCAATTGAACCTGTGCATATTGGAATGCACCGCTTACATCGCCATTGGCTATCTTTTGATTTAAGACTGTTTGACCTGCTTGTAAGCGATCATTAATAGCAATCTTTCTAGTTTGTTCTTGCAACGTAAAATAATTTTTATATGCCGCCCTAGCTTCATCCTCAGCTTTCTTAATTTGGTCTTCGGAATACTTAGGGCTGCCGCTGCTAGACATTGGGGCATTTCTCATTAAGCCCTTATAATGTTCTGCGCTTGCCGTATAATATCCACCAGCTTTTAATTTATCAGCATATTCATCTATAGATTGTGCATTGATAGCATTATTAGGAATGATATATCCTTTCATCCAATCATCAACAAACTCTTCATCAGAATTGTACATTTTATAATAATTTGTACCACCATCAGTCTGTTTGTTTTCTTCACCATTTGGTTCAACCTGTGTTAAACCTGCGTAATTGTGATTTTCTCTAGCAAGCCTGCTTAATTCACCGCCAACTGTACCTTCTGCATATAATTGTCGATATGCGATTTCAGTATTAATGCCATATTTTTTATTAGCATAAACAGCCATATCCCATAACTGTTTGTTTTGACCAACTCCACCTTTAATGGCTTCTTCGTTTTCAGTTTCCATCTTGGCTCTAACATACATGGCAGCACTGCTCATTCCTGAGTTTAAATCATGCCCATACATCTGATACAACTTAGCATGTGTATTATCATCATTAACTAATTTATTAATGTTCATTTGACTGGACATTTTTTTATATGGCGTCAGCACATCTTCACTAACAACACCACTTAATGAAGTCAATAAATTTTCAACTTTCATTGAATCATTTTCTGCCACGGATCTATCAAGTAAATACTTTCCTGTTTGGTCTGTATTAGCACGGATTTTTTCATTAATCTGCTCATCATCTAGTCCTAATTCTTTACCAGTAGACCGATACAAATCACCCATCAATGCAATTGTTTTCATTTGGTCAGCCATGTTGTCAGAACGGATAGCAGAATCACGAAGATTTGTAATTTGATTTTGCGTAGCTGTACTTAACGCCGTTTCATATTGACCTCTTGAATATTTGGATATGTTATTGTAATCAGTTGTCTTAGATGTTTCAACGGCTTTTATAAAGGCATTAATAGCATCATTCGTTCTGAATTTATATTTACCCATGATTTCACGTTGTATTTTATCTACACCAGCATTATAGTCAGGCAATATAGATTGAGCATTCATTCCTTTACGATTCATCAGCCCGTCTTTATCATCATTCAACAGTTGGTTAGTACTATTATTGAACTCATTAATAGCATTGGTTACATCGATGTAATCTTTTCGTTTGTCAATTTCCATCCATGTATTTGTTGCATCTTGTAAGGCTTTACTCATAGCATTTAAGCCACTTACATTACCACCATATGCCGTTTCATTACTAGAAGCCTGTGTGCTACCTTGAACTGTATTTAATTTTTGGGTTGGATCATAATTAACAAATTTCATATCCTACCTCATTTTATAATCACGCTTAACAGTCACTACCGGACCCCTATCTGTATATCCTACAGGGTCACCACCATATGTAGTCTTCATCTTGCCACCTGCGTATTGTTGTTTAAGACCATACATAGATGATGCGGCACCAAGAATGCTACCTACCATTGCCAAATTGCCTTGACGTCGTGCATTTTTAGCAGAAGCACGTGCGGCATTAGCCTCATTCTGATAGTTCATACCGTTCAAATATTCATTGTAAATAGCATTATTCTTATTTTGTTCCCAATTGTAGATGTCTTTGTTGTATTCATCATAACTAGATGCCATCAATTGTAATGGGGACCCTGCCATTTGCAATCCTCCTGCCCCTGCCTCGGCTGCATTTGTGCCAGCTACAAGCTTCATGCGGTTATCCATCTTGTCCCGCTCTTGTAATTGTTGCATAGCAATTTGTTCTTGTTTGCGGTCAGATATTCGCTTATTAGCCTCAGCCGCTTGTGCTTGGGCGTTGTACATCGAAACTTGCGCTTTTGTTTGTTGATTTTGCGCAATCATCCCTATGCCGGTGCTGACTGCGGTTAAGATTGCCGCTGCGGGTAAGCACATATGAAGTCCTCCTTCTTAAGAGTGAATAATTCTAAATCGCCAACTTTTACAGTTGGATGAATAATGGCCCCAATCGATTCGAGCCATCGCTTTGTTTTAATGTTAGTTGTGTGAACGTAATTAAATAGCCATTCCCTAGTCTCTAACCATTCAGCAATAACTTGATTGCTTAACTTGATAAAACGCATCTGCCATCGCATATCGTTTTCTAATACTTTATTACCTAGAAAATAAATCCCATACATTCCGTTAACTGGTTCTTTTGCAATCCCATATACGCAAATAGCCACATCGTCTTCTACAACGACATGGCTATCATAATCAGATTTGCAAATCTCGGAACAGAAATCTTTGAAAGGGTATAAACGATTCACCTCTTGGACTTCTATGGCGTCTATTGCCCTTAGGTTAACTTCTAGGTCCTGAATTAATTTATCTCGCCGTGTAGGCTCAATTTCGTCAATTTTATAGTCCCGGAACATCTCTTAGTCCTCCGCCAATTTCAACAATACGAGTTATCGATAATAAATTAAATGGGAATGGATCACTATGCTTAATACATATCGATGTATCGGTTGAATAATTTATTCCCATTTTAGGTAGGATTACAGGCTTATCACCTGTAAACAATTCATTTGGTGGTAATGTAATATCATCCATTCTGTCAAATGTACGGCCAACTTTGCCGCCAAACGATTTATACATGCGAAGCACTACTCTTGATACTGTAGCAACTCGGCCTTGTAAAGTACCATCGTTTATTTGTTGTTCTACGTTAGGTATTTTAATTTTAGTAGTGTAAGGCAAACCAACAGTAATTACATTTGCTTTGCCATCCAATTTAATAACACCAGTTGGTGGTACTACCCTAGATGGCATCTGTTGTCCATCAATTACTATGTCTACCATTTGCCCTACTAAATGAGGTGCGTTGATGTAATCAGTCTTAATTGAATTAGCGACTTTAACATAGCAATCTAAGAACACATCGGAGTTATCTTCTGTATACAACGGAATACTACGTTCAATGCATTTCACACTCTTATTATTAATCACACGATCCACAACAAAATAGATTGTGTCTTGCTCACCCTCTGCTACACTCTCTACATATCGATATTTACCATTCGTTACAAAGTGCGACCATCCATACACTTTTTGTTCTGGGATATAAGTTAAACAGTTGAGTTGCCCATCATCTCGAACGTAATAAATAATACTGTCAGGGTCTTGTGCATAAGCACTTGTTACTGCCAGATGACCTTTAACCAATGTTTTAACAAACAATGTAAGGTCTTGCCCTGTGTAGTTGTCGCTCTCATAAGAGTAACCCATATCACGAACAGTACCGCCACGCTCTTGAACAAACACGCACCGATTACCTATGAATTGAGGTTCACACGATAAGGCCCCTCGTTGGGTTTGTGTTTTTAAATTGCAGTTGGTAGGCGTAATGGTTTTATCACCTCTTACAATCCACTCATTACCGCTTGTAAGAATGATTAGATCGTTAGCTGGTACGAGATGACGAATCTCACACATCTTGCGATTAATAACCGGCAAGGTGATTGCACTATCATCTGTGATAGTGCCTTCCACCTTTTCGACACCAAAATTTGGATAATCACCAGTACGGCTAAACCATATGAAGTTAGGCTTGCTATCAGTAGCAGCAACTACAAATCGGTCTTGATAGAATGTACAAAGTTTAGGATAACCTCTGCCTCTATTCCAACTGCCTAATTTCCATTGGTAGCTAGGCTCACCCTCTTTAATACCATTCAGAACATTAACCTTTGCATTCTTAGCATCAGTTACGCTTTTAATCTCAACGATACCATATTGAGTGAACGGCATAATAGATAAGTCGCAATTCACAGAACCACTCTTAATATCCGATACATATTTAAGCCTTGCTCCAGCCTCTATCTTTCCTGTATCAGTAACATTGTAGTCATTCTTAGATGTATACGTTCTGTAATCTTTCCAAGTCTGACCGTCATTGTTAGAAATCTGTAACTTGACTGTACCCTCCCATGTGCCGTGCGTTGTGAATTTCCATGATAACTCGGTATCAGTACTAAATGCTCCAACATTGTAATTGATGTTGTTGTAGGTTTTTTCGATAGTCTGTGCTTGCATATAGCGTTTTACTTTTTTCTCTACCACTTCGCCAGCTGACTTAGTATGTACCGCCTCAACGTAATATGCAATCTGAATAACACTACCTACCATATCTTGTGTGAAGAGGTCTTTTGTGGATGTGATCGTATCGCCATTAACTGTCAATGTATGCCCATTGTCCGTGTTGATTTCATCATAAGGTTGTTCAGTTAGCTTATATGTACTCATTCTCCAGTCAGTATCACTATATCGTGATAGCGTTTGAATAGGGTACTTGCCACTACAGATGAACATAACATCACCAGATTGGTTACAATTTAAATCAAACAATATATCGCTAGTGAAAGGAGTCGTAACTTCAATACCGGTATAAATTCCGTAATTCCATACACGAATATATTTGTCACCAAATTCGAGCATGAAAGAATTATTGGTGTTTGTCGTAAATTCAAATAATCGTGTTGGCTTATCACTATATTTAACTTGCCCCACGTATTGGCTGCCTTGACGTTTTGCAACGGCTCCATATGGACGAATAACCACATTCTCCGCTTCCAATAAGGCACTTTTGTATTGCTCTAAATCAAAGCGACTTGAAACATCTGGCGATACTTCACCAGTTGTAAACGCTAGCTGTGATATGTATATCGGATTACTCATTACCAATCCCTCGCTTTCACGTAGCTAGATATATATACTGTATCTTGCTTACGTTCTTTAGCATTCATTCCTTTAGCTTCTTGAACTGCAGCTTGATACAACTTGTATGCTTGGTCAAACAATCCTCTATCACCAGTCAGTGGCATAGCTAATGCGCTAGCCAGTTTACACTGCAGCATATAAAGGGATATAGAATCCCAAACGTCTAAATCTGTCACGTCATATATATAATCAATGAATGCTAGTGGCACATCGCTCACTATGCATTTTTTGTTATTTCCAATATTAAATATATTGTATTCCGGTTGCGATTCAGCATGGAAGCGATCGCCTTGTGGAATAACACCTAAAATGCGGATACACTTTTCAGGGTACGTATATACATAATTCCACCCATTAATTTTATGAGCGGACAAAACTAATCTTTCATTTTTGCGAGCAAAATTCCATTCAAATTGTCGCAATACCAACTGTCTAGTTGGGTCATATTGCATACGGCATTGGCGACCTTGCTCAGTTTCTTCTTCAAGTGAATAAAGCAATCCTGCGTTAATTAATGCAAGTGCTTGATTACAAATATCAGTAGGTGTCATATTTCCCCCTATATGGTAATAGAGGGATGCATAAGCACCCCTCATATTGTCACTTATTCTTCCGTAGTATCGGTTTTCTTTTTGTTTGTTTTCTTAGGCTTTTCATTGCCAGTATTTTCATCTGGTGGATTTTCATTGCCGGCATTGTCACCTTCAGTATTTTCATCTGGTGGATTTTCATTGCCGGCATTGTCACCTTCAGTATTTTCATCTGGTGGATTTTCATTGCCGGCATTGTCACCTTCAGTATTTTCATCTGGTGGATTTTTGTCACCCGGCTCTGTTTCAGGAGGCTGAGTTTCAGTAGACGGTTCTTTGTCTTTAGCATTAGATTTTGGGTTAAAGATTTTTGCCACTTCATCTTCGTTACCAGAGAAAAGCTGTTTGAAATAATCAGGCTCAAATTCTTTAATTTCTTCTTCAGAGAAATTAATAGTTTCACCTTCTTGAATTAATCCACGATTACCATGGTACATCGTTACGTTAGCTGTAAAAATCATAGTCTCACCTCTTATTTTAAATTCACACCATCTGTTAAGAATGATGTAATCGTAGCGGCAGTCATATTATTCGCATTGATGCGAATAAACTTTTTAGCACCTGCAGGAAGTCGACCTTTGTATTCTGTGCCAGCTTTAGAGTTCTGTGGCAATGTAATTCCGGTTAGCAATACAGCATCAGCCATATTTTCTTTGTCAGAAGTGTAAACATTAAATAAAGGCGTACCCGTAACATCTTTATCTAAACGAATATACAACCACAAGGCAACGGCAGCATCGCCACCGTTCCCATTCATCACTACATCAGAATTTGTATTTGCAGTGATTTCTTTTTTCCAAAAGAATGTATTTTGAGTATCAATAATCATTGAATTATGTCCCTTTCTTTACGCAATAACACGAGATTCAGTGCTTAGCAATGCATCAATTTTACGAACTGGCACACCGTTTGCACGAGTAACAAGTTTACCCATTTCCATATCTTCAGTGATAGTGGAACCATGTTTTGTGTTCTTTTGCAAACGTAAGAATGTACGCAATGTACGGTTCATATACCAAACTGGACGAACACCACCAAGATTAGGAATACGTTCTTCCGCTTCAATCATTAAGTTGATAAGATCTGCACCGGCTTTAGCATCATTTGTCAATTTCGTAACGTCGATGTTAGCAATACGAACGACATTTCTCCAGTCCCGTACAGTTAAACCAACATCATGTTTAAAGTGTGTACGATATGCCTCGAACATGGATCCATCTTCTTTAGTAACAGTAACAACACCTTTATCTTCTTGGTGCAAGCCTGCTGCAGAACCTTCAGGATAAATGCCATGAACGGACAAAGGACCCCAACCAACAAGCCAAATAGATGCCAAGTTACCTGTGCCACCTGCATCAAGAATGTTTTCTGCACTTGCTGCCTTCTTAATATCAAGAGTATTGAAGCGAGGAGCCAAGCCAATGAATTTTTCTGGCGTATTTTCATCGCCATAGAAGATTGTACGACATAATTCCTGCCCCATGGATTCAACGAATGCTTTATCTTCAGTTGCACGGAAGGATGCTTTATCTTTGGATTTATCAACAAGCGCTTTATCAGTTTGCGAATATGCTTCAAGCATACCGCAATTGTCGGTAATTTGACGTGTGGAGGATTTAGACGCTTGAACACCGCCATATAATTTACGCCATGTAACATCTGGCAAACCAGTACGTACAGTCGTTACAAAGCTAGACCCTTGGTTACATTCGACCATCGTCATATCTTGAATGATTTCAGTGGATTGGTCTAATTGCTCAATAATTTGAGCGACATTACCATTAGGATCCATTCGTTTTTGCAAATCTAAAAGTGTTAAATTTTGAGTTCCAATTGTAGCCATTAATTATTTACCTCATTTCTTAATACATAGATGGATACATTTTTCGTTTTGCTGTTTCTTCATCAGAATTTTGACCGGTTCCAGCTTGTCTTGTACCTTTACCCGGGTCTTCCTGAACCATTTCACCAACGACCGCAAATACCTTAATCATGTTGATATTGTTGTCAATGTGACTATCAACAAGTAATTGACGTAATTCCGGTACCGCTTTAGTTAGTGCTTCGATGCCTTTGCCTGCAAGCGCTACAGTTTCATCGAATTTACCGCCTAATTCCTTTTTGGCGTGTTCATAATCCGCTTGTTGCTTTTCAATAACTGCTTGCTCTTGCTGCTCTTGATAAGCAGTCAAGATGTTCTGTGCATACTGACTGCCAAACTTGGCTAGTTCAACAGCCTGTTCCTGTGTAGCACCGACTTGGTTAAGTAATTTGCTAAAGTCTGCAGATACAGTTTCATCAAGTTCAGTACCTTCAGGGAACACGGATTTGAAATCATAAACTGTTGGTTCAGCAGGTGGCGTATTATCACCGCCTAGTACAGATGGATTACTACCTTCGCCATCTGGTTTAGCAGGTGGTTCAGTAGGTGGCGTAGGATTATTTTGGTCCGGATTCGTGCCCGGTTCATTGCCAGTCATGTTATTGTTAGCACCCATATTTTCTTCAGCCATTTTGTTTCTCCTTTTCGACTAAATTATTAAAATATTCTTGTTGCCCGATATATTCGAGCTGCGCTTGATGGTACTGTTTAACGCCATCGGTGCCTAATTTAACTAGGTCCTTATGGAATAACAGCCCTATCGAACGCCTTCCTTCGTTAAAATACGTCTCACTATTTCCAGTAAACGATTGCTTTAAGATGCCCGAGCGATCCATTAGGCGACAAAAAAACCACCTACCTAGCTCTGTGCTAAGTACGTGGTTGAGAGCTTGCATATCTCGCTCTTGCATATAATCTTTAATAGTTTTCTTCATCTAGACACCGTCCATTCCTAGCCACTGCTGTAATGCAGGATTGCCATCATTGGCGGCATCTGTTGCTTGTTTGGCCGCACTAGCCATTTGAGGTGCTAGTTGAGCCGCTTGCATTAACTGCATTTGCTGCTCCTGTTCAGCCTGTGCTTGTGCTTGTTGTGCTAAGATTTCTTGATATTCATCATCAGAACGAATAATCTTAGCCGGAACACCGAGATTTACACCGTATGTATTGGCCGCTTCCTCAAAGTTGAACTTGTTGACGATATTAGGATTAGCTTGTGCCAAAGACATAATAAACGCAAAATACTGTTCGATATTTACCAATGAACTCATCTTTTGCGCTTGGGCAAGTGGTGAGATATATTCAATCTTCACTTCTTGACCGTTTAATTGGTCTAAGAGTTCCTCATCATCAACAGGTGGAAATACACCGGCACGATCTAGTACCGAATACACACGTTCAATGATTGGATTTAAGAATTCAGATAGCAATCGTTCAACAACAGGACCTAATTGCTGTAATTTTTCTTGAGTGCGTTCCATAACTTCACGAGCCGTCATCTGACCCTTGTCGATTTGGTCTAACATCAAGAATAAATCCGCACTATAGGCTCTCTTGATTGAATCCTCTGTTACTGCAATCTTATTTTGAATATCCTGTAAATTAGACTGTACTGCAAACATCGGTTCAACTTTATGTTGTCCCTCAATCTCTGTAATGCCACCCGGATACAAGTTAACCGTACTGATAACATCAGATGGTGCTTGCATAGGAGGCTTAACACCTAACTCAACGGCTGTTAGATAATCGAATTCCAACTTTTGTAGCATTTGTGAATCTGGTTGGGCAAACCATGCGGCACCCTTACCGTAGCCATTTAAATCCATTGACGTATGCCGAGCAATTGGAATTGGCCATTCTTCAAAGCCACCATGATATAACACTTCATCACTGTTGCTACCTTCAACCCAATAAATGGACGAATACGGCATATTGCGACGTCCTAACTTATCCTTACGGTCTTTGTTAGGCTCAACCAACCAATTGACTGTAAATGATTGTTGCAAGCTATTTCCGTTATCGTAAATATTCTTTATGTTATCCGGACAATTTTCATACCCGAACTGTTCGACAATCTGATCAACTGTCATTTTGTATTTACGACCAAAAATATTTACGATTTCCTTGCTGTTAGTACTAATAGCATAGGTACCTATCGGATACGATGTGAAACGAACACCAGATTCACTATCAGCAAATATCCCCATAGGAGCTTGACCCATGGTTAGTTCCATGTAAACTTGGTGAACTACGCTGTAGAAATTGGATTTAGCAAGAACCGCATACAAGATTTCCTCTCGTTCATCCAATAATTCAGCGACTTGGCTATTAGCTGCTACGTCGATATTCTCCATGGTTAGCTTAAACCATTTACGGCTTGGTGGAGTAAGTCCGCTCATAACACCACTGGCAAATATTTGGCAACTTTCCCAAGCTACAGGATTTAGGATTTTACCGTTATAAGGTTCTGATTGGTCTTCTTCACCATCAAATTGACCAATAAACGGCAACTGATAGTCACGCAACTGCTTCCACTTATTTACATATCGTTGCTGCGCATTAAATAGCTGAGAGAATTTCTTTCTCAACTTCGCATAATCACGCCTAACAGGCTTAACGCCCTCCGTAGGTTGTCTAGCCAGTAAAGATTCCATTTCCGCCATGCTATCCCCCTAAAATTGATTTCTGGCCGCCCACAGTCGGACCTAAGATAGTAGATTCAAAGCCACGTTTGAATTTGCGTTTAGTTTCTGCCATTTCCTCACCAGTCTGATTACTCATATTCGTTTGAACAGTTGGAGCTGGAGCAGGTGGTGTATAGTTAGCAGATGCACTCTTCATACACATCTTTATTCCTCGCTTTCTAACAAATTAAAAAGGACTGTAACTTGTATTAGCTACAATCCTATTGCCTGTTTCGCTTTTTTTAACGACCCGCGCAGCAAAGGTCAAGGCGAGAGCGTCCCCTTTATTCGGAGATGGCAACCCTCGGTCTTTCATATCTTTTTTACTTTCAAGCTGAATGCGACCATTCTTATCAATGATCGCTTCAGGCCCTACGATATCATCGTATAAGGCTTGGTCATTTGGTGGAATAGAACCACCCTCACGGAGCCATTCTTTCATCTGTCCCCACATGTAGGCTCTCATATTGAGGTATACAGGGTCATTACTCTTACCGCCAAACTCAATTAATCGCCATTTGCGCCCTAATTGCTTACCGATAGAATATATTCCTGTACCGTACCCCATATCAATGAATACGGCATCAGCTTTGTATTCGTCCTCGAACTGAGCAATCAGCTGAGCCATGCGCCAGTCATCATCATTCTTAGGAATAGATGCAAGCGACTTCATAGAGTAACCTTGACGCATTACTATTTCTAAGGAGTCTGAACCAGTCCATGCAGGATCCACACCAATGATTACAGGTAGATGTTCAAATGCTTCCGGCTTATAAGATTGTTTTTGTGCTTTGTCAGCAATTTCAGTAGAGATGAATTGCAAATCTGATGCGGAAGGGAACACACCACGCACACGAACTTTGAAGAAGTCGGAATCCTCACCGTAAGCCTCTAACCATTCTTCAATCTTAGCTTTGTTAGATATCTTAACGGTTCTACTATCAATCTGATATGTATTCCAGAACTTTCTATATTTTCTAAAACATTCACGGAACCGCCCACTATTACGAGTAGGGTTACCAAATGCACACCAAATAATTTCCGTGTTAGCATCTGTAAGAGCACCTTCAGTTACTTCCCAAATGACATCATCAATAGCAGAGGCTTCATCAAATAGAACCAATATCCGATTACCTTGATTGTGAAGACCGGCGAATGATTCAGGGGAATTCTTACTCCAAGGAATAGCATCAATACGCCATGTTTTTTCGTAGTTTTTATCACTACTGAATATAGCTGTTGCCGTATACGTAAATAAATCTTTAGCAATGAACATATTGTGCCACTTACTAAGTTCTGGCCATGTTTTTGTTCTGAGCTGACCTTCTGTATTAGCAGTTACTACGCCACGAGTATTCTCATGAGTAGATATTGCAAAATGAATAAGCCATGATATCAGTGCTGATTTGCCGATACCATGGCCAGATGCTACCGCCTCTTGAATAGCGGTTTGTAGTTCTTTGCCCTTCTTTAATTGTTCACCTATATCTTTTAAGATTTGTATTTGCCATTCATCAGGCCCTTCCATATCTTCCAATGGCGTCCCCGGCTCTCCCCAAGGATAGGCAAAATATACAAACGCTAACGGATCATGTGTAAGAGCGCCTAATGCCTCTATTAATTCATCATGTTTTTCCATTAGCTTTCTCCCGTGCAGCTTTCAATTTATCCATAGCAGACACCGTAAGCTCACCTTTGACATCGATATTTTTAGTATCTCTCCACTTTTCAGGATTACGGTTTTTCAGCCAGAATATTTGAGCCGTAACATCCGGAGGCTGTTGTTTCTTTACAACTTTAACAAGCTTTCCATTCTCGTATGTTTTCTCTTCATATTCGTAACCTATAGCACGTTTATGTAATGCATTTTCAACTTCAAGGTCAATGACTTCCTTCCCTCTTTTAAGGGACTGCAAAAACTGCGGCGAACTCTTTTTCCAGTCGTATAAAGTTCTAATTGAAATACCTATATTTTTTGCTATTTGCTCATCAGTAAGGCCATCACGAGCCCAACCTTCCGCACGCAATAAATTATCTGGGTCAGTTAGCCAGTTTTTTCTATTTACTCGCAATGGATCATCACCTCACTTTAATGTATTACCGCCCTTGCGAATCATCTTCCCATTTTTCCTTACACATAATCCGCATGAATTTTTACTAGCACTTGAATGCGTAATATAGGATTGACATAGGCCATCGTAAAATATTTCATTGGCCGTACATATTCCATTTTTATTATTCAAGCATTTGTGCTTGATACAGTGTATTTGTGTCATAATTTTCTGTAACAAAAAAGGCACATCAATTACGATGCGCCTTTTTTTGCGTTTGGTATTCTAAATGCTTAGGAGATGAACTCATGTTCTTCCACATACAATATATCATAGATATAGGGGACTTAAAAGGTCGATATTAGCCGTTTACCGCCGATTTCCGTCGGAGTTTATACCCGAGCTCAACAAGTGCCAAATTCTTATATTCTTTTCCTTGTGATTCGCCGTAACCAACAAATGAATATGCCCCCTTAGCAGACATACCATTGATATATTGTTGCATGAGGATAATCGAGCCAACCGTATTAGTTAATGTATCGATCATATGACAAGCATCATCACGTTTAGTCAGTAGTTCATGGATTTGACGTTTATACCTCATTTCCATATTTAGTAGCCGATTAATATCATCTTCAATTCCTGATGGTTCACCGCCGTCTACTCGTTCCTTCCCGTAGTTTACTGCACGTAACGATGTGATATCGCTTTTAATACGTTGGATATTACGTTTTAACGATTTAATCCTCAATGCTGCCTTACTTGCTTCGTGTAGATACTCATATGCAAGTTCACGATATTCTTTTTTACTAAGTTCTACCATAGGACCACCACACAGACAATATTTAAAACAAACAAAATACTACATATTACCATATCCCGTATTTGTGATCTAATAATTTTCTGCAATTGCATCCAATATGCATAAGAAACCATAAAATGTTTTAATGCAGCAGCTTCACGATAAGAGTAATAGGACATTTTAAAAATAACCACAAGGTAAATCGCCAGTAGAATGTTTATAACAACCATTTCATTCATGGGTATCACCTGCTAGTCTTACATATTCAGGTGTGGTTTTATAAACTCCAGTAGTTGTTTGTGTCCAACTTGTACGACCACCACTGTAATAATATATAAAGCCATTTTTAAACTTAGCAAAGTGCATATTTACATCATCACCATAGCATGTAGTAACGATTATAGGTGTATCAATTGTTACTTCCGACCAATTAACAATATCTAAACATTTTGTGATATCCAACACTTCATTAGGTTGCATTTCAGGGATTAAGCCTATAAAAGCATCAGTACACTTTGTTGTTCCACCACTATTTGGGTCTATTTCATTACTCCCTATACGAAAAGCAGGCTTTTTTTTGGATAAGTACATACATCCATTACCTGCTTTATAATAATATAGCCACCCATCCTCATATAGCTTTAATAATATCCATTCTTGACCTTGTTTGTCGCTAATCATAATTTTCTACCTCTCTATAAGTCGTTTCGAATTCATTTACCTCATGAACTTTAATTTTACCTTTATGATCTTTAACAATATAATTACCTTTAAAACATTCGATTCTTCCATTATCTGTTATGATTTCTAATGATGCATTTTCATACCAATCAATACCAATTACATCACCAACAAAATCGACTATTTCCATAATATTAGTACCGTTATATTGCACAGCTTGAATTTCATTAACCCTTTTCTCATATCGTCTAAACACTTTCTATCTACTCTCCTTTTCCTTAAAAAATACTAACCATATTGTTTTCCCCCTGCGTTGGCCAATTATCGGCTCGCTAGGCAATAACCCTTTTACATCTGAAAATAGTACTTGCTCCTCATTCCATTTAAAAATAAGCGTGCCATTTTCTTTGAGCACTCGCCAACATTCTGCAAGACCTTGCTTAATATCATCTTTCCAGCTAGGCCCTAGCGTTCCATATTTAGCTTTTAAATATGATGTATCACCTGCATTTTTTAAATGCGGCGGATCAAAGATAACCAAATAAAACGTTTCATCATCAAAAGGCATGTTTTTAAAATCTGCTACTACATCTGGGTTGACTACTAACTTTCTTCCGTCGCATAGCGTTGTGTCTAAAGTTCGATTATCCATATATAAAGCACTTTCATGCTCTTTATTAAACCAAAACATTTTAGAACCACAACAAGCATCTAGTATTTTCATTGATTATCTTTAATACACACATTTTTAATTTTGCAGTACACATCAATATATGTTTCATTACGATCGCCATTGTGTGTTACTTCGATAAATTCTTCGATAGTCCGACCACTAACAATGGCTTTCCAGTTTTGTAGGGTTTTACAAAACCAAACAATGAACATATCTTCTGGTTCAACAGTTTGATAGCCTAAATTTTCAATCAACACTTTACGAGCTGCTTCAATTGCTTTTGTTTGTAATTCGTACATGTTTTTAGTCTCCTTTATCAAATTCGATTTAATGCCTTCCACTCATTCAACGTAAAAGTGGAAATACTATGTTTCTTGGCATATTCAAATTCACCTTTACAACCACGGCTAGATTCCCATTCTGGACACAACACTAAAATGTCACATTGGCCAAGCAAGCTTAAACAGATATCTAAGCCCCTTTGGTAATTGTCACCAGTCAGATATACATACCCAAAGTTATGAATTGGGGAAATATAGTCATGACTGGCATCATTTAAAACCAAATCTTCCATAATCACATCAATCTTTTTACGATTGCTTTCCTTGCCACCATAAGGATGAGCGACATAGACTAATTTTTTCTTCATAGCATCAACCTTTCAACGTTTCAATATGTACCCAAATCCCTGTTACTGGATTCCAATACTTTTCTGTAATTTCACTACAGACTTGAGCATCATCATTCCAGTAATTCAATTTGGTCATACAGTCCTTAAATAATTTAATAAGATTATCTGTATCTGGCCGAGTAGTTTTCCAATGTGGCGCTTTGCAATTCGCTTTACCGAAACACCACTTAGTAACCAATCGAATAGGTCCCTCTAAAGGTTCACTAGGAACATGATCAACTAAACCATCTAAGAATATTTGTTTAGCCTGTTTCAACTTATCGGATTCATAAAAGATAGGCTTACCATGTTGTGTATTCACCTGCTTAGTTTGATGTGTAACAGTAGGAACCTTTTTAAGAGGAATGAAAAATTCAATAATCAATAACCAATCCTCCTTTATTGAAAATTTAATTGATAATAACTAAAACAATTTTTAAAGCCCTTTTGTAATGTAGGGTTCAACCTAAGGGGAAGAGGTAAGAAAAGGATGATTTCAGAAATCCTTTTCCTTACCCCCTTAGCTTGAATCCACTTTACATTGGGACAAATACATACAAGGACATACACTTATATATATAAGAGCGTCTGTCCCTAATTTTGTCCCTATATAAACCTCAATTTTCATCAATTGGTTTACATTCTAAATTAGGGTCTATAAGCTTACCAAGATTGATATTATAAACAGGGCTTTCTTTTAAATAACGACGTAATGTTTTTTCACTTACTTCCATAAGTTCGGCAACCCGTTTTATTTCTACTTGTCCAGTAAAACCATTTTCTGCATCAGCAATATTGAATGCATCAACAATTTGCTCTTTCTTCTTTTCTTTAGCAGCTTTTTTGCGTTTGTTTATAACATTAGCGCCCTTTTGTTGTGGGCTATCAAATTGAGCCATTGCAAGGAACCCGTTTGTATCCACTTTATGAATTGGGTAGTCAAACCATAAATCTACCGGTTTAAACTTAGGATATTCTCGGAGTGTTCCTTCCATTCGCCATGCAGTACATTGGCTAGTATCAATAGGAGCATCTTGGAGTTTATCCTCGTTCATGTTCTCGAGTTCAAGTTCTAGTAAGTCAAGTAATGCATCTGGATCACGAGCGAATACACCAGAACCAGATGCACGGTCCATAGACCGCTTACCAGTTTGGCTCCCCTTTGAATGGTGATGACAATAAATAACTGCGCATTTAAGTTCAGTACATACCTTGTCAAACTGATTACAGAAATTAGCCATTTGATCAGCACTGTTTTCGTCACCTGTAATAACCTTATAGATAGGGTCAATAATGATAGCTTTGTAATTACGCTTTTGGGCTCTACGGATAAGTTTAGGAGCCAATTGGTCCATTGGTAAGGACTTACCCCTTAAATTCCATATGGATATATTCCCAATGTTTGTTGGTTGCTGTTCAAGGGCCTCGTACACATCTTTAAACCGATGCAAGCAGGATGCCCTATCAAGTTCCAAATTGACGTATAGGACCTTACCTTGTGTACAGTCAAATCCAAACCACGGCTTACCTTCGGCAATGGAAATGCATAATTGAATTAGCGCAAATGATTTACCCGCCTTAGATGGTCCGGCAATGAGCATTTTATGTCCTTCACGGAGAATCCCTTCAATTAATGGAGGTGCAAGATCTGGCATGTTATCCCATAATGCGTCAAGTTCTTCTGGTTCCGGTAAATCATCATTAACGGATGCGATCCATTCTTCCCATTCCTTATAATTTTCTTTGCCAATGTTGGTTGCCATAAGGAATTGGGGTTTACCGTCACGCATAACACCCGGCATTCTAGATAGTCGACTAGGATTACGATTCTTTTTATCTGGTTTAAAGCCATTCTTTTGAGCAATGGAATATATAAAGTCAACACGCTTTCTGTATTCCTCATAGGAGTAAGCATCTACTTTAACGATTGCATGAATCGATTTACCACCACTAAATACCATGGCTGCAATTGGTAATTCTAATTGTTCAAGAATAGCTTTTTGCTTTCCGAGCGACATGTTGTCAGATTCTAATAACATATACCGAAATGCGGTTACGTTATCATTTTTAACCCCTTTACCATCAATTGGATTAAAGCGAATCCATGCACCCATTTCTTTGTTAAAGGTGCCAAACACATTTTCTAATTGCGTTGTGCCGTTAATACCATCTAGGATTTGTTGTACCGTACGGCTATAATTTCCCATCGTAGGAGACTGTTTTCCGTCCGGTAATGCAAATGTATTAACTACATATCCAACGTACTCCTCCGGCTCAAATAACGTAGTCAGATATGTAACAATATCTTGTTTACGTTGCTCTAAAGGATATGATTTAGGAATATGAACATCAGATTCTTCTATCCAGTTCTTATCAACGACTTGATATTGTTCCGGAGTTGTCGCCAATACCATGGAATCAAAACTTAATACCTCATTATTTTCAAGCTTACGTTTAGATGTCCATCCGTTTTCTTTTGCCATTTGAGTGATCGTTGCACCGGTAACAAGTTTTCCAGTATACCGACCAAATGATTCCCATTTAGCAGCACATTCACCTTCATGGAATCGTTCTCCATCATCTGCAGACCATTCTTCCCATATAAACATAGGATAGCCCTCTTGATGGAGAGCAAGTCCTACGTTTAACCATTCCTCATAGGAGCATTGGGCAGGGTCTATATATTCGAGTAATTCTCGTAAATCAATTTTGCTTTCCATGTTTACTCCTTACCATTGGGGAACGAATTCATTTACAGGTGGCTTGTATGTAGCAGGCACTACACCTTTAGGAATACGCCAGCCACTAGCACTAATACGACTAATCATTTTAGAGGCTTGGTTATTGCTCCATGTTCCTACATTTTTAAATCCTTTGTTTTCAAGGAATCTAATTTGTTTAGGGGTAGACAAGCCTTCTTCACGACGTTTTTGTAATCTATCAATGAGCATAGATGCTTTGCCAGCATCTTCAATACTGTCACCATTGATGCCAAATTGCTCAAGAGTTTTCTTTTGGCTATCCGTAATCGCACTCATTTGCCAACCAAAGGCTGGAACATAATGGGTAAGGTCTTCAGCTTGGATAGAAAACTCGAATTGCAATGGATCAACAAGTTGTGCTTTTTTCTTACGCATAGCAGCGAGTTCTTTTGCAAGCGCCTCTTCACGTTGAGCTAATACGTCAGATTCTGCATCCCTTTCGCATTCTTCAAGGTCCATTCCTTTTTCTTCAAGAATTTCCGTCATGCGTTTGGCCACATCATCTGACTTAGCGATTAAATGAGCTGGTCTACATAATTCGTGACGTTCTACATGCCATAGAAAATCTAAAATTAATAGATGATCTTTACCCGGTGAAAGCCGTGTGCCACGTCCTATCATTTGACAATACAAGGCACGAGACCGAGTAGGACGTAATACAATAACACAATCAACGCTTGGACAATCCCATCCTTCCGTGAGCAACATTGAATTACAAAGTACATTATATTTACCTTCAGCAAATGCTTGTGTAATTTCTGTACGGTCTTGGCTTTTACCGTTTACTTCTGCTGCTTTAAATCCTCGCTCGTTGAGAATTTCACAGAATCGTTGACTGGTAGCAATTAATGGTAAGAATACGACGATTTTTCTATCTCTGTATTCCATTAATTTGTTGGCTATTTCCTCTAAGTAGGGTTCTAATACTCTACCAATATCACCTACGGAAAAATCGCCAGTTGAAATCTTAACCGATGAGATATCTAATGTGAGCGGTAATGTTTGTACTTTAATCTTAGATAAGAACCCCTCTTGAATAGCTATAGGCAAGGTGTATTCAAATGCTAAACTTTCAAATACACGTCCTAAATTTTTCATATCTGAGCGATCTGGTGTAGCCGTTACACCTAAGACTTTTGCTTGGTCAAAGTAATTTAATATAGCTTGATAGCTACTAGATACAGCATGATGTGCTTCGTCAATGATAATGACATCAAAGTATGTTTTACTGAACATTGACAATCGTTTGTCTTTGCATAATGTTTGAACAGAACCAACTATGATGCGGTCCCATTGCCCAATACATGTATGTTCAGCTTTTTCCATTGCAGTTGTAAGACCTGATGCACTCATAATTTTGTCAGAGGCTTGCTGCAATAGTTCTTCACGATGCGCAAGGATAAGAACACGCTTACCCCTGCGAACCGCTTCCTCAGCAACTTTGGCAAAACAGATTGTTTTACCTGTACCAGTCGGAAGAACTAATAATGTCTTATTAACCGTTTCCCATTCATGCCATATCGAGTCTACAGCTTGTTGTTGATACGGTCTAAGTTCCATTAGAATGCACCGTATCCATTGGTTTGAGCATTAGGACTTGCAAAACATTTTTTGATTTCGTTACGAGTTCCATTATTACCGTCATTTTTCACATAGCCTTGTTGTGTTAATTCACACATGGCGGATTTACCAATTAATTGGTCAGGGTCCGGACTGTAATTTTCACCTTTTTTAGCTAGTCCTACGGCCATAAATAGTTCTGTAACTTTCCAGATTGTAGACTTCGTATAGAATAAGTTGTGAATCAATTTTGTTTTACCTTGATCACCACCATCTACTTCGAGTGTAATTTGAGCCTGTGGACAAGATGGCAACTTGCTACCTTCTTTAGGTTCATAGAATTTCTTTGCTACATCTGTGATTACAAATGGATACGTACCGGCTTCAAGTAACGTATATTCACGTTCTTCCGCTAAAATAGGTTGGTCAAATGAATATATTTCTTCTGCTTTACCGAATGTTTCAAAATTGCTTTGTGTTGTCATAATAATTAATTTCCTTTCTTAATTGCTTCAACAATATTTGGCCAGAATGGGATAATCCATCCATTAACGAATTCTGGATCATAATTTTCAAATGGTGTACCAGCTGGATATTTACCACGAGCGATTACTACTGATTGAACTTGTTCTAATGTGATACCATCTTTAACCATTAAGTCTTTTAATGGTTTAGGAATAGCTGTTTCAACTAATGGTGTTTCGTTTTTGTTGGTATCAACAGCTTCCTGTGGTGGTGTTACGGGTTGTGTTGTAGTAACTTCCCCAATTTGTTCCTTAGTAGCATTTATTACCTCTGTAGCATATTCATTATTAGCGGCTTGTGCTAATTCTTGTGCTGCAGCAGTTGGTAGTACATCATCTGGAATAACATGAGCGATTTGACTATATTCAAATGGCATCATATCTGGTAATCCATGACGATTTTTAGCATCCCATGCGGGGTTATGAGTAGCGTACATTAAACGCTTACCATTGGTTGCTTTCTTTTTGTTTGTTTGAGTAGTAATGATTTCATTTTTATAATTGGCAAAGAGTACCATGTCCGCCCATTCTTTAATAAGTGGAGATGTTTGACTTCCCGTCTTTTTGCCAAGTTTCAATTCAAAGCGATCATAGGCGCCTAATTCATCTGGCTGTTCAAACTTACGAATTTGAGCGTGAGCAGTAAGTACTACGTTCATACCTGCATTAATAACTTCATCAAGCAGATTTAAGAAACGGCCCATTTCCTCACGGACAAATACATATCCGTTGCCATACCCAAAGTCTTCAATCCCCGATTTATTATGTTTAGCACAGATGTACTCAACACATAACTGTTCCGCCCAGTCAATCGTGTCAATGACCAAAGTCCGATAGAAACCCGGCATTGTTGCAAATTCCTTAACAAAGGAAATAAGCATTTGCCATGATGTAGGCTTATCTGTGCGAGCCACATCTAAATGGTCTGTGCTGCCCTCTGTATCAATAAATACAGGTGATGGAAAGTGACTGGCAAAGGTTGTTTTACCAATCCCCTCGGTGCCATACACGACCACCTTTTGCGCACGTTTTCGTTTACCTGTTGTAATATTCATTAAAAATCACCCCATTCATTTTCAGGTTTAGTTTCATTAACTGGTGCTGCTACATTACTGTACTCTTCACCTTTAATGTGTCCATCTTCAATAATGATGGAGCATTCATCTTGGTTATTAGTAACACGAGTAGCAATGACTTGTAGACCTTCCGATTCAAGCCAAGCCCCAAATTCTTTCATAGTGTCTACATCCATTTGTTCGAGTTTATCCATAAGTACGAATCCGCACTTAGGATTTAAAGCTCTAACAATGGCCGTAGCCACTTTGAGCTGCTCAGCACCGCTCATGCAGTCCCATTGACGATCATTGTAGATAAGGACGCCATCTTGAATGGATAAACCTGATAATGGCATTTGTACAGATTCAAGCAGTTTATTTTTATCTTCCCTGATGGTTTCAAGTTCACCAGTCAAGTTATCATAATCTGCTTTATAATCAGCGGCTTCCTGCAATGCTCTTGCACGTTCTTGATTAGCACGTACCTTTTGATTAATGGCATCTACATTTTTAATTTGCTCCTCGAGTTCAGCCGTAGATTCATCTTCTAAATCTTTCGCTGCAGTAGTTGCAATATCATAATCTTCAGCTAATTGTGCTTGTTTAGCTTGTAGTTCTTCGAGTTTCTTTTGCGCTTCATCAACCAAGTTATTTACAGTAACCATTTGAGCTTGAATAGCTGAAACGTTATTACGTTTCTTTTGGTTCTCTGCATTTTTCAATAAAATGGCTTGTTGCTGTTGGATAAGTTCCGATGCGCTAATCGGTTCGAGTGGCACCTCGTCATAACCGACTAATTCTTTTGCATACTTGTCTTTTTGATTTGCAATTTGACCGATAGAATGACGTTTTGCGTATACCTCTTGATGTTTACCTTCGAGTTTATTTAATTCGTCTTCTACGCCTAATAATTTCAAAAGTTCATTTGCCTTTTCCTTATCACTCATTTCCATGAACTTAGGAAGATCTAATGCTAGTTGCCCAATAAACCCATCTAAAATACGTTGACCAGATTTTTTACCTTCTGGATCTACAACTTTTAATGTGCTGCTATTACCACTACGTGTAACCACTAGCCCATTAGATAGTTTTACTTCTAATTTAGGCGGATTGTAGCTTCCATCACGTACCGCACTAGATGGTTCAAACTTTGCACCGCCTAGTGTCCAAGCAATGGCATCAAGGATAGATGTTTTCCCTTGTCCATTCTTCCCACCAATAATGGTTAACCCATTAGGTGATGGTTCATAAGAAACAGCTTTAACACGCTTTACATTTTCTAATTCAAATGAATTAATTTTGATTGATTCTCCCATGCATTTGCTCCTTATTCTTGAGTACCAGCCAATAACAAGTAATTGGTTAATTCAGATTTAATTGAATCGGTTTCAGATTTGATAGCATCTTTAACATAACGATTCATAATTGGACAAGATAACTTGAACGATAATTTATCCCCTTCGTCTTTAGGTTTAATGATGTCTAATTGCACTTCAATTTTTTGAGTGAATTGACTTTCATTAAGAATGACCATGTTTACAAAGATAAAGCGAGGCATCTTTAAAGTACCTTCAGCTTCTTTTACTTTGATGCTCATAACATAGTTATCATCATCAGTTCGAGTAAAATCACCTTCCGTTTGTGTTACGTATTTGAAATTTCTAACAGCAATTAAAAGCTTTTCGTAATCTTCGATTTCATGTTCATGAATTCGGAGTAAATCAAGCATTTCTTTTTGCGTTAAACTTAGACCAAAGATGGAATACCATTCTTTAAACTGTTCGCTTTTTTGAAATGCGTATACAATTTTGTCTTGCTTACGATCTGTTACAGTGCAGTCTGTTACTGCTACCACCTTTTTGTCTGAATATGTAATAACAGATGTTTTAGGGTCTCCCTTAGCTTTTACACCTTTAACAAATGATTCAGCGCTACTAAGTTCATATCTAAATCCGTTATATTGAAACACGTCATTGGCTTCACCATGACGAATAATTACTTCACCATTTTCTGTTTGTACATTCAAGTTAAATTTTTCTTCCATTGTGTTAACCTCTCTTTTCAGTAGTTGAATTAAATGTTAGGACTTCTAATTGCGGCTTTTCGTTGACATCAACTTTTACTGTGAAGTCGTCCGCATAAGAACCGATAGCACGACGTGAGATAGCTGGTAATGTTGATTTAATATTGTAACCAAGTTCTACGATGGTATCGGTATCTGGAACTCGTAACATTTCAATATTAATAGTGATTTTAGCTTTCTGACCTTTTGAGATTTTTCGTAATGCATCTTTGTACATTTCCTCAAATTCAGCTTCTAACTTTCCATCACAAATATTAGTTAGATTTAAGACTTGTTGTTTTTCATTCATTTGTTTGCTCCTTACTTTTTTAAAATTTGAATGATGTCATAAAATGGATCTTTACTATCCATATCCTTATAACGTTCGTCAAAGATAATTTGCTTTTGATATGTTTGCATGGTTCCGATGCAAACTTGAAGATATAAGACTTTGTTATTATTTGGTACATTTTCTTTAACAAATCCAATTGTTGAACCAAGGAGTACTGCTAATACTTCTTCATTATTTTCAAAACTGTCTTTGTTATAACTAATACCTATCTTTTTATCTGGATTAGCTTCATCTATTAAGATTTCAATGCGCTTCATTTGTCCTCCGTGTTATAATTTCTATAGGTGTTATTTACCTACGCCCGTTTAGCTTGCCGGTTAGCGGGCGTTTTCTTTTTCATATACATCGGCGCACACCCAAACAAGTCCGCCAATAATGATTTGTAATAGAAACTGGAAAAAACCAATTTTATCAATTTCTAGGCTTCCCATGGATCCGATAATCCATATAAAAGCAGCCCATTTTAAAGCAATAATCACAACTTCAACTCCCCTTCTACCATAACCAGTAAATCACTGGTTATTTTTCGTATACTCATTTTTAACTTTTCATTTTCTTGTAAAAGCTCATTACGCTCCTTTTCTAACTTTCTGTATTGTAGTGGACTGTATTCATCCACAATCCCTACTAGCGCCTCGACTTCTTTTTTATTGAAGCGGACGCCCGGAAGCCCTTTTACTTCACGTAGGATGCCACGTTCCCTAAGATTGTTGACGCTGCTTTCGCTGCATTGGAGCAATTCTGCAACGTCTTTAATCGTATAAACTATGGGTTCCATACTGGAATCCTTGATTCTACTTTTGCCATCCTATCTGCTTCACGACATTCTTTGATTTTGCCGTGGATGGACTTTCTACATAACTTACTTGTATGTCGTTTAGCAAAGTATTCCCTAATAATCTTTCTCCAATATTGTGCATACTCAGCATTTCGACCAGCCCAACCAAAGACAGTTTCCGTATTTCCATAAACTCTATTAGCTATGGATAAATCTTGTTTGTTTTGTACTAGCATGTTTCATCTCCTTTTTTCTACTTAAAGTAGACTAATAAGGCAAAAGAATATCATCCATGGTTACGGAATATAATCGACACAATTCGTTCAAATTCCCATAATCAATTTCTGTTTTTCCATTTTCCCAGTTATTGATTGTAACCTTGGATTTCTTCATTTTCCTTGCTACTTCTTCTTGCGATAGATTTGCATTAACTCTCGCAGCTTTTAAAGAAATTTTTAATCGCTTCAATTTATCCCTCCTTCCTTTGATTATTAGTATAGTTTACTGAAAGTAGAATGTCAATACTAAAAGTAAACTTTTTTATAAAATAGTATTGTGTTTTACTACTTTAAGTATTAATATATAGGTACGCAGGAGAGGAGAATAGGAGCTTATTATGGATTCTAATTACAAGAGAGTGTTTGCTCAAAATCTTAGCAATTTATTAGCAGCAAACAAAAAGACACAAGCAGATTTAGTGGCTGATTTGAAGTTAAACAAATCAACTGTTTCAACATGGGTTAATGGAACTAAAATGCCTAGAATGAACAAAATTGAACAGTTGGCTAATTATTTTGGTGTAGAAAAATCAGATTTAATTGAAAATAAGTCAGATATAAATGACCCATATTACATCGATCCAGAAGTAGCGGAATACGCAAATAAATTGAAAGACAATCCTGATATGCGATTGTTGTTTGATGCAGCTGAAGACATGTCAAAAGATGATATTGATTTTGTAGTTAATTTAATTGAGGGATTAAAGAAACGTGAGGGAAAGTAGAATGAAGAAGTTATTAATATTAATCTGTATATTATTTATTCCTTTATCATGCAATGCAATTTCTTTAAATGAATTGCGTAACAATCCAAATCAATACACATTAGTGTATTCTGACCAAATGCATGAAGCGTATGTTGATAATTCAACGATTGTTGTATCAAGATATAATCCGCCATATTATGCTATTAACGCTACTGTATATTCTATATGGTACGATGAAAACAGTATTGTAGAAGCAAATCAGACTTCTTTTTTTAATTACGATAGAAGTTTAAAAACATTAGCACTTAAATTTGAAGAAGTTAATGATTTAGCAAGGGAATTTACAAATGATAATGGGGTAAAGTTTAAAATAAATACTTTAATTCGGTATGATTTAAATGGAAATAAGATTTCCTCTATAGATTCTTTCAAATTTGGGAAATCACCTTCTGGTAAAGCTCCTGCATATTCTCCGAGTTATGAAGTTGCAATGTATATATTTCATAAATCATATAATATGTATTTTAACGAACCTTTATCTAATTAATTCTATCAGGGGAGAGTGTTGTTATGTCTATTAACTTGATCTATACGCAATTAAAGAAAACACAAACAGCAGTAGTACGTCTTAATGAAGATGGCAGTCATTCAATACTGGTTAATTTAAATAAGCCATTAGATGCTCAACGAGTTAGTGTACTACACGAATTAGGACATATTAAACACGATGACTTCCATTCTGAAGAACATATCAATCTAATAGAACGGATTGCTCATGAAAGAGAATTATATGAAGATATAGATGAAGAATTCTTTTATCACGTGGTTAATAGCAAGGATGTGTAACCATGCAATATAATTTTACAGTCAGGAAGAAAGACAAAGGTTACCAAATTATTGTCAGTTATAAAGACGGGATCAAATGGAAACAAAAGTCTAAGCAGGGCTTTCCTACTCAGAGAGAGGCAAAGCTCTATGGGCAACAAATTGTCGATAACCTAAAAAAGACTGTCACCAATCCTCTTGATGACAGTCTTAAAAATATTACATTTATTGAATTGTGTGAATTGTATATGCGTGAGAAAACAAGCATATCAGAAAATACAAAATTAGTATATCATTATATCATTAAAAATCTATCTGTATTGCATCAAAAACGTGTTAGAGATATATCACATCAGATGATATTTAAAACGCTCTCTGACATTAAATTTGCCAATCGTACAAAGAATATGCACATCACCTTCCTAAAGTCTGTTTTTAATTTCGCCATTAAACCGTATCGAATTATACAATCTAACCCGGTATCAGAAATTAAACGATTTACAACTAAAACATATAAATCATTAACAACTTTTACCATGGATGAAATGGATCTACTATTAAAAACATATATAGATAATAAAAAGCTATATACCCTACTATCCATTGCTCGATATACAGGGGCTAGATATGGCGAAATTTTAGCCCTAACGTGGATTGATATAGACTTGGCCTATAATACCATTCGAATTAACAAACAATGGTCTAGGACGTCAAATAACGCATTCGGAGTAAAGGAACCGAAAACAAGAAATAGTATTCGAACTCTTCCTATCCCTCCGATTCTATCCAATATATTATTAGAGTATAAATCAATCTCTAATACAGAGCGATTATTTAATATTAATACTAGCAGTACTGGTAATGTAAATTATGCTATTAGAACGGTAGTTCCCAATAAAACTATCCATGCATTTCGTCACACCTATGCAACAACACTTCTTGCGAATGGTGTTGATATAAAAACAGTAGCAAGTTTACTTGGAGACAATATCAATACTGTAATGAATGTCTACGTCCACTATTCAGATGAGATGCGCAAGAACGCTGCACAGGATGTATCAAAAATTTTTGGATAAATTTTTGACGAATTTGTGACGAAATAAAAATAATCCTTATAATATCAAGGCTTATTGACTTAAATCTCATATCTAATTTATTATATCATAGGTAACAGTTAAAAGGTAGAAAATAAAACCTCTACACCGCATGCGTCGTGCATGAATGTAGAGGTTTTCATTATATTCAAAATGTTGTTACTTTATTTAAAAGCCTTAGCCCCAATATCTGTACGATATTGCATGCCTTCAAAGTCGATATGCTCTATACGTTCATAGGCTCTATCAAGTGCCGTTCTAAGGTCTTTGCCAAGTCCGACAACACCAAGCACACGACCGCCATTAGTGACATAATTTTCACCAACAAGCTTTGTACCAGAGTGGAATACAATGGTTGTGTCATATTGTTTAATATCCCCACTGATGACATCGCCCTTAGATGAAGTTTCAGGATAGCCCTTAGAAGCAAGGATAACGCAAGCCGCTGAGGAATCTTTCCATTTCACCATATTAGAGGTTAATGTGCCCTTAGCACAGGCCATCATAATCTCACCTAAATCACTATCGAGCAGCGGCAATACAACTTGTGTTTCAGGATCACCAAAGCGCGCATTGAATTCTACCACCTTAGGACCTTCGTCAGTAATCATAAGCCCCGCGTAAAGGCAGCCTACATACGGCATGCCTTCTTTTTCCATAGCCGCTACCATAGGTTCTAAGATGGTTTTCATCGCTGCGTCCCGCAATGCATCTGTAAGAACGGGGGCCGGTGCATAGGTCCCCATGCCACCTGTATTAGGCCCTTTATCACCATCAAAGATACGTTTATGATCTTGAGAGGCAATCATAGGAACTACGGTCTTGCCATCTACAAAGGCTAATAAACTAGCCTCTTCGCCTTCCATAAACTCTTCGATAACAACGGTGCTGCCTGCATCACCGAATCGATTACCACTGAGCATATCTTCTACGGCTGCATTCGCTTCATCGATGGTCATGGCTACTACAACCCCCTTCCCTGCCGCCAATCCGTCAGCTTTAACAACAATAGGAGCTCCTGTTTGAGCAATAAAAGCTTTCGCTTCATCTACCTTGTGGAATACACCATACGCAGCAGTTGGAATGTTGTATTTTTTCATGAGATTCTTGGCAAACACCTTTGAGCCCTCTAATTGAGCGGCGGCTTTAGATGGACCAAAAACAGGAATACCCACCTTATTGAGTACATCTGCTAAACCTGCTACCAAAGGAGCCTCAGGCCCAACAACAACTAAATCAACTTGATTATCTTTCAAAAAGCTAATTAAATGATCGCTTTGTTGCCAATCGATGCCAACTAGCTCTGCACAATCTGACATAGCCGCGCTACCAGGAATAGCATATACCTTTGTTACGCTAGGGCTGATGGACAATCGCCACGCCAATGCATGTTCACGGCCGCCGCTACCGATTACACATACTTTCATAAGTCCTCCATCGGCGCCTAAACGCCATCAAATTCATAATAATATAAACACATAACGGGCTTACTCCAAACATCAATAATTGTTGACCATACAATAGATATTTTACCCTGATAGTGTTTAACAATCCGCTAAAAGTTCTTAACCAATTAATGCTTAAAGTGACGAATATTTGTAAATACCATGGCAATGCCCGCTTCGTCAGCCGCTTTGATGGACTCTTCATCGCGAATAGAGCCACCTGGTTGAATAATAGCTGCGATGCCATGCTTTGCCGCTGTTTCTACGGTATCGCCAAACGGGAAGAATGCATCGGATGCCAATACAGCGCCTTTTGCGGCTTCCCCGGCTTGTTCAAGGGCAATTTTTGCAGAGCCTACGCGATTCATCTGACCGGCCCCAACTCCAAGGGTACGTTTTTCATTAGAAATCAAAATAGCATTGGACTTTACATGTTTTACAAGTTTCCATGCAAATTCAAGGGCTTTCCATTGTTCCTCTGTCGGTTGTACCTTCGTAACAACTTTATAATTGGCGCGGTCTTCTACGAGATCGTCTTCTGTTTGCACTAATAAACCACCAGACACCTTTTTCACTGTCACTTGGCCAGATTCCGGCTTAGATAGCTCGATGAGGCGAATATTTTTCTTTGCTTCAAGGATTTCTAATGCTTCTTTTGTGAAAGCTGGCGCCATAATAACTTCTAAGAAAATTTTGCTCATTTCCTCCGCTGTACTTGCATCTACTTCACGATTTAAGGCTACGATGCCACCAAAGGCAGATACGGAATCAGCTTCGTACGCATTTACATAGGCATCATGTAATGTAGATGCAGTAGCGGCACCACATGGGTTCGTATGCTTAATTATACATGCAGCTGGATTAGTAAACTCCCATACCATATTCCATGCCGCTTCCATGTCTACAATATTGTTATAGGAAAGCTCTTTGCCATGTAGTTGTTTCAAAGCCCCCATGCCATGAGCTGTACCAATTTCTTTGTAGAACGCTGCTTGTTGATGCGGATTTTCGCCATATCTAAGATTTGTTACCTTTTCATAAGCGCTCAAATACTCAGGAGGTGTAGGACCTTCATGCAAGATTCCACTCATATAATTAGCGATAGCCACATCGTAAGCCGCTGTATGAGCAAAGGCTTCTTTGGCAAGACCAAAGCGATATTCCTTAGTCAATTTTCCTTTGTCTTTGAGCATCTCCAAGATTTCATCGTAATGATTTGGATTTACTACGATGCCTACGTACGCATGATTTTTTGCGGCAGAACGAACCATCGTAGGGCCACCAATATCGATATTTTCAATGGCCTCTTCTAGGGACACATTAGGTTTTGCAATGGTTTCACGGAACGGGTAAAGATTAACCACAACAAGGTCGATTGGTTCGATACCATGTTCTGCCATAGCTTGTTTATGCTCCGCATTATCACGGATCGCCAAAATACCACCATGCACGTTAGGATGTAAAGTTTTTACTCGGCCATCCATCATTTCTGGAAAACCTGTCAAAGACTCTACAGCTTTTGCAGAAATACCTGCATCGGTAATCACCTTAAGCGTACCACCTGTCGAATAAATGGTTACACCTAAGTCAACTAAACCTTTTGCAAAATCTACAATACCCGTTTTATCAGAAACACTAAGCAGTGCATTTTTAATCATGTAACCTCTCCATTTGCTTACACATATCAATCTTCAATATAAACCGTACGACCTTTTATAGTGAGCTTATCCTCACAAAATAGTCGTAACGCCTCTTTATATGTTTTATGTTCTATAGGTAATAATCTATCACTCAAAACATCCTCTGTATCATCAGGTAATACAGGAACTGTATTCTGCATGATAATAGGACCTGTATCCATTCCGGCATCAACAAAATGTACCGTACAACCAGTTACCTTTACGCCCGCATCGATAGCTTGTTGATGTCCATGTAGTCCCGGAAAGGATGGCAACAAGGCAGGATGGATATTTAAAATTCTATGCTCATAGTGCTCAATCAGTGGAGCCCCTACAATGCGCATATATCCAGCCAAAACGATACCATCTACCTTGTAGGGCTCTAACGCATCTAACTGGGCTTGTTCAAAGCTAGTTTTAGAATCATAGTCGCTACGTTCGATGACAATGAGTGGAATATTCCAAGGTTTAGAACGTTCAACAATCCCTGCATCACCGTGATCTGTAATGATAACTACGAATTTACCATTAATATACCCTTCTTGCATGGCTTTATAGAGGGCTTCCCCATTGGAGCCTCTACCACTTGCGAATAGAGCTAGACGCTTTTTAGCTACGGAACTAGTCATTAAATACCGCCCCTTTTACAACAACTGGACCTTCACCGCTAACGATATGACCAATTTCATAAACCGCTTCATTACGACTTTCAAGATTTGCCTTTACTCGATCCACATCCGCAGCATCCACTATGAGAATCATGCCGATACCCATGTTAAAAGTACGGTACATTTCATGCCAATCTACATTGCCCCATTCTTGTAGCTTTTCAAAAACTGGAAGGCGAGGCCATGTATCACAATCGATCTCTGCCGTTACTCCCGTAGGTAAGACGCGAGGAATATTTTCATAAAAACCGCCGCCCGTAATATGAACCATACCTTTAATTAAATCTTCTTTAATCAACGGTAATACAGCTTTAGGGTATAAGCGCGTTGGCGTTAATAATTCTTCTCCCAGTGTTTTGCCAAATTCAGGAATATCTTGATCAATAGAGAAACCCTTGTGATCAAATACAATTTTACGAACCAAGGAGAAGCCGTTGGAATGTACGCCAGAAGATGGCAAGCCCAAAATCACATCACCAGCTTTAATACTTTCACCAGTAATCAATTTAGGACGATCTACGATACCAACGGCAAAACCAGCTACATCATAATCCTCATCATCGTAGAAACCTGCCATCTCAGCAGTTTCACCGCCTAGTAAAGCGCAGCCTGATTCTTTGCACGCCTCAGCTACACCACGTACGATATCCGCCACTTTTACAGGCTCTAGTTTGCCAACCGCAATATAATCGAGGAAGAATAAAGGTGTAGCACCTTGTACGAGAATATCATTAACACTCATAGCTACACAGTCTTGACCGATAGTATCATGTTTATCCATCATAATAGCGAGACGTAATTTGGTGCCCACCCCATCTGTACCAGATACGAGCATAGGATCAGACATAGCATGACCAGCTAAGGAATAGAGTCCCCCAAAACCACCTAAATCACCAACAACACCCGGTGTATACGTGCGTTTAACAGATTCTTTCATCAGTTCTACGGTGCGATTACCTGCATCGATATCAACACCTGCATCACGATAGGTTAAACTAGTTTTATTCGAGCACATATTTGACCCCTTCCTCTTGGTCCGCAGGAACCGCTACACTATAATCACCATTGAAACATGCAAAACATAAATCATCTGGCTTTACATCAGATACAGCACGACATAGGCCTTCACGAGACAAGTAATGTAATTTATCAGCCTTGATAAAATCTCTAATTTCATCCACTGTATGAGTAGCTGCTATAAGTTCTTTACGCACCGATGTATCAATGCCATAGTGACAGGAATACTCAATAGTTGGAGAACTAATACACATATAAATCTCTTTAGCACCAGCCTCTTTTAGCATTTTTACAATAATACCACTCGTAGTACCGCGCACGATAGAGTCATCGATGAGAACGATACGCTTGCCCCCAACAATATGTGGCAATGCATTTAGCTTCATACGAACAGCTAATTCTCGTTCCTCTTGATTTGGTTTAATAAAGGTACGACCGCTATAACGGTTCTTAACTAAACCTTCTGCAAAAGGGATACCCGATGCACGAGCATAACCTAATGCAGCTGTTGTACCGGAATCCGGAATGGACATTACGATGTCCGCATCATACTTAGTTTCGTTATATAGTTCGCGGCCCATATTTAGCCGAGATTGATATACGGATTGACCATCGATATGACTATCGCCACGTGCAAAATAAATGTATTCAAAGACGCAAAGTTTTTTATCGATTTTTTCTGGTTCCGCATAGATTGTACTACGCACACCAGAGTCATCGATGATAACCATTTCACCAGGATCTATATGACGAATAAACTCTGCCTTAATCGCATCAAAAGCACAGCTTTCACTAGAGAGCACATAACCATTTTCAGTTTTACCTAAACAAAGTGGTCTAAATCCTTGAGGGTCTCGTACACCTACTAAAGAGTCGTTCGTAGTAATGACTAAAGAGAACGCCCCTTCAATTTGACGCGCCGCATCGGCAATCCGTTCCGCTTGTGTTTCCGCTTTAGAACGGGCAATCAGGTTTACGATAACCTCAGAATCCATCGTCGTTTGAAAGATGGAACCATCGGCTTCAAGACGTTTTCGAATAGATAAGGCATTCGTTAAGTTTCCATTGTGAGCCACCGCAATTTGACCGCCTTGGTAGTGAATAACCAAAGGCTGGATATTACGCGGATTATTGGACCCGGTCGTAGAGTACCGCACATGACCAGTCCCCATATAGCTTGGCAAAGATGGTAATTCTTTGATAGCCTCGGTCAACAAGCCCATGCCTTTTTTCAGTTCTACATCATAACCATCGGTAACAGCAATGCCCGCACTTTCTTGACCACGATGTTGGAGAGCAAATAGCCCCCAATATACATAGCGTGCTACATCAACTGTCCTATCATAGATGCCGAACACACCACACTCTTCGTGCCATTTATCAAAAACAGAATCGTAGTTCATCTTCCCCCCTATTAGGCACGCTCACCTGTAAGACGGAATAACATTTCCTTATATGCTTCTTCAATATTACCAAGATCTCGACGGAAACGGTCTTTGTCGAGTTTTTCACCAGTTGTAGCATCCCAGAAACGGCATGTATCAGGAGAAATTTCATCACCCAATAAAACTTCACCATTATGGGTACCAAATTCTACCTTGAAATCTACAAGGGTCACATTTTTAGTAGCCAAAAATTTCTTCAATATATCATTTACCTTTAAAGTAATTGTAGAAATTACGTCAAGTTGCTCTTGAGTAGCCCAACCAAGTGCTGTGATTTGGGATTCATTGGCAAATGGATCGCCTAGTTCATCGTTTTTATAGCAGAATTCAAGAATTGGATGTTTAAGTGGTGTACCTTCTTCAATGCCAAAGCGTTTAGCCATAGAGCCAGCCGCAATATTACGAACGATAACTTCAAGAGGAACTATTTTCAATGTAAGTACTGTTTGGTTGCGATCATCTTCACGACGAACGAAATGAGTTGGTACGCCTTCTTTTTTCAACAATTCAAAGAAGAAAGAGGAAATTTTGTTATTCAACACGCCTTTACCAAGGATGGTGTCATGTTTTTCACCATTAAATGCAGTGGCATCATCTTTGTAATGAACGATGTACTCATCTTTGTTATCTGTTGCATATACTTGTTTTGCTTTGCCTTCGTACAATAATGTTAATTTTTCCAAATCGATGTTAGCCATGATCTTTCTCCTTTATCATAAATTAATGATACAAACTATGTAATAGATATCTAAATAAACTGTTTTTCTTAACCAATATTTAATCGCCGATGATTTATATGATTAAATATGAATAGCACCTTGTAATTCTGCATTGTCTGCTAAGACTTTTTCAGCCATATCTTTACGATATTGTTGATATTGTTCTTTCAGGTCTTTATTGAAAGCTGCTCCAATTTGTACTGCAAAGAGCGCTGCATTTTTAGCACCATCTACAGCCATAGTTGCTACAGGCATGCCAGATGGCATTTGTACAATAGCAAGTAGAGAATCAATACCTTTTAATGCGGTTGCATTAAGTGGGATGCCGATAACAGGTAGTGTAGTGAAGCTCGCCACCACACCAGGTAGGTGAGCCGCTGCGCCTGCACCAGCAATAAAAGCAATAGCCCCTTCATCTTCAAGTCGTGTAACAAAATTCTTTACAGCCTCTGGGGTACGATGAGCTGAGGCAATAACCATTTCATAGGGAATGTTAAATTCATCAAGTACGGCAGATGCTTTTTTCATTGTGTCTAGGTCAGACTTGCTGCCCATGATAATACCGACCTTCATAGATCCTCCTAATAAAAAAGCCCAGCCGAAACAGACTGGGACAAATGCGCACAAGTAGCCTCCGTAGACTTGCTTTGAATGTGTTGATTTGCATAGTTCACGGCGCTACCTCCTTCTTGTACTCAAATTGTAACACCTAACATTTACAAAAGCAATACAATTTTCGAATATTTTTTTATTAAATATTTTTATTATTCGTTATATTCCGAACTATTATAAAAAGGTAGATTGCATCATATAAATTAAGCTTAAATAAATCTGCAAAATAGAATACTGTCTTTGCAATCTTATAACAGCATAAATTTATTCTATCAATCATAATATTTGTATGGTTTTGCTTATCCATATAAAAAAGAGGATAACCCATTTATAAACAGGTTATCCTCTTTTCATAATTCCGAACATTAGATCACTTAACTTGTATCTATTATTGATTAGTGAGTACCACTTTCAAAGGCAGCTTTCAATTCACCTACAGATTCTGGAATATAATCTACGATAGAAGACATCAACGCATACATCAATGCAGGCTCGAACGCATCATCACCACACATATATACGCAATCCAAGTATAGGCTAGAATCTTGTTCATCAATATATAGTTTATAATTTTTATATGTCGCATTGTCACGATTAATTAATGCATTCAAAGCATTCATATTTTGTGCTGTTACCTTTTCAGGTCCTAACACTAAACGAACTACACTATAAATACTGTTATCGAGAATGACGAATAAAGGCATATCCCATAAAGGAGACTTGATATAAGAACGATATACTACTGTACCGTCTTCATCATCAAAATCCTTGCGTTCAAAAGATATGATTTCTTCTTCTTTCAAGAACTTATCAAATAATAAGGATTTAGGATTCATAACAACCTCTATTAAGCTAAACCAGCTACTTTAAGAATATCTTTATGTACAGCATCTAAATGCGGTTGAATTACTTCGAGCAAAAGATTTACTACTACAGTAGGATCAAATTGTTCATTTAAACATGGCATAGACACATCCATATAAATATTATTGTCTTCAACGCTCACATAATATTTTGACACTTTATAATCTTGATTTAACGTGTTAAGCTCTTTCAACACGGCAGGAATCACTTTTTCATCAATAGATGTTGTTGTGATAGCAATGCGTGCATAAGTGAACGCGGAGTCGTCTACAACGATGAACACTGGTAGGCTATGGTCATGAACATCCAAACGACCATGATATACAACTGTATTAAGATCGTCTGTCATTTCTTCCTTAGTAAACCAAGTGTTGCCGCCTTTGTTAAGATCAGCAACGAGTAAGTCGAATTTTTCTGCTTTTTTATTCATAATTCCCTCAAACAATAATCAGACTAATTAGTCTTCGATAAACACACAACCATTATCTTTGAATTCTTTAATGCGAACTAAAGACTCTACACGGTAGCCCGCATTTTCGAGGCGTTCACGACCAGGTTGGAAGGATTTCTCGATAGCAATCGCCATTCCTACCACTTCATCACCTGCGTCTTGAACCAATTTAGCAAGGCCCATAGCAGCCTCGCCAGATGCCAAGAAGTCATCAATAATCAACACTTTTTCACCAGCTGGCAAGAATTTTTTAGAAATAGTGATATCATAATTCTCTTCTTTTGTATAAGAGTACACAACACTATGATATACATCATCTACCATAAGGATGGATTTTTTCTTACGCGCAAATACCAATGGCACGTCCAGTTCAAGCGCGGCCATCAACGCCAACGCAATACCAGATGCTTCGATGGTAACAATACGTTGTACACCTGCATCACGGTAACGATCCGCGATTTCTTTACCAATTGCCTTAAACAATTGTGGATCGATTTGATGGTTTAAGAAACCATCTACTTTTAGCACCCGATTATTGAGGACAATCCCTTCTTCACGAATGCGTTCTTTTAATAATTCCATGTGCTCATACCTCCGCATAACTATCTTTAAATTTTAACGTAAACAACCCCTTAGGGTCAACCTATATCTAGTAAAAGTCTTATAATATAACCCATAAATGTCATTGCAAATATGACTTAAATATTTTGTATATGAATTATATAACTCAACTGCTTTATAAGAATATAATATAGCACGGCAAAACTTACACTAATATATAAAAAGACACACTTTAAGAAAGTTTCCTAAAGTATGTCTTTAAACATGCCTTTTTCTTATAAAATTTTATCTCGAGTACTTTCACGATTAACTAGCAAGGAAGTAAATCTCGCAGCTCCTTCAGATTGAGGAACCAAGCGTGAGCGCACAAGCACAATATCCCGTGTTGGTACCGGAATATCTGTATCAATGCGCACAATCGTCCCTTCTTGCATTTTTTGTTGCACCACATGATTAGGCAACATGGAAATACCCATATTGATTTCTACAAGATCTAGCAATACATCGACGCTACCCAATTCAAAGCGAGGCTTACGACAAGCGCCATGAGTCACATCGTCAAAGAATGTACGACTAGCAGAGCCTTTATGCAAAAGCAAGATAGGCTCGTTAAGAAGGCGCCCTTGATCAAAGAAGCCCGCCCCTTTATAGTCAGGACCGCCAACAAAGACGTCTTGAATTGTAGCTAGCGTAGTTACCTCTAACTGAGGATTATCTCTCAATCCCTCATAATCATTAACCACGGCTAATTGCGCCTCTTTATTGAGTACCAATTCTACGCAATCAGGAGACGGACGATTGATGATATGCAAGCCAATTTCACTTTCTTGTAATTGCCATTTATGAAAATAAGGCAATAAGAAATGGCGACACAAAGTATCTGTGGCAGCCAAATTTAAACTTTCATAAGCTTGGCTAACGCGTTCTTGTAATTGGGTAACTCCATTATCAAGAATGGAGAAAGCTTTAGCTACCGTATCAAACAACTCTTTGCCTTCTGGCGTGAACCCTACAGATTTTGTAGTACGCACGAAGAGGGGCATATTAAGTTCCCCTTCTAATTGTTTAATACTTTGACTAATGGCGGATTGGGACACGCCTAATTCTTTTGCGGCACGGGAAAAAGATAAATATAAGCCTACCCCTAAAAAGGTTCTATATAAATCTGCAGATACTGCCATTTTATTCACCTCTGTTATATACTAATAGTAACGTCTTACTTTTAAATATACATATCATTACTCTATTATAACTATAGACTCTCAATATATAATGAATATGTAGAAATCTTCATGAAAGTTAGGTCTTATGACCTTCATGAACTTTTCATATTTATTAGTATTTCTAATCTTTTCATTAGTAAGATTATCTTTACTTATAAGTCTAGACCGACTATACTTAATTTGTCAATATCTCATAGGGAATTATATACATTACAGGAGGCTACAATGGCTATACAACGATTATTCGTAACAAAACGAGAATCTTTCAACCAAGAAGCACAACGCATGTTACTTACCTTACAACAGGAATTATCTATGCCTGCTACAAGTGTAACTATCTATGAACGATACGACATCGAAAATTTAGATGCAAAAGATTTAGAGTCTGCAAAAAATCTAATTTTCTCTGAACCTCCTGTAGATACAGTATTAGAAGAAGTCCCAAGTGTTCAAGGCTTTGTATTCGCTATTGAATATGTGCCAGGTCAATACGATCAACGTGCTGACAGTGCAGAGCAATGTATTTCTATGCTCACCCTTACATCTGGCCACATAGTACGTTGTGCTCGCGTATACGCTATCGAAGGTACTTTCACCAAAGAACAGGAAAATGCCATCAAAGCATACTACATTAACCCTGTTGATTCCCGCGAAGCGAGCCTTGATGTACCAAATACATTAGCTCTCGATTTAGAAGATCCAAATCCGGTGGCAACAGTCGATGGCTTTACTACGATGAGCGATGCTGATTTAGAAGCGCTCATCAAAAACTACGGTCTTGCTATGACATTAGCAGACTTTCAAATGATTAGACAACAATACGCAGAGGTAGAACACCGCGATCCTACGATTACAGAAATCCGCCTCTTCGATACATATTGGTCTGACCACTGCCGTCACACTACCTTTATGACGGAATTGACGGATATCACTATTGAAGACAGTCGCTTCACAGGCTCTATAAAGGAAGCCCTCGAAGAATATATGGATGGCCGTACAGAGCTCTACACGACTAAGAAAAAAGCTCGCTCCCTTATGGACATGGCTACATTGGCTGTAAAAGAATTACGCCACGCTGGAGGGCTTACAAATCTCGATGAATCTGATGAAATCAATGCATGTACCATCATCGTACCTGTCGATGTAAACGGCAAAACCGAAGAATGGTTGTTACTGTTTAAAAACGAAACCCATAACCACCCTACCGAAATCGAACCATTTGGTGGCGCAGCTACCTGTTTAGGTGGCTGTATTCGCGACCCATTGAGTGGCCGCGCTTACGTATACCAAGCTATGCGCATCACAGGCTCTGGCGATCCACATACAAGTCTTGAAGATACGTTAGAAGGAAAACTACCACAAAAGAAAATCACCCAAGAAGCGGCTCGAGGCTATTCCTCTTATGGCAACCAAATTGGCCTTGCTACAGGTGAAGTAAAAGAATATTACCATTCTGGCTACGTAGCGAAGCACATGGAAATTGGTGCTGTTATCGGTGCCGCACCTCGCAACCAAGTTCGCCGCGAAGAGCCGACTGTCGGTGATGTTGTAGTATTACTGGGCGGTAAAACTGGTCGTGATGGCTGTGGCGGCGCTACAGGTTCCTCTAAAGAACATACCGTTGATTCTCTATCCACATGCGGTGCAGAGGTTCAAAAAGGCAACGCCCTCACAGAACGAAAAATTCAACGTTTATTCCGTCGTGGCGAAGTAACGACACTTATCAAACGTTGTAATGACTTCGGTGCAGGCGGTGTATCTGTCGCCATCGGTGAATTAACTGACGGTTTATCAATCAATCTTGACTTAGTTCCTAAAAAATACGCTGGCCTCGACGGTACAGAGTTAGCCATTTCTGAATCACAAGAGCGCATGGCCTGTGTCATCGCCGCTTCTGATGTAGAAGCGTTCAAAGCATACTGCGACGAAGAAAACTTGGAATGCACAGTTGTAGCTAAGGTAACTGATACAAATCGCCTTGTTATGAACTGGAATGGCAAAACAATTGTAGATATTAGCCGCGACTTTTTAAATACAAATGGTGCTAGCCAACAACAAGAAGCTATCGTAAAAGCTCCTGCAGATCGCTCCTACTTCTTACGCGGTTCTGCTAATGCAGATAACTTCAAAGAAAAATGGCTCGCAGCTGTATCCGATTTAAATGCAGCCTCCCAACAAGGCTTAGCAGAACGCTTTGACAGCACTGTGGGTGCTAATACGGTGCTCATGCCATTCGGTGGTAAGTTCCAAAAAACACCTACCCAAGGCATGGTGGCTAAATTACCTGTTCTAAACGGTGAAACTACAACGGCTAGTATCATGACTCATGGCTTTGTACCCGAGTTATCTGCATGGAGCCCTTATCATGGTGCACAATATGCAGTGCTTTTATCTGTAGCAAAATTAGTAGCTCTTGGCGGTCGCCGTGAAGATGCATACTTAACATTACAAGAATATTTCGAACGCCTCAACTCTAAAGAATCTTGGGGTAAGCCAGTAGCTGCACTTCTCGGTGCTTATAAGGCACAAAAAGAACTTGAAATCGGCGCTATCGGCGGCAAGGACTCTATGAGCGGTACATTTATGGACCTTACAGTTCCGCCTACCCTCGTATCCTTTGCGGTTGGTACAGCCCATGTAGATAACATTGTAAGCCAAGACCTCAAAGGCGTAGATCACCGCCTCGTATTTTTTGATGTACCTCGCACATACGATGACACACCTGATTGGGATCGATTCAAAGAAAACTGCGATACACTACAAGAACAAATCGAAAAAGGTCGCGTTTACTCCGCCTATGTAGTTGATCAAGGCAGCATTCCTGAAGCAGTCACAAAAATGGCCCTTGGCAACAATATTGGTGTTAAATTCGATAAATACGCTGAACGTGGTATCTTCCAACCAGCCCTTGGTTCCTTCATCGTTGAAGTAGATATTACGGCTGTTAATTATCTTTTAGAGTTACCTGATGTGAAAGTTATCGGTGTAACCCAAGCAAATCCTGTGATTGAATGGGAAGGTCAAGCTGTATCCCTTAAAGAAGTTCAAGCAGCTTATGAAGCACCTCTAAACGATATCTTCCCTATGCATACACCAAACGGCTTTGGTGAAGCAGTCGCTTATATTCATGATCAACACGCTAAACCTCGCAGCGCCTCCCTAGGTGCCAAACCAAAAGTTCTCATCCCAGTATTCCCTGGTACAAACTGTGAATTTGACTCTGCTCGCGCCTTCGAACGAGCTGGTGCAGAAACAGATATCGTAGTCATCCGCAACCAAACTCCAGAACAATTAAAAGAATCTATCGACGTAATCAAAACTAAATTAGCAGAGTCTCAAATTCTTATGTTCCCAGGAGGTTTCAGCGCTGGTGACGAGCCAGATGGTTCTGGTAAATTCATGGCCACCCTCTTCCGCAATCCATACCTTGCAGAAGGCTTAGAAAACCTCTTGTACAAACAAGATGGCCTTGTATTAGGTATTTGTAACGGCTTCCAAGCGCTCATCAAGTTAGGCTTATTACCTGGTGGACATATTGAAACGTTAACTGCAGATCATTCTACATTGACATACAATACCATTGGTCGTCACTTATCTCGCATGGTTAATACGAAAGTTATTTCCACAAAATCCCCTTGGATGAGTGATGCTAAAGCTGGAGAAATTTACACAATACCAATTTCTCACGGCGAAGGTCGCTTTATAGCTTCTCCTCAACAAGTGTTGGAGTTCAATAAAACTGGCCAAATCTCTACACAATATGTAGACTTTGATGGTATTGCCTCCATGGATAGTCGCTTCAATCCAAATCAATCTGTAGCCGCTATCGAAGGTATTTATAGCCCTGATGGTCGCGTATTCGGCAAAATGGCACACTCCGAACGCTGTGGTGCAGGCATTAGCAAAAATATTCCTGGACAACTAGAAATGCCAATTTTTACATCTGGTGTAAAATACTTCAAATAATTGATTACTATAAACTTTCTTGTGAAAGCCTACTTCTTCAAGTAGGCTTTTTCAATATTGATTTTTTTCGAAAATATTAGTATTATAAATTGATACTATATTTACAAACATGAGTTCTCATGTAAAGCTATACATACCTAGTGTGGGTTAAGAAAGGATTTTATTATGCATTGTGCTCAGAAAATGACTCATAATATCTACTGGATTGGTAGTAATGACTGGACAACAGAACGCTTCGAAAACTTATTTCCTATTCCAAATGGTGTTAGCTATAACAGCTATTTCATCGACGATGAAAAGACTTGTGTCGTAGACTCTGTAGATGCTGAAATTCGTGAAGAGTACTTCGACAACTTGACTCACCTCTTAAATGGTCGTGAACTCGATTACATCGTCGTAAACCATATGGAACCTGATCATTGCCAAACATTATTGGAAACATTGGAACGTTATCCAAATTGTAAAATGGTAGGTAATGCTACAACATTCCGCATGTTTGAGCAATTCTATAACACTCCAAAACCAGAACAATACCATCAAATTAAAGAAGGCGATGAAATCTGTTTAGGTAAACATACATTGGTTTCTTACACTATGCCTATGGTTCACTGGCCTGAAGTAACTTGTACATACGAAAAATCTACAGGCACATTGTTCTCTGCAGATGCTTTTGGTACATTCGGTACAGTTAATGGTAATATCTTTGCTGACCAAACTGATTTCGTAGCTACATACGAAGAAGAAGCCCGTCGTTACTATACAAATATTGTTGGTAAATACGGACCTCAAGTACAAAATGCGCTTCGTAAAATTTCTAATCTTGATATCAAACGCATTGCTCCACTTCATGGTCCAATCTGGCGCACCCCTGAATCTATCCAATATATCACGCACAAATACTTACATTGGTCCAGCTATACTGCTGAGAAAAAAGGTGTTGTTATCGCTTTTGGTTCCATGTACGGCAATACTCGTGCTATTGCTCAACAATTGGCTAAACAACTCTCCAAACGTAGCGTTACAGATATCAAAATTTACGATGTTTCCAAAACTAATGCTTCCTACATCATCTCCGATGCTTGGAAATATACTAACTTGGTAACTATCGCACCTACATATAACTTGAATCTATACCTTACTATGGAAAACTTTATCCATGAATTAAAAGCCCTTAACTTCCAAAACCATAAAGTATCCATCATCGGTAACCACTCTTGGGCTTCCGCTGCGATGAAAACAATGGTTTCCCATTTCGAAAATGATTTCAAAGACATTGAAATCGTTTCCGAACCACTAGATATCAAATCCTCTTTGAAAGAAGAAGATCTTCCATTAATTGAAAAAATGGCAGACGATATCAAAGCGTCCATTGAAGCTGCTGAAATTAAAGACGTATTCTAATACAAGAGCCGCCTATTTAGGCGGCTTTTCTTTTTATATACCACATTTTATACGCCTAAAACCAAGCTATGATTTTTGGTTTATATCCATTTATTGAGATCAAATACTATATTTTAAAAGCCTTGTAAATATGCAATAATTCTACTATTTTTTTGCTTGACATAAATCTAACTTTTTCATATACTATACAAGTACCTGTTACACAACAGAATACATGGAGAGGTGTCCGAGCGGCTGAAGGAGCATGATTGGAAATCATGTGTGCGGTTATCCCGTACCCAGGGTTCAAATCCCTGTCTCTCCGCCATAGTAAAAGCAGTGCTTTCGCACTGCTTTTTTATTTGCATATAAAGAAAAAGCTATTCGAATTATACTCGAATAGCTTTTTGTATATCACACTATATTAGTTGTGAATTTTCTTTGCAATATCACCGATAATTTCAGGTGTTGTTCTACAACAGCCACCAATGATTTCAGCTCCAGCTTTTCGCCATACCTCAACGTAGTCTACAAATGATGCAGCATCGCCATACCAAGTTTTAGTTTTACTATCATAGCTTTCACCAAGATTAGGATATACAGCAATCGGTTTATCTGTAACAGTACGAATATCTTTTATCAATGATTCTACATATTCCGGTTTGGTACAATTAATGCCAATCCCTGTAATAGGATGTACCTTATCAATCATTTGTGCACATTTAATAATGGTTTCGCCACTAGAAACATGGTGCCCATCTTTACAGGAAAAAGCAATCCATGCAGGAATACCTTTGGATGTAAACGGATCAGACATAGCTCTCGCAATAGCGATCGCTTCAGCATAAGACGGTATGGTTTCAAAGGATAATATATCTGGATTTTCTTCACAGAATAACGCTAATCGAGGAATATGGAATACCTCTAGATATTCTGTTTGTACATCAGGATACCCACGGTATTCAGAACCATCCGCCAAAAAAGCGCCATAAGGACCTACAGAGGCTGCCACCAACGGTTTAGGTAAAGCACCTTCAGAAAAATATTTAACCCCCTCAGGAGTCTCTTCACCGAGCTTAATACCACGCAATGTAAGCGCCCCATTCGCCTTTGCTTCTAAAAACTCATTACGAGCTTGCACGGCTAAATGAACAGATAGTTTAACGAGCTCTATCGCTTCTTCCGTGCCATAACCTAAACCTTTAAATCCTGCTACTGTCGCTTGATAGCCAGAGCTTTGAATGATATCGGCACCAGCAGCTAAATAAGAAATATGTATTTTCTTAATGATATCTGGCTGATCCATGAGAACTTTAGCAGACCACAACTTATGTTGAATATCACAGCCATAACGCTCTAATTCGGTCCCTAAAGCTCCATCTAAGACGAGGGCGCCCTTTTCCTTAATAATATCTAAAAATGCACTTCGTTTAGCCATCATATCACCCATTCTATACATACCTCATATAACACGAGGCTTACCTAGCATATTATATCAAATAATACATTCTGGTACTATCTACAAACTATTTTAATACCTCTGCTGGAGGCTCCTTACCAAACCATTTCTTATAAATTTCTGCATATTTACCGTTTGCTTTGATCTTAGCCAAACCATCATTGATTTTGTTAAGCAACTCTGTATTGCCTTTTTTCACAGCAATACCTAGTGGTGCCGCATCATAGTCCTCTCCAGTAACCTTCGCGATACCTTTGCCCTTACCATTAACATAATATTCGTTTACTGGTGTATCATTGATAACTACATCGACGCCTTTATTTTGCAATTCTAAGAACGCATCAACAATGATATTAAACTGACGTACATCGGCATTGGGAATCTTGCTAGCAATCTCTGCGCCAGTAGAGCCGATGGATACACCAATACGTTTACCTTCTAGATCCTTAAAACTATTAATATTGGTGTTATCTATATTAACAACGAGACCATTACCTGCAATATAGTACGGTTCACTAAAATCAACGGATTTTGCTCGTTCTTCAGAAATAGTCATATCCGAAATAGCGATGTCGATGGTATTACTTTGTAATGCTGGTAAAAGCGCATCAAAGTTTAGATTTTGAATATCTGCTTCTATGCCCTCTTCATTTGCAATCGCATTGATAATATCAATATCAAATCCAGCTAATTTACCACTATCTTTGTCTTTAAAACCAAATGGTGCATAGGTCGCATCAGTACCTACACGCCATGCCTTCTGACTATTACCCGCATTACCACAGCCTGCGATTAATAAACTACTAGCAATGGTGAAAGCCCCTAATAGAGCTGCTATTTTCTTAAATTTCATATTATTACCCTTACTTCTCTCCGTTCTATCTAGAAACAGAGTTCTTCTTAATCAACTAATATATTTATGCTCACACTTATGAGCATAATAAAAATAATACCTCTAAAGGTATTATAGTTTTATGATAACATTCGATATAGTAAGGGTCAATAAATCCAACTATACCAATAGGTATTGAATTGATATAGTTTTTAGCTATATCGAAAATAACATTCCTAAGTATATAAAAAGACCGCCTTTACCAAGCATAGATGAAACTTGATAAAGGCGGTCATCCCCAAAATGGAGGATTCCTGGTTATTTATAGAATAAATAAGCTATTCAATTCATTTAGGATATATAGTATGTAATTTATTTAGCATGTTTAGCTTTTATATACATAGCTACCTTGTACAAGAACGTACAGAGTAATAAATACATTACGATACTGAGGTATGTCGCTTCAGGTGTTTCTACCCAAGCTTGAGCAAATACATCAACACCTGCAATGCGAAGTACCGCACTGAACAAGGATCCAATAGCACCACCGGCTACGAGACCAGAGGCAATTGTACTACCTTTGGAGAAGCGAAGATCTGCCAATTCTTTGTCTTTTGTACTATTTTGTACAAGATACGCAATCAAACCTCCGATAAGTAATGGTGTATTAATTTCCATTGGCAAGTATGTGCCCAAGGCAAATGCCAACGGCGGAACTCTTACCATCCACAAGATAATTGCAAATAATGCACCAGCCATGTAAAGAGGCCATTGAGCACTACCACCAGTCATCATTGGCTCAATGATTGCAGCCATAGCATTCGCTTGAGGTGCATTTAATGCATGATCTCCTACAAATCCATAAGCATCGTTTAAAAGAATCATAACACCTACAGAAAGTACGGCACAAAGAATAGTACCAACGATTTGCCATTGTTCCATTTTCTTAGGTGTAGCACCTGTCATATGTGCCACCTTAAGTTCAGACATAAAGTTACCAGCCATCCCAATAGTAGTACCAATAAAGGATGCCATCATGAGGACTGCAATCATACCGACCTTACCAGTCATACCTGCTGCGGTTAAGCATACAGCGGAGATAATAATCATAAAGATTGTCATACCTGAAACTGGTTCTGTACCTGTATAAGCGATGGAGCTAATCCCCACTACAGATAATAGGAATGACATAATAAGAACGATTAAGAACGCTACAATTGTTTGTCCGAAGCTTTCAGCATACATAAAATGGAAATATGCTGCAAATAAAACTGTACATAACAAGATGCCAGCACCAATCCAAGATGTAGGTACATCACGTTGTGTACGAAGCAAATTAACATCTACAGTTTTAGAACTAAAGATATCAAGCACCGCATTTTTAACAACATTTGCTACCACTTTAGACATTGTAATTAAACCAATAATGCCTGCCATAGCGAGCATGCCGATACCAATATGACGAACATAATCGAGGAATACCTTGCGAATTGGGGCCTCGCCCAATGGAACTGCATGACCGCCAATTTGCATAATATGTTCAGGTGCTAAATAGTACACAATCGGAATACATACAAACCAAGAGAAGAAGGAACCGGCTGCAATGATAGCCGCATAGCGAAGGCCCGTGAAATAACCAAGGCCAAGCAATGCTGCATCAGTATCTACCGCTGCAGTTAGCTTAGTTTGATCTGCAAGAGCTGCCCCCCACTTAAAGGTAGCAGTGCGAATAACCTCTTGCCACCACCCCAAACTATTAAGAATAAAGTCATACACGAGAGCAATTAAACCAGAGCCAAGCATAAGTTTTGCTTTGCTACCTTCATTACTCATCAATACTTCCGCTGCAGCACGACCACTTGGGAACGGATACACATAGTGCATTTCCTCAACGAAATAGCGACGGAACATAACGCATAATAAAACACCTAAAACGCCGCCAAGAATGATAGGAATCGCCATTTGTACAAAGGATACATCTGTTACATTCCAGATGTAAAGGGCTGGCAAAAAGAACATAGCCCCTGCTAATGTGTTCGTACTAGAACTAGCGATAGCTTGAATGTGTACCGTTTCGGCAAAAGCATTTTGTCGCTTTAAAATAACTGCTGTACCCATAGCAAGTACAGATACTGGTGCAAAGGCATCTACTGTTTGACCGATTTTCAAACATAAATAGCCAACAGCCAGTGTGAAAACTGCCGCATAGAACAAGCCCCAGAAGACTACATATGAGTTAATCTCTACGTAATCTTTCTTAGGATCTAACACCGGTTCTATGGGTGGAATGGAACGAACCTCGTCCGACATAGTAAAACCTCCTCACAGAAAAAGTACAAACGTATAACTATTCACCTTTATACTAACACGGTACTACACATGGTTCAATGGTTTTCTATGCACTATGCGAATAAAACAACACACCCCCTATAAATAATTATTTTGCATTTTTGGCGTCCCTGTTCTACAATGAAAGTATATTAAGAATCTCTATTATGTAACGGTATCGTATACTGCCCTGTATAACACGTATGTTTACTTACGAGGAGGCTCATTATGGAATCAATGGTCGAACGTTTTGTACGCTATACGAGCATAAATACACGGTCTAATGAGGAAAGTACAACCATTCCTAGTACTCAAACTCAAGTAGACTTTGCTACGAATGTGCTCGTCCCCGATTTAAAAGCAATAGGATTAGATGAGGTTATTTATAATCGTGAAAATGGTTTTGTCATCGGCACATTACATGCTAACACTGATGAGAAAGCTCCTTCCATCGGCTTCATTGCCCATATGGATACAGCTGATTATAACGCAGAAAATATTAAGCCTCGTATCGTAGAAAACTATGATGGTAGTGATATTTGCCTTAACGAAGAACATCAAATCTTCACCCGTCGTACAGATTTTCCTAACCTAAAAAATTACATTGGCAAGTCCTTAGTTGTAACCGATGGTCTAACACTTCTTGGTGGTGATGACAAGGCTGGCATCTGTGAAATCATGGAAGCCCTCGCCTATCTCGTATCTCACCCAGAAATTAAACATGGTAAAATCATGTGTGCTTTCGGTCCAGATGAAGAAATCGGTACTGGTGCTGACCACTTCGATGTTAAACAATTTCCTGTAGACTATGCTTACACTATCGATGGTGAAAGCCTAGGCCAACTCGAATATGAAACCTTTAACGCTGCTGGCGGTACAGTAACCCTCAAAGGCGTATCCGTTCACACAGGTACTGCCAAAGGTATTATGATCAACTGTGCTAAACTAGCTATGCAATTTGACGCTTTATTACCAGGGGCAGCTGTTCCTGAGCACACCTGTGGTCGCCAAGGTTTCTTTATGCTCATGAGCATGGAAACACAAGTAGATACCGGTAAAATGAACTATATTATCCGCGACCATAATAAGGAATTGTTCGAAGCAAAAAAAGCATTCTTCTTACAAGCAGGTCAAACATTGAATGAAATATATGGGCGTGAAGTATGTGAAGTCTCTGTAAAAGACCAATACTATAACATGTACGATATCATCAAAGACAATATGGAATGCGTAAACGTAGCCAAAGCAGCAATGAAAAAAGCTGGAATTACACCTATTTGTGATCCTATTCGCGGTGGCACAGATGGATCCAAAATCTCCTTCATGGGCATTCCTACACCAAATATTTTTACAGGCGTAGAAAATCTACATGGTCGTCATGAATTCGCATGTATCGATGATATGAAAAAAGCTGTTGAAGTTATCGTTAATATTGTAAATATTGAAAAATAATAATATTAGCAAAGCAGTACTAGATAACCAAAAAGGACTATACGAGCCTAGGCTCGTATAGTCCTTTTATTTTACATTTTACGCAAGCTTACCATTATGTTTACGATTCCTAATTTCTTCTTCTTCAGCGCGAGCTTTCAACGAGAGGTCTTTCTCAGTCCCCACATAACGACCATATAATAAATAATAGGCAACCAGCGCAAGGAGCGCAACAACAACAGTTACATGGAACATACTAGCATAACCTACAACCTCTTTAACGGCACCTAAAATATAGGGGCCAAAGCCAAGCCCCATATCCAAGGCAATGAAGTATGTAGATGTGGCAACACCAATACGATGAACAGGTACTATCTTAACAGTAACAGCTTGTCCATTGGACATAAATGTACCATATCCAAGGCCAACAAACACAGCCGATAAAAGCACAAGCCATGTGGAGTGAGCGATGGATAATAAGAAAATACCAAGTGCTAAGGATACAAAACAAGGATAAAGAACGAAGTTTTCCCCTTTCATATCGAAAACAATGCCAAGCAATGGTCTTGTTATAGTAATAACGACGGCATATACAACAAAGAAGAAGGTGCCCGCCATAATAAGATCTAGATCTTTTGTGTAAGCCGCCATAAAGCCAATAACGCCAGAGTAGGCAAAGCCGACTAGAATGGAAACAAGACTGATTGAATTCATCCGTGGTTCAATATAGTCCGAAATTCTAATGCCCTTATGTCCTTCAGATTCGATACCAAGTTTAGGTTCATTAAATTTCATGATTACAGAGCCAATACCGCAAAGGATGATAAGTACAACACAGAATGCAATGATAAAATCATAACCAAGACTATGAAGCATCAATATACCTAAGAATGGTCCTACTGCAGCGGCGAGAGAGGTAGATAAGCCATAATAGTTAATCCCTTCCCCTCGACGTGACGTAGGAATAATAGCAGCTATGATAGTACTTGTAGCAGTAGATGTAATACCATAAGCAAAACCATTTAAGAAGCGAACACTATCAAGCATTAGTAAGTTAGGTGTGTAGAAATACATAGCTGTTGAAATCAAGTAAATCAATAACCCTAAATAGAGCATCTTACGACATCCTAGGATACTGATAAACCGCCCTGCCAACAAACGGGCTACAACGGTGCCAATAATATATATACCAACAGCAAGTCCCGCCTGACTAGCCGTAGCATGAAGATTATCTTTTGCTACAACCGCAATAATAACGATTAATAAATAATAAATCAAAAATACTAAGAAATTAATCAAAGTATCAAGGACAAAGGATTTTGTCCACAAGGCCTCCTTAGCCTTATCCATAATATCAACTCCATTTTTTAAATTATTGTCAACCAGTTTGCGACAACGATTAATTATAAACCTCTCATTATAAAAAGCAAGAATTAATATATTATATATCTTATCAATTTTATTTATAACAAACTACATATTTACAATAAACAAGCATTAATCTCCATTTTAACATCTCATATATTTTTACGATATAAAAACACCTTCAATAGCGACAGATGAGACCAAAAGACTCAAAGCCAACTATTAAAGGTGCTACTTTAAATATTTATTTTGTTTTTAGACCACAAGCTTTGAAGAAATTCTTGTACGCTTCAGCCTTTTTCGGTAGACTCAACGGATAGGCACGTGATGTAGATGGCAAACGTGTCAATGTCAATTCCCGACCATTAAATACAAAAGGAATTGTTTCACCAGTTTTAGGTAATTTAACCTTTTCTGGTAAAAGGCTCAATAAAATCTCCGTAGCCTTGCCGCCTGTTGTACCAATATGCTTACAGTCAGGGATTTGCTCCAGTACGTCCGCAAGTGGAACTGGTTCAACGACCTTAAGAAATGCATCAGATGCATTCCCTTTTTCGCGAATAGCTTTCAAAACAGTAGGACAAGATGCAATTCCAGCTTCAGACAAAAAGGCTTTGATCTTCTCAGGATCCATCGCTTTTTCCTCACCATTTCTAAAATGATCTTTTTCATCAAAGAATACGAGGCCAAAAACACGCCACATATCATTTTGGAAATTTGGATAATGGAATTCCATAGCACGTTTTGATTGTTCTGGAGGAAATGTGCCCATCATCATGACTGTCGCCTTCTTTGGTAAGAATGGAGGGAATGGTCTTGTTTCAATTGTTTCTGCCATATAGCATCAACTCCTTTCACATTCTAATATGAACTTAATTTTCAATACAATATATGAAATATATCACACATTATAATCCAATTAGCTCCTAGGTGAAAGCAACTAAAGAACTCATTAAAATATATCAATAGACTTACATTATCTATTATTATTGGCCAATTGGTTGAGAAACCAAGGTATTAATATGATCGAAACCAACTGGTGTTGGAGATACGAGATACAAGCAAATTACAGCAGCCACGGCAAAACCGATTGCCAAATAAGAGAAACTGCCATTCCGAGGAAATTCATACATACCAAAGAGGCGTATCCCTATAGCAGCACCAATAGCTGTAATCAAAGACGGTATAGAAAAAATGTTATAAAAGCCGAATACTACCATAAGGCCTGCATAGCCACCTACTACAGTAACCATAGGCAACATGCGATCCATTGGATTTGGAATAGATCGCGTAAGTGCAGCTGGATAATATGTAGCCTCTATGCCAAACAGGCCTAAGAATATATTAAAACCAGCCCAAATGCTATCCCATACGTTTCTAAAAGCATCTCTATGCTTGCCGGCATACCATGCAAAGTCCGTAACGATTAAAATGGCTAAGCCTACACAGACAAAGTAGAATTCACTAGGAATTTTAGGGCCTGCATAAGTACCTACAGCTGTTGCAACAGCACTCAAAATCGATGCTACTATTACACGCTGTAAACGAGGTCGTTTATTTTCAGGAATGCGTTTATACACAGTAGCCAATAACTCTAAAACAAAGCAAGCCATAAAAACAGCAATGCCTGCAGCAGGAACAAAGAACGCGCTTACCAAACTCAAAATGAAGGGAATGCACAAGCGCCATTTAGGGAATAAGACAAGATCTTTATAATCTAAACGAATATCTTGTGTTTCCATAGTGAAGTTGTTGTACACCACAAAGAGCAACATAAAGGCGATTACGTCAACCGCAGTTGCACCCCAAATCAATAAAGTTGGTACTACAACCATAGATAAGGCTACCCCAGAAAGGCGAGATAAACCAGCAGCCACTAAGCCCAGTAATAAAAACGGTGTTAAAGCAGATATAATTTCGAGCATAATATTCCTCCCATCATTGTATAAATTTAAGTATATAGTATCTACCACACTACATCAAGGAGAGATATATTTTTTCATAGCTAGACGCTTTCGCACAGCAGAGGTAGAGCAACCCATCGCCTGTGCAATCTTTGCAACTCCATAACCTTGAGCACGGAGTTTTTTAATCTTATTTTCGTCTAGATCAAGAGTATTTGCCCTTATTTCTATACCTTGCTCTCGCAAATACATTGCCACTGTAGAACCACGTATCCCATAAGCTAGGCCAATGTCATCTGTACTCATGTGATGATGAATATATAAATAAGCCATCTCCTCTACGCGCATAGGCTTTCGAACTTTAGGAAGTAAACAATTTCCCATATGCCGCAATACATGGTGAACTTTCCATCGCGATATACCATACATACGAGCAATGGCATCTGTACTATTTCCACTTTTATAGGCCCTACATATACGCACTACATCTATAGAGACGTTCTTATTTGATTGCTGACAAGCCAATCCATATTCCTTCAAGCGATTCGCCATCGTCGTGATAGAAACATCATAACGCTTTGCTAATGAATGGAGCGACCACTTACCGGTCTCATACAAAGCTTGTACATGGACCATATTAATTTCTTTCTTCAGAGGCCTCCGTTCGATATCGTACGCTTTCATACGGCGCATGATGGTATCAACACTACATTGAAAATAATCCGCCACATCGCGAACGCTCCATTGCTTCTCTATATATAATTGGTGCAACAGCTGTTTTGGTATAACACGCACATTTCGATACATAATTTTGCCCTTCCTTATAAACGAACTCCTTCCCCTATTATTGTGAAAGTTTCACTAAGAAAAAACAATAAAAAAGAGGTTCCTAATAGTCACATAGGTGACCAATAGGAACCTCTTTCAATATGTAATTATATGCCCCACATTATGATATGTGACAGTATGGTTGCTATACCACATCAGTGCACAATCCATTATTATTTATGTTCCAATAAAACCATAATTAGTTTATACACTTATAAATAGATTACTTCATTAACGGTATCTACGTTCAAGAGCTTTAGGTTTACTTAAAATGATGGACCATTTCATGCCCTCTTTTAAAGCATGATTAGATTTACGACCGCGAGTTGAAGTCGCAGCTAGAGCAGTAGGCGCAGTTGTAATGCCTACATTTTCAATAAGAACTTGCCCCTCTTTAGCTACTTTATCTCGTTTAAACTCAGCTAGTCTTTCACTTAAGGTCGGTCCCGTAACAGCTTCTCTATCTAAGCGAGTCTTACTGGTAGTATAACTCGGATTGCTACTGGAACTTTTCATTGATAAGGCTTCAATATCTCGTTGAGCTGCTGCAGCCTCTTCATTGAAATGTATGTCCTCCATAGTTTTCGATGGTGCTTCTGGTTGCTGATTTACAATCGGTTTATCTTCATAAGAGTCCCGATAAAAGTCATCAACCTTAGACAAATCATCCATAGACGGTTCATCTACCTTGCGTTCTATGGAGATGCCATATTCGCGCTCCATATCTTCCCAAGTTCCGCCACCAGAGCTTTCATACTCATCATACTCTTCAGACTCTTCAGTATTCTTATTTTTTATAATGGAAAAAGCAATGTACGCTATGATACCTAAAACAAAGATTGGATTATGCGAAAAGATGGATAGCACTGAAGACAAAATAGAGTCCATAGCTACTCCTATTCACCATCTGCTAAGTTTTCACGCATTTTAGTGTCTGCAATAATATTGTTCATATTGTAGTAATCCATAACGCCAAGATTACCATTTCTGAAAGCCTCTGCCAACGCTTTAGGGACTTCAGCTTGTGCTTCCACAACCTTAGCTTGCATGTCTTGTGTTTTAGCACGCATTTCTTGTTCTGTGGCAACCGCCATTGCACGGCGTTCTTCGGCACGAGCTTGAGCGATTTTCTTATCCGCTTCGGCTTGGTCAGTTTGCAATTGAGCACCGATGTTACGTCCCACGTCTACGTCAGCGATATCGATGGATAAGATTTCAAAAGCAGTACCTGCATCAAGACCCTTACCCAATACAGTACGGGAGATATGATCTGGATTTTCCAATACATCTGTATGTTCTTCAGAAGAACCTACGGTCGTAACGATACCTTCACCTACGCGGGCAATAATTGTAGCCTCACCAGCACCACCAACGAGGCGATCGATATTAGCACGTACAGTTACACGAGCACGAACTTTCAACTCGATGCCATTTTTTGCTACCGCAGAGATAATTGGAGTTTCAATCACTTTAGGATTAACGGACATTTGAACTGCTTCCAATACATCACGACCAGCGAGGTCGATAGCTGCGGAACGTTCAAAGGTCAACGGAATAGATGCCCGTTCAGCGGCAATCAAAGCATCTACAACGCGGTCAACGTCACCACCTGCGAGGTAATGAGCTTCCAACTGATTTACATTCACATCAAGACCTGCTTTATTAGCTTTAATCAAAGGCATTACGATTTGAGATGGATTTACACGACGTAAGCGCATACCTACAAGTGTAAAGATACCTACGTTAACGCCCGCTGCTAGAGCAGATACCCAAAGCCCTAATGGCACAACATATAAGAATACCATAATACCAATCAGCAAAATGGGAATCAAAATTAAAATACCTACATCCATAATAACCTCCATTATTTACAACGATGTTGTGAAAGCTTAATCACGCTTTCTAACAATATTGCGGCCACCTACAACGCGAAGCACCACAATAGGTGAACCGGCATCGATGAAGTCACCTTCGGTTACAACATCTACCAAATTACCATTAATTTTAGCAATACCTGCAGGGCGCAGTGTTGTATGAGCTACGCCTTCCTTGCCAGCCAAATCTTCTAATACATCATTAGATACATAACCAGCTTTTGTCGTAGATCGTTGCCCTAAGGTAAACAATTTGCCTATCCAAGTCTTTTCAAAGTGATTAAAGAACACGATGATAATGACAATTAACAAGGCTGTTAATCCTAGCACGGCATACAATGCTACTGTGCCTTCCCCAAGAGCTACATAAACGCCCCACAGGAATGCGCAATAACCGATAAGACCTAAAATACCGCCTGGTACTACGAGTTCTACCGCCATCAAGGCAACGCCGATAGCCATCCATATTAAAAACTCCATAGGCCCTCCTCTCTATAATTAATTTTATGCAACTTATATGTTCATTATACAATATTGAGGATAAATTATAAAGACACTAAATAAAAACGACTACTTTCACAGATACAATCTGATTCAGTAGTCGTTTATTATATTGAATACAAGTCAATTTACTTTAATCTCAAGGTTCTATGCCAAGAGCTCGAAGTCGTATAAGGTTATACTTCTGTTTTTTTCAATTGGTCGTTGCCAACGCCTGTTTTTTGAAGGATCAATAAGCAAATGCTCATCGCCATACCTACTACAGTAGCAAGCCCCATCCCTTTTAACACTACAGGTCCAACAGCAAGTTCTGCGCCGCTAAGACCTACTACAAGGATAACGGATGTAAGAATCATATTAACAGGGTTTGTATAATCCACCTTACGTTCTACAAGCATACGCAAGCCAGATGCTGCGATAATGCCGAACAAGAGAATAGAAACCCCACCCATAACAGGTACTGGGATAGCATGAATAAGTGCTGCCACTTTACCAACAAAGGATATAATCATCGCAAGAACTGCAGCACCACCAATTACCCATACGCTAAAACAACGAGTAATGGCAAGTACGCCGATGTTTTCACCATATGTCGTATTTGGTGTAGCACCAAAGAAACCAGAAAGAATATTTGCAAGGCCATCACCAAGCAAGGATCTTTGTAGACCAGGCTCTTTCATCAAGTCTTTAGCGACGATATTACTAGTAACAACTAAATGACCAACATGCTCTGCAAATACTACGAAGAGCGCCGGCATAATCATGATAATCGCATTGATATCAAATACAGGCATGCCATAGAACTGAGGCAATGAAAGCCAAGGAGCAGCTTCTACACCAGAGAAGTCAACAACTCCCATCACAGCAGACAATACATAACCAGAGACAACACCGATAAGAACAGGAATAACAGCTAAGAAACCACGGAACACAACAGTTCCAAGCAAGGTAACAACTAAGGAAAACATAGAGATAATAACAGCTTGGCTATGGCTCATGCCTAAATCTTGATTACCGATAAGGCCAGACATACTCATCGCTACTGGCGCTAATTCTAAGCCGATAATCGCTACGATAGCACCCATTGCCGCTGGTGGGAATAATTTATCAATCCAACGCGTACCAATATAACGGACGAGAACAGATAAAATTACAAAAGATAGACCAAATACAACAAAGGCCCCTTTTGCCGCTTCATAACCAAGACCTGCAGATAACACACCTGCTACAGGCGCAATAAAAGCAAAGCTGGAACCAAGATATGCAGGAATCTTACCCTTACACACAAATAGGTACAATAATGTACCAATACCATTCATAAACAATGCTGTTGCAGGGTCTACTTTTAATAAATACGGTACCAATACAGTAGAGCCAAACATGGCAAATAAATGTTGAAAACTAAGTGGTAACATTCGGCCCCATGATGGGCGTTCTTGAATATCAATATAATCTTTCATCGTTTCTCCTCACACACAATATAACGATGCTAAGTTCATATAGTACAGTCCTTAAATATACTCTATGAATTTACACAAACAGATTCATCTTATGATACATACGTTAGATATTAACGTTCAAATTTAGTCTATCTACGAGTCGACTTTTTAGAAGGCCGTGGTTTAAACGGTCCAGGCATATTTGTCTTATTAGTACGTGTCGTAGCAGCAGGCTTGAAACGACTTTGTGTTTCTTCACGCAAAGATGGTAATGGTTCAGCTGTACCAACTGGTTTTACCCCTTCTACATTACGACGACCAATACTTGCCAGCAACCCAATAGCCATGAAATTCATCAGTAATGAAGAGCCGCCATAACTAACAAACGGTAATGGTACCCCTGTTACAGGCATGATACCACATACCATGGCGATGTTAAACAAGGCCTGACCACTGATAAGCAATGTTATTCCCATTGCTAACCATTTGCCAAATTCATCACGAGCCTTATTAGAAATGCGGAACCCAAAATAGGTAAAAGCTGCAATCAGAACGACAACAAACACTGCACCAATGAAGCCCATTTCTTGCGCCCATACAGCAAAAGCAAAGTCCGTGTGTGCTTCTGGTAAGTAGAAATACTTTGATGTACCTTGCATAAAGCCTTCGCCTAAAATGCCACCAGAACCTACAGCCAACAAACCTTGAACTGTTTGATACCCCATATCCTGTGCATGAGGCCAAGGATCAAACCAAGATTGAATACGTTCCCAACGATATGGCGACATACGAGCTGCAATAAAGCCAAGAAATCCAGCTATCGCAAAAGCTCCGCCAAAGAATTTTCCATCAAAACCCGCTAAATAGATGAGCACAAATGAAAAGCCAAAAATCAATACGGTAGTGCCCATATCTGGTTGCAAGATTGTTAAGCCTGCAAATATAATTGGCCATATTAACATTGGCAACATATAACTTATACGTTCACTAAAATAACCTTGTAAATTAATGAGAGGGTTAGTATGCTTTGGTTTTCCCCATTTCCGCATGGTGCTCAATTTAGCCGACGTCCATATTAAGGCAGCCAATTTCGCAAATTCTGAAGGTTGAATCGATACAGGCCCAATAACAATCCAACGACGTGCACCATTAATGACTGCACCAATCACAAGAACTAAAATCATACCAATTAGTGTAGCAATCATAATTCTTTGCAACATGTGAGGCTTCTGTAACTGACGGTAATCGTAACGATACAATATAACACCTGCCGCCATAGACAAAAACAAGAATGTCATATGTTTTAAAAAGTATCCTAATAATCCCGTATTTTCATAGATAGAGCTGATATACGTAGCACTAAAGATATTTACACTGCCTATAATTGTAATGAGAAGAATAGGTAAGAGCATACCTTGTAAGTCATTTTTAAAGAGTGAGCCCCACCGACTATCCCCCTTATTCGGTGTTTGCATGTTAAGCCTCCTTTTGAACTTTTGGCTTAATTGCTTCTAAGCGGAAAATAGGTTGTCCTTTTTTACTAAATTTCTCTTCATACTCAGTCTTTACATTTGGAAGGTCTGTGCTATGTAAATCATACGTTACATTTTTAAGCTCCCAACCACACGCTTTAAACTCTTCAAGAGAGAACATGAACAACCCTTCATTATCTGTCTTAAAGTGAACTTCTCCACCATCTTTCAAAAGGCGGGCATAACGATCGAGGAATGTGTGATATGTAAGGCGGCGTTTTGCATGTTTAGCCTTAGGCCAAGGATCACAGAAGTTAATATAGAAACGATCAACTTCTCCAGGTGCCACTATCTCTTCGATACCTGCAATATCAAATAGAGAGACCTTTGCATTGTTTCGCTCTCCTTCAAAGATTTTTTGTGCTGCATAATAGATAACACCCATTTGTACTTCAAAACCTACGAAGTTAGCATTTGGATACGCTTCAGACATCCCCGCAATAAAGCGACCTTTCCCCGTCCCTAGTTCCATATATAATGGGTACTCAGGATGTTCAAATAATTCACGCCACTTGCCTTTAAACTCTTCTTGTCCAGACAAAATGATGTGAGAGTCATATTCGTGGATAGCTTCATCAATCCATGGTTTTCTACGAAGGCGCATACTTTCTCCTTACATCTATTTTTAATAATATATTTATATTTGTTTATATTTATTATTACAGGTCATATACCTATCTTATTAATTATAGAAAAGGGGACCTTAAACGTCAATTACATTCTATGGATTTAATCCTAATCATTAAAACTGTGAAAGTAGAAGCCATAAAAAAAGACCTACTTCCGAAAGAAGTAGGTCTACATTTTATTGGAAAATCATAGCTTCTAAATTTTCAATTTGATATTGACTTAGGCCAAGTTCAGATAAACTCTTTTCAGCTGCAGTAAAAAGATTATTTTTACCAACTCGAGTACCTAGTGCTGCCGCAGCGACCAATTCACGGTCCAATTTACCTAAACGTGAACGATTACGATTTTGAGGTTTTGGTTTTTTCATACGGAACGTATTATATTGAACCCCCTCTTTTGTTTCCTCAGCTTTCGGCTTTGTTAAAGGTGCCCCATTAGTGCCATTCCCCAATAAAGCACTAAGTCCTGTTTGCTTTGGAACCAATTTTTCGTACTCATCGCCAAACTCAGGGCGTTCATCACGTAATTGATCAAATGTAGCTAAAGCAGCATTCATTTGTTTCAAGCCAGCAGCAGAGTAAAGTTGACGAATGGCAATACTCACCTCTTGTGGCGTCAACGTGCCTCGCTCAATAGCAGATGCAATTACACTCTTTAATGCACCTTGATCACCAGACGCAGTATAGCGGCCGATTTCAACCAAGTCTTTCTGACGTGCATTAAGCTCTTTTGGCGTATATATATTTATCTCAGATATAGATGGTGCCTGTTTAGAAGGTTGTTCTCCCGCCCCATTAGCCTCAAACATATAGCCACCGGCAATGATGGCCACGGCTAATGTTAAGGTTAATACTCTTTTCAAAGTCTTACAATCTCCCTTATCATTAATACTAATTGTATAATACTGCAATAGTAGCGTACATTATCAATGGATTTATTTTACTGTTCTACTGTAATACATACTGTAGATATTATTATATAATACTTCATCTAATTTTTATAGTCCTATTCGAAAAAAATCTATAATCTTTTAACAAATTATATATATTTATCTATAAAAATTATATATTTATAAACCACACTTAACAATGTATCAAAATGCACCTCTACTATTTTACCAAAGAGATTAATGGCTATCGTAACATACTAATATTCCTTACAACTATAATTTTCTACCATTTCGATTTATGATTCATTAGAAAGATAAAATCATTAAAATTATATAGCCGGTCCAAAGAACGCAAAAAGGCGGCACAACCAAATGGTTGTACCGCCTTGATTCATCAATTATTCAGCAGTGAATGGCAATAAAGCAATTGCACGTGCACGTTTGATAGATGTAGTCAATTTGCGTTGATGTTTTGCGCAAGTACCGGAAATACGACGAGGTAAGATTTTGCCGCGTTCAGTCGTAAAACGACGAAGTTTAGCAACGTCTTTATAGTCGATTTGATCGATATGGTCTGCACAGAAAACGCATACTTTTCTTCTTGGCTTTCTGCCTCTATCTCTTCTCATTGCGAATCCTCCTTTTCGAATTAGTAGGAGTCCCTGACACTAGAACGGGATGTTTTCGTCATCGCCGCCTGTACTGAAACTATCAAAATTGGACCCACCTTCGAAAGAATTAATATTCATATCAAGGGATTGGCCCACAAAGTTCGCTACCACTTCAGTAACGTACCGTTTTTGACCGTCCTGAGTCTCGTAAGAACGAGTTTGCAAACGACCTTCTACAAAGCAACGACTGCCTTTACGAAGATTGCCTGCCGCTTCACCAAGTTTACCCCAAGCAACGCAGTTGATGAAAGCAGTTTGTTCTTTCGTCTCATTTGTTGTGGAATCAATATAGGTATTTGTAGCAGCCACTGTAAAAGTTGCTACCGCACGACCAGTTTTGGTATAGCGTACTTCAGGATCACGAGCTAAATTACCTAGAATTTGTACAGAGTTCATGTTTTCCTCCAGGCTTTAATTATGCTTCGTGTTTAACAATTAGATGTCTTAGGACTTCATCGTTGATTTTCAATACACGATCGATTTCTTTGATTTCAGCAGGAGCTGCTTCAAAGTTGATCAATACATAGAAACCGTCAGTGAATTTCTTCACCGCGTAAGCAAGACGACGCTTGCCCCAACGATCTACCTTTTCTACTGTGCCGCCTACACGAGCAATTAAAGCTTCTACTTTTTCAATAACAGCGTTAGTTGCTTCCTCTTCAGCTGGTTTCACAATAAACATGACTTCGTATTTGTTCATACAAAATCACCTCCTCTTTCGGACTAATGCCCCTATCGACACATAGGGGTAGGAAGTGCTTACCATCAATAAGCCTTACTATTATAACCTAAAAAAATGATGAAAGCAAGGGCTCAGTTTAAGTCCTTGCTTTCACCAATATTATATACGATTATATTTTTCATCCTCAGGAAAGGCAATAATAGCACAGATAATTACAAATATGGCTATTACCCCCATCATAGGATAGGCCGTATCATTTGGTAAGAAGGTAAGTATCAACGATGACACAATACCACTACCATATTGCATGGCACCTAATAGTGCCGCCCCAGATCCAGCCATTCTACCTGCTCTATCTAAAGCTAATGCATTAGTTACAGCGGCAATGATACCATTCATGGAGAAGAATAAAAAACAGCCAATAACGATTAACCACAATGAATGGTATCCTAAGAACATCAAGCCCATAACAATGGATACACAAACAGCAGCAAATAGTGTGGCATATTTCAATAGTCTATCGAGGCGTATAGCACTAACAATACGACGATTAATAGCACTTAACAACATAACACCAATAATATTGACAGAAAAGAGATAACCAAAATATTCTTTAGGCACTTCATACACATCTATATATACATAAGGCGATCCCGTTAAAAACGCATAAATGGCAATATAAAATGAGCTAACACATAGGGTATATTTCATAAAACCTTTGTTGCGCAATAAAATCCAATAATTATTATAGGTATGACCTATAGACTTTTTACTACGCTTTTCTAAGGGATGTGTCTCAGGAATCACCAATACGGCAACGAGCATTAAAATACCGATAGCAACAAGCAACCAAAATATGGAATGCCATGTATACCATACGAGTAAATGCCCTGCTAACATTGGCCCTGCTATAGGAGCTATGGCCATGACAATGGCTAATGTAGATAACATTTTAGCCGCCTCAGTCCGACCATATAAATCCCGAATCATAGCCCGCGACAGCATCGGTCCTACACAGGCACCAAATGCCTGAAACACACGCCAAGCCAATAACTCCATCATAGAGGAACTCAAGGCACAGCCTACAGAACCAATAATAAATAAAACTATCCCTATAATAAGTGGCTTCTTACGACCAATTTTATCGCTAACGGCGCCCCAAAAAAGCTGAGCTAGCGCAAAGCCAATTAAGAACCCTGTCAACGTAAGCTCCGCATCACCATTGAGGTCACGCCCCATCTCAGGCATAGCTGGCAAATAAATATCCGTTGACAACGATGTAAACGCCATCAAAGCACTTAATATAGACGTAAAAAGCCATCCCTTATTGCTAATCGTCAGCATAAAGACACCACTTTCATATAAAACCACACTATAATATGTATTTATTTAGATTATATCAAAAACAATGTTAATGCTATATAGTTTTGATATACTTTCATCAAAAAAGCATAGTAAAATACTATGCCCAAAGTAGAGTAAAGATAAAAGCCTAACGCAACAGAGTATTCAAAATACTCGCACGCTAGGCAATCCTAAAAAATGTTTATAAGATGAGCCTAACGCAACCACACGTTGATGGCTCTCTTTTTACTTATTATACAACATAAACAGAATTTCTAAAAGAAATTATAAAACAAATGATATGACTAATAAATTCCTCATAATACGACCTTTTATAGTAATAGACTTAAACAATATTTACATAAATCAGAAATTCTATAGAAAATCCTTGCGTCATTATTCTATATAATTTACTATATATAGAGAAATCTGATTATAAAAAGGAGTCATCATGGCTAATATCAATGAAAACTACTTAAACCTTCAAGGTTCTTATTTATTTGCTAATATTGCTAAAAGGGTAAATGAGTACCAAACTGCTCATCCAGATGCAGATATTATTCGTCTTGGTATCGGCGATGTTACATTACCTCTTGCTCCAGCAATTATCGATGCTATGAGTAAAGCTGTTCAAGAAATGGGAAAAGCGGAAACATTCCGAGGTTATGGCCCTGAACAAGGTTATGATTTCTTACGTCAAGCTATTGTTGATGTCGATTACAAACCATTAGGCGTAGATATCGCTATTGACGAAGTATTCGTTTCCGATGGTGCAAAATCTGACGTTGGTAATATCCAAGAGTTATTCAGCGAAGATAACATCATTGCTATCACAGATCCTGTGTACCCAGTATACTTAGACTCCAACGTTATGGGTGGTCGTACTGGCGAAGCTGTAGATGGCATCTTCCAAAAGGTTGTATACCTCCCTACTTACGCAGAAAATAACTTCTCTCCAGAATTCCCGTCTGAACGCGTAGACATTGTATACCTTTGCTCACCTAACAATCCAACCGGTACTGTTTTGAGCCGTGCTCGTTTAGCAGAATGGATCAAATGGTGTAAAGATAATGATGCCATTTTGATGTTTGACTCCGCTTACGAAGCTTTCATCAGCACAGAAGACACTGTAAAATCTATTTACGAAATCGAAGGCGCTCGCGAAGTGGCTATCGAGTTTCGTTCCTTCTCTAAAACTGCAGGATTCACTGGTACACGTTGTGCTTACGCAGTTGTGCCTAAAGAGGTAACTGGCAAAACTAAATCTGGTGAACGCCAACCGCTAAACCCTATGTGGAACCGTCGTCAATGCACTAAATTCAATGGTGTTCCTTACATCATCCAACGCGGTGCTGAAGCAGTATACACAAAAGAAGGTCGCGAACAAACACGTGCAAACATTGCATACTACAAAGAAAATGCTCGCATCATCAAAGAGGGTCTTGAATCTATCGGCCTTACTGTATATGGCGGTGTGGACGCTCCATATATTTGGCTTAAAACGCCTGGTAATATGACTAGTTGGGAATTATTCGATGTCTTGCTCGAACAAGTTCAAATCGTATCTACACCAGGCTCTGGCTTTGGACCTCACGGCGAAGGGTACCTTCGTTTAACAGCATTCGGTAGCCGTGAAAATACAATTCGTGCCGTTGAAAGAATCAAAACGTTACAATTCTAATTTAGCTATATCTATATTTAGAGTTACTTTTAGACTCATATTTAGATTACAATGAATTTGTAATGTCTAATTAAATAGTGTTTATACATTAGACCAAAAGACCGATTACAGTCCTTCAATAGGAATGTAATCGGTCTTTTTTATATACCCTTACATATATAAATATTTAATTCTAGTATTCCTTAACACCATAGTAGAGACAAATAACATCCCCATATTATTTGTCTCTACTATATTTACTATTACCTAAAAGTTATGCCGAATCCCTGCGTCAATGCGATAGGAATTGTCTACGGTAGCACCAAAGTTTTTAGTGAAAGTCCCATAAATATATGTATTAGGACGTACGCTCCATGAGCCACCTAGTTCAAGATCAAGCCATGTGTCTTTCAAATTCACTTCACTACCTGTGGTTGGCTCACCGGCCATGCTATAAGTAGCTTTCATTTTACCAGAGAATTCATGTGCTAATGCTGCTTTGAGGAAAAGATTGCTGTTCTTACTTTCCTTGCCAATGCCTACACCAATACGACCAATAACGGAATTTACCGCATCAGAGTTAATGTGTACTATGCTGCCCGTATTTGTACGAGCATCAAAGTTTACACCAGACAAGCGACTAAACGTCAATTCTGCGTTAGGATCGATATAAAAACCATTGTCTTTCTTGATTCGTTTACCATATTCAACGCTCAAGGAGGTACCTGTATTGCGGTAATCACCGCTCAAGCTTGTGCTCAAGCTATTACGTACGGTAAAATCATTTTTCAAACGATTTACTTTACCAATAACATCTAAGTAACGACCATCATTATATTGTTTTGCACCGTATAATGCTAAACCTGCGGTTTTACCGGACCCAGAGCCTAGAGCGTAATCACTATTGCTTGTACCATATAGCAAAGCACCACCAATGGTCCAATCTCCACGCAATGTGTCATAGCCAACTTGCGCCATATTGTATGTTTGGTTTACATAGGCGTTGTCTGTAATCTTAGATTTACCGCCGATGTATTTTCCCCATACACCATGCTTATTGGAGTTGAGTCGCACATCACCGAGGCGACGTTGTAAATCATTCGTATCGGCTCTCATTTGCATCACAGAGGAGGCTAACGCACTCTTAACACCAGATACAACTTCGCTTTCACGAGTTGTCACGACCGCTTTATCCGTAACGCTAGCCTTACCGTCAACAGCAAAGTTTTCTGTACCAAGGTTAGTAGAATATGAAGGACTAATGAGTCCGGAATGGACTTCAACATTCACATCTAAATTACGTTCACCCTTAGTAAAGCCAGTGTATGTTAACTTATTAGCCAACTGCTGCAAAGTACTACGTGGGTTGTTTACATTTACATATCCTTTAAGAGCATCTGCCGAACTGCGCATAGTCACAGAAGAACCCTTATCAGCATGGTTGATAACAACTTCGCCTTTACCTTGTGCAGCTGCAGGAGCACCCTTTTCGTAATCAATGGCGGTATGACCTGCATAATTATTAATAGTAATTGGTCGTGCGTCTACCGGTTGAATAATACCTTGACTCGCTATATCCTTACCACCAATAAAATGCTCCACACGACTACCTGTATATAAATAGTTTGCATTATTAGGACGACCTTGTGTAGGATATACGCGCTCAGCGCCTAACCATTCATTGCGCCAGGTCGCACCATTTTGTAAATACAATCGCAAACCACCATGATACGGATTATTATTGCTTTCATCAAATTCATTCAACACACCACCTATTAATTTAGAATTTGGTGTTGTTAAGCCTAAAGAGATTTCAGAGCCATGGTTATGAGGGTTCTTTTCAATACCATAGTTTTTATCTAAAAATCCTATATTACCGTACATCTTCACATCATTAGTTCCCGGATGTAAGCCATCCATACCCGTATTTACATATACAAAGCCTTCTTCAGATAATGCAGAATAGGTATCAGAGGTATTTAAAGGATATGTTTTTACATCGGCTCCACCTAATATGCGAATATATCCATCTTTATTAGCTTGCAAACCAACGCCAACAGCATCGATTTTAGCATTTCCTTTTACGGTGACTCGAGTATCATCGTTATTGCCATCACTAGTAAGTCCACCATAACCAGCATAGATACCGCTCATGTAATAATGTGCCAAATCAGGTCTACGTTTCGCACCACTTTCTGCAGGTGCTGGATTTTTAACTGTTACAGTTACATTTTTATCGATAGCGACTTGTGTCCCATCAAGAGCATAAATACCTGTAACATTATTATGATATTTTGTACCATTTACACCTAAGCCTGATACATTAACAGTTAAGTCATCTGTATAATGTCTCTTTTCCCCCCACAAATTAAGACCAATAGATTTTCCGTCTGTATGACTTTCCACAGTTGTGGCTGATACCATGGTAAAAGCATTAGCACCTGTTACGATTAATGCAGCAATAACAGCAGCTTTTACATTTCTTCTCATATTATACCTCCTCTAACATTTCAACTATGAACATAACTAGCTAACATAACCAATTTAATTGTATCTAGGTTCGGGGTATATGTGTCAATTTATACTCATATGATTTTTTATTTGTCCCCTATAACAACACGCTATGTATCGATATAGTTGTGCACAAATTACTTGTTTAAATTAGATATTAATTATTTTCTATACCATCTAAAAAATTCTATAGAAAAATATTAAAAGCTATTAATTTTATGCTATAATAAATATGTTAATCATTAAATTTCAACTTATATAGGAGGCTAATATGAATATTCGTATTGGTATTGTTGGTTACGGCAACTTAGCTCGTGGCGTAGAAGCATCTGTTCAGTTACAACCTGATATGGAGCTCATCGGCGTATTCTCTCGCCGTCAAGGTATTGAAACTGTATCTGGTGTACCTACTTACACGATGGAAGATATTCCTAACTTTAAAGGCAAAATCGATGTAATGGTTCTTTGTGGTGGTTCTGCAACAGATCTTATCGAACAAACTCCAATGGTAACTAAATACTTCAACTGTATCGATTCCTTCGATACACATGCACGTATTCCTGAGCATTTTGCTAATGTAGACAAAGTAGCTAAAGAAGCTAAAACTGCTACATTAATTTCTTGCGGTTGGGACCCAGGCATGTTCTCTTTACAACGTGTATATGCTGAAAGCATCTTGCCTCAAGGTAAATCTTATACATTCTGGGGCCGTGGCGTTTCCCAAGGTCACTCCGATGCTATTCGTCGTATCGATGGTGTTCTTGATGCCCGTCAATACACTGTTCCTAAAGAACAATACCTTGAAGCGATCCGCAATGGTGAAACTCCAGACGTTGATGGCTACAAAGGTCACCTTCGTGAGTGCTACGTAGTAGCTGCTCCTGATGCAGACAAAGCTAAAATTGAAAATGAAATTAAAACTATGAAAAACTACTTCGTAGGTTACGAAACTGTAGTCAACTTCATTTCCCAAGAAGAACTTGATCGCGACCACAAAGGCATTCCACATGGTGGCTTCGTTCTTCGCTCTGGTGAAAGTACAGAAGGCACTCGTCACGTTATCGAGTACTCCTTGAAACTTGACTCTAACCCTGAATTCACGGGTTCTGCACTTGTTGCTTATGCACGTGGTCTTTACCGCCTTGCTAAACACGGCGGCACAGGTTGCTATACAGTATTCGACATTCCACCAGCTTGGATTTCCACACAATCTGCTGAAGAATTAAGAGCACATTCTCTATAATAGAGCGAGGCCCGCATCGACTTAATAGATGAGGGCCTTTTTCATACACATTAAAAGAGAGACCATATCAGATGGTCTCTTTTTTATCCTATTAACCTTATTTTACGTTTAATTAATACCATCGTGTTAACGGCAATTCGTTCGTAACACCTTTTGTCATCAAAATTTGATGCAAGTCCATATTACCAATGTAGAAACCTGCCGCACATCCACAAAGATACAGATCCCACATGCGTACGAATTCACTCCCCCGTTTCGCCTCTACTTGCTCACGGACGCCTTGGAAATTGTTATACCAATGCATTAAAGTCTTATAATAGTGATACCGTAAACTTTCAACATCGATGACATTCATATCATAGTCATAAGCGAGGCTGACCATTTCGCGAAGGGACGGCAAACATCCGCCCGGGAAGATATATTTACGAATCCAGGCACTTGTTTCCTTTTCAGATGGGTCACTGATGTAGTGGAGCAGGAACAACCCGCCGTCTTTAAGCATTTCCGATGCGTCCTCCATATACAGAGGAAAGTTAGGTCGCCCTACATGTTCAAGCATACCGATGCTGACAATGCGGTCAAAGGTGCGACCAGAAGCCGCTACGTCTCGATAATCTATAAGTTCAATCTCAACTTGTCCTTCAAGGCCATATTCTTTAATGCGTTCCTGTCCTTTTTTCCATTGTTCTTCGGAAAGAGTACACCCATAGCCCTTAACCCCATATTTACGAGCCGCTTCAATGAGAAGGAATCCCCATCCGCAACCGATATCAAGTAAAGTCATCCCTTCTTTTAAATATAATTTATCAAGAATATGATGTACCTTTTGATATTGCGCATCTTTGAGACTATCATTCTCATGCTTAAAATACGCACAGGAATAGCTCATGGTTTCATCGAGCCACAATTTATAGAATTCATTACCTAAATCATAATGGGAAGATACTTGTTGTTTTTGATCTTTCTTTTTAAGACCCGCATTAAAGAGCGAGCTAAGTACCTTACGATTGATAGAGTCCTTACCTACATGACCAAGGACTACACAAAGGGCTTTAAACAAATCCCCTTCAATTTCGATATCTTTACGCATATACGCTTCACCGAGGGCGAGTTCTGCGGATATTAACAAGTCCTTCTTGGGAATACCACGATTAACGATGACGGTAAACTCGGATTCTCCGTCACCGATTGTATATTCATTATCTCCAATTTTTACGGTAAAACAATGATCATTAAAGCGTTCTAAATAATGGACTAAGAAACTATCAAATAGCTTGGAAAACATACTGAACTTCCTTTCCTATTAGCTTTCACTATATAGGTTTAAAAATATATACATTAACATGATTGGATACATTCCATACCCTTATTAATTTATATACCTATAAATTATATCAATATAGTTACGGCGAATAAAAATCTATATTAATCCTATATTTTAATATGAACTTATCACATTATTTAAGTAATATATTTAACTCTATTTATATTATAGCACTTTGAAATAATCTATTTTATATTTATAGACTAACTCCATCCTATTAGTATGGTATAATATTTATTTGATAAGGTTTATAACAAACTATTACTATAAACTTTCACAAAGAACGAAATCAATTTGTTAATAAAAGGTGGTACCATGAGCACAAATTTAGAAGTAGGCATCGTAGGCCTTCCAAATGTTGGTAAAAGTACATTATTCAACGCTATTACAAAAGCAGGCGCTGAAGCTGCCAACTATCCATTCTGTACAATCGAGCCAAACGTAGGTGTCGTTGATGTTCCAGACAATCGTTTAGCTGTATTAGCTGAAATGTTTGGTTCCAAACGCATCCTCCCTGCAGCTATGCGTTTCGTAGATATTGCAGGTCTCGTTGAAGGTGCCTCTAAAGGTGAAGGCTTGGGAAATAAATTTCTTAGCCATATTCGCCAAGTAGATGCGATAGCACAAGTTATTCGTTGTTTCGATGACCCTAACATCACTCACGTAGCAGGTTCTATTGACCCAATTCGCGACATCGAAATCATTAATACTGAGCTCTGCCTTGCTGACCTTGAATCCGTAGAAAAACGAAAACAACGCATCGAAAAAATCGCAAAATCTGGCGATAAAGATGCTCGTGCTGAACTGCCATTATTAGAACGCATCATCGAAGGTTTAGGTGAAGCAAAACCCGTTCGTGCACAAGGTCTTGATGAAGACGAATTAGAAATGATCAAAGAGTTGACATTGCTTACAGCTAAACCATCTCTTTATGTAGCCAATATTTCCGAAGATGAAGTATCTGATTATTCTGCCAACGAATATGTAAAACGCGTAGAGGAATATGCGAAAAACGAAGGCGCTGGTATCGTTGTTGTGTCCGCACGTATCGAGTCCGAAATTGCAGAGTTATCCGAAGAAGAATCCGCTGCATTCCTTGAAGATCTTGGCCTTGAAGAGTCTGGCTTAACTAAACTTATCAAAGCAAGTTATGCACTTTTAGGTCTTATCAATTACTTCACAGCTGGTGAAATGGAAGCTCGTGCTTGGACAATCGTAAATGGCACCAAAGCACCTCAAGCTGCTGGTAAAATTCACTCGGATATTGAAAAAGGCTTTATCCGCGCTGAAATTGTCTCCTTTGATGATCTACAAGCTTGCGGTAGCCAAAACGCGGCTAAAGAAAAAGGCCTTGTACGCCTTGAAGGCAAAGACTACGTTATGAAAGACGGCGATGTAACCCATTTCCGCTTCAATGTATAAACAAACTTATATAACAAAAACCAGTAAATCTCAGGATTTACTGGTTTTTTATTACTAATTATAACCTTTATATAATATTATTTATCGTCTTTATGAAGAACATTTTTGACGCCACTAATCGCACCATCTACAGCATCTTTAACATCTTCAGCTGCTTTTTTGAAATCTTCAGCAACATCATGTGCAGCGTCTTTAACTTTTGCAGCTGTATTTTCTACAGCACCTTCTGCTTCCAATTCTTTGTCACCAGTTAATTTACCGGCATTTTCTTTTAATGCACCTTTAGCTTGATTTAATTTATCTTCTAATGCCATAATTATGAATCCTTTCATATGAAATCATTTTTAGTTATGTTAGCTATATATGTTAGCTATACTTTTAAAAATAGATTACTATCCCTTTTTCCCGAAGAAAAAAGAAACAACAGCAACAACAATTACAGCGCCAAGAACAGAAGGAATTAATGCCATGCCAGCTAAACTAGGACCCCATGTGCCAAATATTGCTTGACCTACAGACGAACCAACTAAACCAGCAACAACATTGGCAATAATGCCCATTGCTCCACCTTTGTTAGTGATTGCTCCTGCAAGAAAACCGATAAAACCACCAACAATAATTGACCATAACATACGATCACTCCTTCCTATTTAATCAATATATTTATAATATCCTACCAAATTATATGGGCTTTATAAATATAATAAATAATATGTATATTTATAATATACCATTCATTTCTAAAGATTAGATGAAGAAATTTGATGTAGTTATAAAAGTCACAATTGATTAAACTACTGTAACAATTTCATTCATTGTACGACGTGTTTTATTTCGATGTGGTTCTTCATCACGATAACCAAAGGCAGCCATCACAGCAATGCCAAAATGCTTTGTATCAAAAAGACCTAATTCATCACCTAAGAGCACTGTCATCTTATCTTGATTAAAGCCTTCCAATGCACAAGAATCAAGACCTTCATAAGCAGCCATGGTCATCATGTTAGCCATTACAATGTACGCTTGCTTAGAAGACCAATCAAAGGCAGCACGATCAGACTCAAATGTTTTATAGTCTTCAGTTGTGAACTGAGCATATTTTTCTTTATAAATAGCATCGACTTCAGCAGGTAATTGTTTCACCTCTTCTTGAATATAGCGTACATAAGGAGAATCAAATTCCAAATCCACTTTTTTACGTGTTAAGAACACCACGAAATGACTCGCTTCAAGACCAGCTTGAATACCCCAACCATAAGATTTCATCTTTTCACGGATTTCAGGATTTTGAATGACTAATAATTGGTAAGCCTCAAAACCTAAGGAGGTTGGAGACAAGCGCGCCGCCGTTAAAATACCTTGCCAATCTTCATCAGAAATCTTTTTAGCGCTATCAAATTTCTTACATGCGTAGCGATATGTCATAGCATATTCTAAATCCTTACGATCAAATTTAGGGGCTGTTAATTTTACATTTTCTATTTCATATTTACTCATATATACCTCCATAATTAATATCTGCAATTGATAAAATATATCATGTTTCTATAGTACCACACTCATCGTTCAAGTTATATGAAGATGAACACTAAAGTAAAAAAGCCTAGACAACGTCTAGACTTTATACGGTACAGCTAGCTCGCCCTTTTCATACCAAAATAAGCCAGATGTACTAATTTTATGTTCTTTTAAAATGGTCTTTACTTGATCCACTATACTTGAGTCTATTGCAATAGATAAACCGCACATATCGTAAAGCTCTGGGGGGGTAGCCATCAACTGATGAGGCACCTCTAATTCTGTTAATACCTTATCCGCCTTATCTCCAAAATAATAAGAGGTAAAAACTACAAGTAATTTTTTTCGTTCCATTACCTCACCCCTCTGATAACTAGCAAGATCAAATTGCTCATACATTAAACATAAAGCTTGGAGATATAAAAAAATCCATCGAAATTGATAAAAAAAGATACTATACTACTAGAAATTATAGCTTAATAATATTATCCCCTACAATAGAGTCTGTAATAGCATACATATTAGTAATACTACCTACGCCCAGCTCATCTTTCACACCGAAATAATCAAGGCAAATGCCGCATGCTGCAATTTCTACACCAAGCTTAGCTAGTTTCTTTATATTTTCCAAATGAACCGAATCATTAACTACCATCTTAACACTACTATTGATGAAATAAATCTTAGAAGGTTTTACATCGGCTTCAAGCAAGCATACCCAGAAGGTTTTCATCAAATTTCGGCCAAGTTCTTCACTACCTTCACCAAGATAATCCTTCGTCATCAAAATAACCCGATTTCCATAGTTCATAGGCTCACAACGGGCTTCAGTAACTGGATTTGCATCAGGGGTCAGTGTAAGATAGAAATCCTTTCCATCTTGGCGAACTTCTACACCATAACCACGAGACTTCCCAAACTTCGCCACATTATCGCGACTCACTTCATTATCTACAATAGTTGTAATAATAGCACTTGGATTCGCATCACTTACCTTCTTGGTCTCGATAACAGGTTTTGGACATAAGCTACCGCGCACATCTACAGTTAATTCCTTTGTATTGCTCATCATACACCTCTACATACATTATATAATTTGTGAAAGTATCAGCTAATAATATTTTATTTAAATAGCTAAATCAATACCATACAGTACTTATCTTTTATGAGTTTATTTTGTTACTCGTACGGCAAGACCGCTAAAGCTTTCAACAGTGCCCACAATAGCAGCACAGTCAATCCCCGCCTTATAAAAGGCCTCGACAAGTGTCTCACTTTCGCTAGCAGGAACAGAAAATAGTAACCCGCCAGAGGTTTGAGGATCAAATACAATATCCGTCCATACAGGATCCAAGTCCTCATCAACTTGTACTTCAGTTATAGCCTTGCGATTACCATAAGATGCAGCCGGAATTAAGCCCATTTGAGCCGCCTCGATAACATCATCAAAAAGAGGGATATCGTAAGCTTTGATATGAATCGTCACATCAGAAGCACTTGCCATTTCTACGGAGTGCCCCATAAGGCTAAAGCCTGTTACATCTGTACAAGCATGAACTGTAAAGTTATGTGCCACCTCAGCCGCTACACGGTTTAAAGTACTCATACTAGTAACGGCCTGTTCCGTACCTACAGGAAATAAACCTGCTTTCAGAGCATTATTCATAATACCTGTGCCAATGCGTTTTGTTAGCACCAACACGTCCCCTACTTGAGCACCTTTATTTTTCCAAATCTGTTTTGGATTTACTTGTCCTGTCACAGACATCCCAAAGATAGGTTCCTTATTTTCAATGCTGTGTCCACCTACGATGGCTGCACCAGCCTCGGCTACAATCGAACCAGCCCCATTTAACACATCCGTCAAAACACCTTGCTCGACAAGAGGAACCGGAAAGCCTACGATATTCATCGCTGTTAAAGGGGTGCCACCCATAGCATATACATCGCTTAATGCATTGGCAGCTGCAATTTTACCAAATAAATCAGGATCATTAACCACAGGGGTAAAGAAATCTAAAGTTTGCACCAGTGCAAAGGTATCAGAGATTTGATATACTCCAGCATCATCGGCACCAGTCATATCAGCGAGAACATGCTTGTTAGTAACGGGTGTTACAGCTTTTAGCACACGGTTCAATATATGAGGCCCAATCTTACACGCGCAGCCTCCACTTGTAACATAATCAGTAAGTCGCACCATAACTCCTCCTTACTCATTTTCCGGCAATCTAGAGACGATTTTCTTAACAGCCTTTTCAAATTTAGGGCGCGGCATCAAGAGTTGATGACCGCAGCCATTACATACGATGAGAAAGTCTGTGCCGATTCGCTTAACTTCCCACTCGTCACTGCCACAAGGATGCGATTTTTTCATCTTCACTACATCTCCTACGTAATATCTAACAAATGCCATAGCGCCTCCTTTAACTTCTGTCAGTATTTATATATTTATTATACATAAAATAGTTACTTCTATAAATATACCCTAATTCTATAGTTCAATCTTCTATTATATATAACCATAAAATTTTCACCATAAATATATAATGTACAATTTTAATATATCTACTGTTCTTATAATTAAACCATAAATCAAGAGAATTATTATTTTATAACCACCAAAAGGTCACAGAAACTTTGCACTTAATCATTATATTTTATGGGAAAATATTAGTGCATACAACGAAATTAACATTAACAACTAAACAATAATGATTTTTCATTTAGTTATCATTCTCAATATCAAAACAGGGATTTTTTATAAACCCCATACTATTCATTCTTTATAAATCCGCATCTTTACTGCATTGATAATATTTATCATTTAGAAAATTTTCGAAATAAATTTTATAAAAAGACTTGCATTTCTCATTTAGTATGTTACAATATAGTCAACAATGATTATTCGTTAAGTATACGGATAACACATTGTATATAAAACTGTTAGGACGGCAAGTGCCGAAACACACAAATAAGTAAGTACTATTTTAAGAGTTAGGCAAGTGTCTATTTGATCTAAGAATAAGTTTTCTTAACTAAGGCGAAGTCGCCCTCGAAATTATAGAATAAGTATTCTATTCCATTGCATTCACAACCAAGTGGTTATGAATATATATGTTAAGTAACAATTTTGAAAATTATCGTAAGTACAAAGGAGTATTAAAATGGCAGAATTAAAAGGTTCTAATACTGAAAAAAATCTTCAAGCAGCATTTGCTGGCGAATCTCAAGCATTCCAAAAATATACATTCTACGCTAGTGCAGCTCGTAAAGCTGGCATGAACGAAATCGCTGACTATTTCGAAGAAACAGCTCACAACGAATCTGCACATGCTAAATTGTGGTTCAAAGCTCTTCATGGTGGCGATATTTCCGCTGATATCGAAGCTAACCTTCGCGATGCAGCAGCTGGTGAAAACTACGAACATACTACAATGTACAAAGAATTCGCTGACGAAGCCGAAAAAGAAGGCTTTGCTAAAATCGCTTTCCAAATGCGCGAAGTTGGTAAAATCGAAGCTCGTCATGAAGCTCGTTACCTTGCATTAGCAGCTCGAGTATCCGGTAACAAAGTATTCACTAACGACCAACCAGTAGCTTGGATCTGTGCTAACTGTGGCTATGTACACATTGGTGAAGAAGCTCCTAAAGTTTGCCCAGTATGTGCTCACCCACAAGCTTTCTTCCAACGTTTGGTTGAATCCTTCTAATCTGTAAGTGCGACACCAACTAGATTAATAACCTGTAAGTACAGATTTTAATGAAACTATACCTGTAAGTACAATCTAAACTTACAGTAAGTACTGACAACTTCCTTAACAAAAAGACGATGACATTTGTTTGTCATCGTCTTTTTTTGCATTCTTTTGCTAGATTTTTATTTTGTCTACTATATTTTATTCTATTCACTATAATATGTTTTTTATTTCCTTTGTATAGTGCTTATTATTTACTATCCTAGAATTATAAAAGACATATCACTTAATATTATCTACCAAGCATTTAAATTGTTGTGTTGCTTCATATGGATTATCTGCATGAGCAATAGCAGATATTACGGCTACTCCACTAGCACCTGCTTCCAAAACAGGCTTTGCGTTATTTAAGGTAATACCCCCGATACCAACGCATGGTAATGTTAAACCTTCTGCTCGTAAATCAGCAATGCGCTCAGGTCCGCACGGCAATTGAGCATCAGGTTTACTACTTGTAGTATACATAGGGCCTACACCAACACAATCCGCATAAACTACAGTGGTCTTATGAAGTTCCTCCACAGAATGAATGGATATACCAACAACCTTATTCCCTACAAGATTACGAACGTCTTCTAAACGCATATCTTCTTGTCCTACGTGAACACCATCAGCGTTAACAGCCACTGCTAAGTCTACATCATCGTTAATAATATAAAGCACATTATACATGGCACAGATTTCTTTTAACTGCTGAGCTAATTCTAATTTTTGTTGTCCTTCTAATGTTCCTATGCCCTTCTCTCTAAATTGAAAGCAGGTCGCACCACCTCGACAAGCAGCTTCAACAATGTCCAGTAAATGGCTTTCATTAAAACCTACATCTTGTGTACCACTAATAAAATATACCTTTAATTGATCGGGCACAACTACAGGCCGTATTCGGTTTTCGGATAAAAGCATCGCATCATCGAATTCATATAAGGCATCCATAAATGCCATACTAAAACTACCAGGTTTTACACCGCTCACATTAACCGCACTTTCACCAGCTAGACCATAGTAAGCCAGTGCATACGCAAGGAACTCACCTATAGACATGTTATACATGAATGGACAATAGGAACTAAAAAATGCAGCTAACACAGCACCTAATAAACAACCAGTCCCAGTTACGACTGTCATGATTGGATGCCCATGAGGAACCGCAAATACACGGGTTCCGTCGGATACATAATCCTCTTCGCCCGTTGCGACAACAGGACAGTTAATTTGGCGTGCAAGACGATACGTTATAATTGCGCTATCCTCAACTTGTTCACCATCTACGCCCTTACCAGAGAGAGAATTATTAACCTTATGATTTGTATTAAGAGCATCATAGATGGCTTTGATTTCACTTTGATTACCTCGTAGCAACGAAATAGCATCAGTTTTAATCAAGTCTAAAACTACAGATAATCGATAAGCCCCAGCATGACAGCCCACTGGATCTAAAACAATAGGAACCTCATGTTTCTTCGCCAGTGCTATGGCATCTTTATAGTAACTAACCTTGTCTGGGGTAAGAGTGCCAATATTGATGAGTAGCGCCGATGCATGGGCGATGAGGTCTTTCAAATCTTCGCTACACTCACTCATCACGGGTGATGCTCCGATGGCTAGTAAACCGTTAGCCGTAAAGGTTCGCACTACATCATTTGTAATACAAATAATAAGCGGATTCCCTTTGCGTAGAGTCTCTAATATATTCAGTTCGGTCCAAGTTGAGCTATTTATATATGGATTTTCATAGGTCATATAACTATCTCCTCTACTCATTTTTCAAAAGTTCATCCATCGTTTGAGGGCCATTTACCAATAAACCATAAGCCATATGATTAACAGGACCGCAACCACTTCCAAGCGCTGGATTATGCTTAATAGCCAATGCAATATAGTTCTTTGCAATACCAATGGCATCCATTACATCACGCCCTTTCGCTAGCTCTGCCGTAATAACCGCCGAGAAGGTACAACCCGTACCGTGAGTATGAACAGTATCATATTTAGGGCTTGTCCACGTATGCATATCTCCATCTTTGGTGAAAGCATAATCCGTTGCATCATCTCCAATATGCCCACCTTTAATGATGACCACTTGAGGTCCTAATTCACGTAAAATACGGTTAGCAGCTGTTGTGATGTCACTTTTACAAGAGATAGACATGTCCGCTAACACCTCTGCCTCGCTACGATTAGGTGTAATGACTGTGGCGACCGGAATGAGTTTAGATTTTAAGAAATCGACAGCCTCATCCGATACAAGTCGATCACCGCTGGTGGCAATCATAACTGGATCCATCACATAAGGGATGTTCTTACTTACATAAGGATAAATGAGATCCATCATCTCTGGTAAAGCAATCATGCCCGTCTTAACGGCTTGTGGTGTAATATCTGAATATACATCGTGTAACTGTTTTTCTATGCTTTCTAGCGATAGGTGTTCTACGTGATGTACACCCGTTGTATTTTGAGCCACCACAGAAGTAACAACGGCCATGCCGTATACATTTCGACTTTGGAAGGATTTTAAATCAGCCATAATGCCAGCGCCACCACTAGGGTCAGTACCGGCAATTGTTAATGCAGTATGTAGTTTCATTATGCCTCCTTGTGTAACAGATTACGTCGAGATAAGATTTGTAATACTACAAAGCCAATGCAAGCACCTCCGATAGAGCTCATGGAAAAGGATGTAATCAAGGTCAACAATGCCAATGGTTTGCCTAGTAGGAAATGAGCAATTGGATAACTTACAAGAGCACCAATAAGTCCAGTGCCAATGATTTCGCCTAAAGCCGCTGCCCAGATGGCGTTGTATTTTTTATATAAATACGCAGATAACCAAGCGCCAATCATACTACCTGGAAAGGCTAATGGAGAGCCTAGTGCTAGTACATTACGTAAGCAAGAAGTACTAAAGGCTGCGCCTACAGAGAATCTCGCCCCAACTATAACGGCTAAGATTACATTTATCATATGTTGAAATGGAAAAATACGAGCAGGGCCAATAGGAATCGACGTAGTCGATAAGACGACACCTAAGGCCACACATATGCTAGCAATAATCATTTTTTTCATAATACCTCCAAGTAAATAAAAATGAGACCACCTCAAATGGAATGGTCTCGTAATAGTTTGGTATCATGTTTCATTCCACTTCCCTACGCCAGTATTATCTGGATCAGGTCTAGGGTTTTGAATGGTCAATCTCAGCAAAAGCACCCCTAGTGGCAATATATTTTTATAATCTAGTTATAACATTATTATACAATCTATGCAACAAAATAATTGACGGTTCCCGTAGCACCTCGTATAATGAAGCCATAATGGGGTGCTCACACAAGTGGGCTGAGAGTAAGCTAAAGCTTTAACCCATAACCTGATTTGGATAATGCCAACGTAGGGAACATAGAGGATTAATGGCCGAGTTCCTGTGAGCTCGGCTTTTTCTATGACTTCCTGGCAAGGAGGACGTATGAAAAATACACACATCACGCAACCACAATTTGCCATGATATGGTTCGGTGCCGCTTTATCGATTGCGGAAATTATGACCGGTACCTATCTGGCCCCCTTAGGACTTATACAAGGTCTCTATGCCATCATCTTAGGTCATATTATCGGCGGCATACTACTCTTTGGGGCTGGCCTCATCGGCGGACGCTTACGGCAAGGTAGTATGAATACAACCGCTTTCAGCTTTGGCCCACTAGGGGCTAAAGGCTTTGCCTTTTTAAATATGCTTCAACTTATCGGCTGGACTAGCATCATGATCTACGATGCTATGCTAGCCTTACAAGAGTTAGCACCCCTATCCCCTATGATTTGGACGATAGCTATCGGAGCGCTTGTCATCCTGTGGCTTTTCATCGGCCTCCACAATACGGGCTATATTCAAGCCATCGTATCTATTCTATTGCTAGGCCTCACCCTCTACATGGGCACGCACATGATATCACAGTGGCCTAGTGAAGGTGGCCTTCTAACTAGCGGAAACATGAGTTTCATCGCTGCTCTTGAGTTATCGATTGCCATGCCACTATCTTGGCTACCTCTCATCAGTGATTATACCCGTGAAAGTAAACATCCTCTCACCGCATCACTTACAAGTGCTACAATCTACACGGTAACGAGTATCGTCATGTATACCTTAGGTCTTAGTGCGGCCATCTTTGGTGGTGGAGACTCTATTATTACCATTATGATGAATGCAGGCCTTGGCCTAGCAGGGCTCCTCGTAATTATCTTCTCTACTGTCACTACAACCTTTATGGACGCTTACTCTGCAGGTGTTTCTAGCACCACAATCTATAATAGTGCATCTAGTAAGGGCATTGCAGTTATTGTTACCATCGTTGGCACTATTGCAGCTATCTTGTATCCGATGGACGATATTACAGACTTCTTATACCTCATCGGATCTGTCTTTACCCCAATGATTGCCATCTTGCTAGCGGACTACTTTATGAATCGTCAACAAGTGCAAACTCTATCGGCTTTTTTAGTACGCGGCACAATTTGGGCTGTATCGGTCGGTTTATATCACTATATGTTACACACTGAAAGCACCGTAGGTGCTACATTACCAGCCTTTACAATGGCCTTTATCATAACTACTATCATTGGTTTCGTAAGTAAAACAGTAAAGGTCTCTACAGAAGTTAAACAACCATAATAGGATATATACAACAAGCATCCAAGATAGGAGACTAACTAAATAGGAACTGCTATATAAACAATAAAACCCCTTTAGGAGCAATAACTCGTATGAAGGGGTTTTGTTATTTAGATTCTTTTATTTACATTATTGTTATTTAGATATTTGAATTTGTCCTTCTTCACAGGTCCAGTGCCGATCTCCAACCATTTCGGCTTCGCTTTCATCATGAGTAACCCATACACAAGGTACATCCCACTCGCGAATAATGGACACCAAATCTTCGCGCACATGCTTTCGCAAGTTCCAATCTAAAGCAGATAAAGGCTCATCGAGAAGCAAGATAGTCGGTTTAGAGTATAGCGCACGCCCCAAAGCAACTCGTTGCTGTTCGCCACCAGACAGGCTGCCAGCCTTCGTTTTTCGGTATTTCTCAAGACCTAAACGCTGCAATAGACTATTGCACATGTCAGGTGTGCCTCGTTTGCTATAGGTAATATTATGTTCCACAGACAAATGAGGGAATACGATGTTGCCTTGTGGCATATACCCTACCTGACGTTTTTGAGCGGGAACCCAAATCTTATTATCTCGATCCACCCACGTTGTTTCATTACAATGAATACTACCTGTAGTGGGTTTTACAAGTCCTGCAATGCATTTAATGAAAGTACTTTTACCACTGCCGGATTGACCTGTCAAAACGGTAATACCAGAAGGAAGTACCCCATCGGCTTTCACAGTCACAGAAGGTCTAGCTACGGTAAAGGAAAATGTAATCATCGGACCTCCTAATTATTATCAATGTGATGGAACAAGGACCCCTTTGTGATGAAGTGAATTCCACTCAACAATGCCAATGTGAGCACACAAATATAGATAACTAATTCAAAAGCATCCATGTACTGCCCTGCCTCTACGTAAGAGTAGATAGCAAGTGGCATGGTGCGCGTTACCTTTGGAATATTGCCTGCAATCAAAATGGTAGCACCGAACTCGCCCATAGCACGACAGAAGGCTAAGATACTGCCCGTCAAAATGCCTTTCCAAGCGAGTGGTACGGAGATAGTAAAAAAGATACGTAACTCTGAAGCACCTAATGTACGCGCTACGTCCTCCATATTATGATCGACGGATTGCAATGCTGAACGCACCGTTTGATAAAACAGCGGAAATGCAATTACAGAGGAGGCTATCACGGCACCGGATGCAGCAAAAACAACACTCATACCATGAGCTTCAAGCCAAGCACCAAACGCATAACCTGGAGTAAATACCATAAGTAACGCAAAACCAACAACTACCGGAGGCAGTACAAATGGCAAGGTAATAAGTGCATCAAGAATGGCAATACCACCCCACTTGCAACGGTTCATCCAGTAACAAGTCGCTAAGCCACTTAAAATAACTATAATAAGAGCTATACTTGCCACCCATAGCGACAGCCATAATGGACTCATGTCACGCCCCCTTTCTATACACAACAACTCTAAAGTATGTGTTATATCCATTAATTCAAAAATACTTTTCAAACAAATTATATGCCCAAAATCATATCATATGTTAGATTATTAAGCACTCATCACTACAAATGAGTAAAAGAAAAGCATACAGTGAGCAATCATAAGATTAGTAATATCAATAATATCTCTATTGTATCATAAGAAAGCGCTAGCCCTGAAAGCTAGCGCTTTACTCTTATTTAGAAGTAGAGAAACCGTATTTTTCTAATACTTTTTGGCCTTCTGGGCTCATTACGTATTGGTAGAAGTCTTTTGCCAATGCGTTGTCATATTTTTTAATAATACCAATTGGATAGATAACTGGATCATGGGAATCAGCCGGTGTTACTGCAGAGATTTCAACTGCATCGCCCGCTGCGATAGCATCAGTTTTATAGATGAAACCAGCATCTCCAGCACCTTGGCTAATGGAAGCTGTTACAGCTTTTACATCTTTAGCGTATACTACATTAGGTTCTACCTGTTCCCAAACGCCTAGTTTTGTTAATACTTGTTTACCATAGTTACCAGCTGGTACTGTTTCAGGATTGCCCAATACGATACGCTTTACTGTAGCGATTTGATTTAGCTCAACCTTAGGTTGACCTTTTGGAACTACGAGAACGAGTTCATTAGTTACGAATGGTTTTACATCAGTTACCAAATCTTTTTCTTGTAACATTTTCATATTTTTCTCGTCAGCAGAAATAAATAAACTAGCTGGTGCACCTTGTTCGATTTGTTGACGTAATGTACCAGAACCAGCGAAGTTAATAGCGATTTGATCATCCGCTAAGTTATGGCTTTTTTTGTAAGCATCAGCCAATTCTGTAAGAGCACCTTTAAGGCTTGCTGCAGCTTGTACAGTAATCTTTTCAGATGTACTTGGTTTAGCTGACTCAGTTGGTTTACTTGCATCATTACCACAACCTACTAAAAAAGCAAGCATGAAAACGCTTATTAATACTAATAAAATTCGTTTCATAATTCCTCCTGTGCATCCCTTAAAACGCCATACTGTAAACGCCATGGTAATACCTAGAGACACTTCGCGTACTAACAAACTGAAATATACAACATATACAACATATACATATTATACTATAAATCAATGATTGAAATCGTATACTAAAATCACATTCTACATAGATATTTCTGATGATTATGATAAGTAATAATAATCAATAAATTTTTAAGCCCCAAACAATAGATACTATGGTATGATAATACTATAAAGGATAAAAATATTTTAGAAAACTTATTCACTTACAGCTTATATAAAACAACTGTATATTTACTACATATAGTTATACGATAAACTAAAATTATGCCTTATATATTAACTAATATATTAAAGAAAAACTCTAGGTGAGATGATGAATCTATTCGAATTAGTAGGCCATATTTTTATGAATTCTATGGTCCCTATCTTAGTACTTATAGGCGTGGGATTTATATTAGATAGAAAATTTAAACTCGATCTATATACGCTGAGTAAACTAAACTTTTATATATTGTTACCTACCTTTATATTTCGAGCGATGTATGAAGCTAAACTTAACTCAGGTACTTTGGAGATTGTATTCTGTGCGCTCTGTGTACTCATACTAAACTCCATCCTTTCAGATGTGGTAGGTAAGATACAAGGATATGATGTGGCTAAGATTGCAACCTTAAAAAACTGCGTTATGTTTAATAACGTTGGGAATATGGGTGTCGCCCTTGCTATCTTTGTATTTACTAACATTCCATATGTCATCGATGGTGCTACCCCCTATGCTAATCTAGGTTTAGTGAGTGTTGTATCTATCATGATCATACAAACTATTAGCAGTAATACCTACGGTTTCTACCAAGCGGGAGCAGGACGATTAACCCCTCGGGATGCACTAAAAGTCGTATTCCACATGCCTATGGTATATGCCATCCCACTGGCACTACTTTGCCACCTACTCCCTTTCGATTTACACGGTCTCTTCTTCTTTGCACCGCTCAATATATTTGCCAATGCCTTCGTTGGCGTCGCTATGATTGCCTTGGGTGTTCAAATTAATAGAACACCGCTAAACTTCTTTAAGATGGATGTCATGCTTGCTACCACATTACGGCTCGTTGTGAGTCCACTCCTAGCAGCTGGTATTACTATATTATTCATTATGTTCTATGGACCTATGCATCCAATAGCGGCGCAAACTATCATCATAACCTACAGCGTACCTACCGCTATCAATATGTCTCTTATTGCTATTGAAATGAAGAATAATCCAGAATATGCTACACAAATCGTAATGGGCACAACTATTTTATCCGCTATAACAATGCCACTGTTTATTACTATAGCCTATTATCTATTCCCATTATATTAAAATAAAAAATCATAGTTATAAAAAATCACTCATAGCCATATGACTATGAGTGATTTTTTATGCCTTAGCATTTAGCCTTGTTAAACAAGTTACACAAGCTGTAACAATTATAGCACCAATAATTTCATTCAAGGCTAAATTATGATTAAGAATAACTACATCTAAAGCTAAAGTAACTATTGGTCCCATTGCACTAATAACGGCTGCAAGAGATGCATTAATTCTTTTAAGACCAAAAGACATCAAGTATGAAGGAATGATAGAACAAAAAATGGCCAAAAATACTAAATAAATCATAGTATGCGTTTGGAGTGTTGAAAATGTAGTAAAATTTTTGCTATCAATTATAAAGCCGAGAAGTAAAAGTACTGTAGTTATACACATATAAGTACTGGTAAAAATAGTAGAACTAATATTCGAAACAGCCCTCTTACTATAAATAATAAACAACGCCCAAAAGATTGCAGAAAGCAAGACTAGTGAAATGCCTATTAAAGTATCTGTAAGGTGGTTATCAACGGTAGGATTAAACATAATTGCTAATCCTAGCACAGTAGATACAATTAAAACTACTTTTGAAAATGTAATGCGTGATAAATCTGATGATAACAGAAAAACGTAAATTGGAAATGTAAATAGAACAGCACGTTCTAATGAGGCAGATATATATAATAATCCTATGAAGTCCGTTATAGATGAAGATACATAAAGAATAGCCCCCAAAAATGAGTATTTAAAAACCTTACTTTTATTCACGCTATTCCAATCAAAGCGAATCATTGGTATAAGAAAAAAAGGTAATGATAAAACAGCCCTACACACAAGAACATTCAAAGGGCTCAGTGAATCTAAATAAATTAGTTTTGCCCATATAGATTTTGTTGATAAGAATACAGTAGCTAAAAACACCACTAATATTCCTATATTTTTCATTAACAGATTCACTTTATATACTTCTCCATAATCAAATACAACTCAAATAAAATATATAAAATATAAAAACACAATTCATCCTAAGTAGGACGAAATGTGTTCATTATAAAAAATTTAAATTATTGATGAGCTACGTGTTCCATCCCCATGCGAACTAAACATTCAACATGATCATCGTTTAGAGAATAATATGCTGTTTTCCCATCTTTACGATATGTAACAAGACGTGCTTGGCGCAATACACGCAATTGATGAGAAATAGCAGATTGTCCCATCTCCATGGTTTCTGCAATGTGATTAACACACATTTCATTTTCTAGTAATAGCTCTACTATTTTAAGGCGTGTAGGATCACCCAAGATTTTAAACAGTTCTGCTAGCTTCAGCAATGATTCTTGTTTGTCGGTCATATAATCCCCCTTTTTTAATCCTATCCATTCTTTTTTGTAGCTCTTCTATGTCACTAATCGATACGTCTTAACGTATAACACCAATATGTATGGCACACATATAGACATTATATCATTTTTAACATAAAAAAGAGACTTTGAGAAACCAAAGTCTCTTTTTTTATCATATCTATATAAGATATAAATTATTTAATGATTAATACAGGGCAAGTGGAGTGGCTAGTTACATAGCTACTTACGCTACCCATGAATAAGCCTTTCAAAGGGCCAAGACCACGGCTACCCATTACGATGAGATCAGCATTATATTTTTTTGCCACTGCAAGTAGTGCAGGTCCAGGGGAGCCAACTTCAAATACGCTTTTAACTTTTACGCCTGCAGGAATTTCTTTCACTACATCATTAAGAATTTCCTTACCAGTTTCTTCCATATCCTCAGCAATTTGCTCAGATACATATCCACCAGAAATTGGTGTTTGATCAAAATTGGAAATAGCAGACACAATATTTGCAACGTGAACAACAATCAATTCAGCTTGGTTGCGATCCGCTACAGCGAGAGCATGTTCCAACGCACGTTTAGCATTTTCAGAACCATCAGTAGGTACGACAATAGTTTTGTAGGTAACCATAATAACCCCTCCTATTCCTAATCCCTCAAAGGGGATATGATCAAATATCGTTTAGCCTATACTAATATATTCTAGACCATCAAGGAAAACTCCTCTTTTTTCTGAGGATTTATTACATTATAGCACAAATCGTACAGAATTATACAAATAAAAGAATATTATGCGTATATTAAAGAACCTGAGACGATTGGTTTGTATTAAGTGTAGTAGTCAATCTAAAACCATCTAATACATCTATAAGTTCCTGAGTAGCAAGATTACTACCGGATGGACCAATCATTCGAGCTACTGCTACATTACCTTCATTGCCAAGAATAATTGTTGCGCCAAAGGATACTGGTTCCGCTACAGCTGTATCAGACGTATTTGGATTTTTCATATGGCCCGCCAAATAGAACATTACATTACCGTCAATGATATGCGTTTCATAACGAGTAATCGTGGCCTTGTTCACATCAACCAATTGTTTAAGATAATAGTCACCAAGCATTTGCTTGCCCATCATTGTCGGCATACCGGAGCTGACAGCTTGTACTGGGATTGTAAAGGACTCAATGTCGAGGCGTATATTATGTTTAGTGAAAGCAATCTTACCCTTTTCATTAAGACGGGTGAAACCTTTTGGATAGGTAAATTTGATACCTTCTGCAACACTGATATCGCTTGTGCCGGTTAATATTTTTTTTACCCCTTTAATAGCATTAGAACCGCGCTTATTGATCAATTCAAAGGATGGAATTGTATGCTCCATCAAACCTAGCTCCATAAACTCTGCACGAACAGGTGCATACGTACTAGACAAATTGTACCGATGAGTTGGATCTTTCTCCATGATAAATTCTGCTTCAAATACAGACTGAACCGGCTCTGTAGATGTCATATCTGCATAAGATTTTGGTGTACTCTTATCCCAGCGTGCGGAAACTGCACCTTTCTTAGCAAAGAACCCACCAACAATATCATTATGCTCAAAGTTATTGCTATGTTGGCGCCAGATATTTAAATACTCCTCATTAGACATGCCCTTAATAGGTACACCATACCAAGTCGTATTCCATTCTTTTTGAGATATTCCTTCTTGTGGTGTATTATTGCGCTTAGTAAAAGATACTGTATAGGAATCCTCTTGCGTAGGGCCCGCTAAATTGAAGGAATACCCTTGAATATGTTCACTTTCACTACGCACATCCATATCTAACATAACGCCATCAGCTACACGCCAAGGAATCGAGAACATATAACCATTTTTGTAATCCTTCACCACCGTGTTCATCTTAGTAGCATAGGATTTGTATTGTTCTGGCAAAATAGATGCGGAATCCTTCTGAGATTCCACAATAGATAAAGGTGTATCAGGCGTCTTCTGTAAATCTTCTGCCATAATAGAAGTCGTTCCCAAAGCCATGACAGCTAAGGTTGCCGCAAATAAACGTAACTTCATAGAACCTCCTATAACATATTATCCAAGAACGCTTTCGTTCTTTCGTTCTGCGGATGACTAAAAATTTGTTCTGGTGTTCCTTCTTCTTGAATAACACCATCAGCCATAAAGATAACACGATCCGATACTTCACGAGCAAAGTTCATTTCATGAGTTACGATAATCATCGTCATGTGATCGTCCGCTAATTGTTTGATTGTCTTAAGAACCTCACCAGTAAGCTCAGGATCAAGAGCAGATGTGGGTTCATCAAAGAGCATAATTTCTGGATTCATCGCTAGCGCACGGGCAATAGCTACACGCTGTTGCTGACCGCCAGACAAGCGAGATGGATACATATCTCGTTTTTCCCATAATCCTACTTTATTGAGTAATTGCTCTGCAATCGGTGAGATTTCGTCATCTTTCATACCTTTTACCATACGTGGAGCAATCATAATATTATCTAATACCGTCATATGCGGGAACAAATTGAAAGATTGGAATACCATACCCATGCGGAGCAATAATTCATGCTGAGTTTGAGGAGAAGCGTATTTTACAACCCCATTTTCAGTACTAGCAAGAATCGTACCATCAACGGTAATAGAGCCTCCATCAATCGTTTCTAACTGACCTAAGCAGCGCAAAAACGTGGATTTACCAGAACCAGAAGGTCCGATAATAGAAACAATTTCTCCTCTATTCATTTTGAGCGACACATCGCGCAATACGGTTTGATTATTAAAGCGTTTTTCAATACGCTCCATATTTACAAATGTCATAAGTACCTCTTACATCGTCATATTAAGTATATAACTAGCGCCTCAAGTAAAGATATCTCATCTATAAAATCGCATCTATAGACATCAAATAAAAGTATCTCACCTATAAAACTAGCTACATCATTACATATGACAAACTACCATAGAATTAGATTAATCTTCGTATACAGCAAATCTTCGTTCTAAGTAGCTGAAGATATTCGTCAAAATAAAGGTAAAGATTAAGTAGAATAATGCTGCCACGAGGAATGCAGAAATATCAAAATCACGTTGTACGATAGATTTTGTAATACGCAAGATATCATTCATCGCCAATACATACACGAGAGATGTATCTTTCAATAAGTTAATCGTCTCATTCGCAAGAGGAGGCAATACACGTTTAAACATTTGTGGCAAGATGATCTTACGCATAGTTTGTGCATAGGTAAAACCAAGAACCTTTGCCCCTTCATACTGACCACGAGAGATAGATTGAATACCACCGCGGAATATTTCACATAAATACGCTGCGTAGTTTAATACGAAGGTAAGAACTGCTGCCGTCGCATCATCCATTTGAATGGCACCGTCTGTGATGATTGGCAATGCATAATAGACGAATAAAATTTGTAGCATCAACGGTGTGCCCCGCATCAAATACACGAAAGCATCAACAAACTTATCTACTAAAGGCAATTTAGATAGACGTAACATAGCCATTAAAATGCCACCAGGAATAGATAAAATCCATACAATACAGAATAGCGATACGGTTACCTTTAAACCATCAGCGATGGTTGGGATAATCTGCAATAAATAATCTAACATGAAAGACTCCTTCAAAACACGACTAGAGAAGGGCCATCTGGCCGCTTCTCTAGTGTACATTTCGTTCTTTAATTATCAGTTGTACCTACTGACCATAGTACTATTAGTATATCACGAATTGTACTATTTAGCATCGCTCTTATCTAAGTCTGCGCCTGAGCCTAACCATTTTTCAGCAATTTTATCAGCAGTACCGTCTTTTTTCATTTCAGCTAAGATACCATTAATTTTGTCACGCAAAGCAGTATCATCTTTACGGAAACCAACAGCGAAATTATCAACGCCGTAGTCAGTACCTTCTACGATTTTGTATTTACCAGGTTCTTTTGTCATAAGATAACGAGCGATTACACCATCAGCAATAACCGCATCAACACGACCAATACCAAGATCCATAAATGCACTTACAAAATCCGCATAGGATTTTGTTTCTTTAACAGTCTTACCGCTTGGATCGTTTTGCAATGCTGCTTCACCAGTACTAGCTTGTTGCACGCCTACTACCTTACCAGCTAAATCGGCTTTACCTTTAATGGAGTCATCGTCATTACGAACAATGACGTATTGTTTATCCTTCATATATGTATTGGAGAATAAAATATTCTTCTCGCGCTCAGGAGAGACTGTTAAGCCATTCCACAAAGCATCAATTTTTTTAGATTTTAGTTCCGCTTCTTTACTGGACCAGTCAATAGCTTTGAACTCTACATCCATACCAGCACGTTTAGCTGCTTCTTTAGCCATGTCGATATCAAAGCCAACAATTTCGCCTTTTTCATCTTTAAAGCCCATTGGAGGGAAACTATCATCTAAACCGATAACAACTTTCTTAGGCAATTCTGTATTAGCTTTTTTAGTGTCACCACCACAACCTGTTACAAATGCCATCATAGATACAGCTGCAAGGCCCACGGCCATCATCTTTTTCCAATTCATAACTATCCTCCACGGCGATTATCGCCTATTTACCACTTAATAATATGTTCAATATAGATTTAGATTCCGTACTTAATGATTGTATTATACTTTAGTTAATTAAAGTTGTAAATAGTTAATTTGATGAATTTTTGAGTTTCTTATCTTACAGATTCTCCACATATACATTTTATGATTCTAGATTCATTTGCTTTATCTTTCTGTATGCCTATATTATATGACGCTTAGTGCTTATGCTTTATGACTGCGTATGTTTATGAATGGCCTCAATCATCGCCATTTTATCCTTGTACGCCACCTGATGCAGATCAAGTGGTATCACATAAATCCCACCATGACCATTCATTGCTTGCAACTCACGCCATTCCTCAGTGAATCCAATAATATGCTCATAATCAACAAAGACGAAATATTCATCCCCATAGAATAAACTGTGAAAGTATTCTTTCACAGAAAAAGGCCTACGTTTTAACACGAGGCCCTTTTCACAGATAAAAGCTTGACTTTCACCTAATCTATGAAGGGTCCATAATATCACGAGCAACAACAGATAATACCATACACGTTCCGCCCAGTCTGAGGGCATATATTTTACAATCAACGCACACGCAACTAGACCGATGATGCGACCGGTCCACTGTATACCGCGATGTATTTCTAAGCTCTGTTGTACGGCACCTGATGAAAAGCGTTCCATCGCCTCTTGTTTCGTCATGGTTTACCTCACAAATTGAAAGTCTACTATATGATTTTATTTACGGCACAAGCCCATAGCTTGCTCTACCTTACGGTACATTGTACTTGCTTTAGCATGCGCCTTAGCAGCCCCTTCATCGAGGATTACATCCAATTCAGGGCTTGTAATCAATTCGTTGTAACGTTGTTGAATTGGTTCAAGAGTTGCTACTAATAGATCGGCAATATCGGATTTAAATACACCGTAACCTTTGCCAGCGTACATTTCTTCGATAGCTTCGTAGCTGTCTTTTGTAATAGCACGGTATATTCCCATCAAGTTAGAAATGCCAGGTTTATTCTCTTTATCATAACGCACTGCATTATCAGAATCAGTTTGAGCGCGTTTCAATTTTTTCACAATCAAATCTGGAGCATCCAAAAGACGAATTGTAGCATTTTGGTTGTCGTCAGATTTACTCATTTTTTTGGTTGGCTCTTGTAAGCTCATGACACGAGCACCACCTTCGCCGACCTTGATATCAGGTACTACGAAAGTTTCACCGAATCTACGGTTAAAACGCTCTGCTAAATTACGAGTCAACTCAAGGTGTTGCTTTTGGTCTTCACCTACAGGAACATAATTCGTACCATATAGCAGAATATCCGCCGCCATCAATGGTGGATACGTAAGCAACGCTGTAGGAATAGAGTCACCTTGCTTTTGAGACTTATCTTTGTACTGAGTCATACGCTCTAATTCGCCAACATAGCTAATAGATTGCATAACCCAACCGAGCTTAACATGCTCAGGCACTTCGGATTGTACGAACAATGTTACCTTTTTAGGATTGAGACCAACAGCGAGGTACAACGCAGCCAAATTACGAGTATTTTGGAATAACTCTTTTGGATCTTGCGGTACAGTAATCGCATGTTGGTTAACGATGCAATAGTAACACTCATCAGTATCTTGATAGTCTAAAAAATTACGTAAAGCCCCCAAATAGTTACCAAGTGTTAACTCCCCACTTGGTTGGATGCCGGAAAATATAACTGCCATAATAGTCTCCCTATATTGAAATAAACCAACAGTGCCGAAGCACTGTTGGTTATATATATTATTCTACGGTTACAGATTTAGCCAAGTTACGTGGCTTGTCTACGTCTGCACCACGAGTAATCGCTGCGTAGTACGCCAATAATTGCAATGGTACAACCGCTAAGATTGGAGCGATGAATTTATTTGCACGAGGCACATAGATTGTGTGGTCAACGTGTTTAGATAATTCTTCGTCACCTTTCATACCGATGCCGATTACGATAGCTTCACGCGCTTTTACTTCGCGGATGTTGCTGATCATCTTGTCATAAACATCCTCTTGTGTAGCCAATGCGATAACAGGTACGCCCTCTTCAATAAGAGCCAATGTACCATGTTTCAATTCGCCACCTGCATATGCTTCAGCGTGGATGTAAGAAATTTCTTTCAATTTCAAAGCCCCTTCCATCGCTACTGCGTAGTCGATAGCACGACCCAAGAAGAACGCATCAGATTTGAAGCCATAATGTTTTGCAAAGGCTTTCATATCTTCGTCTACTTCAAAGATTTCATGAATCAAGGATGGTAAGTTTTTAACGCCGCTAAGAATTTCTTCGCCTACAGCTGGATTCATTTTGCCGTTTAATTGGCCAAGGTATACAGCGAACAACAAGCCTGCTACTAATTGAGTAGTGTACGCTTTTGTGGACGCTACAGAAATTTCAGGACCAGCCCATGTGTAAACTTTGTTATCCGCTTCACGAGAAATGCTGGAACCAACAACATTGGTAATAGCCAAGGATTTGGCACCAAGGCGTTTAGCTTCCTTCAAGGCCGCCAATGTATCGGATGTTTCACCGGATTGGCTGATAACGATACATAATGTTTTATCATCAGTCAACGGGTTGCTGTAACGATATTCAGATGCGATTTCCACATCAACTGGAATACGCGCCAAGTTTTCAATATATTGTTTTGTTACAAGCCCTGCATGGTATGCAGTACCGCATGCAACGATGAGAATTTTATTGAAAGCTGCCACATCTTCAGCAGTCCAATTCAACTCATCAAAGATAGCTGTCTTACCGTCTTCAGAAATATGTGTACCAAATGTATCACGAACAGCCTTAGGTTGATCATGAATTTCTTTCAACATAAAGTGTTCATAACCGCCTTTTTCTGCTGCTTCCGCATTCCAGTTAACATGGAATACCTCTTTATCAACAGCTTTTCCTTCACGGTCAAATACGGATACATTATCGCGAGTTACGATAGCTAATTCGCCATCGCTTAAAATATATGTGTCACGTGTGTAATTAATAATAGCTGGAATATCGGAAGCAACAAAGTTTTCCCCTTTGCCGAGGCCGATAACCAAAGGGTTTTCTTTCTTTGTACAAATGATTTTATCCGGTTCATCGGCACAGATGATTTCGAGAGCATACGCACCGTCTACACGATTCAGCATACGACGAACAGTACCGACAAAATCGCCATCGTACATGTCCTCCAATAAATGTGCAACCACCTCTGTATCCGTTTCAGATTTGAAATGATATCCTTTTGCGATGAGTTCCTCTTTTAAAGGCATATAGTTTTCAATAATACCGTTATGTACAACGGCAAATTTACCATCTTCAGATGCATGAGGATGCGCATTCATATCGGATGGACGACCATGTGTAGCCCAACGAGTATGTCCAATACCTACAGTTCCTTCATTAGGATCCGCTTTCACGATAGTCTCTAAATTGGAGAGACGGCCTACCTTTTTTTGAATTTTAATAACATTTTCAGGACCGATAACAGCAATACCTGCAGAGTCATAACCACGGTATTCTAACTTTGCCATACCGTCCAACAAGAAATCAGATGCTTGATTAAAGCCAATGTATCCTACGATACCGCACATGAGTATATCCTCCTATAACTGGGGGTATTTCTAGCCCCAGCAAAAACTAAGGCTAACTAATTAATGTTCTAGATTAATATTCTATTTAATGTATTAATTATTAATTCAATACAATTCATTCAGATATACTTTGTCCCCATCGTTACCGATGGGCTTTTTAATACCTGTTACGACTTGAATATGCCGGAAGAGCATCCGCTGATGACTCGATCACTCTTCACCTCGTCTACCCTAACGACTGCCTTCGTGGGTACTTGCGCTATTCGCCTTTACGAATTCGGAATTCCTTTCTGTGATATATGGCAGAATCAGTACAAAATAAAATATGTACTGAGGTATATTATACTAAAAAAATCGATAAAAAGTAAACCACCTCAGATAATTCAAAAGGAATAAAAAAGATTGTTTCTATGCTTCACGTCCTTTTCATTGTAAGAAATTATACTTCTATCATTCTAAATTTTACACAATTAGATTTTGTTGTATTTTCAAAATGTATGTATATAATTTGGGAGATATTAATCATGAATAAAACAACGATTAAAAAGAAACATAAAAATAGAAAAAATAGTTTGTCCTATAGAAAGTTACGCCGTTGGGTATTACCTGCAGTCCTTGGTGCTGCCCTATCAACGTTAGCTATCATTCCAACCTTAGCAGCAGAAACTCAGCCTAACACTAACATCGCAGTTGTAACCACAACAGAGCAAACCAAAACAGTACCATCCGCACAAGGAAGCACATCTCCAAACGGTGCTCCTAATGGTATGGAACCACAATCCGAAGTAGATCCTAATACTTTCAAAGGCACAACTATCGTTACAGAAAACAAATCCATTGCACATGAGTCGATGACAAACACAACGGCCGATCAGAATGCTTTCATCGGTAAAAATAAAGCGGTAATTGATATTGAAAATAGCGTTTTCGATAAAACAGGCGACACTACAAGCGATGACAATAGCAATTTCCGTGGTCAAAATGCAGTAGTCCTCGGTATCGAGGGTAGCCAAATTAACATCAAGGGTAGCAATATTACATCTAACTCTAAAGGTTCTAATGCAGTCTTTGCCACTGGTGAAGGCTCGGTTATCAACGTAGAAAATACTAATATTCACACAAAAAGCGATTCCTCTCGTGGTTTAGATGCTACTTACAAAGGTACTGTAAATGGCAAAAACCTAACTATCACTACTGAAGGGGCTCACTCTGCTACACTTGCTACAGATCGCGGAGAAGGCACTATCACCGCAGAAGCGGCAAAACTTACGACATCTGGCGAAGGCAGTCCTGTTATCTACTCTACGGGTAATATTATGGTAAACAATGTCAACGGCATAGCGAATAACAGTGAAATTGGCGTCGTAGAAGGTAAAAATTCCATAACTCTTACAAACTCCAATGTAACAGGCTACAAAGATAATGGCTTCATGCTATATCAAAGCTTCTCTGGTGATGCTGAAAACGGTATTGCTCGTCTGAAAGCAGAGAATAACACACTCACAACTCACGCTACAGGTGCGTTCCTCTATGTAAACAACACCACTGCTGAAGTAGACCTTTCTAACAATGCAATCTCTATGCCGAACACATCTACCCTAGTGAAAGCAGCTGCTGACTCCCGTTGGGGAAAAACTGGTGAGAACGGCGGTCACCTTACACTCCGCACATCTAACCAAGAGCTAAACGGTAATATTATGGCTGATTCAATCAGTACCATCGCTCTAGACATGACAAATGGATCTAGCCTTGTAGGTGCTATAAACACAGACAACACGGCTAAAGAAGTAACTGTGAAACTCAGCAAAGACTCCAATTGGATACTCACAGGCGACAGCTATGTAAAATCCTTGAGCAACGAAGACACAACCGGCAGTAACATTCAATTGAATGGATATAAACTTGTTGTGGCTGATAAATAATATCAAAAGCACTACTCTGAATTATTCCAATTTAAAGTAGTGCTTTTAATTTGTTAAACTTACTTGTATATCAGTTTAAATATATAAATCATCTTTATATAAATCTACCAATAAGCAGATTAAAAATTATGAGTTAAACAGTCTATTAAATAGCACCCATATATTGGCCATAGTTTTAATTCAACCATAGGCTTGTAGTTTTCATCTTTAATTTTATGTTCCAACAAATTTAGATTCTCTAAATCATCTTCCCAGCTTTTGATATAGTCCTGCTTTTCTTCTTCGCTATCAAAGTCTTCGTCCATTTTTGCATTTTCAATGCATGCCAATATTTCTGTTCGTTGCTTCTCCACTTCACGATGGAACATATCATGTTGCTTCATAATCCAAAGACCAAAGTAATAAGGGCCATCACTTAAATCACAGTGCTCTTTAGCCTTTTCACATTCATCTAAGAATAGGCCATACTCATCTAATATATAATAGGCGTCAATGATATCAAACTCAAAAACTTCATCATTACTTAAATGATATGCTACATCGCCTCCAAGCTTAATTTGCTTCAAACGATCGAGGGCTTGCTTTTTATTACCTAAATGCACATCACAATAAGCAATACAAACTAGTAACTTCATCCTATTAGGATAGCCTTTTAATAACTCTTCAAAAATGGCCCTTGCTTTCTCATATTCCTTAAGCTCAAACAAACACACTGCATAGCCAAAGTTCATGTCATAATCGTTCGATACTATTATTCCCCTTTCAAAAGCACGTAAACTTTTCTTCAACTCCTCTACAGAACCTTTCTCTCTATAAGCTGAAAAATGATATAAAGCCAACCCTCTGTAAGTCTCTATATATGGAGAATTTAGCTTTACAGCTGCAGATAGATAGTCATATTCTTTTATATTTCCCTCATCGTTATAATAAAAAGCCAAATTAGTGTAAATTCTCGCTTTATCAGTATCACTAAGTTCATTAGTATAAGCTTCAAGGAACCCTTCCAATAGTTCTATTGAATTTTTCTCATCCCTCAACACCTGTTCAACAGTTGCTAAAGTACAGGCCACATCCACATCATTAGAATACTCACACATCAAAGTAATTAAATACGTTCTAAAACGCTCTGCGTATTGCTTTAGCACATCATAATCACTAAATATAGACGCATTATATGTAGCTTCATATTCTACTTTAAGATTTTCCCAATACTCTTTTATAGCAAGCTTCATATTACACCTTTTCTATCGAATATATTTCAGACTATATGGCTATAATAACACAAATTACTTCCTATATACGTGCCTATAGTAACTCCTCTCATATAAATTCAAACCATGTTAAAAGATTTCCTTTAGTCTCTAGCTAGTTCTAATTGCATAAAAACAACCCTCTATTAGATATTCTAAAAATGAATAAAAATATCTAATAGAGGGTTATGTTATTTAAACAAAAATAAAAGCTAATTATATTATGCTCTACCAATAGAAATCAACGCCGCATTTTTTGCATGTATCAATGTAGTATCAAATAAAGGTATATCCGTATCATCTTGTTTAATAAGTAGCCCAATTTCAGTACAGCCTAAGATAACACCTTGTACACCAGATTTTACCAAATCACCAATAATATCTAAGTATTGTTGTTTAGATTCATTAGAAATAACACCTAAACACAATTCATTATATATAATATCATTCACAAGTTCGACTTGATCTTCGTTAGGTATAACAACATGAATCCCCCGATTTTCCAAGATACATTTATAAAAATCTTGTTGCATCGTGTACTTGGTACCGAGTAGACCTACCTTTGTAATACCTGATTTTTCCAACTCTACTGCAGTCATTTCCGCAATATGAAGAAGAGGTATGTGAATATGTCTTTTTATTTCATCCGCTACTTTATGCATTGTATTCGTGCATATAACAATATAATCAGCACCAGCCTTTTCTAAAGATTGAGCAGCATCGGATAAAATTTCAGCGCTTCTATCCCAATCTCCATTTGCTTGACACTTTTCTATCTCTTCAAAATCGACACTATATAAAATACATTTTGCTGAATGTAAGCCGCCCAAAACTTGCTTAATAGTTTCATTCAAGACTTGGTAATACGTAATCGTACTTTCCCAGCTCATTCCTCCAATTAAACCTATTGTTTTCATAATTTCACCCTCTAAACTTAGAATAAACCAAAATAAAAAGATTATTCATTATGATTATTCAATTTTAAATATCACTTATCTCTAAACCTCCTATATATGCTCCTGCAGCGACTTTACGTAGGACGGAGCAAAGGGACATATATAGGAGGGTATACTTTTAATATAAAAGTTGTAGAATGGAACCAAACGGAATAAAATAGTATTAAACTACTCATCAAGAGTTATTCAGCCAACCCTTGTTCTCTACCGATAATATCAGCAATTTCTTGGCACAGGGATTGTAGTTCTTCTTGATTAGGACCTTCAGCCATGACACGAATGAGTGGTTCTGTCCCGGATGCACGTACCAAGACGCGACCTTCGTCACCAAGTTCTCCTTCAGCTGTTACGATAGCAGCTTTGATGAGGTCATTGTCTTCCCAGCCAGTTTTTGTAGCTACACGAACATTTACAAGAACTTGTGGGTATTTTGTCATAATGCCGGCCAATTCAGAAAGAGGTTGCTTTTTCTCCTTCATAAGAGCTGCCACTTGAACAGCTGTTAACATGCCGTCACCCGTGGTATTGTGATCTAAAAAGATTACGTGACCAGATTGTTCACCACCAACGGAAAGATTATGTTCACGCATGTATTCCAATACATATCGATCACCAACAGCAGTGGAAACTGTTTTCATACCAAGTTCTTCTGCTGCTTTATGGAATCCAATATTACTCATAACGGTACCAACTATGGTATCACCTTTAAGTTTTCCTTCTTCTTTCAACTTAAGGGCGCATAGCAACATGATTTGATCACCATCGAGGACTTGACCTTTTTCATCAACCAATAAACAGCGGTCAGCATCGCCATCATTAGCAATACCAAGGTCTGCATTATGTTGTTGTACGGCTACTTGTAAGCCTTCAATATGTGTGGAACCACAATGATGATTGATATTCAAACCATCTGGATTCACGTTAATATTGATGACTTTAGCCCCTAGTCCAGACAAAATTTCCGGACCTACACTGGAAGCTGCGCCATTGGCACCATCATAAACGATAGTCAACCCTTCAAGGGACGTATCGATTGTGTGACGTACAAAATGAGCATATAAATGAGCCAAGTTACTATTGAACTCAATTTTACCAATACCATCACCTGTAGGACGTGCCAATTCATTATCTGCACTTTGACGAACATATTTTTCCAATTCATCTTCCACTTCATCAGGTAATTTATAGCCATTACCATCAAAGAATTTAATGCCATTATCTGGATATGGGTTGTGGGATGCAGAAATAACAGCACCCGCATCAAAACCTTGTTGCCGTACAAGGTACGCTACTGCTGGTGTTGGGATAACGCCTGCAATTACTACATTACCACCAACAGAACAAATGCCCGCCGCTAATGCACTTTCAAGCATAGAACCAGAAATTCGCGTATCGCGACCAATCAAGAACGTAGGGTGATCCTTTGCCTTACCAAAATGTGTTCCTGCCGCACGACCTAAATGATAGGCTAATTCCGGCGTTAAAAACTCATTAACAACACCACGTACACCATCTGTACCAAATAAACGAGCCATAATTATCCTCCTCTAAGGATTTGTGAAGGTTTCACAAGTCTATATATCTACCGTGTGTATCTTTTCAATAATTACTGTTGTGTATTATATCATAATATAGAAAGCATACCTACTATAAAGTCACATCTATATTACATAAATAGTATGAATCTATACTGTAATTCAATTCATCAGTATAATTCCCCACTAATTAGGTTTTGCATATTTTGCCATACATAAAATGGCCGTTTCCGCACCATCAAGGGCAGCACTCATAATTCCCCCTGCATAGCCAGCCCCCTCACCCATAGGATAAAAACCTCCTACAGTAGGAGAAATGCGTTCTTCATTGCGTCCCATACGAAGCGGTGCAGAGGTACGCGTTTCAACGCCTGTCATACACACCGCAGGATCATCAAATCCTCGGATGCGACGCCCCCAGTATGGCAAGGCCCGCTCTAATACGGATGTGACGAATGATGGCAAGCAATCATGTAAATCGCAATTTACAACACCTGGCTCGTAGCTATATATACTATTTTGTACGCTAGGTGCTTGTGAAAGTCCTAAAAACTGTCCTACAGTTTGTGCAGGTGCATGGAAGTTAGAACCGCCCAACTCATAGGCCTTGCGTTCCCATTCTCGTTGAAATGCGACGCCATCTAAAGGATGAGTACCAAAGTCATCTGGACCTACGTTGACTACGATAGCACTATTAGCAACACCGCTATCCCGAGCGTATAAACTCATGCCATTTACGACAACGCCACCATCTTCAGAGGCAGATGCTACTACTTGACCTCCTGGGCACATACAGAAGCTATATGCAGTACGACCTGATTCTTTATCGTGGTATACGAGAGAATATTCCGCTGCACCAAGGCCCAAACTAGATGGATCTACACCATATTGAGACTCATCAATTACAGCCTGATCATGCTCAATACGAACACCGATAGCAAATGGTTTTGCCGTCATTTCCACATTGCGTTTATAAAGCATTTCATATGTGTCACGTGCACTATGGCCTACACCAGACAAAACAACAGTCGTATCAATACGCTCACTACCATTAACTTCAACGCCTACGATACGGTCATTTTCAATAAATAAATCCGTTACCTTAGAACCAAAGCGGACTTCACCGCCCCATTCGATGATGCGCTCACGCATAGCTTTTACCATGGTACGCAATTTATCAGTACCTACATGAGGTTTATGTTTATATAAGATTTCTTCAGGCGCGCCAAACTCTACAAAGTATTTAGATATTTCATGTAACCGCGGATGGGTAATGCGAGTTGTTAACTTACCATCGGAAAAAGTTCCTGCGCCGCCTTCCCCAAACTGTACGTTGGACTCAGGCTTAAATATGCCCTTTTTCCAAAATGTCTCTACATCATGACTACGTGTATCTACATCTTGACCGCGTTCAAGTACGATTGGGCGATAGCCTTCACGAGCTAAGTAAAAGGCTGCCAGCATCCCCGCAGGGCCAAAGCCCATAACAACAGGACGATGTGCTAATGGTACAGCCCCCAAAACGATAGGTTCTGGATCTTCTGCAGCAAATACAGATACATCCTTTTCTTTACCAAGCTTTTTCATGACTTGAGCTTCATTATGAACCTCAATGAATAGAGTATATACAAAAACAATGTTTGGCTTCTTACGGGCATCTACGGCACGTCGAACAACATGAATCGTTTCGATAGCACCACGTAATGGGGGATATTTCTTTTCTACAATACTTTTGATATCCGACTTAACCGTAACAGCCACGCGGAGATTTATTATTCTAATCATATCTTTCCTATTAAAGCCTCCCTTTTAGGTGAGCCTACTTCTTTAATCTTTGACCAAAATTCTTTACCACTTGACCAGTAAAAAAATAGTCATACATCTTTATTATACAACACTCCTATAAAAGCTAATATATAAATCATAAAAAGGCCCTAATAGAGAAATATTCACTCTATTAGGGTCTTTGTCGCAAGATTTCAAAGCCTTACAAAAAACTTATCATCCATTAAGTACTTTCTTTTGTATTTCTACTTTCACCCGTACCGTTGTGGTATTGCTATTAACTCCATTCGGTAATACTAAATTATAGTTACCCTGTACAGTTTCAGTAGCACCCGATACATCGATAGGTTCCGTTTGTATTTCTGTAACGGAATCAATCATTTCTTCACGACCTGTAACTGTTAGTTGCGTTGGTGTAGCAGACGTGGATTTAACTTCATAACCTTCTGCTACTGTACCAACAGTCGGAACAGTAATAGGAACCGCCTTTTCTTTACGTAATAAGTTGAGTTCATATTGTGCTTGGCCTTGGTTTGGATTAATATGTACATCCAGTACATTACCTGCCGTATCCCAAGCTTCTAAAGTACTAACAGCGCTAAAGTTCTTCGTTTGACCAGCCACATTGACTTTCATCACAACCTTGCTCACTGCATTAACTTGTTGCTTACGACCAGAAACAGTTACCTCTTTCGGCACAATCGTTACCGATTTCAAAGCAATATCATCAGAGAACTTGCCGATTGGAACTATTTCAACAGGAATCGTTTTCTCTGCATATTCATCAACATTGATGATGATGTTATCTGGTTTAACCTCCACAAGATTCATCCCTGCCGGAGGCGTAAAATTAATAGTTACATTATTTTGACCTGGTTTTACACCAGATGCATCAATATAAGCCCGTAAATTATCTGATTTCATAGACATAATGGTATCACGTGGACCAGCCAGAACAACACGGACCACATCTGGTGCATCTTCTATGATATAGCCAGAATTGAGATTTTGAACCTGAACAGGTATTGTATAGGTTACTTCCATCACAGGGTTCTGATCGCGCATAATAAAGAACCACATGACGATAGCCGCTAGCAAGGATAATAATTTAGCAGGCCAATTGCGTTTCAAATGAATCATCATTTATTTGCCCTCCATTTCCACATACTAGTAATGGTTTGACGAGGGCGTTCCATAAAGGTGCGCAATGCCTCTTTAATTTGATCCTCTGGTAAATGGCGATAAATATGACCCCCATATGTATAAGAGATGGTCCCTGTTTCCTCACTGACAACGACTACGACAGCGTCTGTTTGCTCAGATAAGCCAATAGCTGCACGGTGACGTGTACCTAGTTCAGTACTCAATGTGCGGTCCTCAGTCAACGGCAACAAGCAGCCCGCTGCACGGATTCGCCCATCACGAATAATCAAGGCCCCATCATGAAGCGGTGTACTAGGAACAAAGATATTTTTAATCAACTCGCGACTCAATACAGCATCGATAAGAATACCAGTATCTACAAAGTCATTGAGACCTACTTCACGTTCAAAAACGATAAGTGCCCCAGTATGTTCACGAGACATAACGCGAGCCGCAGCCATCACTTCATTAATGGCCATATCCATTTCTTCTTCGTTTACATTTTGTGCCTTGCTGAAGATTCGTCCACGCCCCAATTGTTCTAGAGCACGACGCAATTCTGGTTGGAATACAACGGGTAACGCAAAGAGAAGAACGGTCATACTTTGTTGCAAAATCCAGTTGATAACGTATAGATTTAACAGATGACTTAATAAATTTAAAATTGCCAACATAACGAGACCTTTTAAAAGAGAAACGGCCCGTGTATCTTTAAGCAATTTATATAAATAGTAAATACCAATAGCAACGATTATGATATCAACGATATCAAGAAGCCTAAAGGTATGTATAAGTGCGTCAATATGCATAAAAATAGCTCCTTATACAAAATAATAAGGTACAATCAATTCTTTGACTGTACCTTATATTTTAACTCATTTTGAGAGTACTGTAAATTTATAAACAAACGCTGAATGAGATTTTTATTAGATGTTTTGTGTTTCAATCCAAACATCCATTTGGCCCCCACAAACCATGCCTTCTTTAACAGCTACGTCATCATCGAGATGAACATCGATACGACGGTGAGCTTCTTTTTTATTCAAAGAGTCCACCGCACTTAGGCGGATTTCATTTTCCGCACGTCCGCCGCCGATAGTGCCAAAAATAGATCCATCAGGAAATACAACCATAGATGTACCAGCTTTACGAGGTGTGGATCCACAGGTATATAAAATAGTGGCTACTGCTAAGGTTTCGTTTTTACGTTCACTAAGGTATTCAATAAACTCACGATTCATGGATCACTCTACCTTTCCGCAATGAGCCGCCTTTTTTACCACGCACCACTGCCAAATATTCACTAACGATAGATAATGCAATTTCCTCAGGCGTTTGAGCTCCTAAATCTAGACCAATAGGCGCATATACCATATCTAACTCATCTTGAGTCCATCCTTGCTCACGCAACACTTCAAAAGCGTGATGGATGCGTTTTTGGCTGCCCATAACGCCCATATAGGTAGGCAAGTACCCTCGTAATTGTTCTAAGCATATATTATCGTACTCATGAGCACGTGTCACAATGATAAAACCAGTATATTCATCAAGAGGTAAATCGTTCTTGAAGTTTTCTAAAGGCAAGCATTTACGTATGACACGTTCATCAAAGAATTCAGGAACTACATATTCTGGACGGTCATCTACGACTGTAACACGACATCCAATAAACAACAGCAAATCTGTAATCGCTCGGCTAACATGACCTGCGCCTAATACGAGAACTGACGGATCATTTTCTACAGGTTGTACGAAACACTCCATTTCGCCTACCATGCATAGAGAATTTAGCTTTGCTTTATCTACAGTAAACCCTTCAATAGGAGTTCCGTATAGAACCCTTCCATCTTCAGCATAAATAGTCTTATCCCCTTGACGAGGACCGGATAGAACAGTAACCATCACAGTAGTTTCAGTAACCTGTAGACGATCTTTCATCACATCATAAATTGTTTCCATCTAGATTCCTTTCATAATCCCAAGCGGTAACAGCCTCTAATACACCTCCACCGACAGCAAGGGATTTATCTGAAATACTATAGCAATGAGACTCTTCACAACGAGCATCCACATCAGCCAACTTAAAATGATCTGATACGATAAGCCCACTTTTTAAAATGCCTCGTAGAATACCTGTAATTTTTGCTCTTACTGGTTCTTCATCAACATAACCAATTACTTCATTAGCTTGTACAGAATCCCCAATATGACGTTTTGCTGTAAATAGTCCAGCCTTTGGAGAATGAATAACGCGCTCATGAGTGTAGCCACCTACATTTCCAGGGATACCTGTATTAGGTTGAGCTGGTCCATCATAGATACAGCGACCTAATGAATGACCACGCATCGTTTCAATGACCACATCTACATCTTCTCCAGCAGTAAATCCAGGGCCCACACCGATAACGAGATCTGCATCATCCCGTTTTGTACCAAGATTCTTTTTACTCAAAATAGCATCGACTACAATCTCTGGTTTTAAAGTGTCCAATAATTCCTCATATGAGCTAGTGACAACGGGGATGATTTCCTGTGCCAATGTATCCTTCACTTCACCAAGAGACACATGACGAGCAACAAAACGTTCCAAAATCATTTCTCCACGATGAACCGCATTACCGTAACATACTTCGCGGCGAATCATGGTAGGAATCGCTATTTCACTAATTACAACGGGATAGCCCGCCCGTCTCAATCTATATACAGCGCCGGAAGCAATGTCTCCGCCTCCACGCATGAGTACCAATGGTTTCATAATGCCTCACTTTCACGATGTTTCAAACGCTCAAAATCATCGGGTGTATCGATATCGTCGCCAATATCATCACTAATCCATAATTTCACGACATGGGCTTTACCATCACCATGAATAATGGTCTTCCCCCCTTGATCCCCTTGAATCTGTTGTAAATAATCAAACCAATGAGAACCAAAGAGAACGGGATTTCCCGAGTGATAATTTGCCCCATAATGTGGAACGACGATAGTTTTCGGATGAAAGTTTTCATTAAACGCACGAATGACCTCGTGTACAACAGCACTCGTCAGAAGTGGTTGATCTCCTACTGAACAGAGAATACCGTCTAGCGGTAAGGATGACGTATTCATCAAATGACGTACTCCCATCGCTATGGATACGCCTTGCCCTAGTTCAGGATGGTCATTTCGAATGGCTTCAAAACCATAGTTTGTGACAATTGGTTCTAATTTCTCATGATCATCACCAGTAACCGCCACAAAAGGTAGCTTACACGATACAGTAGAAGCCACCTGTCCACCCCATCCACCTTGAAGAGCCCCACAGACCGCATCTAGAACAGTCTTACCACGCCAGGGCAAGAGTTGCTTATTACATCCCATACGCTTGGATTGTCCTCCCACAAGGAGGACAATGCCAATATGCAAAGGATGACGGTCTATGGGGTCTCTCATGGGACTAAAAGCGGTGTTACAATTTGCTTTCATAATAGTCATGAGTACCTACCGACATTGAATAATGCGACGGATTTCACAACTTGCTTTATATCCATCAGCCAAAATGATAGCCGTAATATCACTATCAACAATATGATCAATAAAATCATCGATAATGCGATGTTGCACTGTTTCATAACCAGTACAGAATAATATTTTCTTACCTCTACTGTATTGGAATAAACCTTGCCTATGCAAAACAAGATCAGCCAACATACGAGGAGTTACAATAGCCCCCATATCGCGTTTTACAATATCTTGAACCAGCTCGATATTATGTACGTGCTCATCATCTAACGGGGCCCCTAGCATTTGTAGATTCACGAGGCCAATCGTAGTCTTTGTAAGAGATGGAATGACAGGTTCGGTCGTCTTAGGTGCCTTGAGCCATTTTTCCTTCGCCCCATCTGCTTCTACAACAATTTGCCAATTGGGATGTAACTTGGATAAACCATCGATAAGATCACAATCTAAGGAGTCTACTTTTGTTCCTGTAATTCCAGCGAACCACGCACCACAATAGCCATGTAAAAGTCGGTCAGTACAATATTCATCAGCTTCATTAATATTTCGAGTATAAATCGGTTCATAATGAGCAACCTGCGATTCATAGAGTCGAGTCGTAGTCGTAACTACGATGGGCTGACCTTTCAGCCGTCCATATTCTACTAATTTTGAAAGTACAGTCGTTTTACCGCCTGCCCCAACAAGAGCAACGATTCCCGGCTGAATCAATCGATTCCAATAGGATGTTTGTGATGTCATAGAACCAGGCCTCCTTAGAAAGTAAAAGGAACTAGAAATCTCTATACTTTATATTTCTCGTCCATAGCCATAAATACCTTCTCAGGTGTCATAGGTAATGTACGAATATCCGCACCAACTGCATTTTTAATGGCATGTTGGATAGCAGGGCACCCCGTATTGATGACAACCTCACCAATAGATTTAGCTCCGAAGCCACCTGTAGGCTCGTAAGATTCTACAAAGTCTGTATGTAATTCACCAATATCCTGACGGGTTGGAATTTTATAAGTCATAAGATTATTTGTTTCCAAACGACCATTGTTGGAATAGCGTACATCTTCATATAAAGCCATCCCGATAGCTTGTACCACACCACCCTCAACTTGAACGCGAGCCAATTTAGGGTTGATAACAGTACCGCAATCAACACAAGAATAGAAATGAAGAGGAATAACCTTACCTGTTTGTTTATCTACCTTTACCTCAGCAATAGATGCCATAAATGGAGGTGGAGACGTATGACTGCCCCATGTAGCGAAACCAGACAATTGCTCCGCATTAGCACCAACTAATAATTTTGGTGCCAATTGATGTATATCCATTGTTTTGGATCCGTCTTTCGTGGTAGCTACAACGCCGTCAAAGTCAACGTTCTCAACGTCGGTTTCAAAGAATTGAGCAAATTTAGCAATAATCTTAGTGCGTAACTCTTCTGCAGCCATCTTAGCAGCAGTACCCGTTACATAGGTTGTACTAGATGCGTAGGACCCTGGATCGAATGGTACGATATCTGTATCTGATTCAATAACAGTCATATATTCCATAGGACAACCTATTACTTCACAGGCCATTTGAGTTAATACGGTATTAGACCCCATGCCCATATCAGAAGATCCAGTATACAATGTATAATTGCCATCGTCACCAAGTCGGATTTCAACAGATGCTACGTCGATATTTGCGACACCAGAGCCTTGTAGTGCTAAAGCCATGCCAAGTCCACCGCGATAGCGCTCATCGATGTCCCAAGAATGAGGACGTTCATCCCAACGAGCCATTTCTTTTACACGATTTACAGTATCTTGGAAAAGACCAGAATCAAGATATTCATCTGGAGCATATACTAAGCTTTGTTCACCTTCCGCTATTAAGTTCTTCTGACGTAGTTCAGCTGGATCAATCCCCATTTTGTCAGCCAATTGGTTAACAGCACATTCTAATGGCCACAAGGCTTCTGTTGCACCATACCCACGGAAAGCACCACCCGGAGTTTGGTTAGTATACACACCTTCTGTACCATAATGAACAGCAGTCGCTTTGTTGTACAACGGTACAGATTTATGTTCACCAGCCGTTGTAGTAGTGAAGCAATGAGTTGCATGTGCCCCAGCGGCTGTGATGGAGTCCATATCAATAACTTTAATAATGCCATCTTTCGTAGCACCTACACGAATTTTCCATTCACGAGCATGACGTGTAGTGGAGCAAGTTTGTGCTTCTGTACGATCGTATAAAAGATAACAAGGTTTTTTCAATGTCCACGCTACGAAAGCTGTCATGATTTCTGTACAAGCCGTTTGTTTAGAACCGAAGCCACCGCCAATACGAGGCTTAATTACACGGACTTTTGTAGCCGGAATACCGAGTGCACGAGCGATGTGACGGCGTACATGGAATACGATTTGCGTAGAGGATACAATAACTACACGACCTAGCGCATCTATATATCCAAAGCTTTGGAATGGTTCCATCGTTGTTTGGCGTGTGGCCTGGTCAAAGTATGTACCTTCTGCCACGTAATCACATTTAGCAAGTTCTGCCTCCACATCTCCTACCCGTTTGTGATAGGATACGCAAATATTGCGTTTGTAATCTTGTCCTACAGGGATATTATTGTGAATATCATCTTCAGGATGTACTATAGTTTCATGGTCGATAGCAGTATGCATATCAAGTACAGGTTTCTGTACTTCGTATTCAACCTTGATAAGCGGCATTGCTTTAAGCGCTGTAGCTTCATCTTTTGCTACGATAAGAGCTACTTCGTCTCCGACATAGCGAACTACAGGGTCCAAGATGAGTGCATCATAAGCGGATGGCTCTGGATATGTTTGACCTGCTAATGTGAATCGCGTATTAGGCACATCTTCATAAGTAAAAATAGCTTCTACGCCAGGAATCAATTTGGCTTTAGATGTATCAATAGATTTGATGCGCGCCTGGGCATGAGGGCTACGAAGAGCCTTAATAACGAGCGCATCTTTGGGAACAAAATCGCCAGTATAAGACGGTTTACCAGACAAAATACCTTTGGAGTCAACTTTGTCATAGGACTTACCAATATGCTTGTTCATCATTATAGGCCTCCTTCTAAGAATTTACGAACTCCTCGAAGTTGTGATTCATAACCAGTACAGCGACACAAGTTACCTATGAGGTATTCGCGAATCTCATCATCGCTAGCCTTTGGATTTTTGCGTTTCAAATTGATAGCACTCATCATCATGCCAGTTGTACAAAAACCACACTGATCTGCGCCTTCACTTGCGATACAAGCCGCTAATAATTCAGCTTCCTCTTGTAAGCCTTCTAATGTAGTAATTTTATGGCCTGGCGCACGAAATGTAGGGTATGCACAGGACAAAACAATTTCGTCATCCACCCATACAGTACAAAGGCCACAGTTTGTGGTATCACAGCCACAACGGACACTGTAATAGCCAAGATTACGCAATGTGTCTAGTAACATCTCATCAGTTGGCACATTAACAGTTACATTTTTATTATTAATATTAAGTACGAGTTCCATTATTGTGCCACCTCCTTAGCTAAGCGTTGAACCATTGCTTTTACCATTTCCATGCGATATTCTTTGGACGCATGAGAGTTAGATTGATACACTAGTTCTTCAGATGCCAATTGACCTGCCTCTTTTGCGGCAGATAATCCTTTTTCTGAAAGCAAGGCACTTGCTTTAACAGCTAATTGAGGTACACCAGGTCTTGTACCGATATACAATTCAACCCCTTTTTCATCATGGCGAAGAGCACCTGTCAATAACGGGAAATCACCACGAGAAATGCGAAGGGCTTCAACAGCTACAGGTACATCTACCTTAGGGATGCGAATCTCCATGAGAATATCACGTTCTCTATATGCCATATAATCTTGCATGGACATACGACCGCCTTTGAAGGTAACGATGTCTGCATGCACTGCCAATAGCGCAGGGATGATATCAGAGAAGCCAAACTTACTTGCTACAGAACCGCCCATGGTAGCAGTATTTCTAAATTGAACGCCAAGAATCTCCTTAACGCCTTTAACTACGGCACCGCCGCAGAATTGTTGTAAAGGCTCAAAGCGTTCCACATCTCCTTGTGTCGCCATAGCGCCAATTACAAACTCCTTATCTTCTTCACGAACATAACGCAAATCAAGACTCGCCATATCAATCACTGATGGCCAAGTACGTCGTCCTAGACGCAGCCAACAGCCGCCTGCTAGCATAGGAGCAGTTTTGTTCTTTGTGGCTAATTCATAAGCCTCTTCCACCGTCTTCGGTTGTAATACTTTCATAAATGCTAACATAATCTGTCCTCTCAATGGTATACTAATACTAACAGAATTACGGTGCTAACTATAAAAATACAGTTCTCACCAAACTACAAACTTAACAAAAAACTATAAAATCTCGTGCATTTCTTATACTTTTATTTTACCAATTATTTACCACTAAATCTACGATGAAAGATATAAATTTACAGGAAATTTGCAAAGAATTACATATTTATGAATTTGGAATTGCCTCATGGCCACTACCTGAACAGGCCAAAACTATTTTATTTGAAAGCAATCCATGCCCCTTTACTACGGAAGATGTGGAGGCAAGACTACTAGGAACGACTCAGTTTATGCCCAAAAGTGCCATCGTTTGTCTATTCCCGTACCATGTACAACACAAAGGCCATGCCAATCTATCGCGCTATACATGGTCAACAGATTATCACCTGGTCATTAATGAATATTTAGAACGTCTTATTGAAAGATTACAAATAATTGATGACTCGGCTCAGTTCTCCATTCATTGTGACACCTCGCCTTTAGCAGATCGGTACATGGCCTACTTAGCAGGTCTCGGCTTTTACGGAAAGAACAACTGTTTTATCAGCCCTAAATGGGGTTCTTATGTCGTTATTGGTACGATTTTAACAACACTAGAACTCAAACCAAATGCCCCTCTTGAGCAGTCCTGTATAGGATGTAATCGTTGTATTACAGCATGCTTAGGCCAATGTTTGGGCCATGACGAATTTAAATTCGCGACTTGTAAAAGCTACTTAACTCAGAAAAAAGGAGAACTCACCAATGAAGAGGAGCAGATTCTCGCTAAAACACCACTCGTATTTGGTTGTGATGTGTGCCAAGAGGTGTGTCCTCACAACAAAGATATTCCAACTACGCCCATCCCAGAATTCCAACAGATAGAACCGTATATTAATATAGACGAACTAGAAACACTAACGAACAAAGAATTCAAAGCAAAATACGGTCATCGAGCCTTCTCGTGGCGAGGTAAAAAAATACTAATGAGAAATCAAGAGATTATAGATAGAAAAAATAAACTATAATTATTACACGATATGCTGCTAATGGTCACACAAGTAGATTGTCATTAATACTCACATAAGCAAACTGTTACTAATAGGCACATAAGTAGAAGAATCTATAATTACATAAAACTAAAAAAGACGACCTCTGGTCGTCTCTTTTAGTAATTATTTAATTTCGTAATAGTTCAACTCATCCAAGCTTTTACCAAGAGCAGGGATATATATTTCAAGAAACATATCTACCTCAGGCATATTTAGAGTTTTCAACTTAGCTAAGATAGAGTCATGTGCCTCTTTAAACTCATCATTTCCTGCCTTGAGCTCTTTGACGCATTTCATATAGGCTGAAATTGTATCGGCAGCCTTAACAATAGACCATTCTGGACTAGCCTCTGCATCAACAAGTATAGGCTTATAAACAGATTGTAACCGGTCTGGCAAGGTTGATAGCATTTTTTCTTGCGCCAAAGTTTCAACCTCACCATACAGTTCACGCAACTTTGGATCAAAATACTTGATTGGTGTCGGCATATCTCCTGTAAAGATTTCACTCACCTCATGATACATGGCTATGACAGCTACCTTATTAATATCTACATTTCCACCGAAGTATTCATTTTTTATAGCTCCCAAATTGTGGGCTACCATAGCCACTTCAAGGCTATGCTCTTGAATATTTTCTATTTCCGTATTTCGCATGAGGCTCCATCGATTGATAAAGCGCATGCGTTTTAAAAATGCAAAAAATGAACTCATATGTCCCCCATTACACAACAGGTCCTTAAATTACCCCACGGAGTTTAAAGCCATAATCAAGGAATTGCACCGCTTCATCCCAACGGTTATCATCGTTTAACATGACTACAATCATAGTATGGCCCTTACGTGTGGCAGATGCAATCAAACATTCTCCTGCTGCATTTGTAAAACCTGTTTTCAAGCCATTTGCACCAGGATATTTGTTGCGAATGAAGTGGTTTGTAGTACGAATTGTTTCTGGTGCACGGTTTTGGTACGGCACCTTGTAGTAATCATTGGCAACCTTGTCACGGAACATTTGGTATTTCATACCGTACGCGGCAATCATCGCTAAATCACGAGCCGTAGAATGGTGACCCTTTTGTGTTAATCCATGAGGATTCAAGAACACACTATTCTTTGCCCCCGCTTTTGCAGCAATGCGAGTCATATCTTTAGCAAATTTATCCACAGAACCACTTACATTTTCGGCTACTACAACGGCCGCATCATTACCACTAGCAACCATCATACCTTCAAGAACACCTTCCAATGTAATCTGATCGCCTACGCGAACCCCAAGGTTTGATTCTTCCATGCTCGTTGCATAGCTACTTATAGTAGCTAATTCATCAAGCTGTGTGCCCTTTAATTCTAAGGCAGTTAACAAGGTGACCATTTTTGTAGTACTAGCTGGATGCATCCACTTATCTGGGTTCTTTGCAAATAAAATTTGTTTTGTATCTGCATCAATTAGGACTACGGCCTCACCAACAGTAGAAGGAGGTGCAATGTATGCAGCTTGAGCAACACTAGCACCTATAAATATGATTCCTATAAAAGTTATGGCCAATACCAATTTCTTATAAAACATATGAATATTCGTCGTTAAAAGTGTCATCACTCTCGTTCTACCTTCCAGTATCTTAACTTTCAAGACTATCATCTAGTGCTACATTTGTAGTAGTTGCTTTCTTCTTTGTTCCTTTAATTTCACCTGTCGATGTATCTACATTTTGAATATATACTACACGTTGAGGATATGGAATATCGATGCCATATTTGTCGAATGCATCTTTTACATCAGACATAATGCTATATTGAACATCGAGAAAATCATTCGACTTAACACGAGCATAAGCGGCGATTCGTACAGAATTATCTCCAAATTCAGAGATACCTATTTCCATATTCTTCGGATTAAGGACACGTTTATCTGCTGCAAAAATATTTTTTAAGATTTTTATTGCCTCATGATGATCATTATTATAACCGATGTCAAACGTAAATGGGATAACCCGTTCTGAAGTATAAACAATGTTAGTTACAGCTTGGGATGTAAGAAGAGAATTAGGTATGTATACATTCTTTTGATCTTTTGTAGTAATAACTGTATACATAAATTGGATTGATTTAACACTGCCGACTACATCACCTACCTGAATAACGTGACCCGCTCTAAAAGGCTTGAAGATAAGAATTAATAAACCAGATGCTAAATTAGAAAGGTTATTCTGTAAGGAGAGACCAATACCTAAACCAAAAGCACCAAAAGCAGCTATAAAAGATGTTGTAGGAACACCAATTTGGTTTAAGCAAATCAATACTAACCCTACTAGCAAGGCGTAATTAATAATTTGAGTGATAAAGCTCATTGCTGCTGAGTCATAGGAAGCTTTTGTCATAATGCGAACAGCAAAAGCTTTTACCCATTTAATAGCATATCGCCCTATCCAAAATAAAATTAACGCTAATAAGATATTTCCAGCTTGTGCAAAGAACCAGTCCCTCATTTGAATTAATATATTAGCGTCTTTAAAAAGAAATTCAGAAACAGCACTTAAGAAATTAGCCATAATAACCATCCATAATATAAATCTATACAATAACAAATATACGTCTCAACATAATGTCAATATAATAACAGTAAACATATATGCTATAATTTTACATATGCATTCGCAATACGATAATAAAGATATTATATCGTTATATTCCATATATAACAATCATAAAACTAGGGAGACTTACATGTTCAAAAATCTATACGAAGCACCCCAAGAACTCGCTACTGGTGGCTATGTAACTAGAGAGTTACACTCCGTCACGGTACACTTTGACGATATCCACTATTCTCTTTCGAGCGGACAATTAAATGGTGGCTATCACCATACTCTAGCGGTACGCAACCAGCAGCTAACATATCAAATCGAAACAGAAAAAGATTTACCCGGTGGCTCTGTAGCCGATTATTTAGCTCAAGAATTTGAGCACATTGATACACCTGTTCATTTTAGTACAGCCCTCCTTACGTCTGCCACAATGCATCTACACGCCTATGCCAAAGTCGAAGAACATGATACTATCGTAGAAACTATCGTGACTGCAGGCTATGAAAAAACGGCACATCGCGCAGGTACAGGTTATTGTTATGAAGAGCGTGATGGAGACTTCATAGTACCAGGCACAATTAATATCCTCTTATTTACAAATAAAGCTTTAACAGATAGCGCTATGGTAAAAGCTATTATGACGATTACCGAGGCTAAAACCGCAGCCCTACAAGATTGGAATGTTGAAAGCGTACGCCTCCATCCGTTTATTAATGAAGACATTCCTGACGCAATTACGAAAGAACGCAAAACATCTGCCACAGGTACCTCTACAGATGGTATCGTTCTCACCATCGATACAAATGGAGATATCTTAACCGATGCTGGCTCCTTCTCACTATTTGGAGACACCTTAGCCAAGGCCGTCTATGTAGGCGTACAAAGAGCACTAGAAAATGCTATTGGAGCTGAATAATCCTATCTTGTGATATCCAAAAACATCTAGAATGCCCCCAAATTATCATTCAACACCCCACTCATATATGAAAAATATAATACAAATGAAAAACCGCACATCCTAGGCGATCGGAATGTGCGGTTTATTGCATATAAAACTGTTACATGTAGTATAATTCTTGAAAATGAATATCAAATTAAATTTTGAGATATTTTCTCAACTTTTATTAAATTAATTATTAGATCAAAGAATCATTATGTTCCATGAATATTATGTGCTTTTAATAATCATAGAAGAATTGTTGTAACTTTTTAAGATTTTTAGTTTTTGTAAGCCCTAGCATCAATAAAATACGCGCTTTTTGTGGACTTAAAGTATCACATACTAGATAGTTTGCCAGTGCATCTTGTGGCACTGCAGATACCATACCACTACCGGTACGAGAAGCACGTACCGTTGGAAACTTTGTATTCTGTGTGATTTGACGTACGTTTTGTGGGATTGTACCATGACCAAGACCTGTTAAGATCAAACCGTCAGGATTTGTAGCAACTACACTCATAGGCACCATATCATCCATACCACCATAGCAGGTCATTATAACTACACGAGGTAACTCAGACAATTTACTCACATCCAATACAGAGTCTTGAGTATGACGTCGAGTAGACACTTTATAATAGTGGGCAACACCATCTTGTACAATACCAAGATGCCCCACTAATGGACTATCAAAAGTCGCTACATTAGTAGTGTTGCATTTAGATACATCCCTTGCCCCATCAATGTAGCCATTTAATACGACTATCACACCTTTACCTACAGACGATGGTGTTCTCGCTACTTGGATAGCTTGCAATAAATTAATTGGCCCATCTGCACTAATAGCACCTGCGGGTCTCATAGATCCAGTAATAACAATTGGCTTGTCTGTATGAACTGTCAGATTCAGAAAATACGCTGTCTCCTCCATGCTATCTGTGCCATGAGTAATGACCACACCACCGATATCATCTCGATTAACCAATTTTTGCACCAACTTAGAAAGTTCTAACCAGTGATTTACGGTAATATCGGAGCTTTCAATATTACTAAACTGAGTATATGTATAAGGACCATACGGTTTTGTACCAGGTACGGAGGCTAAGATTTCGTCAAGGCCTAATACCCCTGCCGTATAGCCTGTTAAATCAGTATTTGAAGTACCTTTTCCTGCAATAGTTCCTCCAGTACCAATCAAAGCGATTTTTGTATCCATATTACCTCCACTATAAAACTATAAAATAATTATTGGTATTAAATTTAAACTAAGTACGATTCAATAAGGCTGGTCAATAATGGCCAGCCTTATTATATTCTAAAAAATTATTTTATCTTATTTTATGGCTTCGCCCCTATAGATTCATAGATTCATCTCTATAAATCGAGATTTCTGCCTTATCAATTAAAGCTTTGGGTCAAATGATGGCATCAACTCCAATTTATGTTTATTAATTCGATTCAGATGATCTATTCGCTCTTTTGTTGGCTGATCTTCAATTTCACCAGTTCTGATATAACGATCCAGTATAGCATAGGTAAATCCCAATTTATCCTCATCTGACTGACCACTAAGACCATCACTTGGCACCTTATCAACTAGGTGCAATGGAATATCAAGAAGTTTTCCTATTTGACGAACTTCTTCTACTACGAGTTGTGCGAGAGGGCTAAAATCACCTACACTATCTCCGTATTTTGTAGAGTATCCTACGTAGTCTTCAGATCCATTACAAGTATTTGCTACACGAGCACCATTTGGTAAATTTTGTCCTACTGCATAGAGAGTTGCCATCCGGAGACGAGGCGGCGTATTAATGGTAGCATCTTTAGATAAATCGGTTCTCCCCGTTACAACATCATACCCCTTAGCCTGAACGATAGCATGAGTTAGCGCCTCATAGGCAGCACCAATATTGACCGTCATGTGCGGAATTCCTAAATGATTTACCACTGCCTGAGCATCATCAATATCCGATTGCACTCCATTTGGCATAAGAACACCAACTACGCGCTCTGCACCGAGAGCTTCTTTACAAAGAGCCGCCACGATAGTAGAGTCCTTACCACCTGAAATGCCAACTACAGCACTACAGTTAGGACCATTTTCACCAAAATAATCTCGAATCCATTGAACGAGGGCATCTTTTGTAGCTTGTGGATTTTCTAACATAGCCCCTCCTACTTTTTCCGATAAATACGGTTCAATAAATCCATCTTCAATTGATAGTAGCTAGGACTCATATCAAGATAGTGACGATGTGGATTTTCAAAGCGTTGCTCTTCGGGCCAAATTTCATTAGCTAATTGATCTTGCACATATGCTCGAATTTCCTCTAGTGTTGGTAAGTCCACAACTAATTTACCATCCTTGATAATAAGCTGCTTCATCTCTTTAAAAGTGCAATTTTCAAAATATAATTCACGCCAAGGTTGCTCAGGATCGATATAACGATATGGTTCCTCTGTATCAGGTACCTCTCGCAACAATGTTAATAGATCTGCAATCGCACGTCCATTATCATTATAAACACGATATACCTTTTTAAGACCTGGATTAGTAATTTTTTCTACACTTTCAGAAATCTTGATACGCGGTTCCCACATACCATCTTTCTCGATGCTAGCAATCTTATATACCGCACCAAATACGGGGTCACTCTTAGAGGTAATGAGGCGTTCCCCTACACCAAAAATATCAATAGGCCCGCCTTGTATTAGCAAAGATGTGATTGTATACTCATCTAGACTATTAGATGCCATGATTTTACAATCTTCTAAGCCTGCATCATCTAGCATGCGTCGCGCTTTTTTAGCCAAATACGCAAGGTCACCAGAATCTAGGCGAATTCCTTTTAAGCGTTTCCCCATTGGCTCCAATACATCCTTTGCTACCTTAATAGCATTGGGCACGCCAGAGTTTAACACATCATAAGTATCAACGAGGAATACTGCATTATCTGGATACACTTCGGCATAGGCTTTGAAAGCATCATATTCAGAGCCATAGTACATAACCCAGCTATGTGCCATGGTCCCACTGACAGGAATACCAAATTGTTGCCCTGCTAAAACAGTTGCAGTGGACTGAACACCACCAATATAAGCAGCTCTTGCACCGTATACAGCAGCGTCTACATTATGTGCACGACGAGCACCAAAGTCAGCCACAATACGCCCATCCGCAGCGCGAACAATACGATTAGCTTTTGTGGCAATAAGAGATTGATGGTTCATCATAGTAAGCACTGCAGTTTCTATGATTTGTGCATCTATGAGAGGTGCCACAATTGTAATAACAGCTTCATTAGGATAGATGATAGAACCTTCTGGAAAGGCATATACATCACCGGTAAAAGAGAAATCTTTTAGATATGCTAAAAATTCTTCACTAAAAATACCCTGACTCCGTAAATAAGAGATATCACTTTCATCAAAGTGTAAATTTAAAATGTACTCAACGATTTGTTCGAGACCACCAAAAATAGCAAAACCGCCCTTGTCTGGATTACGTCTAAAGAAAACATCAAATGCGACGCGATCCACATTTTTTAATTTTGTAAAGTAGCCATGTGCCATAGTCATCTCATAAAAATCCATAAGCATGCTAATATTGCGGCTTTCATGTTGCATTAGTTCACCAACCTTCTAAGATCTATAGAAATTTAGTTAATTGTTATTCGTTATTCGTATACCCTCATTATACAATATTATTCCTATATAGCTAGCCTAGCATAAGCTATCCTAATAATCTTTATTGTGATATAACTATATATATACAATAATAATTTATATAGTTCGTATGTATGAAAGGACCTAGTCTAGGCTGTAAAACAAGCAACCATTACGCTATAATATTTTATATTGTTTTAAAAGCTTTCAATAATACATACATGTCTATTTTACATGAGAATGAAAGGTACCATTATGGAAACAATCGTTCAAGCAAAACGCGTATTAGAAATTTTTAAAGAAATGAGCCAAATCCCTCGTGAGTCCGGCAATGAAAAAGGCATCAGCGATTACATCGTGAACTTTGCTAAAAATTTAGGTCTTGAAGTTCATCAAGACGAAATCTTTAATGTAATTATCAAAAAAGCTGCATCTCCAGGTTATGAAAACCGTCCATCCATCATTTTACAAGGTCATATTGATATGGTTTGTGTTAAAGACCATGACTCTAACCACGACTTCTCTAAAGATCCAATCGCCAATATCATCGAAGGCGAATGGATGCACGCAGACCATACAACATTAGGTGCCGATAATGGCATGGGTGCTGCTATGATGCTTGCTCTCCTTGAAGATGAAAGCCAACAACATGGACCTATGCAATTATTATTCACTACCAACGAAGAAACTGGTATGGATGGTGCCTTTGCCATTAAAGAAGGTCAAGTAACTGGTGACTACTTACTCAACCTGGATACAGAGGTAGAACATGACTTCACCGTTAGTTGTGCTGGCGGTTGCCACGTACATGTAAAAATTCCATTGTTACGCGATAACAATCAACCAGGCTATGATGCGGGCTTATCCATTACAGTAACCGGCCTCAAAGGGGGACACTCCGGCATCGAAATCAACGAGCAACGAGCCAATGCAAACCAAGTGCTAACCCGTGTACTCTATGATATTCAACAACAATATCCTATTAGCTTAGCGTCTTTTGAAGGTGGCGTAAAACATAATGCAATCCCGTCTAAAGCAGTAGCTGTACTATCCGTACGCTCTGAAGATGTGGCAGCCATTAAAACATTGCTCGCATACCAAGAAAAACAATACCAACACGAATATAGCGTACAGGATCCAGGCCTTACATTTGTAGTTGAAGATGTTCCTACTCCTGAAATAGTATATGCAGAAGACACAACAGAAGCACTTATTACATATATCTATCTTGCACAAGATGGGGTTCATTCTGTAAGTAAGTCTATTCCAAACCTTGTAGAAACATCTAATAATATTGCTATCGTACGTGAAAATCAACATACCATTGAAATACTCATTTCTATTCGCAGTTCCAATAGCAATAGTCTTGAATTCTTAACGAAAAAAATGATGCTTCTTGCAAAAGCACTCGGCGTAGCTGCAGAGCGTACAGGTGGATATCCAGCATGGGAATACGACAAAGGCTCAAAATTGGAAGAACAAGCGATTTCGCTGCATAACGAAATGTTCGATACACCAGCTAATGTAAATGCCATTCACGCAGGCCTCGAATGTGGTTTATTAAAAGGCGTATTGCCAAATACACAGATGATTAGCTTTGGGCCTACTATCGTAAGTCCTCATACACCATCAGAACGCGTTCATTTACCTTCTGTTGAAAATGTATATGTGTACCTCAAAGCATTATTAGCAAAATTACAATAAAATAAATAATTACTATATTTTTGATGTATAATTTGCTATACTATAAGCAAATAACACATCAAGTTACGAGACCCATGTAATAGTGACTCTCCAACCCTCCTACAAGTAATTCAGCCATCTCTCCAACTGAATTATCTTGTAGGAGGGATTTTTTTCATAAAAATTCCTCAACTATATAAATAAATATTTATTCATACAGGAGTATCCTTTCATATATGAACAACATGGAATGCATCGTTTTATTTATAAATAATTATGAATATCAACTACATGTGCCAGTATACTCATATATAGTATATAATCTATAAATTTCAAAAAAGGCTGTTAAACTCTGACTCATTCACTAGTCTCCATATACCCCATAGAGTATTTTCTGTGTTATCTTATAGGTGTATACTGTGTTTACATTATGCAGGAGGTATATATGATTCCAATAGTTATCATATCCGGATTTCTAGGTTCTGGAAAAACAACATTCTTACAACATATACTAAAAGAACATACATCGAAAGATAAAATTCTTATTATAGAAAACGATTTTGGTGAAACTAGCCTCGATGCTGCTAATCTTGCAAAAACAGGGGCCACAGTCCGTGAAGTAACATCTGGCTGTATTTGCTGTAGCTTACAAGGAAATTTCCAACAGGCACTACTTGATATTCTCCAAAATTACAAAATCGATATGATCTACATCGAGCCATCAGGTGTTAGCAAGCTTAGTGAAATCATCCATACTTGTAACGACGAGGACATTGCAAAATCTGCTTACGTTCACGCATCGATAACGACTGTCGATGCTATGCAAGCACCAATGTTTATCAAAAATTTTGGACTTTTCTTCAAGGATCAAATCACTCATAGTGATGCGATTTTTTTGAGCCATACAGAAGATATTCAACAAACAAGCATTACGAAACGTATGATTCGCGACCTCGCGCCACATACACCAATCCATGAAGAAGCATGGGATACCATCAGTTTGCGTGATTACATCAAGCGTCTGTATCATTGTCATGATGATCACTGTTTGCACGATGAACATTTATTTATGAGTCATACCTTTAAGGATTTACGTACTCTCAGTCTCGCACAGTGGAAAACCATTTTAGAAGGCATGCCTGATACAGTGCTTCGTGCCAAAGGGATTGTACCTACTACAGAAGGCCCACACGAACTCCAGTACGGCACACATTATTGTTCGCTTTCACCTAGTGAAACTAATGACTATAGTTTAGTCGTTATCGGAACAGATTTTAATGTACCAATGGTACATAACGAAGTGTGTCAATCATGATTCCTGTTTATATCGTTACAGGGTTTATTGGATCCGGTAAAAGCACATTCATAAACAAACAATTACAATACCGAAAAAAGCTAGGCGGTACCGCAATAATCAGCGCCGAAGAAGGCAGTGAGCCTCTTATCAAAGAGCCCTTACAACTCAATGCGGATGAACTCAGTGCTATCGTTCCTAGCGATATCAAGTCTTACGAGTTGATAGCCTGTAAAATCGGGGATTATTTAAAACAAGTACAGCCAAAAGAGCTATGGATTGAGTGGAATGGCATGGTAAGCTTTCATCAACTAGAAGCCTTACTATATAGCGATATGTTAAGACACCTAGTACAAATAGAAAAGGTATTATATATTTGTACCGATCAATTTGTTTCAACCATACTCCCTGGTTTAGGTAATGATGTAATGAGTCAATTATACAGCGCAGATTGTATCATAACAGAGTCCGATACACATCACACTTTATTGCGCACCTACAACGGAGAGGCTAAAATTGTAACCACTCCCACCCCTGAAAAAGTGGAGCAGCTGTGCCGAAATTCTACATGGGGACTCATTCCCAATCTATTAGTTATTGGTGTTACAACTTATATACTGTTGGTCACAGCTTTTCGCCATGACATCCCCTATTCCATCCACCAATGCTTTGCTATAATCACGGGTCTCATCATCGAAGCCATCCCATTCCTATTGCTAGGCACGGTAGGCTCAACGATTATTCGCTATTTCGTACCACAACGAGTGCTACTAAAACTGTTAGGAGACCATTCTTGGAAAAGTTATGGGGCTGCTATGGTCAGTGGCTTTGCCTTGCCAATTTGTGACTGTGCTATCATCCCCTTATTCAAAGCACTAATAGACAGAGGTATCCCTTTATCGGTAGCCCTTTTATTTATGCTCGCTAGTCCGATTATAAACCCTATCACCATTCTTTCTACTTGGTATGCATTTCCAGACAATCCTATACTCTCCGTATGGCGTATCGTTTTAGGGCTAGTTGTGGCCTTGTTAGTAGCCCTATCATTCCGATTCTGGCCTCCAGCCACATCTATATTGAAAGCAAGAGCACCACAGAGTCTTAGCTACGAAGAAATCGTTTTAGAAACAACTAAAACTAAATATATTGATAAAAAAAGATTGTTAATCCATATGGAACAAGAGTTTTCTCAACTCTTATTCTATTTCTCCATGGCGGCAACTGTACTATCTATAGTTCAAGTGTATGGCAAACCTTGGCTTCTCAATGCAGGATTAACCTTGCCAGAATTTACAGCCATTCCAATTTTGCTGATGTTAGCATTCTTCTTCTCAGTCTGCTCTACATCAGATGCTATCATCGGTAAATCCTTAAGCACTTTATTTCCTATTAGCTCCGTAATGGGCTTCCTCATCTTGGGTCCGATGCTAGATATCAAAAATGTATATATATTAAAACAATATATGCCTCCCTCATTTATCGTACGATTAAGTATAACAATTGCCGTTATGTCCTACATAGCAGCATTAGTATTCAAATTTTTTCTTAGCTAGTTTACAAACTTTTATAATCATTATCTCAGTTCTTAATTAATTAAAAGGAGATGATTTCATGACATTAGGACTGAAAGATCGCTTTTCTATCGTGAAAGGTCTATTGTATCTCACCTTAGGTATCTGCTGTATTTACCTCATTGTGACAGGTCGTTATTTGAACTATATTGCACCACGTTATGAACTTTTACTAGGTATTAGTGGCGTTGCCCTTATTTTAGGAGGTCTAGCGACGATCATTTGGGCGCCTTCAAAATACTACAAGCATAACTGGAAGTCTATCGTTCCGATTATTATTCCCATTATGTTGCTCATCATTCCTCCCGTTCTTGTACCATCAACAGGCGTTCATGGTGCCGCTCGCGTAAACGATGATACTAACAATTTCGACTTTACAAACGATGCTATTGGAGAGGTTGTCACCGTTAACAGTGAAAGTAAAGAGCCAGGGATTTCCAAGGACAAAAAAGAAATCGTTTTGAACTCAGATAATTTCTATCAAACCATTGTAAAGGTTGGATCTAATGTTGATCAATATAAAGACTACACAGTTTATATGACAGGCTATGTAAACCGCGATGATAATACATTAAAATCTAACGAATTTACTATTTCTCGTATGGCTATGGCTTGTTGTATTGCTGACGTTGCCCCTATTGGCATGACAGCATATAAAACAGATGGTGATAGCTTACAAAATGAACAATGGGTATCGATTGAAGGTAAGGTTTCTACGCGAGACTTCCACGGTCGTAAACAACCATATGTAGAGATTACAAAAATCAAATCTGCAGAACCTATATTAGGCTATGTATACCCTTAAGAATTACATAAAAAACGAGGCTTAACGCCTCGTTTTTAATAGGAATGATTCTGTTGAATAAAATAATAACGCATATTTCATAGTTCAATGTCTATATGAATCTACAAAAGATTGATGCTTTATAATAGTTATTATATTTATTCTTGTTATTATAATTATAATAATCATTAAAACATAATAATCATTAAAACGTTCTATTAGTGCTGTAATTCTTTAATAATTCTCTTACCAAGAGATGCTGCTACAGCGCACAAGAAAATATCTGGACCAACGGGGATTAGGAAGCATGTAATAATAACAGCTTCGACACCAATAGGCTTACCTAAATACAGATTCATAATAAAGTATAGGTACACCATGCCAAGACCATATACAATAAATAGATTTAATATGGATCCAGCTAGCAAACGTTTAAACGATAATGTATCCATTGTCTCTGCAATGCGTCCTACTGCATACGCACCAACCATAAAGCCAATTAAATAACCAAAGGTAGGTTGCAAAATATAACTAGGACCACCACCGGACGTAAAAATAGGAACCCCAACAAGACCTAATATAATATAAATGCCAACACTAGCGGCACCTAAACGACTACCTAAAACCATGCCCGCTAATGTAGTAAATAAGATTTGCAATGTAAACGGACAATTCGGTAATGGGACCCGTATGAAAGCACCAACGGCGATTAGCGCCACAAAAAGTGCTGTCATCGTTAACTGACGGGTGGTAATGTGAGTTTGTTTTGATACAGTAGAGCTCATGGTATACCTCCATTCATAACAGACTAAGCAGGAATTTGTGCTATCAATGGAGAATAAAAATCCAAGATAACACGAAAACAAACTACTAACTATCTAAATTAAAGCACTTGTATTTTTAATTGTCAACTATAACGATTGACTTTTAGTTTACTATATAGTCTAATATTATATATACTATGTTTTTTGTACTTTTTAATTTTGACTATAGCTAATAGTTATTATCAATAGTTCATAATAACTAAAAGATATACTCATCTTCATACAGAAATCATTTAATTTCATCTTATTTTCATATAACAATATTAAATTATACGTAAGTAGATTGAGTAAAATCTACTTTCACAAAATCGTAACTAAACGAAAATTATAATTTGGTATCAGGAGGCATTGCTTATGAAAAATGTTAAGAAAGTATCTAAAGTACTATGTGCATTTGGCGTTAGTACAGTATTATTAGCAGGTGTAGTTGGTGCAGCTAGCAACCATGGTTACAACAACCATAGCAACTGGAATGGTGTTGGTAGCGTTGTTCCATCCGCACAAGCTAACTATTCTGTTGATTATATGGGCGCTATTACAGTATTCCAACAACAATTCCCTGGCGCTACTGTAAAATCTATTTCCTATGACGCAAAACACAATCCTTACTATGAAGTAGAAGGTTATTATGGCAACCGTGAAGTAGAAATTAAAGTAGACGAAGCATCTGGTCAAATCGTTGGTAAAGAAGTAAAAGGTTACTCCAAAGCTTCTAAAACAATTAACGTTCAAAACATCATCATTCCTGAAGTAGCTGAAACAAAAGCTATGGAAAAAGTTGGTTCTGATTTCCAAACTATGGATTGGACTGTTGAACGTGAAAACGGCAGAGTTGTATATGAATTCGATATGACAACTGGCGGCGGTAAAAATGCTGAAGTAAAAGTAGACGCTACATCCGGTAAAGTTATTAGCGCTAAAGTTAAAAACACAAAATACTAAGATTTTTCTTGCATCAAGTGAAACCCTATCCTAACCCACTTAGATGACACACTACACATATAACACACATACTATACACACTGTATCCTTTGGATACACTCTCTAACACACTCTCAGAGAGCCCGTAACACTGACCACGGGTTCCCTAACATCCTATCTCACACAATAGGAAAACGGTCTGTGCACACACCACAGACCAAACGTTACACACACTATACTCCCTTAAAGGCCTTGGATCATTGAATCCAAGGTCTTTTTATATATCCATTCTATCAAGGTTGTATTACACCTATACAACTTTTTATTCTTATAAAATTAGCACATACTTACAAAAAGACCTCCCAACGGGAGGTCTTTTGTATAAGTTTTATAGGTTTGATAGTTATGTGTTCTATTTCTTAAGCAAAGTTCAGCTTAAGGATGTCATTTGTAAGTTCTGAAAGTTTGATCTATAGTTTTCAAACTAAAGGTGTGAAAGATTAAGCTTTATCTAAAGCTTGTGCTAAGTCTTCGATGATGTCATCTACATTTTCAAGACCGATAGACAAACGAATCATGTCTGGTGTTACGCCAGCAGATTTTTGTTGTTCTTCGTTAAGTTGTGCATGTGTTGTGGATGCAGGATGGATAACAAGAGATTTAGCATCTGCTACGTTGGCAAGGTTGGAGAAGATTTCCAAGGAGTCAACAAGTTTAATACCTGCTTCTTTACCACCTTTTACGCCGAATGTGAATACAGCACCAACACCTTTAGGGAAGTATTTATCAGCTAATGCTTTGTATTTGCTGTCTTCTAATTCTGGATAGCTTACCCATGCTACCTTAGGATGTTTGCTTAAGAAATCTACTACTTTACGAGTATTTTCAACGTGACGTTCTACGCGCAAAGACAATGTTTCGATACCTTGCAAGATTTGCCAAGATGCAAGCGGTGTAATGCATGCACCTGTATCGCGAAGCAATTGAGCGCGAATTTTTACAGTAAATGGAATTGGTAGATCACCATACACTAAACCATTATAGTGTTCATCCCCTTCAGAGAAGCCAGGATATTTACCAGAACTTTTATAATCAAATTTACCAGATTCTACAACTACGCCAGCCAATGTTGTACCGTGGCCACCAAGATATTTAGTAGCAGAATGAATAACAACGTCAGCCCCATGCTCCAATGGACGGAACAAATATGGAGATGCAAATGTATTGTCTACAATCAAGATGATATTGTGTTTGTGTGCAATATCAGCTACTGCTTGTACATCGATAAGATTAATACCAGGGTTACCAATAGATTCGATATAAACGGCTTTAGTCTTTTCATCGATAGCTGCTTCAAATTCTTCCAAATGATCGGGATTTACGAATTTAGTTTGAATCCCCAATCGAGGCAATGTAGCAGTAAACAAATTATAAGTACCACCGTACAATGTAGATGCTGATACGATATTATCACCAGCGTTAGCTACGTTCAAAATGGAATATGTAATTGCTGCAGAGCCAGATGCTACAGCTATACCGCCTGCGCCACCTTCAAGTTCTGCCACACGAGCATCCAATACATCGGTTGTAGGATTGCCAAGGCGGGAATAAATGCCACCAGGATTAGTCAACGCAAAACGACCCGCTGCTTCCTCAGCATCTTTAAATACGAAAGATGTAGTTTGATAAATAGGCACTGCGCGAGCACCTGTTGGATCCACCGTATGTCCGGCATGTAATTGTAATGTTTCAAATCTGTATTGCTTACTCATTATGATAACTCCTTTATATTAATTATATTTTAAGTTCATTCTTTATACCTAGTATAGTACTATGCTTTAAAAAATATGTCTACTATTTTTTACATGGTCTTCTCCATAACTTTAAACTATGGTGAACAAAGGATGATGAAAACTTTTACCAAAACCTCTAAAGCAAGCAAAATCATTTTATAAGAAATAAAATCCCCTAATTACTTCCAAAGAACCAGCTCCCTTGAGAGATGTTAGAAGTAATTAGGGGTACATAGTACTAACAATAAATTAGAAATAAGTACTTAAATTTAGATGTAAGCGCCTAAATTTTTATCCCGTTCAAATTTCATTTTTTGTATTTGTTCAATGATATATGGCGTTTCTTGGTATACATAGTAATTTAACCAGTTTGTAAATAATAGTGTACTTACAGAGCGCCAGCGCACGATGGGACGTTGTTTCGGATCATTATCCGGAAAGTAGTTTTCAGGAACCGCAATATCCATACCTTTTTTGATATCCCGCACGTACTCACGATTAAGTGTATCCCAATCGTATTCGGCATGACCAAATACAAAGATATGTTTATTGTCTAAACTACGAACGATAGCAGCTCCTGTTGGTTCAGACCCAGCCAAGAGTTCCAAGTCACGATTTTCCTTAATTTGTTGCAACGAAACTGTGGTGTGCCGTGAGTGTGGCATCCAAAACTTTTCATCAAATCCACGCATGAGCACTGGTCGATCATTATAAATATCGTGTTCGTAAACACCAAATAATTTCTCATCCATAATCGATTTATTAATGCCAAAGTGATGATATAAGCCAGCTTGAGCACCCCAACAGATATAAAACGTAGAGTAAACATGCTCTTCGCCCCAGTTCATGATTTCTACGAGTTCAGACCAATAGTCTACCTCTTCAAAAGGCATTAACTCTACAGGAGCACCGGTAATAATCATGCCGTCAAAGAACTGGTCTTTTACTTCATCAAAGGTGCGGTAGAAGGTTTCTAAATATTGTTCATCTGTATTTTTAGCCTTACGAGATGCAGTATGCAAAAGAGTCAAATTAACTTGCAATGGACTATTACTAAGAGCACGCAAAATTTGCGTTTCCGTCACTTCTTTAGTAGGCATCAAATTGACAAGCAAAATTTGCAAGGGTCGGATTTGTTGATTTTCCGCCCGTTCAGTATCCATGACGAAAATATTCTCTTGAGCTAATTTCGTTATGGCCGGTAAATTTTTTATTACTTTAATAGGCATAATGTCACCTCTACATATTCTACAATTTGATAACCTAATCTAATTAAAAGTCTTTAGCCTCATAGGCACGACGCCAAGCTTCGAGCCCTTCTTCCAAGATTTTACGAGGACAAGCTACATTAATGCGTTCAAAATCCTCCCCATCGACGCCAAACATAGAACCTGTATCGAGCCATAGCTTGGCATCATTGATGATCCATTCATCTCGCTCTTTAGGGCTGAGCGGCAATTGAGAGCAATCCAGCCACATGAGATAGGTCCCTTCAGGACGATATACACGAATCTTTGGCATATATTTTGCTACATAGTCGATGGTGAATTGAATATTGTCTTGAATATATTCTTTTAATTCATCAAGCCAAGGAGCCCCGACTTTGTAGGCTCCTTCACAGCCCACAATCCCCATCGTATTCAACTGGCTATAGCCAGCACGATCGATTTCTTTTATAAAACGACGGCGTAAGGAGTCATTTGGAATAAAGATATTACTTACTTGTAAGCCTGCAATGTTAAAAGTCTTGCTAGGCGCTGTACATACAATGCAGTGTTTTGCATAGCTTTCACCAAGGTCGGCAAAGACCTTGTGCGTATGCCCTTCCCAAACAAAGTCAGCATGGATTTCGTCGCTCACGATGAGCACATTGTGTTTAATACAAATGTCGCCGAGGCGTTTCAACTCGTCCTCAGTCCACACGCGCCCTACTGGATTGTGCGGATTACACAAGAGGAATAATGTTACATTCTCCTCGATAATAGCGCGTTCGATACCTTCAAAGTCGATAGTGTATTTTTCGTCGCCTTTGATGAGCGGCACATTGATAAGACGACGATTGTTATCGTCAATAACCATACTAAATGGGTAGTACACAGGTTGATTAATGAGCACCCCTTCGCCAACCTCGGTAAAAGAACGAACCGCCATCGCTAAAGCAAATACGATACCAGGCGTTTTAACAAGCCATTTTTGTTCTGGCGTCCAGTTAAAACGCGTAGCAAACCAATTCTTCAACACTTCAAAGTATTCATCGTCAGACTCTGTATAGCCGAAAACACCATGCTTAACACGATCCAATAAGATTTGTTTTAACTCAGGGGGAATTTCAAAATCCATATCCGCTACCCAGAATGGCAACACATCCGCAGGTTTACCGCGCTTTACAGCAAAATCGTATTTCAACGATTTTGTGTGGGTTCTATCTAAAATTTGATCAAAATTATATTGTCCCATAGGAACTCCTTTATTTATTGAAAGCTTGTTCCAAGTCTGCAATCAAATCTTCTGTGTCTTCAATACCTACAGAAAGACGCAATAAGCGACGTGTAATACCTTTACGCTCTGCATCTTCTGGCTTTAAATCTGGATGTGTTTGCGTTACAGGATAAGTCAACAAGGATTCTGTACCACCAAGACTTTCAGCAAATTGAATCAATTCAATGCCTTCCAATACTATTTTAGCCGTTTCTTCGCTATCTACTTCGAAGGATAACATGCCACCAAAGCCTGTTGTTTGGGCTTTATTGATTTCATAGCCTGGATGTTCAGGAAGTCCTGGGAACAATACTTTTGTTACCTTAGGTTGTGTCTTTAGCCATTCCGCAAGAGCAATGGCATTCTTTTGGTGTTGCTCCATACGAAGTGCCAATGTTTTTACGCCGCGAATAACGAGCCAGCTATCCATAGCAGATAGACATGCACCAACTGTTTTGTATGTTAAACGCAATTTTGCAGCGATTTCTTCATCTTTTACAATAGTAAAGCCAGAGATTACATCGTGATGACCACCAATGAATTTGGTACCACTATGAACGACAATATCAGCACCCAAAGTCAATGGCTTTTGGAAATATGGACTTAGGAAAGTATTGTCGATGATTACTAGCGCATTACGTGCATGCGCCAATGCACAGAGTGCACGAATATCGGTAATCTCCATCATAGGATTTGTAGGAGTTTCAATATATACAGCCTTTGTATTCGGTTTAAAAGCTGCTTTCACCGCATCAAGATCAGAGGTGCCTACATAAGTAAACTCAATGCCGTTCTGTTCGTAAATATTTGTGAACATACGAATAGAACCACCATATAAATCATCACCTAAGATGATGTGATCTCCAGGAGAGAATAGGTGGAATACTGCGTCCACAGCTGCCATACCGGAGGAAAATGCCAACGCATCTGTACCTTCTTCAAGGCCAGCTATCAATTGTTCCAAACGGTCGCGCGTTGGATTAGACTCGCGCGAATATTGGTAACCTGTTGTATCCCCCAACTTTGGATGAGAAAATGTACTAGACATATAGATTGCAGGGGAAATTGCACCAGTGCTATCTGGTTTACCACTGCCGTGAACACATTTTGTATTAAATTTCATTCCTATCAACTCCTCATATTTGTATACAATATGTTAATTATAAGAGTAGACAATGATTAAGGTCAACAAAAATGGGCACTCATACATCCTGAGTGCCCCTAAAAAGACATATCTATTTTGAATGGGTTGTCATAACTCTAAGTTAAGTTGACCTAATTTTTAGTGCGTTTAGTAATAAGTAATGCCAAAATAATCCCTAATGACGAAGTTACCAATTGCGGCCAACTAGCTACAAAAAGCATGGTATTTACAATCTTTGGTGGAAATTGGAACAAGGAGAAGAACAAGGAATACCCGCCAAAGAGTACGCCGGCTTTTACCAAAGCCGCCACAATGATAAGCAATGCTTTTGGTTTATGTTGTAACCAGTGGGCTACGAATACATAGGCTGTCGTTCCTAGGGCCGTAATCAAAATGAACGGCGGCAACGGCAACATGCCTTGTAAATGCGCCACTACTGGTGCAATCCAAGCAATAACAAGACCATTCTTCCATCCATAGCGCCATGTGGCAAGTACAAAGGTTGCAGACGTAATGGAACCGATGAGGAACATGCTCACCTGATTAGGAATAAAGGGGAAAATGAGGCGCAAGCTTTGCGCCAATAAGGCAACGGCCAACAAGAGACCTGTGCCCGTAATAGATTTTGTAGACATAAGAACCTCCTACTATACGATATAGATTTTACAAGAGGTACCTACCTCACATTTAAAATTAAGCCTCTACAAAATATAGACGTGCTCGATCATATACCCAATTATAAATATAAGTATAACCTAATATGACTAATGTCATCGTTATATCTGTAGCAAAGGCCATCCAAAAGCTCATATGCATCATGTACATGATTATCGGTACCGTTGCAAGCATAAACAAACCTTCAAACAACACCGCATGAACTGTGCGGATTACAGGCCCTCGCGCTAATCGGTCACCTGGTACTAGTTTATCAAATATCCAGTTAAACACAAAATTCCAAACCATCGCCAACAAGGAAAAAATAATCATCAAGACCAAAGGCTGCCCCTCATGCGGAACAAACTGCATCACCAAACAGCCAATCAAAACACAGCCTAGCTCATATAAAATCGACTGTACAACACGCTCTGTAGCAGACATAATAATAAACTACCTCCATCAGAAAACTCAAAAAAAGATATTTACTATCATATCAATATTATATTATATTTATTTTCTTAGATTTGTCGAGTTCTGTCGAGTTTTGCCATTTTCGGATATAAAGGAAGCCCCTCGTAGCGTTCTTTAAACTCGACTTTTTCTGAAGTGAGTATTGCCATTTCAGGATAAAAAGAGGCCGCATTGTATCTACTAAGCGACTTGCAGCGAATGGAGCGCAAGGAGATACAATGCGGCGGAGCACTTTATCCTAAAAGTGGCATTACGAACTGAATCCATGGAATCCCCACCACGATAAATATCGCAAGGTAGATAATCCCAAAGATAGCGCCTAATTTCCAGAATTCAGGACCTTTGTTATAGCCACTAGCAAACCAGATTGGACTGTGACCAGTACCATATGGTGTAAGGATACCCATAATACCCATTGGTACTAAAAGAATCAACATAACTTGAGCTGGATCAACACTAGGAATCTGAAGAATTAGAGTAGCAAACAAACCTACCATAGCTGTTACATAAGCGGTACCAGAAGCAAAGAAGTAACGAAGTAAGCAAAATGCTAATAACAAGCCTAGAACAGCCATTGTTGGATCTAAAGAAACTAAAGAACCACCTGCAGATTTAGCAAGCCATTCCAAGAATCCTACATTCTTAAGCCCAGAAGCCATAGGCACAAGTGTGGCAAACCAAGTCAAAACATTCCATGCTGGTTTGTTAGCAAGAAAATCTTGCCATGTCATAATCTTAGTGAAAATCATCAAGATAATAACGATCAAAGCTGTTGTTGTAGGGTTTACTTTGAATGTAGAAGCACCAATCCACAACACAAGAGCCAACACGGAAATCAAGGCCATGAAAATTTCACTGCGTGTCATGGAGCCTAATTTCTTATATTCATCCCTTGCCCATGCTGCAATTTCAGGGGAACCTTTTACCTCTGGTTTGCAGAATACATACGTCAATAATGGTGTGATGATAAATAGTATAATACCCACTGGCAAGAATGCTAGGAACCATGTGCCCCAGTTGGCAGCTACAATACCCGACTTAGCAGACAATTCAAGAGCCAATGGATTTGGCGCCGCACCAGTCAAGAAAATAGAACTAGATACACACGTAGTAGCCAATGCTACCCAGTTCAAATAGGAACCAATTTTACGAGGATTCTTATCTGGATAAGAATCGAACATCGGACAAATACTGGATACGATTGGATAAATCGTACCACCAGAACGGGCCGCGTTACTTGGAATAAATGGAGCCAACACAAGATCAGTAATAGCAATGGCATACCCAAGGCCTAAAGAGGACTTTCCAAGCTTGGCTACGAGGAACAATGCAATACGGCGACCAAGACCAGAGTTTTCATAACCAATACCAATCATGAAGGCTGCGAAGATCAACCACACGATGGCATTAGAGAAACCGCTAAGACCCCAACTGATAGCTTGTGCATCAGTAATCGCCTTTGCTACACCAGTTGCTTTATCTACAACAGGAGCAGGACCAACCTTAAACAACATAGACACGGTAACAGCAATGATACCGATGAAAGCTGGTGGCATTGGTTCTAAAATCAACCCCACCACAAGGCCTGCAAAAATACTTACATAAATCCAAGAATTTGCGCTAAGACCTTCAGGAGCACCGATGAGCCATACAAGAATAGCTACTACAAGCGGTGCAAATAATTTCCAATTCAACTTCATTAAGAACACTCCTTACTAAAAATAAAACTGCAAAATTGCTAATACAGTATAGCAGAATTTTTTTAGTGAGAATATAATATTCGTCATAATACTTATTGATTAATACTAAACTTTTAGTAATAGTTTTTACTAGATATTTTTGGTTTTATACAATACAATATAAATATCGAAAATTATTAATTTAACTAAAATTACTGAAAGGATTTAAATGAAACCTTTTATACGCTATATAAAATCTTTATGGTTTCCAGTCATTATCGTATCAATTCTTTCGTTACTCACCGTGGCAGGCACATTATATATACCAACCTTAACGGCCACAATCATCAACGATGGCGTAGATATTCGCGACGTATCTCGTGAAAGCTTACACAACACGGTAGGCATGGTACTGCAAGATACTTGGATTTTTACCGGCACTATCACAGAGCAAGGAACACACCACGAACTCATCAAACGCGGTGGTCACTATAAAGAACTATACGAAAACTATGTGGCAGGAATAAGTATATAAAATTCAGGATTGCCATTAACATCAATGTGAAGGGTTCCATATCCATCATTGATATCTTTCGTCATTTCATATATAGTAACCATAGAAGCAGAATTACTGGTCTGACTACCTGTACCTTTATGTACAGCAGCAGCAGTAATTCTGCTTTTTATTATAATATATAATTTCATATAAATTAAAATCATTAGGTGAAACCCTTATTTTATTCAAACCTTGTTCCGTAGTTAACCTAATAGCACCTAAATCAAACAAATCAAAATCATGTGACGACCCATGACACGCAGCTTGATAGTACTGATAATTATATTGTTTTTGAAGCTTGTCTAAATCTTTTTCGTTTAGTATACTATTGTTAATCATAAACTGATTAACACTCATTTGTCCGCTTGATTGGACGTTATTGACTGTTAATTGGTTTATTTTTTGTATTACCATACAATAGAATTATAGGAAAAAAGAACCACCGATAAGCTGCAACTTATCGGTGGTTCTCTTATTTATTCACCTTTTGGTACGAACCATAGGCCGTTATTATTTTTCTCCATGTAGTCTTTGAATTCTTGAGATTGGTAAGCTGCTACAATGTCTTTTGCCCATTGTGCATCTTTATTTTTCTCATTAACTACAAGTTGTAATAACCATTGTGGCAATACATCTTCATTTGCCAATGCGGATTTAGGATCGATTTTTGCATTATAGATAATAGCACCTGTAATAACGATATAATCAAAATCAGTACGTACAGAAGGAATTGTAAGGGATTTCATTTCTGTAAATTTAAGATGTTTAGGGTTTTCAACAATATCCGCTTGTGTTACTGTTGCTAAATCTTTGTTAGGATCAAGTTTAATCCAACCGATTTTTTGCAATAGCGCATAAGCACGAGCCATGTTGGATGCATCATTAGGTACTGCAATTGTGTCGCCATCTGCCACTTGATCTAGAGATGTTTTAGAACCACTAAAGATCCCTGCTGGTACTGTTGGAATTGGAGTTAAGGCTACAAGATGGCCATTTTGTTTTTCGTTGAAGTTTTTCATGTATGCTGTATGTTGTTCAACGTTAAAATCTACTTCACCATCACTCAACACTTGATCTGCTTGTACCAAGTCAGACATGTCTACACCTTTAAAGGTATATCCTTGTTTTTCCAAAATTGGTTTTACACCTTTTTCAAACAATTCAGAGTATGGGCCTTGAGATTTACTATAAGTTAATTCTTTTTTAGCACCATTATCACTATTGTTTGAGCCGCAGCCTGCGATAAAAGCTACACTAAATACTAATGCTGCACCAAGGGCAAGAAGCTTTTTAAATTTCATAGTATTTTCTCCTATATTTTCACAATCAATATAACTAAAATCTATTTCATCAAATTAGGAACGACGCGCACGACGTGCGAAATAGTTACCTATTGTTTGAATAATTTGAACAAAAATAATCAAAATAATTACGGTAAATAACATCAATGGGAAGTTCAATCGTTCATAACCATAGGTGAGGGCCAAATCACCTACACCACCAGCACCAATAGCACCAGCCATAGCAGTAGCACCGATTAGACCAATAGTACCCGTTGTAATAGATAAAATAAGTGAACCCTTTGCTTCTGGTAAAAGAAAATGCCAAATCACCTCAAAATAAGAGGCCCCCATTGATTGTGCAGCCTCGATAATCCCTTTATTAACCTCTAAAATAGAGTTTTCAAAGAGTCGAGCTAGATAAGGGGCAATAAATATAACAAGTGGTACAATAGCCGCTGTTGTACCAACACGAGTACCTACAATCATCTTAGTTAACGGTAATATAAACACCATCAAAATGATAAATGGTACGGAGCGTACAATATTAACAATTGTATTTGTAATGGTATAAACAATACTATTTTTGACGATACCATTAGGATTTGTTACCACCAATGTAACTGCGATAATTAGACCTAATACAGTACCAATGAATAGAGATAGGAACACCATATATAATGTCTGTTCTGCGGCTAATAATAACTGCGCTCCTGGAACACCAAGTTCTTGCATGAAGAAATCCATTATAGTGTCACCTCCTGCCATTCAATACCTTGAGCAACAAGATACTCTTTTACCTTGCCCACCTCAAGATCATCGCCAATAAACTGAACAATGAATATACCAAGTACAGTATGTTCTAACTCTGTTACCGTAGCAAATAATACACTCGTTTCTAAATCAAAGGTTTTATTAATATGATATAGAACATTATCTGTCGTATTATTTCCTAAGAAATGCATCTTAAGAATTGTGTATGGCCTTTTATCACAAGCTAATGTATGTTTCACAGTTGATGGAATCTCATCAGGAATTACAGTCCTAACAAATCGCTTTGTTGTTTCGTGTTTAGGTTTACTAAACACCTCAAGTACAGATCCGCTCTCTATGAGCTTTCCATGCTCCATAACTACAACACGATTACATATTTTCTGAATTACATCTATCTCATGAGTTACGATAACTACTGTTACCCCTAGTTCACGATTAACACGTTCTAATAATTGTAATATAGATTCTGTTGTATCAGGATCTAGAGCGCTAGTTGCTTCATCACAAAGCAATATGGATGGATCTGTAGCTAATGCACGGGCAATACCAACGCGTTGCTTTTGACCGCCAGATAATTCTCCAGGATATGCATTTGCTTTATCGCCTAAATCAACAAAGTCTAATAAGGTTTTAACCTTTTTATCAATGTCGGATTTTGGTACCCTATTAAGAATTAGCGGGATAGCCACATTATCATACACAGATTTAGCATTCAATAAATTAAACTGTTGAAATACCATGCCGATGCGCTTACGAACCTTTCTGAGCTCGTTAAAACTTAAGCCATTGATATTCACACCATCTATTTCAACATGACCAGAGGTAGGTACCTCTAAAGCATTAATCATTCGTAACAGTGTGGATTTGCCAGCTCCACTGAAGCCAATAATGCCAAATATGTCCCCTTTTTCTATGGTAAAGTTTACATCAGATAATGCAGTAACCTTTTGCTTATTAACGTCAAATTCTTTCGTTACATTTCGTATAGCAATCACTGTACCGCCTCTTTCCCTTTATATTGATAGGAATTAATATTTCTCCTAAAACATATCTTCAAGGTATGTTTTAATTATGTACTTAGATTACTACAATTTATAATGACTGTCAAACAAAAAAGAACCTCACCAATTAAAAGATTGAGGTTCTTTTATTATATAGCTCTTATCTTATAAGGGTTTACATCCCTATTTATCTAATTTTATATTTTTTACATCAAGCTGAACCGATTCAGACTCTAACAAAATAACTTATCTATATCGATTAAAAAGATATAGGGATCCTAAAATGACCGGTGCCCCAATATAGAGCCCCATATTAGGAATTTCTCCCAATAAAAATGCGGCTACAATAGCTGCCACTATGGGCGAGATATACATAAAGTTGGTTACATCTGAAACCTTTTCCGCATGTTCCAAGGCATAGCTCCAGAAAACAAAGCCTAACGCACTAGAAAGAAATGCTAAATAGGCCATGGCAAATTTTGTACTAATCGGTGCCACAGCTATCATTTCAATGGCATGTTCCGCAAAAGGCAAAGCCATAATGGCACCTGTAAACATAGACCACATGGCGATAGTGATAGGCTTATATCCTTTTAAACTAAGACCACGATTAAGGATATTATAAACTGCAAAGAATGTCATCCCTAGCAAAGTCCATAATGCACCTATAGGAATTGTAAGGGTTGAATTCCAAAGAATAATTATGGCTACACCTATAAAAGCTGTTATTGTAAATAACCAGCCTATGGGGCGTATTTTATCTTTATAAACAATCATGGCCATCAGTGCCGTCGTCATCGGAGTCAAGGCCATAATAATACTGGATGTGGCCGCCGGAATTGTGCGCAAACCTTCATTAAAAACAACTTGGTAAACAAAATTCCCTGTGGCGCCTAACAGAATATATAGTCCCCACTCACGCCATGTTGTCGGTATGTGTAAGCCTTTTACAACACCGATTACCAGCATAAGTAAGGCCCCACCCATAACCCTTGCCACAGAAAGTGTTAATGAATCTACGGATTGTAATGCTATTTTACTGAAAGGAAATGCAGTAGCCCATACAGCAATTGTAGCAGATGCACCTAAAAGTGCTTTCTTTCGATTTGTCATTAACATCCGCCTTTCAATAGTATTCGCATATACAATCTTATAATCCACTTTGATTAACGTATATTCTATCCAAATTATTTTTATCTTGATTCATTCTACCAAGATCATGTTATCTACATGTTTTATATCTTAATAACACAATCTAAATTGTACCATAATATACCACTGAAACTACAAGAAATCAAATCATACCTTTTTTCACCGCTTGAACTATGCACAAATATAAGCTATCCAATATTATTGAAAAATCGGTATCCAAGGTTTCTTAACAATATTGATATGCAATTTCATATTATTATATATACATTAAATAAAATCACAAAAAGCAAAAACTCATACAAACCTATATATACTGGTGTATTCAAACAATTTAGCTTATGGAAGTTTATGAGATACTTCACAAAATCGCATAGTATGTATTGAAAATCTATATCATCTATTCATTGTGGAATTGTTACAAACATTGTACACTATAGGCATAGAAATCTATAGTTATATCCTTTTATGGAGGTGCAAAATGCAACATACTGCATGGAAAGATTTTAACACAGGTGTGTGGGATAAAGCCGTTGATGTACGCGACTTTATTCAAAGAAACTATATTCCCTATGAAGGGGACGATTCCTTCCTTGCTGGTCCTACAGAACGAACAACAAAATTGTGGGAACAAGTAATGAAGCTTTATGAAGAAGAACGTGAAAAAGGCGGCATGCTCGATGCTGATACTTCTGTGGCCACACACATTACTGCCCATGCGCCAGGATATATCGACAAAGACCTTGAAACAATCGTTGGTTTGCAAACTGACAAACCTTTGAAACGCGCTATGTTCCCATATGGTGGTTTGCGTACGGCAAAATCCGCTATCGAAGAATACGGATTCAAAATGGATCCGCAAACAGAGGACTTCTTCAAGAAACATCGCAAAACTCACAATGATGGCGTATTTGATGTATATACTCCAGAAATGCGTGCTGCACGTACAGCTCATATTGTAACTGGTTTGCCAGATGCGTACAGCCGCGGTCGTATTATCGGTGACTATCGCCGTATCGCTCTTTACGGTGTTGATTATCTCATTGAAGATAAAAAAGAACAATTTAGCATCACAATGGGTGACATGCTAGAGGATGTCATTCGCGACCGTGAAGAAATACAAGATCAAATCCGTTCTTTGAAAGAATTGAAAGAGATGGCAGCGTCCTATGGCTATGATATTTCCAAACCAGCTAAGGATGTTCGTGAAGCTATGCAATGGATTTACTTCGGCTATCTTGGTGCCATTAAAGAGCAAAACGGTGCTGCTATGTCCATCGGCCGTAACTCCACATTCCTCGATATCTATGCGGAACGAGACCTTCGCAACGGCACATACACAGAAGAGCAAATCCAGGAATTCGTAGATCATTTCATCATGAAATTGCGTATGGTTCGCTTCGCACGTATCCACGAATACAACAATTTGTTCACAGGTGACCCTGTTTGGACGACTGAATCCATCGGTGGTATGGGTACCGATGGCCGTACATTGGTTTCCAAGATGTCCTTCCGTTACCTACATACATTGACTAATCTTGGTCCTGCTCCAGAACCAAACCTCACTGTATTATGGTCCCCTCGCATGCCGATCGGCTTCCGCCGTTTCTGCGCAAAATTATCCATTGAAACATCTTCCATTCAATACGAGAATGACGAATTGATGCGCCCTAACTCTGGTGATGACTACGCAATCGCATGTTGCGTATCCCCAATGCGTATTGGTAAAGAAATGCAATTCTTCGGTGCTCGTTCCAACTTAGCTAAATGCTTGCTTTACGCTATCAATGGCGGTGTTGACGAAAAGTTGAAGAAACAAATTGGTCCTAAATACCGTCCTATCACTTCCGAATACTTAGAATTCGACGAAGTATGGGAAAAATTCGACGACATGATGGAATGGTTGGCAGGCGTATATGTAAATGCATTGAACATCATTCACTACATGCACGATAAATATGCTTATGAAAAACTAGAAATGGCCTTGCATGACCGCAAGGTAACTCGTTGGTTTGCAACTGGTATCGCTGGTTTATCCGTAGTAGCAGACTCCTTATCCGCTATTAAATATGCTAAAGTAAAACCTATTCGTGATGAAAATGGCATCGCTGTCGATTTCGAAATCGAAGGCGACTTCCCTAAATATGGTAACGATGATGACCGTGTAGATGGCTTGGCAGCAAAAGTTGTTTCCACATTTATGAACAAAATTCGTAAACATCCTACATATCGTCAATCCGTTCCTACTATGAGCTTGTTAACAATTACTTCCAACGTAGTATATGGTACTGCTACAGGTTCTACTCCAGACGGCCGTAAAGCTGGCGAAGCTTTCGCTCCTGGCGCGAACCCAATGCACGGTCGTGATTCTCACGGTGCCGTATCTTCATTGGCATCCGTAGCTAAAATGCCATGGCGTGATTGCTCCGATGGTATTTCTAATACCTTCTCTATCATTCCGGACGCATTAGGTAAATCTGGTGAAACATTTGTTTCCGTTAGCGATTTTGATATTGAGTTAGATCCATCTCAATTGCCTAACAGCAATACAAACTTCGCATGCAGTGAACCAAATGTTACTATAGAGGAAGATAAATAAAATCTTCCACAGTATCGGATTGCTTTCACCGGCACCGATACGTGTGTTAGTCTTGGTTGAAAGGAGGTTATACCCATGAGCAACCAACAAGTTGATAACTTGGTAGAGTTATTGGATGGTTATTCCCAAAAGGGCGGCCATCATTTGAACGTTAACGTGTTCACTCGTGAAACATTGTTAGACGCTCAAAAACATCCTGAGTTGTACCCTCAATTGACGATTCGTGTATCCGGTTATGCGGTGCACTTCAACAAATTGACAAAACAACAACAGGACGAAGTTATTTCCCGTACATTCCATCAACGTATCTAATCGAGGTTTCCTATGACTGGACGTATTCATTCGGTTGAAACGATGGGTACGGTTGATGGTCCAGGCATGCGCATGGTGGTATTTCTTCAAGGATGCCCCATGCGCTGTGCTTATTGCCATAATCCTGACACATGGGATGAAACTAGCGATAATGCTAAATTCATGACCGTAAAGGAATTATGGGACCAGTACGAACGTAACCGCCAATTTTATACTAATGGTGGTATCACCGTCACAGGTGGGGAAGCTCTTATGCAAATCGACTTTGTTATTGAGCTTTTCACATATTTCCGTGAAAGAAACGTCCATACCTGTTTAGATACAAGTGGAATTTGTTTTGACCCCCACCAAGAGGTGGCATACCGTAAATTACTCAGTGTGACTAGTCTCGTCATCCTAGACATTAAGGAAATCGATCCAGCCAAGCATTTATGGTTAACAGGTAAACCGTTAGAGCCCATTCTCGGGTTTGCTCGATTGACGGCAGACGTGGAAGTTCCGATTTGGGTTCGTCACGTAGTAGTCCCTACGATTACAGATAATGCCGATCGTCACTATCGTCTAGGCTTTTTTCTAGGATCTCTGAAAAATTTACAAGCCGTTGATTGCTTACCTTATCACGTTATGGGTATTGCTAAATATAAGGAGTTAGGTATTCCTTATCGCCTAGAGGGCATCCCAGCTGCAACGAAAGATATTGCAGCTAAAGCGACAAGAACCGTGGTGGAAGGCATCAAGGCCTATAGACGCCATTGGTGGAGTCCCATCAAAACACAACATCAATCATAATCAAGTTTGAGGATAACTACCTCCCTTGATATATATAAATATATATACCAAAACTTGATCTATGATAGCCCTAATCATAACCACCCATAGAACGGGTGGTTTGCTCTGACCCTATAAGGGTCTTTCT
>OBWH01000018.1_pt1 | contig 241444 bp, 256 predicted proteins | sample 1476391 | NCBI WGS metagenome assembly OBWH01 (sample SAMEA2580086, study PRJEB22360) | human gut metagenome | biome: human gut; feature: human-associated habitat; material: faeces | place: Denmark | collected 2008/2010
GTTCAGGATTCAGAGGCGAATACTTTGTGCTCTTTTGCATCTGTTCCGATTCTGGCATGACCGGAACAGATGTAAGAGTTGGAAGTTACAGATAGCTGCTTAATCAGCAGACACTAAGTAAATATTTATTTAAATATATTTTTCTTTAGATAATCAACAGATCTTTCTACTGAGCCATGAGGATCATCCCAATATATTGAATCGTTTATTTCTAAATCGATAATACCTGTATAGTTATGCTTTTCAAGAATTTCGATGTATTCTTTTAGTGGATAATTACCATCCCCTAGAATATAATGTCCGGAAGGATCGCCATCTGCAAAATGGATAAACTGTATAGTATCTTCACCAAGAACCTTGTAATAATCCTCAAGATTCTCATGCGCTACTTCCATAGCGACCAAATCAACACAAGTCTTTAATGCTGGACTATTGACTTCTTCCAACATAGCTTTCATTTGTGGCAAGTTGACCAACAAATTACTCTCATATGGTTGAAGTTGTTCAAGTAAGATTGTAACTCCACGTTTATGCGCCATTTCACATATTTTATTAATTGTTTCAACTGCACGCTTCCAACTATCTTCTCGAGGAATATCGAGAGAACCACAACCAGAATTCATAAATAACCTAGTTGTTCCTAAAGTAAGTGCATCATCAATAGCCATATCAAAGTAATCAATTGTTCGATCGCGAATAGGTTGTTCAGGAGCACTCAAGCTGTAGGGATATGCTAAAGTTTCTGGCGTATACATTACAAATTTAAGTCCTAAATCTTCAGCTCTTTTTCTGATCTCACGAAGTTTTCGTTCGGCGGCAGATGAAGTGAGATAATCTAATCTGCAATAATGTGGCGATGCTCCCCATAAGTCGAGATTTTTAACTCCACAACGATGCATGGAATTAAGATAATAATCGAGTGTATAATGAAAATATTGTACACTCATAACAGCTACTTGATCCATTGTGATATTTGACATAATAACACCTCCATAATTTTTTTGATATACAAGTAGTTAAAATAAGATACACTATAATGATAGAATATCATAACTTATATAAATGTCAATGGTCATATTTCATTATTTAGTACATATTAAAATAAAAATTTATTTACTATTGGATCTCTAAACAAAGGATGTACGTAACGATAATGTATACTTCTCTTTATGTTAGAGTGATAACATTGGGTTTTATTGTGTTGAACAAATATCTTTTTTGTTTAATATTGTTTTGGAACGACGATGCATGATGAAAGTAAAAATACACAGAATGAAAATAGACGTTCCAAGTGAAAGTAGTAGGTTTCCGTTTGTAATACCAATAATTAAATATCCGATTAAACTACATCCAGCGACTGTTAGAGCGTAAATCATCTGTGTTGAAACATGGGTAAGGTGGTTTACACCAGCACCCGCACTAGAGAGAATAGTTGTATCAGATATTGGAGAACAATGATCTCCAAAAACACTTCCAGCTAACGTTGCAGCAAGAGAAGAGAGTAGCAATTCAGGACAAATTGATTGAGCAACAGGGATTATAATAGGAATTAAAATACCAAAAGTTCCCCATGAAGTTCCGGTGGAAAAACTTAAGAATGCAGCAAGTATAAATACAAGTGCAGGAAGCAAAGCACCTGGAAGTCCGGTAGTTTCTATAAAAGTTTTTACAAAAACAGGTGTACTAAGTAAATCGCGACATACACCACCGATTGTCCATGCTAGCATAAGTATACAACCGGAAGTAATCATTTGTTGCATGCCTTTTGTAAAGTTATCCATGAATTCTTTAAATGTCATGATTTTTCTCGGTATATACATAAAAAGTGCAGTAATAATTCCAGCAAAACTTCCCCAAACAAGGGCTTGAGCTGCGACACAGTTTCCTAGAGCAGCGGTGATAGTGTGAAGTGAAGGATCATTGCTCCAGTAGCCACCATTGTAAAGCATGCCAAGGATTGCAGTTACAATGAGTACAAGAATTGGAACAATCATATCAGCGACACGTCCAGATTTTGGCTGTGCCAATGAATCTTTTTGTTCATCAAGTCCGCCGAGGAAACCTCTTTCAGCTAATACCTCCTGTTTTGCCATAGGACCAAAATCCAAGGAAAAGACACAGAGGAGAAAAACCATAAGAAGGCTAAGAATGGCGTAAAAATTGTATGGAATAGCCGTAATAAAGGCTTTAAATTCAGAGTCAAAAGCACCTGTATTTTTAAGGTAACTACCGACAGCAGCAGCCCAACTTGATATAGGTGCGATGATACAGATGGGTGCAGCTGTTGCATCAATAATGTAAGCAAGTTTCGCACGGCTGACATGATGTCTGTCAGTTATAGGTTTCATAACTGTTCCAACTGTCAAGCAATTGAAATAATCGTCTAAAAAAATCAAACAACCAAGCAAACTAGTAAGTAATAGAGAGGAACGTTTTGTACGAATGATTTTTGATGCCCATTTTCCATAAGCTTGAGCTCCTCCAGAAGCATTGATTAGATAAACTAATCCGCCCAACAAAAAACAGAAAATGATAATATTCATATCAGTTTTTTGTATCATAACGTCAAATACAGTAGAAACGGGACCAACAATCGGATTCATACCAGAAGCGATAGAGTAAATAAGGGTTCCAGATAAAACACCTGCTATAAGTGAAAATAGAACCTCTTTTGTGATTAATGCAAGAATAATAGCAATCATAGGCGGAAGAATAGACAACCACCCAACATATACAGCATCCATAATAAAAATCTCCTTATCTGTTTGTTTTTTAATAGTAAAAAATAGAATTAAAAGAATTGCCACGATTAGGTAAGGAGAAAAAATTCATTACCTAACATGGAGAATTCCGTTTTAGGAATTCGCACAGAATTTTCCGTGAAGTAGTTAACACGTGTTCTCATAAGATAGACCTCCTTATATTATAAAGTAGTAGTGTTTATAGACCCTCTCCAAGGTCTGTATGCTATACTGTTGGAGATACTGTGAATTGTTTTTTCTCTTGCCACTTGATGGCTTCAGAAAGGTTACAACCACAGTCTCTTTGTATATTTGTTAATCAATTAGATACTGCATGACGGTTTATTTAGAACGAGGTTACAATCACAATGAGGAATTAAAGTCACTCACTCGCTATCGTTTTGATAAAGTAAAGGAACGTGCAAAACTCAAAATGTCCATCTCCTGGCTTAGTTGTATCCTTTTTCCAGAATTAAAAAAACTTGGTCTAACACTTCATATGGTATCGGTTTATGTTTTGCTGTCGGAATTCACATCTACCTATTAGAGCACTGGCAAAGATGTTCTTATTGTCATGCGGTTTTCAAGGTACAACTATATCTGAAGTGCATTTCTACAATTCATTTTAGACTTAACTTTTAATAGTAGTCTTTCCGTATCAATACAAATTAGCTATGCAAATAAGTGAAATGACATAATTTGTATTAAAAAAATAGAATATATATAGGTACTAGATGAGTGAATTATACCGCGAACTGGAATTGTATGCAATAAAAATAAAAAGAATATGATAAGATTGTGTAAAATAACTAAAAACCGTACATTTATAAATTATAGATATTTTTTTATAAGATAATCAAAATAGAATATTGACAATATTCATACAAGTGATATAATTTATGTATATCGAATGTATTAAAAAATACAAAGTTGTTTAGGAGGCAAAGAAGATGTTATGGACTGAAAAGATGTTTGGAGTTAAGAAACCAATTATTGCAATGCTCCACATTGATCCACTACCAGGAGATCCATTATACAAGTCGGGAAATGATATGGATAAGGTGGTAGAACATGCACGTGAAGACTTACATGCACTACAAGATGGTGGTGTAGATGGGATTATTTTTAGCAATGAATTTAGTTTGCCCTACCAGCGAAATATGGATATGGTGACTCCTGCGGCAATGGCATATGTAATTGGGAATTTACGATCTGAGATTAAGGTACCATATGGAGTAGACGCAATTAGTGATGGGCGAGCATGTTTAGAACTTGCAGCTGCGGTAAAAGCGCAATTTGTTCGCGGAACATTTTGTGGTGTGTATGTGGGTGATGGTGGACTTTATAATAATGATTTTAGTAGTTTACTAAGAAGAAAAGCCGCACTCCCTTTAGAAGATTTGAAAATGTTATATTTTATTAACCCAGAATCGGATCGGAATTTAGATACTCGTCCATTAGCAGAGATTGCTAAGAGTACAATTACGAAAGCAGCACCAGATGGATTGTGTATTTCAGCAAATGCAGCTGGTCAAGATGTAGATGATACATTAATTGCAAGCGTAAAGGAGGCTAATCCTGAAATAGTTGTGTTGTGTAATACAGGATGTCGTGTGGATACTATTGAAAGAAAATTAACAACGGCAGATGCGGCTGTTGTAGGAACCACATTTAAGTATGGAGGTATCTTTGAAAATCGAGTTGATGTGAACCGTGTAAAGGAATTTATGCAGGTTGTTTACAAGTATCGAGAAACATTGTAATATCAAGATAAAGGAAAAGAAAATGAGACGAAAACTGCTAGCAATGGATATAGACGGAACTGCTGTACGTGACGACTATAGTTTAGGGGAAAAAAGCAAAGAAGCAATTAAACTAGCACAGCAAGAGGGACATAAAATTGTATTTGTAAGTGGCAGAAGAGATAGTGATATGGTGTCATTAAAGGATGAACAATGGCTTGTGGATTATCAGATTCTTAACACTGGGGGAAAGATACTACGATGCAAGGATAGAAAAGTGCTTCATAATGATTTAATTCCTCCACATGTGTGTAAAAGGCTAATTACACATTGTCTTAAGCAGAATATACAGCTTCAAATTTATAATGGTATGACTTGGCAAGTTACAAAGATGACAGATGAAACCCTAGAGTATGCAAAGAATGTCGGTGTAATTCCTGAAATAATTAATTCGCTAGAAGAAACAGATTGGAAGTATGGCTTGGAAGGATTTATGGCAACACAGGATATGACCGATGTGGCCGCTTATATTGATGAGTGTATTCCGGAGGTATACTACGTAAGTTCGGAGCCGAACTGCATTGATGTTATGGCTAAGGGTGTGTCAAAATGGAATGGAATACGGTTACTTGCAGATATGCTTGAAATTTGTAAAGAAGATATTATAACTGTTGGAAATTACTATAATGATTTGGACATGTTGCAGCATGCAGCGGTAGGAATAGCTGTAGCAAATGCAGTGGATGATGTGAAAAAAGAAGCAGATTTTGTAACAGAGAAGAACAACAATCAAGATGCCGTAGCAGAAATTATTACAAAAATGTTAAATCATGACTATGATGTAGTTGTAGAAAAATGCAATGAATGAAAGAATTAAAAAAGTAAAAAAAGGAGGACAATGAAAATGAGAGTTGCAGAAATAGGAGACAATTGTATTGATGTTTATGAACGTATTGGGAAAAAATATCCAACAGGGAATGTTGTTGATACAGGTGTGAATCTTCAAAAACTTGGAATCCCTGTTTCGATTATCAGTACAACAGGTAATGATGAAAATGGAAAATGGATGTTAGAGACATTAAAAAAAGAAGGGGTAGACATTAGTCATTTAAAAATTGGCGATGGTGCTACAGCAGTAACTTATATGGATATGGATGGAAAAGACCGTGTGCATGGCGATTATGTAGAAGGTGTATTGGAGAATATTGTTTTTGATGAAGAAGATATTGAATTTGCGGCAGAGCATGATCTCGTTCATACAGCACTTTGGGGAAAAGCTGAGAATACCTTACCGATGATTGCAGCAAAAGGAATTCCAATTGCTTTTGATTATGCAGATAGACTGGATCATCCGTTGGTAGAAGAAACCTTACCATATGTTACTTATGGATTTTATTCTTATCATGAAGGAAGGGATGCTAAGATTGAAGAGTTTTTAAAAGATAAAGTGAGTCGTGGAATGAAAATTGCTGTTGTCACATTCGGTGAAGATGGTAGTCTTGCATGGGATGGTGAAAGATTCTATGTAGGTGGTATTGAAAAGGCAGAAGTAGTCAATACAGTTGGAGCTGGAGATAGTTTCATTGCAGGATTTCTTTATGGAATATTGAATGGTAAAAGTGTAGATGAATGTTTAAAAAAAGGTGCAGAAGTAGCGGCTTCGGTAGTTCAGGTATTTGAACCATGGGTAGAGTAGAGCATGGGAAAAGAAATTAGGTATTGATAAAATACAGAAAGGAAGAGAAATATGTTTATAGATATGCATGTTCATCCAGCTTTTTATGAACCAATCAATCAAGATTCAGAGTTGGAAGAACTAAGACATAATACATTAGATATTCATAAAAATGGAACGGCACCATTGGAACATATTTTTAATCAAATGAAATGTGCAGGCTTGGATTATTTATGCTTACTTCCAGAAGATTATCGTACACAGCAAGGTGGAAAAGTGCTGGTAAGCAATGAGGAAATTAGTCAACTTGTTAACATGGCACCAGATAAGTTTATTGGATTTGCGGGGGTTGATCCGTTTGCAGAAGATGCGGCTGAAGAATTGGAGAAAGCATTTGAAGAATTAAAATTAAGTGGTTTGAAATTACATCCAGGTAAAGGGCATTTTTATCCAACGGATGAAAGAATGATGCCACTGTATGATATTTGTGAAAAATATGAAAAACCAATTATTTTCCATAGTGGAATGTCATGGGAACCGGATACATTAACAAAATATTGTCGCCCAGAAATGTTTGAGGAACTGGCAGCAGCAAGACCAAAATTAAAAATTTGTCTTGCACATTTTGGATGGCCATGGTGTAGAGAGACAGCTATGTTGATGTTGAAGTATCCTAATGTATATACAGATACTGGCGCATTGTATTTTGATAATGCTAAGGAGTTTTATACACAGATGTTGACAAGAGATGTTCCGATGACATGGATTGATCGGAGTTTGAGACATCAGGTAATGTTTGGAAGTAATAATCCGAGATTTGAGCAAATCAGAATGGCGCATGCAATTAAAGAACTGGGATTTCGTGAAAGCACTTTGGATTTAATTTGTGGGGAAAACGCAATTGAGTTCTTAGGTGGAATTCCTAATAGAAAGGCGTAAAGAAGATGTATGTTGAATCAATTACATTATTAACAAAAGAATATAATGAATATACAGTAATTACTCCGAAAGTTTTGGATATTGTAAAAAGAAGTGGAGTTCAGAATGGAATCGTTACGGTTCTTACAAAGCACACAACAACAGGTGTAACTGTGAACGAAGCATTAGAATGTCTGGAAAGTGATATTGAGAATTTCCTGGGACGATTAATACCAGAAGATTATCCGTATAGCCATGCAAGAATGCTTCGAGATTATGGTAGTACAGCAGGAAATCCAACAGGACACTTGAAAGCAATGCTTACTGGAAATCATTGCCATTTTCCAGTGATAGATGGTGAAATGGTAAGAGGTGGTGCTCAAGAAATATATTTCTGTGAATTTGATGGGCCGGCACATCGTACAATTAACGTGATTATCCAAGAAGAAAAATAAAATATATACCGCTCATATTCTATTGACTGAAGTCAGAGATTTGGGCGGTTTTTTATGCAAATGAAGATACTGTTCTTCAGTGTGTATACGATTGTGATAATTGACATAAATATGCCTCAATGATATAATTTAAAATAGACAAGTAGTAAAAAAACAAACAAAAATAGTAGTAAAATAAAACATCATATATAATTCGAAAGCTAATACAAGTGAAATGGAGGCGACAATCATGCCTGATTTGAAAGAAAAAAATAGGATAATCTTGAAGAATTCAAAGATGCATGAATTGTGGGATTTAGGAGCACCGACAATACTGGAACAGGCTCTGCAAACCATTGTAGCTTATGTAGACACTGCAATGGTTGGTCAGATTGGTGCGATTGCAAGTGCTGCTGTCGGTCTGACAACCACTGTAAATTGGTTGTTAAATGGAATTTTGTTTGCTGTTAGTATGGGAATGCTTTCGTTTATTGCCCAATATACTGGACAGGGAGATTTGGAAGCTGCTCATCATACTTCAGCACAGGCAATTTGGATTATTTTTGTTCTTGGCGTGATTGAAACAGTGATTGCTTTAGCAATTAGTCCGGTATTGCCAATGTGGATGGGCGCTAGTCAGGAAATATGGAGAGATGCAAGTGAGTATTTTTTTATAGTAAGCTGTCCGTTGATATTGAGAGGAAGCCTGATTATATTTGGAAATGTATTAAGGGCAAACAAGGATTCGAAAACACCTCTTTATATAAATATTGGTGTGAATTTTTTGAATATTATATTAAATCAGCTTTTAATTAGCTCTCATACTACGATTTCAGTATTTGGAATGTTGCTCAGTATTCCGGGAGCTGGATTGGGAGTAAGAGGTGCCGCTATAGCGACTGCAATTAGTCAAGGGATAGGTGGAGTTGCTATTTTTGGGGTTGCAATGCAAAATCCATTGGTGACACTAAAAGGAATGAAGGTGAAACCGGAAGGAAAATTGTTAAAAAATTGTTTTAATGTTTCCTTGCCTTTAATTGGAGAGAGAATTGTTATGGGATGTGGTTATGTTGTATTTTCAGCATTAGTAGCGGGACTTGGAACACTAAGTGTAGCAGCTCATTCGATTGCACTTACAATTGAACAGGCTTTTTATGTGCCAGGATATGGTATTCAAACTGCAGTCAGTACACTTGCTGGAAATGCTGTGGGAAAAAAAGACGAATTAGAATTAGAATCGGTTGTACGTTCAGGACTTATTGTGGCTGTTTCTATTATGACAGCAATGGCCATAGGTCTTTTTTGCGGAGCAGAAGTGATTATATGTTTCTTTACGAAGGATGAGCAGGTTATTGTGCTTGGAGTGTCATTACTGAGAATTGTAGCGATTAGTGAGCCTATGTATGCAGCGTTAATTATATATGAGGGTATATTTCATGGTATTGGAGATACAAAAATGCCATTTATATTTGCAATATTAACAATGTGGGGGATAAGGATAGGCCTGACATGGATTTATATTGGTATGTTTGGGCGTGATTTAAAAATGGTGTGGTTTTTCATGATTATGGATAATATTAGTCGATGTATATTGCTTTGGGGCTTGTACCAGAGAAGAAAAAGAAGCTTGCTATTATTGGATGAATATTAAAAACACATAATCGTTTGAGTTTGGTATATGTTTTGGTTGGAAAACGAAGAAAAAGATGATAGAATTAGCTTACATTTGAAAGTGGTCTGTAAACAATGGTAAGGAGAATAAGAATATGGAATATCGTATACCACCGGGAACTGAGGCTGTGGAAAAATTGGAAGATTTTATTGTAGTAAATCGATTGGCTCCGAATACAAGAATTCCATCAGAGAGAGATTTGTGTGAAATGTGGGGAGTAAGCAGAACGACACTGAGACAGGCGGTAGATACACTTGTTGGTCGTGGGGTGTTATATAGAATTAACGGAGCGGGAGTTTATGTATCTGTAGGAAAGAAGAATCGAAACATGGTTGGAGTAGATTCAATGGTAGGAGAACTTCGACAGCAGGGATCTATTTTGGCAAAAAAGATTATTTCTGTAAGAAAAGTTGAAGCAACTAAACAGATTTCTAAGAAACTTCATGTTCTGCTCGGACAAGAGGTTTATGAGTATATTCTTCTTAGAAAAATAGATGGTGTTCCATGTTTTTTGGAAACAACATATCTTGATTGTGAACGATATCCAGATTTTGAAAAGTATTATACTGATAAAACTAGCATGGGTCGAATTTTGAAAAATGTATATCATAGAAAGCAGATTTCGGGCGAGGAGCATATTAGTGTTACATATGCCGGTGAACAAGAAGCAGCGTTGTTGGAGATAATACCGGATTCTCCTTTGTTTTTTACATCTGGAGTTGTGAAAGATGAAGAAGGAGTGATAATTATGTATTATAAACAATTAATTAGAGGAGATAAATTCAAGCTTGTTAGCAGAATAGAGAGTGAATAATGAGAAAAGCAGGGCAGATTTATGGATAATAAATTGAACTATACCGAAGAAAATGAAGAGCGTGAAGACGGAAAATTAAGTTATCGTACACCAATTTATCTTCAACTGAGAGAAATTATTAGAAATCGAATAGAAGAGGGAGAGTACCTTCCAGGAACAGCAATTCCGTCTGAAAATAAATTAGCAGAAACTTATGGTATTAATAGGTTGACTGTTCGCAACGCAGTAGATACATTAGTTAATGAAGGAATTTTGAGACGTGTTCAGGGAAAAGGTGTTTTTGTTGTTGGTGATAAATACGAAGAAAACCTGGATGAACATGGTGGGTTTGTTAATGTAATGTCTTCAGGAACAAAAAGAGTTTCGATAAAGGAGCAGGCAAAAATATATAGACCAGCAGGAAATAAGTATGCAAATTATTTTAATATTGAGCCAGATGATTTAATCTTTTGTGTACGACATCAAATAACTTTGGATAGTGAGCCATTGGCAATTGAAGATATATATGTACCAAAAGATGTTTTGCCGAAGTTAGAAGTAGTGAACTCATCAGTTTTTACAATAAAAGATATTTTTGCATTTTATGGAATAGAAATTTCCAGTATGCAGCAAACAATGGAGATTATAGATGGAACGAGTAAGATAAAAAAATTATTAGATATTCCAAATGGAGTAGCATTAATTATGTTGAGTTGTGATTACTGGGACAATAATGGTAGAGCGATTGCGTATAGCCGCTCTTTTATCAGAAGTGACAGGACTTCATTTACAATTCAGCTTCATGAATAAAATAATAGATTTAAAAAGTACAGCAGAAGAGTTATTAAAAACTCATACAGCTGTACTTTTTGTTGATGAAAGAATTATCACATAGTCTTTATAAAGTCTAATCTACAAAGATTAGTCTGATAAACAATGCATTAAGTTTACAGTAGCAGGATAAAGAGAATCATAAATATTCTGATATTTTTTATATGCTTCATGGTTTTCTTTATTAGGATGATAGGTTTTTCCAGGTTTAATGAAATCTGTAAGTTTGTTGAAAGATTCAAAGCCTGAATATTTGATTCCCGATGCAGCCATTAGAGCATCGCCAAAACTCGCACCTACAGTAATGGCAGGGGTACTGATTTCTTTACCAGTAACATCTGCAACAATTTGCATCCATAAGTCATTTTTAACACCACCACCTACGGCAAAAATCTGGTCGATAGGAACATCGTGCTCAAGCATGATCTTTAATTGCTGATTTACTGAGTATGCAACAGATTCCAAAGCACTTCGGTACATATGCTGACGCGTGTGAGCAAGCGTTAATCCAAATAGAATTCCCCTTGCAAGAGGATCATTTATTGGAGTTCTTTCACCAGCAAAATAAGGGAGTGTAATAAGGCCATCGCTTCCAACAGGAATTTTATCCAAATCTTGCATCATGGTGATGTAAGCATCAGGACCACCATTTTGCTCTAGTTCGAGTGCATCTGGGAAAATTGTATTTCTATACCATTTAGTAAGAGAGCCTGCAGCATTAGTGCCGGCAGATATGTCACAAAGTCCTGGTACAATAAATTCTTCACGCCATAAGCGTTCATCATCAACCAATTCTTTTGTCCCGAGAATCATATAAATGGAAGAACCGAATTGAATCATCATTTTACCAGGGGCAACAACGCCAGTGCTGATTGCTTCTGCGCCGGAGTCATCTGTTCCTACAATGACTGGAGTGCCAACTGCAAGACCCGTTTCCTTTGAAGCGGTTTCAGTTACATAACCTGCGATATCATTTGCTTCCTTCACTTCTGCTAGCTGATCAGGGCGGCAAATTGGTAGGCAAGTTTCAGGATTTGGTGTTCCATCATTAAAATAAAGTGGATTAAAACTTGCAAGTCCTAAAAAACGATCGACTACATAATTACCAGTAAGTTTTGCTGCTATAAAACTAGAGCCTGTTAGAAACTTGTGGGTTTTTGCATATATATCTGGCTCTTTATTTTTTATCCAAAGAATCTTAGGCATTACATCACTGGAGCATAATGGACGTCCGTACCACTGTCGGATCTGTTCTTCCCCATACATTTCTGTGAGTTGTTCTATCTCATCGGTTGCACGTGCATCAATACCATATAGGATAGCTTTGCGTAGAGGTCGACACTGATCGTCGACAGGTAGGCAGTCGGCACCAAGTGCACTTGTTCCGATTGCTTTAATGTCAGATGGTGAAACTTTGGATTTTTCAATCAGTGCATTGCTTATAATACATAAATCCCCCCACCAATCTTTGTCGGCATCATGTTCATAGTGACCTGGGGCAGGATTTGTCATTGCATGTTCAGTTGTATGTTCTGCTATAATTTCTCCGTGAGAATTGATTAATACACCTTTACTAGAGTTTGTTCCAGTATCAATCCCCATAAAATAAGACTCTTTCATAAATATTTCCATTCCTTTCTTAAAGAGAATATAAACTGTTTAGATAAGAGAGATATTTTTTTTATTTATTCATGGCTATATACGATTCGTCCGTTGAGAAAAGTTACTTCTACTTTGCGAGAACGAATTTCTTCAATAGCTGTTTCAAATAGATTTCCGTCGAATACGACAATATCAGCTTTTTTTCCTTTTTCCAGTGTGCCGAGCTCTTTCTCTTGATATAGATTATAAGCACCGCCAGCACTCCATGCAGTTAGTAACTCAGGAATAGTCAGCATATTTTGTTTGTTAAATGGCTCTCCACCTTCAGGGAAGTTTCCTCCGACTGCATGATAAATAGATTCTGGGATATCATCAATAAGAAGTGGAAGATCAGTTCCGCAACTTAATAACACATTGCTGTCAGCCATTTTACGTCTGTTCCAATAATACTGTCCGCGATCCATACCAATCTTTTCTTCAATCATGGCAAGTTTGTCTTTTCGATTTGCGATAGATTGAATTTGAGGGTATATTTCAGCAATTACGCCTAATTTTCCCATACGCTCCAAGTCTGTTGGATCACTGAATTCAAGATCGGTAATACTGTGACGATTTATAAGTTTTCCATTTTCATCTTTTTGGCAAGAGTCATAAATATCTAATACTTTTGAAATAGCAGCATCTCCTTGAGCATGTAATGAGAAACGAAATCCTTCGGTATCAGCTTTAAAGGTATCGTTTGCTAAAAGATCCCAATCAATGTCTTGTGCACAGGTCGTATCTGCGCAGGAATAAGGTTTTTTCAAATCACCGCAAAGTTCGCTTATAGAACCGTCGGTCATTTGGTTATATCCAGAAAAACGAACAAACTCTCCTTTAAATTTTTCACGCATTTCCTTGCCATATGAGAGATTAAAAGGTTCAGCAACAGGTTGGCTCATAAAGTTTACGCGGATAGTTAAAGCGTTTTCGGATTCTAGTTCTGCGAGAATGTCAGTAAATCCGTAGAAATCATCGAATCCCATTTCTTTGATGGAAGTGATTCCTTTACTGTTCATCATTTTAATATAGCGCTTAAATTCCGGAATTATAAAGTCTTTATCTCCAAGTAAGTCTGGTAAAAAGCGAACATAACTCTCCGGATAACAGGTTTCCGGGGTAAACTGATAACGATTTATAGCAGCTTGATTCATCCAACAAGTTTCGCAGCCTTTTGCAAACAGAAGAACAGGGCGAGTGGAAAAAGCCTCATCTAACAAATCTGTTCCATCAGGTTGGATTGTATCGGAGTTCCAACCATGTCCCAAAATAGGTTTGTCTGCAGGAATTCCTTTCGCATACTCTTTAATTGAATTCAGTATATCTTCTTGAGAAGTAGCTGCGGATAAGTCTATTCCAACAAATCCTACAGAATAACCTGTGAAAAAGCAATGTACATCGGAGAATCCAGGCGTAATTGTTTTGTTCCCATAATCAAGATATTTTGTGTTTGTTCCTATTAGTTCAGTAGGAGCCAATCCTTTTCCGATAGAAAGTATCCGGTCGTTTTTGATAGCAATATATCCAGAGAAAGGTATTTCCTCTGTGGCTGTAAAAATACAGTTTGATAATAAAATAAGATCTGCGTATTCAGACATATTATTTAAACCTCCTAATGATTAATGATATTTGTAAAGACATAACTTATGTATAGGAAAATAAAGATATTAAGAGTAAAAGTGAGGCGACATCAAATAACAGATGAACCTTAGAAAGGTCAGATATCCAGCAACAAAAAAATCAAAGCTGAATGCTCGTTCCTTAATGAATAAAAGTCATCGAAGTGTTCTAACAGATATTGCACACTATTTATTAGAACACTTATAAGTTATCATGGTGCACAAAGCATTGGCAATTGGATGGATAACTAAAAAATAAGTGGCAAAATAAGTGTATCTGATGAAACTGGTATAAATATAAATCAAAAACATACCACTATGTGCATAATGCATAAAAAGAAGAGGGGATAAAGGGGATAAAACATGCAGAATAACATAATTGGTATAGAATTAGAATAACAAACAACATGGTTATGGGATTTTATACATTTTTTATAATTGAATTTTAGACCTCTTGCGAATAGAAAAATGGTGCTTAATTATTATATAATTTTACCAACAAAAACACAACAAGGAGGAATAAAATAATGTTAAAAGTCGGAATGTTTACATCGGGATATCAGAGGAATCCGTTGGAGCATTGTTTTATGGATGCTAAAGAGTACGGTTATGATTATATCGAGCTTTGGGGTGGGCGTCCACATGCATATGCACCGGATCTGAAAGCGGGAGATATTAATGAAGTTCGCCGATTAATTGAAAAGTATGAAATGCCGGTGCTTGGTTACACACCGGAGCATAATGCCTATCCTTACAATTATATGATTGGTTCAGAGGCTCAGAGAAGAGATGCTGTTGATTATCTGAAACTGTCTCTTGAAATGGCAAAAGAGATGGGTGCGGAATTTGTACTTACAAGTCCTGCAAACGGCGGATATCTTGCTACATATGATCAGTTGTGGGGCAGATTAGAAAAAAATATTCAAGAGTTGGGAGATTATGCAGCAAAACTAGAAATCAAGCTAGTAGTTGAAGCTTTAACACCGTATGAATCTAATTTCTTTACAAGAGCAAATGATTTGGTGGAGCTATTTAGAAGAGTGGATAATCCATATGTAGTCGGCATGTGTGATATTGTTCCACCATTTGTACAGCATGAAAGTATTATGGCATATTTTGATAAACTCGGAAATAAGATGGATCATATGCATATTATTGATGGAGAAAATGGATCAGACACCCATATGATACCAGGAGAGGGAAATATTCCAATTAAAGAAATGCTATATGAAATGAAACGAATAGGTTATGATAAAACAGCAACACTTGAATTGGTTACAAATTATATTAACGAACCACGTTTTTATGCGAAACGTGCCATTGATAACATGCGTGAGCTAATGGCCGAGGCAGGAATCGTTTAAATGTGAAAGTGAATAAATAAAAAGTAATAGATTATTTAAGAAATTGTGATAGCGAAGATAGATAGCTGTTTACAATATAAAAGCATCGAAGATAATAGGAAATTAAAAAAAGAAAAGTCGTGCACAAGATTTTTCAATTATACTCTGTTTAAAAGGAAAGGGAGAGTTTTTATGTCTGAAAACAAAAACGAACTTGGTCGTAAACTTGGACTTAGCGCTGTTATTGCACTTGGCGTTGGTACTACAGTAGGCTCTGGTATTTTTTCATCTTTATCTGAGGTAGCAAATGCTGCCGGTAGTAGCTTGTTTCTGGTATTAGCATTCATTATAGGGGGATTGCTTCAGATTCCAGCAAACTTTGTATATTCGGAATTAGCATCTGCTTATCCAGAGGATGGTGGACAATATGTTTACTTCCGTGAAGCAGGATCACGACCACTCGCATTCTTGTGTGGATGGATCAGCTTTTGGGCAACTGACCCACCGTCAATTTCAATCATGGCTTTAGCAATTGTGAATTATCTTGCATTTTTTATTCCGATTCATGGTTTGGTATTAAAGCTGGTTGCTGTAGTATTTGTATTAATTTTCATGGGAGTACACATACGTTCGGTAGAAGGTGGTGGAAAATTCCAGACAATTATTACAGCTCTTAAAATTTTACCATTTGCATTGGTTATTGGTATTGGTTTATTCAATCTTCAGGGGGATATTTTATTATCTTCTGCACCTTTGGAAGGATATGCAACAAGTGGAATTGCTGCGCTAATCGCAGGTATAGCTGCAACAACATGGTCATATGATGGTATGGGAGCTGCTTGTTATATGTCAGGCGAAATTAAAAATCCGAAAAAGAATATGCCTTTGGGTCTTATTCTTACAGCAGTTATTGTACTTGCTCTTTATGCAGGATTAACATTTGTAGCTTCTGGAATTCTTTCTATTGATGAAATGGCTACATCTGATGCTCCAATCGCATTGTTGGCATCTAAGCTTCCAGGAATTGGACATTATGCAGGTACAATTGTTGCAATTATGGCAATTATTGTTGTAATTGGTTCATTATCATCTTGTATTATGTTCCAGCCACGTATCGAGTATGCTATGGCGAAAGATAATTTATTCTTTAAATCTTTTGCAAAAGTTCATCCAAAATACGAAACTCCTTATTTTTCAATTATCGTACAGTGTGCGGTTGCAATCGTATTAATTTTTGCTTCAGACTTGTCAGCATTGCTAGGATACTTTACAATGGTAGCATTATTAAAGAATGTGCTTACATTCGCTACAATCTTTGTGCTTCGAAAAAAAGGCAAAGAACATGGATACAATCCATCTTATAAGTGTCCAGGTGGTCCAATTATGCCTCTTATTGCAATTATTATGACAAGTACACTTATTTGGGGCGAGCTCACATATGCGCCAATGCAGAGCTTAATTTGTGCGCTTGTGGCAGTAGTTACAGGACTTCCAGTATTCTATTATTGGGATAGAAAAAATAAAAGAGAAAGTGCATAAGCATTAGACTTAATATGTTGAGAAGGTGAGAACTGTATGGAGAAAATAAAAAAAATTCGTCCGCAAGATATGGCGATGGAACAGATTCAATGGTATATACAAGAAAACCAACTAAAACCACATACACAGCTTCCGAGCGAACGGGAGTTGTGTACAATGTGGCAAATGAATCGTTCCACTCTCCATACAGCTATTCAACAACTAATTGAAGAAAGAAAACTATATAGTGTAAAAGGCTCTGGAACCTTTGTGGCACCTCCGAGATTAGTTAGGGATATAAAGGGAATTCAGTCTACTTCGGAAGCAATGAGAAAAACAGGGTACTTTCTTTGGACAGAAGTATTAATCTCTAGAATTGAGACGTGTGATGGATATGTTGCGAGAAAACTTCAGATAAAAGAGGGAGATATAGTATTTCATTTATATCGCTTGCGGATTAGAAACAATGTTCCTTTGATGATTGAGAATAGTTACATTAATTACGAACAGTGTGAAGGTTTGGAAGCTCACAATTTTGCAGAAGAATCTTTATATAAAGTTCTAGGGGATTTAGGCATATTGTTGACTAAAGGGACGGAGAAAGTAGGAATTACATTTGCCACAGAAGAAGAAGCTAAATTGTTGAAGGTAGAAGAAGGACAATACTTGTACTATCAGTCAGGTGTTGTAAACGACGATAGAGGAGTAGGTATTGAGTTTTTTAGGATTATGGCGAGACCAGATCAGGTACAATATACGAATGTTCTAACAAGGCGAGACACCAGATAAAAAAGGAGTGATATCGTATGAGATTAGCGGCAGTTGGAAGTAACTGTATTGATTATTATAACAATATAGATGGTGGAAAAGCATTTCCGGGGGGAGGCCCGGTAAATATGGCAGTTTATACACTCCGTTTAGGAGGAGAGGCTGCATATATTGGACCAGTAGGTGATGATGTCTACGGACAGATTATGATAGAAACTATCAAAGCGAAAGGCGTTGACACTTCGCATTTGCGTGTAGAAAAAGGAAAGACAGCCGTTACCCAGGTTGAATTGATAGATGGCGAAAGAGTATTTGGAGATTACGACGAAGGCGTATTGGAAAAATATAAATTAACAGATGAAGATATTGATTATATCAAAAATTTTGATGTTGTAATTTGTGATGTTTGGGGCAAAGTAGAAGGACAGTTTAAAGAGTTGAAAGAAAAAGGAATTGTTACTGCCTTTGATTGTGCGACAAACCCAGATTCAGAGGAAAGTGTAAAAGCGATACCATATACAGATTATCTCTTTTATTCTGTGGAAACAGGAGATACTAAAGAGGTAAGAGAACAAATGGAAAGAATTCAAAAACAGGGACCTAAGCTTGTCATTTGTATGATGGGAGAAGAAGGCAGTTTGTGTTATGATGGTGAAAGATATCATCGTTTTGGAATCGTTCCTTGTGATCATCTTGTAGATAGTATGGGAGCCGGAGATAGTTATATTGCTGGATTTTTAACAGGAATTGTAGATGGACTTTCTATAGAAGGGGCAATGGAAAAAGGTGCAGCAAATGCAACAGAAACATTAAAGTATTTTGGAGCATGGTAACTAAAAAATAAGGAGCCGAAATATGAAAACTGCCTGTAAAAAAATGATCACTCAGCAAGTGAGTGAGATTTTAAGAATAGAAATAGAAGATGGTGATTTATATCCTGGTACAAAAATACCTACTGATACAGAATTGGCTGAAATGTTTGGTGTTCAGAAGCAAATTGTGAGAACAGCCATAGAAGTTTTGGTCAAAGAAGGATTGCTGAAATATATTTCTGATAAAGAAGTATATGTTTTAGGACATAAAATCGAACGAAACATGGAAAAGTTAGAAGGTTTCACGCAGACAATGTTAGATAGGAATATGAAACCATCTTTTAGAATTGTGTCCAAGTATCTAAGAATGGCAGGAAATTTGTATGGAAATATGTTCGGCATTAAACCAGAAGAGCCTATTTTTTATATTAAGCGCATGTGTTATGCTGACGGAGATTCGATTTCTTTGGAGGAATTATATATACCGCATTATTTAATTCCCAAAATGGATGGGATTGATTTATCGGTGTTTTCTGTGTATGAAGTATATGAAATGTATGGTATTCATCTAGCGGAAGCAGAGCAGACATTGGATTTGGTTCGTCCTAGTTTGAATGATGCAAAACTGTTGGGAATAGATGCAGGAACACCCGTGATGTTGTTTAAAAGTCTTACGTGTGATACGGATGGAAGGGTAATCGAATTCAATCGCAATTATGTGCGTGGTGATAAATGTAACTTTAATGTACAATTTTCAGATAAAAGGTAAAATTAAAATAATGGGATTATTTACAGGGAATTTTTATTCAAAAAATTTAAGAATGACAACACAGATTAATGTTATTTTCCCGGATGTTTCTAATGATGTAACACCTCTTTATGAGGGAACACCGAAGGTTCTTTATTTACTTCATGGACTGTCAGGAAATAGTGATGAATGGACGCGATTTTCTAAAATTGAATATTATGCAAAAAAATATAATTTCATAATAATTATGCCTGAAGTTCAACGTAGTTTTTATACAACAGGAAAAGTTGGAATTGATTATTTCCATTATGTTGCAGATGAACTTCCAGCTATTTGTGGGAAATGGTTTCATTTAGATCAAAGACGAGAAAACACATTTATAGCTGGAGAAAGTATGGGTGGATATGGTGCAGTGAAGATCGCATTGAATAGACCAGGGCGGTATGAAGCTGTGGCAAGTTTATCAGGAGTACTCGATTATGTAGGCTTTACGGAGATGGTACTTGCCGGAAATTGGGAAGATATGTCGCCACAAGAAATACAGAGTTTTCATGGAGAAGCAGGAAAACCAGAAGAGTGGGAAAATCCACTGTTTTTGGTAGAGAAACTTGCTAAAGACGAAAATCGTCCGAGGTTAATTCAATTTTGTGGTACAGAAGACTTCTTATATGAAAATAATCAGAAATTTAGAAAAGTCGCTGAAAGTAATGGTTATGGTCATGTTTATCTGGAAGGACCAGGGGATCATGAGTGGCCTTATTGGGATAAAATGATTCAACGTGCTATACAATTTTTCTTAAATTTAGATTTGCAGACAACGAAATTGTATTAAATAGAAAGTAGTGAAAGGGGATATTAACTATGAAATATGAAGCAAAAGCGTGGAAAGAAACAGAAGGTGCTTGTTTGCGTAATTTTAAAGAGCAAGCACAGATTGATAGTGTGAATGGAGCACTTGCTCTTCGTCCGCAGATTGAAAAAATTATTGATCAAATCTGGGAAGAAGGATTTGATGGAATATATTTTATTGGTATTGGAGGTACTTATGCTTCCAGTATGCAGGTGGAAGTATATATGCGTGGCCGTTCAAAGCTTCCAGTATTTGTTGAAAATGCAGCTGAGTTTTTGACTACAGGAAACAAAAAATTTACAAATAAATCTGTAGTAATTATATCTTCAGTATCTGGAAATACAAAAGAAATGGTTGAATTAGTGGACAGAGTACATGAAAAAGGTGCAAAAGTATTTTCATTCATCGATAATCCAGGTACTATTCTCACACAGCCTGACAAGCAAGATTATCTGATTGTTTATCCAATGAATGAGCAGTTGAAATTTTATATGGTTGCAAATTACTTGATGTATAAAAATGGTGAATTTGATGATTATGACCGTTATAATAAAGAGATGGAAGCTAATCTTGCGGATGTATTAGTTCAGGTTGAGAAAGATTCCGATGAGTGGGCATATGAGTATGCAAAAAATAAGGTGGCATTTTGGAAAGAACATAAAGATCTTCCTCATTACTTTATTGGATCAGGAAATCAGTATGGGGCAACCTATTCCTATGCTATGTGCTATTGGGAGGAGCAGATGTGGATCCGTACAAAATCTATTAGCTGTCAAGAATTTTTCCACGGAATGCAGGAGATTATCGTTGAAGATACACCAGTTACTCTGTTTATGGGAGAGGATGAACAACGACCATTAGCTGAGCGTGTTGCAAAATTTCTTCCACGTGTAAATGCAAACTATACTATTATTGATACAAAAGAACATGAATTAAAAGGAATTAGTCCAGAATTTAGAGGAACAATTTCTCATTTGGTAATGCATGGTGTTAATAATCGTGTAGATGCATATATGGAGCTATTTTTAAGACATCCACTTTCTATTCGTAGATATTATCGTCAGTTTGATTATTAGGAATTAGATTTTTAAAAGATATTGGTAGAATGAGTGCTGTCACACTAAGTAATTGTACAGAGACTCTTTGCTATGTAAATAGTCAGGTGAAAAGGTTAATTGAACTATTTCACCTGACTATTTTTAGAAATATAAAATAACGCATAAAGAACCAGCATGGGAAATCCTAGTGGACTTGATTTTATGATTGCTCTGTCAAATCAATTATCAATAATGACGGAGTATTAGAAAACGAAGTTTTAGAAGGGGAAGGCAATACAATATCGTACGATGTCTGGCTGACAGCAAGGGCGAATTTAGTTAGTAATTTTACTTATCATCACAAAAATCAGAAGCATTTCAATCAGTTCACCATGTCACTTTTATTTTGTGTTATACTGTTTTATAGATGTTGGGGTCAAAAGCCCTGCTATAGTACCTTGAAAATTTTACACAAATCCTTCAACTTCCCCCAGATGTGGTATACTGTATATATCAATCAAAGGTGGTGGAAGTGTATGGCATTCAGAACAAATTCGTATCAACAATTATCTGTATTCCTCGAACGCTTCAAGACCAAATACACCCGTAAATGTGTGTATTGGTGCTCTCATCATCAAAGAACTCTTTGGAATCTCAGATGATGAAGTTGTCGAAAACCTTATGTTGGATCCCCGTTATCAGTATGCCCTTCATACATCAAGCTTTGAGGAACAGCCATTGAGCGACAAAACTCTCACCCGTTTTCGTAAACGCTGTTATGATTATGAATCTATTCACGGTATCGATCTGCTCCACGAATGCATGACAGGACTTGGAACGAATATCGCAAAACTTATGGACATCAGCCCAAGGGTCAAAAGAATGGATTCCATGATGATAGCAGCAAATATACGGAAACTCAGCCGTATAGAGCTGCTTTATACCTGCGTAAAAAAGCTGGTCATCTATTTCCACAAAAACAGCCGCGATGAGCTTATTAAAGGAATGGAACATTATTGTGATCCGAATGACTATAATAAAACCTTTTATTACAGTAACGATTCCGATACAGAGAATCACTTGGCGGCCATTCTGAAAGATGCAGACCGTCTGCTGGACCTTTGTGGAACGGATTATGATGACATCACAGAATACCAGTTATTGGTACGCTGTCTTTCTGAACAGACCATTGTGGAAGAAGGTTTCCGTCGTCTCCGCACTAAAGAAGATGGCGGTTTCCATTCAGGAATACTTCAAAATCCATCTGACCCAGATGCAACATATAGAAGCAAAGCTGGAAAAGAACATCAGGGCTATGTGGCAAATCTTGAAGAAACCGTTGATAGAAATGGTTCTGTTATCACAGATTACCAGTTTGAGCAAAACATTTACAGTGACAGCCGTTTTCTAAAGGACAGTCTTGAACGCACTGAGGTTCAGGAGGAAAAAAGTACACTGATCACCGACGGTGCTTATTCCGGGAAAGAAAACCATGATCTTGCTGCCCAAAAGAATATCCGTCTGATCAATACCGATTTATCGGGAAAACCGGTTGATGATATTCTAGCAGATTTTGTATTCAACGAGACGGGAACCAAAGTAGTAAGATGCCCTGCAGGATATGAGCCAAAATCCTGTGGATATACCGGTGATAAATCCCAGCAGTTTCATGTTTCCTTTCAAAAGGAACAGTGTGCAAACTGTCCACACAAAGCGCAGTGCAAGGCGAAAATCTATAAACGTGTCAGCAGAGTTACCGTATCGGTAAAATCCCATGAAAGGGCAAAGCAACAACGTTTTATGGGAACGGAAGAATTCCGAAACCTTTTTAAAATCCGAAACGGAGTAGAAACACTGCCCTCTCTGCTGCGCAGGCGATACCATGCAGATAGGATGTCGGTCAGGGGTCTGATCCGCGGACGTTTTTTCTTCGGATGTAAAATCGGAGCATTGAATTTCAAAAAGCTCTTTACCTATCGAAAGGGCTTGGGACATTATGCTCAAAATCCGGTATTAGCATAAGAAAAAGGATGACAGTCACGTTAATATCAGCGCCCAAACAAGAAATATCTCTCAAAATTCGATTGTGTAAAATTTTCAAGGTACTATATAGGAGATCAAATAGTTTTTACAAACTCTTTTGACCCCAACATCTTAACAATTTTTTTGCCCTTGTATTTTCCCTTATCAGAGTTCGTAAACACTGGTGGGACGATATAACACAAGGGAAACAATAAGGGAAAGCTCACCTGCGACAAATCCAGTGTTTTCAATGGTTTGCGGAGAATTTAATAACAAAATATAACAGTTATTAAATTTCTTAAAACAGGTGAAATCTCAATCGGAATTTACGGAGGAAGACCAGTATGGAAGAGATTTATAGAAGTTGTCCTGAATTTGAGAATAATGACTATATTTTGAGAATGGTCAGCCAGGAGGATAGACTGGATTTACTAAAAGTTTATTCAGATAAAGAGGCTGTCTCTTTCTTTAATAGTGATAATTGTGGCGGAGATGATTTTTATTATACAACTGAAAACAGAATGCAGCAGGCTATTGATTATTGGCTTTTTGAGTATAATCGACAGGGATTTGTGCGGTGGACGATTATATCAAAAGAAACGCATGAAGCAATAGGGACAATAGAACTTTTTCACAGAGATGCCGCAGATTATTTTACAGATTGTGGATTGCTTAGGCTTGATATTCGGAGCGACTATGAAATGTCTGATAAGATTATAAAAATATTAAGTTTGATTATCGCGCCTGCATATCGTTTATTCCATTGTAGTAAAATTGCCACAAAAGCAATTCCAGCAGCTACGGAACGTATTCAAGCGTTGAAAAATCTGGGGTTTGAGCGTTCGGCGGAAAAACTGATAGGGCATGATGGAACAGAGTATGATTCGTATTTTGTGTTGAATTCTTAAAATAACAGTCAACGCATATAGCGATACGATTATTACAGCGCGTATTATGCAATGATTTTAGATCTTTTCATGAGGATGACAAGAAGGGAGTATCACTATGGGAACTATTTTTCAAAAAAATGCAATAACAGAACCGGCACTTTTTACGCCTTTTGATACTACGAAAAAAATAGAGGATTTTCCGGAAATCTGTGTTTCCACATTTTCGGAAAATATTATTCAGAAGTTTGCTTCCTTGAAAAGTGTAGAGAAGATTGCAGAACTATATACGGCCAATGGAGCTTTGCCTGTTTATAAAATTTATTACAAAAATCAGGATATTGCATTTTATTTATCCAGAGTAGGGGCACCGGCGTGTGTGGCAGGATTTGAGGAAGTTGTTGCCATGGGTGCAAAGAAGTTTGTAATGTTTGGTTCCTGCGGTGTGTTGGATGATGAGAAAGTGAAGGATAACATGATTATTCCGGTTTCTGCAGTCCGTGATGAAGGAACAAGCTATCATTACATAGCTCCATCAGAGGAAATTAAAGCATCGGAACATTCCATTCGGATACTGCAGAATGTATTGGAATTCTGTGGGTATTCCTATGTAAAAGGAAAAACATGGACTTCGGATGCAATTTACAGAGAAACCATTCCAGCGATTGAGGAACGCAGGCAAGAAGGCTGTCTTGCGGTTGAAATGGAATGTGCATCTATGCTGGCAGTTTCACAATACCGGCAGGTTCCATTTATACAATTTCTGTATGGGGCGGATAGTCTCAGTTCGGAAAAATGGGAAATTCGAGATCTGGAATTGTATGGACTTACGAATGCTGAGAAATACATGCTGTTAGCGTTTGAGTGTGGATTAGCCTTGTAGATGTGAAAAAACAGATGGAAGCTGCTGGATCCGGCAAAAGGACTCCCGATGTATGATTACAAGAACTTCTTAGCAACTGCAGGTTGCTTGTTAAAACCATAGAGAGGCCTCATAATAGAGCTAAGATATTACACAAAGGAGGGAACTAATATGGAAATGAAAGATGTGCTTAAAAAGCTGCGCGAGAAAAATAGTCTCACACAGGAGCAAATGGCGAAACGTGTGATGGTTACCAGACAGGCTGTCAGTCGTTGGGAAACAGGAGAGACACAACCTAATACAGATACATTAAAACTGTTATCACAGGAGTTTGAAGTTTCCGTCAATACGCTTCTTGGCTCTCCTCGCCAGCTCATTTGTCAATGCTGTGGAATGCCATTAAATGAGGATGCATTCATCAGCCGGGAGAAAGATGGAAGCTACAACGAAGATTATTGTAAATGGTGTTATGCAGAGGGGAAGTTTGTATATCTGTCAAAAGAGTCTTTATTGGATTATCTTGTGGAACATATGCCGAATCCTGATAATCTGGGAGTGGATGACAGGCGAGCTCAATTTAACATATATCTTTCACAGTTAAAGCACTGGAAATGAATAAGCATTACATAGAGCCATTATGGAGAAAATCTGGAGTTTTTGGACTTTTTATAAAAGGAGTTTATAAATGCTTTATCCAATTGTTTTTATTATAGGATTTTTATTAAGTGGAATATGGTTTTCCTTCCACATATATGTATCTCAAAAATTGAAGAATACAAAGAAGGCATTGATGTTTTCGCCCTTGCTTACCGCAATCATACCGACGATCATTATATGGCTGCTGATAGGTGATCAGTGACAAACTATCACAGAAAGGCAAATTCCAGTTTTTTGAATGAATGATCTGACAGATCAAGAAAATCCCATTTCTGACCAATGTGGACAGAAGTGGGATTTTAAAGTTCATGCCAAGAATGATTGTAAAAGAACACATTTGGGGTGGGAGTGATATCACCCCACCCGATGGATGTTTCCGTCATCAGTCACGAAAATAGCTTCGATTCCGTCCAGTGATTTGATCAGTTTTGATCCCTCTTCCAGACCAAGTGCAAAACAAGTGGTACTTAAGGCGTCTCCATCTACAGAAGCATCCGAGATGATCGTAACCTGCTGCAGATGAGTCTCGTAAGGATATCCGGTAAACGGATTTAAAATGTGATGGTAAATTTTTCCGTCTTTTTCAAAATAGCGCTCGTAGGTTCCGGAAGAAACCACAGATTGATTTCTGATATCAAGACTTGTAAGGATATCATTTTGCTCGGCAAAGGGTTTTTGAACGCCGATCTTAAAAGGTGACCCATCCGGCTTTTCCCCGATTGCCACGGTATTTCCGCCAAGGGAAATCAGTCCGTGTTTAATCCCGGCGTTTTCCAGATACTCTTTCAGCTGATCTGCAATATAGCCCTTTGCAATCGCTCCAAGATCGATGGCAGCCTTTGGATCCAGAAGCTGAACGGTAGTACCGTCCACTTTGACGTTTTTGTAATTCACATAACTTCTGGCTTCCTCAATGGCAGCCGGATCTGGAATCTGTCCGTCATTATGTCCGAAATTCCAGAGCTCACTTAACGGAGCAATGGTGATATCAAATTTCCCATCTGATAAATCCCCATAGTGCAGTGCGGTTTTGATCAGATCAGCTGTCTCCTGATCTACAGTCACAGGCTGTCCGTTTGCCTGATTGATCCTGGAAACATCACTGGTATCAATGGTCCGGCTGAACAGATTTTCATATTTTTGACAAAGCTTTTCGCATTCTTCCAGAACAGAGCGGTCGGAAGTATCCCATATGCGGATCGTAACGATTGTATCAAAATACATCCCGTTCATCTGGAGCGGTTCTGCAGATGAGGCGCAGCCACTGAGAGAAAAAAGAAGCAGAAAGAGCAGCGGAATAAAGCATAATTTTCGAATCGATTTGATCTGGTTCATAAAGAAATCTCCTTGTGTTTGAGTGTTTCGCTTATTATAACGAAATTTCCCGTAAAACACAACAAAATACCGTACTTGACTTTTGAGCAGGAGCGAACTATACTACCTTTTAACCATGAGGAAACAGAGAGGTGGCAGAGGTGAGAATATACGATTTAAAAACAGGAAAGAAAAAAATACGCTGGGGAAGATTTTGTCTGATTGCAGTTTTTTTGTATATCGCAGCACTGACGATTCCTTATGTTCAGCATAAAAAAGTATCGGATCATTATAAGAAACTGTTTGATCCACAGGAATGTTATTCTGAGGAGCCGGGAAAAGAACGGGCGGCTTACATTACGGATAATACAGAAGCTTTGGAATATCGATTGAAAATGATCCGGGAAGCGAAAGAAGAAGTAATCGTATCGACTTTTGATTTTAATGCGGATACCGGAGGCAAAGATGTGATGAGTGCGCTGATCGAGGCAGCACACAGGAATGTGCATGTTCGTCTGATCGTAGATGGAATCAGTGGATTTTTAGATATGCTGGGAGATCCGTATTTTCAGGCACTCGCCTCTACAGAAAATATAGAAGTGAAAGTGTACAATCCGGTTAATCTGTTGAAGCCGTGGACGATGCAGGCAAGACTCCATGATAAATATGTGATCACAGATTCTTCGATGTACCTTTTGGGCGGAAGAAATACGACCAATCTGTTTTTGGGAGATTATGGAAAGCATCAGAATATTGACAAAGAGATTTTTATCTATGCAAAGGAAGGAGAAAGTGCCTCTTTAAAACAGCTGAAGGCATATTTTGAACGCGTGTGGGAGCTTTCGGACAGTAAAGAATACCGCTGTAAAAAGAAGATTGACCGTGTACAGAACAGTCTGAAAGAACTGGAAGAACGATATCCGAAACTCGAAGCGTTATATCCGGACATTGTAAAAACCTGGGATTGGGAAGCGCGGACGGTAGAGACCGCAAAGGTAACCCTTCTTTCCAATCCGATCGAAGCAAAAAACAAAGAGCCTCATATGTGGTATTCTGTCAACCAGCTGCTTCAGACAGGGAAAAATGCAGTCATTTGCACGCCTTATATTATCTGCGGAAAAGAGATGTATGCAGATCTGAAAAATACTTGTGAACAGGGAACGAATGTGGAGATTATCACCAATGATGTGTCAAGCGGAGCCAATCCGTGGGGGTGTACAGATTATTTGAACCAAAAAGAAAAAATCTGGGCAACCGGTGTGCAGGTGCACGAATATCTGGGGCCTCATTCCAATCATACCAAAGCAGTGCTCATTGATGACAGACTCAGTATCGTAGGTTCCTACAACCTGGATATGCGCAGTACGTATCAGGATACGGAATTGATGCTTGCGATTGATTCAGAAGCACTGGCAGCAGAATTAAGAGAAGAAATCGATCGCGACAAAACCTATAGCAGAACAATGACGGACAGTGGAGAATATCATTATGAAGAGAATTATCATCCGCGTGAAATGTCCACCGAGAAAAAGATTTTTTATGCAGTGCTCCGGGTGATTACCATCCCGATCCGGAGATTTTTGTAAAAGAATGCGACCCGAACATATGGTCGAATGAATAGTTGCATTCCTGAGTGCAGTGTGCTATGATAAAACTCTGAAAGGATACAACTATGAAAAAACGAGATTATATTTTGATTGGATGCATACTTTTGATAGCAGCAGTGTGTGCGGGATTTTTCTTGCTGACAGGAAAAAAGGCACAGGAGGCAGTTGTCACCGTAGACGGAGAAGTGTATGGTACGTATTCACTGGCAAAGGATCAGACGATAGAGATTCAGGATGGGAATCGTCTGCGTATTCAGAATGGACAGGCGAAGATGGAGTGGGCAGACTGTCCGGATCAGCTCTGCGTACATCAGAAGGCAATCTCCAGGACGGGAGAGAGTATCATCTGTCTTCCGAATCAGGTCGTGGTGAGTGTACAGGGCAGTAAAGAGGGTAAACTGGATGGAATCGTGAATTAACATTTAACAACAGGAGAGGACAGATGAAGAATAAGACAGCATATTTTGGTGTATTTACTTCGCTGGCGCTTATTTTGAGCTATGTGGAGACATTGATCCCGATTTCTTTTGGAATCCCTGGGATAAAACTGGGGCTGGCAAATCTGGTAATCGTCATTGTTTTGTATACATATGGAGAAAAAGAAGCGTTTCTTTTATCTGTAACCAGAATTCTGCTGTCCGGATTTTTGTTTGGGAATCTGAGTATGATTCTCTACAGTATGGCAGGGGGGATTTTCAGTCTCGCCGTCATGGTGTTGCTTCGTAAGATCGGTGGTTTCAGTATCCAGGGAGTCAGCATCGCAGGAGGTGTATTTCATAACATCGGGCAGCTGTTGCTCGCGATGATGATCGTAGAGACCTATCAGGTCTGGTATTATTTCCCGGTTTTGCTCGTATCGGGGCTGGTAACGGGGCTGCTGATTGGAATTGTATCCAGTGAAGTACTCAAAAGGACTGCTTTTTTGAAAAAAGCAGAATAAGTGTAGAAGAAAAGGAAACAGAAGCTATGATTTCATATATTAGAGGGGAACTGGCAGGCCTGGAACGGGACAAGGCAATCGTAGATGTACAGGGAGTAGGATACGGAATTTATATGCCGGAGCAGTCCCTGAGCCTTTTGGGGCCGATTGGATGTGAAGTAAAGATTCACACGTACCTGAATGTGCGGGAAGATGCGATGCAGCTGTTTGGATTTCTGACAAGAGACGATCTTGAAGTATTCCGGTTGGTCATCGGCGTGAGCGGAATCGGGCCAAAAGGCGGACTGAACATCTTATCCTGTCTTTCGGCGGATGAACTCAAGTTTGCGGTATTGTCAGGTGACGCCAAGGCAATCTGTGCAGCACCCGGGATTGGGAAGAAGACAGCCGAGAAGCTGATCATCGAATTGAAAGACAAGCTGGATCTTAAGGAGATGTTAGAGCCGCGAAGCGCAGCCGCTGCAGAGATTCCATCAGATGGGCGAAACGGTGATATCCAGACAGAGGCAGTACAGGCTTTAGTGGCGCTTGGATATGGCAATGCCGAGAGTCTGAAGGCAGTACGCCAGGTGACAGAGTATACCTCTGTGGAAGACGTACTCAAAGAAGCATTGAAAAAAATGTTATAGATATAGTAGAGGAAGCATATGGGAAGACGAATTATCACAACAGAAAATCTGGAAGAAGATGCGAAGATAGAGAATCATCTGCGGCCGCAGCTTCTTTCGGACTACATAGGACAGGCAAAAGCGAAGAAGATGCTGGAAGTTTATATCCGGGCGGCAAAAGAAAGAGACGAGGCGTTAGACCATGTATTGTTCTATGGACCGCCGGGACTAGGAAAGACGACGCTTGCAGGAATCATCGCCAATGAAATGGGGGTGAATCTCAAGGTGACTTCCGGGCCGGCGATTGAAAAGCCAGGAGAGATGGCTGCTATTTTGAATAATCTGCAGGAGCATGATGTACTGTTCGTGGATGAGATTCACCGATTGAACCGGCAGGTGGAGGAAGTGCTGTATCCGGCGATGGAAGACTATGCGATTGATATTATGATCGGAAAGGGCGCGACCGCACGTTCGATCCGTCTGGATCTTCCGAAGTTTACCCTGGTGGGAGCGACTACGAGAGCAGGGATGCTCACCGCACCCCTGCGGGATCGTTTTGGAGTTGTGAATCGTCTTGAGTTTTATACAGAAGAAGAGTTGATGACGATCATCAAGCGTTCGGCCAGAGTGCTCAATGTCGAGATTGATACAAAAGGGGCGCTTGAGCTTGCCAAACGCTCCAGAGGAACTCCGCGGCTTGCCAACCGTCTGCTAAAGCGGGTGCGTGATTTTGCACAGGTCAAATATGACGGTGTGATCACGGAAGAAGTAGCAAATTATGCACTGGATCTTCTGGACGTGGACCGTTATGGACTGGACCACGGAGACCGGATGATCCTGCAGGTCATGATTGAAAAGTTTCAGGGAGGTCCGGTGGGGCTGGATACGCTTGCAGCCAGCATTTCAGAAGATTCCGGAACACTGGAGGATGTATACGAACCATATCTGCTGAAGTGTGGATTTATCCAGCGTACACCGAGAGGAAGAGTTGTGACAGATCTGGCATACCGGCATCTTGGAATTCTTCCTCCGGTTTCAAGGTGAACGGTCACACAGAAACTTCAAAAAACAGTTGGTTTTTGTTTGCAGATAGTTTATAATAACAGATAAGAAATGCCAAGGAGGATGCTATGAGTTCAGCAAAACATTTTACAGAAGTTTTAATTGGAGGAAAAGTCTATACGCTAAGTGGATTTGAGGGTGAAGAGTATCTGCAGAAAGTATCTTCCTATCTGAACCATAAGATAACAGAATGTGCCAACAGCGAAGGTTACCGCAAGCAGAGTGCAGATACCAGAAATGTACTTTTGGCACTGAATATTGCAGATGATTATTTTAAGGCAAAGAAGCAGGGAGATTCACTGGAGAGTGACATCGAACTGAAAGATAAAGAGATGTATGACTTAAAGCATGAGTTAATTTCCGTACAGATCAAGTTGGAGAATGCGGAAAAAGAGCTCGCTAAGATGAAAGAGGAAAACAACGATCTTCAGATGCAGATCGTGAAGCTGGAAACAGAGATGAAGAATCGCAGAAAGTAAAAGAATGAGGGTGCCCAAGAGACTGCAGAAGCAAGCAGCTTTTGTTTGGCCCTCTTTTTATGTAAATAGAAAAAGGAGTTATTGATTGATAGAAGAAAAGAAAAAACCACAGATAGAGATTTTATCTCCGGCAGGATCCTATGAGAGCTTTCTGGCTGCGATCCATGCGGGTGCGGATGCTGTCTATGCAGGGGGTTCCAGATTCGGAGCTCGTGCATTCGCAGACAATTTTACAGAAGAGACATTAAAGCAGGCCATTGATTATGCACATTTCCATGGGAGAAAAGTGTATCTTACAGTCAATACACTTCTGAAAGACCGGGAGATCGAGACACTTCATGACTATTTGGAACCCTTGTATCTGCATGGCTTAGATGCGGTGATCGTACAGGATGTCGGAGTGCTTGAATTGATCCGGCATGATTTTCCGGATCTGGAGATTCATGCAAGTACACAGATGTCCTCAGTTAATGTTAAGGCAGCGCAGTTTTTACAAAGTCAGGGAGTGACAAGAGTGGTCCCGGCAAGGGAGATTTCTCTGGAAGAGATTCAGGAGATCTATCGTGCAACAGGGATGGAGATCGAGTGCTTTGTCCATGGGGCGTTGTGTTACTGCTATTCCGGCCAGTGCCTGCTCAGCAGCCTGATCGGAGGACGCAGTGGAAACAGAGGGCAGTGTGCCCAGCCGTGCCGTCTCCCGTACAGTGTGGATCAGAGCAGCAAAAAAGAATACGTGCTCAGTCCAAAAGACATTTGTACTCTGGATTTGATTCCGGAGCTGATCGAGGCGGGCGTCTATTCATTTAAGATTGAGGGAAGAATGAAGCGTCCTGAGTATGTAGCGGCCGTGACATCGATTTACCGGAAGTATACAGATTTGTATCTAAAAAAGGGAAAAGGTGGATATCGGGTAGAACAGGCAGACCGGGAAGCGCTGATGGATCTGTATAATCGGGGCGGATTCAGCCAGGGTTATTATAAAGAACGAAACGGCCGGGATATGATCGCCATTTCCCGCCCGAACCATGCAGGAGTACCTGCGGCACGTGTGCTCTCACAGAAAGGAAGAGAACTGACGGTGGAAACTTTAACAGATATCCACAAGGGAGATCTCCTGGAGTTGAATCTGCAGCGTGAGAATTATTCTTTTGGAAAAGAGATTCCAAAGGGAACAAAGACTGTGATTCTGGTTCCCAAAAAGGAACAATATCAAAAAGGACAGATTCTAAATCGAATCCGTAACCAGAAACTGATGACAGAGATGAAAGAACAGTATCTGGAAGGGGCAACGAAAGAGCAGATATCCGGATACCTGCGTGCGGCAGTGGGAGAACCGGCAATGCTGACAGTCTGGACAGAAGATATAAGCGTTACCGTTTATTCCGAGCAGACTGTGCAGGAGGCACAGAATCAGCCGATGGAGGTGTCCAGAATCCAAAAGCAACTTTCTAAGACGGGAGCCACAGAATTTGTATTTGAACATCTGGAGATTGATCTGGAAGAAAAGGTGTTTCTTCCAATGCAGCAGTTCAATGAATTAAGAAGGCAGGCATTAGAAAAATTAGAACTGGAGATATGCGGGAAGTTCCGGCGGACATCCACGGAACAACCTCTTTTGAAACAAAAATCAGAAGAAAAGGAAACGGAAGGGGTACTGCTGAGTGTTCTGACAGAGACTTTGGAACAGCTGGAAAGTGTGCTGGATTCAGGGGCAGCAGAACGGATTTATATTGACAGTAATATAGTACAGGATTTATTTGAAGATGCGAGACTGCAGCACCTCTGTGAAAAAGCGAAAAGAAGCAGTGTCAAGATTTTTCTGGCAATGCCCCATATTTTCCGGGCTGATGCAGTTCGAAAATTTGAACAACATTATGATCGGTTTCTGGAAATCGCACAGGACGGTGTATTGATCAGAAACTGTGAGAGTTTTCAGTTTTTAAAACAACACGGATTTGACAGGACGCTCCTTCTGGATCATAATCTGTATGTATTCAATCAATACAGCCGGCAATTCTGGAAAAGGAACGGTGTAGAACTGTTTACAGCTCCGATGGAATTAAATGCAGAGGAGCTGAATGTTCTGGGACTTGAGGAAAGTGAACTTGTGATCTATGGAAGAATTCCGGTTATGACATCTGCGCAGTGTGTGGTGAAGACAACAAATGGCTGTACACACCATCCGGTTACGACAACACTGACGGATCGCAGAGGAAAACAGTTCCCGGTGAAAAATCACTGCGGATTTTGCTATAATATTGTTTACAATTCCGCTCCTTTATCGTTGTTTGATGAAAGAGAAGAGTGGATGAGGATGCATCCAAGAAGCATCCGTGTGCAGTTTTCGACAGAGACAGGCAGCGAGGTGACTCGCATCTTGAATGCAGCTCTTGCTGTGAATAATACCCTAAATGCGGTATCGGGAATGTCAGGAGAAGAATTTACGCGCGGTCATTTCAGACGCGGAATAACATAAAAGCAGGTGAAATTGTGGTTAACATCATAGTAGAATTATCAAAATATCTTATGATCCTTTTAATGGGAATTTACACGTTTTCGTGTTTCTCTGTTTTCGCACATAATTATGAGAGCGAGCAGAAATGGATCCTGATCCGGCAGAATGTGCTGATGTTTTTACTTCAGCTGACAGCATATGTGGTCATGTATCTGAAGAAGGATGATCCCAAAATACTGACTCTTTATGCAGCCAGCGCGGGTTTTCTTCTGGCTGTGATTCTGTTGTACCGGATTTTATATCCGAAGGTGTCCAAGCTGATCGTTAATAATATGTGCATGCTTCTTTGTATCGGGATGATCATGCTGACCAGACTGGAAGAAGAAAATGCGATCAAGCAGCTGATCTTCGCCGCAGTAGGAGTTGTGATCGGTTTGGTGGTACCGGTTGTGATCCGTAAGCTGGATCGTTTAAAAGACTGGGGCTATATGTATGCAGGAGCCGGGATTCTGGCGTTGGTCCTGGTTGCCGTTCTGGCAGAGGTTTCCGGTGGAGCAAAGCTTGGATTTACGATCGCCGGATTCGGAATACAGCCGTCCGAGTTTGTGAAAATTTTATTTGTATTTTTTGTAGCGGCAAATTTAAACCGTTCTTTGGAGTTTAAGAACATCGTGATTACAACAGCACTGGCAGCAGCTCATGTGCTGATCCTCGTGCTTTCTACAGACCTTGGTACGGCATTGATTTTATTCGTAGTGTATCTGGTCATGCTGTACACGGCAACGAGACAGCCACTTTATGTGGCAGCCGGTCTCGGAGGCGGTTCGGTCGCTGCCGTACTGGCATACCATTTATTTGCGCACATTCAGGTACGTGTAGCTGCATGGAAAGATCCGTTTGCAACCTATAGTGACGGCGGATATCAGGTAGCGCAGTCTTTGTTTGCCATTGGCACAGGAAGCTGGTTTGGAATGGGGCTGTTTCAGGGACTTCCGGATGAGATTCCTGTAGCTGATACAGACTTTATCTTTGCTGCGATTTCGGAAGAAATGGGACTGATTCTTTCCCTGTGTCTGATTCTGGTGTGCGTCAGCTGTTATGTGATGTTTTTAAACATTGCGCTGGCACTCCGCAATCAATTCTATAAACTGGTAGCGTTGGGACTTGGAACCTGTTATATTTTCCAGGTATTTTTAAATATCGGCGGAGTGACAAAATTTATCCCTTCTACGGGCGTAACTCTTCCTCTTGTCAGCTACGGAGGAAGCTCAATTTTAAGTACGATGATCATGTTCGGCATCATACAGGGTCTGTATATTTTAAGAGAAGATGAGGAAGAAAATCTGGAAAGAAAGAGAGAAAGAGAGTTAAGAAATGGCACGAAGAGAAGAACCACAAAGAAGAAAAAGACAACCAAAGAGCCAGGCTTCGAAGAAGTTCCGAAACAAAGAGTTCGCTAAGATGACCTATTTGTTTGTTACGCTGTTTCTTGCCCTGATCTCCTATATTGTTTATTTTAATGTGTTCCGGGCAAAGACAATCGTCAACAGTCCGTATAACGTAAGACAAGATGCCTTTGCAGACCGGATCATCCGGGGAAGCATTACGGACAGAGACGGAGAAGTTCTTGCCGAGACACAGGTCGGAGAGGACGGAACAGAAAACAGAGTCTATCCGTACGGGGCAGCATTTGCCCATGTTGTCGGCTACAGCAATGAGACCGCAGGAAAAAGCGGACTGGAATCCATCGAAAACTCAGAACTTCTGACGTCCAATGCATTTTTTGCGGAAAAATTTCTCAATGAATTTAAGGATGAAAAAAATCATGGCGATACCGTCGTAACGACATTGGATGCGGGGCTTCAGCAGGCGGCATACAATGCATTGGGAGCGAATCGGGGCGCGATCATGGTTATGGAGGCCAGCACCGGAAAAATTCTTGCCATGGTGTCCGGACCGTCCTATGATCCGAATACAATCGCGCAGGATTGGGAAGCTTTAAATGCAGACAGTACTTACAGTCCGCTTCTGAACCGGGTGACTCAAGGGGCATATGCTCCGGGATCTACCTTTAAGATCGTGACTGCACTGGAATATATGAAAGAACATTCGGACTATCAAAATTACAGCTATAATTGTGAAGGATCGATCAGTTATGAAGACATCACGATCCGATGTTTTGACAGTACGGTACATGGATTGGAAGACTTGCGCAGTTCTTTTGCAAACTCCTGCAACTCTTCCTTTGCAAACATTGGTCTGATGCTGGATCGGAATTCTTACTGTGCGACGGCCGAAGAGCTTCTGTTTAACAAAAAGCTGCCATCCGTGCTGGATTATTCAAAAAGCTCGTTTGTAGTGGATGAGAATACCAGTGACGGAGAGATGATGATGACGGCTATGGGACAGGGAAACACATTGGTCAGCCCGTATCACATGGCACTGATCACACAGGCGATCGCAAATGGCGGAACTTTAATGGAACCATATCTGGTTGATAAAGTCACAAACTATAAAGGAACCGAGATTCGGAAAAATGTACCGAAAAGTTATAAAAAACTGATGACATCGGAGGAGGCGTTACAGTTGAAAGACTATATGCGGGCAGTTGTGGATGAAGGAACTGCAACGATGCTTTCCGGACAGTCTTATTCCGTGGCGGGAAAAACCGGAACTGCAGAATATAGCATGACAGACGGGGAAAAAACACATTCCTGGTTCGTAGGCTTTACGAATGTGGACAACCCGGAACTGGTCATCAGTGTGATCATCGAGGGTTATGACGGAAATGCCGGTGCAAAAGCAGTTCCAATTGCAAAGCAGGTGTTGGATTCTTATTATTATCAATAGAAAAGAACAAGCATAAAGGGGATGACAGACTGCATGAATATGGAGTTTTATAGAGAATTGTATGTAAGCCGTTCTCTGAAAAAACGTGAAAAAAGGATTATTGAGGGCTTGAAAAAGAAACGGTTTCGAAAGGATCTTTATCTGATCGTGTTAGCCCAGGGAAAACAAAATCCACTGGAATTTTTCTCTGTATTGTTGCTGAAGCAGCATATTTTTGAGGACGCTGGGCTGTTCGTAGTCGGTCTCGCGGATGGATACGAAGGGGCGCTGGAGCTGACAGAAGAAATCGTGCAGGATGTGTACCAAAAAACAAATGATGTCAGACTAAGAGAGTTCATCTTAAATAATCAGAAACAATCTGGGGAAGGCAGTGTGTAGAATCATATGATACATATACTTCTGTTGATTTTAAAAATCATAGGCTGGATATTACTGGTAATATTGGGAATACTGATCCTGTTGGCAGGTATCTTTCTTTTTGTGCCGGTCAGATATCGGGGAGATGTCCTGGGGGAAGGTGAATGGAAAAACCTGTTCTCCTCGCTGAAGTTTTCCTGGCTGTGTTCCCTTGTAAAAGGAGAGGTGTCGTACCAGGAAGGAGCGTTAAAATGGAAGTTTCGAATCGCATGGAAGCAGTTTCTGGCGGATCAGCCCGAACAGGCAGCCCCATCTGTTTCCCGGACAGAAGAGAAGCACTCTCAGAGTAAAGAAACACTGAAGTCTCCTCCTTCTGAAAAAAGTATACAGAAAAAAGAGCCTTCAGAACAACTTAAAAAACAGCCGGAACCAACACAAAAGAAAATAACAGAACATAAGAAAACCGAAAACAAAAAGAAACAGGATTCAAGACCGGGACTTGGAGAGCGGATTTCTCAAAAAGCGGAACAGATAAAATGTACTTTTCATAAAATTTGTGATATGCTCAAATCACTGGCGGAAAAAAAGGAAAGATTGATGGAGTTTCTTACGGATGAAATTCATCGGTCAGCTTTTATGAAATGCCTCACAGAGCTTCGACGTTTGTTTTGCTTTTTGAAGCCGTCAAAGTGTGAGGCAGATCTGGAATTCGGGTTTTCAGACCCTTCTGTCACAGGATATGTTCTGGCGGGAGCGAGTCTTATCTATCCGTTTATCGGAGAATGTGTGGAGATCACTCCGAATTTTGACGAGAAAGTGCTCAAAGGAAAAGCCATGATCAAGGGGAGGGTGCATGCCGTTTATTTTGTGATTGTTCTATGGAATCTGCTGTGGAACAAGAATATCCGCACGACGATTTCCCATATCAGAAAATTACGCTTTTAGAATACAACCAAAAAGCCAAAGGAGGAAAACAGCAAATGGCAGAGAATAACAACAATTTTAAATCAACTGTGGAAGCATTGTTTCAGGGAATGGACGGAATGATCTCATCTAAGACGGTTGTCGGTGACGCAATTCATGTGGGTGATACGATCATTCTTCCGCTTGTAGATGTTTCCTTTGGAATCGGAGCCGGTTCTTTTCGTGCTGAAAAACGCGAAAAAGGAATGGGTGGAATCGGTGGAAAGATTACCCCGAGTGCAGTTCTTGTGATCAAGAATGGAACGACCAAGCTTGTAAATGTGAGAAATCAGGATACAATGACAAAAATTCTGGATATGGTACCGGATCTGGTGGACCGTTTTACAGAGAAAAAGGAAGATAAAGTAACAGAAGCAGATGTAGCAGAGATTTTAGATTCTGCTGAAAAAGAAGAAAACGTATAAAATCAGAGTACTATTTTGAAATATCTGTCATATATTTGCAGTAAGAGGGCCGGTGGATGTGATGTATTTTGAAACGGGTGATCGGATTTGCGCTGATTTTCGTCGCAGTGGGAATGCTGATCATGCTCCTGTTATCGAGTATTCCATGGGGGATTGCGATCATTACTGCGTTGCTTTTAATAGGATATTGTCTGTTTTGTAAATGAAGAGCAGGTGTCCGGCTGGGCATCTGTTTTTTCTGGAGAGTAAAGCATGAAAAAAAGACTCCATATTTACAAAGTAAATATCAAGCCTTTTTATTCCGTGTCGTCATATAACAGATTATGCACGCTCAACGCATCCTGATTTTAAACAAGAAGTACAAACGTACATTTTCTTAGCTCCGCCTTCTGTTTTCACTCTAACGGATTTCACATTTGATTTCCACATTTTTGGTGTTTTTCTATGAGAGTGACTTACGTTGTTTCCGAAGTGAGCACCCTTTTCACAAATAGCACATTTAGCCATCATTGCACCTCCTAACAATCTGAAATAGTCTTATACAGACTCACAACACTGTTATTTTAGCAGAAACCCCCTCTGAATGCAAGTCTTTTTTTGAAATTCTTTTTTGTGAAGATCAATATATGGGATTTTTTGTGAATTCTATCGGGTTTTTTGTTCACATCAATTTCATTTCATGATAAAATTAAAGTAACTTCAAATAACTTCAAACGCCTTGATGACAGGCAGAAAGCGGGGAATGATTATGAGCAGACGTATCATTACAATCGGAAGACAGTATGGCAGCAACGGACGCAGAATTGCAAAGAAGTTATCCGAAAAGCTGGGAATTCATTATTATGACAAAGAACTGATCAAGCTTGCCAGTGAACAGAATGATATTTCTTATGATGAGCTGGTCAAAGTAGATGAAAAAAGAGCGAATCCATGGCGTTACCCGGTAGAAGATCCGACGCAGATGGAAAGCCGTTTTCGGTTTGAACCGATGAACGATGTGCTGTTCTACACACAGGCACAGATCATCACACGTCTGGCAGATACGGAGGATTGTATCATTGTAGGACGATGCGCCAATGATATCCTGAAATCCCGCCCGACATCCCGGAGTATTTTTATTCATGCACCATTGGACTACAGGCTTCAGACAGTGATGGAGCGTACCTCTCTGGAAGAAAAAGAGGCGCTTTCTCTGATCAAAAAGGTCGATAAACAGCGAAAATTCTATTATAACTACTATACAGACAAGAAGTGGGAAGAGATGTCCCAGTACGATCTGTGCCTGGACAGTTCGGCCATGTCAGAGGACGAGATTTTGAATGTTTTGACAGCACTTTATGAATCGATATTGTAAAATCCGGATAATGAGAGTATAATACGAATGTTAATTGTGCGAAGATCCATTAAGAATTGGAGGTAATATATGATGAAAGGTAGTATGAGTACAGAGCTTGGGATTATCACAATTAGCCCGGAAGTTATTGCTAAATACGCAGGCTCTGTTGCTGTAGAATGTTTTGGAATTGTAGGTATGGCTGCCGTGAACATGAAAGATGGTCTTGTGCGGCTGTTAAAAAGAGAAAGTCTGACCCATGGGATTCATGTGGATATTTCAGATGACAATATCCTGGTTCTGGATTTCCATGTGATCGTTGCATATGGAGTAAATATTCTTTCTGTTTCTGATAATTTGATGAACAACGTCAAATATAAAGTGGAAGAATTCACCGGGATGACCGTAGATAAGATCAACATCTTCGTTGAAGGTGTCAGAGTGATAGATTAAGGAGGATATTTGCTGTGGCAACAAAAACGATCAATGCAGAGCTGCTCGCAAAAATGTTTCTGGCGGGAGCGGCAAATCTGGAGGCAAAAAAAGAATTCATCAATGAACTGAATGTATTCCCTGTACCGGATGGAGATACAGGAACGAATATGACTTTGACAATCATGTCAGCTGCAAAGGAAGTCAGCGCCATGGAGAGACCGGATATGGAATCTCTGGCAAAAGCGATTTCTTCCGGTTCTCTTCGAGGAGCCAGAGGAAACTCGGGAGTAATCCTTTCTCAGCTTCTGAGAGGATTTACAAAGACGATCCGGGAAGAAAAAGAGATCGATACGATCGTACTTGCACAGGCATGTGAGCGTGCAAGAGCAACTGCTTATAAGGCGGTCATGAAACCGAAAGAAGGTACGATCCTGACAGTTGCAAAAGGAATCGCTCAGAAAGCAGCTGAGATGGCAGAGGTGACAGATGATCTGGAAGAGTTTTTGCCGGCAGTTCTGGAATATGCCAAAGAAGTGCTGGATCAGACACCGGAGATGCTTCCTGTACTGAAAGAAGCCGGCGTAGTGGATTCCGGCGGACAGGGACTTCTGGAAGTGTTACATGGCGCCTATGATGCATTTCTTGGCAAAGAGATCGATTACAGTGCAATCGAAGCAAGTGCAGGAACAAAGATGACCAAAGCAGGTGCGCAGGCTGAAGCAGACATCAAGTTCGGATATTGTACAGAATTTATCATTATGACAGATAAGGCCTTTACAGAAGCAGATGAAATGGAGTTTAAATCCTACCTGGAGTCCATTGGAGATTCCATCGTATGTGTGGCGGATGAAGACATTGTAAAGATCCATGTTCATACAAATCATCCGGGACTGGCCTTTGAAAAAGGACTCACATACGGACAGCTTTCCCGTATGAAGGTTGACAACATGAGAGAAGAGCATCAGGAAAAGCTGATCCGTGATGCGGAAAAAGTTGCAGCAGAACAGGCGAAAAAAGCGCCTCGCAAGCCGGTTGGGTTTATTGCAGTATCCATCGGAGAAGGGATGAACGAGATTTTCAGAGAACTTGGTGTGGATTATCTGATCGAAGGAGGTCAGACGATGAACCCAAGTACAGAGGATATGCTCACTGCGATCGATGCAGTCAATGCAGATCACATTTTCATTCTGCCGAATAACAAGAACATTGTCCTGGCAGCAAATCAGGCAAAAGATCTGACAAAGGACAAAGATATCATCGTGATTCCGACAAAGACAGTTCCACAGGGAATTACGGCGATCATCAACTATATGCCGGAAGAGGACGTCGATACCAACATGGAGACCATGCTGGAAGAGATCAAGAATGTAAAGACGGGGCAGGTTACGTACGCTGTGCGTGATACCCATATTGACGATAAAGAGATCCATGAAGGAGATATCATGGGAATCGGTGATGCCGGAATCCTTTCTGTTGGTCAGTCAGTAGAGCAGACGACAAAAGAGATGCTTTCTCAGCTTGTGGATGATGATACAGAACTGATCAGTCTGTATTACGGACAGGATGTTCTGGAAGAAGATGCAGAGCGCTTTGCAGGCGAGATTGAAGAGATCTATCCGGATGTAGATGTTGATTTCCACTGCGGCGGACAGCCGATCTACTACTACGTATTATCTGTAGAATAGGAAGTTGTTTCATTTATGAGAGAATCTGAAAGAATCAGCGTCTTAAAAGGCGTTGGTGAAAAAACAGAACAATTATTTATAAAAGCAGGTGTCCATACCATTGGGGACCTGCTTGCGTATTATCCGAGGATGTATGATATCTATGAAGATCCGATTTCCATCGGAGAGATCCAGGAGGGAAAGACAGTCACTGTCACCGGCGCGATCTTCGGGAGGATCCAGGTCAGTCAGAATAAAAAAATGCAGATCACCACACTCTATCTGAAAGACATGACCGGCACTTTGAAAGTGATCTGGTTTCGGATGCCGTTTCTTCGCAACACACTGGGACGGGGAGGCGTGATCACTCTGCGCGGAAGGATTGTGCGCAAAAAGGACGCACTGGTGATGGAGCATCCGGAGATTTTCTATCCCAGTGCCTCTTACGAGGAAAAAAGAAATACAATGCAGCCCGTTTATGCCCTGACGGCAGGACTGACCAATAATGCAGTAAAAAAAGCGGTCGCTCAGGCATTGGAGCAGGTGGAAGGAATCCGGGAATTTCTTCCGGAAGAGCTGATCTGCCGATATCACCTTCTGGATCGAAGAACTGCAATGGAAGGAATCCATTTTCCAGAGACAAAAGAAGAATTCTATGAAGCAAGAAAGCGCTTTGTATTTGAAGAATTTTTGATTTTCGTGCTTTCCCTGCGAATGATCAAGGAACGGGAAGACCGTGCCAAGAATCATTATGGATTCTGTGATCAGCCGAAGGTGGACGAATTTCTTTACGCACTTCCCTATGAACTGACAGGCGCACAGAAGAAAGTATGGCAGGAGATTTTGCGGGATATCTCCGGAGAATCTGTCATGTCAAGGCTGGTACAGGGTGATGTGGGATCCGGAAAAACGATTGTGGCACTTCTTGCTTTGATGTATACCGGCTTAAATGGATATCAGAGCGCGATGATGGCACCCACAGAAGTGCTTGCCAGACAACATTATGAAAATATCAGCGGAATGCTGGAAGCATACGGAATCCCGTTGAAAACGGAGCTCCTTACCGGTTCCATGACAGCAACGGCAAAACGGGAGGCTTATGCCAGAATTGAAGCGGGAGAGGCAGATATTGTGATCGGAACTCATGCACTGATTCAAGAAAAAGTGCAGTATCAGAATCTGGCGCTGGTGGTAACAGATGAGCAGCATCGTTTTGGAGTCAAACAAAGAGAGACGCTGGCAGGAAAAGGAGTGTTGCCTCACATTCTGGTCATGAGCGCCACCCCGATCCCGCGGACACTGGCAATCATCCTCTACGGAGATCTGGATATTTCAGTCATCGATGAATTGCCGAAAAACAGACTTCCGATCAAAAATTGTGTGGTGGATACCGGATATCGGAATACAGCGTATACATTTATGAAAAAGCAAGTGCAATCAGGCAGACAGTGTTATGTGATCTGTCCGATGGTCGAGGAGAGTGAAGCGCTGGAAGCAGAAAATGTAACCGATTATTCCCAGATGCTTCAGGATATCATGGGTGAGTCTGTCAAAGTGGGGTGTCTTCACGGAAAAATGAAGCAGGCACAAAAAGATGAGATCATGGAAGCATTCGGGAAAAATGAGATCCAGATCCTTGTATCCACGACGGTGATCGAAGTCGGGATTGATGTTCCGAATGCAACAGTTATGATGATCGAAAATGCAGAACGTTTTGGCCTCGCTCAGCTTCATCAGCTCCGCGGCCGGGTAGGAAGAGGAGGACATCAGTCCTACTGTATTTTTATGAGTCCTTCCAAATCAAAAGAAACAAAAGAGCGTCTGGGTATCCTCAATCAGTCCAATGACGGATTTTTTATCGCGGGAGAAGATTTAAGACTTCGGGGACCGGGCGATCTCTTTGGAATCCGGCAGAGCGGTCTGATGGATTTTAAACTGGGAGATGTGTTCCAGGATTCTCTGATCCTAAAACAAGCTGCCGAAGCTGCAGGAGAACTGCTGCGGACGGATCCCGGACTGAAATCAGAAAGAAACCGGCGGCTGGCCGATCGCTTAAAACACTATCTGTCAGATGTGATGTTAGAAATGACACTTTAAAAATACCAGAACTTACCAGATTAAAAATAAAATTCCTCCATATACTATGGATGTAACACAAGCGAACGGAATGCAGACACATGAGACGAGCCGCATCACAATGCAGCAGCTTTCATGTCGATGCGGCCCGGGCTTAGGTTATAAAACTACAAAAAGAGGTAACAAAAGAAGTTACGAAAAGGAGGAAATTATCATGGCAAGTCGTTCATCTAATCGAGCAGCAGTACCAGAAGCAAAGGGAGCACTGGACAAATTCAAATACGAGGTAGCAAGCGAGCTTGGAGTACCGCTGTCAGACGGTTACAACGGAGACTTAACTTCCAAACAGAACGGATCTGTAGGTGGTTATATGGTAAAGAAAATGATCGAGCAGCAGGAAAAACAGATGGCCGGTAAATAAGCAGTCACTGTTGCCAATGCGAAATCAGGCGGAAAAAAGCACTTGGGATTGACCTGAGTGCTTTTTTCTGCTAAAATTCAGCATAGTTGAGAAAGTGGAGGTGCGCAATGAGAGTGATCGCAGGAACTGCAAAGAGACTGCAGTTAAAAACTTTGGACGGAATGGAGACCAGACCAACAACAGACAGGATCAAAGAGACACTGTTCAATATGATCGCGCCGTCTGTTTTCGGAAGCGTTTTTCTGGACTTGTTTGCCGGAAGTGGCGGAATTGGCATCGAGGCATTGAGCAGAGGCGCCAAAGAGGCTGTTTTTGTCGAAAAGAATCCAAAAGCGATGGCCTGTGTCAAAGAAAATTTAAACTATACAAAGCTTTCTGAGAAAGCGATGACCATGACGAAAGATGTTCTGACAGCTCTGTATCAGCTGGAAGGCGAGAAAGTGTTTGATTTTGTATTTATGGATCCTCCGTATGATCAGGATCTGGAGAGACAGGTTCTTACGTATCTGTCCGGTTCCGAACTGATTTATGAGGATACCGTGATCATTGTGGAAGCATCAAAGCATACGGACTTTTCTTATCTGGAAGATTTGGGCTTCACACTGATCAAAGAGAAAGAATACAAGACGAACAAGCATGTTTTCATTGAGAAAGCTGGAAAGGAAATGATATGTTAAGAGCCATTTATCCGGGCAGTTTTGACCCTGTTACATACGGACATTTAGATATTATCCGCAGATCCTGTAAAATTGTGGATGAACTGGTTGTCGGTGTGCTGAATAATAATGCGAAAATGCCGTTGTTTTCTGTAGAAGAACGTGTTAAAATGTTAGAGGAAGCGACCAAAGATCTGACAAATGTCAGAATTGTTCCATTTCACGGACTTTTGATAGATTTTGCCCGTCAGATGGATGCCTTTGTGATCATCAGAGGACTTCGGGCAATTACAGATTTTGAATATGAATTGCAGATGTCGCAGACGAACCATAAACTGGAGCCGGATCTGGAGACGATGTTTCTGACTACCAGTATCGAATATTCTTACTTAAGCTCTACAACCGTCAGGGAGATTGCCGCTTATGGGGGAGATGTATCACAGTTTGTGCCAGAAGCGGTAGCAGGAGAGTTGGAAGCGAAGATGAAAGCAAAAAGGAGAGTGTAACTATGAGCAGCCGTATTGAACAGATTATTGAGGAGATTGAAGAGTACATTGACAAAGATTGTAAGTTTCAGCCGTTATCCTCGACAAAGATTATTGTAAATAAAGAACATCTGGATGAGCTTTTGAGAGAACTCAGAATGAAGACTCCGGATGAGATCAAGAGATATCAGAAGATCATCAGCAACCGGGATGCGATCCTTGCGGATGCAAAAGCAAAAGCCGATGCGATGATCGAAGAAGCACAGGTACAGACAACAGAGCTTGTCAGTGAGCATGAGATCATGCAGCAGGCATATGCACAGGCAAATGAGATCGTGACACAGGCGACTGCACAGGCTCAGGAGATCATCGACAATGCAACAATGGATGCAAATGAGATCCGTATGGGTGCGATTCAGTATACCGATGATCTGCTTGCCAATGCAGAGAGTATTATCGGTCATACATTAGACAGCTATACGACAAAATATGACGGACTGATCAACTCCCTTCAGGAGTGTTATGATGTTGTCCGCACGAATCGTGCAGAATTAGAGTCTCCGACTCCGGAAGAAGGACAGGAGTTCTCAGGCGAAGCATAAAAGATATAAGATGCCAAGCAGGCTGGTTACCAGAGTGGTAGCCAGCTTTTGTGTTATGTAGGAAAAGATTGAAAAACCGGCTTTTTGTATCATGCACTGTGTCTGGGCGGCGGCGCATATGCCTCCGAATGCTGTCAGAGAGAGCGCCAAAATGTATTTTACAGGAAAAGAAACGGCAGACATTCCAATCAGCTGAATCCCGTTTGTGATTTCCAAAACCGGCAGAAGAATTTGGACCGCCGGAAAGCAGGATGCCAGGTTTTCTGACAGTGCGATCAACACGGAGAAAAGAATCATATAGCCCCCCACTTTTGTGATTGCTTCAAAGCTGTCCATAATGCAGTGATCCAAAATGTCAAAGGACCAGAACGTATTTTTCTGCCAGCCTGAATCCGGAGCCTGAAATGCCTGTTTTCCCTTCAAATACGTTCTTCTCGTAAAAAAGCTGACCAGAATGGGCGCAGCTGTCAGGATCAGGATGGACGGAATCATCAGTTCGTTTTTTCCCAGTGTTTTCCAGACTACAAAATTGAAAATAAAGACCGGACTTGTATTGTTGCAAAAGGAGAGCAGATACGCTCCTTCCTGCGGTGAAATCTGTTTTGTATGTGTCAGGTCTGCGGAAATTTTGGCGCCCATAGGATATCCGCAGAGAAAGCCTGCAATGATCGCAAAGCTCCCGTTTGGAGAGACCCGGAAGATTTTGTTCAGAAGAGGGCCGAACAGGCGGGCAATCAGACGGATGCAGTTGGTGGACATCAGCAGGTTTGTGATGATCAAAAAGGGAAACAGTGTGGGAAAGACCGTATGAAACCATAGCAGCAGACCTTTGCTGGCTCCATTAAATACATCTTTTGGAAATAAAAGCATAAAGGCAAAACAGATCAGAACTCCGATTCCGGCCAGATTTTTTCTCATAGGAAAACTCCGATTCACTTGTTGTTATATGTATATGACGATATGGGACATTTATCAGTGGAAAGTTTTAGAAGAAACCGGCATACGATAATTTGAAACATCCAACGGGAGAAAGTTCTATGCGTCACAGATATATCAGCTATTTTGCGGGAATTTTTCTTCTGGCATTTTTTGCCGTATTAAATACCGGGGTTTTGATTTCTGTCAGTGGATTTCAGAGACTTCAAAAACCGGTGGTATCTCAGCCTGATTTTCGCAGGCAGCCTGTTTCTGAAACCATGCAGGTTTATTTGAAACAGGCTGCAGATCCGGGACGGGACGTGGGACTCTACTGGATGGCAACAGACTTTGAAAACCGCAGATTTCCAGGAAAAGTCTCACCTTCCGGATTTCAGAAGCTGTACCGCCAATGGCGAAACCAAACGGGCTGGGATGCTTATGTGCAATCATGCAGGGCAATCTGGAATGATGTAAAATATTTCCCCATCCCGCAGTCTCTGGATGATACTGAGGATAAGATTTCTTATGTTGATTCCTGGATGTTTGAACGAAATTACGGAGGAAAACGGGGGCATGAGGGAACAGATATTATGGCAGAGAAAAATACGCCCGGGTATTATCCTGTTGTAAGCATGACGGATGGTGTCGTAACCGAAAAAGGCTGGCTGGAAAAGGGCGGCTGGAGGATTGGGATCACGGCACCGACGGGAGCGTATTTTTATTATGCACATCTGGATTCTTATGCGGAGCTTGAGAAGGGAGATCCGGTAAAGGCAGGAGATCTGCTCGGCTATATGGGGGACAGCGGATATGGAGAGGAGGGAACAACGGGGGAGTTTCCGGTGCATCTCCACCTTGGAATTTATCTGAAAGAAGGAACGGAAGAAATCAGTGTAAATCCGTATCCGGTGCTGCGGTATGCAGAAAATGCCAGAATAAAATGTGTGTATTCCAGGTAGTCTTACTATAGGAATTATGGTATAATCATGTTCATGTGGAGGAATGAATATGAATTTACCAAATACATTTGAAGAAAAGATGAAACACCTTTTGGGTGAAGAATATGAGGATTATTTAAAATGCTATGAGGAGCCGCGTCATTACGGACTTCGTGTCAATATAAACAAAATTTCCGTGGAGGATTTCTTGAAAATCGCTCCATGGCCGCTGCGTCCGGTTCCATGGATCTCAAATGGATTTTATTATGACGGAGATCAGATCCAGCCGGCAAAGCATCCGTACTATTTTGCAGGACTGTATTATCTGCAGGAGCCAAGCGCGATGACACCGGCAGACCGGCTTTTGATCGAGCCGGGAGACCGGGTGCTGGATGTATGTGCCGCTCCCGGAGGAAAGGCGACAGAGCTTGGGGCAAAGTTACAGGGAAAAGGAGTTCTGATGGCAAATGACATCAGCAATTCCAGAGCCAAAGGTCTGCTGAAGAATATTGAATTATTCGGAATCGGAAATATGCTGGTGCTCAGCGAAGAGCCGGGCAAGCTGACCGAGTATTTTCCGGAATATTTTGACAAGATCCTGATCGATGCTCCGTGTTCCGGAGAAGGAATGTTTCGAAAAGATAAAAAGATGGTCAAAGCATGGGAAGAGCATGGTCCGGAGTTTTTCTCAAAAATTCAGCGAAGTATCATCACGCAGGCGGCATCCATGTTGCGTCCTGGTGGAATGATGCTGTACTCTACCTGTACCTTTGATCCGTCAGAGAATGAGCAGACCATCGAATATCTGCTGGAAGAATATCCGGAGTTTGAGATTTGTGAGATGGCAGGATATGAAGGCTTTGCACCGGGAATGCCGGAAGTGACAGACAGCAAAAACCCAAATCTTGCAAAGACAGTCCGGATTTTTCCGCATCGAATGGAAGGGGAAGGACATTATCTTGCACTGTTGAAAAAGGGGGAAGGCTCTCCGATTGCTCTGAAAGAAAAGGATTCTAAAAAAGGCGGAAAACTGCCGGAAGAGCTGGAAGAGTTTTTCCGGAACGTTTCCTGGAAACCGGAAGCATCAAGACTGGATATCCATGGAGAGAGAGTCTACTATATGCCGAAGGGACTTCCAAAGCTGAACGGTGTCCGCTTTTTAAGAACCGGATTGCTGCTCGGAGAACTTAAGAAAAAGCGGTTTGAACCGAGTCAGGCGTTTGCAATGTCACTGAAAAAAGAAGAGTATGCCAATATTCTGGATTTGTCCGTACAGGATGAACGTGTGATCAAATATTTAAAAGGAGAGACTCTGGATGTAGAAGATCTTGTCTCCCGCAAGGAGAAAGGATGGTATCTGGTCTGTGTGGACGGATATCCGCTCGGATTCGGAAAACTGGCAAACCAGACGCTGAAAAACAAATATCTGCCGGGCTGGCGCTGGCAGTCATAAGGATGAAAAGAGATGAAGATAAGACTGGATAAATATCTCGCAGATATGGGAGTGGGCACAAGAACAGAAGTAAAGCGGGCGATTTCCAAAGGCAGAGTGTCTGTGGATGGCGCTTGTGTGAAAAAGCCGGAAACAAAGATCGATACCGAAGAGACAACCGTTGTATTCGACGGTCAGATCGTCGAATACACAAAAAAAGAATATTATATGCTGCACAAGCCTGCAGGGGTGATTTCGGCAACAGAGGATGCCAGAGAAAAGACCGTGATCGACCTGATTGTTTCCCGCAAAAGAAAAGATCTGTTTCCGGTAGGACGTCTGGATAAAGATACCGAAGGGTTGCTGCTGATCACCAATGACGGGGAACTGGCGCATCGGCTGCTTTCCCCGAAAAAGCATGTAGATAAGACGTATTATGCGAAAGTGCAGGGGATCGTTACGCAGGAAGATGTCCGTAAATTTGCAGAAGGCGTGGATATCCATGAGAAAAAGCTGACTGCTCCTGCAGTGTTGGAGGTAGTAAAGTCGGGAGAAGTTTCAGAGATTCTTCTGACGATCTGCGAAGGGAAGTTTCATCAGGTGAAGCGGATGTTTGAAGCAGTCGGTAAGAAAGTCATTTATCTGAAGAGGCTCAGTATGGGACCGCTTCAGCTGGATGAAACTTTGATGCCCGGCGAATACCGGGAATTGACAGAGAAAGAGAAGGATACACTATGCTCAGTGGAAAAAAAGCAGTAATTTTTGATATGGATGGGACGCTGACGGATTCCATGTGGATCTGGCCGGAAGTGGACCGGATCTTTTTAAAGAAATACCATCTGACCCCGCCGCCCGGATTCGCCAAGGCATTGGAGGGAAAAAGCTACACAGAGACCGCACAGTATTTTCTGGATGTATTTCCAGAGCTCTCCTGTTCGCTGGAAGATGTGCAAAAGGAGTGGATCGATATGACACTGCATCTGTATCAGACCCAAGTGGAGCTAAAGCCGGGGGCAAAAGGATTTCTGGAATTTTTAAAACAGGAGCAGATCCTGATGGGAATTGCTACGAGCAATGCAAAGGAGCTGGCTCTTGCCGCTCTGGACGCGCTGCAGATCCGGGAGTATTTTTCTTCTGTACGCACCGGATGTGAAGTGAAAAAAGGAAAGCCTGCACCGGATGTTTATCTGAAAGTGGCAGAGGACCTCGGTGTACAGCCGGAAGAGTGTCTGGTATTTGAAGATGTTCCAAAGGGGATCGAAGCCGGGCGCAATGCGGGAATGACAGTGTGTGCAGTGGATGATGCATTCTCGGCAAGTGATGAAAAAGAGAAAAAAGAAAAGGCGGACTATTTTATCCGCAGTTATGATGAGATCCAAGCAAAAACATATGAAAGATGTGGAGTATAAATACATGAGAGAAAGGTTTTTACCAATTTGCAGACAGGATATGAAAGACAGAGGATGGGACCGGGTTGATTTTGTCTATATTACCGGGGATGCGTATGTCGATCATCCATCTTTTGGTCCTGCTGTGATCACAAGACTTCTGGAATCCAGAGGCTATCGGATCGGGATCATTTCCCAGCCGGACTGGAAGGACAAAGACAGTGTGACCATATACGGAGAGCCAAGGCTTGCATTTTTAGTATCTGCCGGCAATATGGATTCCATGGTGAATCACTATTCTGTCTCCAAAAAGCGCAGAAAATCCGATGCCTATACGCCCGGAGGAGTGATGGGCAGGCGTCCGGATTATGCAACCGTGGTCTATGGAAACCTGATCCGTCAGACCTACAAACAGACGCCGGTTATTCTCGGCGGAATTGAAGCGAGCCTTCGAAGGCTTGCACACTATGATTACTGGTCTGACCGGCTGAAACGTTCCGTCCTTCTGGACTCCGGAGCAGATATGATTTCCTACGGGATGGGTGAACACTCGATCGTAGAGATTGCGGAAGCCCTGGATGCAGGAATTGCCGTGTCAGATATCACTTACATCAGCGGGACAACAGTCAAGACAAAATCTCTGGATTCGGTTTATGATGCCGTGATGCTTCCGTCTTTTGAAGAATTAAAAGCGGACAGGCTTTCTTATGCCAGAAGTTTTTACACCCAGTACTGTAATACGGATCCATTTTCCGGAAAACGTCTGGTCGAACCGTATTCCGAACATTTATATGTGGTACAGAACCCTCCGGCAAAACCGCTGACACAGATGGAGATGGATGATGTCTATGCACTGCCGTTTACCCGCTGTGCCCATCCGGATTATGAAAAACTGGGAGGAGTTCCGGCGACCGCAGAGATCAAGTTCAGTCTGATCAGCAACAGGGGCTGTTTTGGCGGATGCAGCTTCTGCGCACTGACCTTCCACCAGGGGCGGATCGTACAGACACGAAGTCACGAATCTCTGCTGCAGGAGGCAAAGGAGATCACGCAGGATCCTGATTTTAAGGGATATATCCATGATGTGGGCGGACCGACTGCAAATTTCCGGCATCCATCCTGTGAAAAGCAGATGACCAAAGGCGTGTGTAAGACAAAGCAGTGTCTGTTCCCGACACCTTGCAAAAACCTGAATGCAGATCACAAAGACTATGTAGCACTTCTGCGAAAGCTGAGAAAAGTTCCGAAAGTGAAGAAAGTCTTTATCCGTTCCGGAATTCGTTTCGACTATCTGCTGGCGGACGCAGATGATACGTTTTTGAAAGAATTATGTGAGTATCATGTCAGCGGACAGTTAAAGGTGGCACCGGAACACGTTTCAGATCCGGTTCTTTCTATGATGGGAAAACCGGCCAACAATGTGTATGAGACCTTTACGAAAAAGTTTTATGCCATGAACCAGAAAATCGGAAAAGAGCAATATCTGGTGCCGTATCTGATGTCCTCTCATCCGGGATCGACGTTAAAAGAAGCAGTGGAACTGGCAGAATACTGCAGAGATCTTGGATATATGCCGGAGCAGGTGCAGGATTTCTATCCGACTCCGTCTACAATTTCTACCTGTATGTACTATACCGGTGTGGATCCGCGGACAATGAAACCGGTCTATGTTCCGAAAAATCCGCATGAGAAAGCCCTGCAGAGAGCGTTGATCCAGTATCGGAATCCGGAAAACTATGATCTGGTTGCAGAGGCGCTGAAAAAAGCCGGCAGAACAGATCTGATCGGATTTGAAAAGAATTGTCTGATCCGCCCGCGCAGATTGAAAAAGGAACAGCCTGTCAAAACGGGCAGACCAAAACAGAAGAAAAAGACCATACGGAATGTACAGAAAAAGAAGACAGAAAAGAGGCGTGGAAGATGAAAATTGCAGTGATCACCGGGGCATCCTCCGGTATGGGGCGGGAGTTTGTCCGCCAGATTCCGCATTTCTATATGAACCTGGATGAATTGTGGATCATTTCACGCAGAAAAGACCGACTGGAAGCGATCGCGAAGACCTGTTCGGTTCCGGTCCGCATCTTTGCAGGAGATCTGACAGATTCGATGTTTCTTCAAACGGTCAAAGATACACTGCAGCGTCTAAGACCCGATATCCGGATGCTGGTGAATGCAGCAGGCTTCGGAAAAAGCGGTACTGTTTTGGATATCGCAAAAGAAGAGTGGCCCGCACAAAGTGAGATGGTGCGTCTCAACTGCGAGGCATTGACAAACATGACGCTTTTGTGTGCGCCCTATCTGTCACAAGGAAGTCGGATCCTGCAGATTGCATCTGCTGCGGCATTTGCTCCGCAGCCCCAGTTTGCGGTTTATGCAGCCACCAAATCTTATGTACTCAGCTTTTCCAGAGCTCTTGGCGCAGAGTGGAAGAAAAAAGGAATCTATGTCACTGCAGTCTGCCCGGGACCTGTGGACACAGAATTTTTTGAGCGGTGCGGGCAACCTGAAAATCCGCTCAAAAAAATGACAATGGCAAAGGCTCCAAACGTAGTAAAACAGGCACTTCTGGATGCGAGACGAAAAAAAGCAGTCTCAATCTTCGGGTTCTGGATGAGGGCACTGTACATACTGGTCAGGATCGTTCCGGTCAGTTGGATTTTAAACGTACAGACCATTGGAAAAAAGTAGGAGAGAAGAACAAATGAAGCGAATCGAAAAAGGAACTCCAGGTTATCTGGATTATAAGAAAAAAGTAGAAATCATCCGGACTGTGATTTATTTTCTGCTCGTAGCTGCCATTTTTACACTGGGCTACGTACAGACAAAAACAAGAAGCAATCTTCTGACAGTGGTGGCAATTCTTGGCTGTCTTCCTGCCGCAAAAGCGCTGGTGGGAGTTATCACCAGGTTTCCTTATGCTTCTGTAGATCAGAAGCTGGTTCATGAGGTTGATACAAAAGCACCGCATACGACCAGAGTATACGATCTTGTCCTGACAACCCGTGAAAAAATCATGCCGGTGGAGTGTGTGGTGATCTCCAACGGAACGGTATTTGGATACACAGACAGCAAAAAGGTCGATTTAAACGTCCTTTCCAAACATATCAGGGATATGATGACGCAGAATCGTCTTTCGTATTCCACTGTGAAATTTTATCAGGATTATAAGGTTTTTCTCTCCAGGATCGAAGGACTGGAATCGATCGCCATGGTAGAAAATGCCAAAATAAACGGAGAGGAAGAAGCGCAGACCAGACAGCTTCTTTTAAACCTCTCCATGTAATGAGGAGTTACAAAACATGCAGGAAATCAAGATTACAGAACAGGAAGCCGGGCAGCGGTTTGACAAGCTGCTTTGCAAATACTTAAATAAAGCCCCGAAGAGTTTTTTGTACAAAATGCTCCGGAAAAAAAATATTACGCTGAACGGGAAAAAGGCGTCCGGCAATGAAAAGCTGGCAAAGGGCGACTGTGTAAAATTATTTTTATCAGATGAAACGATCCAAAAATTTTCGGAAGCGTTTTCCGGCTATACAAATGTCAGTCTGGACATTCTCTATGAGGATGCGGATATTATTCTGATCAATAAGCCTGTGGGGATGCTCTCCCAGAAAGCAGCAAGGTCAGACGAGTCTTTGGTGGAGCATCTGATTTCTTATCTGATCCAGAGCCATGCACTGACAGAGGAGGATCTCCGGACATTCAGACCTTCCATCTGCAACCGTCTGGACCGCAATACAAGCGGAATTGTAGCGGCAGGGAAAAGCATGGCAGGACTGCAGTCACTCAGCCAGATGTTTCATGACCGCACCATTGGAAAATATTATCTCTGCCTGACAGCGGGAATCATCGAAAAACCGAGCCGGGTAGAAGGATGGCTTTTTAAGGACGAGCGCACCAACAAAGTAGAAATACTGTTTCAGGAAAGACCTGGAAGTGCACGGATCATCACCGAATACCGTCCGATAAAGTCCCATGACGGTGTAACGCTTTTAGAAGTGCATCTGATCACCGGAAAGACCCACCAGATTCGTGCCCATCTGGCTTCGGTCGGACATCCGCTGATTGGAGACCACAAATACGGAGCATCGCAGATCAACCGGGAATACGAGCAGAAATATCACTTGCAGTCACAGCTTCTTCATGCTGCCAGACTGCAGTTTCCGGTATGTACGCAAACCTTATGCAACGTATCCAAGAAAGAGTTTACAGCGCCGCTTCCGAAACAGTTTTACAGGATTGCAGCCGAAAAAGGGGTGTTGTAATGGGAACCTGGAATTCAAGGGGACTTCGTGGTTCTACCCTGGAAGATATGATCAATTACACAAATACCCGGTATGAAGAAATGGGACTGGCGCTGATCCAGAAGGTGCCGACCCCGATCACTCCGGTTCGGATTGACAAGGAACGGCGTCATATCACACTTGCCTATTTTGACAAGGTCAGCACCGTGGATTATATCGGAGCTGTTCAGGGAATTCCCATTTGTTTTGACGCAAAAGAGTGTGCCGCAGATACATTTCCGCTTCAGAATGTTCACGAGCATCAGGTTTCTTTTATGGAGAAGTATGAAAAACAGCAGGGGATTTCTTTTCTGATTATTTATTACAGTCAGAAAGAAACGTTGTATTACATGAGATTTGAAGAACTTTTGAAATTCTGGAAACGGGCACAGTCCGGCGGGCGCAAAAGTATCCGGTTTGAAGAACTTTCCCCGGAATATTTTATGGCTTTGAAAAATCATTGTTTTGTCCCGTATCTGGATTATATTCAAAAAGATTTGGATGACAGGGATTGACAGAAGAAATGAAAGTTCGTATAATTACAGAATGATTTAATGTATTAGCATAGTAAAGTGAAAGGGTGTTATGAATTATGGAACAAAAGTTACATACTCCCGAAGGAGTTCGAGATATTTACAGTAATGAATGCAGAGCAAAGCTGGCAGTACAGGATAAACTTCATCAGGTGCTGCATCTTTACGGATATCAGGATATTCAGACTCCGACTTTTGAATATTTTGATGTGTTCCGCAAAGAGATCGGAACGATTTCATCCAGAGAGCTGTATAAGTTTTTTGACCGGGAGGGGGATACACTGGCACTTCGGCCGGATATCACTCCTTCGATCGCAAGAGCGGCAGCAACCCTGTTTGAGACCGAAGACTTTCCGATCCGTCTTTGTTATGTGGGAAGTACCTTTATCAATCACAGCAGTTATCAGGGACGCTTAAAAGAGAGTACACAGCTTGGTGCTGAGCTGATCGGAATCGATTCTGTGGAAGCAGATGCCGAGATGATCGCCATGGTCGTAGATGGTCTGAAAAAAGTAGGACTCAAAGAATTTCAGGTGAATATCGGGCATGTGGATTTTCTGCAGAGCCTCATGGAAGCTACAGGACTTTCAAAAGAGCAGCAGGAAGAAATCTATAATCTGATCGCAAACCGGAATTTCTTTGGAGTCGAGGAACTCTTAGAGCAGGCGGATGCCTCCCCGGAATTAAAAGAGACGTTCCGTCTGCTTCCGGAGTTCGCAGGAGATGTGGATGTGCTGAAAAAGGCCGTTGAGCATGCACCTACCGATCAGGCAAAACAAGCGGTGGGACGGCTTTTGAAGATTTATAAACTGCTTGCATTGTATGGGGCTGATGATTATGTGACCTTTGATCTGAGTATGAGCGGTCATTATGGATACTATACCGGGATTGTATTTCGGGCCTATACTTACGGAACCGGTGATGCCATTGTGACAGGCGGACGTTATGACCATCTTCTGGAAAAGTTTGGAAAGCAGACGCCGTCGATCGGATTTGCCATTATCATTGATGAGCTGCAAAACGCTCTGTCCAGACAGAAGATCACTGTGGAGACCGGTCACAACAATCTCATCGTCTATACCGATGCCACAGAAAAATGGGCCATTGCACTGGCAAAAGATTTCCGTGAAAAAGGAAAATACATGGAACTTTTGAAACGGACTGAGGAAGATTCAAAAGAGACCTTTATCGCTTACGGAAAACGGACACATGCGGTCAGCATGCTGTATTTGAACGAGAATCTGACGATTGACATGGTAAACCTCTCTACCGGAGAAGAAAAGAAGGTAAATGCCAGAAAAAAAGCGAAAGCGAGGGAGAACAGATGAAATATTTAACCTTTGCCCTGACCAAGGGACGCCTGGCAAGTAAAACACTGGAGATGCTGGAACAGCTTGGAATCACCTGTGAAGAAATGAAAGAGAAGGATTCCAGAAAACTGGTGTTTGTCAATGAAGAATTAAAATTAAAGTTTTTCCTCGCAAAAGGGCCGGATGTTCCGACTTATGTCGAATATGGAGCAGCAGATATCGGAGTTGTCGGCAAAGATACGATCGTGGAAGAAGGACGCAACGTACATGAGGTACTGGATCTTGGATTCGGCTCCTGCAGAATGTGTGTATGCGGGCCACAGGATGCCAAAGAGCTTTTGGAGCATCGTGAGGTGATCCGCGTGGCAACCAAATACCCAAAGATCGCAAAGGACTATTTTTATAATAAGAAGCATCAGACCGTAGAGATCATCAAGATGAACGGCTCCATTGAGCTGGCACCGATCGTCGGGCTTTCTGAAGTGATCGTTGATATTGTGGAGACGGGATCCACCTTAAAGGAAAACGGACTGACGGTGCTTGAAGTAGTGTGTCCGCTTTCTGCGCGCATGATCGTAAATCCAGTCAGCATGCGGATGGAGAATGACCGGATCCGTGATCTGATTGGAAGGATCCGAAATCTTTTGGAGGGGGAAACAGTATGAGAATTGAACGATTAGATGAAACAACTAGAAAAAATCTGCTCGAAGATCTGCTCAAAAGAAGTCCCAACAGTTATGGAACGTATGAAGCAAGTGTCCGCGAGATTCTGGATGAAGTAAAAAACAGACGTGACGAAGCCGTGTTCGCTTATACGGAAAAATTTGACGGTGCAGCACTTAATGCGGATAATATTCAGGTAACAGAAGAAGAGATTCAAAAAGCCTATTCCCAGGTGGATTCCTCTCTTCTGAATGTCATCCGAAAATCACTGAAAAATATCGAATCCTATCATGCAAAACAGATGCAGTACAGTTGGTTTGACAGCAAACCGGACGGTACGATCCTAGGACAGAAAGTGACGCCGCTTCAAAGGGTTGGTGTGTATGTACCGGGAGGAAAGGCTGTTTATCCGTCTTCTGTTCTGATGAATATCGTTCCCGCAAAAGTGGCTGGTGTGGATGAGATCATTATGGTCACGCCGCCGGGAAAAGACGGTAAAGTCAATCCGGCAACGCTGGTTGCGGCAAAGGAAGCGGGTGTGGATGCAGTCTATAAAGTGGGCGGTGCACAGGCAATCGCAGCACTTGCTTATGGAACCGAGAGCATCCCGAAAGTGGATAAGATCGTGGGACCGGGCAATATCTATGTAGCACTTGCCAAAAAAGCAGTGTACGGTCATGTCAGCATTGATTCGATCGCAGGACCGAGTGAGATCCTTGTTCTTGCAGATGAGACTGCCAATCCACGTTACGTGGCAGCGGATCTTCTGTCCCAGGCAGAACATGATGAGCTGGCATCTGCAATTCTTGTGACGACCAGTGAAGAACTGGCAGAAGAAGTATCCCGGGAAGTGGACGGATTTGTAAAAGAGCTCTCCAGAGGCGAGATCATTCAGAAATCTCTGGATAACTATGGGCATATTCTGATCGCCGAGACGCTGGATGACGCGATCGACGCTGCAAACGAAATCGCATCTGAGCATCTGGAAATCGTGACAAAAGATGCATTTACCGTGATGACCAAGATTCGCAATGCGGGTGCCATCTTTATCGGAGAATACAGCAGTGAGCCTCTTGGAGATTATTTTGCAGGACCAAATCATGTCCTTCCGACAAACGGGACTGCCAAATTCTTCTCTCCGTTGTCTGTAGATGACTTTTTGAAAAAATCCAGCATTATTTCTTACTCAAAAGAAGCACTGGAAGCCGTACATCAGGACATCGAGCAGTTTGCAAAAGCAGAACAGCTCACGGCACATGCAAACTCCATCCATGTCCGCTTTGAAAAGAGGGATTAAAAATGAAGCAGCGCGCAGCAACAATCGAACGAAAAACAAAAGAGACGGACATTTCTCTGACGATCAATCTGGATGGAACCGGGGAAAATGAGATTGCAACCGGAATTCCGTTTTTTGATCATATGCTGAATGGATTTGCCAGACATGGTCTGTTTGATCTGAAGGTGCACGTAACAGGAGATCTGGAGGTGGATTCCCATCATACGATCGAGGATACCGGCATTGTATTGGGGCAGGCAATCGCAGCAGCACTGGGAGAAAAGAAAGGAATCAAGCGTTACGGAAGCTTTCTGCTTCCGATGGACGAGACACTCGCCATGTGTGCAGTAGACTTATCCGGTCGCCCTTACCTGAATTATCAGGCAGAGTTTACAGTGGAAAAACTGGGAACTCTGGATACAGAAATGATCCGTGAATTCTTTTATGCAGTCTCTTACAGCGCAGCGATGAACCTGCATTTAAAGATCGTAGACGGAGGGAACAATCACCATATGGCAGAAGCCTTGTTCAAGGCATTTGGAAAGGCTCTGGATATGGCAACCATGGAGGAACCACGTATGAACGGGGTATGGTCTACGAAAGGCAGCTTATAAAGGAGAACAAAACGATGAGTTATAAAAGATTGATCCCCTGTATCTTTATTTACAAGGGAAAAGCAATAAAATGGTTTGATGATAAAGAAGTCGTCTCAGACGATGTGATCGGGCTTGCAAAGCAGTACTGTGACAAAGGGGCAGATGAGCTGATCGTATTCGATCTGTCCAATACGGATGACGAGCATGATGAAGCGATCGATCTGATGAAAAAAGTAAACCGTGCCATCAGTATTCCAATGGTTGCAGGCGGAAATGTACGCAGACAGGAAGACGTGAAAAAGATTCTGTACACCGGTGCAAAACGGGCAATCCTGAATTTTTCCAAACCGCTGTCGTTTGAACTGATCGAAGAAGTATCCAAACGATTTGGAAAAGAACGGATCGCAGTATCTTTAAATGATTTTGATGCTTTGTTCAAACAGCAGCATCTGATCGACAAATTCAGTTCCGAGATTATTTTCATGCATCGCCTGGATCTGCTTTCTGTGATGAATATCACAGAGATTCCGTGCGTTGTTCTGACTGATACAATGGAACAGGAAGAGATTTTAAAAATCTTAAAATGCAAGGGTGTCAAGGGCGTTTCCGGTATGCTGATCAGCGAACCTGCACTTGATATCGATGCATTCAAAAATCATTGCATTTCTGAAGGAATTCAGATGACTTCTCTGGAAAGTACGATGAGTTTTTCTGATTTCACGCTGAATACGGACGGACTTCTTCCAGTTGTTGTACAGGATTATAAGACCAACGAGGTTCTGATGATGGCCTACATGAATGAAGAAGCATTTGAGCATACACTCAAATCTGGAAAAATGACCTATTACAGCAGAAGCAGACAGTGCCGCTGGGTAAAAGGAGAAACCTCCGGACATTATCAGTATGTAAAGGCGCTGTCAGCCGACTGTGACAACGATACGTTGCTGGCCAAGGTAGAGCAGATCGGAGTGGCCTGCCATACCGGAAATCATACCTGCTTTTATCGGCAGATTGTAGGAAATGAGTACGATTCTAAAAATCCGCTTCAGGTTTTTGAATCTGTATATGCAACGATTGCAGACAGAAAGCAGCATCCGAAGGAAGGATCTTATACCAACTATCTGTTTGATAAGGGGATTGACAAGATTCTGAAAAAGGTGGGAGAAGAAGCAACAGAGATCGTGATCGCTGCCAAGAATCCGAACCCGGAAGAGATCAAATATGAGATTTCTGATTTTCTGTATCATGCCATGGTACTCATGGTGGAACGCGGTGTCACATGGGAAGATATCGTAAAAGAACTGGCAGACAGATAAGTTCTAGTTCTTAAAAAAAAGACATATGATGGGGGTAAGAAGCCCGTCATATGTCTTTTTTACAGGAGGAACCTTTATGAACGAATCAGAAGCACGCCGAAGAGAACTGCTCAGACAGACACGCAGACTTTATCATGAGACAGGCAGAAGCACGCCTGTGATTCATCCGAGATATGGAAATCTTACAACTTCTGTCACAGAGGACGATGCAGCAGAGGATCACTCTTTTTTGTTTCGTCTGGGACTTTCCATCCTTTGTTTTGCCTGTTTTGTCTGGATGGATTATGGCAAGATCGAGGTGGCAGAAGTCAACAGCGGCAGGATCTTAAATGGGATTGAGAAGCAGATTACACCGAAGGAAATGAAAGAAGAATTAATTCAGGTATGGAAAGCATTGTAGGAATGTGGTATTCTGTTACCGGAGGTTGAACTATGGCATACCAAAGAAGAAAAAGAAGATTTGACAGAAAAAAGGTCGTTCTGGTAGAACGAACGATCTGTATCCTGATTTTGCTCGCTTTGCTGGCACTTGCAGGACGGTGGATCGCAGGACAGCTGTCAAAAGAAGATTCGCAGAAAAAAAAGCAGACAAAGACGCAGACTGATAATACGGCTCAAAAGGAAGATAAAACTGAAGCGGAAAATACGCAGACTCCGGTCTATGATTTCGTATGCAGTGACGGCACCTTATCAGCAGAATTTCAGCAGACACTCTCTGATCGTGCAAAAGAAGATAAAAAAGTACAAAAGATTCTTGCAGATTCCCGCAATTATCCGGTGAGTATGCTGGAGCTTCTGGCAAAAAATGCAGAGACAACAGATTTCGTGGCAGATTATCCGGAGAAGAAAGATGAGGCACCTGCTGAATCCATCGGAGAAGTAAAAGAAGGTGAGATTCCGCTCTTGATCCAGTGGGATGAACGGTGGGGGTATATTCATTATGGAGATGGAATCATAGCGAACAGTGGATGTGGTCCGACAGCGCTTGCTATGGTAGCTGCAGGACTCACCGGAGATAACAGTATTACCCCGTATAAGATCGCATCCTATGCAGGCGCCAACGGATATTATGTGGCAGGCTCCGGAAGCAGCTGGAGTCTGATGACGGAAGCCGCTTTGAATTTTGGAGTAGCAGGAACAGAGATTGCATTGTCAGAAAGCTCTGTCACAGAAGAATTGAATGCAGGACATCCGATCATCTGCAGTATGAAGCAGGGCGATTTCACAACAGACGGACATTTTATCGTGCTGACAGGCATGGCAGACGGTAAGATTCAGGTGCATGATCCAAACAGTAAAGAACGAAGCAGCCGTACCTGGGATTATGCGACACTGGAACCACAGATTGAGAATTTGTGGAGTTTTACGAAATTATAATATTTTTTACGCAGGAGATGTAACAGCATGAAATTAAAAAACACAGTCCGGGAATTTGCAGTGATCACATTTGCCATGCTGATTGTATCGGCAGCCGTTTATTTTTTTATGGTTCCCAGTAAAATCGTCATGGGAAGTATTTCCGGTCTGGCGCTGGTATTTTCCCAGCTCACCGGGATTTCCATGTCGATCCTTACGTTCTTTCTAAATGCCATTTTGCTTGTGATCGGATTTTTGCTGATTGGGAAGGATTTTGGGGCGAAGACAATTTACACTTCGATCCTGCTTCCAATCTTTCTCTGGATCTTTGAACGATTGATTCCGGTCACAGAATCCGTTACAGGCAATCAGGTATTTGATCTTGTTACGTATACTCTGATCGTAGCGCTTGGACAGGCCATGTTGTTTCATGTCAATGCCTCTTCCGGCGGGTTAGATATTGTGGCAAAAATTCTCAATAAATTTGCACACATGGAACTTGGAAAAGCTGTCATGCTGTCCGGATTTGTAACAGCAATGACATCTATCCTGGTGTATGACGTACCGACACTCATTGTCAGTCTGCTTGGAACGTATGCAAACGGTATGGCTGTGGATTATTTTATTGATGGATTTAATAAGCGAAAACGGGTGTGCATCATTTCTGATGATTATAAGGAAATACAGAATTATATCATCCATGATCTGAAACGCGGTGCCACCCTCTATGTCGCCCAGGGCGCTTATGATGAAAAACACCGTACAGAACTTGTGACGATTCTTGCACAGCAGGAGTACCGGCTGCTTCTCAACTATCTGCACACCACAAAAAAGGACGTGTTTGTAACCGTTTCAACTGTCAATGAAGTGATCGGACAGTGGAATGCAAAGTAACAGGAAAACAAAAGCAAATCAATCCCCCACACCGAAATCGGTTTTTTCATACAGGACTTCCACAGACGGATCTTCCAGAAGGTCGGCATATTTTTGCATAAACCAGTCAACCAGTTCCTGATCCCGTTTGACGTCCGTGCTGTTGTTCGTAAACACATTGACAGTTCCCAATTCAAAATGTGTCTTTAACATCCGAATATCATAATCGATCATTTCTTTTGTCTGGCCTTTGATGCCGACCATCAGGCAGGGTGAATCAAAGTATTTGCGGACTTCTTCCGGAGAGTCAAAATCTGCATGCTTATTTAAATACTCCTCCCGGAAGGTTTTATCAAATGTTTCCACACCAATTTTAAAAGTAATGGGAATTCCCATATAATCCCGCATTTTCTGCAGATGTTTCCGGTACATCCAGTGGGATTCAAAAAACAGACGGTGGATCTGCTTTTCCGCAATAATTTCTTTGATCATTTTCAGAGTCTCTTCGGGAAGCTCAAAACAGCTTCCCGAATTGATGACTTCCAATACACCGAGTTCTCCGGTGACATGGGAGAGGACTTCCTGATTCAGAGCGTTCATTTCCTGAACATCCCGTGAATTATCCTCAATATAATCACAGAAACGGCATTTTCCCCAGGCACAGGGTCTGCCTTTTAACAGCACGATTTCCCGCGGATTTTTATTTGTAATCTTATTGTATCTTTCCATGAATATTCTCCTTACTTATTTACTGCTGCTTTAACGGAAGAAGGAAGCAGTGCCAGAAGTACGGCTGTCAGTGCCAGAACGATCGCTCTGTCTGCATAGTCGGTCAATCCCTGAACCATGCATACACTTGCAGTCAGCCCCAGACCAAGATGATGGAACAGCTGCACCAGAAGTGTAGATCCGGACGAGGTGATTCCACCGAATACGATTGCAGTAATAGAAGAGCTGACCAGCGTTCCCGGAATACTGATCATTCCGGCTCCAAACAGGATTTTTCCCAGATCTTTTCCGCCATGAGGCGGTATTTTCCGGAAAACAAAACCGGCCATACATCCGGTGATCATCTGGACCGGAAGGTAATAAAGCGCGTAAATATCAGTTGTCACGCCTCCGATCAGATTACTGACGATTCCGGGAATCATTCCATAAAAAGGTCCCATCACAGCGGCCGCAAACACCGTTCCAAAAGAATCCAGATAAATCGGAAGGCGAAGCAGCAGTGCGATCTGACCTCCGATCAGGTTGATCACCGAACAAAGGGCGAGGATACAAAGTTTATTGGTTGAAAATTTTCTCATAATACGTCTCCTTTCATGATCTGTTCCAGCATGGGCAGGCTTGTTTTGTCTGGTACACCAAGAACTCTGTCAAAAAACATCTGCATAAATGACAATGGAGATGTCCTGGTCAGAATATAGCTGTTTTTATGTCCTTTCCAGAAGTCAAATCTGTCTACAACGCTCTGTCCGATACACAGACCTTCCGTTGCAATTCTCGTACAGGCTTCCATTCCGCTGCAGAGAGTACGGTCGATAAAGTAAGCGACTGCAAGCGGATCATTGATGACACAGCCGATGATTCCTTCCTGTTTCCAGTGAAAATCAAAATAGAACCGGGTAATATTTCGGATACGTTCGCCCATCTGCGGATTCACACAACACATATATTCTAAAATGTCAGGAGTCAGGACGATTTTTCTTGTCACATCCAGTCCCACCATGTGAATCTGTTTGTCCTGTAAAACAGGCAGTTCTTCAAATGCACGATATACAATTTCTGCGGCATGCGGATCGCACCAGTAGTTGTACTCTGCGACCGGAGAGCAGTTTCCATGGCTCTGGCAGCTGCCGCCCATACTGATCAGTTCTCCAAGACCGGCAAGACTTTCAGGATCATTTTGAACCAGTCTGGCCAGGTTTGTCAGAGGTCCCAGAGCAATGATCGAAACCGGCTCCTCCTTTTGGGCAGCTTCATGCAGTGTACGGGCAAGAAAGCCCACACCATCCGTATTGATTGTTCCATCTGTGATTTCGGGGTAATGAGATTCGCCGAGACCGTCTTCCCCGTGGGTATCCATAGCATCCACATAAGGACGGACAAGCGGCAGTTCTTCTCCAAGATAAACAGGAATGTCCGGTCGGTTCATCCAGTGCAGAACTTTTTGCGCATTTGACGCGCCTTTTTTTGCCGGTACATTTCCAGAGACAACTGTGATCCCTAAAATCTCAAGTTCCGGTGATCGCAGCGCCAGCATCAGGGCGAGTGCGTCATCGATCCCGGGATCGCAGTCAATGATGACTTTTTTTGCATTCATTCTCCAATCTCCTTTACTTTTTTATTCCGTGGCAAAGACCACCTTACGAGATACTTGGTTTTTTATACTGGGAAGTTCACGAACCAGTCCAGAGGGCAAAATGCACCTCTGATTTGATAAATGCGAGGTAGAGTATAGCATACCGGAATCTGACTGTACAGAGTTTTCGGGAAAATAATTGAAAAAAATTCACGTAAAGTTCATGTTTATCCTGTATGCTATTGGAAGGAACGCATGATAAGGAGGGATTTCATGTCCAACACAACGAAACAGGCCCTGGAAGCATCTTTAAAGAAAGTAATGCTTCAAAAACCTCTGGACAAGATTACGATTTCTGATATTACATCGGATTGCGGAATCAGCAGGATGGCTTTTTATTATCACTTTAAAGATATTTACGATCTGGTTGAATGGTCCTGTCTGGAGGATGCAAAAAGAGCGCTGCAGGGGAAAAAGACCTATGATACATGGCAGGAAGGCATCCTGCAGATTTTTGAAGCAGTTTTGGAAAACAAGCCGTTTATTCTCAATGCATACCATTCTGTCAGCAGGGAACAGATTGAAAATTATCTGTTTCATCTGACCTATGATCTGCTGAAAGCAGTTGTGGAAGAGAAAACAGCCGGAATGCAGATTCGGGAGGAACAGAAAGAATTTATCGCAAATTTTTACAAATATAGTTTTGTGGGAATCATGCTGGACTGGATCAAACAGGGCATGAAGGAGGACTACAGTGAAATTGTAGACAATATGGCGCTGACGCTACATGGCAGTATTACGAATTCCGTCCAGAATTTTTTATCAAAAACCGATCCGTGATAAAAATTTTATCAAACGTCCTGATTTGTAAATTGAATTTCATGAATAAAAATCATAGTATATGGGCAGAAACAAATATATCCGATCTGAATCGGACGACATTTCTGGAAAGGTGGTCATTACTATGGCAAAAAAACACGTTGGGATTGGAATTGCTGCGATCGCTGCAGGTGCAGGAGCTGCCACATATATGAAGAAAAAATCTCAGAAAAAGCAAAAGAAGGCGCAGATGGATGCCCGGTATCAGGATTACCGGAACACAGAACGCGGAAAACAGGTGAAAAATAAAAAAGGGATCTATTATTCAAATGGAAATTATGAAGCATTTGCCAGACCGGAAAAACCGGAGGGGGTGGAAGAGAAGAGTGCTTATATCGTAGGAAGCGGGCTCGCCTCTCTTGCAGCTGCCTGCTTCCTGGTAAGAGACGGACAGATGGCGGGAGATCATATCCATATCCTGGAAGCAATGGATATTGCAGGAGGCGCATGTGACGGTATCTTCGATCCGACCAGAGGTTACGTGATGCGCGGAGGACGTGAGATGGAAAATCATTTCGAATGTCTGTGGGATCTGTTCCGCAGTATTCCGTCGCTGGAAGTGCCGAATGCATCCGTTTTGGATGAGTTTTACTGGTTGAACAAGCACGATCCGAATTACTCTCTTTGCCGGGCAACTGTCAATCGCGGAGAAGATGCCCATACAGACGGCAAATTTAATTTAAGCCAGAAGGGCTGCATGGAGATCATGAAGCTGTTCCTGACTCCGGATGAAGATCTGTATGATAAGACGATCGAGGATGTTTTTGATGAAGAAGTCTTTGACTCTACATTCTGGCTTTACTGGAGAACGATGTTTGCTTTTGAAAACTGGCACAGTGCACTGGAGATGAAGCTGTATTTCCAGAGATTCATTCATCATATTGCAGGACTGCCGGATTTCAGCGCTTTGAAATTCACAAGATACAATCAATATGAATCTCTGATTCTTCCTATGCAGAAATATCTGGAAGCAGCAGGTGTTGATTTTCAGTTTCATACCGAAGTAACGAACGTCGTATTTGAGAGAAAAGACGGAAAGAAGGTAGCTTCGGCCATTGAATGCAAAGTCAATGGTGTGGAGAAAGGAATCCTTCTGACTGAGAAAGATCTGGTATTTGTGACAAACGGAAGCTGTACAGAAGGAACTGTCTACGGAGATCATCATCACGCACCGAACGGAGATGCAGAAGTCCGTACAAGCGGCTGCTGGTCACTCTGGAAAAATATTGCCAGACAGGATCCGGCCTTTGGACATCCGGAGAAGTTCTGTTCTGATATTTCAAAGACTAACTGGGAATCTGCTACGATCACAACGCTGGATGATAAGATTATTCCTTATATTACAAATATCTGCAAACGGGATCCACGCAGTGGAAACGTTGTGACCGGAGGAATTGTAAGCTGTAAAGACTCCAAGTGGCTGATGAGCTGGACGATCAACCGTCAGGGACAGTTCAAACAGCAGGATCCGGAAAAAGTATGCGTCTGGGTTTACGGACTTTTCACGGATGTTCCTGGAGATTATATCAAAAAACCGATGAAAGACTGTACCGGAGAGGAGATTACGGCAGAATGGCTGTATCACATCGGCGTGCCGACAGATGAGATTCCGGAACTCGCAAAAAACAGTGCACTTTGTGTACCGACGATGATGCCTTATATTACAGCATTCTTTATGCCGAGAACAAAAGGAGACCGGCCGGATGTCATTCCGGATGGCTGCATCAATTTCGCATTTCTCGGACAGTTTGCAGATACGCCGAGAGATACCGTATTTACGACAGAATATTCTGTCCGTACAGCAATGGAAGCTGTCTATGGACTGCTCGGTGTAGACCGCGGGGTACCGGAAGTGTGGGGCAGTGTGTATGATGTACGAGAACTTTTAGACAGTTCCGTTAAATTGATGGACGGAAGATCTCCGCTGGAGATTGAACTGCCGGGACCGCTCAATGCATTGAAAAAACCATTGATACGGATCGTAAAAGGAACTGTGATTGAAAAACTGCTGAGAGATCATGATATTTTAAGGGACAGTATGTTTTAAACAGCAAAAATATGCGATTCTACCGACAGTCGATTGCCAAAAATTCAGGGATTCTTTATACTGAAAACATCAAAACAATAGGGAGTGATGTTTTTCATGTATGAAATTGACAATCAAAAGTTTGGGAGATTTGTAGCAGCGCTGAGAAAAGAAAAAGGTTACACACAGAAGGAACTGGCAGAAAAACTGTTTCTTTCTGATAAGGCGATATCAAAATGGGAACGTGGAGTTTCCCATAGTTAAAGATACCACACCAAATATGATGAACCCACGCTTATACACTACCAGCTATAATAAACCGCAAGGACAGCAATTTGATACTGCTGTCCTTTCTTTTATAAAATTGCAGTACACAGAAAAAAGCTGTAAAATGATAAATATATTTGTCCTTGTAACAATTCGCGGACATTTGCCTGTTATACTATCTGCAAAAAGCAAAGGAAGTGAGAATATGAAGCAGATTTTAATTGTCGAGGACGACAGTTTTTTGAATAAGATGTTGGCCTATAACCTGACCGCAGACGGCTACGGCGTGACTTCTGCCCTAAATGCCAGAACCGCAGCTGACGCCATCCGCCAGCGGGAATTTGATCTGGTGCTGCTGGACATCAACCTGCCGGATGGGAACGGTTTTGAGCTATGCAAGCTGATAAAGCCCCAGCACCCGGACACCATAGTAATCTTTCTGACCGCTAACGATCAGGAGAGCGACCAGATACAAGGTTATGAGGTGGGTGCGGTGGACTACATCACAAAGCCCTTTGTAATCGGAGCTTTGCAGCGGAAAATCAAAGCCATGTTCGCCATGCTGGAACACCACAAACCAGCCAAGGATATTTACGATGACGGGCGGCTGTTTCTGGACTTCTCGGAGCAGACGGCTTCCTTAAACGGCAAGCCCCTGACCCTATCCCCGATGGAGTACAAAATGTTGAACCTGTTTCGTAAAAATCCCCGGCAAGTGCTGACCCGTGGGCAGCTTTTGGAAAAGCTGTGGGATATAGACGAAAGGTTTGTGGACGAACACACCCTGACAACCTCCATCAGCCGGATTCGCAGCAAGATCGAATCTGACGGCGGCGCACCCTACATCAAGACCGTTTACGGCATGGGCTATCAATGGACGGGAGGTGAGGCAAAATGAAGTTTCAAAACCTATCGGTAAAGCGGCTGTTTGGCCGGGTGGCAATAGGGCTTGCCCTCTCCATGTCCGGGATCACCATAGCCCTTTTTCTTGTGACAAAACAGACGGCGGTGTTGCTGACGGGCGGGGCGCTGCTGCTGTGCGCTCTTGTGGGGATTTTTGTACTGACACAGGCGTTTGGAAAACGGTTGTCACAGTTTACCGCTGACCTGTGCCAGACTTTAGACCACATGATCGCCGGGAATGAAGCGCCCCAGCGCCCAGAGGACAGCGAAACCCAGCTTGCCAGAATCGGACACCGGCTGGCAAGGCTCTACCAGATCATGCAGGAGAACCGCCGCCGGGTGGACGAGGAGCGGCAGGAATTACAGACCCTTGTATCGGATATTTCCCATCAAGTGAAAACGCCGGTAAGCAATCTGAAAATGGCGACGGACACGCTGCTGGAAAAGCCTATGACCGAGGCGGAGCGCACCGACTTTATCCGGGGAATCCGCAGCCAGACGGATAAGCTGGACTTTCTCTTTCAGGCCCTTGTGAAAACCTCCCGGCTGGAAACAGGCGTGATCCAGTTGGACAAGAAACTGGGTCGCCTTTTTGATACCGTGGCACAGGCCATGAGTGGAATCGTGTATGCAGCAGAGAAAAAGGAAATCGCCGTGTCCGTGGACTGCCCGGAGGATTTGACCGTTTCCCATGACAGCAAGTGGACATCTGAAGCCCTCTTGAACCTGCTGGACAATGCAGTCAAGTACACCCCGGCAGGCGGGAAAATCGCTGTGTCGGTGGTACTGTGGGAAATGTATGTGGAAATCAAAGTAGCCGACACCGGCAAGGGCATTTCCGAAAGCAATCAGGCCGCCATCTTCCGGCGCTTCTATCGTGAGGAAGAAGTACACGAACAGCAGGGCGTGGGCATTGGCCTGTATCTGGCCCGCGAGATCGTAACGCGGCAGGGCGGCTATATCAAAGTGGTTTCGGAGCCGGGCAAGGGTTCGGAATTTTCCATTATGCTGCCTACAAAATAGAACGCGGCGGACGGCCATTCCAGGCTGCCCGCCGTGATTTTTTTGAAATGTCCGAGCGTTGTAACATTTCACCCCGATTTTCAATGAAATTTTTTGGCCGCTGTAACATTTCGCGGACATTTGGGTTTTACAATACCCTTATCAGCAAAAGCAAGGAGGCGACGCAATGGAACTGACCCCGACCTTGATTTTGAATCTGGCGCTGCTGATCGTCCCGCCCGTTGCCCTTGTGCTGGTGTTCCGGCAATGGCTGGCCCGGCATATCCGCTGGACGGTTGCATTGACTGCTCTCTGTGATGTTCTCCTGTTTTGGGATGAACTGTTCTACTATGAGAGCTTCGGCCTGTTCGCTGTGCTGATTCTGGTACAGTTGGCGGCCACCGGCGCAGCAGCGTTCCACATTTACAACAAACAAAGAAAGGATTGAATTTTATGAGCATTTTACAGACGATCGACCTGAAAAAGTATTACGGCACAGAGCCAAACATCACCCGCGCCCTTGACGGCGTGAACTTCTCCGTGGAGGACGGCGAGTTTGTGGCCGTTGTGGGAACCTCCGGCAGCGGCAAGTCTACCCTGCTTCACATGATGGGCGGGCTGGACACCCCTACTTCCGGCAATGTGATTGTCCGGGACAAAGAGCTGTCAAAAATGAACGATGAACAACTTACCATCTTCCGCCGCCGTAACATCGGCTTTATCTTTCAGAACTATAACCTTGTTCCAATCCTGAATGTGTATGAGAACATCGTCCTGCCGGTGGAGCTGGACGGGGACACGGTGGATCAGAAGTTTTTGGACGAGATCGTTCACCTGCTGGGGCTGGAAGATAAACTGAAAAATATGCCGAACAATCTTTCCGGCGGCCAGCAGCAGCGTGTGGCGATTGCCCGCGCCCTGATTACCAAACCGGCTATCGTGCTGGCCGACGAGCCGACAGGCAACCTTGACAGCAAGACCAGTGCCGAGGTGCTGGGGCTGATCAAGCGCACCAGCGCGGAGTTTCGGCAAACCGTAGTGATGATTACCCACAATGATGACATTGCCCGCCTTGCAGATCGGATTGTCCGCATTGAGGACGGCAAGATTGTGGAATAAGGAGGTGGCAGACTATGACATGGCCTTTTGAAAATGATACCAGCGCTATTACAAAGAAGCTGGCAAACAGAAGCATTAAAGCAGATAAGCGAAGAAACATCTTTATTATTGTAACGATTGCTTTTGCTGCCTGCCTTATGACCGTTCTTGCGCTCTATACATTCGGAAAATCACATGAATTAAAAACATTCTTACAGGGGCGCTACCAAGCGGCAGTTATTGATGTGGATTTGGAAACAATCAATGATTTAAGGCAAGATTCCAACATTGAAATGGTAGGAACAGAGGCTTTAGTTGATAGTTTCCGTGTTGATGATTATACATTGAATGTTAATTTTCGGGACAGCAATAATCTGTATTTGTATTCCACAGAATTTGTTGGGAACTTACCTGATAAGGAAAATGAAGTTGCAGTTTCGGAAGCCTATTTGAAACATATTGGCCGTCCTGTTGAATTGAACCAAGAAATCGAATTACCGTTGCAAAATGGGAAAAACGCAAATTTCACTGTATGCGGTCTTTTACATGACGATGGTGCAAATAGGCGGTATCAAGTATTGGTATCTGATTCTTTTCTGCAATCGTATTTTCAAGATCACATCCCTTATAATGCTACACTACGGATAATGGGAAGCGGATCATTCAAAGAGGACGAATTGAAAAATTTGATTAAATCCTGTTTGACCCCTTATGGAATCAGAGAAGAACAGATCGCTTATAGTTCGTCTTACTTTGATAGTGTTGATAACTCAAGCCGAGATATGCTGGGCGTAGCGGCAATTAGTATTCTAATTGTGATTGCCTGTTCCACCGTTATATACAGCCTATTTTATATTTCAGTCGTTGGGAAAGTCAAAGAATATGGCCGTTTAAGGGTAATTGGCATGACCCAAAAACAGATTAAACGCATGGTAAAAAGAGAAAGCTGGCAATTATCCCGCACTTCAATTCCATTAGGGATTGTAGTTGGCTGCTTAATAGGATATGTGCTTGTACCCAAAGGCTGGAATTGGCTTAATACATTGGCAATTATCGTTGTTATCTCCATATTGACTGAATTATCGGTTGTTCTATCAATTCGCAAGCCGATTAAAATTGCAGCAAGCATTTCTCCCATTGAAGCTGTACGCATATCAACGACAACTGAAAACGAAAAGTTAAACACCAAAAAATTAAGGAGAAAACTAACTCCTGAAAATTTGGCTAAAATCGGTTTTATGCGAAACCACAAAAAAGTGATTTTGACTTTAATATCATTGGGATTTTCAGGAATTTTGCTGATGAGTGCAGCAACATTTCTGGCTTCTATTGATGAAGAAGATATGGCCCGGCAGTCATTTGGTGATAAGGAATTTTTGATTACACTTTCCGATGAATATAGCGACAATTCCTTGAAAGATAATCCGCTGGACGATAGCATGATGAATCTTTTGACAGATTCTCCATATATCACAGATGTTAAATCTATAAAGGGATGTTCCGCAGACATTTTACTTCCAGATAAAAAAGAACCGTCCTCGTTCCGTGAAATTATAGGATTGTCAGACGATGAATTTTCCAGCTTATCGAATAACCTACTATCAGAGGAAATAAGCTACCAAGAACTTGTCGGGAAAAATGGTATCTTAATTGATGACACAGCCGGTATGCTAAAGTCATGGGAAGATTATAGTGTTGCTTTAGGAGATGTGGTAACAATAGTATCTGCTTCTGGAAAGAAAATCGAATTATCTGTCGTCGGAACTATTGACATGGGCGATACGGACTACAACGGAACATATTTCTTTGTCCCGGAAAATGTACTATCCGAGATATATCCAGAGAAGAAGAATTTTAATACTGAATTTGTTATAAATGCAGATGTAAACCAGCTTCCTGCGGCAGAAAATGTTGTCTTAAATGCAATCGGAGACAATCCTGATATTCAATTTAATAGCTTTGATGACGCACTATCTTCCATAAAAATGCACATGACAGGATATCAGATTCCGATCTACGGGTTAATTGTTTTTATTGCAATTTTCGGTATTATCAACCTTTGCAATACCTTGATGACGAACCTTGTATCCAGACAACAAGAATTTGGAGTATTGCAATCTATCGGTCTATCAAACAAGCAATTATATAAGATGTTGAGAATGGAATGTTTGTATTATGTGTTTGGGACAATGGCAATAACATTTGTTTTCGGCACAGCAGCAGGTTATATTCTATGCCAGATATTTAATCAAGTTGGAGTGTTCGGAAAATTGCATTATACTTTCCCATTCTTGCAAGTGCTTCTATTTTTTGCAGTCCTCGTAGTAATTGCATTGATATATTCGACTTTAGCCATTCGCTATTGCCATAAGCAATCTCTTGTAGACCGCATTAAGACAATGGAATGACCTTTTGGGATCGGCGGGGCGGCATGTGCTGCCCCGCTTTTTTCGCCATTTCTCAAAGAAATTTTTGAAATGTCCGAGCGTTGTAACAATTCAGCCTGTTTTTCTGTCGAAATCAAAGGCACCTCGGACATTTGTGTAACATTTGTAGTTTATACTTAAAAGTTTGATGATAATATTGCTTATTCATTCATGGAAGAAGCAATCTGTTATTGCAATAATGCGAAATTGACGATAGAAAGCTTTTCATATCTCGGTCAGTTCCACAATTACATTACTCTGCTGATACAGCCAGTCCGTAAATTCTTTCGGGCTGGCTGTTCCTGTTTTTACAGTCTTTTTTCTCTGTAATGCTTCTTTCTTAAAGTCAGAAAAGGCAGCCTGTATTTTTTCCAGACGGTCAGCCGGAAAGCCTGCGGTATTTTTTACCCGGTTTATTTTGTTGCGCCAGTTCTGGCATTCATTTTTATAAAGCAGGTCATAGTTATTTTCTCTTGCCCTCTCGTCAAATTCCCGCTTGTTTTGAAGCGCCTGTGCTTTTCGGCACTTATCGCTGCACAGCTCATACCGCTGGCTCTTTGCCAGAAAATATTTCCCACAGACCTTGCACTGCCGGAAGCAAAGCCCCCAGTCATTCAGCCTGTTCAGATAATAGGTAATCAACGGGTAGAGGGACGCATAGGCAGACACACATTCTTCTGTGCGCCGGTTGTCCGGGAACCAGAGGTCAAGCCGGGTATCTTCTGACGGCGCGCCTTTGAAATAAAGGCTGCCAGCTTGAAAATGTTTCGGTTTTCCTGTCTCTCTGTCAAAGCTCATGGTTTCGTTATAGAATACCCCGGTCAGGCTGCTCATTTTATCCATGAAGCGGTCACAGGCAGCTTTACGGTCGCGGGGTTCTCTGGCAAGCAGATAGCTGTTCCAGATACGGAACGCCACATACATTTTCAGAGGGTCGTTGCTAAGATATTTCCCCCAGAGAAATTCGCTTGCCGCCTGCTCCAGCTCCGGCTGTTTCCATCGGTTGGAATGGAGGGCTTGCCGCAGCGGAGAAAGCCCGTATAAGTTCCAATCTCTGTCCGTGTCACACTCAAAGTTTATCAAAAAAGTTCCCAGCGGGCGTGTCATATCACAAAGCACCTCTGCGTTTTGGCTCCCGTCCAGACGGAAGCGGATCTGCTGTTCTTCCCCAATCAAAATCCGCTCTTTCATTTTCTTCCTGTCCAATGTCAGGACAAACAAAATCCTCTCAAAACATGGCTCATGCCGTATAAACTGATTCTCCATCCCTATCCCCTGCCTTTGTTTATGGTAATTATATAATTTGGTTATATCCGTTACACTTATGGTATCGCGGAAGCATTGTTTTGTCAAGGATAGTCCGCTATGATGATTGCAGTTGGTAATTTCGTGCCACACAGTACCTTGACAAGTGAATGACCGTCCAAAAGGGATATGACCGGCAGGAGAAGTGACGCATCCGGCGCACCAATGCAGGGAAACACCGCAGGAATGGGGCAGGAAAACGGTTTTTGGGGAGAACGGCAGCAGGAAGCATTTTAACCTATTTGATTTATGGGAGGAACAGAATGAACGATAAAAAGAGATTGAACAGCTACGAGGATTTACCACTGGTTCTGGATGTGGCGGACATCCAGCGGATTATGGGAATTTCAAGAGCGAGCGCCTATGAGCTGGTACACACCCCCGGCTTTCCGGCGTTCCGCAGGGGCAGGCTTATCAAGGTCAGCAAGATCGCTTTCTTTGAATGGATGGCAAAAGGCTCCGAAACCGTACCGGGAAGCGACAAATAAGCGTGAAGTATTATCCCCTGACTGCAATACTGCCGCCCTTTCCAAAGGGGCATACAGAGGGAAAAATCCTTGAAAATGATACCGAAACGCTACACAAAAACCCCCTATCTGCGTACATCAGATAGAAACGGAGAAAGGAGCCGGTTATGGCAAGAATGAGCAACAAGCGGCGGCTGGAATGGTCTTTCTTCTTAAATGACCGCAGCCGTATCACTTACAACGAACTATGCCGGAAATGCCAGCACAAATGTAAACAGAGCTTCCGGGCGGTTGTGGTTGACTGCCCGAAGTATCTTTCCAAGCGTTCCAAGAAAAAGGACAGGACTGCCGGAAACGGCAAAATCCCTTAGGAACTAAGGGCGCACTTCTATACATAGTCTAAAGACCATGTATCGTGCGTCCTGCGGAGCTTACCTCTGCCGCTGATAAAATCAGCAATCCGAGGTCTGCGTTCGCTTCGCTCCGACAAGGTGGCTACACCCCCTTGCGCCGCTAAAGCGGCTATCCCCTGTGTACCCGCCGAAAAGAGAAATCCGCTCTGCGGTTTTCCCTTTCCATCGGGTTTTATAGAAGCACTGACACACGGACTGTCTGCGGATGGTCTTTCTTTATCTTATAGGCAAAGGATGTGAGAACATGGAAAAATCTTTGGAACAGTTAAAGCAGGAATATAAAAAAACCACTGTCCTGCTGGAACGGGAAAAACGGAAAATGCAGCGTTTGAAAAACCGGCAGGCGTATCTGGAAAGCGGTTCCCGGAAACAGAGGACGCACCGGCTGATTACCCGTGGGGCAGCCATTGAGAGCATTGCGCCACAGACAAAGGAGCTGACCGAAACGGAATTTTATTCCCTCATGGAAAGCATTTTGAATCTGCCGCAGGCGGAGCATTTCATCCGGTCTGCCGTAGAAAACCACGCTCGTATTTCCGGGCAGGAGAGAGGCGGTGACTAAGGATAGCACTTTATCATTTTTCAATCGCACAGATCAAGCGCAGCGCCGGTCAGAGCGCCATTGCCAGCGCAGCCTACCGAGCCGGGGAGCGTCTTTACAGCAGCTACTATGGAGAAGTCAGCGATTACACCAAAAAGGGCGGCGTGATCGCTTCGGAAATCATGCTGCCGCCCCATGCGCCGGAAATATATCTTGACCGGGCGACTCTCTGGAATGCTGTGGAGAGCTGCGAGAAACATCCAAAAGCACAGCTTGCCTATTCCTTTGATATTGCCATGCAGAATGAATTGACGCTGGAAGAAAACATGGAACTGGCGAGGAAGTTTGTGCAGGAGCAGTTTGTGGCAAAAGGCATGATTGCCGATCTTGCTTTTCACAGCCCGGAGAAAGAGGACGGCGGCATCCCTAACCCGCATTTCCATGTGATGACAACCATGCGCCCTTTGAACCCGGATGGCACATGGGGACAAAAACAGCGGCGGGAATATCTTCTTGATGAAGATGGAAACCGAATCCGGGATAAAAACGGCGATTATATGTTTAACGCTGTCCATACAACAGACTGGCATGAACCGGAAACGCTGGAACACTGGCGGGAGCAGTGGGCGGCTGCCGTTAATACAAAATTTGAGGAAAAAGGGCTGGATGTGCGTATCGACCACCGTTCCTATGTGCGGCAGGGACTTGACCTGATACCTACTGTCCACGAGGGAGCTAATGTCCGGCAGATGGAAGTAAAGGGCATTCGCACCGAGAAAGGGGAACTGAACCGCTGGATTAAAGCTACCAACCGGCTCATGCAGGATGTGAGGAAGAAGATCAAAGCCCTGTTTGTCTGGATGGCAGAGGTAAAAGAAGAACTTTCCAAACCGCAGACACCGAACCTTGCCGACCTGCTGATCGCTTATTACAACCAGCGCAACGCAGGGGCATGGAGCAATAAAGCCAGAACTGGAAACTTAAAGCAGTTTGCCGAAGCCGTTAATTATCTGACGGAAAATAAGCTGCTCACATTAGAGGATTTGCAGGAGCGTCTTTCCTCTGTCAACGAAGAATTTGAAGCGTTAAGCGGCTCCATGAAAAAGAAATCTGCCCGGATAAAGGAATTGCAGGAATTGATACGGGAGGGCGAGAATTACCAGCGGCTAAAACCTGTTCATACGGAATTGAACAATATCAAGTTTAAGAAACAGAGGGAGAAATTTGAAACATCCCACGATGCGGAGTTACGGCTGTTTTATGCCGCCCGCCGTATTTTGAAAGAAAAACTGGACGGAAAACCCATTGCCCTGAAAGCATGGAAACAGGAATACGCACAGTTAAAAACAGAGTATGCCGAACTGTCTCCGCAGCACAAGCCACTCCGGGAGGAAGTCATACGGCTACGGCAGGTGCAGAACGCCGTAGATACCGCACTGCGCCGGAGGGAGCAGCCACAGGCAGTACAGAGAAAGAAACATGAGATGGAGCTATGATATAACCGGCAGCTTTACCGCTACCAGTATTTTTATGGAGGGAGCATTTGAATGTATTTGAAGCGGTGAAACAGTCTGTTACCACCCGGCAGGCTGCTTCATTCTATGGAATCCGGGTGGGGAGAAACGGCATGGTCTGCTGTCCATTCCACAATGACCGCACGCCCAGCATGAAAGTGGACAGCCGCTTTTACTGCTTCGGCTGCGGGGCTTCCGGGGATGTGATCGACTTTGCCGCTTTGCTGCATGGATTGGGGAAACGGGAAGCTGCGGTCAGGCTTGCGGAGGACTTCGGCGTTTCCTATGAGAAATCCGGCAATGCGCCGCCAGATAGGAAGCGTCACAACAGGTCACAGCCCCGGCAAAAATCAGCGGAGCAGAGATTTCAGGAAACGGAACGGTATTGTTTCCGGGTGCTATGCGATTATCTGCGCCTGCTGGAGCATTGGAAAACAGCATACGCCCCACAGCCGCAGGATGCCATCTGGCATCCTCTTTTTGTGGAAGCGTTGCAGAGGATAAGCTACACAGAATACCTTTTAGATATTTTGTTATACGGAGAAATAGAAGAAAAAGCGGCATTGATCGCCGCACAGGGAAAGGAGGTGCTGCGGCTTGAGCAGCGAATTTCAGAGCTTGCCGCCGGAAACGCAGGAAGCGGTCAAAAGGACGATGGATACAATGGAACCGGCGCAGACACCGGCAGAAATCCGGGAGACATTAGAGGGGACGCAGAAAGGCGGCGTGAAGAACAGCATCCGAAACTGCCTGACGGTGTTCCAGCGTGACCCGCTGTTTCGTGGGGCGCTGCGCCTGAACCTTTTGACGGAGCAGATTGACATTGTGAAGCCGCTGGGCTGGGAGCGCACCAGTACCACGCTGACCGACATGGACATGAACTACCTGCTTTTGTATCTGGAAGAAAATTACGGGCTTACCAGCGAGAAAAAGGTGCAGAGCGCTATCAAGATTGTTGCCAATGAAAACCGCTACCATCCGGTCAGGGATTACCTGAACAGCCTGCAATGGGACGACACAGAGCGCATCCGTTACGCCCTGCATCACTTTCTGGGAGCCGATACGGACGAATACACCTATGAAGCCTTGAAACTGTTCCTGATGGGAGCCATCCGGCGGGTATTCAGACCGGGGAGCAAGTTTGAGGTCATGCTCTGTCTGGTTGGTGGTCAGGGAGCCGGGAAATCTACCTTTTTCCGGCTGCTGGCAGGCAGGGACGAATGGTTTTCAGACGATTTGAAGAAGCTGGACGATGAAAATGTGTACCGCAAGCTGCAAGGACATTGGATTATCGAGATGTCGGAGATGATCGCCACAGCCAACGCCAAGAGTATTGAGGAAATCAAGTCATTCTTAAGCCGCCAGAAAGAAACCTACAAAGTGCCGTATGAGACACATCCGGCAGACCGGCTGCGGCAATGTGTATTTGGAGGGACGACCAACCGGCAGGACTTTTTGCCCCGTGACCGCACTGGCAACCGGCGCTTTCTCCCCGTGACGGTGTACCCGGAACGGGCGGAGGTTCACATACTGGACGATGAAGCGGCGGCGAGGGCGTATATCGAACAGATGTGGGCGGAAGCCATGACGGTTTACCGCAGTGGGAGGTATAAGCTGTCGTTCAGCATAGAAATGAACCGATACCTGAACGCCCACCAGCAGGACTTCATGCAGGAGGACACACAGGCTGGCATGATCTACGCCTATTTGGAGGACTACACCGGCGACAGGGTATGCTCCAAGCAGCTTTATGAGGAAGCGCTGGGGAACTTAAATTCCCCGGCGGACTGGGAGACACGGGCAATCTGTGAGATTATGAATACCGGCATTGCGGGCGGCATCATACAGGGCTGGGCAGCCTACAAAAGCCCGAAGCGGTATAAGAAATACGGTTCTCAAAAAGGCTGGGAGCGTGTCAACCAAGCTCCGCCGGAGGGGGACGGTTTTCAGGAAATCACGGAAGAAGAAGCCAGGCAAATGGAACTGCCATTCTAAAAAGCCGCCGGTTAACAGTTTGGTTGACGCTTCGGTTGACAGCCGGTTGACGGGGAAAAGCCTGATATTTGGGGCATTTCTCTCCTTTGTCAACCATGTCAACCAAGAAATCAAAGAAAAAGTAAAAAGTAAAAAGTAATAATAGAGCGCCTATGGATTGTTTTCAAAGTCTTTTCTGCCGGTTGACACGGTTTGGTTGACATGGAGACAGCCTGCGGCTGTACACCTGCCTGACATTCCCTTGTCGGGCATATTTCATTTATGGAGGTAACTGCCTATGGCAAAAAACAAAAACGAGAGCAATAACAAAAACAGCGGCACCCTGCTTACCGAAAAAGACGGCACCCAGTATTTTGTCATGGGGAAAGTCCGTATCAAGGTATCGGAGCATTTCGCACAGGATGGGAAGCCGCTTGACAGCCTGCTGGAAGATGTGATCCAGCACGCTGCCGCCGCTTCCTGAAAAATACGGAATAACGACTGTCAATCAGCCCACGCTTATGATATACTTGTACCAGCGAGTATTGTATAAGCGTGGGTTGTTTCTTTTAGAAGGAGGATTTTTAACCGTGAAACAACCATACAATACAACGATTTATAACACTGCACTATATTTGAGATTGAGCCGTGACGATGAATTGCAGGGGGAAAGCGGCAGTATCCAGACCCAGCGCATGATGCTTAGGCAGTATGCCGCAGAGCATGGGCTGACCGTTGTAGACGAGTACATTGACGACGGATGGAGCGGGACGAATTTCGAGCGTCCAAGTTTCCAAAGGATGATTGATGACATCGAGGACGGGAAAATCAACTGCGTTGTCACAAAGGACTTATCCCGTCTGGGAAGAAACTATATCCTGACCGGTCAGTACACGGAAATCTATTTCCCCAGCAAGGGAGTACGCTACATTGCCATCAATGACAATGTGGACACCATCAACGGAGAAAGCGAGCTTGCCCCGTTCTTAAACATCCTGAATGAAATGCACGCCCGACAGACCAGCAAAAAGGTCAAGGCTGCCATGCACACAAGATTTGCCAATGGCGCACACTATGGAGCCTATGCACCGCTGGGCTATGTAAAAGACCCGGACAAAAAAGGTCATCTTCTGATCGACCCGGAAACACGCTGGATTGTAGAGAAGATTTTTGACCTTGCCGTACACGGGAGGGGTGCCGCCAGCATTACACGGATTCTGGTGGAAGAAAAAGTACCTACCCCCGGCTGGCTGAACTATGAAAGATATGGGACTTTCGCTAATATCTACGCCGGTGCGCCCGCAGAAAAAGCCTATGCGTGGACGATAGCACAGGTCAAGAGCATTTTGAAAGAGGAAACCTACATCGGTCACAGTGTTCACAACAAGCAGAGCAACATTTCATTCAAGAACAAGAAAAAGGTGCGGAAGCCGCAGGAAGAATGGTATCGTGTGGAAAATACCCACGAAGCCATCATTTCCGAAGAAGTGTTCCAAAAAGTTCAAGAGCTGATTGCAAGCAGACGCAGGAAACGCAGAAACGGTACGACACAGATTTTCGCAGGATTGATAAAATGTGCAGACTGCGGATGGTCTTTAGCCTATGGGGAAAACAAGCAGAATAAGAACCCATACGGGTACTACCATTGCAGCAAGAACGGACAGGGATTACGCCAGTGTTCCATGCACTATATCCGCTATGATGTACTGTATGCCTATGTGCTTGCAAGACTGCAATACTGGTCTATGCTGGCACAGAAAGACGAGGACAAGCTGCTGAAACGGCTGCTCAATGCCAGCGACAGAGAAAGAAACTCTGCGAAGAAAAAGCAGGCTGCGGAGCTGAAAAAGGCAGAGAAGCGTAAAGCCGAGGTTGACGGGCTGTTTGCTAAAATGTATGAGGACTGGTCTGCCGGACGCATAACCGAGTATAATTTCAATATGCTGTCCGAGAAGTACCAGAACGAGCAAAAGGAGCTTGAAACAAAAATAAGACAGCTTCACGAAATGATGGAAGCCGCCGTACAGACCGCAGCGGATGCTGAAAAGTGGATTGCCCTGATGAAACAGTATGTCAACCCTGTGGAGCTGACCGCCGAACTTCTGAACACTCTAATTGAAAAAATAACCGTCCACGAAGCTGTCAAGGGCGAGGACGGAAGCCGTGAGCAGGAAGTAGAAATCTACTACCGCTTCATCGGCAAAATCGACTGACCTTTCTTTTTTACCCAATAATATCTTTAATTAAGGGAAACGGGACTGAGTCTCCCGGATATCGCCTTATTGGAACCTCTGGCAGATATCCTGGGAGTAACAGTCGCAGAGCTGCTAAAAGGTGAGCGGATTCATGCCGCACTTGAGCCGCAGGAGATGGATGAACTGCTGGGGAAAACCATTCATTTGTCAGACAATCAAAAACACGTACATTCTGGTTTTCACAAAATGTGGTATTTGTTTGTCCTGGGATTCAGCATATTGGAATTCGGAATTTTAATATGGCAGGATGTAAATCTGATCCAGAAGGACATCTTTGTTTTAGAAGCTTTATTTGCCTTATTTGGTGCATGGTTCTGCTTATTTGCAAAAGAACAGCTTCCGACTTATTATGATGAAAATGAACTTCATTATGTGTCCGACGGGGTCTTCCGAATGAATATTCCGTTTATTCGGATTCACAACAGTAACTGGCCGTATATTGTAAAATGCTGCCGATACTGGATGCTGGGATCCATGATCCTATTTCCTGTTGTCAGCTTTCTCCTGGTTACGGCAGGCTTGTGGGAATCGTCTCAAAAAGCGGTTACTTTGATTTGGGTATTCGGGTTGTTTGGTACCATTCTTGGAACTGGAAAATATTATGAATAGATGGGGATTGGTGTAAAATTATATCCCATTCGCTCTTGACAAATCTTTTTTAAAATAGCTATGATTCAAATTGTTTGAATCATAGCTATTTTATTAGAAAATCAGATAATGTTGCTTCTCATTCCAAGCGTACAGTGCGCCAGTAATTTTTCTTCATCAAGTATCTCTATTTGTTTTCGGGAGGTATCTAAGATCCCTTCTTTTTTCAGGATCCGAAATCGAGCGCTCCATCTGGGCAGTGGACGCTCCCGCAATGCTGGCAAGTTCTGACTGCGACAGCGGGATTTTCGCAGAGAGCGGGTGGACTTTTGTAAGATAGAGGTATAAGATATCGCAAATTCTGGCCAGACATGGTTCAAATGTCTGATTGATACTGTCAAAGAACATATATCCGATAAAATCACAATTTTCACGAAGCAGCTCCCCGGCAAAGGTTCCGTTTTCTGTTGCTATCTTTTTCAAAGTGGGATACGACATCTTGTATACCTCACAGTCTGTCAGTGCCTGTATGATCATTTCATATTCCACACGAAATTCATGAATCTCGACGCCTACCGGGAAAATAGTCCGGGGCCAAACATATTCAGAGACTTCTTCCCCTGTTCATGCCCAAGTGAAAGATGGACAATTCCGTTTTTGATATAGTAAGCAGTGTTATTGATCACTCCATATTGTGTCAGATAACTGCCTTTTCTGATCTGCGTCTTCTGCACCTCATAATTTAAGATTACATCCTCAAAATCATTCAGATAATTTGCCAGATAAATACTCGGAATGATATGCGGTTCAATATCAGCCATTTTTTTCATCCTTTCAGCGGTTCTTAAGATCTGTTTATTTTATTCTAATTTCCATCGGTCCTGTGAGTCAAGAAAAAAGAAGAAAAAATCGTTCTTTTCCCTCATATGAGGGGGAACTATCCAGAAGGAACTTTTATAGTATAAATCAGAAAGATTCAAGGAAATAGAAAGGATGACAAACATGAAAGTTTTTGAACCTATGAAGATCAATGGTCTGGAACTGAAAAACAGGATGGTCGTATCAGCCATGGTGACCAATTATTGTACACCGGACGGAAAGGCAACCGAAAAATTTATTGCCTATCACGAACACAAAGCAAAAGGCGGATGGGCAGATTGAAAGCCATCGGAAGCTGACCGAACGCGTTCACGCCGCAGGCGGAAAAATCGCAGCTCAGATTTATCATGCCGGAAGAGAGACAAGCAGTGCCGTGACCGGAGTGCAGCCCGTAGCCCCTTCTGCAGTCCGGGAGCCAAGTATGCCGGAAACACCCAGAGAATTGACGATCCCGGAAATCCATACTCTGGTAGAGCAATTCGGTGACTGTGCAAAAAGAGCCAAAGCAGCCGGATTTGATGCAGTAGAAGTGCATGGAGCGCACGGATATCTGGCAGGCGCTTTCGCATCCCCGTTTTCTAACAAACGAAGTGACGAATATGGCGGAACGATCCGCAATCGTGCAAGATTTGGCATGGAGATTATTCGGAACATCAAAGAAAAATGCGGAAAAGACTATCCGGTGTTGTATCGGATCTCTTCTGTAGAATATGTGCCGGGCGGGCTGGATATCGAAGAGTCAAAGGTCATCGCAAGGTTGATGGAAGAAGCGGGCGCAGACTGTATTCACTGTTCCCAGGGCGTATACGCATCCACGCACACGATCATTCCGCCCTCCGTATTTCTGCGGGCGGGTTATGTGGAACATGCCGCAGAAATGAAAAAAGCAGTTCAGATTCCTGTTATCGCTGTAGGACGAATCAATGATGTAGAGATTGCGGAAAGTGTTCTCCAGTCCAAAAAGGCAGATCTTGTGACCATGGCAAGAGCCTCCCTGGCGGATCCAGAACTGCCAAACAAGGTTCTGAAAGGACGGGGAGATGAAGTGATCCGTTGTATCGGCTGTCTGCAGGGCTGTATCGGAGAGAACGGAAAAGGAAACGGTATCCGCTGTCTGGTAAATCCGCTTACCAGAATGGAAGATGAATATGATTTGACTCCTGCCGAAAAGGCAAAACAGGTCCTCGTTATAGGCGGTGGTATTGCAGGATGTGAGGCTGCGATCTCGGCAGCGTTAAAGGGTCATAAAGTCACTCTGATCGAAAAAAATGACCGATTGGGTGGACAGTGGATTCCCGCATCGGTTCCGATCGGAAAAAGCGAGTTTACTTCGTTTCTGTGCTGGCAGAAAAGTATGCTGGAGAAAATGCATGTACAGATCCTTCTGAATACAACCGCCGATGCAGAACTGATCAAACTCTATGAACCGGATACGGTCATCATCGCAACCGGAAGCAGACCGTTTATTCCGCCGATTCAAGGTGCAGATCAGGATTTTGTCGTAACTGCTCATGATGTACTCCTTGGAAAAACAGAGCCGGGCAATCGTGTTGTGGTCATCGGCGGCGGTCTCGTAGGAGCTGAAACTGTCGATATGCTCGGTCAGCAATGTGAACAGGTAACCATTATAGAAATGCTTCCGCAGATCATGAAAGATGGAGAAGCAGCTCCAACAAAATACATGAAAGAGCGGTTTTCCCAAAACGGAGTTCAGATTCATACTTCTACAAAACTTTTGGAAATCGGAGATCATACGGTAACCGCAGAAAAGACGGGGAAAGATTTGTACTTGAAAATATTGATACGGTTATTATTGCAGTCGGAGTGAAAACAGACAGAACCCTTCTGGACTCCATGGAACATGTTTCCTGCAAAGTATTAAAAGTGGGAGATGCCAATGGGGTGAAAAACGGATATCTTGGAATCCGGGAAGGATACGAGGCAGGATTGAATGCGTAAAGAAAAGGAGAGGGAAAAATGGCAGAAGCAGTAAAAGATTATCAAAAGCTGGAACATGATATCATTCGTCTTGCAGGCGGTGCAGACAATATTGCCAGTGCACAACGGTGCGCGACCAGACTCCGTCTGGTTTTGAAAAATACACCCGGACAGGCAGAGGAAAAAATCAAAGCCCTGCCCGGCGTGATCACGGTTGTACAGAAACAGGGACAGTTTCAAGTCGTGATAGGAAATCATGTGGGAGATGTATTCGAGGCAGTTTCTGCAGAACTTGAAACAAACAAAAAAACAGAACAGGAAGAACGCCCAAAAAAAAAGAAAACCTGTTAAACCGCCTGCTTCAGATGATATCAGGAGTATTTGCACCTGTCTGTTATGTCCTTGCAGCCGGAGGACTTTTACAGGGATTGCTGATCATTCTTACAATGGCAGTACCATCCGTGACAGAAACCGGAGTCTATCCGGTTTTTAATTTTATCAGCTGGACGCCGTTTACCTTTTTGCCGGTACTGCTTGCGATTTCCGCATCAAAGCATTTTCACTGCAATCCATATATTGCGGCCGCCTGCTGTCTGGCACTTGTAAATCCTGTGTGGACAGAAATGGCAGGAAAAATCGCAGAAGGAGAGAATATCCGTTTTCTTTTTGTAAACCTGACGGAAATCACCTATACCTCTTCTGTACTGCCGCCTTTGATTTTAGTTGCACTGCTGTCCAAGCTGGAGAAATTTCTAAATAAACATTTGCCGGAATTGATCAGATCCTTATTTACTCCGCTTATCTGCCTGGCAGCGCTGGTTCCACTGACCATCGTTGTGATCGGTCCATTGATCCAGTGGCTGTCCAATGGAGTTGCCGCCGGATACAATCTTCTGTATCAGATGGCGCCTCCGATCGCAGGTGCAGTTGTCGGCGGGGTGTGGCAGGTGATCGTAATCTTTGGCATTCACTGGGGGATGGTTCCGATTGTAATTGCCAATTTTGCGCAGAACGGACAGGACACACTGCAGATTTTTATTCAGATTGCTGTAATTTCACAGATGGCAGCTGCATTTGGAGTATTTTTAAAAGCAAAAGACAAGCAGCTGAGAACAGATGCACTGTCCGCCGGAATCACAGGAATTTTCGGAATTACAGAACCGGCAATCTATGGGATCACACTGCCGAGAAAGAAACCGTTTATTTATGGCTGTATCTGGGCTGCAATCGGAAGTGCAATCGCTGCGATACTGGGAGCAACACAGTATGTGTATGCAGGACTTCCGGGACTGATCTCCGTGGTAAATTCCATATCTGTGGAAAATCCGGGTTCATTTCCAGCCTGTGCCACAGGAGCAGCAGTGACGATTACAGGAACAATCGGAAGTATCCTGCTGTTTGGGTGCGAACCAAAGCAAAAGGAAAACGCAGAGCATTCTATTTTGGGACAAACTGTTTTCAGTCCGCTGACAGGAGAACTCAAATCTCTAAAAGACGTCAATGATCCCACATTTTCAGAAGAGATACTTGGAAAAGGAATTGCAATTCTTCCAAAAGAAGGAATCGTCTATGCGCCTTTTGACGGAGTAGTGTCCGCTCTTTTTGATACAAAACATGCAATTGGACTGACAGACGATCAGGGAATGGAGCTTTTGATCCATGTAGGACTGGAAACGGTAAATTTGGGCGGAACTCATTTTGAGGTGCATATTTCTCAGGGGGATCTGGTGAAAAAAGGTGATCCGCTGATTACATTTGATCTGCAGGAAATCCAGAAAACACATGATGTCATTACACCGGTTCTTATTACAAACGCAGATGATTTTTCAGAAATCGTGGTACAAAAAGAATTCGGTCCGGTAAAAGCAGGAGATGCAATTTTAACAGTCAAAAAATAGAGAAAGGATAAAAAAGAGATGAATCGAGTAATATTTCCAAAGGATTTTTTATGGGGCGGCGCAGTGGCAGCCAACCAGTGTGAAGGAGCGTATTTGGAGGATGGAAAAGGGCTGTCCATTCAGGATATCATGCCAAAGGGAATCAAGGGGGCACCTACAGAAGAACCTACAGCGGACAACATGAAGCTTGTGGCAGTCGATTTTTACCATCGTTACAAAGAAGATATTGCCATGCTTGCAGAGATGGGATTTAAGGTGTTTCGATTTTCTATTGCATGGTCCAGAATTTTCCCAAATGGAAATGACAAAGAGCCAAATGAAAAAGAACTTCACTTCTATGATGATGTACTGAATGAGTGCAAAAAGTATGGTATTGAGCCATTGGTGACGATTTCCCATTACGAGACTCCATTGCATCTTGCAAGAGAGTATGACGGATGGAGGAGCCGAAAGCTCATCGACTTTTATATGAATTTCTGTAAAGTAATCTTTGAACGCTACAAAGGAAAAGTAAAGTACTGGCTTACTTCTAATGAAATCAATTCTGTGCTGCATCAGCCTCTGATCAGCGGTGGAATCCTGACTCCAAAGGAACAGCTCACAAAGCAGGAGCTGTATCAGGCAATCCATCATGAACTGGTTGCATCAGCAAAAGCAGTAAAGCTGGCGCATGAGATTATGCCGGACAGTCAGGTTGGCTGCATGATTCTGGCAATGCCGACATACCCGCTGACACCAAAGCCGGAGGATGTACTGGCAGCAATGCAGGCAGAACAGAAAAACTATTTCTTTGCAGATGTTCAGGCGCGCGGTGCATATCCAAAATATCTGGACAGCTATCTGAAAGAACAGAATGTCAGGATCAAGACAAAAATCCTGACGGGAACTATTGCTGTCTATATCGGAATCGTCTGTTATCTGTCCACAAAATTTGCACAGGGATCCACAACTGTTGGTATGATCGTATCCATCAAATTTATGAATTACAGCCGCTTTCACACACATCTGTATTGTTTCCACACTGCCTTCATGATAAACTGTCTTTATAAATGATAAAAATCACGGAGCTGAAACACGCATGGAAAAACTACAGAATACCAAAGAACCTTCCAGGGATCCGGAACGTATGAAATACCGGCTTTCGGAAGCGATGAAAGAATGTATGAAATATGCGCCGGTAGAAAAAATCACAGTAAAAGAAATTGTTGAAGTATGCGGTACAACAAGGCAGACCTTTTACCGAAACTTTCAGGACAAATACGATTTGATCAACTGGTATTTTGATAAGATTCTTTTGAAATCTTTCGAGTACATGGGAAAGAGCGAAACAATCTACGAAGGACTTGTCAATAAATTTTATTATATCCAGCAGGAGAATCTGTTTTTTCGTACTGCCTTTAAGAATGATGATCAGAACTGCCTGAGGGATCACGACTTTCATCTGATCCTTCAATTTTATACAGACCAGATTGAACAGAAGACCGGAGAGAAAATTTCAGAGCATTTGCGTTTCTTACTGGAAATGTATTGCCAGGGTTCCATCTATATGACTGTACAGTGGGTTCTTGGAAAGCTGAAAGGAACTCCAGAAGAAATTGCACGCTCTCTGGTTGATGCTATGCCTCTGAAACTAATGGAAGTATTTAAGGTATTAAATCTATTGTAAAGTGACAAATTTGACAGTTTTTCACTTTCTATTTTTATGAAAAATTGTTAAAATCAAAACAAAGGAGAGTGATACAAATGGCAAATAGAATTATGCTGAACGAAACATCTTATCATGGGGCAGGAGCAATCCAGGAAATTGCAGCAGAAGCAAAGGCAAGAGCTTTCAAAAAAGCATTCGTCTGCTCGGATCCGGATCTGATCAAATTCGGAGTCACAGGAAAGGTGACAGACGTTCTTGACAAAGCTGGGCTTGCTTATGAAATTTATTCTGACATCAAAGCAAACCCGACCATCGAAAATGTACAGAATGGTGTTGCCGCATTCAAAGCTGCCAAAGCAGATTACATTGTTGCAATTGGCGGCGGTTCTTCTATGGATACCGCAAAGGCAATCGGTATTATCATTGCAAATCCGGAATTTGAAGACGTAAGAAGTCTGGAGGGTGTGGCGCCTACAACAAAACCCTGTATTCCAATCATTGCCGTTCCGACAACTGCAGGAACAGCTGCAGAAGTTACCATCAACTATGTGATCACAGATGTGGAAAGAAAAAGAAAATTGGTCTGTGTGGATCCGCATGATATGCCGATCATTGCGATCGTTGATCCGGATATGATGTCCTCTATGCCAAAGGGACTGACTGCCTCTACCGGTATGGATGCACTGACACATGCCATCGAAGGTTATACAACCAAAGGAGCATGGGAGATGACAGATATGTTCCACTTAAAAGCGATCGAGATCATTTCCAGATCTTTGAGAAGTGCAGTAGCAAATGAAAAAGAAGGACGGGAAGGAATGGCTCTCGGACAGTATATCGCAGGGATGGGATTTTCCAATGTCGGCCTTGGAATTGCGCATTCCATGGCACATACATTAGGAGCTGTTTATGATACGCCTCATGGTGTCGCATGTGCGATGATGCTTCCAATTGTTATGGAATACAATGCAGATTGCTCCGGAGAAAAATATCGCGAAATCGCATGTGCTATGGGCGTGAAAGGTGTAGATGAGATGTCTGCTGACGAGTACAGAAAAGCTGCTGTGGATGCAGTACAGAAACTTTCTGTAGATGTAGGAATCCCAACAAAACTGGAAGCACTCAAAGAAGAAGATCTTCCGTTCCTTGCCGAATCTGCGCACGCAGATGCATGTGCACCAGGCAATCCAAAAGATGCCAGTGTAGAAGATCTGAAAAACTTATTCAGAAAACTGATGTAAACAGAACCAGACAGGACAGCCGTTGAAAGAGATGGCAATCCTGTCTTTTTTACTTTTAAAAGTTTATTAAGCTAAAGCGTTAATTTGCCAGTTCTTTAAAAAAATAAAGAAAACAGTGCAAAACCTATTGACAATTTATTAAAAAAGTATAAAATATCTATAAAACAGAGTGCACTCTATTATAAAGAAATGGGAGATGAAAATTTTATGGCAACTTTTATAACAGGGCTTGTAATACTTTTACTTGGAGGCTGGCTGTACGGGAAATTTGTAGAGCATGTCTTTAAACCTGACGATCGCGAGACTCCAGCCGTACGAATGAAAGACGGTATTGATTATGTTCCTATGAATAAATGGAAGAACGCATTGATCAACCTCTTAAATATCGCAGGTACTGGTCCGATTTTTGGGCCGATTCAGGGGATCTTGTTTGGACCAATCGCATTTATTACCATTCCAATCGGATGTGTGATCAGCGGTGCAACACATGACTATTTAAGCGGAATGATGTCACTTCGCCAGAATGGTGCACAAATGCCGGGAATCATCCGGAAATTTCTGGGAAATAAAACCTATCAGGTGTATAATATTTTCCTTTGTTTTCTGATGCTTCTTGTTGGTGCTGTTTTCACCTATACCCCGGGAGATCTATTCGCAGGACAGATTTGCGGATTTCAGGATGTCAATGTATGGACATGGGTAATTTACGGAGTGATCTTACTTTACTATCTGGTCGCAACTTTGTTCCCGATTGATAAGATCATTGGTAAGATTTATCCGATTTTCGGTGCGATTCTGCTCTTATCGGCAGTCGGAGTATTTGCTGGAATCTTTATTCAGGGATATCAGCTTGATAATATTGATTTCAGCCATGGTCTCAAAGGAATTTTTGATGTGTATCCGATCTTTGATGCAGAAGGAAATTCGGGAGCAGGAACAAAATTCATTCCTGTCTTTTTCGTAACAGTAGCCTGTGGAATTACATCTGGTTTTCACTCTACACAGTGTACTTTAATTGGACGCTCTGTAGAACATGAAAAAGAAGGACGCACAGTCTTTTATGGAATGATGATTCTGGAAGGCCTGATCGCCATGATCTGGGCAGCAGCAGCTATGGGACTTTACAACAGCGGTTCTACTGCCGGAGCTACCGCAGCAGTTGGCGAAGTTGCAAAAGGTCTGCTTGGTCCTGTGGGAGGAATCATCGCAATCCTCGGTGTGATTGTTCTTCCAATCACATCCGGCGATACAGCCCTTCGCTCCTGCCGTCTGATGGTTGCAGATTACCTGCACATTGATCAGAAAACCAGAAAAAATCGTGTACTTGTGACATTGGGAATTTTTATTCCTGTCATTTTGATCCTTGTTTTTGCAAAAATGAATACAGAAGGATTTAATATCCTCTGGAGATATTTTGCATGGAGCAACCAGACCATCGGAGTTTTCGCATTTGCTGCAATTACTATTTATCTGATGGCGAAAAAGGGGGCAAAAAAAGGAATCTATCTGATTGCATTGATTCCAGGAAGTTTTTATATGTTCATCATATCTTCTTTCATTTTGAGTCAGAAAATTGGATTTGGTCTGCCAATGACAGTTGCTTATATTATCGCAGGTGTTTTGACCGCTCTCTATTTTGCCGGTCTGATCAAGCTTGGCAGAAAATATGCTGCCAGCCATGAGGAAGAGTAACCTTTTCTCTATGAAACTGTTTTCTTAATATTTACATAAAAGTTCCTTCTGCGTTATAATATTTATTATAAGCTCAAAAGAAAGAAGGAATTGAAAATGAAAGTTTTGATGTTAAATGGAAGCCCGAGAAAAGAAGGCTGCACGTATACCGCACTTATCCAGATTGCCGGGGTTTTAGAGAAAAACGGAATCGAAAGCGAAATTTTTCAGGCTGGAACCCCGGAACTTGAAAATGTAAGAGCAGCTGCCGAAAAGATGAAAGAGGCAGATGCTCTGATCGTCGGCTCTCCGGTATACTGGGCATCTCCAAGCGGGCAGATCATCGAATTTATGGATAAGTTCTGTTCTCTTGCCGGAAAAGATATGTTGCTGAAACCTGCTGCCGCCATTGCATCCGCAAGACGCGCCGGCACCACAGCAACCTTGGATGTCCTCTTAAAATACTTTTCATTCCACCAGATGCCAATCGTTTCTTCCAACTATTGGAATATGGTACACGGCAACACTCCGGATGAAGTACTTCAGGACAAAGAAGGAATTCAGATCATGCATGTTCTCGGCAAAAATATGGCATGGCTTCTGCATTGTCTGGAAGCCGGAAAAAATGCTGGAATTTCAAAACCGGAATCAGAAGAGAAGGTAAAGACAAACTTTATCCGTTAAATCTCTGATTTTTCAACACATCCCGGATCGTATTTCATCCGGGATGTGTTTTTTTTCTCAAAAAATACGATTTTCCCACCTCTAAAATATTAAATGTCCTCTTTCACAGTCATGACTGCACTGGTAATAGGAACTCTCAGCATATGCTCATTTCTGATATCGGATGTTTTCTGCAGGCACCGGTCTAGATATCCATTCAAAATCGTCAGCGGTGTACGCAGATCATGGAGGAGTGCAGTGCTCAGATCCTGATTGGCCTTTCTGCTTGCTGTCTCCTGCCGGATATTTTTATCCCTTTCTTTTCTATTTTAAGCTGTTTGATCTGTGTATATTATAGCGAATTTAAAAAAAATACTATTTTTCTTAAGCATTTTTAAGATTTATTGATTTTCAAAGATTCCCGTGGTTGACGCAAAAACTTCAAAAAACGTGTCAACCACGGGCTTTTTGTCGAATAAAATGCAATCAAAAAAGAATTGATTTCAGGTAGAATAATCGAACCGTTTACAACACACTTACAACAAATTGATTTCTATTTTTTCAATCTCATTTCTTAAGTCTTCCAATGTCCGGTGACCATATGTGTCATTTGTAATATCACCTATCTTATGTCCAAGCATTCTTTTTCGATCATTCTCCGCGACTTTATATTTTTCGCACAATTTTGAAAATGTGTGCCGGCAATCATGCGGAGTATGCTTTTCAATTCCAAGTGTGGCCAGTTGAGTATACATCTTATCCCGGAATATATCGATTCTATCAGGCAGGAGCGCTCCATGTGTTTTCATCCGGCGTTTTACGAGATCTAAAATACCGGAATAAATAGGAACGATTCTGTTTTTCCCAGCATCCGTTTTGATACCGCCGAAAAAATAACGTTCTTTCAAATTTACATCTAAAGTCTTATATTCCGATATCCGAAAGCCGGAGTAGCACATGATCAAGATCATCTCAGACACTTCATTTTCTTTTGTTTCCCACAATTTCTTCAAATCTTCATCAGTAAATGGAATTCCATGTTCATCATCGTCATCCTGTGTAATTTCGACATAAGATGAATAATCTTTTGTACACAAATTATTTGACATAGCATATTTGTACATGTGGCAGTATAGATTTTGGATGTGTTCTATACTGGCGTGTCTGAGTGGACAAGCGTCCATTACTTCCTGCAGATCGTCTGTAACAAGCTCTGCGAAAATTCTGTTGTGTAGGGCAGCAGAGTTCTTGAATCCTGCGCGTAGCGTATATTCTAAGCTGGTACGTTTTACTTTTTTTGCATCGTATTCATGCCCGAATTTCTTAACATTGAATTTACGAAATACTTCCGCAAATGTTAATTGCGGCTCTTCCTTTGCTTTAATTCCTTGCACCTGATTATAATTTGCAAGCAGAGACTGGATAAAATCCTCCGCATTCTTTTTGTCATCCACCTGGATATCATTTTCCATGCCGGGAGTATAGGTGCCGGCTTTGTATGCTGTAAGAACTGCAAAGCCGATCATCCAGTCAGAAACATAGCATATTGCTTTCTGTGGCTTCATTTGCCCGTTTTCGTATTCTTCTTTAGCTGGCGGGTAAACGCCGTAAGGATTGCGGCGATTCTTACCAAGGAAGCGTATCTGGCCGTAACCATTGGGCAAACGAGGATGCTTTTTTCTTTTGGCCATATCATCATCTCCTTTAAATTTAGGTATAAAAATAGCAGCCAGCACATGAACGAATGTTCTGGATTGTGTAGCTGCTCCGAAGATGATACAATATTCTTGGCTTCAGATTGCATATCTTCGGGTATGTGGACCGTCTCAGTGTTGGTAGCACTGGGGCGGTATTTTATTGCAGTTTTTATTTTAATAAATCATCAATACAAATTTCAAAATCTTCATATATTTTCAATTTGAGTGTATCATGAAAAGGAATGATCACCGGCGCGACATCTTCCTCATATCGGTATACCGTTGTGCGTTCTCTGGCAGGATCCACAATCCAATACTCGCGAACACCTGCATCGGCATAAAGTGCATTTTTTGTAGAATAATCCATTTTACGGCTGCTCGGTGAAACGATTTCGATGATAAAGTCAGGTGCTCCTTCACAGCCACGGTGCGAAATTTTGTTGGAATTGCAGACAATGCTGATATCAGGCTCCACATAATTGGAATCATCATCCTTAATAAAAACAGCAAATGGAGCAGGATAAACTTTGCAGTTACCGCCTTTTCCTTTGATATAATTTCTTAGAGAGGCGGAGAGTTCCATTACTAATTCCTGATGTAATGGAGACGGTGGTGCCATGTTATAAATTTGTCCGTCAATCAATTCCGCTCTCTGTCCATCTGGAAGAGCATAGATATCATCAATTGTATGTGATGTTGTTTTTAATAATGGCATACTTTCATTTCCTTTCTTCAAATAATTCATTTAACAGAATTGGTGAGTGTACCGTCTCTGTTGGCACAGGGGCGGTATTTTTTACGCCTATGCTGCTTTGTTATAATCAACTACTGCAAACTCGGTCAGCATAGTAAAACCTGGCATCTGAAATATTTATTATTCGTTTTTTAATATTTCTAGTGTTTGTCTGTATTCAGAGGCAGCCGGAATCTTGGTGAATTCTACTGTATTATTATAATTACTTTTGACAATTGATTCAATTTCGTCAAGTGTAACATTAAAAAATTCTTTTCTCAAATTAACTCTATTTACGCTACGTTTTTCAAAATATTTATGAAGTGTTGCTTCAAGTTCAGGGGCGTTATCCGAAAAAATCATAGCATGCACATCGAATTCAAAAGGAACAGATGCACTACTTAATTCTTTTATTCTATCCATTGGTTCTAAACGTCTTGTCATGCCAATTTTATAAATGTCTTTTCCAAAAGAACCTATGTTAGAAATAACATATACAAATCCGGCTTTAGCATTCGCTTCGCGTTCAAGAATAGTTTCTTTATCCTTTTCTAATAAAGATAATTTTTCTTCGAGTTCACTAATTTTATTTATATAAAGTTGTTTTTCTACATCATTTTGTGTTTTTTGCAAATAGGACATTAGTTTCTTAATCTCATTATTGCATTGTGTTTGATCTTTGGTAATCTTTGCCTTTTGGCGTTCGATCTCACGTCTTACCTTTTCTTCTTCAAGCATTTGTTCTTTTATTGCTTTCTGCTGATCTCGCTCACGTTCTTTTTTTATTTCGAAAGTATAAGCAAGGTTTAGCTCCTCTAATTTTAATTCCAAGAGCTGTTTATCAATGGAAATACCATCAACACTAAAAATTTTATTTAGAGATTCAAAAGATGCAGAAATTTTCTTACGCATTGCATCAATATTTTTAACGGACAAATTCATTAAAATATTGTCACATTCGGAATTGAAACATCTTAATATCTGTTTACTATTATCGCGTATTACTTTGCGAGTTCCTTTAGATGAAATATGAAGAGCGGATTCGCTCTGAACCAATTCTTTTTCTGTCTGCTTTAGGATCGCAAGTTTGTTTTTACATTCCTCTGAAGTTATACCAGCGTAATCTGAGAAATTATAATGAGCAACAAGAGTATTAGATTCAAGCAAAGATAGTTCTTCAGAAAGCTGTTGATGTTCAGATATCAAGTGATTTAGGGAGGAAGTAATACTTGCTTTTTTCTCACTGAAATCTTTTTCGAGCATTTCTGTTTCGTTTAAATATTCATTTTCTAAATGTTGCATTTTATTTTTATATTTCACAGATAAAGCATTTGTTTTATCAACAAGATCATCATAATTTCCGTATTGATCTTGTAATTTTTGGAATTCTTTATTTTGTAAAATAAGTAATACGATACCAATTATTATCGGAATGCCATAAATGAACCATAGAAAGAACATAAGGCAAATGAACCAAGTTTTAAGATACCATTTTTTCATAAGCTCCTCTTTTCTGCCCATACATTACACCACTGGATTTTATATAAACGCAGAAGCGAATATATCATTTAAAGTCTTTCATCCTTAATTCAATCATCCTTTTTGAATATCCAAACAATCTGGAAAATTGATCCGTAGTAAAATCCAGATGGTCTTCGATATCAGAATCTTGAATAAGTAGATTTAAAGCGAAACGGTCAGCTTCCGTTTCAAATTTGTTTGTCACAAAATTTGTTCTCGTATCCATAAATATAGCGTTGCTATCTTTATGTAAGAACAAATGGCCAAGTTCATGAGCAATCACAAATAATAGTTCATTTTCTGGCAATCGTTCATCCACATATATAATGTGATTCCTTTGAAAATAATGGTAAAATCCTCGAACACCTTCTAATGGATGTCGCACAAGGATTATATCCATTGCTTTTACAATCTCAAGGGGATTTCTTGTGCCGTACTTTCGAACGATTTGATTTACTCGTTCTTTAATGTCCATAAGTATCAATCCTTTTTATACTTTTTAGGTGTGTACTTTTCTTTGTTTTTCTGTTTTGCCATTTCCATTCCAATTTTCATAGCGGAAAGAATAGATTCTATTGCTTCTGGAGAGGCTGGATCACCATCAAACATTAAACCATCTTGCTTCAGAAGTGCTTCTGTATCACTTAAAATAGCTTCTATTTGTTTGGAATCTCTTTTTGTGAGAGAGGATTTATCGGTAACGATTTGAGTTTCTGGTTCTTTTCCTGTTGTTAAATAATTTACTGACACACCGAAATAGTCAGCTATTTTTTGTAATCTTTCCAACGTTGTGTTGCCAGTTCTAAGTTTTCCTATGGAACCACGGCCAAACCCTAATTCTCTTTCTAGTGCTGTAATAGCCAGATTCCGTTTTTTACATAATTCTGAAATTACATCATACGTCGTCATAATTGCCCCTTTCTAAAGATGTAGAAAAAAATCTACACAAAGTATTGACAACGTAGAAAATAGTCGATATAATACAGCTATAAGGTAGAAAAACTTCTACGCCATTGCTGAATAAATAAGAAAAATTCTACGTCGTTTGTGGTTATTCTGATTATAGAATATTTTCTATATAAAGTCAACAGAAATAGAAGATTTTCTCTTTATAAATAACAACTGCATGTATGTACGGAAAAAAGGATTCCCCGTAACTATCGTTGGATGATAATTACGGGGAGAGACTATTACATATCGTGGTCTTCTAGAAATCTAACAATTTCAAAAATGCACACAATACATTCTAGAATTATTTGGATTAATTCCCTTAAGTCTCACCTCCTTTTGCGGAGGTATCCTTAAGATTGTTACTCCTCGGCAACTCCTTTCCAGCCATTTATGACCTTTAGAAAATTATCTAAGTGTAACAAGGTTATTGTAACAGATATATATGCAGTTGTCTATAAAAGTAGAAAAGGAGGGAATTATGATACTTAAAAAAATTTTAAAGCTGGCAGAGAAGAACAACATCTCAATCAGCTGTCTTGAGAAAACTCTGGGCTTTGGAAACGGAACAATTAAGAAGTGGGGAGAATCGTCTCCAAGTGTGGATAAGCTGAAAAAGGTAGCAGATTACTTCGGCGTATCAGTGGATTATTTTCTTGAGTAGGAAGGATTGATAGGAAGTGAGAGAAGTGGATGCGATGAAAAGTTATAGAAATGCAGAGCGTTTAGCAAAGGAAATTATAGAAATGTGTACAGAAAAAGGAATCACATTAAAAGAATTACAAATGCTAAAGACCGCCCTGCCGATTGCGATTGATCAAAAGGTAGAAGAATACCTATCGAGGGAAAGATTATCGTAAATCACTCTTACCCTCTTCCATAGAGTTGCGAATTTGATTTAGCAAACTTCTGTACTTCATACCATACTCAAAAGCATTCGATTCACTGATTTCGATATTTTGTTGTTGGTAATAAAGGACAGTAGCGGCAACGGCTAAATCATGAGTACGTTGTTCTAAACTGATTTCATCGTACATATTATCACTCCTTTCGTAATACTCGGTGCTGCAACACCTGTAATTACAGTATAGGAGACAAAATGGTAAAAGACAACAGATGTGAAGGTGAATATTTCCATCTTGTAGACAACTGCATATATAAAATGGCCACACTTGAGGAAACAAGAACGACCATCCGAGTAAGTAACATGATGCTTACGGAATTTTCAAATTTAGAAGAATGATACCTGGATTTCAGCACCCAAACCGTTAAGCCTAGGTGCCGAAAGAGCTCTTATATATCGTATTCATCTAAGATTTTCCAAATCTGTAAAATAAGTACAACACATTCGAGAATATTTTTGAAAAATTCCCTTAAGCCCCACCTCCTTTCCTGGAGGTATCCTTTAAAGCGTTACTCCTTAATAAACTCCTTTCCGGCTAATAGCCTTTAGAAAATTATCTAAGTGTAACAAGGTTATTGTAACAGATATATGCAGTTGTATACAAGATGGAAAACAAAAGGAGGGAATTATGATACTTAAAAAAATTTTAAAGCTGGCAGAGAAGAACAACATCTCAATCAGCTGTCTTGAGAAAACTCTGGGCTTTGGAAACGGAACAATTAAGAAGTGGGGAGAATCGTCTCCAAGTGTGGATAAGCTGAAAAAGGTAGCAGATTACTTCGGCGTATCAGTGGATTATTTTCTTGAGTAGGAAGCGAGGCGAGGAAGATGTGGATTTCAAGGAAAAAATGGGATTATCTGTTACTTCGCATCAAAAAGTGTGAAGACGATATCAGGAATCAAAAAGAGAATACAGAAAGTTTAGTTAGAAATACTGCAAAAAAAATCCTCGAACAGCCAAATGAACTGCACGAGGAAATTCAAGGGATTGAACATATTGAAAAGTATGTTGATGAGTTTATTGGTCTTGATAAGGAACGTGAGGTAAGAAAGATGTGCGAACCTAAAAAGGTGGATGAGTTAATTGATAAAGTTTGTTACAGGATTATAGAAGATCTTTCGCATGGTGAATTAGGAAAAACATTGTCAGAAGAAATTAAGGCTCTGGAAGACTTGATTACTGCCAGAGCGAGGTATTACTAATCATCATTTTGGAGGAGATAAACCAAAAGAAAGTAATCCCGCCACGGATGTTGCGAAGACAATAGAAGGAAGTGATAAAAAATGAACACTGCAATTGCATTAAAAGAAACATTAAAAACTGCAGAGATTGCAAAGATTACCGGTTGTTCCGTGAACGAAGTACGATACCGCATGAGACACAACATCTGGACATTTGGAGTCGTGCGGAAGACCGGGGCAGTAAAGAAACACTATGAAGCTACTATTTCCGAAGTGGCTGAGTTCTTCAGACTGAGCCGGGAGGAAGTGATCAGGAGGTTAAACGATGGGAAATAAGAGATTAACCATACAAAGAGTTGATCAATTCATAAGGCTCCTGGGAGCAACTGAAAGAGTGAACGGGTATGCAGAACAGCAGAAGCAGCATGCGATTGCCTGTTTAAATAATTATTGCAGGGAGTTGGAGTATCAAAATAGAAAATCAGTAAAAATCAAAGGAGAAACAGATGGACCAAAGGATCTTGAACATGACAGCAGGACAAGTTCTGGAATACGGAGCACTTGTCAGCAGGAGGGATGAACTGAGGCAGCTTCAGGAAAATGAAGAAGTAACTGCAGAATTAAATCTGATAGAGGAGAGGATCAAAGAACTTGGATTTGAATGAAGAGAAGGAGAGGAAACAGATATGGATCATTCGTTGGCAGTCCGGCAGAATACGGAGCGAATATGGAACATACGAAGAGGCGAAACAGGTAGCAGAAGAAATCGGAGGAGAGTACATCATTGTATGAGCTTCAGGGAGAGAAGAAAGATTCGGTACACTTTGGAACTGTTGCGGATTCTGGAAGCGGCTGCAGCAGTATGCACAGTGATGATGATAGAAGCGGGAACATTGTGGATAGGAATGATACTCGTTATTTTGGTGATTGAGTTCTGTTGCCGATACATAGAAAAAAGTATAAAAAAGTAGTGCACCTGCCGCAAACAGATGCACCGGATATTTTGCCAATACAAACAAAATAAAAACTCATTTATATTGTACACCTGTATTGGCAAAATGTCAAAGAAAATGAGAGCAAAAAGCTCCCGTTTTTCACTTGATAAGAATATTAAACTTAGGAGCAAAACAGGATGTATAAACGAAAGAGTTATGACCTGGGAGACATCAGAGAAGTGATGGAGTATCACAATGGGAGATATGGTGCTCCGGGAATGCCGAGAATGAAAAAGAAGAAAGCCACACCAGAGCAGATCAGGAAAGTGAATCAGTGGAATAAAGAACGGCAGTGCTGGAGAAAGATGAAGCTGAACTTTCAGGATAATGACTACTGGGTGACATTGACTTATAAGCCGGAGAACAGGCCAGAAGATATGGAGAAAGCAGCAAAAGACATCAGGAAGTGGCTCAATAAAGTACGGACACAATACAAGAAACGGGGAGCAGAACTGAAATGGATGCTGCATACCGAGATTGGAAGCCGGGGTGGTGTTCATCATCATCTGGTCATCAACCGGATTCCGGATGCAGATTTGATTATGCGAAAGGTATGGGACAAGGGTGGAGTCCACATGGATTTAATGTATGACGAGGGTGGGTTTCGAAAACTGGCCGAGTATTTAAGTAAAACGCCGGATGAAGAAAACAAACTGAGAGAGAGCCGGTACTCCTGCAGCAGAAATCTGAAGATTCCGGTTGCGGAAGTAAAGACATATAAAAGAAAAACATGGAGTGACGAGCCGAAACCGCCAAAAGGCTATTATCTTGACAAAGAAACATACCATGAAGGAATCAATCCGGTAACAGGATACAAATACCGAAGATACATCCTGATCCGTTTGAACAGGAGAATTTGATATGAAAGCATTGAATATTTACATACGGACAAGTCTGACGGGGCCATGTATCAAAGATGGGTGCTGGGCGGCTGCAATCGAATATCAGACAAGGAAAGGTCCGGCAGTCAAAGGAATATGTGGGGCGGAGAAAGAGACAACGTATTATCGCCTGGTACTGCTTGGAATCGTAGAATCCTTAAAAACACTAAATACGGCATGCCATGTGACCTTATATACAGACTGTATTTTTATCAAGAATATGATTGAAAACGGAAAACCGGAGCAGTGGAAACGGTCAGAGTGGAGAAAGCCATCTGGAAAGGGGATCAAGAATCCAGAATTATGGCAGCAGTATCAGGAACTGGCAGAACGGCATGAAATAACCGTCAGATTTAGTAAACATCACGATTACGTGGAAAATTTAGAGGGATTACTGGAGGAAAAACAGAATGTTTGATGTATTTGGAAATTTTGATTCTGTGGAGGAATTGAATGCGTGTGCAAAAGGATTATTAGAGGAACAGGATCTGGAGCATTTAAAAGTACTGGCAGAGGAAAATGGGATTCCGGATGGAATCCGGGAAGTGTATGAGCAGCATTTATCAGAAGAGCTGGTAGATTTAGTAAATGCGGCCATTGGAAAGCTGCAGGTCGAGCTAAAAGAGGAAACAGACGGGATGCCGGCAGGAGAGATCGTCTCGTATCTGTCTATGAGATGTTTTGAAAAAGAAGCTCTGGCCAGAGCTATAAGAAGAAAGAACCGGACACTCAAAGAGTGCCTGCAGAATATCCGAAAAGAAGCGGAAAAAAGAATCAAAGAAAGAAACGGGACGCAAGTGGTGCAAATGCCGGATCTGGAAGTATTTTCCATGGCAGAAGAATACTATCTGGAGGTGGAGAAATGAGACGAGGAGAGTTATTAAAGCTTCCAGAGTTAAAAGTAACGGAAACTATGCGAAAGACAGTCAGGGAAGATCAAGGACATCAGGTACTAAGATGTGGAAGACCACCTGTCTGGAGTGCAACATATTATTGGTTCTATCGTGCCAAGAAGACAGAAACGGTTTTAGAGATCGATGTATTTACAAGGGATATGATCTTGGCTGGCACAGCACATCCGGAATACCGGCTATTCCTTTTGGAAGAAAACAAGTACTACACCTATGACAATTTGTGTGAGAAGTGGAGAACTGCAAAAATAGATAACTTAAGCTACATGGAAGGATGTGAAGAGATACAACAAGGGTACTGGTACAGTAGCAGAAAAGTGTGGATACGAGAAGAGGACCGAAAACGGATCTCAGAATTTTGTCACAACGGAAAGGAAGAACCACGTGCAGCAATCGCAAGATGGCAAAGCTATAGTAAAGGACGAAAAGAGATTGATGAAATTGATTCTGAGATGGCGCTGGTGCCGGAACTGCCGAAAGATTTTGATGATTTTGTAGACAGGGAAGTCCTTCCCCAGTACTTGTTTTATGATGCCGGAAGAAAAGTAACAAAAGGGCATTGCACACATTGTGGAAGAGAAGTGAAAATCCGGAATCCACACTATGGAGACGCGGGAGAATGCCCATCCTGCAAGCATCCTGTTACCTACAGAAGCCGAAAGAAAGGCGGAAATGTCAATGCAAGAGGGTATGCAGGGCTCCTGCAGAAAACAAAAGAGGGATATGTATACCGATATTTTGAGTGCTATCGGAAATTCAGGAATGGACAAAAGGGAGATGGCGGGTACTGGGAGCTGATACGGATCACGTATGACCGGAATTTAAAAAAGATTCATGAATTTGAATATGAACAGTATAAGCAGACAGACTGGGTTCGATGGTGTTACAGGGTGGGCCGGTATTATGCGAAAGTGGTAGAAAATGAAGCGGTCCTATATAACCGGAATCTCAAACAGATCTTAAAAGGAACACCGTTTCAGTATTCTGCAATGGAATATTTTGTGAAACATGGGAAATATCGGGAAAAAATGTATTTGGATCAATATCTGGAGGGATACCGGCATATGCCTGGAATCGAACAGCTGGTAAAGTGTGGGTTTTACAGAATTGTCAAAGAAAAAATGCAGGGGTACAACACAGGAAACTTAAAGAAGAAAGAGAGGTCTTGTAAAAAGATACTGGGGCTAAACGGGGAATACTACCAGCTGTTGGCTGGAAAGAATCCAAGCACAAGGGAATACAACACCACTTATAAAATGCAGGAAAAGGGATTGCATCCAACATGGCAGCAGGTTCAGTTTTTTGCAAGGTTTCCGAGGAATTTCACCAGGTATATCCGGTATACCACCATTCACAAGATGGAACGGTACATCAAAGAAGTGTTAGGAGAAGATGAGAGACAAGCCGTGGATTATCACGATTATCTGAAGATGTCAGAGGAACTGGGGTACAACATGCGAGAGCCGTGGATCTTATTCCCGAAGAATTTGAAGCAGCGTCATGAAGAGTTGATTGAAGAGAGCAGAGAACGAGAAATAAAAGCCAAAGAAGATTTGGACAATAAAAAAGACAAAAAGTACGAGCAATACAGAAAACGGGACAGCTATCTGGAAATGGAAACAGAACAATTTTTATTGAGGCTTCCGAAACGGATCCATGAAATCCGGCAGGAGGGAAATGCCATGCATCATTGCGTTGCCACGTATATTGACCGGGTGGCCAAAGGGGAGACAACGATTCTGTTCCTGCGAAAGAAGCAGAATCCGGAAACATCGTTTTACACGATGGAGGTAAACAATGGAGCCATGATACAGTGCAGGGCAAAATATAACGGACCTATGACAGAGGAAGTGAAAGAATTTGTCGAGCTGTTCCAAAAAAAGAAGCTCAGGAGCACAGAAAGGAAAGCAGGATAGATGGAGGAATTACAGACAATCAGTACACTGCAGGGAGTAGAAATTGCATTACGAAAAGAACTGGAACATATAGCAGAGGGATACATTAAAGTCGGGTATCTCTTAAAAAAGACCAGAGATGCAGAGTTTTATAAAGAGAAGGGGTATGCAGATGTTTTTGAGTTTGCAAAGGAAACCTTCAATATCAGCAGGACGTGGGCAATTCGGTTCATGCAGATCAATGATACATACAGTATTGATGGGAACAGCCCGGAAATTCAGGAGAAATACCGGGGATATGGCAGCAGTAAGCTGTCTGAAATGTTGGCATTGCCGGAAGAAGTGCGGGAAGTGGTACCAAGAGATGCCACGGTACGGGAAATCCGGGAAGTAAAAGAAGTTATCCGGGAAACAGAAGATCGTTATTCGCCGCAGATGAGCCTGTGCGACATCGCACCAGAAGAACACCATGGAAGCTGGACGGAAACGTTAGTGTATGAATTTTTCAAAGGAGAGGGAAAAGGCTGCTTTGAAAAAATGGCTAAATGGATATGGGAAGACGAGCCAAAAGGAGAAAGTACGATTAACCGGGAGATCATGGGAATTGTAGCTCCAACAAAATTCCGAATGTTTCGGATGCAATTTGCAAATGCACTATTCAGTGAATTTCAGATTCGGATCATGCCATACAACGGCAGGGGAGAACCAGAAGAGATCAGCTATCTGGAGTTGGCCAAAACATTTGAACAGACCTTTTATCCGGAAGGCAGGAAGACTTCTGATTCAGAAGCCTATGAAAGAGTTTATCAGATGCCGCTGAGAGAAAAGAAAGAGAGGGAAGTCTTAAAGACGGAACCATTAAAGAAAAAGGCAGAACCTGCAAAAGCACAGGAAACTTTGGAAGAGCCAAAAGAAACAGAAGAACAGATTTCAGGACAGATGGAAGTGGAAGATTATCCGGAACTGATGCCAGATGCTCCGGTTATGAATCTTCCGGAAGAAGAAAAACAGGTACATGAGATCACAGAAGAGGTGGTCCAGGAAGGAGAAGTCATAGAAGACATCTTAAAATCCGGGGATCCGGAGAAAATCATGCAGCTTCTGAAGAAAGAATTTGCCTGGCCAAAAGGCGGATGGGACAACTGGAAAAAGAAAGTGATTACTTTATGAGTATTGATTATAGTGATATGGCGTTTCCTAAGCCGAAAAAGAAGAAAAAGAGAATCAGCCATCCGAAAAGCATTTTGAACACAGAAAAGGGCGTGTGCTATCTCTGTGCCAATCTGTATGGAGACTATCGGCAGCAGTATACCGAGGAACACCATGTATTGTTTGGATCCGGGATGAGAATTCTATCGGAAGCCGGGGGATTGAAAGTGTATTTGTGTGAACCGCACCATAAAAGCGGGAAAGAAGCTGTACATAATTGCAGAAAGACAAGAGAACTGCTTTGCGAGATCGCACAGAGGGAATATGAAAAGTCACACACACGGAAAGACTGGATGAAGATCAGCAAGAAAAATTATCTGGATCAGCAAGAGTTGATGAAAGAACCGCAAAATGAAAAGCAGAAAGAAGGACATCCAGGATTCCAATTTTTATAGCATCTCCGGCCAAGTGCCGTGAAGATACAACAGCAGGTACGTCACAAAACCTGTCGTAAGCCATCACATTATCTCCCAGATAACTCTGGGAGAGGAAAGGAGCATCATGTTTATTAAGACGAGCATATTTAAGAGAATATTGAAAGATGCATGGAAAGGTGCAGGACTCACTGTAGGAAAGAGAGAGGAAATGTACTTCATACAGGGAGCCTATTGGATATTATTTGTATACGAGAAGGACTTTACAAGCAAGAATAAGGCAGCAGTCATTGAACTTGTGGGGGATCTTCCGGAAGAGGGCGAAGTATACAGAGCCTATGAAAAAGGAGAAAAGCAGTATGAACTAAAAGTAAGGGATGAGTGGGAATACAAGAAATGGTTATCAGCCAGAGATCGGTATGAGGATACAGAAATCAAATACAGGGGAATGGCAGTGTTACAGAATGTAGAGACAAAAGAGATGAGTTACATACCAGATCAAATTCTGGAATTGGTAAGGCTATCCGAAACAGGTGAGTATGAAGACTTTCCGACAGGACCTATGGGAATGGGATATTTCGTCCTGTGGGTAAATGAGACTGGAATGTTATTGACTGTAAAAACACCGGCAGATGAAGAGAGCAATGGCGGGAAGATTTTAAAAGCATTAGCCGGGCTGGAAATGGAGTAGAAGATGGAAGAGAACAACGTAAAGATCACAGGAAAAATCGTAGAGGAACCAACATATTTGCTGACTGCAAGGGGCGGCAGGAAAATTTATACATCGGTTATAGAAATTATGCGGACTAGCGGAGTGCTGGATGTGATACCGATCCAGGTACCGGAAGAACTGGCAGGAGAGATCTGGGATCATGTAGGAGGCAGAATCACGCTCTTTGGAGAATACCGATCATACAATGAAAAGGATGGAGAAAGAAATCATTTGAAATTGTATGTATTTGTAAAAGGAATCAGCGAAGCTGGTGAAGCGGATCAAAACAGAATTGATCTGATTGGATATATCTGTAAACAGCCGCTCTATCGAGAGACACCACTCGGAAAAGAAATCACGGATATTTTAATTGCAGTAAACAGGAAACACAGAAAAAGTGATTATCTCCCGGCAATTTGCTGGTATTCGAACGCAAGGCTGGCAGAAGGGCTTCCAGTCGGAACAAAAGTGAGAGCCATGGGAATGATACAGAGCAGGATTTATGTAAAAGGCGACAGCGAGAGAACAGCTTATGAAGTCTCAATAAGAGAAATGGAAGTGATCGAGTAGTGGAAGGTTACGAGAAATACGCATCCAGGATACAGGAACTTTTATTTGACGGGATGGATGTGCATGAGGTGTGGGTGTACATGAAAGTTATGTTCCAGATTGAGAAAAATGAGATTTGTTTTCGGGCATATCTGGAGAGATCGGGACTGATCTGGTTTGCGGAAGCGGGCAGCAGAAGACAGGTCCAGATACCGGATCTGCTAGAGACCAAGAGAAAACTGGAAATGAATCGAACGAAAATTTCAAAGCCGCTCTGTAAATATCCGGATTGTTTCCGCTGTGTATATCCGGATTGCACATGTAATGAAGGCCTTACGAAAAAAGGAAATGATGAACTGGTTCGGGAGTTGGCGAAGCGATAGGGGAAAAAGATTAATGGATGAGGAAAACACGGAGAGGAAAAGAAGTGATTTTTGCGTATGTACATTGCCGAGAATGCGGAATTGCTACACGTAGTTACGCTTTAGAAAGAACAGCAATTGAAGTTTGGAACAGGAGGGTGGAAGAATGATTAAAGTAAAAGCGGAGGCAAATTATGGTTTTGCTGGAACAAATATGACATTTGAAGAAGAGTTTGGTGATGATGTAACTGATGAGGAAATCGAAGAAGCTATGAGAGATATGGTTATGGAACAGGTTAATTGGTCATGGGAGAAAGAGTAATTATGAACAGAGAAATACTTTTTAAAACAAAGAGAAAAGATTGGGAAGAGCTTCCAAAAGATCAGTGGTGGGTGGAAGGTGATTTGTTGCACATGAGGTATGGTGATATAGTTCTGATAAACAATTTCGAAGACCAATTATTTAGATGTGACGGTAATATGGTCTGCCAGTTCACAGGATTACATGACAATACAAAATGGGGAGATCTTACCGAAGCAGAAAAAGAATCATTTCTTTCCGATTGGAATTATAGAGAATACAGAAAAAATAAGATTGAAGATTGGAGTGGTCGGAAGATTTGGGAGAATGATATTGTTGAATGTAATAAAAGAAAAGAAGAATGTGGATTATATAAAGTCATTTGGAGAAAAGAGTATGCTGATTTTGGGGTTGTGCCTATAAGCAATACATGCATAGGACAATATCCAATAGGGTTTAGCTACGGAAAGACATTACATGGGAGAGATTATAAATTGGTCGGAAACATTTTTGATAATCATGAGTTGTTGGAGGTGGAAAAATGAACGCATTAGAGAAGATTTTGGACAAAATTGAAGAACGTATGAATATGGTTGAAAACATTCCAGTAGATGAAGATGATGGTTTTCTGGATGGTGAGGAATGTTATGAAGCCGGAAGAGTACAAGGTCGGTATGAAGAGCTGGTATGGTGCAGAAATATGATTCGTTCCCACATGGATGAAGTTCAAAACTGTGGAGATTGCAGCCGAAGAAAATGGTATCAAAAAGGATACGAGGACGGAAAGAAAGACAATGGGTGGATTCCTTATACGTTACAAAATATACCTAAGAAAGAAGGTGTATATCTTGTAACGTGTGACGATGAAGAATATCCGGTAAAGAGAATGAGATTTAAAAAAGAGGATGAATATGGTCTCTGGTATGACGATTATGGGATTTATGACGGGGTAATATTTGCATGGCAGCCACTTCCAAAACCATACAAGGAGAAATAACATGGACATTTTAATCACAATCGCATTTTTGACCCTTTACTACATATTGGGACTGGGAACCGTGATTACTTTAAAGACAGGATTGGAGGAGGATGTGGAGCTGGAGCCGCTTGACTATTTAATGGCAGTATTTTTTCCGCTTGTGGTGTTTTTGGATAGTGCGGAGATTATGGAGGTGATACAGGTATGAGAGGAACAACCTTAAAGCATAGACGCAGCGCAAAGGAAATGAAACGAGATCAGGAAGATCACTTTGCCGATCTGGCAGATCATGAACCAACAGAGAATGCCAAGAAGTGGATGCAAAGAGGTGCGTACTCTGTGGAGGACTGCTTAAGAAAATGGGGAGTAGATACGAAAGGGAGTGTTGCCAGTGGACAAGAAGATACTGATTGAGTATGCAGACATGAAAGAAGAGATAAAAGATCTGAGACGTAGGATTGTAGTGGATAAAAAGAAAATAGAGCAACTGAACAAGATTACTGTGCAAGATTCTGTTGCATGTGGAAAGAAAGGCAACAAACCATTGCGAACAGTGAAAATAACAGGCTTCCCACAAAGAGAATATGAAAAACGTGAGTTTTTACTTGAAAAGCGCATTGCAAAGCTGCAGATGTTGGAGACGGATCTTCTGGAGAAACAGATACAGGTAGAGGAATATATAGGACAAATTAAAAAAAGCGAAATCCGAATGATTCTCAGATTTTATTATATTGATGATCTAAGTTGGGTACAGGTCTCACATAGGATGAATGAAGTATTCCCAAAGAAAAGGAAAGCATATACAGAGGACAGTTGCCGATGCAAACATAACAGATATTTAGAAAAATTTGAGAAAACGACGGAAACGACGGTTTTAAAATGTTAATATGGTATAAAGCCGAAAGGAACAATCTGGACGACTAAGGTGTTTTTAGCTTTCCTCCTAAAAACAACCAGTAAAAACCACACACAAATTATAAAAGGCGTCTTGCATGAAAATGCAGGGCGTTTTTATGTGGAGTATATTCCGAAAACGGTGTATAATGAAAGAAAAATACACAGGAGGTTACAAATAATGCGAGATCATCGCAATCAATCTAAAAAAAGAAAAAAATATGCACCAATGATTATATGTTTGCTTGTGATATTAGTTCTTGTAGGAGTTCCATTGATAGTAGTTGTAATGGTTAAATATCGATGGATTATTACTGATACCACAAATGAATGGATTGGTTTTTGGGGAGGGTATTTAGGTGCTTTAATTGGAGGAGCACTTACGTTAGTTGGAGTTATTATTACAATTAAAAATGAGGAAAAAGTAAGAAAAGAAAATGAAATTAGATTAATGCGTCCAGTTTTAAGCGGGAAAATAGAAATTCTTGAACGTAGAGATATAAAAAAATTAAAAAATGGAAGAGGCGCTATATTAAATATCGCTGGGGAACAGGCTGGAAATGGAGAAAGATATGACAATTCTTCTTTTGAAGAATATTTTAAGCAGAAAAAAAATTCAAGTGTCAAGGTTATACGGTATAGGCTTGTTAACTTATCTAATTACAGTGCCAATAATGTATCGGTAAAAGTGAATGAGAGAGAGGGATTTCCCCCTTTTTCGCTTTTACCTATGGATGAAGCAGTAGCATTTTTTATTATAAGTCTAAGTAGTTGCGAAAACGAGAAACACACAGAGTTACGATTAGAGTTTGTATTTGAAGATGAACTAGGGGAAAAGAGATATAAACAAAAGGATATGTTGAGATTTTACAAAGATAAAAATGGAAAAATTTATAATGAATGCGGAATAATGGCGATGACGCATCCGGAAGAGATTAGTAATAAATAGATAAACAAATACTCAGGCATCCTGATCGGACATAGCTCAGTCGGTTAGAGCAGCAGCCTTATAAGCTGTGTGTCACGGGTTCGATTCCCGTTGTCCAGATTGTGGACTACTGCAAGTTCCTCATTGTGTTAGAGAATCCAGTAAAGTTGCCAAGTTAAGTTCTAAAAATTTTAATAACTTCTGAGAAAAGTATTGACATACGTATACGTATGTGGTATTATATACTTGTAAGGAGGTGAGATACAAATGAGCAAAAAGAAACAAAAGAAAAAGTCCAAAATCGACATAAAAACATTGGCAGTCAGTGCGATTCTGGACTTATTCGTTGGAATCATTTTAATGATTCTCGACAAGCTATTTAATTAGCTAAGAGGGGCGAAAGCCCTTCTCTAAAATAAATATAACATGGAAGCTCATTTGTGTAAAGGATGTTGTGGAAGTTAGGAATATTCTTCATTGCTATAGGAATAGCAAAACTGGTTTATTGCCTCATAAAGAAAGTGAGGGATGAGCATGCCGAATAATGAAGAAAAGAAAAAGAGACCGCAAGATAAGTGGGATGAGAAAGCAGGGTTAGCGCCGAAAACGTATAAGGTAAACAAGGAAGTGGCAGAAGAGTTTCGTCAAGCTTGTAAAGAAGCAGGCGTTGCGATGGGAACACAGCTTACAAAGTTGATGAAGCAGTTTATAGAAGAAGTGAATAACAAATAGTATCAGAGAGCATCTGGCGAAAGCCGGGTGCTTTTCTACGTCCTGAGCAAAGACGATAAAGGGCTCTAGGCAATAGCCTACTTTGTACAAAGAAAGGGTGCAGATAGCATTAAAGGAAGTGCGGTTCGTGAAAGCGGGCGCGTTGTTGGGTTCGAATCCCAACCTGCACATTGTGCGACATCGCACAAATATAGCAGGATAGAGCAGTGGAAGCTCGTCAGTCTCCTTAGCTGAAGGTCGGAGGTTCGATTCCTTCTCCTGCAATTGAGGTGAGAATATGACAGAACATGAGATTGCATTTGTAAAGAAATGCATAAGAGAAAATATCCACAGATTCTATACATGGGGCAAGTGGAAAGTATTAAGAGAACAGGTACTACAGCTTGATAAATATGAATGCCAGTTATGTAAGAAACGCGGAAAGTATACAAAGGCAACGACGGTTCATCATGTGAATTATGTAAAGAAGCATCCAGACAAGGCATTGGAAATCTGGTACAGCTTCAGAGGCGAGAAGCGGAGAAACCTAATCAGCCTGTGCCATGATTGTCATGAAGAGGTTCATGGATATCGACAGCCAAAGAAAAAAGAACCGCTGACAGAAGAAAGATGGTAAAGAAAAATAAAATTGTCAGGATACCCCCGGTCGAAAAAAATCGGGTTTTAATATGCCCCGTAGAGACCGGTGGGTGCTCCCGACAAAAGAAATTTCTCGTGCGCGCGTGACGGAGGGGGTGGTATAAGGGCGAGAAAAACAAGAAAAGAATTATTGCGAGTGGAAATTAAAGAGGACCTTCTTGATCAGCTGGCCCGGAATGGAACCACAGGGAAATATTACATCGACTTGGTCGATAAATATATGGACTTCTGGGACCTGGAGAACGAACTGATCGCAGACATTAAAAAGAGAGGCGCTATCGTTGAATATAATAATGGAGGAGGTCAAAAAGGGCAAAAGAAAAATGACTCGATAGATCAGAGAATTAAGGTCAATGCTCAAATGCTTAAAATACTGGACAGTCTAGGAATTAAGCCGGTTGGCGATGATTCGGGAGATGATGAAGATGAGCTGTAACATACATCCATATATTCAGGAATGGATCGACATAGTTGAGAAAAAAATCTATGCAGTATGCGAAGAGCAGGAGCTGCTTGTCGCGCATGTAAAATGGTGTTTTGAGCATGAAGATATTTATATAGATTGTGATCAGTTGGAGAAATATATCGGGATGTCAAAATACTTCCCGTTTGAAGAAATATTTCCCTGGCAGAAGTTTGTGATCGGACTGCACGATTGCACATATTGGAGAGAATCCGGGCTTCCAAGATGGCCGGATTTATTCTGTATGTTGGGGAGAGGAGCGGGAAAAGATGGTACAATTGCGCTCGAATCAGTGTGTTTAATGTCCCCGCATAATGGAATCAGAGAGTACGATGTAGATATCTGTGCAAATAATGAGGACCAGGCAATGCGTCCAGTCCATGACGTGATAAACGCATTTGAACGACCGTCTGTGATAAAGAAATTAAAGAAATTCTTCCGATGGACGAAAGAACAGGTTTTATGCTTGAAAACAAAGTCTATTATGAAGGGAAGAACAAACAGTCCGAAAGGAAAAGACGGTCTTCGTTCCGGAATCTGTATTTTTAATGAGATCCATCAATATGAAGACTATAAGAATATAAACGTCTTTACAACAGGACTTGGTAAGAAGAAACATCCAAGGCGTTCTTATTACACGACAAATGGTGACGTGCGGGAAGGACCGCTGGATGATCTACTGGAAACATCCGAACAGATATTACGGGGTGGCGAACCGGATAATGGGTTATTACCATTTATCTGTAAACTGAATAAAAAGGAAGATGTGGATCAGGAAGAAAACTGGCCAATGGCAAATCCATCGTTGCCATATCTGCCAAGTCTTATGGAAGAGATCAGGAAAGAATACAGGGAATGGAAGAAAAATCCGAGAAGACTTCCGGCATTTATGACAAAACGAATGAATATTCCGGAAAATGCGGAAGAAATGAGTGTAACGGAGTGGGACAATATCAAAGCGACCAACATCTTACTGCCGGATCTGGAAAGATGGAGCTGTGTATGTGGAATTGACTATACAAAATTAACAGATTGGGCTTCCGTAGATCTTCATTTCCGAGATGGAGATGAACGGTTTGATATCAGCCATTCATGGATGTGCCTAAATTCGAAAGATATTCCGAGGATCAAGGCTCCATGGAAAGAATGGGCGGATTCCGGAAGACTGACGCTTGTAGATGACGTGGAAATACATCCGTCATTGCTTACAAATTATATACAGGAAGCAAAACGCACATACAATATCAAAGCTTTGGCCTTGGATGATTTCCGTTTTGCATTGATCGGAAAATATCTGCAGGAAATAGGATTTGATATGAAAGTGAATAAGAATCTGAAGCTGATCCGGCCATCAGACATTATGAAAGTGGCACCTCTGATTGATAGCTGCTTTGTAAATCAATGGTTGCGGTGGGGAGATGCTCCAGAATTAAGGTGGGCCACCAATAATGCAAAACTAATCCGGCATGGAAGAAAACCAGGAAAAGAGGATGATGCCGATATGGGAAATTATGTATACGGAAAAATAGAAGGAAAAAGCAGAAAAACAGACCCATTTATGGCATTTGTAGCAGCGATGACTGTGGAAAAAGTGCTGCCGCAGAAACGGGCAAAACCAACACCGAAAATACAGGTTTACAGTTATTAAGGGGGTGAATGTAGGAAATTAAGTATTAAAGACTGGTTGATCAAAAAACTTGGAGGCAGCAGTACCACAAGGATCACAGTGGATGACATTATGAAAGATAAAGATGTACAGAGTGCTATGTACGAAGTGTATCTGAGAGAGCTGGCTTTCTGGACTTGTGTCAATAAAATTGCAAATGCCATCAGCAAATGCGAATTTAAAACGTATATCAAGAAGAAAGAAGTAAAAGGACAGGAGTATTATCTTTGGAATTACGAACCAAATCAGAACCAGAATGCAACATCATTCATGAATAAGCTGATTGGCAAGCTGTACCGGAACAATGAATGCCTTGTGGTAGAAGTAAACAATCACATTTATGTGGCAGACAGTTACAGCAAAGAGGTGCTGGCATTGAAGGAGTACAGATTCAGCGGGATCACATTTGACGGTTACGAATTGTCTGAAACACGGGAAATGTCGGAAGTCATGTTTTTCGAATTAAATTCAGAGAATATGAGGAATCTCACAAATGGGATGTATGAAACGTATTCAAAATTACTGATATATGCGCAGGATGCCTATAAAAAATCAAGAGGAAAAAAAGGAATCCTGAATATTGGAGCAATTGCACAGGAAAGTGAGAATTTCGATGAAACATTCCAGGAGTTGATGAGCACGCATTTTAAGAACTTCTTTGAAAGCGACAGTACGGTGTTGCCATTGTTTGACGGATACGAATATCAGGATATTTCAGAAAGCGGAAAGACGTATTCTACAGAGTCAACACGAGATATCAAGTCTTTAGCTGATGACATCTTTGAATTTACAGCAAGAGCATTTTCTTTCCCACCGAGTCTGGCCAAAGGAGATGTACAGGATACAGGGAAAGCGATTGATGAACTTCTGACCTTTGTGATAGATCCGCTCATTAAGATGCTGCAGCAGGAGATCAACAGAAAGAGAAACGGATACACAGGATTTAAAGCTGGAAATTATGTGAAGATAGAGACTCTGGCAGTCAAGCATATTGATATTTTTGATATTGCAACTCCAGTAGACAAGCTGATCTCAAGCGGAGCATTTACGATCAATGACATTTTGGAAGTGCTCGGAAAACCGAAAATTGAAGAAGACTGGGCAAACCAGCACTTTATGACGAAAAATTATAGTAAGATTCAAGACCTGCTTTCTGATTTGGCAGGGGAGCGTGTGAAAAATGAAGAAAATTGAAAATAGGGGAGGAGTCCTTTCAGGATATGTTCCTGATCTCCCCGGAAAGCTGGAGGGCGTAGCGAATGCTGCGTCCTATTTTGATGCATAAAAATAGAAAGGATATGGAATTATGAAACTGAAACTTGTAAAGCAAGGAGAATTTTTAGGGACTAGATGTGATTTTTATGTAGATGAGGAAAACAACATCTATATGAGCAGAACACAGATTGGATATGCGCTACAGTATAAAAATCCACAAGATGCGATAAAGAAAATTCATTTAAGACATTACGAAAAATTACAGCAACGCTATGTAGAAGTGGTGGGTGACAATTTGTCCCCGAGGCCAAGAGATTTAGGAAAAAAGACAAGTATTTTTATGTATGACGAAAGAGGCATTTTAGATGTAATAAGATGGTCAACAACAGAGATAGCTGACCAATACTTTGATTGGGTGTACGACATTATTCAATCAATTAAAAAGAATGGCTATTACATAACTTCCGAAAAAGATAAAAAGTGGCTTGGAATTCGTAACGAATCCAAAGAGGCAAGACGATATGAAACAGACCAGATTAAACTCTTTGTGGAGTATGCAAAAGAGCAGGGGAGTAAAAATGCAGATAGGTACTACGTGCTATTTACAAAGCTGATAAATAGTAAGATGGGAATTCAGAGTGGAAAACGTGATGAACTGTCACAGGAAACGCTCATGGAGTTAAAGTCTTTGGAAACTCTGGTTAAGATGAGAATTCGCAAGCTTATAGAAAAGGAGACGCCTTACAAGGAAATATATCAAGACGTGAAGATGTTGGTAGATGAGTTTTAAGAAGAACATAAGGAGCAGTGAAATTCACTTGTCCTTTTTAAAATTACCTCTTGACAAATGTCCGTACAAAATGTATTATGATAAATGTACGGACAAAAAGAAAGAGGTGATTTGATGAGTCCGAAAGGTAGACCAACGGATAATCCTAAAAAAGGACGTTTTGAAATACGAACTTCACAGGAAGAGGAAGAAATGCTGGACTATTGTTGTGAAATTACCGGAAAAAAACGTACCGATATAATTAGATTAGGGATTAGAAAGGTATATGAAGAATTAAAAAAGTAAAAGGGTAGTCGGCACCCTGAGAAAGTGAAATCGACTACCCGACCCCCAAATAGAGGTATAAATATTATAGCACTGTACCTCTGTTTTGGCAAATCAGAAAATGGAGGTATTATGAAATGAAATTGCCACAAGTAATAGAAATAAATGGAATAAGAGTTTTAACAACAGAGCAACTAGCAAGAAATTACGGAACGCAGCCTAAAATTTTGCAATATAATTTTTCTTATAATAAGAAAAGATATACGGAAGGAAAACATTATATCGCATTACAGGGAGAAGAATTAAAGAAATTTAAAGCTGACCTTGAAATTCAAGGTAACCTTAAATATGCTCATACGCTTTATCTCTGGACAGAAAAAGGTGCATTACTTCATGCAAAATCGCTGAATACCGATAAGGCATGGGAAGTATATGATTACCTAGTTGATTTCTATTTCAGAGTAAAAGAGGGCGAGAAACTTCCAGTAGTGAGAGAAACAAAGTCAGTGTCAATAGAAAAACAGGATGCAAAAGAGACTTTCGATATTGCTCCATATTTCATATCTGTAGTAGAGAAAGTTCCTATTGAAGCATTAGATGCTATGGAGAAAAGTTTTAGAAAAAGTAACAGTAAGACTGTTAAATTGGCCACACTTTCTATTTTAGCAGAAAAGATGAAACGTAATATTGAATAACCAAATACAGTAATCAGAGCATCTATCAGAAATGGTAGGTGCTCTTTTTATAAATCAAACCAGGAAAGAGGTGAGACAAGGAAAAACATAACAAACTGGAGAATGCAGCCTGTTCAGGCAGAGAACAAAACACTTCTGTACATTTATGATGATGTGACAGAATATGGAGAATTTGACTGGAACGCATGGGAATATAAGGACTCGGAGACTTCCGCGAAATATTTTGCAGAGAAACTGAGTGAAATTCCAGAAGGACAGACAATTGAGCTGCATATCAACTCAAATGGTGGATCCGTAAAAGAGGGCGTTGCTATTTACAATTTACTGAAGCAAAAACAAAACCAGAAAGTCGGGATTGTGGATGGCGTAGCACACAGTGTTGCGTTTTTGATTCTACAGGCGTGTGACACAAGAAAAATGTGCTTAGGTACAACGGCACTGATACACAATATGTGGATGTATTGCTCGGGCAATGCAACACAACTGAGAAAATATGCCGATGATCTGGATGACATGATGGAAGCAAACCGGCAAGTTTTTCTGGAAAGAGCGAAGATTGAGGAAAGTGAGTTGATTGAGTTAATGGAAAATGAGACTTACCTCACTCCGGAAAAGGCGCTGGAATATGGACTCATTGATGAGATCATGGGAAAGACAGCAGAACCGGTCAATACAGAAGAGATTCTGGAGAAGCTGTCCGATATGCAAAGACAGTTAAACAGTCAGGAGAGCTTCCGGCAGCAGATTGCAGCAATGCAGAAACCACAGGAAGACAAGAAACCAAGAAAAAACAATGTATTAAATCTTTTTAGAGGAGGCATGATTTAAGGAAAAATTTAGATGTATTAGAAATGGAAAAAACAGCAATCGTACAGAAGATGAATGAGGCAATCACAGCCGGAGATGCAGAGCAGTTCCAGGCAGCGTTTGTGGAGCTGTGCGATAAGATTCAGGAAAGTGTCATAGAACAGGCACGGGGAATCGTAGAAGAAGCAGATCAGAGAATTCTGTCTGAGCGCGGCGTAAGACAGCTGACATCCAAAGAAAAAGAATATTATCAGAAACTGGCAGAAGCCATGAAAGCACCGAATCCGAAACAGGCAGTAGAAAATCTGGATGTGGTAATGCCATATACCGTAATTGACAAAGTATTCGAAGATTTGAAAACAGATCATCCGCTGTTGTCCAAAATCCAGTTTACATCCGTAACAGGGTTGACACGAATGATGATGAATACGAATGGATATCAGAAAGCAGCATGGGGAAAACTTTGCGCAGAGATCATCCAGGAGCTGACATCCGGATTTAAAGAGGTAGATGTGACACTGAGCAAACTGTCAGCATTTCTTCCGGTGTGTAAAGCAATGTTGGATCTGGGGCCAGAATGGTTGGATGCTTATGTGAGACAGGTTCTGTATGAAGCGCTTGCAAATGGATTGGAAGACGGTATTATCAATGGAACTGGAAAAGACATGCCAATCGGTATGACAAAACAGGTGGGAGACTCTGTTACGATCAAGGGTGGAGTATATCCAGATAAAAAAGCAGTAAAGGTTACAAAGTTTAATGATGTGCAGCTTGGAAAATTGGCATCTGTTCTGGCAATCAATGAAAAAGGACAGGCAAGAACCGTAGACACACTGATTCTGGTGGTAAATCCGTCAGATTATTTCAGTAAAGTCCTGCCGGCAACACAGAGACCGGCGCCGGGCGGTGGATATGTAAGTACACTGCCATTCCCAATCGATGTGATCCAGTCTCCGGCGGTAGGAGTCGGAAAGGCTGTATTTGGTATGGCAAAGCTTTACCTCATGGGAGCTGGAATCGAAAATAACGGAAGAATCTTGTATTCAGATGATTACAGATTCCTGGAAGATGAGAGGGTTTACCTGATCAAAATGTATGGTCATGGATTTGCAGTAGATGATAATGCCTTCATGCTTTTGAACATCAGTGATCTACAGCCAGCGCATTATGAAGTGGAAGTTGTTCCAAGTGTAGAAAATGTGGAAAATGCAAATCTTGCAGATTTTAAGGTGGGTGGACACACGCTGACACCAGAATTTACAGAAGGAGAATTGACATACACCCTGACAACAACAGACGCATCAAACACGGTGCAGGCGGTAATCGCAGACAGCACTGCAGAACTGGAATTGACATACAATGACAAACCGATTGCAAACGGCAGCAGAGTTACATGGGCTTCCGGCGCAGGAAATGTAGTAAAAGCAAAAGTGACAGATGGAAAGGCAACCAAGACATATCAGGTGACGGTAACGAAGAATGAGGGATAATCATGAGTGATCTTTTAGAAGATGTGAAGAATTTTCTGGATATTACATGGGATATGGATATCAGGGAGCGTAAAAAGCTCTCTGGTATCGTAGAGAGAGGAAAAGCGTACCTTGAGGGCAAAATAAGATTTTGTGATTTTGAAAGCGAAACACAAGAAAAAGAGCTGCTCTTAAATTACTGCATGTATGCAAGAGCCGGTCAGGTAGATGAGTTTATTCAAAATTATAAATCAGAAATCATATCACTGCAGATGCGCAGTTTCCGAAGAAAAGCGGGTGGATGCAATGCCGAGACGTAAGGATACAAAGTTTACCACATTTAACGATGGATCACTGGATATATGCAGCGTAAAAGGCCGGAAGATTGTAGAGACCAGGCAAGCTGGAATTCGATTCGGATTTCGTACAGTTGGAATCAAACGGTTCTATGAGGCAAAGGTATTATCCAATCAGATTGACGAAGTAGTTGCAATTCTGCCGGTAGAAGACATTTCTACGATGGACATCTGCATAATCGGAGAAAAGCAGTACAAGATCATACAGATCCAGAATAAATACGATGCAACGCCACCTTGTTTACTGCTTTCTTTGGAAAGAGTAGTAACGACTTATGAGGATGTGAGGAACCATGCCGAAAATTAATATTGATCAGTTAGCAATTGAAGTAATGCAGGAGTTAGATGCGTATCGTGAGGATGTACAGGAAGCCGTGGAAAAGGCAGTGAAGGAGACGGCGAAGCAGACAGCTGCGGAATTACGTTCCATATCACCGGAAGGAGATACCGGTGAATATGCAAAGCACTGGAGCTATAAACGAGACAAAAATTTGAGTGGAAGGCACCGCTATGATATGGTGGTATATTCCAAAAAGCCGGAATACCGGATTACACATTTGCTGGAAAAAGGACACGCAAAGAGGAATGGTGGAAGAGTGGACGGGATCCCGCATATCAAAATTGCAGAAAAGCACGCAAAGGAAATTTTACAGGAAAGGATAGAACGATATTTATGACAAAGGAGAGGATAGAAGCAATTCTGGATATACTGGAAATTGAATATCGGTATCATCATTTCGAAGAACGTGAGGCGGTGAATCCTCCTTTTATTTGCTGGTTGATTCCGGAAACGAGAAATTTTTCCGCAGATGGGAAGGTATATTTTAAATCAGACAAAGTTGATATTGAACTGTACACAGATGAAAAGGACTTTGAACTGGAGGAACGTGTAGAAGCGGCACTTGATGCAGCAGATCTCTTCTGGCAGAAAAGTGAACAGTATATTAAATCAGAAAATATGTATGAAGTATTATATGAAGTGGAGGGCTAAGTAAGGAAAGAAAGACAGGTAACAAAAAAGGATAAAGTCAAATTCAATATCCATAATGCGCATGTTGCGCTTTTGCAGGAAAGTGATACGGGAGAAATTACATTTGATACACCGTTTGCGGTACCTGGCTCCGTATCGCTTTCACTGGAAGCACAGGGAGAACTGACACCGTTTTATGCGGATGGAATCAAGTATTATGTTTCTTCTTCCAATAGCGGATATGAGGGAGACTGGGAAATGGCGCTGATCACGGATGAGTTCCGGGAAAAGATTTTAAGTGAATACATTGACAAGAACAAAGTCATGCTGGAGGAAGCGACTGCAAAAGTAAAACGGTTTGCGCTGGGATTTGAAATTGACGGCGATGTGAGGGGAACACGGTTCTGGTTCTATTGCTGTACCTCTACACGTCCTACAACAGAATCCAGCACAACAGAGGACGCGATTGAACCTACAACTGACACTGTCACAGTTTCTGCATCCGCTGTACAGCTTGGAACAGCTAAGAAAATGGCAGTTCGGGCAAAGACAACAGCAGATACAACAGATGACTTATACGAAAAATGGTTTGATAAGGTGTACATTCCAGATCAGGAAGTTGCAGCATAAAAGGAGAACAGGATGAGAAAGACGATCACAATCAATGGAACAGAATATAAATTCAAAAGTTCTGCCGCAATCCCCCGGATTTATCGACTGAAATTTGGGAGAGATATTTTTGTAGATATGCAGAAAATTGAAAAGCAGATCAAGATCCAGGAAAAACTCAAAGACGAGATGCAGAAAAAATGCGCAAAAGAAGGTACAGAATTTGATGAAAGTAAGTTTGAAAGCGGAATCCCGATCGAATCACTGGAAATGTTTGAAAACATTGCGTTTCTGATGCATAAACATGGCGATCTTAACCAGCCGGACGATATCAATGAGTGGTTGGATCAGTTCGAGACATTTGATATCTATGAGATTCTGCCGGAAATCATGGAAATGTGGAAATCAGAAAATAAACAGATGTCAGTTCCAAAAAAAAAGAGAGGGAAATAGATCGTGAGGTCAATACCGCATTGTTCATGCTTCGATGTGCACAATGCGGTATTTCTATTTCTGATTTAGACCTGTTAAGCATTGGAATGATCAACGATATGTTTATCGAAATGAAGAATGATGAGTATGATTATCCGAAAATTGCAACACAGGCGGATATTGATGCACTGTAAAGGAGGGATGTAAGGGCAGGGAGCAGAATAAAAGGAATTACCATAGAGATTGGCGGCGATACTTCCAAGTTGGAAAAGGCACTGTCCGGTGTTGACAAAAAACTATACGGTGTAGAACAGTCATTAAAAGATGTCAATAAATTGCTGAAGCTGGACCCCACGAATACGGAATTGCTGAATCAGAAGCAGAAGTTGCTGCAGCAGTCGATCAGTGAAACGAAAAACAGGCTGGAAACTTTAAAACAGGCAAGCGAACAGGCAGCAAAAACCGCTGGAAATTATGATGCTTGGAAAGAAGCGTATACTCCGATTCAAGAGGAGATTGTAAAGACCAACGAAAAAATGGACAAGCTCAAAAAGAGTATGAAGTCCATGGAAGAAAGTGGTCAGATCGATACAGAAGAATATAAAAAGTTACAGACAGAGATAGACGAATCTTCCAGCAGATTAAAAGAATTAAAGACACAGAAAAAGCAGGTAGATGATGAGTTTGGACATCCGATCAGTCCAGAAGGAATGGATGCGCTTCAAAGAGAGATCATTGAAACAACGAATGATTATAAAGCTTTGCGAAAAGAGGTCGGAAGTGCAAATGCTAATCTGGCAAAAGTATCTGCGGTATCCGGAGAGTTTGGAAATAAGGTCAAAGGAGTGGGACAATCCTTGCTGCCAGTAACGGGGGCACTGACCGGTGTAGGGGTGGCATCCACTGTTATGGCAAATAATTTCAACGATGCAATGAGTCAGGCGGCGGGAGCACTTGATAAGCCCATGTCTGAAATGGAAGATCTAAGACGGCTTGCAATCCAGACCGGACAGGATACAGTCTTTTCTGCAACTGATGCAGGAAATGCGATCACAGAACTGGCAAAAGGTGGTTTGACAGAAGCCGACATTAAAGCAGGGGCATTAAAAACTACAATGGACCTTGCGGCATCTTCCGGGATGGATCTTGGAGAGGCAGCAAATGTTGTCGTACAGGCAATGGGAGCGTTTGGTCTGTCTGCGAATGAGTCTGCAGAAGCGGCAAACGCTTTGGCCGGGGCAGCAGCTGCATCTTCTACGGATGTAGAACCTCTCACACAGGCACTGGCACAGTGTTCTGCTGGAGCAAAAAACGCAGGATGGTCTATACAGGAAACAACAGCGGTTTTGGCTCGTTTTGCAGATGCCGGAATCGAGGGAAGCGATGCCGGAACATCTTTAAAAACCATGCTCCAGAGGCTGGCGGCACCAACATCGGAAGCAGCAGCAACAAAAATAGAAACATTGGGCATTAAAACGAGAGATGCCAGTGGAAATCTTCTGGGAGCTGCTGAAATGGCTCAAGAATTGCAAGACAAACTGGGCGGATTGGATGCTGCTTCGAGGGATGTAGCATTATCAGCAATCTTCGGGTCCGATGCAATGCGTGCTGCTACTGTGATGATGGATAGCGGGACTGAGGGGCTTCAAAAATATATCGATGCGGCAAATGATCAGGAGGCAGCACAAAGGCTGGCAAATTCTCAGATGAGTGATGGATCAAGAGCAATCGAGGAATTAAAAGGATCTCTGGAAACCGCAGCGATTCAGATTGGAGATACACTGGCACCAATTGTCCAGAAGGTAGCAGAACTTATTACCGCACTTGTCAATAAATTTTCAGCACTACCGGAAGGCGTGCAACAGGTGATTGTAGTAGTCGGAATTCTGGTTGCAGCATTAGGACCACTACTGATGGTAATCGGCCAGATATCACTCGGGATATCTGCGGTAGCAGGTACGCTGTCGAAATTATCTGGAATTGGAGGAGTGGTGACAAATCTGATCGGTGGAATTAAAACGGCAGTAACGGGGTTACTTGGAATAATAACGGCACATCCTGTAATTGCGGCTATAACGGCAATTATAGTGATATTGGTTGCTTTATACAATAAATGCGAATGGTTCCGGGATGGTGTGAACGGGATTTTAAAGGCAATCAAAGACAGATTTTTTGCAGCATGGGATGGAATTGTAGAATTTTTTACAGAAACGATTCCCAATGCATGGAATGAGATGGTATCGTTCTTTCAAGGAATACCGGCATGGTGGAGTGGTATATGGGATAGTGTACAGGCAAAGTTTGAATCTGTATGGACAAGTATCATGGAAATTCCGATTATCAAAGAATTGACATCGATTATCAAAGATTCTTTCGAACGGCTAAAAGAAGATTTAGGTGGAATCTGGACTGGAATAAAAATGTTGGCTGAGAATACTTGGGAATTTATCAAAAATGCAACATTGGCTCCAGTTCTTCTTTTGATTGATCTTGTGACCGGAGATTTTGAAAGATTAAAATCCGATCTTGAGAATATTCTGAACAATATCAAAAATGCATTTACAAATATATGGACTGCAATTCAAAGCATTACGGAAAATTTCTGGGATGCGATAAAAACAGTAATCTTAACCAAAGTAGAGATGACAAATGAAATTGTATCTACATTGCTGAATGCATTGAAAACACAGTTAGAAAATATTTGGAACAGCATACAAAATACAGCTGAAAGAATAGGAAGCAATATTCAGGAATCCATGTCGAATATATGGAACAATATTCAAAATACAATAAAAACTACGGTGGACAACGCGAGAAATTCTGCAATCAGTGGGTTTGAGGCATTGCGTGATGGAATCAAAAATACAATTCAGGAACTACCACAAATTGTAAGTAATATTTTTGACAAAATAGGATCTACGATTTCCGGGTGGATAGACAACGCGAAGGAGTGGGGGGCTGATTTCATCCACGGATTAACAGAAGGAATTTTATCCGGAGTAAATGGGATTATAGATGCAGTAAGAGGAATTGGAGACAAGATTCGTTCTTTCCTGCATTTTTCAAGACCGGATGAAGGTCCTTTGAGAGATTATGAAACATGGATGCCGGATTTTATCGATGGAATGGTAAAAGGAATCAATGAGAATGTGTACAAGGTTTCCAATGCGGTAAAAAGAGTTGCCAAGACGATGAGTGAGAGCATGTACGGAGGAACTCCGGCGCTGGCAAGTGCTACACAGACTAACATTGTTTTGAACAATAATGTCGGTGTGCAAATTGGAAATCAAAAGCTTGATTCTTATATTGTAGAAACAGCCAAAAAAGGATTTACATCTCAAGTACATCATGCAAAAAGAGGAAAGGGGAGACGGTAAATGTATGAAATTATCAGAAACGGCCATACAAATACAGAAATAGGAATACTTGTACGAGAAAGACCGTCTATCCCTTCGGCAGAGTATAACTATACGGAATTGAACATACCGGGAAGAGATGGGAGCATATTCAAAGAAGATGGAACTGTGAGCGACATTACAATCACAGTTCCTTTTACATTTGCAGAAAATCCTCAAAGATGGCAGGAACGATTTCGGACTGCGAGAAGATGGCTTATGAGAAAAGATGATACAGAACTGATTTTAAGCGATGAACTGGAGTACTTCTATCATGTAAAACATACTAAGATCAATGCGGCAGAACGGCAAGTAAAAGAGGTCGGAGAGTTTGAGGTAGAATTTACGTGTGAAGGATACCGATATCGAACAGATGGAAAAGCAGAATATACACCCGAAGAGGTGTTTTACAATCCATATGACAGATCAAGACCAGTCTATTTGATCACAGGTGAAGGTGAGTGCATCCTGCAGGTAAACGGAAGTCAAATGAAAGCGAATGTTGGCCAGAATCTGGTGATTGATACAGACAGGCTGATGGCATACAGAAAAGATGGAAAATTGATGAACACATCTGTGTATGGAGATTATGCAGAACTGCATCTTTTACCGGGAGAGAATACCGTGTATATCTCAAGAGGATTTGATCTGAAAGTGATTCCGAACTGGAGGTGCTTATAAGGATAGAACTTTATAAACCAGAAAATACGGATTATGAACATAACGGCGATATGCCATTACTTCCGGAGAGCGCTTCTGTAAAAGCAATACTAAACGGAAGTTGGAAAGCGGAGATTCAGCACCCGATCGATGAAGAGGGCCGTTGGAAGTGGATAGAAGAGGACGCAGTCGTAAAACTGGAGTCATTCAATGGAACACAGTTATTTCGGATCAAAAAGAAAGCAAAATCAGATGCTGGCGTGAGTGCAGAACTGGAACCGGTTTTTATGGATGCGATTGATGATTGTTTTCTGTTGGATATACGTCCAACGGAAAAAAACGGGCAGCAGGCACTGGACATCATGACCGCACCAAATAAAAAGTACAGTGGAAAATCTAATATCAAAATAATATCAACAGCATATTACCAGACAAAGAACCTGATCGAAGCAATCTGCGGAGAAGAGGAGAACTCCTTCCTGAACAGATGGGGCGGTGAGGTTCTTTTTGATAATTATACGATCACCGTCAATGACCGAGTTGGAATCGATCATGGGGTGCAGGTTTTATACGGGAAAAATATTGCGGAAAACGGGCTGCAGGAAGAGATTGATACCAGCGAGGTCATTACAAGGATTGTACCAAAGGCATATAACGGATACATGATAGAGGGGAATGAACCGTGGGTGGACTCACCACTGCTTGATAAATATCCAACAATAAAATACGGAGTGATCACATTTGAAGATGTGAAGATGAAGGCCGATGCTGCGGAAGATGACGAAGAGAACGGAATCGTGATCTGCAATACACAGGAAGAACTGAACAATGCGCTAAAAGAAAAATGCGAGGAACAGTTTGAAGCTGGAATTGACAAGCCGAAGGTTACGATATCCGCTGATATGGTTATGCTGCATGATACGGAATTGTACGCGGATATCCGGGAACTGGAAGAAGTTTCTATCGGAGACACGGTACATTGTCGTCACAGCAAACTGGATATTGTAACAGATGCACGTGTCATAGAACTGGAATGGGATTGCATCAATGAAGAGGTTGCATCTGTTGTGTTGGGAGACTTTCAATACAATTTCATTACGGATGTATCAAGTATGTCAAATCGGATAGAAAGTGCAATCCGGCCGGATGGCACTGTGATAGGAGCACAGGTAAACGGCATCATAAACGGAGTGAAAGCACAGTTTCGGGCACAGTCCGACATCGCACAAAAACAGAAAGTACGCGCTGTTTTATTTGAAGATTTGAATCCGGAGTCGGAAACGTTTGGGGCAATGTGCCTTGGTACAATGGGGTTCGAGATTGCCAGCAAAAGAACTGCAGATGGAAGAGACTGGGACTGGTCCACCTTTGGAACAGGACAGGGATTCTTTGCTGATTTTATCACAGCAGGAACAATGCTGGCTGATCGGATCAGAGGTGGAACTTTGGAAATCGGAGGACTTGACAATAATAGTGGCGTTGCAAGGGTGCTGGATGCAAGCGGGAAAGAAATAGTCCGACTGGATAAAGATGGAATTTACGCAGAAGGGAAATATATCTGCGATTCTTTGAGCGATAATCGGCGTGTGACAATAAAGGACGGAACAATATTATTTTCAAACAAAAATGATGAGGGCGTTCTTTGTATGACGTATGTTGGAAATGCATTGTTATTCACCGATGGAAACAAAGAAGACAGCAAAATCTTACTAAGGATCACGAAGGATGCAGTTCTGTTAGATGCGGAAAACGTTGGACCAGGAGTTTATGGAAAGACTGGAACTGCAGTTTTTTCGAATGGGACAAATCTAAGGTTTGAAAAAGGATTTCTTGTGGGCGGAATCACGAAAGAAGGTGATTTCTGATGTCATGGACGATAGGAAACTTTTATCTGACCACAGAGCAGATGCAGGGAAATGCAAGAGAAGTACTAAGTTTTTTTGAACAAAAAGGATGGTCGCTGAATGCCATTGCTGGGATATGCGGCAACATGCAAAGTGAATCGAACATCAATCCCGGAATCTGGCAAAGCCTGCAGGAGGGAAACTATAGTGGAGGCTTTGGACTGGTACAGTGGACACCGGCAACAAATTATACAAACTGGGCAGGTGCGAACGGATATGGGATTACGGATCCAAACGGTCAGCTTACATGGATAGATTCTGTTACAGTTTCTTTTGGTCAGTGGATTGCAACCGATGCATATCCGCTGTCGTTTGATCAGTTTAAGGCCAGCGGAGAATCACCGGAATATCTGGCATCTGCATTTTTGAAAAACTTTGAACGTGCAGGCGTAGAAGTGGAAGCCGAGAGGCGGCAGCAGGCAAGATATTGGTACAACTACCTGAGTCAATATGCAGGAGGATCTGAAAAAATAGAAGCTGCGGTAAACTGGGCGATTCAAATCGCAAATGATAACAGTCATGGATATGATCAGACAAACCGCTGGGGACCGGATTACGATTGCTCCTCGTTATTGATTCAGGCGTGGGAAAATGCCGGGGTTCCGGTAAAAAGCAATGGGGCAACCTACACCGGTAATATGCGGGAAATATTTTTAAATTGCGGTTTTACGGATGTGACAGGGCAGATAAATCTGGCAACAGGATCCGGTGTACAAAGAGGGGATATCCTTCTGAACATCGTAAACCATACTGCAATGGGAATTGGAAATGGACAGGTTGTGCAGGCCAGCCAAAATGAATTTGGCGGAACAACCGGCGGCCAGACTGGTGATCAGACAGGAAAGGAAATTTGGACAACCGGATACTATAACTATCCGTGGGACTGTGTGCTGCGATACAAAAGCGGTGGAGGTGTGTTGCCGGGAGACGTTTACCTCGTCAGGTGGATACCAGGATAAGAAAGAAGGTGTGATATGGAAACAACGACAACTTTATACATTGACGTGAGAAACCCGGGAATTATGCAAACAATCTATGCAGTACAGTACGATTCGGGCAGACTTCTGCGCTGTATGATTTCCGGAATGGCAAAGACAATCAGTAAGGCCAGGATTTATTGTAAGAAACCAAGCGGATCAGAAACTTACACAGAAGGAACCGTGATAAGCAATTATTGCGTCCTGTTCAGTTTGACGCCGCAAATGGTTGCAGAAGTGGGAAATACGGAATGCCAGCTACATTTGATTGATGGTAGCAATGCTGTCACATCATTCAAAGTGAAGATGGAGGTCAGAGAAAACTTAGTGGCTGCATCCGAAATACAGTCAACCAATGAATATCAGGCGCTTGTAGATATACTGAATCGTTTGGAGAAGTATGATCCGATTGAAATTACAACGATGGAAATTGATTCTCTGCAGTCAGGGACCATAGAAAGTGGAAGCATTGCTTTAAACGTGCAAAAAATTTATGCCTCTGTAGGACAGATGAATGCAGGATTTGAAACCGATGGTCTTCCGGAAAATGCGATTGTGATGATAAGTACCGGTAACCCGGATGATGCTGATAATGCCAAGGTTTATAGAAAGGGCGCAACTGGATATGAGTACATGGTAGATTTATCCGGTGCAACAGGGGCTAAAGGAGAGAAAGGGGATCCTGGTCCAAGAGGAGAAAAAGGGATTCAGGGGGATCCGGGAAAAGATGGAACGGGTGTTACTATACTGGGGTCCTATAAAACAGAAGAGGAATTGAACAGAGAACATCCAACAGGAAATGTGGGCGAATCCTATCTGGTAGATGGAAATCTATATGTATGGGACAACGTATCTGGCCAGTGGAAAAATGTAGGACGTATTCAGGGTCCGGAAGGACCGGCAGGAAAGGCAGCAACAATACGGATCGGAACTACTACGACTGGGGAGGCCGGAACAGAGGCGTCTGTTGAAAATTCGGGTACAGAAACTGAGGCGGTATTTGATTTCGAAATTCCACGGGGTGCTTCTGGAGAAGTAACAGGAATAGAGGATATTCCGAATTCGGATATCGATTCGCTTGGAGGAGGCGCATAAAAAATGATTATTGCAGTATTTGATGGATGCTCCAAGCGGGTAGATATCGATGGAAAACTTACACAATGGGACTACGGACAGGTTTTACAAATCTGCGGAATGGAAGTAGAAGAAGAACAAATACAAGTACATTTCACTGACAAATGTACGAATGGTGCATTGGTAGTACTTGGGAAAGCGGAAGACGGTGACATCACAGTCGACATTCCAAATGAATTACTGAAAAGAAGTGGAACAATCCAGGCATATGTATATAAGACTATTCCGGGAGAAGGAAAGACCATATTTGAAATTCGGTTAAGTGTAAAAGCACGAAAAAAGCCAGAAGATTATGAGGCTCCAGCGGATAAACATGTACTGGAACAGATCGTGGAGCAATTAAAGCAAAAAGGAGACGGGCTGCAGTTAGAGGGGAATCAACTGCAGCTTTTGTCGGGTAATGATCCAATCAGTTCCGTAAATCTGCCAAACAGCGGAGGGACTGTGGAGATAGAGTCGATCACCAATCCGGAGATTGACGAGATTATGAAAGGAGCAGAGTGAAAATGCCAAGAAAGAAAGTAGCAAAAGCAGCAGTGCTCGCTGCAGAAAAGAAGTACCTGGATCAGGATGGACTTGCACACCTGGTACAGAAAAACGATGCAAGATACGTAAGAAAAGAGGAGGGAAAAGGGTTATCTGCCAATGATTTTACAGATGAGTACAAGCAGAAGATTGACGATCTGGCATATACCAAGATTGCAATTAACAGCCTGACAGCTACAAACAGCAGCAATGAAATCGGCGCGACAGTAACTGCATCTGATGTAACATGGACTTTAAATAAAGAACCTAAGACCCAGAAAATCCAGTTTGCAAGCGAAGCTGCCGAAAATCTGGATAAGAGCATCCGGGAGAAATCATACACAGGAAAGACAGTGAAAGCAAATACGAATATCGTTCTTACTGTCACAGATGAAAGAAATGCGTCTGTATCCAGAACCGTGACAATCACATTCCAGCCAAAAGTATACTGGGGCAAGACTAACAAAGCATCACTCGAAAATGCGGATATCCTTGCGTTAGAGGGTTCTGCGCTTGCAGGCGGCAGAGGACGCAGTTTTACAGTAAATGCCGGAGCAGGTGAGAAGATCGTGTATGCGATCCCAGCTTCATTCGGTACGCCTACATTTAATGTCGGTGGTTTTGACGGTGGATTTAAAAAAGTGCAGACATTAGAATTTACCAATGCATCCGGATATAAACAGAACTATGATGTATGGATGTCAGTAAACGCAGGACTTGGATCTACAGCAGTTACAGTAAAATAAGGAGGAGGTTTGAGAGATGGCACAGAGTATTGACGGAGGTGTAGTAATTGTCAACACCTTATCGACAAAAAACAATGGGGATTATCCACTGTGTATGGCGGAAAGCGTACAGCTCTCGGAAGGAAAATCCGTCGAGCAGAAAATAGGGGAACTGGAAGCAGGAGCGGGAAATGAAGTAATTACAGAAGAAGAGATTAATGGATTGTTTTAAAGAAAAGGAGAGAGAAGAACATGGCAAAATTTTTAGATTTAACAGGACTTGGAACATTTAAAACAAAGATACAGGAATGGGTGAACACTCGTCTAAACAGTGAAGTTACAATCAAAGTCGTAAAAGTGAACGGACAGGCATTAAGCCCAGATGGAAGTAAGGCGGTTAATGTGGATCTGTCCACCTATGCGATCAAAACAGAAGTAACAAAGGAAATCGCACAGGCTGTAAGCGGAATCAAGGGCTTTGATGCACAGGTTGTATCATCCTTGCCGCAGACCGGAGAAAAAGGAATCCTGTATCTGGTGGCAAACAGCGGATCCGGTCAGAATATCTACGATGAGTATTTATGGGTAAACGGAAAATATGAAAAACTGGGAACTCGTGAGATCGATTTGACTGCGTATGCGAAGAAAACAGAGCTCCCGACAAAAACAAGCCAGCTGACAAACGACAGCGGATTTCTGACAGGCGTGCCGGCGGAATATGTGACAGAAACAGAACTGAGCGGGAAAGGATATCAGACAGGTGCCCAGGTAACACAGGCGATTACAAACGCCACAAGAGATATGGCAACTAATACAGGCGTAGAAGAAAAGTTGGAAGGTTATGCTTTGAAAACAGAGATTCCTACTGTAGAAAGCATTTCAAACTCAGAGATTGATTCATTGTTTACCGCGTAAAGCGTAAAGGAGTGTGATAGAAGGAAATATTTGAGTTGGACAGGATTGCAGCATTTTTATGGGAAATACATTGAAAGTCCATTTAAAACTGTGAATGAGCAGTTGAAGAATGTTAAGAGCAATATGGGAAACTTAGACAGCCTCACAACAATATCGAAAGAGAATTTAGTGTATGCAATAAATGAAATAAAGAGTGCACTATCATCCTTTGTAGAGAAAAAAGATATTGTGGATAATTTGACGTCACAGGCAGGTGATGCACCACTGAGTGCAAATATGGGCCGAGAGTTAAGCGAAGACATGAGTGTAGAGACGGAATGGAAGACTTATTACGAAAATAACTGGGAACTAAGATATCGGAAAAGCGGATACAAACGGTATCAGGTAAGAGTGATTTATACAGACACAAATGGATCGCACGATAACAAAGACAGAGTAATTATGGTTGGATGCCCATTTACTCCAGATGGAGACCAAAGATTAGTGATGTTAATGAATGTTTCACAGAAAACTGTAGGAACGGGAAATATACAATTCAAAACAAACAGAAACGTTACATTGTCTGCAGAAGAATATAAAAGTCCTGTTACGTATGAGTGTTATGGAGAGGTAATCGTGAAATAAGGAGACAAAAATGACAGATACAGTTATAGTAGCAATTATATCTCTGCTTGGCACTTTGCTTGGAAGTTTCGGGGGAACGCAGCTTGTAAAGTACCGGATAGAGCAGTTAGAAAAGAAGGTAGAGAAGCACAACTCTATTGTAGAAAGAACATATATTTTAGAGGAAAAAGTGAAAGTAGCAAATCATAGAATTGAGGATTTGGAAAGGAAAAGTGAGGAATGATGGAACAGATCATGAATTATGTAAAGCCAGAGTTGATCGTAGTGGCAGTTGTATTGTATTTTATCGGAATGGGCTTAAAACAATCTCAGATGGTAAAGGATAAGTATATCCCGCTCATTCTGGGTGGCATTGGCATTGCATTATGTGCAGTGTGGGTATTCGCATCTTGTCCAATCAGTACAGGACAGGAGATTGCGATGGCGGTATTTACAGCAATCGTACAGGGGATTTTAGTGGCTGGTCTGAGTACATATGTGAATCAGACAATTAAACAGATTGGGAAAAATGAATAGGATTTAGAATAGTGGGAGAGCTTGGAAACAGGCTCTCTTTTATTGTGCGACATCGCACAAGGAGGTGAGAACATGAGCGAACAGAACGAATTTGGCAGAGTATCCGTAGAGAAGCTGGAAAAAGCATTTGAAACAGAAGAGCAGGAGGAAGAGAAAGAATGAAAATTGGCTTAAGGGGAGGGCATTCCCCAAATTGTAAAGGTGCAATAGGTCTGATCGATGAGCAGGCAGAAGTGCGGAAGATCTACAATGAGCTTGCACCAATGTTGCAGGCTGTCGGTCATACTGTGGTTGATTGTAATTCCAATGCATCCAATGTGTCCAGCGAGTTATCTAACGGAACAAATAAGGCGAATAGTGCGGGGTGCGATATCTATGTCACCTTGCACATGAATGCGACAGGAGCGGCGTCAGCGGGCGGCACAGAGGTGTGGTTATACGATGCATCTAACCAGACAATGAACACGATCGCAAGCAATATCTGCCAGAATTTCGCAAATAAAGGATTTGCTAACCGTGGTGTAAAGTACAGTTCGGGATACCATGATCTGAATGCATCTAATATGCCTGGCATGATCGTGGAGACATTATTCTGCACTGGCACAGGTGATGTGGCCAGATATCGAAATTTAGGTACAAAAGGAATTGCGGAGCTGATTGCAAAGGCGATTGACAGTAGAGCGTCTGCATGCAGCGAACAAAAAAATAACCAGAATACAGGAATCGAACAGGAAGGAGAAGAAGAGATGAAATGTTTATTTACAGTAGAGGGAAAAGGTGCAGTGTATTATTTTGACGGTCAAAAAGTAATAACATTGGGTCATCCAGACGAATTAAAAATCATCCAGAAGATTTACAAGGACAACAATGGTAAGGACATTCCGTGTTACAAGTGGAGTCCTAAAGCGCCATGGTATGCAAGGCTCATGTCGGTAATTTACAGTAAAGAGACCACATCTATTTAATAAAAATCCCCTCGGAGATCAGCTCTCTGAGGGGATGAATATTGTATCAATCTTATTGAATAAAAACATTCTATTTACAACACACTTACAACAAAAATGCCAACAAAGCCCGTAAAACCGTTCATAAATCTTAAGCATTTTTAAGATTTGCTTTTGGATTTTTTTAAGAAAATACCAGTATCATCGTTTCCAGGAGGTAGACAGAATATGAAAACTGAAACAATTACTGTAATTATCCCATGCTTTAATGAAGAGGAGGCTCTGCCTGTATATTATCAGGCAATGCAGCCCGTTATGAAGCAAATGGAGAATATTGACTTTGAACTGTTAGTTATCGACGATGGATCCACTGATCATACACTGCTGGAAATGAAAGCGCTGCACCAAAAAGATCCTCGCTGCAAATACTTTTCTTTTTCCCGTAATTTTGGAAAAGAAGCAGCCATTTATGCCGGTCTTTCCAATGCCGGCGGAGATTATGTTGCAGTCATGGATGTAGATCTGCAGGATCCGCCGTCACTGCTGCCGAAGATGTACAAAATTCTGTTAGAAGAGGAGTATGACAGCGTGGCAACCAGACGTTCTGACCGGGCCGGAGAGACAAAGTGGTCTTTAAGAAAACTGTTTGTATATTCCATGGAAGGAATCACCGGATTTTCTGTGGCGCCATTGTCACTGGCATCTGTACTGGGACTTTTGTTCTGTCTGGTTTCTTTTGTCATGATCATCGTGATCATCGTACGGACCTTGATCTGGGGAGACCCTGTATCCGGATGGCCTTCTCTTGCCTGCATCATCTTTATGGTAAGTGGCGTGCAGCTTTTATGTACCGGAATTGTAGGACAGTACCTGTCTAAGACATATCTGGAGACAAAACACCGGCCGATTTTTATTTTAAAAGATTCCAGCGAAGAGGAAACGAGGACACACTATGAATACGAACACTAAATGCAAACAATGGCGGATGCCTTTTCTTTTGATTCTTTTCACTTTGTTTTTCTGCTGGTTATTTTGCGGGAGATATGGTGTATTCGGCTCAAAAGTAGACTGGATCAGCCAGCACAGCGTATTTCCGGATTATTTCCGACAGCAGTTTTATGACACCGGAGACTTCTTCCCGGAATTTGCAGCGGGCATCGGAGGAGGACAGAACATTTATAACTTTGCCTACTATGGACTGTACAGTCCTGTTTTTTTGTTGTCCTATCTGCTTCCTTTTGTGAAAATGAGCGATTATCTGATTGCAGCATCCTTCACCTGCCTTGCATCAGCAGTTGTATTGCTTTACTTCTGGCTCATAAAAAGAGGGTTCTCCCAGACTGTCAGCTTTCTGACTGCACTGTTGTTTTTGCTGTCAGCACCTATGATTTTTCAGTCCTACAACCAGATTATGTTTGTCAATTATATGCCGTTTCTGTGTATGGCTCTTTGGGGTGTGGATTCTTTCCTGGAAAAAGGAAAACCGCTTCTCTATTTATCCGGTGTATTTTTGATGATCATGACCAGCTTCTACTTCAGTATCGGCGGAATTCTGGTCCTGATTTTATACGGACTGCACCGATACTTTATGCTGCAGGATTCGCTTGGAAAGAAAATCCGGTTTCTTGATTTTCTCAGAGACGGAATCCGGTTTTTAGGTCCGATCCTGACCGCGATTCTTTTAAGCGCCTTCTTTTTAGTCCCAACCGCAATGGCTTTGCACGGCGGAAGAGAAGGGGAAACAACACCGACAGATCTTTCCCTTTTTATTCCTACAGTAAAATTATCCTCGATCCTTTATCATCCTTATGCAATCGGACTGACCACACTGATCCTGACCGTTTTGATCGCCGGACTTGCCTGGAAGAGAAGAGGAGAACGGATCCTGATCTGGAGCACGATCCTGATTCTGACGATTCCGTTCTTTTCTTATCTGCTCAATGGCGGACTGTACATCCGGGACAAGGTTCTGATTCCGTTTCTTCCGGTTTTATGCTATCTGATCGCCTGCTATATGCAAAAACAACAGGAAGAAGCTCGCCCGCTCTGGCGCGGACTTCTGCCTTATATTCTGACGATCATACTGATATTTACCGGAAACACAGAATCCATGCCGTCCTTCAGCCGATTCTTACTTGCTCTGGACGTCGTCATCATGGCGGGATGCTACCTGCTCTTTTATGAATTGACTCGTTTCAGGATTCGGACAAACAGAAAATCCCTTCGCACCGGAAGTGTTTTGTGCCTTTTGATCCCGCCAATCCTGTTCCTTGGAATCTACGATCAGTCTTTCCAGACACAGGCAGACACGATGCTGGATTCCGGTTTTTATCAGAAAATAGCGGATTATGAAACGAAAAAAGCAACCGAATTTATCACGCGAAAACAAGAGTTTTACCGCATGGAACAAATCGGTACCCCAAAAGAAGAGTTTGCCGATCTCAATCGCATCTGGAGCACCGGACAGTACAGCAGCTCTGTGTATTCTTCTGTATATAATGCAGATTATCAGGAATTTCGGACAAAGACGTTTGAACTGGAAGAGCCCTATCGGAATTTTCTAATGCAGTCTGTTTCCAGAAATCCTGTCTATCAACGGTTTATGGGCATCAAATATCTGATCACCCAGGAGGATGTTCCCGGCTATCAATGGGACTGTACAATCGGAAATACGAAAGTTCTGAAAAATGACAATGTATCACCAATTGCCTATGCAACGAACCGGCTGCTAAATAAACAGACCTATGATACATTACCGTTTCCGTACAATCAGACTACACTTTTAGATTATGCTGTAGTAGAAAAAGGCGGACAAAAAGAGACTCCGGATTCTGACAGTCTGAAGATCACATCCGGAACAATGACGCTTCCGGCTCTCCAAAAGACCGGAAACACTCTGACACAAACAGACGAAACCATAACGGCAGTATTAAAACAGACTGAGATTCTTCATTTAAATCTTGCAGACTTATTTCCGAACTGGAATGAGAACGGACAAAATGAGCAGGAGCATGTTTTATTCCTGCAATTTCATGTAAAAAACAAGAAGCCATCTTCTGACGTATCCATCACACTGGAAAAAGAACGGAATAAATTAAGTGCCAGATCACACATTTACTATAACCACAACACAACATTTACGTATGCGGTTCCATTGGAAAAAGGGCAGCAGCAGATCTCCCTCACCCTTGGAAAAGGAAGCTACCAGCTTTCCGATCTGCAGCTTTCTCTGGGAACCTGGCAGGACCCGGCTTCAAACGAAACACTATATCAGTCTGAATTTCACGCGGATAAAAATGCTTCCAAAGGCAATCAGCTCAAGGGAACGATCCAGGTTGATCAAAAAAGTTATTTTATCACAACCATTCCTTATGACTCTCATTTTGAAGTCCTGGTGGATGGCAAGAACGTATCTTATGAAAAAGTAAATACTGCATTCCTGGGCTTTCCTCTGAAACAGGGAAAACACAAAATTGAAATTTCCTACCATGCACCAGGCGCGGCTGCCGGAAAACTCCTGTCATTTGCAGGAATTTTAATCTGTTTGTTTCATCTCATTTCCGGCTTTCAGCATTCGAAACAGACGTCTCGCCGCATTGAGATATAATTCCTCGGCCTGTTCCAGTGCCGCATGCAGTTCCATTGGGGCATTGACTGTAGTCAGAATCGAATCGATTCCTGAATCGTAGATTCTTTCTGCCCCCTGTCCCATGGAGCCAACAATGGCCACTGCCGGAATCCCGTACTTTTTGCTGTGCATCCCGACACCATGCAGTACCTTTCCAAACGCAGACTGCCAGTCTGTGCGCCCTTCTCCTGTAACCACAAGAGATACACCCTGAAGCCTGCTGTCAAAATCAACCAGATCCAGAACCGTTTCAATCCCGGATTTCAGCACCGCATTTAAAAAGACCACCAGTGCGGCCCCCAAACCGCCGGCTGCACCTGCTCCCGGAATTTCATTGACATCCACCCCAAACTCTCTCAAAAGAACATCCCGGTAATGGAGCATTCCCTCCTCAAGCCTTGCTAAACTCTCCGGGGTTCCTCCCTTTTGTGGACCGAATGTATAGGTTGCTCCATTTTCCCCACAGAGCGGATTATTGACATCACACATGACTGTGAATTTTGTCTTTGCAACTCTTGAATCCAGACCGGAAACATCAATTTCAGAAATTTTACCCAGATTTTCCCCGCATCCCTGCAAGATCTCGCCATTTTCATCCAGAAAACGAACTCCCAAGGCGCACATACATCCCATTCCTCCGTCATTCGTCGCCGATCCTCCGATTGCGATCGAAATATCCCGAAAACCACGATCCAATGCATCCAGGATCATTTCTCCGGTTCCATAGGTAGTTGTTTTTTCAGGATCTCGTTCCGGTTCTGTCAACAGTGGAAGACCGGATGCTGCCGCCATTTCCATGACTGCACGTTCTTCATCCAGTTTTCCGTAAAAGCAGTCTGTTTTTTTCCAGAGAGGCCCGCACACCACAAGTGGAATCCGCTGCCCCTGAACTGCAGACAATACAGCATCCGTTGTACCTTCGCCTCCGTCTGCAGTCTCAATACTGGTACAGGTGCAATCCGGAAAGGATTCTTTTGCTGCTGTCGTAAGCAGTTCTGCAATACGCGCAGAAGATAACGTTCCTTTAAAAGAATCTGATGCAAATAAAAATTTCATAGTGAGAAGCCTCCCTTTTTCATCTTGTATTTTTCCCTAATGAAGGAAGAGTGACAGTATAAAGATCTCAAGCATACCGGAAAGACCAAGCACGAGCGTTGCCATTGTCTGTGTTTTGTATCCTTTTTCCGGAGTCATCGCGCCGAAATTGGTAACTACCCAGAAATAGGAATCATTTGCATGAGATACTGTCATAGCTCCAGCCCCGATTGCCATTACCGCAAGCGTTGCCCGTATCGGGGAATCCAGTCCCAGAACCGGCAGGATAGGAGCTACGATTCCTGCTGTTGTCGTAAGTGCAACTGTTGAAGATCCCTGTGCACTCTTCAAAATCGCTGCAAGGATAAACGGGAAGAAAATACCTATTGTCTCCAGCAATTCTGCATTTTGTGTAATATAATCAATCATACTTGTAGAAGCGATCACTTTTCCCAACACACCGCCTGCAGCTGTTACAAATAAGATTGGTCCAACGGTTTTTAATGTTTCATTCGTCAAATCATAAAATTTATCGATTCTCCTTGCACCCACAAGCTGAATCACACCGAAAATGGTGCCAACTGCAAGGGCAATAATCGGCGTTCCCAAAAACTTCAAAATGTCATTTGCAGTTCCTGACCAGCCTGCCATTGATGCAATAGAGCTTGCTCCCATCAAAAGAATCGGTATGAGAATCGGTGCAAGTGCAATAAATCCATTTGGAAGTTTTCCGTATTCAGCAACCAGCTCTTCGTAAGATTTCTTTACATCATTACAGTTTGCTTCATCATCAGCTGTTACCTTTTTCCCGATGTATTTTGCATAAAAATATCCAGCAATCAGAGGAAATACAGAACATAATGCTCCAATTCCCATAACCATCAGTAAATTATCTCCAATCCCCAGTGTCGATGCCGCAGCAATCGGCCCCGGTGTCGGCGGAATGAATACATGCGAGATATACAAACCGCAGGAGAGTGCGATGGACATTGCAACGGATGACACACCGGTACGATTTACCAATGCTTTTCGGATTGGATTCAAAATAACAAATCCAGAATCACAGAATACCGGAATGGAAACAACCCATCCCATCAGTTCCATAGCCAACTCCGGATGGTTTTTTCCAACCAGATGGATGACCATGTCTGCAAGTTTCAATGCAGCTCCGGTCTCTTCCAGAATGCTTCCGATTAATGCTCCAAGAATAATAACGATGCCAATACTGGTGAATGTACCGGAAAATCCGGCTCCAATCACTGTTGCCAGACCACTGGTAACAGTTCCGTCCGATGCGGTCTGGTCGACCAGCGGAATTCCTGCCACCAATCCCAGAATCAAAGAAACACCCATAATCGATAAGAACGGATGAATCTTAAATTTGGAAATAGCTACAATCATGAATACAATTGCAACAATAAAAGCGATGATAAGTGGAAATCCTGTCATATTAAAGCCCCCTTTGTTTTTTTTTGCTTTTATTTAATTGTATTCATTGTAGCAGAATATTTTTCAAAAATTCAGAATACTTCAACCAAAACTTTCTCCATATTTTGTGTTTCACGCACAAAACATGTGTTCTATAATTTTAAGTATAAATACAAACAGATCAGCATCCATGTATCGTCCATTGAACGCTGATGGTCCAGACGCAGAACCTCTCTTATTTTATTATAACGGTAGGTAAACGTATTCTTATGCATAAAGCACTGCCGCGCTGCATTTTGGATATTGAAATTATTCTGAATCAGACTTCCCACAATTTCAATATAATTTTTTCGAAAGTCTTCCGGAAGTTTCTGTGCAAACACATTAAAAATCTGCTGTAATTCCTGTCTTGGAATGCAAGAGGTGATATATTCTCCTATAAAATCATAAAAATAAAACGCCTGATGTTCTCCAAAAATGTGAGTTTCCAGCCATTTGCAATGCTGATACGAATAATAATACTGAGAAAAGCTGGTCTGAAAGGTTCCAACGTAGAATGTACAGCAAATCTCTTCTTCCCGCATCCATTTCAACGTACTTTTCAAATAGTCGGCAAGCAAAAATTTATAATCTGAAAAAAGATGTTCCCCTTTTAGTGTTTTGAAGATCAAAATATATCGATCTTCCATCTGAAAACTGATATCCTGCGTAAGATGTTCCCGTCCGTTCTTGATTGAATGTAAGAAAGCCTCCTGATCTGAAGCGGACTGCAGATGACAAAGAATTGGAATTCGGATCAAATCCTCCCGGTAATTCAATTCTGCTGCCAGCTTTTGTATATCCTGTGGCGCACGATATTGCTTTTGCGTCAACATCTCCATGAAACGGTCCTTCCTTGTCTGTCTTCGAAACGCCTGCATTTTCTGATTTTCATATTTGATCAGCGTTTCTATCGCCATCTTGATAATGAGTGCGATCGGTCGTATCTCCTCTGGATTTCCCGTCACGCCTACCACGCCTTCCCGTTTTCCCTCAATCTCGATTATCATATTGATCCCGCTTAATACTCCCGGGTATTCATTGTCATTTTCAGTGACCATGATATCCGTTGTTCCATGCACGATCTGCCATGCAACTTCGTGAAATTTCCCGATTCGCTCCGGATTACGGCTCGCGATGATCACACCCTGTTCATTCATAATATTGACATTATAACTGGTGTATTTTGTAACCTGTTCGATTAGTTTTTCCGCCAGTGAATTCTCCAGCATCCTATCCAGCCTTCCTTTCCATTGTTTCTTAAATTGTAACAAGATTCCTGAGAAACTTCCAGTTTTTCAATCCGTATTTTTTTGATTGACATCTGTTCTGTCCTCATTTTATAATGAGAAAAATACAGTTTCCATTTTGTATTTTAGATGTCATCCAAAGGAAAGGAGTCAGAGTGTTATATATCATTATACCGATTGTAGTACTGTTACTTATTTTCTTATTTGCAGGCTATGTAAAGGCTCCGCCGAATAAAGCGGCGATCATTACTGGGCTGTCAAAAAATCCAAGAGTTCTGCTTGGAAAATCAGGCTTTAAAGTACCATTTTTTGAACGTGTTGACTGGCTGGAAGTCGGACAGATCAACATCAATGTTGTAACAGAAGATTATATTCCGACCAAAGATTTTATCAATATCAAAGTCGATGCCATTGCCCAGGTAGCAATGGAAGTTTCCAACAATCAGGTGTCTCCCGTTGCCATGCGAAACTTTCTGAACCGGAAGGCAGATGATGTACGATCTATGATCACTGAATCTTTACAGGGAAATCTTCGTGAGATCATCGGAACCATGGATTTAAAGAGCATTTGTCAGGACAAGGCAAAATTCAGTCAGGAAGTCAAACAAAATGCCGAACAGGATATGAAAGAACTGGGAATCCGCATTCTTTCTTTCAACGTCCAGAACGTCAACGACAAAGACGGACTGATCGATGATCTTGGAATCGATAACCGCGAAACAATTCGTAAGACTGCACGGGTTGCAAAAGCAAATGCGGATCGTGATGTAGAAGTTGCATCTGCAGAAGCGGCAAACAAGGCCAGTGAAGCAAAAGTGGCGGCAGAACTTGCCATTGCACAGCGTAACAATGATCTGGAGATCCGCAAAGCCGAATTAAAAATTGGGGAAGACACAAAAAGAGCAGAAGCGGATGCCGCATATGAGATTCAGAAGCAGACCTCCCGAAAAACGGTAGAAATCCGGGAACAGGAAGCAGATATTGCCCGCCGGGAAAAAGAAATTGAACTACAGACAAAAGAAGCCGAAGTTGCTGAGAAAAAGCTGGATGCTGAGATCCGTAAAAAAGCAGAAGCAGACAAATATGCAGAAATGCAGAATGCAGATGCGGAATTATACCGCCGTCAGAAAGATGCCGAAGCACAACAGTACGAAGCAGAGAAAGAAGCTGCGGCCATCCGTGCGAAAGGTCTGGCAGAAGCAGAAGCCATCCGACAAAAAGGTCTGGCAGAAGCAGAAGCTCTGGACAAAAAGGCAGAAGCTATGAAAAAATACGGACAGGCAGCAATTCTGGAAATGATCGTAGGAGTTCTTCCGGATATTGCAAAAAGTGTGGCAGAACCATTATCTGCGATTGATAAAGTCACGGTAATTGGCGGAAACAGCGACGGGGTATCTGACCTTGCAGGAAATGTACCGATCATCATGGGGAAAGTCATGGAATCCGTAAAAGAAGCGACCGGAATCGATATGAACGAAATCATCCGTGCAGAAACTTTTGAAGGAAAAACAACAAAAAACATCAACTTTACAGGACTGGATCAGGTAGGAGAAGAGATTGCACAAGGTGCTGCTCAATCCGTATCTGAGACATTGCAGGAGACGGAATAGACACAAAAGATACAAGGGATTTGGATGACAGAAAGAAAAAGGCTTTGTGAAGGTACAAAGCCTTTTTAATTTCAGAAAAGATACGCGGAACAGCAATCGGTGATAAGTTTGATGCAGTGCAAAATATAACACTTTCCTCTTATCTTTATGGAATTTTTGAGATATAATGGTGTTGGTAATTTATAAAATTCAGGTTAGGGGGGGGATACTGTGGATTCAGCAGTAAAAAGAAACAGATATGAAATAGACATGTGTAACGGTACCGTTTTGGATAAGTTGATTTCATTTTCCATTCCTTTGATGTTATCAGGAATTTTACAACTTTTATTCAATGCCGTAGACATCATTGTGGTTGGAAGATTTACAGGAAGTCAGGCATTGGCAGCAGTTGGATCAACAACTGCTTTGATCAACGTATTTACGAATTTGTTTATCGGAGTTTCACTTGGAGCAAATGTTCTGGCCGCGCGCTTCTATGCGTCAGGTCAGGAAAAGAAGATGTCAGAGACTGTACATACCGCAATTACATTCGCTTTGACCAGCGGAATTGTAATGGTTTTTGTCGGTTTGTTCTTCTCAAGGACCGCTTTGGAACTTATGGATACGCCTGCAGATGTAATTGAACAATCTGCTCTGTATATGCGGATTTATTTTGCCGGAATGCCGTTTTTTATGCTCTACAATTATGGAGCTGCCATTCTCCGTGCAGTAGGAGATACGAAACGTCCGCTTTTTTTCTTGATGATTGCGGGCGTAACAAATGCATTGCTGAATATGTTTTTAGTCATCGTTCTGCATCTTGGAGTTGCAGGAGTCGCGATTGCGACCGTAATCGCACAGATGATTTCCTGTATGTTAGTGCTTCGGTGTCTCTACATGTCAGACAGCAGCTATCAATTCAGATTTTCTAGGATGGGATTGAAATGGATTTATTTAAAGCAGATTTTTCAGGTAGGAATTCCGGCCGGAATCCAAAGTACGGTGATCAATTTTTCGAATGTCCTTTTGCAATCCTCTGTAAATTCATTCGGTTCTGTGGCAATGGCTGGATATACTGCTGCCAACAATATTTTTGGATTTTTGTTTGCATCCGTAAATTCCATCACACAGGCCTGTATGAGCTTTACCAGTCAGAATTACAGTGTTGGAAAGTGGAAACGAATGGATAAAATTCTTCGAAACTGTATCCTTTTGTCGGTAGCAGTCTCAATTGTTATGGGAGGCGGATCCTATCTGATGGGGCCGCAGCTTTTGCGGGTTTACACATCGGATGCAGCAGTAATACAATGCGGCATGGAGATTCTCCTGTATACGACAGTGACTTATTTTATGTGCGGACTGATGGATCTGTTTCCGGGAGCACTGCGCGGCATGGGATTTTCAGCAGTTCCAATGCTCCTGTCTGTAATCGGAACAGTAGGAACCAGGATTGTCTGGATATTTTGGGTATTCCCAAAACATCGTTCTTTAGATGTACTTTTTATTTCCTACCCTGCATCATGGTTTCTTACCATTGTATTACAAGTAATCTGCTACTGTTTTGTGCGGAGAAAGCTCAAAAAAGCCATCGTGACGGCTAAAATCTGAGAATTCTTATTCCGCTGAAAAGTCATCGTGATTGAATTTGAAGGAGAAAAGAAATGTCAAGTATATATGACAGAACCGATATTTATGATTTGTTAGAAGATCAAACCCATTGGAGTGCCTATAAAAAACATTGGAAAACGTTGTTACAAGGAAAGAATGTTCATTCTTTTTTAGACGTTAGTATTGGATCAGGAAGTGTAACGTTGCCGTTATGTGAGTTGGGTGTTCAACTTGCAGGTTCCGATTTGAGCGAAGAAATGATAAGAAAATGCAAAGAAAAAGCTTCTGCGGCAGGATATGAGATTGAATTAAAGAGTTGTGATTTTAGGAAGCTTTCTTGCTGGGAAGGCAAACAATTTGACTGTGTTGCCAGTACGGGAAATTCATTGCCGCATGTAAATAATGATGATGTACTTACAGCTTTAGAGCAAATGAATTCGTTGGTAAAAAAAGGCGGATATTTATATCTGGATACTAGAAATTGGGAAAAATTTTGAATGAAAAAAGAAGATTCTATCTGTATAATCCCGTTTTTGCAAAGAAATGCAGAGTCAATTTGGTTCAAGTCTGGGATTATAGTTCTGAAGACACTATAACTTTTAATCTTTTATATACATTTGAAAAAGAGAATCAAATAGTTCAAAGAGAAATATTTGAAGAAAAATATTATCCAATCAAGAAAGAGATGATTCTAAGTAAACTGAAGATGATGGGTTATACGAATATTTCTGTGTATTGTTTCCCATCATATTTCAAAATGCCAGAATTCGAACTGGTTGACTGGTACTGTATTATGGCAAAAAAGAATGATTAAAATTAAAGTCTTGTGTGGTAGAAATATTTTGAATAAAGCTTGGAAGCATTTTTTATCTAGGAGGAACAGGTATTGGTATTGCTGTCATTGATAGTCCATTGCTTGTTGACCATACAGAAATCAAAGATAACCTGAAATTCTATCAATCTTACTCCGATGAAAACCAGATTGCCCGTATACACGGTGTGGCAACGGCAAAAGAGTAAAAGGTGACGTGGAATTAAACAACGCTATTCGAAAAGCAAGAGAAAACAATATCGAAGTATTATGTCTGATTCCCAAAAATAAAATAAACAAATTCCAGAGTCTGACAAGAATCTCCTATACAGATGTAACCGACTTCAATAATTATATGCCCTATGATTCTGCCATAACACCTTTTGGAAGCGTGTATGTTCCAACCGCTAAAAGTACACATGCATCTAATTGCGGAAAAGAGAATTATACCTATAGCTGTTGGGGCGGAATGAGTTCCATCGTACCTTATGTTGCAGGTATGTACGCTCTGGCATGTCAGGCAGATGATTCGATCACTTTCGATGAATTTTACAAGCTGGCCAGTGAAACAGCCTATCGTTCAGAGTATACTTTTGCAACGTACGGAATGCAGGAGTATCGGATCATCAATCCTGGCGGAATCATAGAAGAACTGACTGAGAATGATGAGAAAAGTTAGGTATAGGCTTTTGTGCGGATCTTTGTTACAATATAATCAACAGAGAAGGGGTGTGAATAACATGGGTGAAGAAAAGAAACGCCTTCCGGTAGGATTGGAAAATTTTGAGCAGATTATAAAAGATAACTATTATTATGTAGATAAAACAGGATTGATTTCTGAACTGATCCGTAATGGTGGAATGGTAAATCTCTTTACCAGACCAAGGCGCTTTGGAAAAACTTTAAATATGAGTATGCTGGAGTACTTTTTTTCCATAGAGGGAGATAAACGTATTTTTGATGGTTTGGAAATTTTAAAAGATCCGAAGCTGTGCGACGAATATATGGGAAAATATCCTGTGATCTCTGTTTCCCTGAAAGGAATCAATGCAGCTGCTTATGAGGGCGCTTTTGATTTTGCTGTGCAGATTATGCAGAGAGCGGCAGAAGCGTTTCAGTTTCTTTGCGATAGTGAATGCTTGAGCGAACATGATAAAGAGGCTTACAAAAAGCTTTTGGACAGTAACATGAGTGAGGCTGTTTTTTGCAGCGGACTAAGAAGGCTGTCGGAATTGCTGGCGAAGCATTACGGCACAAAAGTGATCCTGCTGATTGATGAATATGACGTTCCGTTGGCAAAAGCCTTTGCAAATGGATACTATGACCAGATGGTATTTCTGATCCGCAATCTGTTGGAACAGGCGTTAAAAACAAATAGCAGTCTGAAGCTTGCAGTGCTGACCGGATGTATGCGTATCTCGAAAGAAAGTATCTTTACAGGACTTAATAATTTTACAACCTTTACGATCGCAGATGTCGATTTTGATGAATATTTTGGATTTACAGATCAGGAGGTACGTGACCTTTTAACGTATTATGAATGTGCGGATAAGTATGAAAGTATCAAAGAATGGTATGATGGATACCGCTTTGGAAACGTGGACGTATATTGTCCATGGGATGTAGTTTCCTATCTTCGAAGTCTGCGTACAAACAGAGAAGCAATTCCTCAGAATTACTGGATCAATACAAGTAGCAATGCAGAAGTGAAGGAATTTATCCGGCAGTCAAAAAATCTGACCACAAAGAGGGAGATTGAGCGTTTGATGGCCGGGGAGAGTATCACAAAAACCATTCATCCGGAACTGACTTATAAGGAAATGTATGAGTCCATTGAGAATATCTGGAGTGTACTGTTTGCAACCGGGTATTTAACGCAGTCCGGTCAGGTGGATGCGAGAAAGTTTAAGCTACGGATCCCAAATTTGGAAATTCGGGATATTTTTAAAACCCAGATTATGGAATATTTCAAAGAAAGTGTTGCAAAAGACGGGGATATGCTTGGCAGATTTTGTAAGGCACTGAAAAACGGAGAGGAAAAGAAGGTTGAAGATATTTTTGAAAGTTACCTGAAAAAGACCATCAGTATCCGGGACACCTTTGTAAGAAAGGAAATGAAAGAAAACTTTTATCATGGTATTCTGCTTGGAATTTTGGGTATCAAAGAAGAATGGGGAGTCTTTTCCAATCAGGAAACCGGAGAAGGCTACAGCGATATCCTGATAGAAACAGAGAACAGTGAAACTGCAATTTTGATCGAAGTGAAATATGCAGGTGACGGAAACCTGGATGTTGCCTGTGAAAGAGCTTTAAAGCAGGTAGAGGAAAGAAAGTATGATGAGGAACTTAGGGAAAACGGAGTGGACAAAATTTTGAAATATGGGATTGCGTGTTATATGAAACGGTGTAAGGTAAAACTGGCAGAGGAATCCTACATCGAAACATAATCAGATGACAGAAAAACGGAGCTGTGAGAATGCAGTTTCGTTTTTTTGGCATGGATAGGCGGGAATTGATGTGAACAGTAACGAGTTTATATTTGACATTCCTATATCTGAGAAAGATTTGCTTGAACTCCTTCCGCAAAAAGTATATAATATGGCGGGTTAACGTGCTGTTTCAGAATGTATTCTGCTGCTTCATATTATAGTATTGAATAATGTTATGCAGTGCTATGTATTTTATGCAAGACCATGAAAATGGTGTATAATTATACATAGCGCTGCACAGTAGAGAAAAAGTAAATTTGTTACGCAAGGGCAAAAACGAGGTGAAAAACGCTACTGAAACTCATAAAAAAACAGCTATTTTTCGTGAAAATCGGAAGAGAAAAGAAGGTTAATTTTTTGTATATATTAAACAAAAATGAAAGGAGAAACATGAGAAAACTAGCTTTAAATGATGAAATATTACTAAAAATCGAGAAGCCGGCCCGGTATATCGGGAACGAAGTGAACTCTGTGATGAAAGACAAGAACGAGGTGGATGTCCGTTTCGCTATGTGCTTTCCGGACGTCTATGAGATTGGAATGTCACATCTCGGAATCCAGATTTTATATGATATGTTCAACCAAAGAGAAGATGTCTGGTGTGAACGGGTCTATTCTCCGTGGCTGGATCTGCACAAGATCATGAAAGAAGAACAGATTCCGCTATTTGCACTGGAATCTCAGGATCCGATCCGTGATTTTGATTTTCTTGGAATCACGATCCAGTACGAAATGTGCTACACCAACATTCTGCAGATTCTGGATTTAAGCCGGATTCCTCACCACAGTCGTGACCGTGGTGAGGCAGATCCAATCGTTATCGGAGGAGGTCCATGTACGTATAATCCGGAACCACTGGCAGAATTTTTTGATATTTTCTATATCGGAGAAGGGGAGACTGTCTACGACGAACTGCTGGATGCCTATAAAGAGTATCGGGCAGCAGGAAAGAGCCGTATCGAATTTTTGGAACGCGCCGCACAGATCGAAGGATTGTATGTGCCGATGTTTTACGATGCCACATACCATGAAGACGGAACGCTTGCTTCCTTTGCACCGAACAACGAGCATGCACCATCTGTGATCAAAAAACAAATGGTACTGGACGTAACCGAAGCACCGTATCCACAGGCCCCTGTCGTTCCTTTCATCAAAGCAACACAGGACCGTGTCGTTTTGGAAATTCAGAGAGGATGTATCCGCGGATGCCGTTTCTGTCAGGCAGGCATGCTGTATCGTCCGACCAGAGAGCGCAATGTGGAGCGCTTGAAGCAATACGCCAAAGCAATGCTGGAAAGCACCGGACACGAAGAGATTTCTTTAAGCTCCTTAAGCTCCAGTGATTATTCCGAATTAAAAGAGCTCGTCACCTTCCTGATCGATGAATTTAAAGGAGAGGGAATCAATATTTCCCTTCCGTCGCTCAGAATTGACGCGTTCTCGCTGGATGTTATGAGTAAAGTACAGGATATCAAAAAAAGCAGCCTTACCTTTGCTCCGGAAGCCGGCTCCCAGAGAATGCGTGATGTGATCAACAAAGGACTGACAGAAGAGATTATTTTAGAAGGAGCCGGACAGGCCTTTGAAGGCGGCTGGAACAAGGTAAAACTGTACTTTATGCTGGGGCTGCCGACAGAAACAGAAGAAGACATGAAAGCCATTGCCCATCTGGCAGAAAAGGTTGCCAGAAGATATTATGAAATTCCGAAAGAACAGCGCAATGGAAAATGTCAGATCACGGCCAGTTCTTCGTTCTTCATTCCGAAACCGTTCACCCCGTTCCAGTGGGCACAGATGTTTCCAAGTGAAGAATACATTCGCCGTGCAACGATTGTAAAGCATGAATTCTTACAGCAGTTGAACAAAAAAAGTTTGAAATATAACTGGCACGAGGCAGATGTCACAGTGCTGGAGGGTGTATTTGCCCGCGGGGACCGCAAGGTTGGAAAGGTGATCGAAGAAGCATACCGTCTGGGATGTCTGTATGATTCCTGGAGCGAAAGCTTTGACAATGAAAAATGGATGCAGGCATTTGCAAATACCGGAGTGGATATTGAGTTTTACACCATGCGGGAACGCTCCATGGATGAGCTTTTTCCATGGGATTTCATCGATATCGGCGTGACCAAAAACTTCCTGAAAAAAGAATGGGAGAGAGCAATGAACGCACAGGTTACTCCAAACTGCAGAATGCAGTGTTCCGGATGTGGTGCGGCAAAATTTGGAGGAGGTGTCTGTTTTGAAGGCAAGAATTAAATTTAAAAAATACGGTGCACTGCGCTTTATCGGACATCTGGATGTTATGCGCTTCTTCCAGAAGGCAATCCGCAGGGCGCACATTCCGATCGCCTATACCGGGGGCTACAGTCCTCATATGATCATGTCCTTTGCAAATCCGCTGGGAATCGGGATTACAAGCGAAGGAGAATATTTTGATATCGAACTGAAAGAGTCCATTTCCAGTGCTGAAGCGGTATCTCGTTTAAATGCCGTTATGGTAGAGGGAATCGAAGTTTTAAGTTTCCGCCAGATCGCAGAGGAAAAGAAGATGACCGGAATGGCGATTGTCGCGGCAGCAGACTATCTTCTTGATCTTGTGCCGGGAACACTGCCGGACGACTGGGAAACACAGATGGATGCCTTTCTCGCGCAGTCTGAGATCCGCATCTTAAAACAGACAAAACGCAGCGAAAAAGAAGTGGACATCAAACCTTTGATCTACCGGATGGAAGTGCAGGATCACAAGCTTTTTATACAGCTCGCTGCCGGAAGTGTGGAGAATTTAAAACCGGGGCTTGTCATGGAAGCATTCTGCCGGTTTTTAGATGCAGATGCCACACAGTTAAAATTTGCACTGTGCCGTCTGGAAATGTATGCTGATTCCGGGGATGAGAACGCACGAAATCTGGTAACCTTAGAATCTCTCGGCACAGTGATCGAATAAATCCTGCTGTGTTTGGACAGTACAAAAAAGAGAGGTATCATAATAAATGGCAGTACGAAAAATTTTAATGCTGAAAAAAGAAGGGAAGATCTGGACTTTTCTTCTTGAAAATGATGTAATCGCAGAGATCCACTGCAGTCTTCCGGACTCTGATCAGCACAGACAACCTGTACTCGGAGATATTTACATCGGAAAAGTAAAAAATATCGCGGCGAATATCGGAGCCGCTTTTATCGAGATCGCTCCGGGAAAAGAATGCTACTACGACCTAAGTCAGGCGCCTCAGGCGATCTTTACCCATAAAATCGGGAAAAAACCGCTTTGTATCGGAGACGAGCTGGTCGTTCAGATCAGCAGGGAAGCAGTCAAGACAAAAGCGCCGACTGTCAGCAGCAATATCAATTTTACCGGGCGGTATGCAGTACTGACAACCGGAAATACCAGGATCGGTACTTCCGGGAAGCTTCCCCGTTCTCTTCGGGATACGTACAAAGAAAAACTGAGTCATCTCAAAAATGAGGACTACGGGCTGATCATTCGTACGAATGCAAAGGACGTTCCCTTTGAGACGGTACTTGAGGAGATTCAGAAACTGGAGAATGCCTGTGTCAAGTTAAAAGAAACTGCTCCGTTTCGGACTTGCTTTTCCTGTCTGCAGGAGGCCCCTCCGTCTTATATTACAGATTTGAAAAATGTATACGCAGACGGATTGTCAGCAATCATTACCGATGATCCCAAGCTGTATCAGCAGATTCACGGATTTTTGCAGGCAGAGCAGCCGGAAGATCTCTCCAAACTTCAGTTTTATGAGGAACAGCTTCTGCCGCTTTCCAAACTTTACAGTACCGACATTGCCGTGGAACGCGCACTCAAAGAATACGTCTGGCTGAAAAACGGCGCTTATCTTGTCATTCAGCCGACAGAAGCACTGACCGTGGTAGATGTCAATTCCGGAAAATATTCTGCGAAGACAAAAAAGAAAAGTGCGGAAACGTATTTAAAGATCAATCTGGAAGCGGCAAAGGAAACAGCACGGCAGATCCGCCTGCGCAATATTTCCGGAATTATCCTGATTGACTTTATCAACATGGATGATCCGGACATGATGCAGGAGCTATTAAAACAATTCCGTCGTTTTCTTGGAGAAGACCCGATTCAGACGTCCGTTGTGGATGTCACAGCACTCCAGTTAGTAGAAGTAACCCGTAAAAAAGTACGGCGTCCGCTTCACGAATGCGTCCGTGACAAAGCCGAAAAATCACCAGAAAGAAGTGAACACGTTGAGTAAAAAAGAATTAAAAACAAACGCCATGCGCATTTTGGACCGCAGCAAGATTTCTTACGAATACCAGACTTATGAATGTGACAATTTTACCGATGGGATCAGTACAGCCGACACACTGGGGCTGCCTCATGAACGGGTGTATAAAACCTTGGTCACAACCGGAAAGAGCGGTTCCCATTATGTGTTTGTCATCCCCATTGAAGCAGAGCTGGATCTGAAAAAAGCAGCACGGGCAGTAGGAGAAAAGTCTGTGGAAATGCTCCCTGTCAGAGAGATCACAACTGTGACTGGGTATGTACGGGGCGGCTGTACCGCGATCGGTATGAAAAAAGCATTTCCGACAACCATTCAGGAGAACGCCCAAACGCTGGATTATATCTACGTCAGCGGCGGAAAGCTTGGAATGCAGCTGAAGCTTTCTCCGGATGACTTAAAGAACGTGACACAGGCACAATATGCTGATGTTACTTTTTAACATTTCGGAGTACGCTCGGTTTTTTTAAAATCTATGATTTACAATCCTATAAATACCCTGTATAATAGGAAAGCGAAATGATAGAGCGTGCGTTTTACAAACATCTATGCATCTAATTTGAAATAATATACAGTTGGAGGAAAGAAGATGAAGAAAGTAGTAAAATTCGGTGGAAGTTCTCTCGCCAGTGCCGAACAATTCAAAAAAGTAGGAGATATCATCCGGGCAGACAAGTCCAGACGCTATGTAGTACCTTCTGCTCCGGGAAAACGCAGTTCCAGCGACACAAAGGTCACAGATATGCTTTACAGCTGCTACAATCTTGCGATCCGTGAAAAGAAATTCACAAGCCTTCTGGATGAGATCCATGCAAGATATAACGAGATCATCGACGGTCTGAATCTGGAACTTTCACTGGATCATGAATTCGATATGATCCGTGAAAATTTTGGCAAAAAAATCGGAAGAGATTATGCTGCATCCCGGGGAGAATATTTAAATGGTATCATTATGGCAAATTATCTGGGATTTTGTTTTATCGATGCAGCTGAAGTGATCCGCTTTCATGAAGACGGCAGTCTGGATGACGAGAAAACAAACGAATTGCTCTCCCTTCGTCTTGAAGGGGAAGAATTTGCTGTCATCCCTGGATTCTACGGTGCGAAAGAAGACGGAACCATTGTCACTTTTTCCCGCGGCGGTTCTGATATCACAGGCTCTCTGGTTGCCCGTGCAGCTATGGCTGACCTGTATGAAAACTGGACCGATGTATCCGGATTTCTGATCGCAGATCCACGCATTGTTACAAATCCAAAATCCATCGAGACGATCACCTACCGTGAACTTCGTGAACTTTCTTATATGGGGGCAACTGTACTTCATGAGGATGCGATCTTCCCTGTCCGTAAAGTCGGCATCCCGATCAATATCCGCAACACCAATGCTCCACAGGACAAGGGCACACTGATCGTAGAGAGTACCTGCAGACAGCCAAAATATACCATTACCGGAATTGCCGGGACAGATGGATTTGCTGCCGTGACCATTGAAAAAGCAATGATGAACTCCGAGATCGGATTCTGCCGCAAGGTACTGGAAGAGTTTGATAAAAACGGTATTTCCATCGAGCATATGCCTTCCGGCATCGATACAATGACAATTTTTGTACATAAAGATGAGTTCGAAGAGAAAGAACAGCAGGTACTGGCCGGAATCCATAAAGCTGTGAATCCGGACCACATTGAACTGGAGTCTGATCTTGCTCTGATCGCTATCGTCGGAAGAGGAATGCGTTCCACACGCGGCACTGCCGGAAGAATTTTCTCCGCCCTTGCCCATGCCCATATCAATGTAAAGATGATCGACCAGGGATCCAGCGAGCTGAATATCATTGTCGGTGTAAGACACGATGACTTCAAAAACGCCATCCGTGCACTGTACCAGATTTTTGTAGAAACACAGATTTAAAGACAGAGGTGACACGATGAACATTTTGTTCTTTTTACATCCAAAACAGGAGGTTGCATATGTCTATGATGACTGCACACTCCGTCAGGTTCTGGAGACAATGGAACATCACAAATATGCTTCAATCCCCATGCTGAACCGTCAGGGAGAGTATGTTGGAACGATTACAGAAGGTGATCTGCTCTGGGGGATGAAAAAATATACCAATCTGAATCTGAAAGAAGCAGAACATATCTTTATTCATGATTTTGAGCGAAAAGCAGATTATATCGCAGTGGCTGCAGATTCCGATATGAAAGATTTGATCAGCCGGGCAATGAGCCAGAATTTTGTTCCGGTCGTAGATGACCAGAACAAATTTATCGGTATTATCACAAGGCGCAGCATCATCGAATATTGCTATGACAAATTGAATGAATGCGACAAGTAATACATATTTTTAAAATATTTTTCTGCTTCCTATTGACTTATATGGAATATGCGTGCTATACTAACACGGTATGCCGCACAGCGAGGTTTTCAAGTTCTGATTCAGACACCGAAGCTGGCGAGTAATGATAATAGGAGGTGCCATATGTACGCAATTATAGCAACAGGTGGTAAACAGTACAAAGTAGCAGAAGGCGATATCATTAAAGTAGAAAAACTTGGTGTAGAAGCTGGAGAGACTTATACATTTGACCAGGTGCTGGCAGTAAGCAATGACAAATTAGTTGTTGGAGAGCCTACAGTAGCAGGTGCAACAGTTACAGCTTCTGTAATCGGTGACGGAAAAGCTAAAAAAGTGATCGTTTACAAGTATAAGAGAAAAACTGGATACCATAAGAAAAATGGTCACAGACAGCAGTACACAGCAGTTAAGATTGAAAAAATCAACGCTTAATCTGTCATATGATCAAGGTAACCGTTTATAAGACAGTAAATCATGACTATGCAGGTCTGGATGTACTCGGACATGCGGGGTATTCGGAAGCGGGAAGTGATGTGGTCTGTGCGGCAGTGTCTGTACTGGTCATCAACACACTCAATTCGATTGAACGTTTCACATCAGATAAGATTTCTCTTGTTTCTGATGAAGAGACCGGGATGATTGAATTTCGATTCATCCGAAAACCTTCTCATGATGCCAAGCTGCTGTTCAAATCTATGGTTCTTGGATTACAGGAGATAGAAGAAGACAGCGAATATGAACCATACATTGATATCATTTTCAAGGAGGTGTAACAACCATGATGAAATTAAACCTTCAGTATTTTGCTCATAAAAAAGGAGTTGGTTCCACACGAAACGGACGTGACTCTGAAGCTAAGAGATTAGGTGCAAAGAGAGCTGACGGACAGTTCGTAAAAGCCGGAAATATCCTTTACAGACAGCGCGGAACAAAGATTCACCCAGGTGTGAACGTAGGACGCGGAGGAGATGACACATTGTTCGCATTAGTTGACGGTGTTGTCAGATTCGAAAGAAAAGGAAGAGACAAAAAACAGGTTTCTATCTATCCGGTAGCTGAATAATTACCGTGAGAAAGCCTCAGACTTCTTAGTCTGAGGCTTCTTTTTCGTAAAACACCACACACATTTTGGTACCAAAACAATTGATTCTAATTTTTGAAGAGGAAAAAACAATGTTTGCAGACAGAGCGAAAATATTCATCCGTTCCGGCAAAGGCGGGGACGGACACTGCAGCTTCCGCCGGGAACTTTACGTGCCAAACGGAGGTCCGGACGGCGGAGACGGCGGAAGAGGCGGTGATCTGATTTTTGAAGTAGATGAAGGACTCAACACACTGATTGATTACCGTCACAAACGAAAATATGCTGCCGGAGATGGAGAAGAAGGCGGCAAGAGAAAATGCCACGGAAAGGACGGCAAAGATCTGGTTCTTCGTGTTCCGGAAGGGACCGTGATCAAAGAATCCAAGACCGGAAAAGTCATTGCAGATATGTCAGGAGACAACCGCAGACAGATCGTGTTAAAAGGCGGAAAAGGCGGACTTGGAAATCAGCATTTTGCAACTGCTACTATGCAGGTTCCGAAATACGCGCAGCCTGGACAGCCTGCCATGGAACTGGAAGTCAATCTGGAACTGAAAGTCATTGCTGACGTCGGATTGATCGGATTTCCAAATGTCGGAAAATCCACCTTCCTTTCCAGAGTCACAAATGCACAGCCGAAGATTGCCAACTACCACTTCACAACACTGAATCCAAATCTTGGAGTGGTAGACCTGGAGGGAGCAAAGGGATTTGTCGTTGCCGATATCCCGGGACTGATCGAAGGAGCTTCCGAGGGTGTCGGACTTGGACATGAATTTTTACGTCACATTGAGCGGACAAAAATGATGATCCATGTCGTAGACGCAGCCGGAACAGAAGGACGTGATCCGGTAGATGACATCTATAAGATCAACGCTGAACTTCAGGCCTACAATCCTGAAATTGCAAAGCGCCCGCAGGTGATCGCAGCAAATAAAACAGATCTGATCTACAGTGAAGATGACGATCCGATTCAGCGCCTGAAGGAGGAGTTTGAGCCACAGAGCATCAAAGTATTCCCAATCTCCGGAGTATCCGGACAGGGCTTAAAAGAACTGCTCTACTATGTAAGTGAACAGATTCAGACTATGGATGTACCTCCGATCGTATTTGAACAGGAATTCTTCCCGGAGGACGAACTGATTTATGAAGAGCTTCCTTACACAGTAGAAAAAGAAAAAGATGTCTATGTGGTAGAAGGTCCGAAAATTGAAAAGATGCTTGGTTACACCAATCTGGATTCCGAAAAGGGATTCGCTTTCTTCCAGAAATTCTTAAAAGAAACCGGTATTCTGGACAAATTGGAAGAAGCAGGTATTCAGGAAGGCGATACCGTGAAAATGTACGGCCTGCAGTTTGATTACTATAAATAAATTTCATATATTTTAACAGGAGATTGAATATCATGACAACAAAACAGAGAGCCTATTTAAAAAGTCTTGCCATGACCATGGATCCGATCTTTCAGATTGGAAAATCCAGCATGACTCCAAGCCTTACACAGGCGATCAGCGAGGCTTTGGATGCACGTGAACTGATCAAGATCAGTGTATTGCAGAACTGTGCGGATGATCCGAGAGCTTTGGCAGAAATGGTGGCTGAGCGCACCCGTTCTCAGGTCGTACAGGTCATCGGCAAAAAAATTGTATTGTACAAAGAAGGAAAAGACGATAAGAAAAAAATCGTACTTCCGTAGGAGATTTCTATGAGAATCGGAATTATGGGCGGAACCTTTGACCCGATTCATATCGGACATCTGCTGCTTGGTGAATTTGCCTATGAGCAGTTCCATCTGGATGAAGTCTGGTTTCTGCCCAACGGAAATCCGCCTCACAAAGAAGTGGAAGATACAGAAGAAGCGCTTGCACACCGGGTTGAAATGGTGCGGCTTGCTGTGAGAGAAAACCCGCATTTTCAACTTTCCCTTCACGAGGCAAAAAAAGACTGTCATTCTTACACGTATAAAACTCTGCAGGAATTCCATGCGCTGTATCCTGAGAATGAATATTTCTTTATTCTTGGAGCGGATTCTCTCTTTTCCATCGAACAATGGAAATATTTCAAAGAGATTTTTCCATCCTGTACCATTCTGGCAGCAATGCGGGATGATAAAGATTCTTTTGATATGCAGCGTCAGATTCAGTATCTGGAAACGAATTACCAGGCAAAGATCGAACTTTTACAGGCACCGCTTCTGGAGATTTCATCGACAACGATCCGAAATCGTGCTGCCCAAAATCGTTCGATCCGCTATATGGTTCCGGATTCTGTTGCAGATTATATTCAAAAACTGCAATTATATACCAAAAGAGAAGAGGAGAGGTCATGACAACTGAATTAACTGCCATCCGCAAAAAGCTTGAAAAGAAGCTGAAAGAAGAACGTTATATCCACACTCTCGGCGTCATGTACACCGCTGCTTCCATGGCTATGCGCCATGGAGCGGATGTCCAAAAAGCCATGACTGCCGGTCTTTTGCATGATTGTGGAAAATATTGCGACGTCAATGAACAAATCCTGCTCTGCAGGAAGCATCACATTAAACTGTCAGATGCCGAACTGGAGGTTCCTGCGCTGATCCATGCCAGATTGGGTGCCTATTTTGCAGAATACGAATACGGCATCACAGATTCGGAGATCCTGGATGCGATCACCTATCACACAACCGGGCGTCCGGCCATGACCATGATTGAAAAAATCGTCTATCTGGCAGATTATATCGAACCCGGAAGAAAAAAGATTCCGGGGCTGGCCGAAGTGCGAACTGCCGCATTTGATGACATCGACACCGCTGTCTGCATGACAGCAGAATCAACTCTGGCATTCTTAAAAAGAGCCGGAAGAAAAGTAGATCCTATGACAGAAAAAACCTGTCAGTATTATAAAAATAAAGCCGCAATATCCCTGTAAAGGGATATCGGACAATCCGGAAAGGAGAACAAATTATGGAACAGTCAAAACTTATGGCACGTCTTGCTTATCAGGCACTGGACGATAAAAAAGGCGAGGATATCCAGGTAATTGATATCTCTCAGGTTTCCGTCCTTGCAGATTATTTTATCATTGCAAACGGAAACAGTGAAAGCCAGGTACGTGCACTGGTAGACAACGTGGAAGAAGAACTTTCAAAAGCCGGATATGAAATGAAACAGAGAGAAGGATATGGCTCCGGAAACTGGGTGCTGATGGATTTCGGCGAGATCATCGTCCATGTTTTCGACAAAGAAAACCGTCTGTTTTATGATCTGGAACGTATCTGGAGAGACGGAAAGCATGTAGATTTTTCTGAGTTGTAAAAAGAATAGAAGATCAGTAAAAAAGCGGGAATCAGTCTGATGTAAGCGTCGTCTGATTTCCGCTTTTATAATAATGTATCCGTCTACCGGAAGAAGCGAAATACTCCAATGACTTTTCCGATAATGGAAACATCTTTTACGATGATTGGATCCATAAAATCATTCTCCGGCTGAAGGCGGATGATTCCTTCTTCCCGATAGAAGGTCTTCACAGTCGCACCATCCTCAATCAATGCAACCACCATATCTCCATTTTCTGCCGTATGTTCTTCCTGAACAAGAACCATATCTCCATCCAGAATGCCGGCATTGACCATGCTTTCTCCTTTTACCTCCAGAAGAAACGTCTGCTTATTTGGCATCATCTCTACCGGTATCGGGAAGTAGTTCTCAATATTCTCCTGTGCCAGAAGCGGCTCCCCGGCAGCCACACGCCCGATCAGAGGGACATTGACAACCTCTCTTCTGAGAAGATTAAATTCATCGTCCAGAATCTCAATCGCTCTTGGCTTCGTAGGATCTCTGTGGATATACCCGTTTCTCTCCAGTGTCTCCAGATGAGAATGTACGGAAGACGTGGACTTCAGATTCACTGCCTCACAAATCTCACGTACTGCCGGTGGAAACCCGCGCTCTAATATCTGTGATTTGATATATTCTAAAATCTCTCTCTGCTTATCTGTAATCGTTCCTTTTGACATAATAACCCTCCTGCAAGTTCTTTCCGACTCATTATTTAGTTCATTTTATCATAGCACACTGCAAAAATCAAACATTTGTTTGGAAACTATGTTCGATTTCTATATTTTCTTATGATTTTTTGTTTTCTGCTTGACCATCGTCTTACTCTATAGTTTATTGTAGATAAGGTGACTAAAACAGACATACTTTTTTTAGGAGGTAATCTACTTATGCAACTTATTCTTCACTACCTGAAGCGATACAAGAAGCTGTTTGTTTTAAATATTATTTCCGTATTCGGATTTGCACTTGTAGAGCTTGGCATTCCGACGATCGTATCTGAAATGATCGATAATGGGATCATGAATCAGGACAAACAGTATTTAATCCGCATGGGAATCGTGATCGCAGTGATTTCTTTGATCGGTGTATCCGGAACGATCCTGCTTGGATACTGCTGTGCCAAAATTTCCACATCTGTAACACGGGATATCAGAGAAGATGTATTTCAGAAAGTACAGACATTCTCACACAATGAGATGAATCAGTTTGGTATCGCTTCTTTGATCACCCGGACAAACAATGATGCATTTCAGATCATGACGTTTTTGAATGTGATTTTACGGACCGCACTTTTGACACCGATCATGATCATTGTCAGCTTCACTCTGACGATCCGTTCCTCTTTGAATCTCTCTTTGATCATTGCATCCACCGTCCCTGTAATCATCCTGGGCGTTGTGATCGTAGGAAAAATATCGGGACCGCTCAGTGACAGACAACAGAATTCTCTGGATCGTATCAATCGCATCTTCCGTGAAAATCTCACCGGAATCCGTGTGATTCGCTCTTTTAACAATGATGGCTACGAATCCGAACGCTTTGACAGTGAAAACAGCTACTTCATGGAACAGTCTCAAAATCTGTTCAAGCTGATGTCTTCCACAGAACCGGTCTTTTTCCTTTTGATGAATCTGGCCGCTTTGTGTATCTATCTGACAGCAGCAAACATGATCGATGCACAGACTCTGCAGGTCGGAAAGCTGGTGGCTTTCATGGAATATCTGTTTCATGCTATGTTTTCTGTCATGCTTTTCTGTATGGTTTTTATGCTGTATCCGAGAGCCAGCATCTCTGCAAAGCGAATTATGGCCGTATTGAATACAGAAACTTCAATTGAAAATCATCCCGGGAATGCTCAGACAGATTCTGGGTCCGGTGAACACAGCGTGATCTTCGAGCATGTGGATTTCGTTTACCCGGATGGAGAGGAAGCTGTACTGAAAGATATTTCTTTTTCCGCAAAAAGCGGAGAGACCGTTGCCTTTATCGGAAGCACAGGTTCCGGAAAAAGCTCCCTGATCCAGCTAATTCCAAGATTTTATGACCGCGCTTCTGGAAATATTTACATTGACGGTCAAAAAATCGAAGATCTGGATATCAATGCTCTTCGAAGTAAAATCGGATTTGTTCCGCAGAAAGCACACCTGTTTTCCGGAACAATCGAAGAAAATATCCGCTTTGGAAAACCGGATGCCACAATGGATGAAATCATTCATGCCGCAAAGATTGCCCAGGCATATGATTTTATTATGGAAAAACCACATCAGTTCCAGGAACAGATCGTTGAAGGAGCAACCAATGTCTCCGGCGGTCAGAAACAGCGTCTGTCGATCGCCCGTGCTTTGATCCGAAAGCCGGAGATCTACATCTATGACGATTCCTTTTCTGCTCTGGATTTTAAGACAGATGCCCGACTTAGAAAAGCTCTGAAACCGGAGATTAAAAACGCCATCGTCTTTCTTGTGGCACAACGGGTTTCTACGATTCTGGACGCAGATAAGATCGTAGTTCTGGATGAAGGCAAAATTGCCGGAATCGGAACTCACAGGGAGCTGCTTGCATCCTGTCCGATTTATTACGAAATTGCAGCTTCCCAGCTGAGCAAGGAGGAATTGACTTATGCCTGAGAATAAACTGACCTTTCGAAACTGTATCCGTGAACTGCTCGGGTTCGTCCGTCCATACCGTATCAGGTTGTCGATCGCACTGTTTATGATCATAGTGACCAATCTGACATTTGCCCTGAATCCTATGATGGAAGGAAAGATCACCACGCAGCTTGCCAGTGACGGTGCGAAAATCCTGCAGGGAGTCCCGGGAGCGCACGTTCAATTTTCAATCCTGTTCCGTTTTATGGGGATTCTGTTGTGTCTGTACATCCTAAAGACGATCTCACAGCTGATTACATCAGTTTTCCTCACAGACGCCATTCAGAAAACTATGCATGACATCCGCAATGCACTGCAGAAAAAAATCCAGCGTCTCCCGGTCAAATATTTTGATGACCACGCATTTGGAGATATTTTAAGCAGTGTTACAAACGACGTCGATACACTGAGTAATGCACTCCAGCAAACGCTTTCCCGCGTATTTGCAGCAATCCTCACCTTCCTGTTTGTCATCTTCATGATGTTTTCCATCAATGTCTGGATGGCACTGACAGCACTTTTGATTATTCCTCTGACCATACTGATCACATTTGGATTTGTAAAACGTTCACAAAAACTGTTTGATCTGCAGCAGGAGATGGTAGGAGAGTTGAACGGAACGATTACAGAATTATACGGCGGATTTAACGAAATTCTCCTTTTCAACCGACAGAAAGATTCCTGCAACAGATTTTCTGCAGTCAATCAAAAGATGGCAGATGCCGCATTTAAGGCTCAGTTCCTTTCTTCCTTGATTTCGCCGTTTGTATCCCTCGTCACCTATCTGACGATTGGAAGCATTGCCGTCATGGGAAGCTTTTTTGTCATAAACGGTTCTGTCACCGTAGGGAATCTGCAGGCATTTATCCGTTATATCTGGCAGATCAATGATCCGTTATCCCAGGTATCTCAGCTGTCTTCCCAGGTACAGTCCGCCTATGCTGCCATGAACCGGATTTTTACGCTGTTAAATGAAACAGAAGAGGTACAAAAAGGCAGTGTTAAGATTGATGTCTCCCAAATTCAGGGAAACGTAACATTTGACCACGTGCAGTTTGGTTACACAGATGAACTTTTGATGAAAGATGTCAGCTTCTGGGTACAGTCCGGACAAATGGTTGCGATTGTCGGGCCTACCGGTGCCGGAAAGACCACGCTGATGAATCTGCTGCTTCGTTTCTACGATGTGAACGGCGGATCCATCAAAATTGACGGAATTGATATCCGGGACATGGACCGAAGTGATCTTCGCAGCCTGTTTTCTCTCGTTCTTCAGGATACCTGGCTGTTTTCCGGCAGTATTTTTGAAAACATCCGTTACGGATCTTTGACTGCCCGAAAAGACGAAGTAGTTGACGCAGCAAAAATGGCAAATATCCACCATTATATTTCTACGCTGAGCCATGGCTATGACTCTATGATCAATGAAGAGTCCAACAATATTTCTCAGGGAGAAAAACAGCTTCTCACAATCGCAAGAGCTATTTTAAAAAACCCGAGGATTCTGATTCTCGACGAAGCTACATCAGCAGTCGATACCCGTCTGGAACGGATGCTCCAGGACGCAATGCAGAAAGTCATGGCAGGGCGAACCTCTTTTGTCATTGCCCACCGGCTTTCAACGATACGCAATGCCGACCTGATCCTGGTCGTAGATAACGGAAATATCATTGAGCAGGGAACGCATGAAGAACTCTTAAGAAAAAACGGTACCTATCAGAAGCTGTATCACTCCCAATTTGCAAACCTGGAAACCATAACAGCAGAAGAGTAGTCTTTCCAAAAAAACAGATAATAACCTAGTTGACAAACATACGTTCTGGTGATATACTTCTTTGTGTAGTAAGAACGTATGTTCTTTTTGCTTGTTTCATTATGTTCAGGGGGATTTTACAATGAGAAAAAAGAAAAAGATGTCAGCAGTTATTACACTTATTTTATTTTGCGGGTGCTTTTTATTTGGAAGCTTTCTGTCTTTTGCACAGAATTCAAGAACGGAAGAGCCTGTGCAATTCAAATGCTACAAAAGCATTGTAATCCAGGAGGGAGACTCTTTGTGGAGCCTTGCAGAACGCCATATAGACTCAGAATCTGAAACAGCTGTGAAAGAATACATCAAAGAATTGAAACAGATCAATCAGCTGGAATCTGAAACCATACAAACCGGAGAACATTTGATCATCCCGTATTACACAACAGAATTTCCACAATAATTGTTTTTATATCATACAGATATCATTTACACCCCATGTAATTGATATAAATTCACTCCAAAAAGGAATGCTGTCAGGCAGATAGAGCTTATCTGTACTGCAGCATTCCTTTTTTATAAAAGCATTGAAAGTATGAATCACATACTTTATAATATATCCATTAAACAAAAAAGATCAAAACAGGAACAGAAAGAAGGTAAACAAATGTTAATAGAATGTCCGGCAAATACACGATTACAAGATTATCTCTTACAAAACGATATCCACATTTTGACGGCCTGCGGCGGTCGCGGAAACTGTGCAAAATGCGTTGTCCGGATTATAAAGGGACACGCCACAGTAAATACAATGGATCAAATATGGTTCTCAGAAGAGCAGCTTCTTGCCGGTTATCGGTTAGGTTGCCATGTATATGCAAAAGAACCGCTTACAGTAGAAATTCCCAATTAACTGCTCAAAACAGCAGTGTTTTCAGTCGTTTCAATCTATACGACAAATACTGATTTTTCCAAAAGATTAGCGTTTTTTTAACAACTACTCCAGAATGATCCTGTTTTGAACCTGTTGTGGGTTCTGCAATGGCCATTCAAAGATATCATTGTTGCCTATCTTTCAATATGTTATAATAACTTCATAAATAAAAAAGAACGAGGCGTTTTATTTTATGGAATCAAATCAGACAACTGAGCGAAAAACTTATCATGAACAAAAATATATTGACAATACGTTGCGTCTGCGGGAAATCTTAAAAACACTTCCGGCTTTTGCAAAAGATTATTTCCGTGCTGCAGAACCTACCACCTCTGCAAAAACAAGAATTTCTTATGCATATGATATCCGAGTATTCTTTCACTTTCTGATGGAAAACAATCCTGTATACAAGGATTATACCATCGATCAGTTTACCCCGCAGGATCTGGAGCAGCTCTCTCCTGTCGATATCGAAGAATATCAGGAATATTTAAAGGTTTACCAAAATCCGGAGGAAAAACAAATTACCAACACGGAAAAAGGACTTGCCAGAAAGATGTCTGCCCTACGCAGCTTTTACGGCTACTATTTCAAGCATCAGATCATCGAGAAAAATCCAACACTGTTTGTCGATATGCCAAAGCTGCACGAAAAAGCAATCGTCCGTCTGGATACGGACGAGGTGGCTTCTCTTCTGGACTTTGTAGAACACGGTGGCGATGAGCTCACCGGACAGAAAAAAGTTTACTATGAAAAGACTAAAAACCGGGATCTGGCGATTATCACATTGCTCCTTGGTACCGGAATCCGTGTATCAGAATGTGTGGGACTTGATATCCAGGATGTTGATTTTAAAAATAACGGGATTACGGTCGTCCGAAAAGGTGGAAATGAAATGGTCATCTATTTTGGCGAGGAAGTCGAACATGCCCTGAAACAATACTTGTATACAACGCGGGAAGCTGCCACTCCTCTTCCGGGACATGAAAACGCACTGTTTTTATCCACGCAGCGCCGCCGTATGGGAGTCCAGGCAGTTGAAAATATGGTGAAAAAGTATGCCCGCCAGGTGACGCCAAATAAAAAAATCACCCCTCATAAACTGCGGAGTACTTATGGAACTACACTTTACAAAGAGACCGGTGACATCTATCTCGTCGCAGACGTACTCGGACACAAGGATGTCAATACAACCAAAAAACACTATGCAGCAATAGATGAGGACCGCCGACGCATGGCTGCAAAAGCTGTCACTTTGCGGGAACCCTAAGAGAATTGACAAAAGAAAGGATAAATCTTATGCAAAAAGAACGTACAATCGGAACAACAACTTTAAAAACTCCATATATCGGAATGGGTACCTGGGCAATTGGCGGAGGCACCTGGTGGGGAGAAAATGATGATGCACTCTCCATTCGCACCATCGAAGAAGCAATTGATCGGGGAATCGTATGGTTCGACACTGCTCCGGTCTACGGGATCGGACACAGTGAGAACGTAGTTGGCAAAGCCATAAAGCAAAATCGTTCCAGGATCCTGCTCTCCACCAAATGCGGGCTGGAATGGGATCATGAGACACCTTGCTTTCATAAAGTCATGGAAGGACGCAATGTTTACCGTGATCTTTCCGCCGCTGCAATTCGTAAAAATCTGGAAGACAGCCTCAGACGTCTGCAGACAGACTATATCGATATTTACTATACACACTGGCAGACTCCTGACTTTTCCCTCTATCCGCTGGAAGAAACGATGGATACTCTTCTCCAGTTGAAAAAAGAAGGGAAGATCCGTGCCATCGGAGCCTCCAACGTTACTGCCAAAATCATCGAAAAGTACTGCTCTCTTGGACAGCTGGATGTAATTCAGGAAAAATACAGCCTTCTGGATACACATATTGCGGATGAATTGTTACCTGTATGCCAGAAACATCATGTTTCCATCCAGGCGTACTCGCCTCTGGAACAGGGACTGCTCACAGGAAAAGTGACACAAGACACGGTGCTTTCTCCGACAGATGTGCGCAACAAAAATAAATTCTGGGCACAAAAGTCCCGTCTGCACATATTGAACGTTTTACAGAAATTAACCCCGTATACTGAAAAATATAGTTGTTCCCTCAGCAACCTGATCATCTATCTGACTGCAGCTTCTCTTCCGGACTTGCATGTCCTCTGCGGCGCAAGGAAACCGGAACAGATCATCGACAATGTAAAAACACTCTCCCTGAATCTGGAAGAAGCTGACCTGTCAGAAATGAGTCAGTTATTTGAACAGCTTCGAAACTCTATCAGATAAATTTTAATGTCATACGATGGAAAGAGACCTCGCAGATTTCTTTACACAAGACTGTATAGGTGTCTTTCCATTCCCATGATATATAAGGAATCAAAAGTCTGCAGATTCTTTCTGTAAACCGTTTTTTTTCATACTCCTGATCTCCATGCATTTCCTGCCCGAAAAAAGTCAGCAGCTTTATAAGATAGATCAGATTTTCATACTCGTCCCACTCCAGTTCTTTTCTGAAAACTCTTCGTTCCCACAACTGCTTTATAAGACCATTGTATATCGTCATGATCTTCTCCGTCCATTCTCTGCTCATTTCTTGAAATACGGGTACTGTTTTTTGAAGTCTGCTATAATTTTCATACACAATAGCTGCATTCTTCTGAAACTGTTCCACTGCTTTCAAAAATCGAAGCAGCAATTCCAAAAGTGTTCGATTCTCATATTCCCAGAACGGCTTTCCTGAAATCTCTCCTCTTTCCAGATCGATTTCAAACAGCTGGATGCTCTCTGAAAAAGTTTCCTGAATATCGTTTAAACGCTCCTTCAGCAGATCTTCCTTTTTCGAAAAGTAATATGTCAAATTTCCCACTGCAATTCCTGCCTCCGCTGCAATCTGCCGCATAGATACCTGTTCATATCCCTCTCTTTCAAATAGCCTCTTTGCACAATCGCAGATTCTTTCCCGCATTAGCTCTTTTTGATCCTGTGCTTTCATTCTACTACCCTCTCTGGTTGATTCCTTTTTTGTCAAAGCCACTATAACATACTCCTTTGGAAAACGCAAATTTCTCATTTCTCGAATTAGTACATAGTACTATTTATTTTTCTATTTATAGTACAGCGTACTACATTCTGTTTTAAAGGAAAATGCCGACAAATCATACTCCTTCATTGTAATTCCATCTCTTTCACCTTATAATAGGAACATAAACCCAAAGAAAGGACCTTTACCATGGAACTACAGAAGTTATTAAGCTATACCCGAAAAGCGGTTGATGAATACAGAATGATTGAAGAAGGCGATCATATTGCGGTCGGAATTTCCGGCGGAAAAGACAGCCTCACTCTGCTCTATGCACTACATGGACTCAAGCGCTTCTATCCGAAGAAATTTGAACTCAGTGCAATCACCGTAGATCTGGGATTTGAAGATTTTGATCTTTCTCCGATTCAGGCACTATGTCAGGAACTGAATATCCCCTACCGAATCGAATCTTCTGATATTTATGAGATTCTTTTTCATGTCCGTAAAGAATCCAATCCCTGCTCTCTTTGTGCCAAAATGAGAAAAGGCGCCTTAAATCAGGCAATTAAAGAAATGGGATGCAATAAAATTGCCTATGCCCACCATAAAGATGACATTATAGAGACAATGCTGCTCTCCTTGATCTTCGAAGGACGTTTTTATTCATTTTCTCCGAAAACCTATCTGGACCGTACTGATCTGACTGTTATTCGTCCAATGATGTTTGTAGATGAAAAAGACGTCATCGGTTTTAAAAACAAGTATCAGCTTCCGGTAGTGAAAAGCAAGTGTCCTGTTGACGGATATACAAAACGTCAATATGTCAAAGAACTTCTCCGTCAGTTAAATCACGAAAATCCAGGTGTCCGCGAAAGGATGTTTCATGCAATCCTTGATGGAAATATCGAAGGCTGGCCCGAACGGATCATTCATCCAAGAGCATAAAAAGTCCCCCTGCAGTAAAAGTCTTTATCTTTTCTGCAAGGGGAACTGTTTTTTAACTTCTAAAGAATTTTGTCATCTCTTTGAATCTGCTCTTTCAGCATTACATACTGCTCGATTGCTTTTGCTGTCCCTTCAATTCCAAGTTCTGAACTTGAGAGACACAATTCATAGCTTTCAGAGTCTGACCATTTTTTATTCGTGTAATAATTATAATAACTTGCACGCTTTTTATCGGTTTTAATGATCATATCTTTTGCCTTGGCATCCGTAAGATTATAAATTCTTGCAATCCTGCGGATACGTGCATCCAGATCAGCATGGATAAATACGTTCACCACATTATCATAAGATTCCAGAGCATAATCTGCGCAGCGTCCTACCAGAATACAAGGTCCTTCATCCGCAATCTTTTTAATCGCATCAAACTGTGCAAGAAATACTTTATGGTTGATTGGCATATCGGAGTAGGATCCGCCCGAATACCCCATAGAATACGTATCCATCACGAGAGAATACAAAAAGCTGTTCGTCGGCTTTTCATCATGTGTTTCAAAAATTTCCTCACAGATACCACTTTCTTTCGCTGCTCTGCTGAGCATCTCTTTATCATACAGCTTGATTCCGAAATAATCTGCGATCTGATACCCGATCTCCCGTCCTGCACTTCCGAATTGTCTTCCTATTGTAATAATCGTGTTCGTCTTCATATTACTCCACGCTCCTTTTGCCTGTCATATTCTTGAAGTTTCTATACGCTCATTATACAACAATCTGCACCAAATAACAATAAAAAGACTGCATTTATCCGTCATTCAATACAATTTTCAAACAGAGCTTTCATTTTCAGGGGTTGCAGCGATTACACGGAGAGTACCCCTGATCGATCAATTCTTCCCTTGTTTCTGATGTTTCTTTTCGATTCTGCTGCTTTGTATCGCGGATACTGCTACAGTCTGGTTTATGGAATTTTTTTGTATTTGTGTTGACTACATAGGTAACTTCTTCATCCTTTTTTTCGCTTTCTGCAGTTTCACTCTCCCTGCTTTCTCCTGTTGCATAATCAATCCAAATCCCCGGCTGCACATTGTAGACAAACACATGAAAACGAATTTCTTCATCTTCCACAGAAGCTGCCTCCATAATGACTCCACTGGCTACCAGGTTATCGCCTTCATAAACCGGTGTCACACGGTACAGGACATGATGATTCGTCTCATGGACATAATCTGCCACCTGATTCTCAAACGGGAGCATTCCCTCCACATTAAAATATCGTGTTCCTGTGATAAGATTTTTTTCATTCGCATTCTCTTCGGCAAGCTGAAATCCGATCAGATGCGCACGATTATACAAATATTTCCCATCTACACAGTCATATTTCACTGTATGCCATCCAGAAGGCTTGATCATGCCTATTTTCCCCCGTTCCTGAGTCGGCATGATCTCCTGACAGATATTGGCATAAGCAGCCTGACAACGCCCCAGTGCATCCAGATCGCTGTATTGTTCAAAAACTTCCGTCGTATACTCTGACTCCTGAAAATCAGGTATGTTATTGTTTAGCTCCACATAAGGTGAGCCTGTATATTCCGGAATATTCTGTGCCGTATAGGTTGTCTTATTTTCACTTGCCGTAACCAATTGATCTTGCCCGGAGACAGCATTATTTTGCTGACATCCACATATGAGCATCACTGTCGCAAGAATCGGAAGCAGCAATTTCTTTATCTGCATAACTTAAATTCCTTTCTTTCTCTTTTCATACCTATTCGATCACAAGCTGATTGAATGAAATCTTTTTACTGACAGCCTCTTTGGCAAGACTGTCTGCACGTTCATTTCCCTCTACGCCGGTATGTCCTTTTACTTTGATAAAATGAAGCTTCACGGATGTGCCATTCATAAAATCGCGATATTTCTGTGTTCCTGCCTGTTTTGCCGCCCAATCTCCGGTCACCCAGGATTCAATGCCCTGATAATCGTAAAATATCGAAAGCTCTGCAATTTTCCTTTTTTCCGCTTCTTTTACTGCTTTGATACATCCCAGAAGCTCTCCTGCCACATTGTGCATTTTCGCAAGATCCGGATGATCTCCTGACCCCTGCAGAACAACTTCCTCCTCGTCAGACAGTTTTAAAAAACCCCCAAACCCGTAAACCCCCTGAAAATAAGATCCATCCACATAGGCATATGGATAGGCAGTATGAGAAATATGTGTCTCTTTTGCCTTCGCGCTCTGCCCCGGATGAAGAAAAGACTGTGCCTCCTCTTCTGTCACAAACCCTTTAAAGACCGCCCCCGGATAGCCCGTCACTTGTTTCTGACATTCGCTCCAGGTACGATAAATTCCCGGTATCCTTCCTTTTCTTACTGCATAATACTTATTCTTCGCCATCTTTTTTCTCCTTATGTTTCATTTTTTGAAATACCGGCACATACATGCACAGTGTCACGATCATAATGCCCATCATTATCATAATGATTCCATTGACTACAGCAGCCTCAAGCTGTGAAAACAAAAACAGGACAAGAAGTCCTGCAAACAGAACTGCAGTACAGACCTTGCCAAACCACATCGCTCCATCCAGCATCTTTCCTTTCTTCAGGAATATGAGCCCCATAACCCCCATGTAACCTTCCTTGACCAGCATCAATGCAATCAGCGCCCACATCATAGGATAGCGGGTTGCAAGGCAGATTGCCAGTGCTGCATGCGTAAGCTTATCAGCGATCGGATCCAATGCCTTTCCCAGCTCTGTCACCATATGAAAGCGCCTTGCAATCTTCCCGTCAAACAGATCTGTCAGGCTGGAGAGCAGAACAACCAGCGCTGCATACAAATATTCGCGTTCCGTTTCTGCCGTGATATACAGGTAACAAAACACCGGAATTAACAGAATCCGAAAATATACCATCAGATTCGGAATCGAAAAAATTTCTTTTTTACTGAATCGTTTCATTCTCTTCTCACCTCATATGTATTTATTTTTTTATTATATAACACAAACATGTGTTTGTCTCCCTAAAAATCAAAAAAGGAATCGAATGTGCACATTTCTGACATATCCGTTTCCTTTTTTCCTAATTTCCTGTCTGCTTTCTCAATTTTTTTAAGAGTTCTTCAAAATACTCCGGCAACGGGGCATCAAACTGCACATACGCTCCCGTAGAAGGGTGTACAAAGCCAAGGATCCTTGCATGCAGCGTCTGTCCCTGCAGTCTGAACGGACACTTCGTCGGTCCGTAAACCAAGTCTCCCAATATCGGATGTCCGATGCTTGCCATATGAACACGGATCTGATGTGTCCTTCCTGTTTCCAGTTCACATTCGATATGCGTGTAGTTTCCAAAACGTTCCAGCACCCGATAGTGCGTCACTGCCTCTCTTCCATGGGGTGCATGGACGCTCATCTTCTTGCGGTCCGTCGGATGTCTCCCGATCGGTGCATTGACCGTGCCGCTATCCTCCTTTAAGTTTCCATGAACGATTGCTTCATATCTTCGGGTGATCGAATGGTCTTTGAGCTGCTCGGCCAGAATCTGATGTGCCCTGTCATTTTTACAGACCAAAAGAGAGCCTGTCGTATCCATATCGATCCGATGTACGATCCCTGGACGCATCACACCATTGATCCCGGAAAGATTTTCCCTGCAGTGATACATCAAAGCATTGACCAGAGTCCCTGTATAATGCCCTGGCGCCGGATGTACGACCATCCCCTTAGGTTTGTTTACCACAAGCAAATCGGTGTCCTCATAAAGGATGTCAAGAGGAATCTCCTCTGGCAGAATATCCGACACTTCCAGTTCCGGAATCTGCAGCTTCACCTCATCCTCACTGCCCAGCTTATAATTTGTTTTTACCTGCTTTCCATTGACTTCAACCAATCCATCTTTGATCAGTTTCTGAATATAGGAACGGGATCTGTCCGGCATCTGCGCAGACAAAAATTTGTCGATCCGCTCATTTGTCACTGTCTCTTCTGCTGTAAAAAAACGTTCTTCTCTCATGATCTGGAGCCTTTCTTTTGCAGTACCCAGTCAAATTCCTGATCTTTATAATAGAAAAGAATCAGGATTCCAAAAAGGATGCAGCCAATTACCACATAACAGTCTGCCACATTAAAAATCGGAAAATCAATCAGGTTGAAATAGCAGAAATCCACTACGTAATTCCTTGCCAGACGATCGATCAGATTTCCGATGGCGCCGGATGCCAGAAGGATCGCACATACTCTTAACGGAACAAATCTTCTTTTCTGCGGAATTCTCCCGTAAATGAAGACGACCGCAAAAAAAATCAACAATGCTCCAACTGCAAATACAATCTGCCGATTCTGCAGGATTCCAAATGCAGCCCCACGGTTTTCCAGATACCGAAACTGAAATACTCCCGGTATTATAATCAAAGGATCCTGATCTTTCAGATAGGTAACCGCCAGCCATTTTGTAAATTGATCTGCGGCCACTGCCAGAAGAAATGCAAATAGTGCCCACAGATAACTTTTCCCTGTTTTTTTTCTTTCCTCCATTGTATTACTCCTGCCTCTGTCTTTGTTAAATATATTTATAAACAGATACATAAATTCTGTTCTTTTTCGTCTTTGCTCCCGTTCCATTATAACGGAATTTGCCATATCCTCTGACGGATATCACATCATTTTCTTTTAATTGATAACTGTTCGTTGTGATCAGTTTTCCGTTCACAAACACTTTTGCCCCTTCTATGAGACCCGAAAGCTTTGTCCGTGATGCAGAAAATGCAAGCGAAAGCAGACTGTCCAGACGAACAGACGCCACCGTTCCCCGGATTTCCTCATATTTGGGTTCATACTGAAAATCCTCTCTTGAAATCTCTTTTACCAGAACCTGTGTATGCCGGACTCTGGTCAATTCCTCCATCAAAAAAGACTGTAATGTGCGATGTACAAAAACAACCGCATCAGTTCCATCTACAAGGATATCACCTATCTTTGCACGTTCGATACCCAGTCCTAAGATCGTCCCCAGATAGTCTCTGTGAGTCAGCTGCTCTGCATATTTCGCATGCAACGGAGAAATCCTTAGAATATCAAATGGATAGTCAACCCATTCCTCCTCGCTGCACCATGACATTTCTCCACGCAAAGAAAGAGCATCAGGGAGAAATGCCGCCATCTGACGCTCTGCCAAGCCATATCCGCCAAAAGTGACAAACTTTGTGTAAAGTCTGTCCTTTGGCATCGAATGTAAAATATTCAGTTCATTCAAATTCAAAAAATCCGAATATGTAACGATATCGCGACTATATGCCAGATTTGACAGCTCTGACAGCCGCTTCTCCAACTGTTGTTCTTCCTTCTGCATATGAATAAATCCTAGTATCTGCCTCTCATGCTTGGTTTTTCCATGGAACCGCCGAGAAGATCCTGCAGATCTCCGGAAATATCTACATTCGTCGGTGTCACAAGGAAGATGTAATTAGAAATCTTCTGCAGATTTCCGCTGATCGCAAAAGTCGCTCCTGAAATGAAATCAATGATACGCTGTGCAATCTCAAGATCCATACCTTCCAGATTCAGGATCACAGTACGTCCTGCAAGCAGTGTCTCGGTAATCTCACGAGAATCATCTACAGAAGTCGGTTTTACAACACAGACCTCCATATTCACACCTCTTCTGGCTGCAGGCTGACGCATTGGTGTCACTTTATTTCCAGAGGATGGAGCAAGATGCTTGTCCTCGTCCATATCGAAATCATCAAAATCATCACTTCTGCTCTTCTTGTTTCCGAAAATTGAACGATGCGGTTTTTCATCGAAATCATCATCTTCAAAATCATCATCATAAAAATCATCATCATCGTATTCGTCATCATTCAATTTCATGATATCCAAGAATTTATCAAATACACCCATGTTTACACTCCTATCTTATGCCGTACCCTTTTTGCATAAAGTTATTTTAAAATTGAAAACGTACCTTCTTATCCGGAAATTAAATCTGATAATTTCTGGCACCAAAGATTCCAGTGCCTACACGCACCATAGTCGCGCCTTCTTCGATCGCAACTTCGTAATCATTGGTCATCCCCATTGAAAGTATGCTTACGTTAACATTATCAATGTTTTTATTCATAATGTCAACAGATAATTTATGTAAATTTGCAAAAACAGGACGATTGTCCTCTGGATTTTCCACAAATGGTGCGATTGTCATCAGCCCTTTTACGCAAATATGTTGAAATTGTGAAATTTTTTCAATGAAGGGAATGACTTCGTCAACTTTCAGCCCAAACTTACTTTCTTCCTGTGCAACATTTACTTCTACCAGAATATCCTGGACACAATTCTTCTTTGCAGCCTCTTTTTCGATTGTTTCTGCCAGCTTCAAAGAATCCACGGAATGGATCAGTGCCGTTTTTCCGACAATATATTTTACTTTATTTGTCTGAAGATGGCCGATCATGTGCCACTCTATATCCTTTGGCAGAATCTCATATTTTTCTGTCAGTTCCTGCACTTTATTCTCACCGTATACATGTATACCAAGTTGATATGTCTCTTCGATCATTGATACAGGCTTTGTTTTGCTTACAGCGATCAGAGTCACTTCCTCCCGTTTTCTCCCTGCACGGTCACATGCCGCCTGTATACGGTGTTCCACCTCTTTCAGTTGTTCTTTCAACATGTTTCAAGCTCCTTTCCCACTTTAAAATACCACTTCATCCTCTTTTACGTCTTCTCCATCCTGTACGATATGATCATAATTTGACAAGCCGTAAGAATTACCTTCTTTAATAATATAATACTCATCACTCTCACACAGGATCTCAACTGCATTGAATACCGCGTATCCCTGATTGATATTATAAACGCCACTCAACTCTGCCGTTTTTTCTACTGTCATTGTCTCTGATGACTCCGGTTTGATTAAGGTAGTTCCTGCTTTCAGACTCTCCGGATTCACATAGTTTGTCCCGTCATCTGATACATAATAAATCTCAACCTGCTGAAATACCGCGCTGTCCTTATCCTGTATCATCACTCCGGAGTCCGAGCTGTTGCCTCCGGTTGTAATATAATCCTGAGGTATCGCATAACATGATTTTTTGATCACCGAGCTTTTCGGAATCTTCAGTCCGCTCTGATCTTCCAGTATCAACTCTACATTCAAGTAGCGCTTATCTGCATACCGGATCATGGATTTATCAAAATCGAGACACCCATAATATTGTTTTCCTTTTTTCAAAATTGAAAAATCTGCCCATACCGTGTCATTCTCATTATCAAGCCGCACTTTCACAGAATCTGTCTCAGACAGCTCTTTTGCTGTTTGATCCTCCAATGGAATCACAACCGACCAGTCTTCACTGGTGACAAGCTTATAAATCGGTTCTCCGCTTGCTATTTCCATGTTGTCTTCCAGATTTGTACTCTTGTAATTGCTTTTATCAAAATCTGCATCCGTAAAATTGTCTTTTGTCAGACCTTCTTCGCCGTCATATGTCAGAACCATCACACCGTCCCTTGCAGCCGGATATGTTTTTACATCCTGCCCACTCGCAGCGATCACTGCGTCAAGCTGTGCTGTTTTCGTCTGGTCGGATGCATTCTGAAGAGTTTCTGCAACATCTCTTTTCAGACTGTAGACAGAAGAGAATTTCTGTGATGTAAAATTTTCATTAAAATCCTGTGCTTTCAGAACGATCGTTTCCTGCTCCTCTGCGCTCAATGCCGTCTCACCTTGCTCCTGAGACTCTGAAACATCCAGCTTCTGCGGCGAAATCGCGCAAATGTTCATGCCTGTCCTGATTTTACTCTGTCCACTCTGATAGTAATTGACATACCCGTCACTTTCCGCATTTACCAGGGTTTCCTCTCTGAGAATCAACCCCGTATATGAATGATCCTTCAAAATACTGCCTTCCCGTACTTCATACACCGTGATCCGTTTCTCTGTGGCATACGCCACCACCGCAACGACCAGATAAATAAAAATCAGTGCGAAAATCAGCGTTCCGATATTCAATTCTCTCTTTGTTTTATATTTATTAATACTGATTGAATTCTTTTTTTGTTTTTCTGGCAAACTTGATACCTCCTTGAAATCAGTCTTAATCCCCTCTTAAATAACTTGTTAATTATAACATTTCTGTATGTATATTTCCAGTTTTTGCGGAAATAATAAAATTATCCCATAGAAAAGGAGGGAACAGTATGAAATGGCTCGATAATACAGCTCTTGTAATTGTCATCATCGGAGCAGTGAACTGGCTGCTTGTCGGAATCTTCCAATTTGATCTGGTGGCGTTCCTTTTTGGAAATTTAAGCTGGCTTTCCAGAATCATTTACACTCTTGTCGGCTTGTGCGGACTCTATCTGATCAGCTTTTTTGGCAGAATCGGGAATTCAGCAAGTGATGTGTAAGTTTCACCCTCTTACGACTTTATATAAAAACGGCAGTTCCATGCGAACTGCCGTTTCAAGTCTTTATTTTCCATTAATTCCCGAACTCATTAATCTTGTCATATTGTCATAGAGAATCGATTTCTGAGACGCTCCCATCACAATCGAAATATATGGACGCCCTTGCTGATCCTGCTCATACAGCACCAGACAAGAACCTGCTTCATCCGTTGTCCCGGTCTTCCCGCCAATCACCTTGACTCCTTCCGGCGCTGCAGCGTCTCCGGATGCATAATAATTGGTAGGCTCCCAGGTCATCGTATACGGTACTCCGGATGCCGATGTAAGATTCGCAGTATAGGATGTCTGCGAAATCATCTCTACAAACTGCGGATTCTGCAGACAGGCATTGAACATCAGATATAAATCATATGCCGTTGTGTAATGATCTTCGTTCTGCAGTCCGTGAGGATTTACAAAATGTGTCCCGGTCGCCCCAAGGTTTCGTGCCTCTTCATTCATCTTATCCACGAATGCCTCCACACTTCCGGATACATGCTCTGCGATTGCAACGGCACAGTCATTCCCCGAATAAAGAAGCAATCCATTCAGCAAATCTCTCAAAGAAAGCTGATCTCCTGCCTGAAGTCCGCATACCTGCTCATCTTCGGCAAAATCAGTCGCACGCTCACTGACCGTGACCATATCATCCAGATTCCCATATTTTAATGCCACATACGCTGTCATGATCTTTGTTGTACTGGCCGGATACAACGGTTCAAAAATCTGATCTGCATAGAGCACATTCTTCCCCTGCACATCAAACAGACCAACGGCATGAAGGGATGCATCCTGTGTGTATCCTTCCATTGCCACATCTGCATCCGTCACACACAGCTGGGAAGCAAACGTTTCCGCTTTGTAAAGACTCTTGCGATAATGTGTCTTCTCATATTCCGAAACAAAATCCTTCGCGTTGTCATGCAGGATCAGCATCAGAGTACCGATCAATGCCAGAAACAGTAAAACTGCCACAACAATTCCTGCAATTGCGCCTTTTCCAATTCCGGTTCTTTTTTGTACTTTTTTACTCCTGCTTCGCTTTTTACTTGTAGATTTCACGCCAGTCCAAATCTCCTCTGTCCAGGGCCAGAACCAATGCCTCTGCTGTAGCAATGTTCGTAGCCATCGGAATGTTATACATATCACACAGTTTTACAATATCATTTACATTCGGTTCATGCTTCTTTGGTGCAAGCGGATCCCTGAAAAAGATCAGAAGATCGATCTCATTATGCTCGATCTGTGCTCCCAGCTGCTGATTTCCGCCAAGATGTCCCGGCAGAAACTTATGAATGCTCAGATTGGTAACACTTTCTACCAGTCTTCCAGTTGTCTCTGTCGCATACAGGTTATGCTTACACAATATTCCTCTGTATGCAATGCAGAAGTTCTGCATCAGTTTCTTTTTTGCATCATGTGCCACTAATCCTATGTTCATACACTTTCGTCTCCTCTATTGATATTTTTTAGGCTGCAGGCCGACATTCAGAACCAACCCGATTCCTGCAAAAAAGCAGACAAGGGATGTCAGTCCATAACTTACAAACGGAAGGGATATTCCTGTATTCGGAAAAATTCCTGTCGCCACACTGATATTGATAAATGTCTGAATCCCTACCAGTGCGCCAACACCCCCGCAGATGATGCGCCCTCCGGTGTCTTTTGCCCTTAAACCTATCACAATACATTCTATCACAATCAATAATAACAAAATTATGACCACACAACAACCCACAAATCCTAATTCTTCACCAATAATTGCAAAAATAAAGTCTGTCTGCGGTTCCAAAATAAAATTTCCGTTTTTTACTGATGTTGTAGCATCGCTGTTGTATCCTTTTCCGTTCAACTGCCCGGATCCGATCGCCATCACGGAATTCAGCTGCTGATATGCTTCCTCCGTGGCATATGCCTCCGGTTCCAGCCATGCCAGAATACGCTTCTGCTGGTAATCCTTTAAAAACGGCTGATTCGGCTGCACCACAATTCCGATCACCAAAGCGATCGTAGGAATTGTGATCGCCAGCACTGTGCCAATGAATTTATAGCTCAGACCGGCCATAAACATGATCACACAGAACAATGCTGCAATACAGATCGTTGCCGAAAGACTCGGCTGCTTATATACAAGGAGCAAAGATGGTATGATCAGACCGATTGCTTCCAGAATCGTCTTTTTCTTATTGATCTGTTCTTCCCTGTCAGCCAAAAATCTGGCAAAAAACAAGATCGTGATCAATTTTGTCAGATCTGAAGGCTGAAACTGCACAAATCCAAGATCCAGCCATCTTGTCGCACCATTTGCCTCTGTCCCAAGAAAAATAACAGCCAGAAGTAAGGCAATATTTACCACATACATCAGCCAGTAGAAATTCAGGATCCACTTGTAATCGATCAGTGAGATCACAACCATGGCAAGCAGACCTAATCCCACGCCCATGATCTGTCTGGGCTGATACTCTGCATTTGCACTCCCCACCATAAATACGCCGATCACAGAAACTGCCAGTACCAGCAAGATCAGAGTGAATTTATAATCTTTCAAATTGTATCGCTGTTTAAGATTTAAAAATTGAAGTTTCAATTATTTTCTCCTGTTATTTTAATATGTATATCTGAATGTGTTATCTCTATCTGAACCGCTTCCGGTTTTAGTTCTATGTATTTTGAAATCGTATAGTAAATGTCTGAAGTCATTCTCTCAGACATATCGGGTGTACACATAAGCCGATCCGCAATGAGCAGATTCCGGAGTCTGTCTTTCGCAATGTGAACAGATGGTACACTCATATCTGCCCCTCCTAATTCTTTTTGAACAGATCTCTGAATTTCGAGAACAGTCCTTCTGCTCTTCCAAAGTCAGTAATCGGAATTTCCTCCCCGAGAAGCCTGCGGCAGATATTTGCATATGCTTTTCCTGACATGCAGTCCTCTCCCACGATCGGCTCACCCTGGTTTGTCGCGATCACAACCTGCTCATCATCCGGGATCACACCAAGCAGATGAATCGCCAGAATCTCTGTCACATCCTCCACGGACATCATGTCTCCCCGCTTCACCATGTCGATTCGCAGACGATTGATGATCAGATCATTGTTTTTAATCCCGTGCGCTTCCAGCAGACCGATGATGCGGTCTGCATCCCGGATCGCAGACACTTCCGGTGTTGTCACTACAATCCCTCTGTCAGCTCCGGCAATCGCATTTTGGAACCCCTGCTCGATTCCTGCCGGGCAATCCAGCAAAATATAATCAAACTCCGTTTTCAGCTCTTCGATCAGTTTTTTCATCTGTTCCGGAGAAACTGCGGTCTTATCCTTTGTCTGTGCCGACGGCAGCAGATACAGTTCCGGAAAACGCTTATCCTTGATCAGTGCCTGTTTCAGACGGCATCCGCCTTCGATCACATCCACAAGATTATATACGATCCGGTTTTCCAGGCCCATAACCACATCCAGATTGCGAAGTCCAAGATCGGTATCGATCACCACTACTTTTTTCTGCAGCTGCGATAACCCAATCCCTATATTTGCTGTTGTCGTCGTTTTTCCAACACCGCCTTTTCCCGATGTAATGACAATCACTTCTCCCATGTCTATTCTCCCTTTCACACTTAAGTTCATATTTGTCTACAGCGAATCCAGAACAAGTCTGTTTTCACCCATGACTGCTATCTGCGGGTGCTTAAAAGACTGTCTGCAGATGGCAAGCAGCGATCTGCCTGCTTTGACATCTCCGATACGCATATATGCAGGTTTCATGGATAACGCGGCCACATAGGCTTTGTCATCCCCACAGGCTCCTGCATGAACAGATCCTTCCAGTCTGCCAAGAATCACAACGCTGCCCTTTGCGATCACTTTTGCCCCATACTCCACATCTCCGAGTATAAGAACACTGGTATCTGATTCCAGAATCTGCCTTTTTCTGAGAGTTCCCCGATAGAACTGCCCGTCCTTTTGCCGAACATTCGTCATTGTGTGTTCTATCACGCTTTTGTATGCCATTTCTTTTGTCTGATTCCGGTCTATGATACAGACCACATCAATCCCGGCTGTTTTCGAGATCAACTCTAATAACTGATCCTCTTCTGCCTGTGAAAGCAGGCGGTCTTTAAATTCGACCGCCATCTTTGCTCCTTCAAAAAATTTGATCGAAGCCTTCAGCTTCCGTTCCATCTCCCGAAGCAGTTTGGAAAATTCCGCCTGTGGATTCAGATGGATCTCCAGACCGTACCGGCTGCTTTTGAGCATTACCAGCTTGTCCATACACCTCACATCCTTTTTTAGTCACCGGCTGTAACAGCGCCAAGCTGTGCTGCCTTTCCGGTAACAAGTTTATCGGAATCTGATATCTTGTAATAACTCTTGACAATATCTCTTCCGATTTCTGCTGTATAAGCGGAACTATATCCATTTGCAATTCGCACGGCAACTGCGATCTCAGGGTTTTCTGCCGGTGCAAATCCGACAAAAAGTACATGGTCCGGATGGACCTCACTCTGCTGTGCAGTACCTGTCTTACCTGCCATGGAAATCTCCATTCCGTTGAACTGGGACATATCCTGAACCATGGCGATCATTCCCTGATGAAGCAGATTCCATGTATTGTCACTGATATCATCGATCGTGTTTGTCACTTCCGGCTCATATTCTTTGATCACTTTACCGTTCACATCTGTGGTCTTATCAAGCAATGTCAGCTTATATACAGTTCCTCTGTTTGCAACTGCAGCCACATAGCGGTTCAGCTGACTGACTGTAAAGTTGTTTGTTCCCTGACCGATCGCACTCTGTACCGAATATTCATCCGATATCTGCGGTTCGCTCTCCGGAATCTCTACTCCGGATTTTTCACCCAGTCCAAATTCTTTTGCGTATTTTGCAAGTGTGTCTGTGCCTTTATTGCTGTCGTATTCTTGCCCGTTCATGCCAAGCTCGTATCCGATGTTATAAAAATAATCGTTACAGGAATCACGAAGTGCAGTCACAACATTCTCATAGCCATGAGCACCCGGATATATCCAGCATTTTGGGTTCGGTGTGATTTTATCGAAAACTCCGGTACAATAAAATGTCGTATCTGCTGTCACAATCCCTTCTGTAAGTACTGCCGCTGCTGTCAGCATCTTGTACGTAGATCCCGGTGCAGTACGCTCCTGCGTGGCATTGTTATAGAATGGTCTGGACAGACCGGTAACCAGCTGATTGTAGTATTTCGAGTCCATGGTATTGGACAATCGGTTATTGTCATAACCCGGATAAGAAACACATGCCAGCACCTCACCGGTATTGGGATCACTGACTACCGCGGATCCCGTACAAGGCTCCAGAGCCAGCTGTCCCGGAGTAATCTCCAGATTTTCAATTTTCTGACACAGCCAGGTATACGGATTGACACTTCCGTTATTCAGACCATTGTACGCAGCCTCATCCATCGGAAGTACCCCCTGCTCATATACCATGGCACAGATCTGTGCCCCACTGATACCCTCTGATTTTATAAGATATTTATAGAGAAGTTTGTCGAAATCTGCATCTGAATTCAAATATTCTTCTAAAAATTTCAAAATTCCCTGATAAATCTCTCCGGAATCAGAATATTTCTGCTCTGCCACTTCCTCTGACAGCTTGGATGTATCGATCCAATTCTTCGAAATGGCATAATTTAAATACTGGTTCAGATTGATCGTTTCCTCTTTTGCCCACGCAAGATACGTCTCATCTTTTGTATCCACCAGATCCATATTTAAAATCCCAGTGTTCTTAGCAAGCACGGTATCACATACATAATCCATATAGGCCTGCATTTCTTTTGACAAGTCCTTGTAGGCTGTTGCACCCGCATTATTCAATTCTGCCAGAATCTCTTGGATCACACTTGCCTTACGGTTGGTAAAAATTTCATACACTGTTTTTTCCACTGCTTTTGCATCTGCCGCACCGAAATGCGTCTCATCCAGAATCTCGTTCGCAATAAATGCATTGTAGGCATCATCTACCGGAATGATAATCTCACTTGAATCATTTGTTGTACTCGGATCGTAATTCATTACATTACGAAGTTTTGACCTTACGATTCCTGCCAGCTTTTCCTCCAGCAGTTTATAGGTCTGCTCCTGAAGATCCTTATCAATTGTCAGATATACATCATTTCCTGCTCCGGGATCTTTTTTGCTTACCGTATCCGTTACTTTCCCGACATTATCCGTATAATAGCTGATCTCACCTTTCGTTCCCTGAAGCACCTCATCCATGGTCTGCTCCAGTCCAGATTTTCCGACAATATCAGAAAGTGAATACTTTTTCTTCTGCTCTTTTGTCAGCGCATCATATTCCTCCTGGGAAATCTTTCCGGTATAGCCGATGATCGACGCAAAATACTTGCTGTCCGTATACCGGCGCAGGGAGTCCTCTGCAATATCTACCCCATCCATCTGATCCAGATTTTCCATGATCGCCGCCACCGTCTCATCGCTGACATCGGATGCGAGCACTGTCGGAATATACTTCTGGAAACTGTTGAGTCCGATGGCATAACGCATGGTCACAAGCTTTAAAACATGACTCTTGTCCAGATTTTTATCATCGATCCCATACCCGTACGTATCATCTGTACAAAGATAATGGATCACATCTTCCGCAGACTGCTGTTTCTGCGCGTCTGAAAGTTCATCAATTGTTTTCTTTCCATAAACATCTGCAATAAACCGCAGTTTCAATGTCTCATCCGTCTGCAGAAACTGATAGTTTCCCGCAGAATCCAGAACAACACCAAAGTCACTGATCACAGAATCGCCATGCGCTTCTACAATCTGCATAACTTTCTCCAGAATTCCGTTGATCGTATCATTTTTCTTGGAATCATTGGTAATATTGTCCTCAAATGTGACGGAATAGGCAAGCTCATTATATGCCAGAAGATTGCCGTTCCTGTCATAAATATTGCCTCTTGTTCCTGACAGTTCTCTTGTCTTTTTGATCTGCAGCTTGTAGTTGTTCAGATAGTAGTCTCCCTTTACGATCTGAAGATAAAACAGTCTGTTCACCAGGATCGCAAACATTACGCAGAATGCAAGGATCAGAACAGTCAGCCGGGAATTTACGATACGATGAAACACTTCTTTGATTTTCTCAAACAAATTTACTTGCACTCCTTTTTTCTTCTGCTTCCAGTTTCTGGTTGATCCACAGGATCAGCTGATACAAAATGAGCGTAACCCCAACTGTATAGATCAGTTCCGGAATGATTACATGCATCAGATAATAAACAAAATCAAATTCACCTCTGAGCATGAACATCAAAAAGTAGATCAACAGCCCGTATACAAACTCGCTTCCTGCGATCAGCAGTAACGGAAGCTTGATGTCTTCGTCAAAATAAGTTTCACTGAACAGGCCATTCACATAGCCGATCATCAGATAGATCAGTGCATACAGCCCCAGCACCGTTCCAAACTGAATATCGATCAGAAGTCCCGAAAAAAATCCGATCCACATTCCTGTTTTCGGCCCGCGCATAAAACCATAGGCAGCTGTCACAATCAACAGCAGATTCGGCTTCACAGATGCCAGTTCCAGAGATGGAAATAAGGTACATTGAAGAAGATAACATGCCAGCATGATCACAACCGTGATCACAAATCGTTTTAATTTGATCTTTTTCATCTTGGCAGGCTCCTTTCTCTACTCACTCTGATCTGTTCCTGTCATTTCCGCCTTTGTCGTTGTAATGACAAGCACCTCCTGCAGATTTTTAAAATCTACCACAGGAGTGATATAGCCGGAACGGGTCAGATTGTTTGCATCTACATTGATCTCGCTGACATAACCGATCAAAAGTCCCTGCAGATATTTATCACTGATGTGAGAAGTGACGATCTGCTCCCCTACCTCTACATCATGATCATTATTTTCCATCTGTTCAAACCGGATCTTCCCTTCTCCGATCAAAGAAAGGTCTCCTCTTACGATACATTTGTCAGAAGTAGAAAGTGCCATACCGCTGACGTTGCTGGAATCATCAATAATCGCACGTACCGTTGCCCAGGTCGGACCTGTCTGAGTCACGATCCCGACGAGTCCACTTCCTGCCAGCACATTCTGATCTACTTTGATGCCGTCATTACTTCCCTTATCAATCGTAAATGTACTAAACCAGTTTCCGGAGTCCTTCCCGATCACACGGGCTCCCACTTTCGGATATTCTGCATAAGTCTGATCCAGCTTGTACAGATCCTGAAGACGGTCCAGTTCGTATTTTTCCTCCTGAAGATTACTGTTTTCCGTGGTCAGCTGATCCACCTGCTTCTGAAGTTTTTTATTTTCTTTTTTCAGCTGTTTCAATGTCTCAAAATTTTCACTGACATCTCCGATCCATGTGCCGATCTGACTGATGCCTTTCTGCATGGGAATCACCGTGATATCAGCCACTCCCCGGAAGGGCCCTTCTACCTTCTCTGCAAACACAGAAAAAATCATCAGTAAAACGCAAACCAGACTCGTTCCCAGAAGCCAGTACTTATTTGACCTGGATTTTTGATTTTTTTTCTTCATATTATCTCAACCACCTATAATCTTCATCTGACATCTCGTATGCCAGGTTTCTGTAATGTTTATCGGAAATGATCGTGCGCAGTCCCTTCACTGCACATAATTCAGGATTCTTGTGTGCAGTCACAAGAAGGCCGGTACTCTGTCGCAGATATGCCGGGAGACCATGCGAACGTGCAAGACCTCCTGTCAGATAAATCCCTGATTTTAAAATCTCACTCCGGACATCCGGCGGTGTACGCTCGATCATGGACTGGATCGCTCTTACAATCTCCGAAAGAGAATCTTTCATTGCAGCCCGAACCAGACCATCCGAGATCTGCCTGGCCCCTGGAACTCCCATTGCCAGATCTCTTCCCGCCACTGTCAGCTTCCTTCGGTTTGTGTTTTTTAAAATACCGCACTGCCATCTGAGCTGTTCTGCTGTAATCCGTCCGATCAGAAACTCCTTATTGTGCCGCACACTGCCCACGATTGCTTCATCTAAAGCCGCACCTCCCACAGGCAGCAGACGGCTCAGCACCGTTTTTCCGCCCGAAAGAACCGAAAGCTCAGTTGTCTCACCGCCAAAATTGACCACAAATATGCCTTTTGCCGAAAAGACATCCAGTCCTATCCCCACTGCATCCGCAATTGCACGATCGACAATCCGGACTGTTTTTGCCCGTGCAGCTGAATGATGCACCAGATCATAAAACGCTTTCTTTTCCATTTCTGTCACATCCGTTGGCGCTGCGATCACATACTCTGCTCCGTTTGGGTATCTCCCTTCCCGCTTCAGCAATGCGCGCAGAAGATACTGCATCTCATGAAAGCGGGCAATCACGCCGTGATGCATGGGAAATACCACCTGAATATTCTCAGGTGCCTTCTCATACATTGCATAGGCCGCATTTCCGACCGCAAAAATATCTTTTTCATCCCGGATTGCAATCACATTTTTGGCACTGCGGATCCGGTCTCTTCTCTTATCATATATCTTGATCTCATATGTGCCCAGATCCAGGCCATATATATTTCTGAACATGCGTCTTGTCCCCTTATTGCAGTTCTTATCGTACCAGTCCCTTTTCTCTGAGACTGACATAACAATTATCCCCGATCACGATATGATCTAACAGTTCCACACCGATCAGCCGCCCCGCCTCCTGAATCCGTCTGGTGATCAGCACATCCTCTTTACTCGGTGTCGGATCTCCACTCGGATGGTTATGCAAAAGCACAATGGACACTGCATTCTTCTGCAGTGCCTCCACAAACAGCTCCCTCGGTGAAATCACTGCTGAATTCACGGTTCCCTTCGAGATATCCGTCTCCCCGATCAGTCTGGATTTTGTATTCAAAAGCAGCAGTTTCATCTGTTCCTGATTTGCATGTCTTAAATCTTCCATATAATATCTGGCAATGGACGCCGGGTTTGAAAAATTCAGTCCCTCCTGTGCGGTTGCTTTTGCAAGACGTCTGCTAAGCTCCGCCAGACACAAAATCTGGATAGCCTTTACCTTCCCGATTCCTTTGATCTGCATCAGCTGTTCGTACGTCCACTGGTGAAGATTCAGCACACCCTTCTGCGAAAATACAGGATGTAAGATCTTATCCGCCAGCTGAAGCGCATTCTCTCCTCTGGTACCTGTACGTAGCAAAACAGCAAGTAATTCGCTGTCCGTCAAATTACTTGCTCCGAACCGCTCACATCTTTCATAAGGGCGCTCTTCACATGCCATTTCTTTCATATTTGCTTTTTTCATAAAAATATGAATGATAACACAATACAGTGATTTATTTTAGCACAATTTAAAAATCATGTATAGGTCTGACCTCTTAAATTTTTATGAAGATTCTATGACCCGATCTTGTTATATTTTTTCAGCACCGCCTCTGCCACTTTCATTCCATCCATGGCAGCCGAGGTGATTCCTCCTGCAAATCCTGCGCCTTCTCCGCATGGGAAAATCCCCTTGATCTCACTCTCCATATTCTCATCTCTTGGAATTTTCACTGGAGAAGACGTACGGCTTTCTACACCTGACAAAAGCGTATCTCCATCTGAGAATCCTGTGATCTTATGTTCAAACTGCCGCATTCCCTCCTCAATGGATTCTGCCAGCACTTGCGGGAAAATTCCACGCACATCTCCAAACGCATATGCCCCTTTCATCTGAGGCTCTACGTTTCCAAACGAAGTGCTGATCTGATTTTTGCAGAAATCTTCCAGTCTCTGAACCGGGATTTTTCCGCCTCCCGCTCGAAAGGCACGTTCTTCGAGCTTTCGCTGAAATTCCATTCCTGCAAGCGGATGTTCACTTCCGTAATCTTCCGGAGTCACCGTCACGATAATGGCGCTGTTCGCATTTTCTCCTGCTCTTGCATGATAACTCATTCCGTTGACAGCCAGACGTCCTTCTTCGGAGGATGCATTGACTACATATCCTCCCGGACACATGCAGAAAGAGTATACGCCTCTTCCATTTTCCAGTTTTGCTGTCACTTTATAAGGCGCTGCAGGAAGTCCCGGCACAGACTCTGCTCCATATTGAGAGGCATTGATCATTTTCTGCGGATGCTCGGCGCGCACACCTACCGCAAATGATTTTGCCTGCATTGGAAGATTCTTTTCATAGAGCATCTCAAATGTATCTCTTGCGCTGTGTCCCACTGCAAAGATCACGGTATCGGTCTCCAGCTCTTCCTCCTGATTGACCTGCACTCCGACAAGTGATGTCTCATCAAGAACAATATCCGTCACCTGACTGTGAAACCGTACTTCTCCTCCGGCTCCACAGATCGCAAGCCGCATATTTTTTACCACCCGGATCAGAATATCCGTTCCGATGTGGGGCTTCTGTTCGTATAAAATCTCCGGCGGTGCCCCGAATCTTACAAAGGTTTCCAACACAAAACGATTTCGCCCGGATGTATCTTTGACCAATGTGTTGAGCTTTCCATCCGAAAAAGTTCCGGCGCCTCCCTCTCCGAACTGTACATTCGACATTGGATTTAAAATCCCGCTTTTCCAGAATTCCTCTACATCACGCTGTCTTTCCTCTACACAGGCACCCCGCTCCAGAAGGATTGGTCTACATCCTGCCAAGGCAAGGATCCATGCACAAAACAGACCTGCAGGGCCGCTTCCTACAACAACCGGACGCTTTTTCGGTGTTTCTCCTTCCAGTTTTGGCATCTGATAGTACACATCCTGTGTCTTCTGAACATTCTTTGGATGTTTTTTGAGTACCTCTTTTTCTTTTTTCACCTGTACATCGATACTGTATACATAGTACAGTTCCGGCTTTTTCCGCGCATCTATGGACTGTCTGCGGATTTCAAATTTCTGCAGCTCTTCCGGACGGATCTTCAATTCCCGTACCAGTTTTTTCTTTAGCTGTTCTTCGCTGTGTCCTACTTTTAATTTTAACTGATTAATTCGTAACATCTGCTGCCTCTCTTCCTGCAATCCATCCGCTGGACCATGCCCACTGCAGATTATATCCGCCGCAGATCCCATCCACATCCAGTATCTCTCCGGCAAAATAAACGCCCGGTACATAACTTGACTCCAGGGTATCTTCCTTCACTTCTTCTGTAGAGACTCCGCCGCAGCATACCTGAGCCTGTTCAAACGAATTTGTCCCTTCCACATTCACCTCAAACTGCTGAATCAGACGGACAAGCGTTCTTAGTTCTTCCTCAGAATATGTTCCCACCGGCTTTTCTTTGGAAATGCGACTACATTTGACCCACAGAGCAATCATTTTTTTGTGAAACAGCCCGGTTAAGAATTCTTCTGCCGTCTTTTGCGGCCGAAGTCTCGCACGCTCTGCCAGAAATACTGTAAACTCTTCCTCAGACATCTGAGGCATAAAATTTAAGACCGCTGTTACTTCCTGTTTGTTGTAAAGCGCCTTTGCTGCAAAACGACTGACCTGAAATACCGGAATCCCGGAAATACCATACTGCGTCAGCTGAATTTCTCCGGTATCCCGACAAACACAGTCCCCATCCACATATAAAGATACACATCCCTGTATGCGCACTCCGGCGATACTCTGAAAGAATTTTCCCTTGCATTTAAGCTGTACCAACGCCGGAAGTACCGGGACGATCCGGTGTCCCATTTTTTTTGCGATCGCATATCCGGAACCGTCAGAACCTGTAACAGGAGCCGCCTTGGATCCTGCTGCCAGGATCACCCGGTCTGCGGTCACATTCCCATTTCCGGTTCGGATGACAAACCGGTTCTTTTTCGGAATGATTTCCAGAACTTCTGTCTCTGTGTGCACTTCCACACAAAGCCGCTCCATCTCCATGCGAAGGGAATCTAAAACCGCACCGGCCTGATCCGAGTTTGGATAGAGATATCCGTTTCTGTTTTTCGCATATACACCGATGTTCTGGAAAAACTCCACTGTCTTTTTCTCATCAAACTGTGTGATGACCCGCCACGGAAACTTAGGATCATCACTGCGATAACACTGAGGTGTCTGTACAAGATTTGTAAAATTGCATCTTCCGTTCCCGGTGGAAAGGATCTTCTTTCCCACCCGGTCTTTATGCTCCAGCACAACTGTATGTGCGCCGTGCTCTGCTGCCGAAATAGCCGCCATCATCCCGGCTGCTCCTGCGCCGATCACAACAACTTTTCTCATGGTCTCTCCTTTTGGTTTTATTTTAATCGTTCCAGTTCAATCACTCCTGCATCGATCATATTCTGCAGTGATTTTAAAATTCCAAGCTTTGCATGCGGCCAGGTCAGTCCGCCCTGGAAATAAACTGCATACGGTGGTTTAATCGGTCCATCTGCACTTAATTCAATAGAAGAACCCTGCACGAACGCACCTGCCGCCATGATCACATCACTGTCATATCCCGGCATTGCCCACGGTTCCGGACTGACATAGCTGTCCACAGGCGCCGCCGCCTGAATTCCCTTACAGAATGCGATCACACCCTCTGCACTGCCAAGCTCCACGGCCTGGATAATATCATGTCTGGACTCTGTTCCGTTCGGAATCACTCCATATCCCAGTCTTTCATAAATATTTGCCGCAAACACCGCACCTTTTACCGCACTGTTGACTACAGTCGGCGCCAGGAAAAATCCCTGATAGAACGACTGCATGACACCGAGAGATGCTCCCACCTCTTTTCCGAGTCCCGGAGAAGTCAGACGGTATCCGCAGTTCTCGATCAGATCTTCTCTTCCCGCAATATAGCCCCCGATCGGCGCCAGACCGCCTCCAGGATTTTTGATCAGGGAACCAACGATCATGTCCGCTCCCACATCACTTGGTTCAATCTTTTCTACAAATTCTCCATAACAGTTGTCCACCATACAGATCACATCCGGCTTGATCTCCTTGATAAAGGCGATCAGCTCTCCGATCTTCTCCACGGAATAGCTTGGTCTTGTCTGATATCCCTTGGATCGCTGGATCGTCACCAGTTTCGTCCGCTCATTGATTGCCTCCCTGATTGCAGGATAATCAAAATAACCGTCTTCCAAAAGCTCCACCTGACGGTATGTGATCCCATACTCTGCCAGAGAACCTTTTGACGGGCGAATCCCGATCACTTCCTCCAGCGTATCATATGGTTTTCCCACCGGCGAGAGCAGTTCGTCTCCCGGACGTAAGTTTGCTGCAAGGGCAAGGGCAAGGGCGTGCGTTCCACAGGTAATCTGCGGACGAACCAATGCCGCTTCTGTATGGAATGTACTGGCGTATACCTGCTCCAGTGTGTCTCTTCCCATATCGTTGTAGCCATACCCGCTGGCGTAGTTGAAACACCCCTCACTGACCTTATTTTCCTGCATGGCATGGAGCACCTTTAACTGATTGTACTCTGCCACTTCATCCATCTGTGAGAACCGTTCCTTTAATCCCGCCTCTATTGTCTGTCCAAACTCGTAAACTTCCTTCGAAATCCCCAGCTTCTCATACATCGTCTCTGTCATACACTCTCTCATTTTATTTCCTCTTCTTTCTGTGGAAAGATCTCCCGAACCTTTAATTCTTTCAGAATTCTCTCCAGTATCTTTTCTTCCTGATATCCATATTCCTGCTTGTTGATCCAGATCACATCCCGTTCCCGTTTAAACCAGGTGATCTGACGTTTTGCAAAATGTCTGGTATCTCTTTTGATAATTTCTTTTGCCTCTTCCAGCGTACATTCCCCGTCCAGATAAGCAAAAATCTCTTTGTATCCCAGCCCCTGCATGGACACCATCCCTCTTGTATAGCCACGTTCTTGAAGCGCCGTAACTTCTTCTACAAGTCCCTCCTCAAACATAGCATCCACTCTTTTGTTGATTCGCTCATAAAGATTGACCCGGTCATCATTCAACACAAAATAGGCAGAATTATAGGCAGATTCTTTTTCCCGTTCTTTGGCATTGTGTTCGGAAATCTTTTCACCGGTCTGATGATAGAATTCCAGGGCACGGATCACACGTTTTACATTGTTGGCATGAATTTCAAGCGCCGCCTTTTCATCCACCTGCCGCAGCATCTGATGCAGCTTTTCTGCACCTTCTTCCTGTGCCAGTTCTTCCAGCTCTTTCCGGTAGGAATGATCCTCCTCATTGTTTTCAAACGAAATGTCGTACAACAGAGCCTGGATATAAAACCCGGTTCCACCTACAACAATAGGGATATGTCCTCTCTGATAGATCCCATCCAGCGCTTCTTTTGCCATCTGCTGGAATTTCACCACATGGAACTCTTCCTCCGGCTCCAGCACATCGATCAGATGGTGCGAGATCCCTTGCATCTCTTTTGGCCGAATCTTCGCAGATCCGATATCCATATGCCGGTAGACCTGCATGGAATCTGCGGAAATGATTTCTCCGCCAATCGCTTTGGCAAGTCCGATTGAAGCAGCGGTTTTTCCAACTGCTGTAGGACCGGTCAATATAATCAATGGTTTCTTCATCTATACAATCCTCTTAAATTTCTTTTCCAGTTCCCGCTGTGTCATTGCGATGATCGTCGGACGTCCATGCGGGCAGTGATATGGATTCTCCAGCAATAACAGTTCCCCGATCAGTGCGTCTGCCTCCTGCGCGGAAAGCCGGTTATTGCCTTTCACCGCTGCTTTACATGACATAGATGCCACTTTCTCATCAATAAGCTCCGGTGTCATGGAGGTGCTGATCCCATCTGCCAGATCGTCCAGCATTTCCAACAGCAGCTCTTTTTTGGCGATTCCAAACAAATTGTCCGGAATGGCGCGCACTGCATATTCCTCTCCGCCAAACGGTTCGATCTCAAATCCGATCCTTGTAAACCGGTCCATATTTTCATTCAGCACCTGCGCCTCCTGCATAGACAGGCTCAGGATGATCGGCGGACTTAAATACTGAGCGGTAAATTCTCTGTTCTTCATCTCTTTTAACGTGCGTTCATATAACACCCGCTCATGAGCAGCATGTTGATCAATGATATACAGACTGTTCTCAAATTCCACCAGCCAGTATGTCTCAAATACCTGCCCGATCAGCTTATACTCTGCTTTCTTCTCCCGTTTCAGAAGATGCTCCTCAAACAAATTTAACTGCTCTGCTTTTTCTTCTGTTACAGGTTTCGTTTCATAGACAGGTGTTTCCCGGATCAATTCCGGCTGTTCTTCTGCCTGCTTTTGCGGCTGCTTCTCCACTTCCTTTGCACGGGCAAGTGCATCTTTGATCCTCTCCGCCTGAGCCTGCGGCCGGAAGATCTGCTCTTTTTTTGCGACTTCTGCCGAAGAATTGCGCTGATGATAGGAAAGAACTCTCTCCTTCATCTTCTTCATGAAATATGCTTCGTCATGGGGTTCTTCTTTTTCTTCTGGCTTTTTCTCCATTGGCCGCGGTGCTGTTTTGGGCTTTAATAAAAACGGACTTTCACTCTTTGGCTGTGAAATTACTTTTGGAGCCGGCGCCTCCACCTGAGGAATGAGTTCCGGCTCCAGAAGGGTTCTGTGAACCCCCTCATACACAATATTATAGACATCCTGCTGCCTCTGAAACCGCATTTCCATTTTGGTCGGATGCACATTTACATCGATCTTCTCACCATCCACCTGAAAGTGGATGACTACGAACGGAAACTTGTGCTGCATGAGAAAGTCCTTGTATGCATCTTCGATTGCTTTGGAGAGCATCGCATTTTTCACATACCGCCCGTTTACAAAATAATTTTCAAAATTCCGGTTTCCTCTGGTGATCACCGGTTTTCCAAGATATCCTTTCATCACCAGACCATCCATGGAATAATCCAGTTCGATCAGATTTGCCGCGGCCTCTCTCCCGTAAATGCTGTAGATTACATCCTTTAATTTTCCATTTCCAGATGTCCGCATTTTTGTCTGTCCGTTATTGATAAAAGTAAATGCAACCTCCGGGTGAGAAAGTGCAAGGCGCATGAGCAGATCCTGTACATGCCCGGCCTCTGTCATCGGTGTTTTTAGAAACTTCCGTCTGGCAGGCACATTATAAAACAACTGCCGCACAAGGAAGGTCGTCCCGTCCGGTGCCCCGGCATCCTCCAGACTCTGCTCCACTCCGCCTTCGATCACATAGCGGGTTCCAAATGTATCCTCCTTCGTCTTGGTGATCAGCTCCGTCCTTGTCACCGCAGAGATACTGGAAAGTGCTTCTCCCCGAAATCCGAGTGATGCAATATGTGCCAGATCTTCCACTTTGCGGATCTTGCTCGTGGAATGGCGCAAAAATGCATTGCGGATATCTTCCCGTTCAATCCCGCTTCCATTGTCCGTGACGCGGATCAAAGAAATCCCTCCATCCTGAATCTCCACGGTAACAGAGGCAGCTTTTGCATCAATGGAATTTTCTACGAGTTCTTTGACGATCGACGCCGGCCGCTCAATCACTTCACCTGCGGCGATCTTATCTATTGTAATCTGATCTAAAACCTGAATCTGCGGCATCTGTGTTCTCCTTTACTTTCTACCAGCGGTTCTTTAGTTTATTCTGCAGACGATAAATGGTATTGAGTGCATCGACAGGCGTCAGATTTCCCACATCAATGCTCTTTAATTCTTCCAGAACGTCATCGTCTTTTACCGTATCAAACAATGACATCTGCGCCATATCCACCTCGTCATATTTTTTCGTCTTCTGTTTTTTCTTCTGCTCTTTTTCTCTGGATGCGATCTCACTGACTCTGGTCGTAATATCCTCATCACTCAGCTCTTCCACGATCTCTTTTGCGCGTGTGATCACAACATCCGGAACTCCCGCCAGCTTTGCCACCTGGATTCCATAGCTCTTATCCGCTCCGCCTTTTACGATCTTGCGAAGGAACACAATATCGTCTCCCTTTTCCTTTACCGCAATACAGTAATTGTTGACATTGTGAATCTTGCCCTCCAGCTCTGTCAGCTCATGGTAGTGTGTCGCAAAAAGTGTCTTCGCACCAAGCAGTTTGTTGTCGCTGATATACTCCACGACTGCCCAGGCAATGGACAATCCGTCAAAGGTACTGGTTCCTCTTCCGATCTCATCCAGGATCAGAAGGCTCTTAGATGTGGCATTTCTGAGAATATTGGCAACCTCTGTCATCTCTACCATAAAGGTACTCTGTCCGGATGCCAGATCATCGGATGCCCCCACACGGGTGAAAATGCGATCCACCAGACCGATATTAGCACTGGATGCCGGAACAAAAGATCCAAGCTGTGCCATTAAAACGATCAGCGCCGCCTGTCTCATATACGTAGACTTTCCAGCCATATTCGGTCCCGTGATAATGGAAATCCGCTGTTTTTTATCATCCAGATAGGTATCGTTGCTGATAAACATATCGTTTGGGATCATCTTTTCCACCACAGGATGCCGTCCGTCCTTGATATCGATCACACCTTGTTCATTGATCTTCGGACGCACATAATTGCTGCGTTCTGCCACCAGAGCAAGCGATGCAAACACATCCACTTTTGCGATCGCTTTCGCAGTCGTCTGGATGCGCTCCACCTGGGCAGCGATCTGATTGCGGACATCACAATAAATCTCATATTCCAGCGCATACAGTTTGTCTTCTGCACCAAGAATGGTATCTTCCAGTTCTTTTAATTCCGGGATAATGTAACGCTCTGCGTTGGCAAGTGTCTGTTTCCTCGTATAATAATCCGGAACCATATCCTTAAATGAATTCGTCACTTCCAGATAATATCCAAACACTTTGTTGTACTTGATCTTCAGATTTTTGATCCCGGTCTTTTCCCGTTCTTCTGATTCCAGCTTTGCAAGCCAGTCCTTTCCTTCTGATTTTGCGCGGCGCAGAGTATCCACCTCTTCGCTATAGCCATCCCGGATAATCCCGCCTTCTTTCATCGCAAGAGGCGGCTCTTCTGCAATCGCTTCTTTGATCAGCGCAGAAATATCCTCCAGCGGATCCAGTTCTTCTTTTATCTCCTCCAAAAGAGGGGCACGCAGATCCTCCATAATACAGCAGATCGGCGGAAGCATCGTCAGAGAGCTTCCAAATGCAGTCAGATCCCTCGGGTTCGCAGAACCATATGTAATCTTCGTCACCAGACGCTCCAGATCGTAAACCGGTGAGAGATATTCCCGGATCTCTTCTCTGCAGATCGCCTGCTCTTTCAATTCCTCCACAGCATCCAGCCGCCGAAGGATTTCTTTTTTCTCAATCAGCGGCTGCTCCACGTACTTTCGCAGCATACGCGCACCCATTGCTGTTTTTGTCTTATCAAGCACCCAGAGAAGAGAGCCTCTCTTCTGCTTTTCGCGCAGCGTTTCACACAGTTCCAGGTTTCTTCTTGTGGAACTGTCCAGCATCATATATTTTCCTGTCGTATATGCCGTAATATGTGTCAGCTGAGCCAGGGAATTTTTCTGAGTTTCGTATAAATACTGCAGAAGCGCCCCGGCACTGATGATCCCACAGTCATAATCTTCGAGCCCAAGCCCGGCAAAAGATGCTACTTTGAAATGCTCCAGCAGTTTCTGTCTGCAGACCGCATCATCAAAATACCACGAATCCAGAGAGTAGATTGTAATTCCCAGGCGGTCTTTTAAATCATCCAGATCCATGCCGCTCATATAATAAGACTCGTTACAGATGATCTCAGACGGCATAAAACGATAGATCTCATCCAAAAGCTTTGCACTTTCCTCCAGCTCTGTTACAAAATAATCTCCGGTCGTTACATCCGCGATGGAAAGCCCATACCGGTCTGCAATGTAGACAATACACATGATATAATTGTTCTTTGTCTCATCCAGTGCCTGGGTGTCCAGATTTGTCCCCGGTGTCACGATCCGTACAACCTCACGCTTTACGATTCCTTTCGCCTGTTTTGGATCTTCCACCTGTTCGCAGATCGCCACTTTATACCCTTTAGACACCAGCTTGTTCAGATATCCTTCCACTGCATGATATGGAACTCCGCACATGGGAGCTTTTTCTTCCTGCCCGCAGTTTTTTCCGGTCAGTGTAATCTCCAGTTCCCTGGATGCAGTCAGGGCATCCTCAAAAAACATTTCATAAAAATCGCCTAATCTATAAAATAAGATGCAGTCCTGATACTGTTTTTTTGTCTCGATATACTGCTGCATCATTGGTGTTAATTCTGCCACACGTTTTTCTCCTTTGTGTATTTTTTCCTTTGCCATTATAGCATCTTTGGAAATTCAGTTCAATGTACCAGATCCAATTTTGTCCGCCTTCCAACTTCCTAAAGCACGTGAAAATGTGGTTTTTCTTCCCCGTATAACCAATAAAGAAGATACCCGGAGAGCAGAATGCCGATCACGCACAGTGCGGAAAAAATAATGGTAAACGGCAGACAGATCTGACCGAACAGCTGCCATTTTCTTCCTGTATAATCCCATACATTCCATCCAAGCCACTGATTCACGATCATTCCCGTGATAAATTCCGCTTCTGTCACAAAGATTGTACACCAGAGCACCTGTTTCCATAACGGCTCCCTCCATCCGGTCCAAAGTCCCTGTTTGGCACAAAATAAAAGACAGATTCCTCCAAGCACGAACATACTCCAGTGAGAAAATCCCCGGAAGAAAACTTCAAATCCATAATAAAGACTGCCTCCCAAAGCCCATAAAAATAAATTTTCGCTCCATTTTTTCACAAAAAGCGCCCTCCCTGTCTGCAGGTCTTTTCGACTCATACAGATAGTTTGGGCGTTTTTTGCCAGATTATACCCGGATGGATGCTACCATTTCACCGAGATAATAAAATCCTTTGCAAGTATCAAGACGGACATCCACCAGTTTTCCAACCAGATCTTTCTCTCCCGGGAAATGAACCAGGAGATTATTGCTCATTCTTCCTGTCACAAGTGAATCATCATGATCATTGACTGACTCTACAAGCACACGCTGTACCGTTTTGGTATGCACACTGCACACTTCGGCGGAAATACTCTGTACTTCTTTTAACAGACGGTCAAAGCGGTCTTTGACAATCTCTTCCGGAACCTGTTCCTCCAGCACTGCTGCCGGAGTTCCGGTCCGTTTTGAATAAATAAAGGTAAATGCGCTGTCATAGCGAACCTTTCGCACCACATCCAGCGTCTCCTGAAAATCTTCTTCTGTCTCTCCCGGAAATCCGACAATGATATCCGTTGTCAGGGAAATATCCGGAACTGCTGCTTTGATCTTCTCCACCAGTCCAAGATAGTGTTCCTTTGTATAGCGCCGGTTCATCTTTTCCAGGATCCGCGTGCTTCCGGACTGCACCGGAAGATGCAGATGCTTGCAGATTTTTTGGGACTGCGCCATCACCTCGATCAATTCATCGGAGAGATCCTTCGGATGGGAGGTCATAAAACGGATACGCTCCAGTCCTTCGATTTTCTCGATTTCCTGTAAAAGCTGTGCAAATGTCATCGGTTCTTCCAGCGTCTTTCCATAAGAATTGACATTCTGTCCCAGAAGCATCACTTCCACCACTCCGTCTGCAACCAGGCTCTCGATCTCCCGGATAATATCTTTCGGATTCCGGCTGCGCTCCCGTCCGCGCACATACGGCACGATACAGTAGCTGCAGAAATTGTTGCATCCAAACATGATATTGACCCCTGATTTGAATGAGAACTTCCGCTCACTCGGAAGATCTTCTACGATCTTGTCTGTGTCCTTCCAAATATCGATCACCATCCGATCAGATTCCAGTCTTGTGGCAACCAGCTCTGCGAATTTAAAAATATTGTGCGTTCCGAAGATCAGATCCACAAACCGATAGCTTTTCTTTAACTTCTCGACTACTTCCGGCTCCTGCATCATACATCCGCAGAGTCCGATCAGCATATGCGGATTTTTCTTTTTCACACGGTTGAGCTGTCCCAAATGTCCATATACCTTCTGATTGGCATTTTCACGCACCGTACAGGTATTGTAGATTACGAAATCTGCCTGATTCTCTTCTTCCTCTTCCACATATCCAATCTGCTCCAGAATTCCGGTCAGCTTCTCCGAATCCCTTGCGTTCATCTGGCAGCCAAATGTTGTTACATGAAAGGTCAGCGGACGTCCCAGGGTTTCCGCCTGGGTCTTGACAAGACGGCGTGCTTTTTCCATAAAATAATACTGGCGCATAGGTTCCTCTGCCGGAGCCGGCTGTTCCAGATCGATTTCAGTTAAAATCTCTTCTATCTTCTTCGTTTGTTTCTTCTCCAACATGAATTGTCTTCCTCTCTATCTCTTCGTATATCTTAGCATTCCATATGAGCTTTCATTATAATCGAATCCATTTGGTTTTTCAAGATAAAACAATCCTCTGTTATCCTTTCGGAATATAATACACTTGTATCTTTTGCGTAATCGGATTTTTCGTGATCTGCGCATGGATTCCAAAAATTTGTAAAATATTTTCCTCGGTAAGAATCTCTTCGGGTGTTCCCGCTTTGATGATCCTCCCCCGATCCATAAGTAAAATTCTGTCGCAGTACATGGCTGCAATATTCAGATCATGAACGGAAGAAAAAATCGTCGCATCCTGTTTCTTTAAGATCTCCATCAACAGATATTGAAACCGGATATCCAGATGATTTGTCGGCTCATCCAGGAGAATCAGTCTGCTCTCCTGAGCAAGCGTTCTTGCCATGAGCACCCTTTGTTTTTCTCCTCCGGACAAGCTGAAAAAAGAGCGGTTTTCGTATCCTTTCAGTCCCACTTCTTCTAAAAAACGCCTGCAGATTGCAAGATCCTCTTCTGTTTCCTTTTCTAAAAACCTACGATGTGCATAGCGTCCATACATAACCATATCAAGCACTTCCAGATCAAATTCGGTCTGATTTTCCTGTGCGACAACTGCTGCTTGTCTTGCCATCTCTTTCGCTGACAGCGAAACAACATCCTTCCCGTCGATATAAACGGTATCTTTCTGTGGTCTGTACGTTTTGTATATGTTTTTCAGCAACGTTGATTTTCCGCAGCCATTGGGACCAATCAGCCCGACAAAAGTGCCTTCCGGTACTTCCAGAGAAACATCCTGCAGAATCTCGGTTCCATCAATACTGTAGTCCAATCCGCGAACTGTCAAAAAGCTATGGTTCATGTGCTCTTCCTCCTTCCCCTGCGGATCAGATACAGGAAAAACGGTGCGCCGGACAAAGCCGCAATAATTCCGATTGGGAGCTCCTCCGGTGCAACGATCACCCGCGAGAGAAAATCTGCCAGTACAGTAAACAATCCGCCCAAAACAATTACAAACGGTAATACTATCGTATGCCGTGATCCTACCATTCTTCTCGCAATATGTGGAACAACAAGCCCGATAAAGCCGATCACTCCACTGACAGAGACCACAATTCCGGTCAATACGGCAGCCATGATGATCACAACCATTTTGATTCTTGTTACATTGACTCCCAGATTCTCAGCAGTGCCATCTCCCAAAAGCAGCATATCCAGTTCTCTTGTAAAAAGAAGAATGATGCAGACTGTAATCAGAAAAGCAGCTGCAACATATTTGACTTTCTCCCAGCTTGCGCCACTCAAAGAACCTACCATCCAGTATTGTGCTGTCTTTGTCTTATCCGATCCGGTATGATACCCGTAAATGATCAGATTGGTGATCCCGCTAAACAACGCAGAAGTCGCAATCCCCGCCAGGATCAGCTGTGTCGAAGTAACGGTTCCCTTATATGTTGCAATCGCCATGGATAATACAATTGCCAGGGCCGCTCCGCAAATTGCTCCAAACATGGTTCCGTATCCGCCTGCAAAATGAAAACAGCCTGTGATGATGGCACATACCGCTCCTGCTGAAGCTCCGGAAGAAATACCAAGTACATAAGGATCTGCCAGAGCATTTTTTGTCAACGCCTGCATCAGTACTCCACACACAGAAAGTCCGGCACCTACAAACCACGCAAGCACAACTCTTGGAAGTCGGATATTCCAGATAATTGTTTCCATATTGGTTTCCCATGTCGGGAAAAATATCTCCCGCCCTGACAGATGGTTCATAATAATACGAAATACTTCAAAAGGGTGAATCTTGACAGCTCCAAAGGAAACGGAACAACCTACCGCTAAAACACTGCACACAAATACAGCGCAAAACAGGGACAGGTGCCTTACTCTTTTCTGTCTTTTATTTAATTCTTTCATGTAATAGAAGAACTCCCTTTCCTATTGAAAACAATCTGGATATAACTGCTTTGCAATTTCTTCAACTGCTGCTGCTGATCCGGCAGAGCCCTGCATGTCTGCACAGCATGCAGAATAGATTTTTCCTTCTTTGATTGCCCTTAAATCTTTTGTTGCAGCATTGGTGCGAAGAAATTCTGCCTTTTCTTCTACATCTCCATCATAGTCTAAAAGGAGGATTGCATCCGGATCACGTTCTACCACTTCTTCCCAGGAAGGGGTTGCCCACCCGGCTTCAATGTCATTAAAAATAGAGATGGCGCCTGCCGATTTCAAAATATCTCCCGGCATCCCCTGGCATGCTGTAAAAGGGGCATCTTCTCCCGAATCATAGACAAACACTTTTTTCGGGTTCTTGTATGCATCTTCTCCAAGCGCCTCTTTCACATCCTGAAGTGTATCCTTCATTTTTTGTATTTTCTGCTCTGCAGTTTCTTCCACTTGAAAAATCTTGCCCAGTGTCTCATAGTCTTTGTACAAATCTTCAAATGTGGCACTGTCTGAGCATACATATGGGAAATACATGGCAATTCCATTTTCGTCACAGAATTCTGTACTGAAATTTTTATCTGAAAATACGGAATCCCAGCCGATCAGAAAATCACAGCCTGTAGCAAGCAGTTCTTCCTTTGAAACAGATGACAGGTTCACTCCGGGTTCTGCGATCTGTGGTACAGAATCTCTTGCAGGATATTCCGAGACAAGACTCCAGCAACTCCCTTTCGTGTATCCGGCCATCTGCTCCTCTAAGCCCAGATCAAAAAACAAATCTGCCATCTGATCTCCGGAAGCAACCACATGATCCGGTTTTTGCTTAAAGGTATACTCTACATTTTTTCCCAGCCCGGATCGCTCCAGATTCAGCTGAATTGTAACCGGTTCATAATTACGATCTTCTGATTGTACCGATTTTTCTGCATGAGCTTCTTTTTTATCAGTTTCTGTCTCCTTATTGCTTCCACATCCGGAAACAAGAGATATCGTCGCTGCTGCACACAGGATGCAGCTTACTATTTTCTTTTTCATAAACTTTGACCTTTCTTTATCAATTTTATCCCAGTTGCTCTATTGATAAAAGGTCATGATCAGGTCTTCATCTACCTCGTCCCCTTTCTCTTTCTTCTTATCAAGAAATCGTAAGATGACTTCAGCAAGTCTTAGGGCTTGGCATCTCCCGCCATTTCACCTTCTCACAGAATTCTCTGCAATGGTATCTGAAATTTTGTCCGCCTTACCTCAGGGATAAGCTGCCAATGAATTGCACATTGTTCCTTATTAAGCCAAAACACTGAAGCCGTCTGCACATTGCATGCAGTCCGAAGTATTATAGCATTAATTTCCTGCATTTATCCAGTAAAACCTTCTAAGTTTATAAAATTTCAAAAGACAGGGATATTTCCCTGCCTTACCTTTCATCCACTATTCAAACTGATTTTTTTCTGCATCGTATCTGTAGTCGATCATGCCGAGTTTTTCCTCCAGCACTTCTCTTGAAACGTCCATATCATCACAGAGAGCATCCAGGCTTGGATAATAATCTCTCAGTTTTGTATTTACCACGCTCAGAAGAAGTATCGGATCTTTCGGTAATCCTGTCAGCATTTCCAGCACCTCTTTTCTGTCATCACATATTCCATCCGAATGTCATGTGCCTCAGCAGGAATCTGATCTGCCATCTGCACCTCAAACGCAAGTCCAAACGTATGGCATCCTTCCATTTTCTGAAGATACGTGTCGTAAAATCCTCCTCCATATCCGATCCTTCTTCCCGCCGGATCGAACGAAACGCCGGGAACAAGCATCAAGAGATCCGATTTTTCCAGGCAGCAGTCTGCCCCTTTTTTCTCTTCTTTCGGCTCCAAAATTCCAAACGCTCCTGTTTCCAGATCATTCAACGATTCTATGTAGTAAAACTTCATCTCCCGTTTTCCGGTCACTTTAGGCACTGCGGTTCTTTTTCCCGCTCTCCACGCACTTACCAGAATTTGTTCTGTACACACTTCTTTTCCCATAGATACATAACACCAGATTTCTTTCGCCTGCACAAATAAAGGATGGGAGACAACCTGCTCTGTGATCCTGTCACTGTATGTCTCCCACTCTCTGTCTGTCAGCCGGTCTCTGGCGCATAACATCTGTTTTCTAATGTCCCGCTTTGTTTCCAAATTTCTCTCCCAGATTGACGATTGTACCGTCTTTTTCTTCCACATCAATATTATTGAGCTGACTTCTCAAATTGCGTTTGAATGCATCAATATATTCCTGCCTGAGAATCTTTTGTTCTTTCTTTTCCGCATCAGTCAGTCCTTCTGCTTTTGATTTTCTATACAGTTCATTGATTCTTTTTACCTTTTGTTCGTCCATAATCTTATCCTTTCCCAAAAATTCTTTCTCCATCTTACACTATTTCTCGATTTTCGTCTACCCCGCTGTTTTTTAGCTGGAATAATTTTCCAGAAATGCGTAAAGTTCCTCCTCTGTTTCAACATATTTTTTTTGCTTTACATTTGTCTGCACTTCTTTCGGCAGTTCTTCAAACGGAATGTCTGTAAATTCATAAATTGTAGATTGATCAGACAGATAGACGACCACATAGCCATGCAGCTCTGCCAGATAATATCCTTCATTTTTTTCTGCTTCCCCTTTCACGGCAACACTTCTTTGCTGTTTATCCTGCTGCCGCGCCATCTGCCTGTCCATCACATACTGGTAACTCACCTGATATCCGATTCCGAGCAGACTGACAAACACAAACAAGACCACAAAAAAGCCAATACAGTATTTCTTCTTCATAAAAGTCCGACTCCTTTTTTCATACAGTATTGGCTCTTTGTACCGGTTTTATTCAGTTCACTTGATTTTGTCAATCCAGATATTCAATGTCATCATCATCGTCCAGGTCTCTCTCCTGTGGAAAAATCTTAAAACGTTTGCAGACTCTTAAGATCCGTCCGCCCATTGGAAGTGCCAGCATATCTGACTCGGAAAGCGTTCCTACCCGGATCACCGCCACTGCGTACACCAGCATGGCAATGATGATAGAAAGTCCATTTGCCAGAAATCTTCCCGGCATCAGGGCGCTAAGAAGCTTATTGGACACAAATGCCGCCACTCCCATGATCAAAGCTGCCAGAAACGGCTTGATATAACAGGTCTTGAAATCCTGTCTGAATCCACTTGCCTTATATACATCCTTCATATTCAGTACACACATACAAAAACTGAAGATCACATTACTGAATACGAGAGAATAAATCCCCCATTTGAAAACAACCAGCATCAAAAGGACTGCCACAAGATGGATCCCCAGTGAAATCAGCGCATTCTTTGCCGGTGCAGTCAGCCGGTCCAGTCCCTGCAGAATCGAGTTTGTAACTGTTGAGGAACTGTACAACACAACTGTGATCGCCCCGGATGCCAGCATCAGTGCAGGCTCCGTTCTGGAATCTCCGTAAAGGAACTGCATGATCGGCGATGCCAGTACCACAAATCCCACAAAACAAGGAATCGCGATCAGCATGGTAAGACGGATCGTCTGATTGATCTTATTCTGCATCTGCGTCCGGTTTCTGGAGGCAACTGCCGCTGTCAGTGCCGGAATAACAGATGCTGCAAGTCCGTTCGCCATCGCAAGCGGGATGTTGATCAACGTATTGTATTTTCCTGTGTAAATTCCCTGTGGAATGATATATTCTTTCAAGGTAACTCCCTGTGCTGCCATGATCTTTGCAAACAAGGTCAGGTCAATAATCTGATTGATATTATAGATTGCCGTACTGAACAGGATCGGGGCGATCGTCAAAAGAAGAACCTTCAAAATCTGCCCATATCCATCCTGATGTTTCGTGCGGTCTCTTCTCATCTGCCGCATCATCACTTTTTGAAACAGTACAAACACAAACATCAAAAACAACAGTGCGACCAGTGCTCCCGTAGCCGTTCCCGCCGTTCCTCCCGCTGCCCCATAGGCCGGTTCAAGCAAAGGATTGTCCTGCTTTTTCGCAGCTGCCATCCCCACTTTGATCATGATGCTGGCTCCTACGATATTGACTGTTGCATTGATGATCTGCTCCAAAACCTGGGAGATCGCAGTCGGAACCATAGTTCCCATTCCCTGAAAATATCCGCGCATTACACCGAGCACTGCCACGATAAACAGCGCCGGAGCCAGCACCTTGAGTGTATAGACACTAAGCGGCGATTCCATCAGATGTCTGGAGATCATATCTGCCCCCAGAAAGATTGCCAGTGCCACAACTGCCCCCACGGAAACCGCAAACATCATTGCACATTTAAAAATTCGAAAGGCGTTTCTTGGCTGGTGCATCGCCATCTTTGTGGAGACCAGCTTGGATACCGCGATCGGAAGACTGAAGGAGGACAGCATCAGTGCCATCGCATAAATCTCATATGCATATCCGAGAAATCCGTTTCCCTCATCTCCGATAATATTGGTCAGCGGAATCCGGTACAATGCCCCGATGATCTTTACAATCACTGCCGCCGCTGCAAGGATTGCTCCCTGTATCAAAAATTCATTCTCTTTCGACTGTTTTTTTCTTCTTTTGTTCTTCTGTATATCTGCCATCCGTCTCCTCCGTCACGCCCTTAAAATCTGGACTTTTTCCATGATCTCACGCTGTCTTTCTTCCATGACCAGACGCTCCTCTTCTTCCATATGATCATATCCGAACAAATGAAGCATACTGTGTGCGATCAGAAATGCAAATTCCCGTTTCGGTGAGTGTCCATAGGCCTCTGCCTGTGCAAGTACCTTCTCCTTGGAAATAACAATGTCACCAAGCATCAGTTCTCCAGATTCCGGATTAAATGCTTCGGCCTCCTCTTCCACAAACGAGAAATCTCCCGGAGTCTCATATTCCAGCATCGGAAACGACAAAACATCCGTTGCCCGGTCGATCTGACGAAACTCCTCGTTCATCCGGTGGATCTCATCGTCTGTGGTCAGCAGCAGATTGATCTCTGCTTCATAAGGACATCCCTCATATTCCAATGCGGCTTCCACCACCAGATCTGCCACTTCTTTCGTTTCAAACGGAAGTGTGATTTCTCCTTCTTCTTCTAAATACAAACTCATGATTTTCTCCTTTTTGTACCGCCCTTTGTACGGGTGCTCTTCTTTTCATACTCTTCATATGCCTTTACGATCTTCTGTACAAGCGGGTGCCGCACCACATCCTTGCTCGTCAGTGTGCAGATGCTGATCCCCTCCAGATTTTTTACCACCTTGACTGCTACATCCAGACCGGAAACCGTTCCTGCCGGAAGGTCCTTTTGGGTGGCATCTCCGGTGATCACGACTTTGGAACCAAATCCGATCCTTGTCAGAAACATTTTCATCTGTGCCGGCGTCGTATTCTGTGCCTCATCCAGAATGATAAACGCATTGTCCAGTGTTCTTCCTCTCATATAAGCAAGAGGTGCAACCTCGATCAGACCTTTTTCTGAATTTTTTGCAAAACTTTCCGCTCCCATGATCTGATACAATGCATCATAAAGAGGACGCAGATAGGGATCGATCTTGCTCTGAAGATCTCCCGGAAGAAATCCCAGTTTTTCTCCTGCCTCTATCGCAGGCCTGGTAAGGATAATACAGCTCACTTCATTTCTCTGAAACGCTGTGATCGCCATAGCCATGGCAAGATAGGTCTTTCCGGTTCCCGCAGGTCCCAGCCCAAACGTGATCATTCCTTCCCGAATGGCATCTACATAACGCTTCTGTCCCAGCGTCTTCGGTTTGATCGGTTTTCCCTGCAATGTGTGACAGATCAATTCCCGATCCATCTCCACCATCGCCTCCTCCTGATCCTCATAGACCAGTGACATGGCATAATCTACATTCTGTTCCGTAATCTCATTTCCTCTTTTTGACAGAGCAGCAAGCTGATCCAATACCCGCCTTGCCTTCTCTGCATTTTTATCTTCACCTAATATCTTCACTTTGCCTTCTCTGGCGATCAGTGTCACATGAAACGTCCGCTCCAGCTTTTTTGCATACGCATCAAACTGCCCGAACACATTTCTCTCGTGCTCCGCCGGTATATCAATCATCAGTTCTGAAAGACTCATCCTTCTTATTCCTTTCAATCTCTAATATTTCTGTATCTGCTTTTTTTGCAATGTCTTCATTCAGGTATAAGCTCCCTTTTGCAACCGCAGATTTTTTGCCTATGTGTATTTTAACACTATTTCCCTGTATTTGAATACCTTTTTCCTTCAATTCCTTTGAAAATTGTTTGAAGTTTTCGCTCAATTTCTTTTGAATTTCTTCATTTATATATCTTTTTTCTTTTATCTGGTATGATTTTGCAACTTTTACCCCATAAAATAGTGGAAGATGAAAATTTTCTCCCAGGGTCACCTGACGTTTCATCACATATTGTTCACTTTTCGGAAAAGAATTTTTCACACTTCCAAGATGACATTCCCAGTTTTTAAATTCCACAAAAACCTGCATCCGTTTTTGGTTCTGATACCTCTTTTCTTCATAGTATGTGCTGATTTCATCCTCATATTCTGTCTGCGTGTCTGCCCTAATATCCGCATCTGCCTGCTCATACTGATATTCTACCACCTCTTTTGCATCATTGCACACCTCGATTCTGCCTGACACAAGGATATCCCCCTTTTTCACCTGATCCCCGACATGCACCATGGGAACTCCGGAACGTGTCACCATCTTTGTGATCACCCCGTCCTGTTCTGCGATCAGATCACAGGGTTTTTCTTCCTTTTGCACCTCCTGAAACGTATCTTCATTCTCCTTGATCTGTATTTTCAGCCTGCTTCCATCGATGGAGGCTGAGACCCACACAATATCATCATATTTCTGCCGAATCTTCCGCACGATATCCGCGCAGTCTACCTTCCCTTTTGGCATGGCAGGTGTGATCTTCTCCTGCTCCAGAAATTGAAGCAGTACTTCATCCGTCCATTTTTCATTTCCTTCAAAATGGATATCCCAGATAAACGAAGTGTAGAACATCAACAGGAGTATACAGAGCACAGCTCCTGCGAGAAACCATGTTCTGCTCTGACATCTTGTTAGAAAAAATGGCATGCCGAAGCGTTCCACTAAAACGACCTTCGTGCGCGTTTTTCTCACGATCGGACGGATTTTCCGAAAATCCTTCAGCTTTACATACATCTCATAAGAATTTTTACAGGGCTGAAGTCCCCAGATATCGATCTGATGATGACTGCACAGATTTAAAAAACGCTCCGGGGAGTATCCCTTTATTCTGATTTTTACATATCCTCTCAAAAAACGCAGGATTCTCTGCATTGCTGTTTACCTCACATTTCATATTCAAGGGTATGGATCTTCCCTGTTATTTTCATCTCATCATTCAGATAGTACTCAATCTGCAGTCCCTTTCCGTGTACCTGGATCTGCCCTTTTTTCGTCTGTACCCGGATCAGCTCTCCTGTATATTCTAAAATTCCGCGGTAATTTTCAATACTGATTTCCCCGTTTCCGATCACAGTCACGACAGATGCCCCTAACACCACATCCTTTGGCATATTTGCAGCCGCCGCAAACCGTTCTCTTAACTTTTCTTTTTCTGCTTCTCTTTTCATATTCTGCACTGCCGTTATACGCCTCTTATCCAAAATGTATGCAGAACCTCCTCTTCCTATTCGTTTCCTGTCTTTCCCGGATTTTTTGATTTTCCGCTGAACCACTTTCATTTTCTAAGATTTTCTTGCTTTACCACGCTAAAAATGCTAGAATAGAACGAACGATATTTATATTAGAAAAGAGGTATGATCTATGAATTATAAAATCACAGGATACAAACCAGAAAAATTATTTCACTTTTTCGAAGACATCAGTGCCATTCCTCGTGGCTCTGCCAACGAGAAAGCAATCAGTGACTATCTCGTGGCATTTGCCGAAGAACGAAATCTGTGGTATCACCGGGATGCACTTTTCAATGTGATCATCAAAAAGCCTGCAAGCGCAGGGGCTAAAGAAAAACCGGCCGTTATGCTGCAGGGGCATACGGACATGGTATGTGAAAAACTCGCAGGCGTTGCACATGATTTTACAACAGACCCTCTGGATCTGATCATAAAAGACGGCGTACTCTCCGCAAACGGCACTACCCTTGGCGGGGACAACGGAGCTGCCGTTGCATGCATGCTTGCGATCCTAGATGACGATACACTGACACATCCGGCACTGGAATGTGTGTTCACTACACAGGAAGAGATCGGATTGAACGGAGCAGAAGCACTGGATAAATCCCTTCTTTCAGCTCGTACCATGATCAATCTGGATTCCGAGGACGAGGGAGTTGCCACAGTCAGCTGTGCAGGAGGACTTCGTTTCGGTCTCACCCGTCCAATCACCCGCAGTAAAAAAGAAGGGATGCTGCTCCATCTGGAGGCGACCGGACTTCTGGGCGGACATTCCGGAACAGATATCAACAAAGAACATCAGAATGCCAATCTGTTGATGGCTCGTATGATCAATCATCTGTTCCACAATACCGATGCCCTTTTAGTTGATTTTAACGGCGGTACAAAGGACAATGCCATCCCTCGTGAGACATCCGCAACTCTGTTCTATTCTGATGAAGTTGCTGCAAAAAATGCGGAAAATCTGGCTTTGGCACTCTCTGCTGACTTTTCATCCGAGATCTGTCCGTATGAGCCGGCATTTCAGTTCCTTGTAAGCACAGAAAACGGAACTGCAGATGTGATCTCTGCCGAGGATGGAAAAGCCTTTATCACGGCAATGTGTCTTGCGCCAAACGGTGTACAATTCCGCAACATGAACCTGGACGGTTTTACAGTCACTTCGTTAAATCTCGGAATTGCAGCAACTGATGAGACAAGTGCATCCCTTGTATTTGCACCACGTTCTTCTGTTGCCACACTGATGAGCGCACTCAAAGAAAAGCTCTGCCTTCTGGCAGAAACCTTCGGTTTCGAAGTCAGCATGCACGGCGAGTATCCGGGCTGGAGTTTTGCAGAAGTTTCTCCGATCCGCGATGTTTTTGTGCAAAGCTACAAAGAACTGTTCCACGATGATCTGAAGATCGAAGCCATCCATGCAGGTCTGGAATGTGGACTTTTCTCTGATGCGATCCCTGGACTAGATGCCATTGCAGTCGGCCCTACGATCCGCGGATGCCACACACCGGATGAACATCTGCCGCTGGATTCTTTCGAACGGTTCTATGAGCTCTTGACAGATGTCTTAAAAAAACTTGCATAGACTTGTTACTGTAACCAGTAACATATCCTTATTTTTGATATTATGACATCCCCGCGTTCTCTGGGGAATGCAGGGATGCTCTGATATAATAGATTTTGCTGTAATTTCAGATGGATTGGGAAAGAGATTTTGAGAAAAGAAAGGAAAAATTTATACATGTCTGATAACAAAAATAATTTCAAGCCGTATATCCCGGCCGACCGTGTCGTACCGGAGTTCACGGTAACCTCTCTCCTGATTGGTATTCTGCTCGCCATCGTTTTCGGTGCGGCGAATGCATATCTGGGTCTGCGTGTCGGTATGACGATCTCCGCCTCTATTCCGGCGGCGGTTATTTCCATGGGAATCATCCGCGTCATCCTTCGCAGAGACTCCATTCTGGAAAACAACCTTGTCCAGACGATCGGTTCTGCCGGTGAATCCGTTGCAGCCGGAGCAATCTTTACGCTCCCTGCCCTGTTCCTGTGGGCAAAAGAAGGAACGATCGATTCTCCGAGTATGATCACAATCTTTCTTGTTGCATTAGTAGGTGGTCTTCTCGGTGTTGCTTTTATGGTTCCTCTGCGTCAGGCACTGATCGTAGAAGAACACGGCACACTTCCGTTTCCGGAAGGTACTGCCTGTGCAGAAGTTCTTCTTGCCGGAGAAGAAGGCGGAAGCAAAGCAGGTACGGTATTCTCCGGTCTGGGAATCGCTGCCGCTTACAAATTTATCGCAGACGGACTGAAAGTCTTCCCAAGTGAGATTGGATATGACATCAAAGCCTATGCCGGTTCTTCCGTTGGAGTCCAGGTACTCCCTGCACTGGCAGGTGTCGGTTACATCTGCGGACCGAAGATTTCCAGCTATATGCTGGCCGGAAGTACATTGAGCTGGTTTGTACTGATGCCTGCCATCGCACTGTTCGGTGCAGATGCACAGGCAATTTTCCCTGGGACCGATCCGATTGCCCAGATGGCTCCAAGTGATCTCTGGGGAACTTACATCAAATATATCGGTGCAGGTGCTGTTGCAACCGGTGGTGTGATCAGTCTGATCAAGAGCCTTCCGCTCATTGCGAAGACCTTTAAACAGGCAATGCAGAGTATGAAAAAGAAAAGCAGTGCTTCAGCACTGCGTACAGAGCAGGACATTCCGATGCCATTCTTACTTGTTATGATCCTGGTGATCGGAATTGCCATCTGGCTGGTGCCGGCATTCCCGGTTAATCCAATCGGCGCTCTGATCGTTATTGTATTTGGATTCTTCTTTGCAACCGTTTCTTCCCGTATGGTAGGACTCATCGGATCTTCCAACAACCCGGTATCCGGTATGGCGATCGCAACACTTCTGATCGCCACATTACTTCTGAAAGCTACCGGTACAACCGGAGTGAAAGGTATGACTGGTGCCATCGCAATTGGTGGTATTATCTGTGTCATCGCAGCGATTGCCGGAGACTGTTCACAGGATTTGAAGACCGGATTTATTGTCGGTGCAACTCCAAAGAAACAGCAGATCGGTGAGATGATCGGTGTCGTTGTTTCTGCTGCTGCGATCGGATTTGTATTGCAGCTTCTGGACAATGCATGGGGATATGGATCTGAAGCGATCCCTGCTCCACAGGCAACGATGATGAAAATGCTGGTAGAAGGTATCATGAGCGCAGAACTTCCATGGTCACTGATCCTGATTGGTGTCTGTGTAGCAATCGTCATGGAAATCCTGAAAGTTCCGGTAATGCCGTTTGCAGTCGGTATGTACCTTCCATTCAGCTTAAATGCCGGAATTATGGCCGGCGGACTTGTCCGTCTGTTCATGGACAAACGAAACGTCTCTGAAAAAGAGAAAAAGGCAAGCGTGGATCACGGAATCCTCTTCACATCCGGTCTGATCGCCGGAGAAGGATTGATGGGTGTCATCCTCGCAATCTTTGCCGTTGCAAAATTAGATAAGATCATCGATCTCTCCAAAAAATTCTCAATCGGAGAAATCGGAAGCTTAATTGTATTTATCCTGCTTTTATTATATCTCGCAAGAGTATGTATCAAAGGCGGAAAGAAAAGCGAATAATTTTTATTCCATTCACTGAAACAGCAGAAAACAGAAGATACGGCCTGTCGAAAGACAGGCTGTACTTATTCTTTATTATTTTAAAAAGGAGACATTATGTCAAAGAAAAAGAAGATTTCAAATCAGAATTATATGGATTTTATTGTCGTCAAAAATCCTGAGATCGAGTATGAAACAAACGACAAAGGTCAGGTTACGGTCATGATCGAATGGAGAGGATTTTATCACCGGATCGCACAGCGCTTTTTCAAACGTCCAAAGGTAAGCGCAATCAAGCTGGATGACTACGGCAGCTTTCTCTGGCAGTCAATCAATGATCAGAAAACCGTACATCAGCTCTCACTGGATCTGCAGTCACAGTTTCCAAAAATGGAAAAACCACTTGCCCGTCTGATCCGGTTTCTGGAGATTTTAAAGGATCATCATCTGATCGAGCTAAAGGAGGTTTATTGATATGTCTTTTCTTCAATATATTCCCTTTGTTCTGTTATTCGCCGCTGCCACCGCTCTTATTTACGGCTGGGGACTCTGGCGCAGTCAGAGACAGCAGCAGGACTTATCCAACCTGCTCTTTTCAAAGGGTGTCTCCAGAATTCAGAAAGCTCTGAAAAAACAAAAACAACTGTCACGTAAGGAATTAGAAGAAGCAGTCAAAGATCTGTACGCAAAACAGCCATTTTCCAGTGAACGTATCCAGATCACCGATCCAAAACAATTTTTAGATTCTCTGCTGCCTTATATGCTCCGGCAGCATCTGATATCTGAAATCCGCCAGAACCATCAAACATATTATATGATTCGAAAATAAAATGTCCGAACAACCTTTCAACAAGGTTATTCGGACATTTAAAATTCTCTCTGATGCTAAATCAACAGATATTTCAATACAAACAAGACTGCCAGTACATACATAACCGGACTGATCTTTTTCGCTTTTCCTGTCAGCAGATTCAGGAATACATAGGAGAGAACTCCCATAGAGATTCCTTCAGAAATGCTATAGAAAAACGGCATTGCTGCGATACAGATAAATGCCGGGATTCCCTCGGCTGCATCTGCAAAATTAATATCTGTCACTGCACTCAGCATGTAAAATCCTACAATCACAAGCGCCGGCGCTGTGGCGAAGGATGGAATTGCCAGAAAGATCGGTGACAAGAACAAGGACAGACCAAATAAAACAGCAGTCGTTACTGCAGTCAATCCTGTGCGTCCTCCTTCTGCAACACCGGAAGAGCTTTCTACAAATGTCGTTGTTGTAGAGGTTCCGAGTACTGCTCCTGCTGTTGTTCCAACTGCATCCGCCAGGAGCGCTCCTTTGATCCTTGGAAGCTTTCCGTCTTTATCCAGCATATTTGCCTTAGAAGAAACTCCGATCAAAGTTCCCAGTGTATCAAACAAATCTACAAACAAGAATGCAAATACGATCACAACAAATTCCAGAATCGGCACGCCTTCTAAACTGAATTTTGCAAAGATCGGAGAAAGACTTGGAATGCTGATTCCTGCACTGAAATCAGGAAGCAGTGAATAAAATCCAAGCTCCGGATTCGGAACATACAGTCCGGCAAACTGACAGATAATTCCTAATACCCATGTAATCAGAATTCCCCATAAAATATTTCCTTTTACATTTTTGACTACCATGATTCCGGTAATGATAATTCCGATGATTGCCAGCAGCACTGTGATCCCCACATCATTCATGCTTGCCGCTACGAAATCTTTGCCCCCTGCTGCCGCAGCCAGATTCTTATTGTATCCATCTAAAGAGAACAGACTTAAAAGCGTAGAGCCTCCGATCACAACCTTCGCATTTTGCAATCCGATAAATGCGATAAACAGGCCGATTCCGACCGACACCGCCTTTTTCAGATTATACGGGATTGCATCAAAGATTGCCTCGCGCACACTCAGCAGTGATAACAGAATAAAGATAATACCCTCTACCAGTACTGCTGCCAGCGCGACCTTCCAGGAATACCCCATCTGGAGTACAACCGTGTATGCAAAGTACGCATTCAGTCCCATTCCCGGCGCCAGTGCAAACGGATAGTTTGCAAAGATTGCCATACATAACGTACCGATGAACGCTGCCAGAGCTGTCGCTGTGAAGACCGCTCCGTGATCCATTCCTGCCTCTGCCAGAATATTCGGGTTTACAGCCAGAATATAGGCCATTGTCATAAATGTTGTGACACCCGCAAGAATCTCGGTTTTGACATTTGTGTTGTTTTCTTTCAAGTGAAAAATTTTGTCAAGATTCATAAATTTTCCCTCCCTTTTTTATTTTTGACACAGAATTATGTACACAAGTCAACTATACGTTATATCATGCCGGGTGTCAATTCATTTTTTACAAAATTTTAACACTTTCTTTATTATTGTTGTTAGTTTTATATATATTTTTTCTGTTTTCTATGTATTTTTACCGCAAATCTTACAATTCTATTGTAACCTGTTGCTTTGCTTCTGTCACAATCTCTTCCGGGAATTTCATGAATTTCAACAGCTTGATTGCATTGCCGGATGTCACAGCTCCCGGATACAGCCTGTAATCAAAATAAATATCATCCTCTCCGATCCGCTCTGTAAAATGATAGTTTTCATAAGTACCTTCCAGCAATACTGTCAATTCATAATCATGGGACGCAACCATCACAAGACAATTCTGTCTCTGCATATAATCCAGAATCGCTTTGGATGCCGCAATTCGCTCTTTCGTGTTAGTTCCTTTCAGGATCTCATCAATAATGCAGATCGTCAGCTTCTCTTCTGAAAAGCTCTCCAGCATTCTTCTGAGATATTTCATTTCTTTCAGAAAATAACTCTCCCCCTTCATGATGTCATCCCTCACTGCCATGGAAGTCATAATCTGTCCCGGATGCATCTGAAACCGCTTTGCCGTGCAGGTACAGATTGTCTGGGCAAGAATGAGATTGATCGCCACTGCCTTAATCCATGTCGATTTTCCGGATGCATTGCTGCCTGTGATAATACAGTTTCGACTCCAGTCCATGGAATTGCTCACCGGTTCTTCGATCAGAGGATGATACATCTCTTCCATGTGTACAGATCTTTCAGAATGAAACTCCGGCTCAGTATAAAACGGAAGACTTTTCCGAAAAGATGCAATACTGATTGCCGCATCCAGGCGCCCGATCTCTTCAAACAGCTGCAGATAACTCTCTCGTTTGTTCTCCAGCCATTTCACACTCTTTTCATAAGATATAAGCTGCCAGAGTGTAATCCCGAACAGGTAATCCAGAAACACCCCCTGATCGCTGGAATAGCTGTTTCGCCTCATAGCAGACATCTTTCCGATCAGCTTATCCAGTTTTCCCAGTTCTTTTAACTTCTCTTCCAGTTCTTTCTGTACAGGGCCGGCACATTTTTCTTTTGTAAGCTGCTTTCCGGTATCAATCACAAGTACGATCAATTCCATCATGCTCATCTGCTGCTCATATTTCATCCGCGTCATAATATAAACCGCAATATTGACAATTGCCATCACGCCTGCCAGCGGCAGGATCTGAACATTCCACAGTCCGCCCACAACACTTCCCAGAAGGAGGATCTGAAGCAGGCGATAAAAGAACACAGAGCCCACGTGACTTGCCTGAAGTGTATCCACGTATTCCGGAAGATAATACAGCCCTTCTCTTTTCCCAAGGGAAATCAGGATTGCTTCTGCTTTTTTACGCGGTTCCGCCTGCTCCTCATAGTACTTCAGCAATTCTTTCCACTGCGCCTGCCCGTTATCTGTACAGTGCAGCATGTTGTAAAGTACAGCCTCTCCTGCTGCACTGTCACACTGATCAATCCGCTGAAATACCTGATCCATAGAAAGATCCGACCAGGTTACCTGATCCACATCTTCCCTTCCCTGGTGTTTATGATAGACACTGATCCTCTCGATCGGAAGTACTTCCTCCATATCAGGAATCTCTCCAAACCGCCTCTGGATCTTCATTTTTTGAATCCGTTTCACCTTGATCTGCTGTGAAATCTGGATAAACAGCACTACAACCGCCAAAATAATCAACATTGTAATCGCAAGAACGAGATCCTCATTCATTTCTCTCACCTCATTTGTATTATTGCATTAATGCATTGTATCAATTTGTTTCCATTTTGTCAATTTCATATTTTATTCATATACTCTTTCTATTTCTTAATACCTTTTTTACAAAAGACAGTTTACCATAGAGAAAAGCCTAATAAAACAGTATTTAGAGGAGGAACAACAAATGAATACTTCTGTCTTTAAAGGTTCTGCAACAGCAATTATTACCCCTATGAACATGGATGGTTCTATTTCTTATAAAAAAATGGAAGAACTTTTAGAATATCAGATTTCACATCATACGAATGCCATCGTAGTCGCTGGAACAACCGGAGAATCTGCCTGTTTAAGCGATGAAGAACATCTGCGTCTGATTCAGTTCACCTGCCGAATTGTCAATGGAAGAATCCCTGTAATTGCAGGTGCTGGTTCTAATAACACAAGCCACGCACAACTTTTATGTAAAAACGCGCAAAATGAGGAACTGTTGGAAATTCCAAATGTGACAGCTGTCAAGGAGGCCAGTGGAAATTTTTCGCAGCTTGCAAAAATCACTTCCCGTTATCGTGATCGCCTTGATATCTACTGCGGAAATGACGACCAGGCTGTATCTGCCCTTGCTCTTGGAGCAAAGGGTGTAATCTCCGTTCTTTCGAATATTGAAGCACTCCTGGAATCGCTGACCTCTGACATCAATCCGGTTCCAGTCAAGACTGCCATGAACATGATGGGACTTTCGGTCGGTCCCTGCCGTCTCCCACTGTGTCCAATGGATGATTTTGCTGCACAACAGCTAAAAAACTGTCTGAAACTTTATCATCTTCTTTCGGAATAATTCCAGAATATCTGTAACCAGGAGGACTGTTTATGAAAAAAGAAATTATCATTTTTAAGGATCAAAAACCTACAAAAGAAGAAATCTGCCACAGTATTGAGCACTTCTGTATGGATCACAGTATCGACTGCATCTGTGTTACCAGACGAGATCGTATCCTATATAAAATAGACGGTGAACTTTATCAAACTAAAATACAGGAAGATCATCTGGATCAACCTTCGTATTGGATGATTATCTGCTTTTTAAGCAGATAATCATCCAAAATTTTCTTCTTTTCTATATAATTCATCAATTTTTCGAAATGGAACCGGATGTTCCGGATATGGGTTTAACTGCTTTTCATACCAGCTGACATCCCGCCATTTGCCGTTTTTATAGCCTGTATTTTTCAAAACTCCCATCAGGGTAAATCCCATCGCTTCATGCAGCTTTTCACTTTTTTCATTGGGACGGGTGATCAGACTGTATGCATTGCAGATTCCCTGCTCTGTAAGAATCCGAAGCAACTCTTCATACAATCTTCTCCCGATCCCTCTGGAAACAGCATCCGGATGCAGATACACGGTCAGCTCCACATTCCACTGATATGCAGCCCGTTCCAAATGGCGGTGCGCATAGGCATATCCAAGGATATTTCCCGCATCTTCATAAATGAGATATGGATATTCTTCCAAGACAGTCCGAATCCTTTTCCGAAATTCAGCCTCTGTCGGTAATTCATACTCAAATGTGATTTCTGTATCAATATAATATGCATAAATCGCAAGCAATGCCTGTGCATCCTCTTCTGTTGCAAAACGTATCATCTTATGTACCTCTTTCTACTTTTTATTCCTGTCTAAAGCAGTTAAAAACTTTGTTCATTATAGCACAGATACCAAATGCTTTCCAACGTCTCTTTTTCTTCCTCCCAAGCAGAATCTATGCTATACTGTACTTGAAATCTTTTTTGATTTTCTGAAGATTTTAAATGAAAGAAGAGGAATCTAATATTATGAAAGCAATGATACTTGACGTAGACGGAACACTCTGGGACACAACCGGTGTTGTAGCCGAAGCATGGATGCAGGCTGCCAGTGAGCTGATGATCCCTCTGGATACTCCCATTACCGCGGACCGTCTGAAACAGGAATTCGGAAAGCCGATGGATGAGATCGCCGCAAACCTCTTTCCGACTCTGTCAGAATCTCAGCGCGCTCTTGTGATGGAGTCCTGCTGTGAATACGAAGAATTTTATCTGGAAAATGCCAGAGAACCGCTTCTGTTCGACGGCGTGAAAGAGACCATCTTAACACTGTCACAGAATTATGCTGTCTGCATTGTCTCCAACTGTCAGAAAGGATATATTGAACTCTTTCTGAAAAAGACCGGACTGGAGAACGCCATCACCGACTTTGAATGTTTCGGAAATACCAGACTTTCCAAAGGCGAAAACATTCGTCTTCTGATGGAACGCGCTCAGATCACAGATGCTGTTTATGTGGGGGATACGAAGGGGGATGCCGATGCCTGCACCTTTGCCGGAATTCCGTTTATTTTTGCAGAATACGGATTCGGTTCTCCCACTCATTATGCTCACAAAATCACGCGTTTTCCAGAATTACTGGAATATCCCTTTTAAAAAAGTATCGGAGCACTGTCCGCTCCGATACTTTTCTTCTAGTCCCGATAATCCAGACATGCACGCTCTGTCACAAACGGACGCACATATATATCCGCTACTTTGACATGCTCCGGATGTGCAGAATACGCTTTGATATCTTCCGCTTTTTCAAACGTTGTCACAAGCGCCATATCATGCGTGCTTGACGCAAATGGTTCACTCACAAACGATACACTTAAAAGTCCCGGTACCTTTCCAATCAGACTGCTCAGATTCGCTTCCATATCTTTTTTGAGGTCTGCTTTTCTCTCCTCTTCGATTTCCGGTTTGAACTTCCACATTACAATATGATGTACCATACTGTCGCCTCCTTTCCCTTTTGGGCAATTCTCTTACATCGTAAAGCTGACCAGATTCATATCCTCGTCATACGCAAGACTGTAATTGACATTGCCTTCTTCATATTTTACCACAATAATGACTCCGCCGTACTTTTTATTATCTTTTATCTGCCCTAAATACGTACATTTTCCAAACTCTTTGAATTCTCCCTGTTTCTCCAGGATTTTCAAATAGGAATCGTACGATTCTTCTGTCAGACTGCTCTGCAGATCCTTGGTAAACCTGCTTTTCCAGCTCTCATAATCTTTAGACTGAGCGATCTCAATATCTTCCATTGCCTGCTTTCTTACTGTCTCCTTGTCAAACCCTTCCGGCAGTTCTTTCAGGATCTCTCCTTGTTCATTTCCTCCGCTTCCCAGAGAGCTGCATCCCATCAGACTTCCCACTGCCATCACGAAAACGCCGAATCCCACTGCCAGTTTTTTCATATTCTTTTTCATTGTCTTGTTCCCCTTTCTTCTTTCCACTTTCGTTTTGTAAAAATCAAAGCTATCATCGCAGCCACGACCCCAAAAATCAGAACACCCCAGATCAGGATTGTATTCTGAAATGCAATTGAAAAGTCGTATAATCCATGCAGAACTACTGCGATCAGCCAATAAAACAATTTTTTGTGTCTCCAGATTCCTTCCATGATGACCAGTGTCAACAAAATGTGAAAGGCCATCGCACAAAAACGCTCTGCTCCGGAAAGCAACACTACCACACTTATGCTGCTATCTTCATTCAGAACATTCGGCAAGACTCCAATCACACCGATCCACACCGCTTCGATCCCGCCGTGCCCAAGTCCAAATGCCACTGCATCCATCCAGCTGGTTTTTCCTTTCCTCAAGACACCAAGTCCCACAACTCTTCCTGTCTCCTCAAACACACCTGCAGAGAATGCCGCAATCGCCATATATATATAATAATGACTGTATGGCAGTATCATAAACCACTCCCAGTTTGTCTTCAGATAACCAAGAAGTGGGATCCGCAGAATCATCTGCGTCACCACAAAAGACAGAATTCCTGTAAGAAACGTAAGAAAATATCCCTTTCCTTTCACCGCAAAATAAATTCCTCCCAAAACCGGTATCCCGATACAGATCAATAAACTGATCACTTCAAACAGCAAATTCATGAGTCCTCCTTTCCCGGCAGCATCACGCTGACCCGATATTCTTCTCCCACAATTTCACACTGCATTGTTCCCTGATACGCTTCTACTGTCCGTCTCACATTTTCCAGTCCCACTCCCATATGTCCTTCCTTTTTCATTCCGGGTCTGCTTGCATTTACAATACTGATCACCCTGAAATGATGCACCTCCTGTATTTTCAGATTCAGATAGGCTCCCTCTCCAAAAGCCTCCACCGCTTCCAATGCATTATCCAGCAAATTGGCGAAAATCGTCGTAATATCAATATCCCGCAGATCCGAAAAATCAACATCTCCGATTTCCACGGATATAGCGACTGCAGGATGCCGCGCCAATGAGAGCTTATCATTACAGATAATATTCAGCATACGATTAGAACTGTAATATTTCTCACCCAACAGATTCAACATATGATACAGATCCTTCACATACGCTCCGCCTTGCTCCTGCCCATCTTTTGCCTGATATAAATGTTCTACAGCCTGAAGGTGATTCTTCATATCATGCATGATCTTTCTGGACTCTCTGTATTTTTGCTCCAATTCCGCATAATATCTGTACTGCAGCTCATTCTGCATCTGAAACTCTGCAAGCTGCCGCTCCAGCTTATGAGAACGGAACCAATATCCAAACAGGTACAAAAAACAAAAATTCAAAAGCACCAGCGCTCCCAGATTGACGACCATCAGACGAACTCCATACAGCTCCATATAGATATGTCCCATTTCTATCAGTGAATAGAGAAACAGTACGCTAAAAAGCGGAAGTAATAAAAGGAGCAGTATCTGCAAGTTTCCCATTTCTGTTTCCTTTTGTCTCTTTCTCCACATAACAGCGGCCGCTGTCACAGGAATCATGAAAAACATTTTGAAGAGCATGGTAACATTCCCGTACCACACAAGATTCTCAAACGCCCCCTGTGCAAGCAGGTAATTCCCCAGAAAAATCCCCACTTCTATGGAAAGAATCAAAAGGATGTTTACAAAAAGATCCAGGAGCAGACTTCCGATTTTTCTGTGAAACAATAAAATTCCAAGAAGCAGCACCCCTGTCAGCTGGATCTGTATACCGATCCACAGATTTCCGGTCAGCCCTGTCAGAAATGCCGCACCGTAAACACTTGCGCCAAGCGCAGTAAATCCAAAGAAATACCAGATTTTTTTCCGGTGGATCGTCTGTGCATTGGCGCTCATAAACAGATACTGACAGACACACATGACCACCTCTTCCAAAACAGAACAGACCAGATTCATTCCCATCTCAAGTGCCATACGCCTTCTCCTTTCATACCTGCTGCGCCAGCCATCGCGTCAGCAATGCCCGAAAATCTGCCGCTTTCTTTTGAGAAAGGGGAACTATCTCTCCTGTCGTCATGAGCAGATCACAGCCCTTTATATCTTTGATATGACGCAGATTTACTACAAAGCTTTTATGAGGAACTGCAAAGCCCATGTTTTGAAAAGACTCTGCCATTTTACTGATACTTCCTCGCATCCATGCTTCTCCATTCTGCGTCACAATCCGGATTTTCCGGTCTCTATATTCAAAATAGCAAATGTCCTGCATATAAAATTCCTGATACCCTGCCTCTGTATGAAGACGGATCCTGGGACCTCTTTGCTCCTCCTGTTCATAGTCAAAAGCTTCCTGAAGGATTTCCAGAATTTTTTCTTTTTCCACTGGTTTGACCAGATATCCGAACGCATGGACACCAAACGCATACTCTCGAAAATCTTCATAAGCTGTCACATAAATGATCTTTGCCTTTTTATCCCGAACTCTGATTTTTCTGGCAGTATCAATCCCCGAAATTCCTTTCATGTCAATGTCCAGAAAGATCACATCATAAAGAACATTCGATTCCAGGAGTGCCTCTCCGCTTTCAAAATAAGAGATGCAAAAAACCGATTCCAGCTCTTTGAAATATGCCTCCATCTGTTTTCTCACCGCCGGCTCATCATCACATATCGCAATTTTTTTCATTTTCTTTTCATTCCTTTGCCCATCATTTTTCTGGCGTAGTTTTAGTATAAAACAGCCTTTCTCCTTCTACAAGAGCTTTTGTCTGAAGTACAGAATTTGTGTCTGAAAGAGTGTTGATGTGGGAACAGTAACCAAAAAAATGTTATTATAGAGAAAAAGACCTGATCTCCCAGGTCTTTTTCTCTATAACTCAGGCAAAAGTTTCTCTAACAACCTGATGGAATGTTCGATTGCTTTCTTCTCAAATGCCGGATAATCCATAGATGCACTGTTGTCTGCTTTATCGGAAATTGCACGCACGATCACGCATGGAATCTGATTCAGATATGCCCCATGTGCAATCGCTGCACCTTCCATCTCCGCACATTTTGCTCCGAAAAGTGTTACGATTCGTTCTTTTACTTCCTGTGAGGAAATAAACTGGTCTCCACTGGCGATCCGTCCGGTAAATGTATGGATATCCGGATTGGCCTCCTGGTTCGCACGCACAGCCTTTTCGACCAACTGGGCATCTGTGGGGAATGCAAATGTATCCATACGCGGAACCTGTCCGATCGGATCCCCGAAAATACTCGTATCCATATCATGCTGCACCGCATCCGTAGAGATCACCATATCTCCAATATCGATCGCTGCATCCAGAGAACCGGCAATCCCGGTATTGATCACAAGATCTACATCAAAATGATCCGCTAAAATCTGCGTGCAAATCGCTGCATTGACCTTTCCGATTCCGCTTCGCACGACAACTGCTTCTTTTCCATATAAAATTCCTCTATGAAATACCATGGAGGCGATTCCCTTCTCCTCCTGAATCTTCATGGCATGTCTCAATGCCTGTACCTCTTCTTCCATTGCTCCGATAATTCCTATCATCTTTTTTCTCCTTTTTATTCACCAATCACCTGTTCAGGTTACTGTTCATTATACACGAGATTGATTTCTTTTGAAATAGCTTTTCTTAAAAGTCATTCTATGGTACACTATCATGCGGAGAATTTTTTAGGAATGGAGTTATGCTATGAATACGAATGAATTTATTCAAAAACCGGTCCGTCAGTTATTCTTTCATTATCTGATACCGGCTATCTGCGGAACGATGGTCACATCCATCTATGTACTTGCAGATACAATCTTTATCGGAAAGCGGCTTGGAGCCACAGCACTTGCCGCCTTGAATATCTCCCTGCCGATCTACAATATCTTTTTCGGTCTGGGACTTTTATCCGGTGTCGGCGGCTCTGTACTGATGTCCATCTGCCGTGGAAAATCACAAAAGGAAGAAGGAAACACCTATTTCACAACTGCCCTGCTGCTGAATTTTGCACTTCTTCTCATCTCCATGACAGTCTGCGTTCTGTTTATGGAAGACATCGCATGGCTGCTTGGCGGCACAGAAGAAACCCTGCCTTACATCATGGACTATCTTCCTTATATTATCTGGGGAATGGGAACTTATTTCTTTTCTTCTTTTCTTCAGACTTTCATCCGCAATGACGGTGCACCAAAACTTGCCATGAACGGAGTCATTGCCGGCGGAGTGACCAACATTGTACTGGACTATCTTTTTGTGTATCCTATGAATATGGGAATGAAAGGGGCTGCACTTGCCACTGTTCTTGGTTCAAGCCTTACCGTGGTTATTTTATGCACGCACTTTTTTACGAAAAAGAACCAGCTGAAATTTACATTAAAAGGATTTCATCCTTCCTTTTTACAGAAGATCATTGCAAACGGTTTCACCAGTTTTGTCATCGAAGCTGCATCCGGATTTACGATTTTTATTTTCAACCTGCAGCTGATCCGCTATCTCGGAAATACCGGAGTCAGTGTATATGGCATCATCTGTAATACTGCTCTGGTAGTCATCTGCCTCTGTAAAGGAATCGAACAGGCTGCTCAGCCGATTCTGTCGATCAACCACGGAGCAGGGCTTTCAAGCCGGATCTTAAAGGTACAGTCACTTTCATTAAAAACATCTGTGATCATCTGTACCCTGCCAGTCCTTCTGGGATTGTTTGTTCCGAATCTGTTTACTTATATTTTTCTGGAACCAACGAGCGAAATCCTGACTCTGGCAGCTCCGGCCATCCGGATTTATTTTACCGGATTTTTGTTTCTGGGCATCAACATGGTCTTTATCTGTTATTTTCAGTCCGTGGCAAAATCCGTCCAGTCCCTTTCACTCTGCCTGTTAAGAGGATGTATTCTGGTGGTGGCATTTGTTTATATTCTTCCGGTATTCTTTGGAAGCACCGGAATCTGGCTGGCATTTCCTGCCGCTGAATTTCTTACTATGATCGTAGGAATCTGCTTTTACCGTCAGGATCTCAAAGCTTATTAATATGAAAGAAAAAGCGCGTTTCCATTTTAAACGGAAACACGCTTTTTCTTTACTTCTGCAATCCAGTCCATACCGATAGAAAACAGCTGATAAAAAACCAGTGCATAGAAAGCTCCAAATGCATTATTAAAGATACGGTAAAAAATAGCGCCGCCCACTCCCAGAAATGTCATGGCAATGGACATTGCACCCCAGGAATTAAATACTGCCTGCCATCCATAAGTAGCTGAGAGCCCGACTCCGATCCCTCCCAGAATACCGATCAGAGAATACATAGATTCCGGAAGTACCAGATATAACACAATAAATGTCAGGCCTCCTAAGATATTTCCCGGAATTCTTCCCTTGATCCTTCCTTTCATATCTGCATGAAACGGTACCAGTACCGACATCGCCGCAATTCCTGCCCACATCGCTCTCGGCAATCCAAACAGTCCGGCAAAAAAGATCACGCTGGATACCCCCAGGGTCACGCAAATCTGCCATCTGGTTCTGGAGGAATGAAGGTCAAATTCCTCAAAAATATGACGCAACGTCCGTTTGTATTTCTGATGTCTGTGATTGCGGTAAAACACAATCCCTGTCAGGATGCCGCCGACCGCCATCCCTGCAATTCTCTGCAGATACTGTGTGCCTGAAACATCATACCCATACAAAAGCAGATATCCAAGCAGCAGCGTAGACTGATTGAACATCACTACATTATGACATCCCAGAATCATCAGCGTGAAAATACATACCATATTGACGATCAGCTCCGTCACCAGATTTCCTGCATTTGCAAGCCGGGGACCAAATGTCATGATTCCCCAGATCACCATCAGAGAACTAAGTGCATGGGGTGCATGAATCCCAAAATCTGCAAACCGAAATGTCATCACGCTCAACAGCACTACCACTCCTACAATGCTGTTATCACTGCCGAATACCTTTGTGTATACTGTGACAAATGCAACACAAAAAGCCAGTGTCAGTAAAATTTTAAATAGATAAACCGCAATATGACGTGCTTTTTCTTTTTTATCCTGTGTGTTTCGAATCAGCTGCTTGGATCCTGCCTGATTCAACTGTAACTCCTGATATAGAGTCATATCTTCTGCCTCCCTTGTTGTAAACTTACCGGGGAGGCATTATATCATCCGTCTTTCCTCTTGTCAATCACGTCTAATTTCTTAAATTTTTATAAACTCACTGTATACATATACAATTCATGAAGTGCTCTTGTTGCGCAGATGTATTTCGCCTGTGTCATCAAAGGATTTTCTTCCTCTTCAAACACGCCGAAAACCTGATCAAATTCCAGTCCTTTCGCCAGATAAAATGTTGTAACTGTAAGCCCGCGTTCAAAAACAGAGGTATCTCTGTCAATATAAGACGCCTGAATTCCTCTTCGTTTTAAAAGTTCATAGAGTTCTCTGGCTTTTTCTTCTGTCATTGCAATCACTGCCGCTGTGTCATAGCCGTTCTCTCCCACACTCAGATTTTCTCCAATGGCTTTGAGCATACTCTCTTCCTCCGAAAAATACACTTCTTCCACTGCTTTTCCATGCCTATCCAGCAATTCCAAATCCGTTGTCTGGTTGATTGCTCCTGCATACGTCGCGATTTCCACCGTATTTCGGTAGCTCTTATTCAGCACGATCGTGCGCATCTTTTTTCCGAAAATCTTTGGAAGAAACAACAGGACATCCCGCATCGTCTCGTCCAGTGTCTGTGCCTTATCTCCCAAAATCGTCATCCGGCACGAAAACAGTGTGTGCAGGATCACGTACTGGAGATAGGAATAGTCCTGCATCTCATCAATCACCAGATGTTTGATGTTGCGGTGTTCATTTTTCCCTTTCAGACGATATTTCAGATACAACATCGGAAATACATCTTCATATTCCAGAATCCGCCGCTCATAAGGAACATCCGGAAGTTTCTCATACCCGCATTCTTCCATAAGCCAGTTATAAATCACATAGAGATCCTTTGTTACATACATACGATCGAATTTTCTCTGCAGGATTTCCTCTTCTTCCTCTGAAAGGTCTCTGTTATGGAGAGTTTCATACTGGTCTTTAAAATACTCTTTCACCGCATCCATCCTGGCCAAAAGAGGGATCTCCTGAAATTTAAAATAACACAGCTCGATCAGTTCTTCTTCCGTAAGCTGCATTCCTTTAAACTCCACAGAAGTAAAATCCAATAGCCGGTCTTCCAAAACCGCCAGAAAGCTTTCCATCTGCCCTGTCATTGCAAAGGACTGCTTGTCGCGGAAGCGCTTCTGCCTCTTTTTATCCGGAAATTTCATCTGCCGTTCCATGTGATGATACCGGTCTTCACAATCTGAAACCACGTCTTTCAATTCCTTATACGCAAACAGATCAAAACTCATCTCCCGGATATTTTCTTCCCCAAGCTCTGGAAGAATATGGGAAATGTAATCAGAAAACACGCTGTTCGGCGACAGGATCAGAATGTTCGAGGATTTTAAATGCTCCCTGTCATGGTATAAAAGATAGGCGATCCGGTGCAGGGCAACAGATGTTTTTCCGCTTCCTGCCGCTCCCTGAATGACCAGTATTTTATCTCCGGTATTCCTGATAATCTCATTTTGTTCCTTTTGAATCGTGCGCACAATATTTTTCAGCTGTACGTCACCGCTGCTTCCTAACTCCTGCTTCAGGATCTCATCATCGATTTTCGTATCACTCTCAAATGCATAGATCATTTTCCCGTTTTTGATCTTATACTGCCATTTGGAAGCGATTTCTCCCGTCAGGACACCCGCCGGTGCCTCGTAAGATGCCGAACCGCTGTCATAATCATAAAACAGACTGCTCACAGGCGCTCTCCAGTCATAGATCAGAGGTGTAGCTCCTGTCCTCTGTGCAAAATTTCCGATTCCTATATAAAATGGCTCCGCTTCCTCCTCTCCCTCATAGATAAAATCCACTCTCCCGAAAAACGGAGAATCTAACATCTTCTGAAAGCGGTGTTTTAAATCCAGCTTTTCCTGATTCGCATTGATCCGGTGCAGCAGAGCCTGCTGGTTGTCATAATCCTCATATCCGTACTGATCCATCTCTGTATAATTTTCCCAGTAATATTCATGCATACTCTCAATATCTTTTTGTCCTTCTTCCAGTTCCTGCGCGATCTTCCTGATCCTCTGCCTTAAATTCTCCAGCACGTTTTCTAAAAACTGCTCTTCTCTTCTGCTCAATTCTTCTGTCTGACTCATACTTTCTCCTGCTTTTTATGATCTTGTTACTTTCTGACAATATCCAGTGTATGCGCACTTGCCCCCAGCAGATCTTTCCGCTCACAGGTGGACAAATGATACTGGATAAACAACTGATACGTCTCCTCATCCATGGCGTTTAAAACGGTTCGCATATAGTTCGCCGGCCCGTCCGCCGCGATCAGTTTTTCCCGCTTTACGCCAGCCGCCTGGTCAATGGCGTCAATATCCTCGATTCGAACATAATCGTACAAATCCTCCTCTTTCGATCGCACATGAAAACTATCATCCACTTTTTGATTCCGGATGCTCTCTTTCATATGTCCTTCTTTGAATCCATACGTCAAAATACTGTACTCATTCATACAATATGCCACTAAAATGATCCCACCCGGCTTTACCACACGTTTTGCCTCTTTTAACGCTTTTACTTTATCTTCCTTTGTATACAGATGATACATCGGACCAAATACCAGTACCATGTCAAACTGATCCGCTTCAAACCGGGACAGATTTAAGGCATTTCCCTGATAAGCTTTTACACTGCTCTTTTTGGATTTTAAAATCCCCAGATTGTATTTTACCAGTTCCACTGCCGTCACATCATAGCCTTCCCCGGCAAGCTGTACCGAATAACGCCCTGTACCGGCTCCCACATCCAGAATTTTGATCGTTTCCTTCTTCCCCTGAGGCAGATACTCATGGATGTACTTCATAGATGTCACATACTCCACATACCCGTGCCTTCTGGTCAGCCTCTTCTCTTCGCAAAATTTATTATAATATTTTTCCAGTTCTGTACTCATCATTCTCTTCCTCTGTCAAATTGTGATGTTTCGCCAAAAAGAGATGCAGCATTCACCGCATCTCTTTCCTATTATATCCTATCTTTTCTTTTTCGTACAGAATATTTTCCTATTCCTTTTTAAATGGATTCTTCTCATGTGGTCCTTTCAGGATCCAGAGTACAATGATAATCCCCACGATATACAAAATGTTTACAAGAACTGTCGGATTATCTCTCAGCAAAAATACAACGATCACAATAGCTGCCAGAGAAATTAAAAGCTGAAGCATTGTAAAACTTCTCTTTTCCCTTGCCTCTTTGATGCTCTGCATCATCTCCAGTCTTTCATGCTCCATCTCCAGATACTTCATCAAGTCCTCATCTTTAATCCTGGAAAGAATCTGTTCTTCTCTGGACGCTGCCGCTTTTTTCCTTGATCGGATAAAACTTCTCTTCGGTTCCGGCTCAGTTTTTTCTTTCTGCTCCTGTATCTCCACCGATTGTTGAATCTGTGTCACTGTCTCTGCAGCCTTTTTCTCTGTCGGCTGAGAAAGTATGGTCTGCTCTGTTTCCATCTTTTTTTCTTCCGCTACTTTGGTTTCTTCTATATCTTTCGTTTCTTCTGACACGTTACTGCCTCCTTATCCTTCGGTCATTTCTGTGTCCATTATACCCTGTCTTCCTTACAGAAACAATCATTTCCGGATAATTTCTCGCTCTTTTCCTCAAACATCAGCTTCCACTCGCATACAAACTGCTCTTTCTGAAAGCAATACTGTTTTCTAAGTTTCGGTCCACAGCTGTTTGATCCGATTCCATTCTGGGCGTAATCCAGGCAAACAATCGTGCTTCCGCTCTTTTCCAGTTCAAAATGATGTGCTTTTCTTGTCAGTTCTTCCTGTGTATATGGTGATACTGAAAAAGAAAACGAATGCGGAGAAACGACTGTTACGCTCTGTTCTTTGCTTGTCAGCTTCACATAGTCACAATCTGCATGGCTCCCATTTTCCTGTGGTCTGATGTAATCTTCGTGCATCTCATCTACTGATGATCGATAAATCCCATGACTGCTTGCCCTGCATTTATCCACATAACTCTCCTGGGGCCCCATTCCATAATATTCCACCTGATTAAATTCCTGCTTCAAAAAAAGCCGGATTCCGAATCTTGGGAGCTCCGGAAACTCCATTTCCTTTTTTACACGCATTGTTACACAGATTTCACCCGTATCAAAAACCTCCCACACTGCATCTACATCCAACACTTTCTGCAGTGAAACTGCCGCAACAGACAGAATACTGTGAAGAACCAGTTTTGATTTTTCTCGTTTCCACTGTGTATTGTACGCTCTTCCCAGACTTCTGTCATACCCGGCTGCAATCCATTTTCGTTTTAATATTCTGTCATTATCTGTAGGAGCTCTCCATATATTCAGCTCCATAGGAGCATCCAGAATCTTCTTTCCGCCTACGTTCAGTTCTTCAAACATTCCGGTCAGTTTATTGTAAACATATGTAAAATCATCTGACTTAATCTGTATATATCTGTCCGTTTCTGACAGCTTCACTTTTCCTTTCGGTGTTTTGAACGTCTTAAGCAGTGTCACAGCTTTCTGATTTCTTCCATCCTCATTTTTCAGAAGAATCTCATCAAACCCCAGGATCGTTCCCTGCGAGATCAGCTCCGTATCCTGGCGTTGATGATAAAAAATCTTCAAATAACACTTTCCAGTCTCCGGGACAGAAACATCCACATACACCTCTTTGCACTGACGTGGTAAGATGGATTGCGTAATTTCAACCTGCCCCCTTCCAAAAACATCCCCATCACAACTGACTTCGTAACTGATGTAAATATAGGATTTCAGATCCTCTTCGTTCATATAATTTTTCAACACCAAACAGCCGCTTTCCTGCTCAAAAGAAACAACTCTCGCCGGACGGTACACATTTTGATATTCCAAAAGCCCTGTGTGCGGCGTTCGATCCGGATATACCAGACCGTCCATGCAGAAATTTCCGTCATGAACTTCTTCCTTATGATCGCCGCCATAAAAATACATTGCTTTTCCGTTTTCCGCCTGCCCTTTATAGATTGCATGATCACACCATTCCCATACAAATCCACCGCAAAGAGACGGATACTTGTAAATCATCTGAAAATAGTCTTCCAAATCCCCGGGACCATTCCCCATCGCATGACAGTATTCGATCAAAAGAAACGGCTTATCCGGTCCTTTCTCCATATATTCCTCAATCTCTTCCAACTCAGGATACATTCTGCTGTAAAGATCAATATTGGAGTAATCATATCTTCTCCTGTCACTTTTATAAAGAGCACTTTCATAACAAGTCAGCCGGGACGGATCAAATTCCTTTGTCCACTTCAACGCTTCTTCAAATGTACATCCGTATCCACATTCATTGCCCATGGACCAGATTACAACACAGGGACGATTTTTCTCTCTGTACACGCAAAGCCTGGTGCGGTCCATCGTCGCCGGAATAAACGCAGGATGATCCGCAATCCGTTCATTCCATCGTTTGCTGATATTTTCCCAACTGGAATCTTCCAGATATTGTGACTGTGTTCCATGACTTTCATTGTCTGCTTCTGCGATCACGTAAAATCCATATTCATCACACAACTGATAAAAATAAGGTGCATTCGGATAATGGCTGGTTCGAATCGCATTGAAGTTATGCTCTTTCATCATCTGCAGATCTTTTTTCATCTGTTCCATTCCGATTACAAATCCGGTTACCGGATCGGAATCATGACGATTTACCCCTTTGAATTTGACCGGAACCTCATTTGCATAAACTACTGCATCTCTGATAGAGATTTCCCGTATTCCAATTCGGTCAACAATCACTTCTCCTGTGTTTTCCAGGACCATTGTATACAAGTATGGCTGCTCCGGATTCCATAATTTAGGGGCTTCTATTTTCAATACCACATGATGCGTATATTCCCCATCCGATATTTCCTGCAGTCTCCCGGATACGCACAACACTCCTTCTTTGTCATAAATTGCAATCTTCACAGGCGCTGCTTCTTTTAAGTACTTTGCCCGCACAGTAATTTCTGCGTTTCCATCCACAATCCTGGTTGTTGTGAAATAGTCATATATGGCATTATCAGGCCGCTGCAGCAGATACACATCCCGAAAAATCCCACTCATCCGAAATTTATCCTGGTCTTCCAGGTAGGTGCCATCACACCATTTTAAGACCAGTACTGCCAGCGTATTGCTTCCGTTTTTCACCAGATCTGTAATGTCAAACTCTCTGGAAGCATGGGACACCTGACTGTATCCTACATATGTTCCATTCACCCAGACATAAAGACAGGAATCCACCCCTTCGAAATTTAAATATACATTTGGTGCATCTTCCTTCTTCTGATACTCAAATGTCCGCACATATGCCCCGCACGGATTTTCCTGTGGAACATACGGAGGATCCAACGGAATCGGATATCTCACGTTGGTATACTGATACGTATCATACCCATAATTCTGCCACATTCCGGGGACATTCACTTCTTCAAACCCGTCAAGTGAATATCCTTCCTCGTAAAACGCATCCTGCAGATCGTAAATACTGTCAAAATAACAAAATTTCCATTTTCCATTAAGCAAAGTCATCCGATCTGATTTTTCTCTGTTCTCCACCAACGGTCCCATGTTGCAAGAGGCCGGAATATAATAGGACCGATATGGCATTGTATTTTCATACATTATATTCAAATTTTCATAATGTCTCTGAATAATCATACTCATTTCTCCTCTACCGTCTGATATGGTTTAATCTCTCCACTCATAAAATGTCTCCTGCAGAGCGGTACATACATATCATTGGCTCCAAGCGCGATCTGCGCTCCGTCCCTTACCATTTTTCCATCAATAACTCTGGCATTGAAATGTGCTTTCTTTCCGCACCAGCAAATGATCGGAAGCTCCTCGATCGCATCAGCCAGCTCCATCAGCCGTTTTGATCCTTCAAATAAGACACCTCTGAAATCTGTCTTCAGCCCATAGCATAAGACCGGAATATCATACTGATCACAGATCTCGGCCAGCCATTCCACCTGTTCAGATGATAGGAAATTTGCTTCATCCACCAGGATTGCATCATACGTGTCCGGCTTCATCGTAAACTCTTCAATCAATTCGCACTTCGCCTGTAAGCCAATGCGTGACTTCACAATATATTCTCCGTCTCTTGTATCCAGTTTTGGCTTCAAAATAACCGGACGTCTCCCCCTCTCCAGAAAATTGTAGTGAACCATCAGCAAATTTGCCGTCTTGCTGCTGCCCATAGCTCCGTACCGAAAATATAGTTTCCCCATTTTAGTTTTCCCTTCACTTTTTTGATTTATAATAACATAAGCTTTAGTGCTTGCTCCTTCTCGACTGTGTCCAATTTCGGTTGGATCCCCCCTTTTTTTCTTTATTTTATCATGAAAAAGGGAATAAAAACACATGTTTTGTGCAAATTTTATTTTTCAAACACACTCTAGTCAAAAAAGTTGAGTACTAAACCTTTTTACCTTTATAATGATGAGCCTATTATCTCATATATGATGATTTTGAAAAGATACTTTCTATTTTGCGGTTACGATTGAACGGTGCCGCTTTTTTTCTGTAATACAATTTTTCCTGTTCCAATGTCCCCTTTATGGCAGTTTCATAAAGGACGACATCTTGCCCCTTCAAGTCTATAGATCCCCCTCTTTTGCGGCAAACCATCCCCGCACAGGTATTAGTAATTTTAATGCCTTTTTACCAAGAATATAATTGGATATTACATACTGTACCAGATAAAAAATGTACGCTGCCACAACGCTATAGGAAATATTTTTTAGAAATTCACTATGATGAATAAACCATTCAAATCCTGGCAATGCCGGTATATCACAGCAATAGCTCCCTGCAAAAATACTGAGCAATGTAAGAAATATAAATATACATCTATCTTTTGATACATTTCCTAAACCTTTTCTTAAATTATCATATATACTACACATCTTCACCTCTATAACATTTCATAAAACTCATATTATGCCGAATTTCGGCACAAAAACATAGGAGATATCTTTTGATATCTCCCATACACTACATTGTCTCTTTTATTTTCAAAATCTCTTCTTCTGTTTTTCCTGTAATCTCACAAATTTCAGAAATCGGATAATTTTTCTTCAGCATAGAAATGACTGTTTTTTCTACCCCTTTTTCCATGCCCTGCTCGATACCTTCTGCTTTCAAGCGTTCCAATGCGGTACACATATTGGTCACCTCCATCGATTTTCCCATTTCCATCGATTCTGTGGAACCTGCCATCTGCCCAATCAGAGACAGGGCTTCTGAACTGATTCTCTTATCTTTGTATCTTTCCCGGATCCCAGCAAAATTTCCTGCAAATACTTCTCGTGTGATCTCAAATGCGCTCTGCACATCTTCATTCCGAAAGGCATATCCTGCAGAATCTCTTACCTCCAGCAAATTCATTTTATAATCTGAAAAAACGGCTGCATCCTGTCTTCTTTTCGCATTTTCGATAAAAATTCATCAGGATCTGACGATTTCACATCTAATCTTTTATAATTGCGTGTATCTTTCAAGTAGCCCATGGCATCATATATCATGTGTCTCAGCGGCATTGCATAATGGATATGCTGCTGATTTTCAATCCCTAACACGACAAATTCTACCCCCATAAGCAGTCTTCTTGATCACGTCTCTTGTTCTTGATAATGTTTCCTTATAATCTTTCATCTCGATCACATCGGAAACATCTGTCCCCTTCTCTAAATCTCTGATTTTAGTATAACACCGAAAAGAACCATTTTGTAAAATTTGATTTTCATGCACATCTCATGCTCTGAATTTTCGTACAAAAATGGAGAGCTATCTTATTGATAAACTCTCCATCTGTCAGTTTAGAACTGTGTGCAAATAGGTGTGTTCAAGTAATGTGCAAATAGTCTGCAAATTACCACTTATCTATACACTCTTACACGTCCTTATACTCTTCAAAACCCGCGATTTTCCGCCGTTTCTTAGAATTTTCCTTCTTTTGCTGATTCCTCGATCGCTACTGCAACAGCAACAGTCATTCCAACCATCGGATTGTTACCAGCGCCGATCAGTCCCATCATCTCTACGTGAGCCGGTACAGAAGAAGATCCTGCAAACTGAGCATCAGAGTGCATACGTCCTAATGTATCTGTCATACCGTAAGAAGCCGGTCCTGCTGCCATGTTGTCTGGGTGAAGTGTACGTCCTGTACCACCACCTGAAGCAACTGAGAAGTATTTCTTTCCTGCTTCGATGCATTCTTTTTTGTATGTTCCTGCAACTGGATGCTGGAAACGTGTCGGGTTTGTAGAGTTACCTGTGATAGATACGTCTACTCCCTCTTTCCACATGATTGCAACACCTTCACGAACATCATTTGCTCCGTAGCAGTTTACTTTAGAACGAAGTCCGTCAGAATATGCTGTACGGGAAACCTCTTTTAATTCTCCTGTGTAGTAGTCATACTCTGTCTGAACATATGTAAATCCGTTGATTCTGGAAATGATCTTTGCTGCATCTTTTCCAAGACCATTTAAGATAACACGAAGTGGTTTTTTACGAACCTTGTTCGCTTTTTCAGCAATACCGATTGCACCTTCTGCGGCTGCGAAAGACTCATGTCCTGCGAGGAATGCGAAACAGTCTGTCTCTTCTTCCAGAAGCATTTTTCCTAAGTTACCATGTCCAAGACCTACTTTTCTCTGGTCTGCAACAGATCCAGGGATACAGAATGCCTGAAGACCTTCTCCGATTGCAGCAGCAGCGTCAGCAGCTCTTCTGCAGTCTTTTTTGATTGCGATAGCAGCACCTACAATGTAAGCCCAGCATGCATTTTCAAAACAGATCGGCTGGATTCCTTTTACCTGATTGTAAACATCCAGTCCAGCATCTTTTGTGATTTTTTCAGCTTCTTCGATAGAAGCAATTCCGTAGCTGTTTAATACAGCATTGATTTTATCAATTCGTCTTTCATATGATTCAAATAAAGCCATTTTAAGTCCTCCTATCGCCTATTCCTGTCTTGGGTCGATGATCTTAACTGCATCATCCACGCGTCCATACTGTCCCTGTGCTTTTTCCCATGCTTCGTTTGGTGTATCACCTTTTTTAATGAAGTCTGTGAATTTACCAAGGCTTACGAATTTGTATCCGATAATTTCATTATTCTCATCCAGAGCGATACCTGTTACATAACCTTCAGCCATTTCCAGGTAACGAGGTCCTTTTGCAAGAGTTCCGTACATTGTACCAACCTGAGAACGAAGTCCTTTTCCGAGATCCTCCAGTCCTGCACCAATCGGAAGTCCATCTTCAGAGAATGCACTCTGTGTACGTCCGTATACGATCTGCAGGAATAATTCTCTCATAGCTGTGTTGATTGCATCACAGACAAGGTCTGTGTTCAGAGCTTCGAGAATTGTTTTTCCCGGAAGAATTTCAGATGCCATAGCTGCAGAATGAGTCATTCCTGAACATCCGATTGTCTCAACCAGTGCTTCCTGGATGATACCTTCTTTTACGTTCAGTGTCAGCTTACATGTTCCCTGCTGTGGAGCACACCAGCCTACACCGTGTGTCAGTCCTGAGATATCTTTAACTTCTTTTGCCTGCACCCATTTTGCTTCTTCTGGGATTGGAGCTGGTCCGTGATTTGCTCCCTGAGCTACCGGACACATCATTTCTACTTCGTGTGAATAAATCATGTTAAAACTCCTTTCAACATATGTAATTGTGTATTATTTGAGGTTTCCCTCTGCGGCTTTGATAAATTCTTAACGCCGTATTCGTTTACATTCTCTCACAAATTCCGACATTCGTCAATTATCACTTTCTATTTTTCCAGATTTTCCAGTGCTTCCACAAGCATTTCCAATGCAGTTTCCACTGTATGCTGCCTGTTTTCCATACGGTTTCCATCAAAAACACATCTTTTCGCAGTTGTCTTTCCGTTCACAGAACAGCCGATATAAACCAGACCTACCGGCTTTTCCTCTGTTCCTCCTCCCGGTCCCGCAATTCCCGTAGCGCTTAGAGCAGCCTCTGCTTTTGCCGCCTTTGCTGCTCCATTCGCCATTTCTTTTGCTGTCTGGGAACTGACTGCTCCATAACGCTCTAATGTCTCCGGGGAAACGTTTACAAGACGTATCTTTGCTTCATTGGAATATGTGATATACCCTTCATTCAATACGTCAGATGCCCCTGGAACATTCACCAGCGTTGCTGCGATCAGGCCGCCTGTGCAGGATTCCGCTGTAGTGACTGTCATTTTGTGTTCAGCAAGCAATTCCACCACACGCTCTTCCAATGTCGTCTGCGCTTCATTTTCCTTCATTTTTAAAAGCCAGTCTGTATACATCTTACATGCCTCCGTTGGTCAGTACCTGAATATTTTTTGCCACATAATCAATCAGTGAAATGATCGTAAGTGCCAGTGAAATCCAGATCAGTGCCTGCCCGATCACATCAAAAGCACCACCCAGATCCATGATCAGTACAATGACCATCGCCATCTGAAAGACTGTCTTGAATTTACCCCAGTAGCTTGCCGCGATCACAATTCCATTGTCAGACGCCACCAGACGGAATCCACTGATAATAAACTCTCTGGCAATGATCACGATCACGATCCATGCCGCCAGACTTCCTTTTTCGATCAGACAGATCATTGCTGAACATACCAGCAGTTTATCCGCAAGCGGATCCATAAACTTTCCAAAATTTGTGACCAGATTATATTTTCTGGCAATTTTTCCATCCAGCAGATCGGTCAGACTGGCCACCACAAAAATCGCCAGTGCGATCCATTTGTTCGCCACTCCACCAAGATCTGTCAGCATAAACAGCACAAAAAACGGTACCATCAGCACTCGCAGAACCGTCAGTTTATTCGGTAAATTCATCAGATAAGACCTCCTATCAAATCATAATCCACTGCTCCCGATACTTTTACCTTTGCAAAATCACCGGACATCAGTTCTTCCTCTGTGTTAACAAAAATCAAACCGTCCACATTCGGCGCATCTCTGTATGTTCTTCCCACATATGCATTTTCATCTGCTACTTTTCCTTCGATCATCACAAGCACTTCTTTTCCGACCATATTTTCCGCAGTATCAAACGCAATTTCCTGCTGCAGTTCCATCAGTTCAGCCTGGCGTTCTTCCTTGACTTCTTCCTCGATCTGCCCTTCCATCCTCGCAGCTGCAGTATCCTCCTCCGGAGAATAAGTAAACACACCGAGTCTGTCAAATTCCATCTCATCCACAAACTCCATCAGTTCCTCATGCTGCTCTTTCGTTTCTCCCGGGAATCCCGTGATCAATGTGGTGCGAAGCGCGATATCCGGAATTTCTCTCCTGAGCTTACTGATGATATCTATCAGTTCCTGTTTTGTCGTTCTTCTTCCCATACGTTTGAGAATCTCATCATTGGCATGCTGGATTGGAAGATCCAGATAATGACAGATTTTTGGTTCTTCCTTAATCGTCTGAATCAGTTCATCATAAATTTCTTCCGGATAACAATATAAAATTCGAATCCAGCGGATTCCTGAAATTTTACACAGCTCTCTCAAGAGTTTGTGCAAAGATTTTTCACCATAAAGATCTTTTCCGTACAAGGTTGTCTCCTGTGCAACCAGAATCAGTTCCTTTACCCCTTGTTCTGCCAGATATTCTGCTTCTGACAGGAGCTGCTCCATCGGCACACTCCGGAAATTTCCACGGATCTTTGGAATAATACAATACGTACAATGCTTGTCGCACCCTTCTGCGATTTTCAGATACGCAAAATGACCGCCCGTAGTCACCAGACGTTTTGTCTCCACTTCCGGAAGGAGATCTGTATCGGCCAATGTCAGTGTATGGTGCCCCTTTAGTGCCTCGTCAATCGCATCTAAAATCTTGTCGTATGCAGTCGTTCCAAGCACTGCATCCACTTCCGGGATCTCATCTAAAATCTCCTGACGATAGCGCTGTGCCAGACATCCTGTAACAATCAGGGCTTTTAATCTGCCCTCTTTTTTATATTCTGCCATCTCCAGAATGTTCTGAATACTCTCCTCTTTGGCATCGTGGACAAAACAGCAGGTATTGATCACGATCACATCTGCCTGTGTCTCTTCCTCTACCATCTGATATCCTCTGGATGCCAGCATCCCCAGCATCACTTCTGTGTCCACCAGATTTTTATCACACCCGAGGGAAATAAAAAGTATATTCATATTTCATTTTTCTCCTTTTTTCAACAGTCAGAAAGGCAGATACCATATGGCATCTGCCCCTTATCTTCTCTTTCTATGCCTATTCCTCTTCTGCGTTTTCTGCCAGAATCTTGAGTTCGCCTGCATTCATCTCTTCAATTGCAATTGACAGAGGTTTCTCTCCTGCCTTTGCATGTACCATCGGAAGATCTCCGTCAATCAACTGTCTCGCTCTTTTGGACGTTGCCATAACAATGGAATACCGGCTGTTTACAACCTTTGATTCCCCTTCCTCAACGTCCTGATTTACGACCTTCATCAAATCTGTATAAGATGGATGTAACATATTCTATCTGTCTCCTTTCACATTCCCTTTTAAATCCTGTTTCATACTCTGAATAAAGCTCTCATTACGGAAACTTCTTTGATGCTCTCCCTGGATGATCTTATGCATCTCGGATACACAGACATCCAGATCATCATTAATCACCAGATAATCATACTGATCCATGTACTCTGACTCCTCCACTGCCCTTGCCAGTCTGGACTCGATCACCTCCATGGTCTCTGTCCCTCTTCCGACCAGACGTCTGCGCAGCTCTTTGGCAGACGGCGGCGTCACAAACAAAAGCAATGTGTCCGGAAAGCGTTCCTTTACCTTGAGCGCTCCCTGAATCTCAATCTCCAGAATCACATCTTTTCCCGCTTCCAGCTGCTGTTCTACATAGGTACGCGGTGTTCCATAATAATTTTCCACGTATCTAGCATACTCTATCAGCTCTTCTTTCGCAATCATTTTTTCAAATTCTTCGGTTGTTTTGAAAAAATATTCCCTTCCGTCCACTTCTCCTTCTCTTGGATTTCGTGTGGTGGCAGAAACAGAAAGTGCATAAGTTTCCTCATAACGCTTCATCAATTCTTTCATCAGTGTTCCTTTTCCTGCCCCTGAAAATCCAGATACAACGATCAAAATCCCTCTCTGATTCATCTCTTTAAAATTTCTCCTTTATCTCCTGGTTATTCAATATTTTGTATCTGTTCTCTGATCTTTTCAATCTCTGTCTTTAGTCCGATGGCATAATTCGAAACTTCAAGATCATTCGCCTTGGATAAAATCGTATTCGCCTCCCGGTTCATCTCCTGTGCGATGAAATCCAGCTTACGCCCGATTCCCTCCGACTCTTCCAGTGTATTTCTCATATGTGCGATATGACTTTTCAAACGAACAACTTCTTCATCCGTACAGATCTTGTCCGCAAACAGAATCACTTCCGCTGCAATCCGGCTCTCTTCAACCTGCGCGTCCGCAAGTAATTCTTTTACTTTTTCTTCCAGCTTTGCACGATACTCTGCCACAATCTGAGGAGAACGTGCTTCCACCTGTTCCACAAGTGATTCCATACCGGAGAGCTTCTGAAGGATATCTTCTTTTAAGTGAGAACCTTCCAAAACTCTGGTTTCCACAAACTGTCCAAACGCTCCCTCCAGCGCCTCTTTGAGCCCGCTCCAGAGAATCTCTTCATCCTCTGTCTGCTCTTCCATTGTAAGTACCTCCGGATAGTGGGACAATGCAGATACTTTCACATCATTTGCAATGTGAAACTCCTCGCTCATCTGACGGAAATAACGCATATATTCCGCTGCCAGTGCAGCATTATACTTCAGCATCATCTGCTGCTGTGACAAATCCTCACAGGAAATAAAAATGTCTACCTTCCCACGGTTGGCATACTGCTTTAAAAGCGTACGGATCGCCGTCTCAAAAAAATTCAGCTTTTTCGGCATCCGGATATTTACATCCAGATATCTGTGGTTCACACTTTTTAACTCTACCGTAAATTTTCTGGACTCTTTTTGAATTTCACATCGTCCAAAACCTGTCATACTTTTTATCATGTCTTTGTCCTCTGTCATTTTCTTGAAATTCTGTTACCAGTATACTCTTATTTATGCTGTTTGGTCAAGCTTTCACTCCAGAAATTCCCGATTTCAGGTACCACTTGTCCGAATTCTGTGATACAATACTATAAATGAGCAAGTTCGTGATTTTGCATAAAAGAAAGACACCTCGATTCCATGTGTTGTATAATGAAAGTGCCAAAACAAACATTTGCAACATTTACGAAAGAAGGT